>Ga0209595_100004_pt1 | contig 746958 bp, 647 predicted proteins | sample Porto_4metaG_FD_187427 | JGI IMG/M metagenome (GOLD analysis project Ga0209595, IMG submission 187427) | Marine algal microbial communities from Porto, Portugal - Porto_4 metaG (SPAdes) (version 2) | ecosystem: Host-associated > Algae > Red algae > Unclassified | place: Portugal: Porto... | reverse complement strand
TACACTGGTCTTATTTAAGCTTCCAGCTAGACGAGAGGATAGAAGATATCCCCGATGGGTTAAGCCAAAACCATCTAAGTATCCCCATAAAAAGAAAGATGCCAGTCAGCTTAACTGACTGGCATTAGGCTGAACATCCCCTTAAATTTAGTTATATACCGAATGGCATTCTACATTAGTAGCTTATATCATTTCCCAGAACTCAGATTTAATATCATCAGCATTATTGTTTTTATATATGTTTTCACTTATCAAGTAAGCTTGAGATTGATTGTTATTAACCATAAAGTGCTTATCATTCTTTTTATAAAGCTTAAATGCATAGTGATATTGGCTCGAATATGTCGCAGTAGCTGAAAATACATTGGTAATATTATTTTTCGCTATAAATTGAAAAATAGCTTGAGCGACATGGTTTAACCTTTCATCTCGGCCCATATTCATTGTAAACATTGAGTACGAATCTTGATCATCAAATGCAACGAATATCTCAATGACATCACTTGAATCTTTAAAGATAAAGTTAACCACTCTGCCGTCTAGCTTCATATCGCCATCTTTATCAGTTTCATATAGGTGGGAGGTTTCATTATTAACATACATGACCTCACCACTTTTAACGATAAACATTATGTCGACTTCAACTTCTACTAGCCTCATTCCACCATTGTAATTGATCTTCTGATTGCTAATATTACTAATGGTCTTAGAAAAGTTGCTTATTGAAATTAATTTATTAAGTATTGTTGTTCTAATTTCAAACATTTTCTGCGGATCACGACTGAAGCAACAAAGAATGCCTTTAAAAAAGACAAAAGCCTGTTGAGTACTACTAGTTTCAGTAACATTTACAAACTCAGAATGATCAATACCGCAATTTAAAGCATATTCTTGGTGTACTCCACCCATCTCTTCAAGCTCTTTTATCTCCTCATTCACAAAGTGCTTAATAGCATTTAAATCGTTTTTTAAATGTGTATTGCTTAAAACTTCAGCCCAGCGAGTTGTAAAATGCTCGAAGCCATCACTCGCTAGTTGCCCTCTAATTTTATCGCCATTTTGTTCTTCAAAACTTAGAAATAGCTTTATTCGCTCTATGTTTTGTAAGGCCATCGGAGATGCTCGATCACCATCAACAGATTGCCCTTTTTTCTCCATATCTATAACTTTAAGGTAATCATCATACGCTTCAAGGTATCTCTCTTGAATCATAAAGCAGCCGGCTCTATTTAAATATACGTTTGAATGGTTTGGGCTCACTTCTAGTGATTTTGTAAAGAATAAAATAGCGTCATCTTGATTGCCGAATTGATGATATTGAAGCGCTTGGCGAAAGTATTGCTCACCTTGGGCTTCTGCCTTAGGGTCTGTTTTAATTCTTGAAAAAAAACTAAATAGAGACATATTATTTCCTTATAATGAGATTTAGTTAAAGCAGTGCGAAAGAGCATACTGTCGATTGTGAAAGTAAGTATTATTGATCTGAAAATCGGTATTTGCTAATAAATCGCTAGGTTTATCCAAATATATTGATTGGATATATTCTTTTGGAATATGGCTATTAACGAGAATTTCAGCTTGTGAATCAGTAGGGTCACAAGCTCGTAAATTGATAGGTTGATTATTAAAAAGCTGTTTTAATGCCACACTTCCTGAAAGGGATGCCTCAGTTGCTGATGCTATAGAAGAGCTAGCAGCATTTGTGGGGCAAAATAAGCAGTCAAGTTCCCATAAAACACGGGCAGATATTTCTAACACAGCCCAATTTTCTTCTGGCTGTGCTTGTCTGTATTTATAAAACATTTTGTCGTTAGGGTAGGACACAGATAACGAAATCATATGAGTTCGATAGTCAAACCTATTAGCATCGTTGTAAATATGACCTTTAGATATTTCGTTATTATAATCTTTACTATTAAGGCCTATATCCAAAATGCTTTTAAGGTTTTTTACTTTTGTGAAGTGTATTAGTGTAGTAATTCCACGCTCTTTGCAAAACTGCTTAATAAGTTTTTTATCATCAATATTCGCATATTTACCTAATCCATAATGCTTCATCACGGCATCAATTAATTCAAGACGTAATGAAATAGTATTTTGATAGGTGTGTAATTCAGCCATTAAAGTTGAAAACAGAATATTAGGGCTGTCTAGCTCTAGCAGTGGCATCTCAGTCTTTAATTTTACACCACTGGATTTAGCAAAATTACGAACCAGGAGAGAGCTTTTGTTAGCGAATGATAATTCATTTACTACAAACTCAGCTGCAATAGCTGGGGTGGATAAAAGGGCTAATGTCTTGTTTAACATAGGCTCAAACATATTAATTTCCATTTAAATAAATAAATCCTTTTGTACAGGGAAGGCGCAACTTTCGATGTTTTGGCTTAAGTGAGCTATAAACTCATCAGCAGAACGAGTAACTTGTTCTAAAATGCCGTTGTTAACTAAAGAAACATACAAAGCGGCTGCTTTAGCTTGGCAATTAATACTTTTCTTTGGGTTAAACTCAATATCAGTAAACGCATTATACTGAATAATTTGAGAGTGTAGTTCTTTGTTTAATTTTAAAGCATTAATGTAAATCCAATCATAAAATATAGTTTTAGGTGTGAGTGGCCAGGTTTTTCCATTACTAAAAAAGCCAGTTAAACAGCCGTTCTCAACTAAACGGCTATCTCGTTTAACTTCATGTGTCGGAATTGTTAGAAGCTCTTTAAAGGGGCCGCCATTTTCAAACACTTTAGAAGCATGAAAAATATTCTCCAGTGGAACTTCGCGACCATTTTTTAATGTAACGATCAAATTGAAAGCACTTAGGCTTATACCCAAGGTGCTCTCACTTTTTGTAGAGATCTCAAGTACATTTAAATCATTAAACAAGTTATGCGCAGCGTTATGTAAAGAGCGAACAGATTTTTGTTTTTGTGTGGCTGCCATTCCTTTATGCCATTCAAAGTCAATTAGCTCTTCCTGTACATAAGGAAACGGCTTAGTCACTTTAAAAATGGGTCTGGAAGCCACTTAATAAACCTTAAGGTGTTGTTATATTAATTACGGGGGTTAAGCACTCTTGTATACTTAAACCACCATGATTGTAATAATCCCCACCCACATAACCTGCAATACCAGGAGCCATAGCTACAGAGACATTCTCGTTCCAATGCCATGGCACTTTTAATTCGTCAGTGCTTACATTGTCCTTTAAAATAGCACAGCGGGCTAAGCGTTTTTTAACCTGATTTTTTGGAATGTTTGCCTCAGCTAATTTACCAGGCACCCATAACCAACCGTGGTCAGTAACAATGCGTATATTTTTCCAGCCAGCAGCGATTAAGCCTTCAATGCGGGTGACTACATCATTTAATATGCTATCAATATAGCGCGGCATTTTTAGCTGTTGCTTATGCCCCATATTGTCTAAATCGCCAGTTTGTAGCCATGCATTAATAGATGGGTTGCCAGTATCTAACTCTTTCAAAAACTGCCAATCTTTTTTTCCTAATGCACTACTTAAGTGGTAAGAGCTAAACTCAGAGTTAGACTCGGTTATCTGAGGAATAAAATTATCATTTTCTTGTGCGCCACTTAAAATATCGGCAACAGGTGTTACGGCAGCCTTAGCGGTTGCTGTTAATGAGGGCAGGGCACACCAATTACTTGTTAAATTAACATTTATGTTTAATTTACTAAGCTTATTCTCAAGCATTTTTGCAGTATCAAAACGTAGTCCATCTACAAAAAATACAGCTTGGCCGTTGGTGTTATACGTCGCGGTCGACTCATTAATTTCACCGGCACTACTTGGCTTACCGGGGTAGCCTTCGTCCTTTACTAAGCGTTGAAAGTTCAATGTAACAGCTTCAAGCCAAGGGGTATAAATTACTGCCAGAATATCAGCTACTACTTGCTCCTGGTTTAAATCAGTAGCAGCAGCCATTGCGTTAATAGCAGCAGCATCAGCTTGCCAAAAACGCTCTTTGTAGGTTTGTGCCATTGCCTCAGCACTTGGGCCTGTAAAATTAATTTGAGTATGCTGCGCAACACTTACTAGCTGTTCTAATATATTAAGCCAAGGCGACATATCGAGCTTTTGCCACAACCAGTTTTTACGCTGTTCGTGTAATTTAAACAAATTCGTTAATTGCTGTCTTAACTCGGTTGGCGTTAGATTAATAATGTTAGCTAATTTATTTGCTAATTCAGCTTCATCTTTTATATTTTCAGATAAAAAATGGCTAGCCTCAAACGCTAAACCAGTAGGTGTTATCGTTTTTAGCTTTTCAACTAAACAGGGCAGGTTGTGTGCGGTGTCTTTAAATCGCTCCCACACCGTTTGCCATTCGCCATCAGCCTCACATAAGCTGTAGATAATAGCTCCCATATCGCTTATTGCTTCAGGGTCAAAGTTAAATTGGCTTATACAGGCTTGTTTAAATACAGGCCATTTACTGTCGCCCCAAGCTTGTTTTTTTGCTTCTGGGTTATTTAACCAAGCTAAAATATCTTTAGCCGGGTCATCCATTACAATGCTTATAAAGTCTTGGGCTTCTAGCTTTTTCCCTTTTAATTGCTCCGCTGGTGTTTCAAGTAAATCGGGCAAAATATTGAGTATGGCTTCTTGCGTTTTCTTGTCTTTTGCAACATCAAGCTCTAAACCTACACGCGGGTTTGTTAAAAATGAGCCAACACTCCAATCCCTACCTGCAGAGTTGTAAGCCCACCAGCAGCCTCTGTATTGTAATTCGGCTAATGGTCTTAGTTCGTCGGGGCATTGCTCTATTGCACGTAAATCTTTGCGGCCAACACCTGGTAAATAAATTATCGGGGTTTTACCTTTAGGTAATTTACAATCTTCTAATACTCCAGCTATCGCACATTTAATCCAAATAGCAGGGCCTATGCGCTCTTCTGGATTATAAGTACCTAGCTCAATGAGTTCAGGTATATGTTGTTTTATAAACGGCATAGCAGGTTGCCACTGGCATTCAATGTCAGTCCACAAAATAGCAGCAGGGGCCACTTGCACCGCTGAATTATATTTAGCAGAGCTTCTTAGCTGCTCAATTAAATAGTCTATTAATTGCATTAAACTTTATCTCTCGCTGCTTTTTTTTCGGCCAGTGTTAAGTGATGATCATTTATTCGGTCGCCTTGTTTACCGCCATATTCCAAGCCTAAATAATACCAAGGGGCTGACGATACATCGGTTCCACGGTCTTTTTTCCAATGAATATTTGGTTTGGAACGCAAAATGCCAGCGTCTTTTTTACCTATATCTTTCGCTTTCATAAATGGGCGTATGTTTAACCGAACGCCGTCATTTAAGTCTGGGTTCCAGCCGATAGGTTGCTCTGCTAGAGGCTTCCAGCGAACAAAGATATCTAGGCCTTCTTCACCAACTAAAATGTCTTCAAGTTGTTTTCTTAGGTTTCGAGCAGCGGCTAAACGAATTTCAGCACCTTCGTCACCATCTTTTTCTAATTGAATCTGTGTACTAATCCAATCGTCAAGATAGGCATAAATTAATCGCTCTAATCCATTATAATTAAGTATGTGGTAATTAACTAAAGCAGAGAAGCCATCTGGCAAGCCATCCCATACATGCCATATAAACGGACGATGTTGGAACAATTTACAGTGTTGCTCAAAAAACTTATCACGTAGCCAAATGTTTAAGTCGCGAGACTTAACGGACTTCAATAAATTGTTTAATATAGTGGCAGACCATTTTTCGCCATAAGCCGCGTGTAATATAGTTTCCAACCTATCTACCGCAGGCTTTTCACCGCGAATGGCAGGAATACAAACAATACCGTCATCATCAACTAAACCATCAAATACATTATTCTGTGTAATGACTTCTCGCATTTCAGGCGCTAATTCCATTTCCGTGTCTAGCTCTGCTGGCCAGCGATAACCTAATAGTCGGGCAACGGCAACTTGCAGAACGGTATCGTCTTCTCGTAACTCACCAATCGCGGTAGTTTTAGTTTCTTCGTCCCACACAACAGATGCACATGGATGACCGTGGAAAATCCATTGTTTAGAGTCATTTGTGTATGGTTGAGGAAGTCCATTAGGATAGCGACTATTGGCAATAGTTTCCCATTTAGCTAATTCAAACGGTATTTTAACAAGAGTCGAATTAGTAACTTTTAAAGACTGATCAACTTTTCGTACTTCCTGACTAAATTCGGGAGAAGAGCAAAATGCCCAAATCGCTTTCAAATACTTCTCATTTTTAGGAACTATAGTAGCGACATTTTGATGAAACCTTTCTTTGCTATAGATGTAAGAATATAGCTGTCCCATACGATGTACTGCTATCGCAGACTTGCCAATCGCTTTTTGCCCTTTAGAGGGGTAAGACGTTGGTGATGCATGAAGTTTACCTTTTCCTTTTTCCCACCGTATTAACCAAGACTGGCCGTCATATTGCGAATATGTATCCGGAGTTGCTTGCATATACTCCCAGATATTTTCATTTCTTTTTGGTAATTCCCAATACCCGAACATGTACATAGGATCATCACTGCTTTGCAATCCGACTAGACCATCTGCATACACTTGAAGAAGCGGCAGTTCGCTTTCTTCTCCAATAGTGATTCGTGAATCCGGATTGGATAGCTGACTTTTTTGCGATGATTCAAAAACGTCAATATTCTTTAAATACTCTAATTTTAGATCTGGTGTAGCAAAGTCACCGACATCAACCGCTCTAATACTACTCTGATGAGAGGGGGGGCTATTTGTGATCGTAATAAGCTGGACGTTGAAGTCCCACATGGGAGTCTGGAACCCTTTGGCTCCTAATCGTGCAACAAAATTCCAAGATTGATTTTTTAATAGTTTCTCTCTGTATTTTTTATAACTAGTCAAGAATAACCAATTTTGAGGCAGAACAATGCTAGAACTTCCTCCTTCAACACATAAAGATAAAGAGCGTTCAAGAAAAACTGTTGCCAGATCATTTTTTGCTGTTGAATAGTTCTTTTCACAAAAAGCTTTTAAAACATGTGTTTGCTTATTGCTAGTCAAATAAGGGACATTGGTTACAACCCAATTGTATTTTGAATCTAATAATGATGCAGTTTTTGACAAACCTTGAGCTAATGTTTGATATTCACTCTTTATCTCAAACTTCGACATTGCCATTGTTTGTAATAAATCCCAAGGTTTTTCATTTTCTTCGTTTGGGCTTTTATGAGGGGCAATTAAACTACCCAATGTCGGAGCATCTTTGAATGTGTGTTGCATCCACTTAATAGCATCTTGCAACTTTTCATCGCCTTTAGCTAAGTCTCTCCACTCTTTTTGTGCTTCAATAATCGACATTCCTGAGCAGGCAAGCTGCAATTCTGGTAGTTGACGATAACCGCCAGAGCTTGGATAACGCCAAGCTTCCAATGCTAAAGCAAAAGCCGCTAGTTCTACACAACGTTGGTCGAGTTCTAACCCATGAATATTTTGTGCTAATACTTTATCAATTGCTTCTTTAGCGGTTATCCCTTCGAGTTCCATTCTAATTGGCACCAACATTAAAAACTTGGCTACTAAGAAGTGACCACTCCCACAGCAAGGATCGAGGGATTTAAACTCACTTAAATCTTCTGGCCATTTATCAAAGTCACCTGCGGCGCATCTCCAGCTTTTTACCTTCTCTTCGCTGTTGGCACCTGGTTCTTCATCTTGTACAAAACGTAAATATTCGAGCGGTACGCCGGGAATAGATGCTAGCTCTCGCAGCTCTTGTTCACTGCTTGCAGTCGCTAAATCATCTTGTGTTAAGCGGCGTTTTGCCCACCAAGCTCCTAGTGCGTTGTCGAGCAAAAAGCTCACCATATAAGGCTCGGTAAATAACTGAGTTACTGGGCTTAATTCTTTAGCGCCAATTTTCACGCCAGATTCGTTAACCTGCTTTTTCTTTTTGTTTTGCCAGAACTGATAACACCAACCTAACGCGTCAGATGCTTGAAAAGTCTCTTTATCAAGCGCAGCTATAAGCCCTTCCAGGTCATTAACATGGTTAATAGAGAGCTTTACTTCAAATACTGGCGAGTCTGCTCGGAATATTTGCGGCAACATTTTTTGTGCTAAACGGCCTGCTAAATCCCAACCGTCTTTAACTTCAGAACCATCACCTAATGGATCACCTTCTTCAACTAATTCAACACAATCACCCAAAGTAATTGGTGTGTTTTCGTCGTACATTAACAAGTCACTTTGCTCTAAAAAGCGAGCAAACAACATACGATGCCAGTGCTCATATGCCATTTCGTTAACAAGCAATTCTGTTTCCTGCTTGCCAGAGTCCCGATTTAACACATCACCTAATTGACGACCGTGAGCACGTAAACGCGTTCTGAGCTTACGCTCTGCTTCACTTAAATAATTAGGAGCGCTGCCATCACTAATACCTAAACGAGTGAGTGCTTCTGTTACTGCGATTTCAACAATATCACGGGCTTTTTCAACGGCTTTTTCAAGCTTGCTGCGTAATGTTTTATCTAATGCTGTTCTCATCTATTTATTCCTTTAGCAAGCTTATTAGCTAGGTACCACAGGGCCATTGGCAAGCTCTGAACGAAGTTGTGTTTCAACGTCTGTTAGCCAAGCTTTAAGATCGTCTTCTGATTCGATCATCGGCTTATTTAAGCGGATGTGTTTTACTTTTGGCGCTAGTTCGCTAATGGCATCTTTTAGGGCTGCATCAAAGCGGCCTGGTAAAGCGGATATGCGGTCATTCCACTGTTCAAAACTTGTTGCTTCTATAGCATCGTATACCGCTGCCGATGAAGATAAATCAACGATAGGCACTGAGGCTAAACTGCGTTTATCTAACAGTACTTGTTTTTTGCTTTCATCTAGCTTGGCCCAATTGGCGTCATCCATTAAGTCGCGTTGGCACGCATTGAATTCGTCTTCATATTCAGAAAGTTTTGCTGTAATGGCGTCACGCAATGCTGATTCTGCTTGTTTGAGTAATGGGCTAACAGGGCTAGGTTCAACTAACAAGCTACGGTTGGATACAATTGATTCCATCTGTTGTTCAATAGTTCTGTAAATTGCTAAATTTTTACAGCGAAGAGCAACGTTTTTCAGTTCGTTCCATTGGTTAATTCGTAGTTTTGCGAGATCAGCTTGTTCTTGCCATTGAGTAAATTGACTTTGGATTTCATCTTTAGCATCATACGCTTGTTGTAACTTTTCGTTACCATTGTACATTTCTAAATTAGTTAGAATTGTAGTATTTGGTGCTAATGGCAATGGCGCTTCACCACCTGCACTGCGTGCTATTAGCTTTGCGTTTGCAATAGCAACTGGCAGTTTACTTTGTTCTTCATTTGAGCCACAGTTTTGCCCTTCAGGGAGTAGTGCATTAATTAAGCCACGTACTTTTATTATCTGTACTTTTGATAACGTGACGTTTTCAGGACGGAACTTAGTTTGGGTCACTGAAGATCTATCTAAGTTTTTAGCATCAACAGCGCGCTCTTGGCCATCTTTTGCATTGAGCACTCCGGCAGCTACCATGGCAAAAAGGGCACCTTCAATCGTATCTTTACCCCAGCCATATGGCGCATCTTTAAAGTGTTCTATAATTTCTTTACCGGTTTTAACTAAGCCGATAAAGCGTTTAATTTCAGAGCATACAGGGTGTTTATCTGCTTCATCATTGTGGTCAATGGCTTCTAATGCATTCGGGTCACCTTGAGTACTGGCGCGGCTGTATACTTTTGCCCAACCTTTGTTGTCAGCCATTTTAAATTTACTGTATAAACGCTGGCATGCTAACACACCTGCATTTTGAATTTGCTCGGCTAAAGACTCGCCTTCAACGTCTTGACCACCAGCAAGCTGTACTTGGATTTGGTTAAATATATCTTTTAAAATAGCTTTTTTAGTGCGGTCAGCTTCTTTAAAACGATATTCCATTGCTGCGTAGGCTTCTTTACCTGCATCGGTTTTAGCTGTGCCGCGCACATCAATGGTGGTTTCTGCCGCTTTTAATTCAACAATGGCTTTACGAAGTTCGTCACGTTGAGTGGTTGGAACATATATATAAATAGTAGCTGTATCAGGGGTTGCACCTCTGGTGAGATCGTTAAATTGCTTTTCAGATACTTCTGGGGCCCATGCATATAGCTTTTTATCGGCATCACTTGGTAACTCAGTACCAAACTCTAAGTTAATAGTTCGCGGTTCAGCAACATCACCTTGAATTATTCTCGCTTGTGCTACTTGTTTACGCACATATTGTTGAATTTCTTGGGAGCGAAATACTTCTAGACGTTGTGGATTGCTTTTTAACTCGCTTTCTTGCTGACGATACATATCGTACCATTGCTGGCTTTCTACTGTTTGCAGGCGGTATTCTTCCCCCGCATTTGTTTGCATTGGCATTACCAAACCATCGTCAACCAGTTGAGCTAGTAGTTTAGGTACTTTAGCTCGAAGTTCGTGTTTGCCTTCTAGCAGGTTTTCAAGTAATAAATCAGATAGGGCATCAGCAGTTGCTGCTATGCCATATTCTATATCGTTAGGAAGTTTGCTTATCAGTAATATAAGTGCAAGGATACGCGCTTGTAATTTTTGGTCATTATCACCACCTTTTAAGCGGCTGATGGTTTCGTAAATATCTTTACCAATTACACCGCTATTAAGCAATTTAGTGGCAATTTGATCGTATATGTAGTCGGCTGGTACAACATACCCTAGAGGGTACTCTGCGGTTACTTTTGTTGCTTCGTGTACTACGCGTAACTGGTTACGTAACTGTGAGCCTGTGCCTGTTTTATCAAGTGCTGGAAGTACTCGCTCCCAAAAGCGGCGACGCACAGGTAGTAATGGGTAATCGGCAACCATCCATTTTTCATCTTCTTTATTGTGCTCAATAATACTGCCACGTAAATGGCGTGAAATTTCACCTAATTCGTTATCAATAACGGTTTGGATTTGTGGGCGGGCTGTTTCTTTCTTTTGAAGAATTACCTTACGTATAACCGAGTCTACGTCCGTATCTTCTAATTGAACGTTAACTTGAAAACGTCCCATCAATCGATGCAAGTTTTCAGTACCAGATAGCGCACTTTGTCCTGTGCCAATAAATAATAACTTGGAGTTTAAGCGGCCATCATCACCACAGGTTTCAACTAATTCTTGAACGTCCATTGCTGTTTCAATACTGTCGCCAATATATTGTTGTACTTCATCGAGAACGACAAGTGTTAATGGCAGATCACCATCAATGGCAAGGGCATCCATAATCGCAGTAACCATTTCTTCGTTACTAATATCCGTAACGACTTGATATTGCGAACGTATCATATCTCTTACTTCTTTGGCATCACTGGCATAACCAGGGAGAGAGCTTAGTAAGGCATTACCAATAAGAGGTGAAACATGAAGGTTTTTTAGCTCATACTCCCAAGAGTTGCGGCCTTCCTTTTGTTTAGAGTTTTGGCTGATGTAAGTTTTTACGTTGTCTAATATCCCTTCTGCTTTTAGCCACATGACAAATTTAGCCAAATGGTATTGTTCTGGTAGCCCTACAGATTTAAAAATAATACTTAAAAATGATAATCTAACTCTCTTGCCTGCTCCAGAGCCCAGCGTACCTGATGCTGCATGTAAACCATTATATTGGGCTCCAAGTTTAGAAAGTATCTCAAATAGTTCTGAAATATCACTAGGTAAATCAACTAAGCTACGGGCATAGCTACCATCATTTAGTTTTTGATTAGTCCATAAAGCACGGATCATTTTAGCTAAATGTGATTTCCCCGAACCAAAAAAACCACTTATCCACACACCAGCCTGCTTTCCATTTTTTTCTACGCTTGTGTTGTATGATTTTAGTATTTTTTTTAAACCTGCGGCATAAGCACCATCACACACGAATGTTCGTAATTCATATTCTAAAATATCGAGTTCTAATTTAGAAAGGTCATCCTTAACAGTTGCAACGCCTTCATTTGCAAGACTACGTATTGTAGGGTCGTTTAAATATACTTCGCGATTTAACATTCACTTATCCTTATGACATTGCTGTGATGGCTGTGGCGTGATAACCCCACCCATCTCGGGCATCTAAAAGTTTAAAATTATTATTTTGATATTCACCAGGGAAGAAGACGATTAGTCGACCTTTTACTTCTTTTGCTATTTGCTCTACTAAGCCAGATACAGATGCAAACCCAAATAAAGTACCACAGCCAAGTAAAGCTACGACTGTATTTTCATTTTGCTTTTCAGTAAATTCTGACTTTAATTTAATAATTAGTTCTTCAATAAAGTCTTCGTACAATCCCACTAAGTATTCTGGATCTTCGAAATAGGTTTCTTTATAGTCTTGCTCTGCCATCCAGTTTTCAAAGCTGTTAGTAATATCGAGTTGTAACCATGGGTGATTACTCTGTGTTGCACTGGCTTCAAATTCAACAATCCTAGCGCGGAGCTTTAATTCATCTTCTTTGTTATAAACGACAAAAATTGTACGTTCATCAGGCGAGACTGCATTAGGCCAAGGTATGCTGATATGGCTTTCAAAGCTTTGCAGTAATTTTGATAATCGGTCTGACATTTAACTTTGCTCCTTTGGTTGAACCGCTTTTGGTAGCTCTATATTGGGAAAGGTAACTTCTATCACTTCACTAATCTGTTTAAAATTAATTAAACCTCTTAATGAAGCTCTATGCGCCAGCTCATATAAATGCTCTTTATCTTGCGATAACATCTTGCACCAAAAGCTGTCAAAAAGTCGTTGACCAGATAAGCCATGGCAATGGGCTAAAAATAATGCATATGCGATATTTACATAAGTCGCTTTAGGCTGCGAACGGTATTTTTTTGTTTTACCTTCCAGGTAATTTGCCTGAGTCCATGTACCGTTAATGTTTTGTGCAAATGATTTAAGTGAGGCGGCACTAAAGCGTTCTGGATCATCTTTTGCCAAATGTTGTTCTACTGTTTCACGAGGTAAATGTTCACCCAATTGAAGTGGTAAAATTACACTAGCAGAATTTCTCAAAATAGGATCACGAGCCACGGCAAGCTGCAAAGCTAAAATAGGTTGGGCATCTTCTGATAGTTCCCACCACTGGCGGAAAACATTAAATAAAGGAATATCCATTGATATACCGTATAAATCGACAAGGTGCCTAAAGGTTAATGCACGTGACTTTTCGGTTGGCTTATGCAATATATTAAAATTGATGATGTCGTCTTCGTAATCTTTTTTTGTTGCACTTTTGTCGCGAGAAAAAAGTAGTGATTTAAGTTCTTCAATCATCATGCTTCTAGCTGAGTGTGCGCCATTTTTGCCAAATTTGAAGCCTATTTGGCTAAGTGTGTTTTCTTCAACCATTTTCATTCCTGATAGCCTGGTGCTATCTCAATATCTTTAAGATTAAGTTGTGATTTATTGCTTAAGTGCAGCTGGTAAGTATTACAGTTTAATGTGCCTTGTTCCGTGCAGTCTACATTCCATTGTCTTAGTAAATATCCTAATAAAGCAGCTCTTACTTCTAATTTTAATTGCCCGTTTTCCATTGCGTAATCAAGCTCTATTGCTTTTGGATATTTTAGCTGTGGATGCGGGGTTAAAATTATATCGTAAATGGTATGCCATAGGGTGTCTTTATCAGCTGATTCTTCACAATTTATAGAGTGTTGCAGTATTTTTGGACATTCGATACGGGTAGTAACAAAATCTCTAAATTCTTGGTTTGATCTATCAAATGCACGTACATGCCAGCGTGTGCCATTATTTACAATAGAGTGGGGCACTAATTCTTTTGAAGTTGTGCCTGTAGTTAATGAGGTATATAGGCACTCTATTGCTGTTCTAGAAGTAATAGCTCGCATTAGAGTTGCGATTATCTCGCTACTTGGATGTATTAAACGTGTTGCATCTTGGCAGTAGCCACTTGGCTGAATGCCACTAGACAGGCCATCACCAAAACCACGGCATAAAGCGCTGAGCATACTCTCAGCGTTATGTTCGAAAAGAGGTATAAAGCTTTCTAGCCTGTGGTAGCTTTTAGTTGTATGACTTAATACTAGGTTTTGAGGTGCAAGTTCTTTATATGAAGAAAAATCCCGAGTACACGCGGCTAAGCCGGTTTGAAAGCGCTGAATTAAATCAGCTCTTGCAACTTGGCCAAAGTACTGCAGGTTAAAGTCAATGAACGCTAGGCGTTCCCTCTGCGCATGTGTGAGTGCATCCAATGCGGTATTAGTCATAAATATATTAAGTCATTATTTTGTAGTAACTATATCAGGCAAAGTTAAAGATGCAATCAAAATGAGTTAATCTTACTTTGTATTGCGCCACGTTCGTGCTGATGTTTTACCCTGAAGACCTGTCATAACCCCTGGCGCGAGAGTTGCGTCTTTTTTGCGGTTATGTTTTTTTAAGTGTTTCCAGTTTGATTTACGGCTTTTGTTAGCTAATTTTTTTAATAGATAGCTTTTAATAAATGGGTGTTTGTTAAACATTTTCAAAAGTTCTTCTTTAGAGTTAAAACAACCTTTATTTGCTTCACTAGCTAATATATTTGCTTGCTCTAAGAGTTGCTTTTGCTTTTCTGTTAGTTTTGCCATTTTTAATGCTATTTATTTATCAATGGATAATGGGCATCGCCCCACAGCTCATTTGGGTTATCCATCATTATATCGATGATGTATGGAATGAGTTGTGATAAAAACTGTACAGCATCTTTGAGTTGCTCTCTATTAGCACTGCTGTTCCAAGTAGCTCCTCCATGTATCAATTGATTTCTTAGGGTATAGAGTCGCTGTAACACGATGGAGGTTAACTTTGCAGTTTCTTTATTTGCCAAAGCATTATTAGCTGAACGTTTGGCATCATTAAAGCGCAGAGTATATTCTTGCTCCGTTATTTGTTTATTGTGTAGCTGCCAAAATGGCTGAAAAACAAATTTATTACTTAACAAAACTCTAATGCTGTTTGGAAACTCATTCCAAAGTAAGCTGTAAATCCTGCTATTAGAGTCAAGTTTATCAAGTTTTTCTAAGAAGTGGCTGAATGACTGTGTTTCATTAAAGCTTAAACACTCTGTATCTTGCGCGTATGCTGCATTAAAAGAAACCCATAAAAATATAAACTGGCAATCTAGATCCTGATAACACTGCTCGGATTTATCTAGCCAACTAAGGGCTCGATGCACTCTTAATGCTAAGCCCTCAGGGAAGTTATCCCGTAGTTTTCTTTGTTTTTCTTTTAATTCTTTATGAAGCATGTTTTCAGCCTTGCAAATCCTTTTAATAAGGCTAACTTACTGCTAAATTGAGATAAAATCTACATTTGGTAGTTAAGATACATCTCTTTTTCCAATTTTTTCGCTGATCCATTCTTCAACTTCACTTTCTACCCAGGCTACAGAGTTACCACCTAGGTCAACTTTCATTGGAAATCCACCAGCGCTCATAAAGCGATAAACAGTTGAACGGCTTAGACCTGTGATATGTAAAACTTCTTTTAATTTGATTAATCGCATGGAATTTCTCCGGTTAGGTTAGTAGTACATATCCTTTCCGGGGGTAGTAATTTTTTACTGGGACGAAACAAAAACGTTAAACATATACATCACTATTTTGCATAAACCATTAAGAGGGCATAACAATGCAAAATAACAAGTCACTATACGAATTTGATCACCCTGTAAGTGATGAACAAATACTTGAAGCGGCTGCTTACATAATCGCTCAAAAGCAATTTAGGCATGGGGCTTTAACATGTCCGAAAGACAGTGAAGAATATTTAAGGCATAAGTTGGCGTTAATCGAGCATGAGGTGTTTGCTGTGCTGTTTTTGGATAGCCAAAACCGCATACTTGACTACAAAGAGTTATTTAGGGGCACTATCAACGCAGCGAGTGTTTATCCTAGAGAAGTCGTTAAAGAGGTACTGAAGCTTAATGCAGCCTCCGTAATACTGGCGCACAATCATCCCTCAGGCGTCAGTACGCCGTCACAGGCCGACAAGTTAATTACTACCAAATTACAGCAGGCGCTCAACCTGATTGATGTTTCGATAGTCGATCACATCATCATTGGTGAAACCAGCTATTCATTCGCTGAGCATGGCTTAATTTAAAGGGAGTAGGGTATGGCTATTAAAATAAAGCAAGTGCCAGGATTAAACGTGCCAGAATCATTGTTTGGTGTGATCGTTAATGCAGTTGCTAAAGCAGGGGAGTCGGTAGGATGTGCTAAGGCGCTAACTATTAATTTTCGTGATAAAGACTACAGTGCTAAAGCCGGTGGATTTCATCCTGTTGAGGTAAGGCTAGAAAAACGGGGTATTGGTTGGGAGCTTATATACATTACTGATTTTTCATACCAGGGCCGACCTGATTCTGAATTAGTAAAAGAGATTGATGTGTGCTTTGTGATTAAGCGGGTATATCACATGCTGGTGGGCTGGTTGAGTGAACGAGAGGGGAAGGACCTTTTAACCTTGTTTGTGGCTAACTTTGTTGATTATTACAACACGGGTTGCTACCAGGTCAGTATTACAACTGATTAAGGAGTTGGTAATGGCTGAAGTACAAGCGATTAAGGACCTTGATACAGTTAAGTTAATTAGTTACTTGCTCGAAAAGCGGTGTTCTAAGCAAATGAGCCATATTTGGAATATAGGTTTGAACTTAGCATTGCGTATATCTGATTTATTGTCTGTTAAATTTACGGATATACAAAACGACAGGTTAATTATATTTGAGAGTAAAACAGGCAAGCTAGCAGAGATTAAGTTAAATCAGAAAGCATTAGCGTTTATCCATGAAGTACGCGTAACTCACCCCAACCATGTTTACCTATTTCAATCGTATCGTAATCAACAATCTAAAAGTTCAATAACACGGCCCTTGTCACGCAGGGCTGTTACAAGAGCATTTGCGCTGGTGGGTGAAGAGCTTAATTTAAAGCTAGGTACTCACTCAATGCGTAAAACACGAGGTTACCACCTCTATCACAAAACCCAAGACATCGCCCGTGTAATGAAAATGCTTCGCCATAGCTCTGAAGCAACGACACTGCGTTATATTGGAATAACTCAGGAGGAAATCGATAAAGACTTTGAAGAGTTAGAGCTATAAATTTATTACATATAATAGGAGTAAGTTTGTTATGTCGTTAGAAAAAGCCGTTACATGCGGTGTAGTAGGAAATGAAGTATCTAAACAGATAACCGGTAGTAGTGAGCCGTCACTCGGACGAACGGCTATTGCTGTAAGCTCTGGTGCTGTAGCAGGAGCTGCTGTATCTGGTGCGATAGTTGTTGGGTTAGGTGTGGCATCTGCACCTGTTACGGTGCCATTAGCTCTTGCTAGTGGCTTGTTGGCTGGAGTAGCGAGTTTATTTGATTAGAAGTAAACAAAGAACGCATTTATGCAGTGCGTTCTTTTTTTGCTTTTGTAGCGTAAATAGCGCTTCTCGTAATGCTATTTTGGGAACTTGCCATCCCTTATATACTAAGGGTTTGAGCTTATTTAGCTAGTTGAAGGTCTCAAAAGCGCGTTAGAACAATTTATGAGAAGCACAGGTCTTAGTTAAAGTATCACCTCTGACTATAACCAAAACAACGCTGCCCTAAGCCGTAATGCTTAGTTCTAAGCTTGGCGAAGTAACTTACTCGACAATAGAGAGCATGGAAGTTTTGAGCGAAATTAGGGTTATTAGCGTCAAGGTAATAGTGTGCATTATCTGGCAAATGAACAAATTCCATCGTTTCATTCAGCGTTAAGGACAACGCACTTGCCCAGGCCTTAGCTATTCGGGTAAACAAGTTATCGCTTTCTATATTTATTTTACCTGTACAGTGGTACCGGTCCTTATTGAAAAACAGTACAAGATGATAATGCTGATGGTGAGCTTCGTCCTTCTCTCTAGTCCAAATATATCTAATATTACATGGATGTGGAGTTTTACCATCACGAACTTTACGTTTTGTATCTGCTTTAATCTGCGCCTCAAGAGAAGCAATAAATCGTGTAATAATTTTATTGCTATCTAAATCAACTGTATTTGAATAAGCAGGTAGCCTTAAATCAATTCTGACTGCAAACGTTCTTTTATGTTCACTACATGCAGCATGCATTACTTTCTCAATAGCATTTAAGTAGGGAATAACTAGTCGCTGATCTACTCTAGCGAGTGTTTGATATTGCTTGTATGCAGGGTTTGTTGTTACTGGGTATTGGGTTGGGTTAGTCATTATCTTTCTCCTGTTATGTATTGGTTCATATCAGGTGTATGAGTCGTAGTTTTTTAATTTGTATTTGGCGTGATAATAGATTCGTTACTAGTAACTCTTATAAATATTACCAAACCGAGGATTGGGCTTGAAAAAAGTAAGCACGTATCAATGGAACATTTTTTTTAGCGCTATACATGCGAGCGTTATTCTCAATTAATTCTGCTCTGAAGTTAAAGTGTCTTTGTAAAATGCTTCAAATACTTTTGGATCAATATGAAATATATTGTAATTCCCATTTTTCAGTTGGCTTTTTGAGTCCATAAACGTCACTGTTCCATCATTACTATTAACTTTTTCACAGAGGTCTAGATTGGTAAATAAGATTAAGTTGTGAATTGATGTGACATCATAAAACTTTACCTTCGAATGAGTGTTTTCTATGAAGGCATTTATATAGTTACCTTTTTTCTTGAGTGAGTGTATAGAGCTAAGGTATTTCTCTATGTCCTCACCAACTTTCGGAGTGTCTTTTAGCGAATGAATTATAGAATATAAAATGTAATGAATATGTATATTAGCTAGATTTTTTATCAGGTACGAAGTTCCATAGCCTAAATTAGCGGCGCTTATTTTATAATCTGCAGGGCTGAAAATATGGCTAAAAGCATCTTTTTGGCTAACAGGTTTAATGTTAGTTCCACCATTTAGTAAATATGATAACCCCATAGAAACTAACTTAAGAAGGACTCCATCGAAGTAGCTAAAAACTTCTTTAGGCTGCTGACACAAAAAATTAAAGTCATGTTCAAGTGAATCTACTTCAAATCTTAATAATCTTAAAAAAATATTTTCACGTATTTTTTCAGAGAAGAAAAAATCTATCAGTGCCCCAGAGAAGTTATATATTTTTTTACGATTGGCATATGATTCTAAATTAGTCAATGAGGGAAATGTGAACAGGTATATGAATTTGTTATGATTATCTCCCATTATTTTAAAGCAAGACGAACGCTTAAAGTTGTTACCTCCAGTTTCAACAACGTTCCTTTTATTCTTGTCTTCAACTTTTTTTAAAGTACACCCTTTTATGGCTTTTTGAATGAATTTAAGGTCAATTAATTGAGAGATAGCAGTTTTAACCTCAGCATCTTTTAACCCACATGCTTTAGCAATGTTAGATAGTGTAAAATTAACAACATATCCAAACTCATCTTGGTTTAATACAAAGAAACACCATACTATTTTTACAGGCACTCTTAACTCTTCGTCCTTTAACTTTTTGTCCTTTATTCTTACAAGCTCTTTGCTGGGTAATGATTTAGTCATTTCTGTGTGTTCATCGTAGATAAAAATGTATGACTCAGCAGGTCGTCCTTTTTTAGAATGTTCAGTTTTGTGCTTTAAAATTGCATTAATTTCTTGTAGCTCTTCTATTACTTTTTTAAATTTATTGTGTGGGCATCCTAATTCTATCAGATCAGATTTAGATAGTTCGTCTCCAATAGTTTTCTTCGCAATTAAACTAATTAAAACCCATTTTGAATATGCTGATAGACCTGTGGTTAAGTTGAAAAACTCACTCATTAGATTGTTTCCATACCGTGTGTTGTTACTCTAGAGTAGAGTAACAACAATTTAATTAACACAAAAACAGGGTGTTATTTTGTAATTTTAAAAAGATGCGATATTTAATCTCAATTAGACTCTTAAGTAGACTTTTTTTATTTATTTTAAAAATCTAATTTAGCCTCTAACTGAGTGGATAGTTGAGGGTCTAATTTAGATGTTGATTAGTATCTAAAAGATATCTGGTGAGGTAGATTCTGACCGCAAAGCGGTTGCTTACAAATTGGTATTGGATTATTGTTTTCGATAACATCCGCAAACGGTAAAACACAGGGAAGAACTAATGACAGATCGGATTGCTAGCAAGAAAATTTTGACGTGGGTCAATGAAGATAATGAAGATTTGCGTAACTGGCTAGCATGCCGCTATGACAGTTACAGTAGTTATTTTAAATCTCCAGATGCCACATTAGATAGCTTTATTAGAGATGAAATAAAACGTATAAGTGATAATGAAGATAGTCAAAAAGTTAGTCTTGATAAGCTCTATAAAGCATGGAAAAGCTATGAAAGAGGCTTAAAGAATATCTCTAATAAAGTCTGTAAACTTCAGCTCGAGGTGTCTAAATCAGCGCGTGATAAACTAAAGACGTTAAGTGCAGCGGATGAAATATCTCAATCTAAATATATTGAAAAGCTAATTAATTACGCTAGAAAAAACCCTAAGCTGATTTCTGAAGATACAAAAGTACAAGAATCTTACAAACACAAACAGAGAGCTTTTGATGATAGCCTTGACTTAAAAGCTATAAGAGAAAACTTATCAACTATTGATGGTAAGATTACTAGATTATTAGATGCTTGGAAGGAGTAGGGCAAGCTGAGCTTTCTTTAGGCCGCCTTGGTTATTTTTAAAAATAAATAACTTTTAGTATACCTATTGGTATTCCTTGCGTTTATTTTTTGCGGTGTTTTTATTGTTAATCAGTGTGTTATTAGGTTTTTAAGAATCCCTCTCCCCACCATTATTCTTAGAGCCCAGTTATTAATATCGAAAGGTAACAATAACCGGGTTTTTTAATGCCTTCAGTATGACTAATTATTTACTAAGCAAAGTGTCGATAACATGCCGACAAGTTCATGTTTTTCGATTGGTTTTGAAACGTAACCATCAAATAACTGCCTGTATATTTCTTTTTGTTCTGTAAAAACATTAGCAGTTAATGCAATAACAATTTGTTCGCTATTAAGCGCCTTAATTTTTTTACATGCCTGAAGACCATCCATTTTTGGCATTTGAATGTCCATAAAAATAATGTCTGGTTTGTGTAACTCGTATAATGAAATCGCTTCTAAACCATTGTTGGCAATAATAATGGTGGCTTTAGTTGGTTCAAGCATCGCAGCTGCAACAAGCTGATTTATTTTATTATCTTCAGCTAATAAAATAATTTTTCCAGATAGGTCAGGAAGCTCAATATTTTTGGTTGCTAATGTGCTGTCATCAACCTGCGCTTGTTTTAATGGTAAGTACACATAAAACTGACTCCCTGAACCTAACTGGCTTGTTACTTTAATTTCGCCATTCATCAGGCCTATTAATGATTTAGTGATGGGTAAGCCAAGGCCCGTACCACCATATTCACGCGTGGTTGATTGCTCAGCTTGTTCAAAGCGCTCAAACAATCGATCAATTGCTTGCTCAGAAATTCCAATCCCCGTGTCTGATATACAACAACATATTCTGCTTTCCTCAGTTAGCCTAAAGGTTACTGTAACGCCACCTTGAGATGTAAACTTAATCGCGTTAGATATTAGATTTAAAAATACCTGTCTGAGTCTAACTGGGTCGCCCACCCAATGCTTGTGCTCAATATCAATCACAAATTTAAGGTAAATGTTTTTATCTGTTGCTTGCACACCTAAGTCTGACTCTAAGTGATGAATAAGTTCAAAAAAGTCAAAAGGCTTATTCTCTAATGAGAGCTTGCCAGCCTCTATTTTAGAAAAATCAAGAATATCGTTAATAATGGTGGTGAGTGCTCGAGTTGAATACAGTGATTTTTTTAAATACTCTTTTGATTTTTCATTAAGCGGTTGTTCTTGTAATAGTTGTAATGTGCCAAGTATACCGTTCATCGGGGTTCGTATTTCGTGGCTCATATTTGCTAAAAATTCAGACTTTGCTTGCGATGCTTGCTCAGCAAGTTCTTTTGAGTGACCAAGGGCTTGCTCGTGGTCAATTTGTTCTGTTAAATCGTAAGCAATACCTAAGTAGCCAACGGTGTCTCCTTCGTTATTTAACAACGAAGTGACACTTAAATTAACTTGTATTTGCTCGCCTGTAGAAGAAATATATGTCCATTGATTAATATCTGGCTCTGTTGCTGTTGCTTTTAAGATAAAGACTTCAAAACCAGGGGGTACGGGTTTATTTAATTCAGCACTAAGTAGTTTAGCCTTTTTTATAATTTCTTCTTTTAAATGAAATATGCTTGGGTCTTTAATACCAATAACATCTTGCGCTTTGTAGCCTAATAACTTTTCTGAGGCGGGATTAAATAGAGTGATTAAGCCGTTTGTGTCGGTCGCAATAATTGAATAACTAGCACTGTTTAAAATACTTTGTTGGAGCATGCTCATATCGGCTATTTCTTGCGTACGTTGTTTAACTTCGCTTTCTAGTTTTAAATTTGCTTGCTGCAATGCGAGTTTATTTTTTTTAGCTTTGATAATTCTTCGTTGTGTTCTTTGTGCTTTACGGTAAAAAAATAGCTGAACTATCAAAATAATAAACATACAAACAAGAGTATAAAAAATGCCATTTGCTATAGCTTGATACTTACTGGGTAAATGCAGTGTTTTAATAAACGCATCTGAGGCGCTAAGTGTGATTTCCCATGTTCTTCCCATCACTTTAATAACTTTAGTTGACTGATATTTATCAGCTTCGCTTTGAGCACCATAACTAAAAAAGTCAACGTTAGCGTTTTTACCTATATCGCTAATTACTAATCTGTTTTCATCAGTTTGCGATAGAGAGTCCAAAATATTATTTATTAATAAAGGGGCGTAAGTCCATCCGATTAACTGCTCTAAACGTTGGTTTTTATCCGTAGGAATAATAATATTTTTATAAACTGGTAGTAAAATTACAAAGCCTTGGAGCGAATTTTTATTAGCTTGGACTAATGTAATTGGCGCCGACAATTGAACTTGATTATTAATTGCAGAATTTAATGCAGCTTCTTTGCGTGTACTTTCCGACGCTATATCGAGTCCTAGAGCCTGTAAATTACTTTGTTCAGGAAATATATACTGAATAATAAAGTGCTCATTATTTTCTCTCGTTAGTTTATTCACTTTAAACATTTGGTTAGGGCGATCGTATTTTGCAGCTTGTAAAAATTGCGCTAAGTTTTTGGCATCTACTTTTCTTATAAAGCCAATACCGCTTGCTCCAGGGAACTCTTGTGCGTAGTTGCGACTGTTAGAGTAATCTGAAATTGTTTGGTAGCTTAAGTTATTGATGCCAATACCGTGTATAAACCCCTTTAAACCGTACAATCCATATTTATATAAGTCGAATCGGTTAGTTACACCTGTTGAGAGCGATGCAAGACGGTAGTTAAGGGCTCGGTTTATTTTATTACTAACAGCATTTTGATGTGAAACGTGTGCAAAATAGGTTAATACAACACCACAAATGAAAAAAATAGCATGAGTAAGCACCGAGATTAATAATCTTTTACTAACCGGCCGTCCTGAAAACATTAACTCATCCTTTATTATGGATATACCAAGCGTGTATCTGTTTTATGATCGAAATAAATATAGCACCTATTATTCAAGACACAACTTTGTTATTAATTGGAATGTATATATTTTATAGAGGTTTAGAGTAGGGGGAGTCTAAAAAGTTGATTTTAAGCCTCAAGATAAAATTAAAGTGCATATAAATATAATAATTTATAAATTCTGCATCACTTTATAGATACCAACAAAAGTAGTAGCAAAAGGCGCTGGTTTTTGTGCTTATTGATTTTTAGAAGAAATTAGCTGCTCATAACTTTACTTAGGTAAGTTTAAATCAAGTAAAATTCAATTAATATCATGATGCTTTTTTAAATAAAATTAGCGACTTAGATACGAGTGAGCAAGAGGTAATCTTTACCAATTTTTACAATTCATCCGAAATAAAACAAACTATTACTATTTTATAATATAAAAATTAAAACATTATAAATTTATATTGTTCTATATTTACTAGCATGAAAGAAAGGTAATTACTTGAAATGTAATTACCCTATGACATGTTTGCCGTGTAGGTCAAAAAGCATACACATCCCTATGTGCTGCACAGTAACAAACTTAAAAAACAAGATAACGGAGATAACTATGGCTCACCGAGTATCTAAATTACTTGCGGCAACAGGCGCTGTATTAACATGTATTTCTATTCCTTCGTATGCTGCTGTTAATGGGCTGACAGAACAAGATGAATTTAATATAAAACTTAGATCAATTTATTTTGACCGTGACTACGATAACGACGCAAGTGACGATTCAACCTTTGCTCAAGGTACAGAGCTCAATTACACATCGGGTTATATAAACGATTTATTGAGTGTGGGTTTATCGACTTACACAGTAATGAATATTAACTCTACAGGTTCTGCCGCAGGTAATATTTTACCAGCAGGTAATGAGAGTGGTGGAGTAGACGATAGCTTTTCTAAATTTGGTCAATATTTTTTAGATTTTAAATTGGGCAAAAACGGTCACGTTAAAGTAGGTGGGCAAAAAACCAAAAGCATGCTTTTAAAAAGCTCAGGCAGCCGTGCTATTCCTAATACGTTTCGAGGTGTTTTTGGCGACTATAAAATCGGCAACACTAAATTATATGGTTACGTATACGACAAATGGAGCCGTCGACATGATGAAAGATGGGAAGACTTTTCTACCGATCAATCGGCACCTGGCGCCATTAGCGTAATTTGGGGCGTAGGTGCTACGCATAAAAAAGACGACATAACATTAGAGGCTGAATATTTAAATTCCCACAATTATCTAAGTAAAATGGGATTAAAAATTAGTTACGACATTAAACTTGAGCAAAGTAAGTTAACCCTTTCAACTGGCATATTTACCTCACAAGATGATGGCGATTTATTTGTAACAGGCGCAGAGGGCGGTGATTTAGATGATGAGGATGCACCTGGTGCTTTAACAGGTTTAACTAAAAGTGAAAACGATGGATTTGCCTATTACTTAGATGCTGATTGGAAAAAAGATATTTGGAGTGTAGGTGCGGCATTTACTAAGGTAAGTGATGCTTGGATTGAAGATAACTTTAGTGGCGATCATGGTACAAACCCATTTCCAACTCGCTCATTGATTGGTGCCGATTTAACAAATCAAAACGAGGCAACGTGGCAGGCACGTTTTGGCATTGATTTAAAAGCAGTATCGCCAGGTTTAACAACAAAGTTTTACTACACAAGCGGTAGCGATGCTGAAAACTCTGCGCTGGGTAAGTTAGCTGGCACAGCTGATGAAAAATATTGGGCTGTAGATACGCGCTATAAAGTTGAGAAAATAAAAGGCTTAAGTTTGCGCTGGTTATTTGTAGATTATACAACCGAAAAATCAGGCAGCGTTGATGGTGTTAAAGGCGACAGAGCCGACCACCGAGTTTATTTAGATTACACTATCAAATTTTAAAATAACGTTTAATAAGCCAATGCAAATTTATACATTGGTTTTATTTCCTTTATTAATTACCACTATGATAAAACTAACAAATAGATAATAAAAATAAAGCTAATATATGTTTTCTCTTCAACAGTGGCAATCGCAGGGCCAATTCACTCATATTTCTGGCCATCAAATATTTACAAAAATAGCTGGTGATATAACTAAGCCTGCGCTGCTTTTAATACATGGCTTTCCAAGTGCTAGCTGGGATTGGGAAGGTATGTGGCAAACGCTTAGTGAACATTATTTTGTAATTACGCTCGATATGCTAGGTTTTGGTTTGTCAGATAAACCAATAAACGCTACTTATAAAATTACCGAACAAGCCGACTTATATACCCAATTTTTAAAAACGTTAAATATTAATGATGTACATATTTTAGCTCATGACTATGGCGATACAGTGGCTCAAGAGTTATTAGCAAGGCAAGTGGTTAGCCAAAGTGACTTTGAAATAAACAGCGTGTGTTTTTTAAATGGTGGGTTATTTCCTGAGGTGCATAAACCATTATTTATACAAAAGCTTTTACTTTCAAAGCTAGGTTGGATAGTGCCAAAATTAATGAATAAACAAAAATTTGCCAATAATTTAGTTACTATTTTTAGTAAAAGTACACCTCCTTCAAAACAAGTGGTAGACACACTTTGGGAGTTGCTAATTTATAAAGATGGTTTAGCGGTTATGCCTAAACTCATTAGTTATATAAAGCAGAGGCAGCAAAACAGAGAACGCTGGGTTGGTGCCATCATAAATAGCAATATACCACTTACGTTTATAGCAGGCGCAGAAGATCCCATCTCTGGTAAGCACATGATTGAGCATTATAAAAAGCTGATCCCCAATGCGCGCGTACAAGAGTTTGTAGAGCTTGGGCATTATCCGCAAGTAGAAAATCCAGATGCAATTACGCAGGCTTACTTGGCATTTAGAAATTAACTATTAGTACAATTTAGATTTTTATAGAAGCTAAAATTTTAGCTATTTTTTCTTTTGATTCATAACTGATAGGCGCTAAAGGGCTTCTTACCGTTGCGTGTATTGGTAATCCCAAAAGGCTGAGTGCTTCTTTAATATTTGCATGAGGGCTGGTTACTGACTTTATTAGTGGTTTAGGACTACGAATTAAAATATTAAGCAGTGAGTTTTGCACACTTACTGAAATATTTAAATTATTAGCAATCGGTAATACAGATTTTAATACTGTACGATGTTTATTTATCTCTTTAGTGTTATTTAGATTTAAATCTTCAAAAAATGCAGCAGCCTGCATGGGTAAAATAGTTGCTATAGGACAAATTGCACCCGCAGCACCATGGGCAGCTATATGTTCGTACACCAAAGTTAATCCGCTAAAGTAACGAGTATCAGGCAATTTATTTAAAACGGTGCGCGCTGTTGCTAGATGTAATGAGCTATCTTTAATACCTATAATATTTTTAATACTTAGCAGTTTTATTAATTGTTGGTTTGAAAAATAATGCCCTGTAATCTGAGGGAAATAATAAAAAAGGATAGGTGAAGTTGAATGCTGCGCTATGTTCTTAATCGCTTTTAAGTAGTTTTCAAAGCTTGATTTATAGTAAGGAGTTAATAACAGTAATATATAACTCGAGTAATCTTTATAAGCAGTAATTTTTTCAATTGCTTGCGCGCTACTGTATGCGTTTACGCCTATGATAAGTGGCTTTTTATTTTGCACTTTATTGTAAGTGTACTGAACAATTTTAAGTTGTTCTTGATCAGAAAAATAAGGGAGTTCACCACCACTACCTAAAATTGTTAAGCCGTGTATATCTGTATCTAGGTAATAACCTAAACATTTATCAAACCCTTTAAAATCGATACTCTCATCTTCTAAAAGAGGAGTGTGGATCACTGGGTATATTCCATTTTTTATAGTCATATTGATATCCAACTAAATATTAGCTCCTAAAATTATTAGGAGCTAAGTGATTTTATATACTTAAATCAAGTAAGTTATAATCTTTAATCTCTTGTTTTGCCTGTTCATCCCAATCAAAGGTTTTATTGGCTTCAACAAAAGGTTGATATTGATAAGGTGTTTCGTCAGGGAAGTGCTGTTTTCTAGCATCTATTGCATAGCCAAGTACTTTTGATCTCTGCTCAATAAGTGACTCATCGTAAACTTTAGCTTCACAGTGCATTCCAGAGCCCATGACACCTAATACAGATGAACGTTTATGGAACCCAAAGTTAATAGTAACGCGAGGCTCAAATCCAGAGTTAGCGAATGAACCATGCAAAAGCTGTCTATTACAAATAACAACATCACCGGGATTACAAATTAAAGGCACCATTCCAATTAAGCGCTCACTGCCTGCTTCGGCAACCATTTTTTTAATATCAACCCTACCAACCTTATGACTTTTAGGTAAAACCCACACACCATTTACAGCAGTACTGCCAAAAACTTGCGCCATAAAGTTAAAGCCGTGTATGTCTTGATCAAAATTTTCATTTTCCCAATGAGTATCACCATCTTGGTGCCATGAAACGGCAGCGCCTACGCCAGGATCTTTAATAAAAAGACATTCATGAAATGGGGCAAAATCCTTACCATTTATTGCCTCGGCCACTTTTAATAATTGAGGGTGCGCGTACGTTCTTAAGCATGACTCAGAAAACTGCAGTGAGCCAAGCAATACAAAAGGCGAAAACGCAGGCAGATCGTCAGCAGCTTCAGGTTCAAATAATTTTACTTGGTGTCGGCCATTAGCGATTGCGGTTCCGCCAAGTGGATCTCCAAGTGATTTTGACCAAATTAAATTAGGTGCTTGATTATCAGCACCTAACGCTGGTTTTCCATCTGCGGTTGTTTTTCCATACGGTTCTAAAGGGAAGGTTTTTTTTAATTGGGCTAGTTCTATTTCTATCTCGGCGAGCTCTTTTTTATCAATTACGTTTTCGAATATATAAAAGCCGTATTCTTGGTATTGGCTTTTAATGTTTTGTGCTAAATCACCATATTCATCAAACTCAATAGGGCCTCTATTATTCATAGCTAAAGCATTTTTTTCGCCATTAAGTAAATATTCTCGCATTTCATTGGCATTTTCACCGTAATGTGAGGCGCATGCATCAATCGATCTTGTTATACTTTTAGTCATAATGTGTCCTTAACGTATTTCACAGTTTTTATTTCAAGTAAAACTTAACCTATAATAAAAACTGTGGTCAAGCTGTTTTTCTATGGAGAAAATAAATGGAGCAACTAAATATCGCTCGGGGTAATAAGAAAAGACAAGAAAACAAAGAGTTGAGAAAGGTTGATATACTAAAGCATGCCCGAAATCTTATTGCCTCTAAAGGCTTTGATGCGTTTACATTAAGCGAATTAGCCACTGTTGCAGGTGTTTCAATACCAACTATTCATAATTTATTTGGTAAAAAGCATGATATCTTCAAAGTGCTGGTCGAAGAAATGGTCATTCGCATTGAAAAAGTTATACTACAGCCCGACATGACAAACCCAATAGAAGCCGCTATTGCGTTTATAGATAACTTACTCGAATTATTTAAAAAAGATGAAGCGTTTTACCGAGCTGCGTTTGTTGCTGGTGAGCGTAGTAATTTATTTGAACATAAACAACCGACAGGCATTTTTAGTCAATCGCTAAAAATAGCAGAGCAGCTATGTATTTCAGCTAAAGAAAAAGGCTTTTTGAATGGTCTTGTTGATAGTAAATGGTTAGCAAAGCAGCTGTTTGGTTGTCAGCGACTAGCTCGCCAAGATTGGGTTAACGGGTATATTGATTTACAGCAGTACAAAAACCAAGTGCTGATAGGTATGTTTATTACTTTTAGTGCTGATGCAACAGATGAGTATAAAGTTGAATTGTTAAATAAAATTGATTCACTGACATAAACGTATAAAAATGCGGCCTACTTTACAGTGGCCGCGTTTTAAATTTAGTAATTAGGTTTAATATTTTTTCTTCGGTGCTCTTAATTGTTTTTCAAACTCATCTGAAAACAATATCGTGCCGTCGTCTTCCTCTGTAGGGAAGGCTGCAATAAGTAGGTCATCCTCTTCAAGGCCTGGTGTCCAGCGACTAAACCAATCAGCAAGTGGAATTGCTTTAGCGCTACAACCAACCCATTCGCCAGTTGCCCATGCCTCTGCAAATTCGCGAGTTGGCCAAACTGGCACGCAGTCGTCATCTTCGTTGGCAAGCATAACGCAGCCATCATCGTCGTTTAAAATCCATACTTGTTTAAATTGTTGTACGGTTTCGAACATATAGGCTAGGCGTTTTTTTGCCCCAAGCCCTAAAATTACTGCTTGTTCTTCACTTAAATTTGGCGTTGTCATAATTAGCTCACTCTTAATTACTATATCTCAATTATATGCACACAAGTATATCGAGTTATATGACAGAGTGTTGAAAAGTTGCTATTTAATTTCAGCAATGCAGATCTAATTTGTATATTGAACAGTATAAGTCACAACTAATTTGAGCGATCATTCAAAATAGGCTTGAATGTTTGTAAAAAGGCCACATTGTAGTAAGCATATACTTAATGAAGGATTGAAAAATGACTACTGATCTACTTGCTCCGTTTAAACTAAATAATACGATTGAACTTAAAAACCGCGTACTTATGGCACCATTAACGCGTTGTATGGCTGACGATAACTTAGTGCCAACACAAGATATGGTTGAATATTATGCTCGCCGTGCCGAAACCGGTTTAATTATTAGCGAAGCAACTATTATTCGTCCAGATGCGCAAGGTTACCCAAATACACCGGGTTTATTTACCAGTGAGCAAATTCAAGGTTGGAAAAAAGTAACAGACGCAGTGCACGCTAATGGCGGCAAAATGTTTGCACAGCTTTGGCATGTTGGCCGTGTTGCACATCCTCACTTTTTTGATGGCGATGTACTGGCACCGTCGGCAATTGGCGTTGAAGGCTCTGTGCCTCGTATGCGTGAGCTTACATATATCACACCAAAAGCAGCGACTATAGATGACATTAAGGGCCTTGTAGCTGATTACGCAAAGGCGGCAGAAAATGCGATTGAAGCGGGTTTTGACGGGGTAGAAATTCACGGTGCTAACGGGTATTTGATTGACCAGTTTTTACATTACGCTGCAAATACACGCAGCGACGAATACGGTCAAACGCCTGAAAATATGTCGCGTTTTGCACTAGAAGTAACCGATGCAGTTATCGCCGCTGTAGGTAATGAGCGTACTGCTTTACGTGTTACACCGGGTGCTTATTTTAATATGAGCGAAGATAACCGTGATAAAGCGGTATTTGATTACTTATTACCAGAGCTTGAGAAGAGAGATTTAGCATACTTACACGGCGGTATTTTTGACGACAGTACAGCGTTTGAGTCGCTTGAAGGTAAAACGACGTCTGAATTTTTACGTGCAGGCTACAAAGGTACATTAGTAGGCGTAGGCAGCTATAGTTTTGAGTCAGCAAAAGAGGCAATTAACGATGCTAAGTTTGATTTAATCGCGATTGGTCGCCCACTTATCGCAAACCCAGATTACATTAGCAAAATTGCAAACGGTGAAGAACTAGTACCTTACAGCGATGAAATGCTAGCTGAATTGAAATAAATTACTATTTGTAATAAGTTCTAGAAAATAATTAAGGCACCCAAAGCTAAACCTTTGGGCGTCTTTTTTTGTACATATTCCCGCCATAAATCTTCCATATTTGTTTAACCTTTATGTAAATAAAGTTCATCCTCGTTGTCATATTTAAAATTCATACTGTGCTCGTTTTCATATTTCATAATTAAAACTAAACGGGACAACAATGTACGCTTTAAAAAACAAATCGCTATTGAGCATGGCTATTGCCATGGCTGTATCAACATCTACTTATGCTAACGACAGCACCATAGAAGAAGTAACCGTTGTAGCTAAACCAACGAGCTACGCTAACAATGTTATTGAGCCTGCAATGCTTGAGCAGCAAAGTTCGGTATCGAGCATATTATCGGTTATTGATAACTTACCAGGTATTAGCATAAACGAAGGTGATGCATTTGGTGGCGACGATTGGTCTACTACAATCACTATGCGTGGTTTTAGTATTGATGGGAACCAACAACAATTAGGAATGACCGTTGATGGCATTCCCAATGGTGGCTCTAATTACGGCGGTGGTGCTAAAGCTAACCGTTACTTGGAGAGCGAAAATTTAGCAACAGTAGAAGTAGGTCAAGGTACCTCTGATATTAAGTCGGCTTCACTTGAAGCACTAGGCGGGACATTTAACTTTGTAAGTAAAGACCCAAGCCTTGAAAAAGGCACTACCTTTGCTTATACATCAGGCAGTCACGATGCCACGCGTTATTATATTAAACACGAAACAGGCACTGTTTTTAATAACACACAAGCGTACGTAAGTTACTCGCAAACAGATACAAGCCGCTGGATTGGTTCAGGCAGTAATGGGGGCAAAGACAACCAACACGCTGAGCTTAAGTTTGTATCTAATTTTGACGATTTAACGCTCACTGGTCGTTTATCTTACGATGATGTAAGCGAGACAAACTATAACAGCGTAAGCCTTGAGCAGTTTGAACAAACACCCGATTGGGATCAGCTAACATGGAATTGGACGGGAGTTCCGCACTTTGACCAAATGTTTGCAGAAGGTTGGGGAACGCTTCGTGAAAATACCTTAGGCTATTTAAAATTTGAATACGCGATTTCAGCAACTTCATTATTAACTGTTAGCCCTTATTATCATAAAAATTCAGGTCGCGGCGATTGGATCCCACCTTATTTAACAACGCCTGTTGATGAAAATGGCGACCCAACAACCGAGGGTGGCACTAATGCAGGCTCTTATGGTTTTGCTGATAGTGAAGGCAACCCGCTTGCACCCAATGCCGATTGTACGCAAAGTTTGAGCTGGCCATGGGAGTCGGGTCCTGGTTTAAATCCTGCGTGTTACGATGCAACAGCAACGCCGGTTATGTCTTACCGCCATACGCATTACAACAAAGATCGTTTTGGTGTAACGGCAAATTACCAAGCTACATTTGGTGATCACGATATAGAAGCGGGCTTTTGGTATGAGCAAAGCGAGCGTGATGAATCGCGTGATTGGCACAAAGTAATTGATGCGCGTATTTATCATCACTTTGATAGCACGCCTTACTGGACACAATACAAAAACACTTTTGATACCGATACATTCAAATGGTACCTACAAGACTCAATTAATTTTGGTGACTTAACATTAAATATTGGTGCAAAACAATATTTAGTTGAATTACAAAAGTACGACCACTTTGCTAACGAAAGATCAGATAAAGTAGATAGCGACTCAGACGTGTTATTTAGTGGTGGTGTATTGTATCAGCTAAATAACAGCACAGAATTATTTGCTAGTTACAGCGAGAATTTTTCAGCAATAAAAGACGGTGTGCTTGAGCGAGATAGCTCAACACTTACAAACATAGAGCCAGAAACTGCCGACAACATCGACTTTGGTGTACGTTACCAAGCCGACAGATTAACCCTTACAGCAACGGCTTACAGTGTTAAGTTTGATAACCGCATTACCTTTATTGCCCCTGGTAGTGGCACAGATGGGATTGATTACACCATTGGTACAAATGGCTCGTACGTAAATGTAGGGGGTATTGACTCAAATGGCCTTGAGCTTGCAGCAAGCTATATGTTAACACCAAGCTGGAGCGTGTACTCGTCGTATACTAATAGCAGTTCTGAGTATTCGTCGGATGATCCAAATGCATACGATTCACAGGGTGTAATATTAAGAGATGAAAGTGGTAATGAGGTAGCACCGAGCTTTAGAAAAGGCGACAGCATAATCGATTCATCAGAAGATTTATTTGTGGTATCTACCGATTACTTTAGCGATGGCTTTCGTGTTGGTTTATCGGCTAAATACACCGGTGAGCGCTTAGGTGCATGGCAAGACGAAGACACTCGCACGCGTAATAAAGTAGACGGCTACACCGTACTTGATTTTAATGCAGGTTATTCAACTGACGTAGATGCAGGTCCGTTTAAAGCCATTGACGTATCGTTTGTTGTTTATAACGTTACTGACAAAAGCTACTTAGCAGGTGGTACCGGTAACGGCGCTACTTACTACATTGGTGCGCCTCGCACCGCAGCAGTTACATTTACCGCTGATTTTTAATTAAGTTTTAGTAATTGAATTAAAATAAAGCCCATCATTGATGGGCTTTATTATATCAAAGGGCGCAAAACGCGATGAAAACGATTTTAAAAGTAACACTATTTAGCTTAAGTGTATTAGCGAGTAACTTTGCAACAGCTGCGCAAAATGTAGTGCTGGTAACGCTTGATGGAGTACGCTGGCAAGAAGTATTTTATGGGGCTGATAATAGCTTAATTAATAATACTGATTTTGTTAAAAAGCCAGAGCAATTAAAGACCCAGTTTTGGGCAAAAACAGCAAATGAGCGCCAGCAATTACTAATGCCTTTTTTAACGCAAGTAGTGGCTAAAAAAGGCATTATAATTGGCGATAGAGCTAACGGCTCTACTATGTCGGTAAGTAACCCGTGGTATTTTTCATACCCTGGTTATAACGAAATACTCACCGGTGAAGTTGACGAAAATATAAATAGTAATAACAAAGTGCTCAACCCAAATAAAACTATTTTAGAGCGTTTAGATAAGTTACCTGAGTTTAAAGATAGCACAGCCTTATTTGGTAGTTGGGATGTGTTCCCATACATTGTAAATACTAAGCGCAGTAACGTGTATGTAAATGCAGGTTTTATGTCAATTGAAGAGAATTTATTCACAGATGCGCCACTGTTAAATGCGCTACAAAACGAAATCCCCAGTCCTTGGTATAACGTACGACTAGACAGTTTTACATACCGCTTTGCTAAAGCGTATATGTTGGCTAAAAAGCCTAAGTTGTTAGTGATAAGCTTAGGCGAAACCGATGACTTTGCGCATGATGGTCATTACGATCAATACCTTAAATCGGCAAGGCAAAGTGACGCGTTTATAAAAGACTTATGGGCAACCATTCAAACTACAGCGGGTTATAAAAATAACACCACACTAATTAATTACTACTGATCACGGCCGTGGCAATAATGCCAACGATTGGCAACATCACAGCTCTAAACGTGCACTTGCTGAGCTAGAGTTAGGTGAAAATACCTACCCAGAAGGAATTATCGGCTCTGAACATATTTGGCTTGCAGCCATTGGCCCCGCAATAAAAGGTAGTGGCTTAATTAAAACCAAAAATGAGCTTAAACAAGCGCAAATAGCGGCGACCGTTTTAAAGGCGCTTGGGCAGAATCCAAATGAAATAAATTCAAATATGGCGCCTGCAATTAGCGAGATTTTAAAATGAAGAACCTATTAAAACCATTAACCCTAACTGCCTTGGCGTTGAGTTTGGTTATTAGCGCGAGTGTTACTGCCGCGCCATCTAAAATCCTATTTGGTTCGTGTGGGCATCAAGATAAAAAGATACCCATATTTAATGCAATTAACAAAGAGAAAGGCGATTTGTTTATATTTTTGGGTGACAATATCTACGGCGATACCAACGATATGGATGTACTTGCCGATAAGTACCAACGTTTAGGGGCAAAGCCTGGTTTTAAAACGTTAAAAGCGCAAACGCCTATCATTGCTATGTGGGATGACCACGATTATGGCCAAAACGATGCAGGTAGAGAGTATCCGCATAAAGAGCAATCACGCCAAATTATGCTTAATTTTTGGGATGAACCTGTAAACTCAGCGCGTCGCACTCGCCCTGATGGAATTTATACCTCGTACATGTATGGTGAAAATGAGCAAACCATACAAGTAATAATGCCTGATTTACGTTGGAATCGTGATGCGCTAAACCATGTAAGCGAGCTTGAATACTACACTAAACGTAAGTTAAATAACCAAGGCCCGTATAGTCCCAGTGAAGTGAAGGGTGCATCCATGTTAGGTGAAGCCCAGTGGCAATGGCTTGAACAAGAGCTTAAAAAGCCTGCTGCAATTAAATTGATTGCCTCAAGCTTACAGCTTTTACCCGATTTTACAGGTTGGGAGTCATGGGCAAACTTTCCTGAAGATAGAAACCGTTTATTTGCATTGATTAAAAAGCATAAAGTAAATGGGGTCGTGATCATCAGCGGCGATACGCACTGGGGTGAAATATCAAAGTATCAGCAAAACCTTGATTACCCATTGATTGAGATGACCAGCTCTGGCTTAACTGAAAAATGGAAAGACGTAAGCTCTAACAAGCACCGAGTAGGGAATTTTACTCATAACGTAAATTACGGTGATTTAAGCATAGACTGGCAGCAAATTGATCCCACTATTTCACTTAAATTAAAAGGCATTGATGGCCAAGTAATAATGCAAAGTGACTTTAGTTTATCAAGTATTAGCCCTTATAAATAACATTACTCTATAAACAAAAACGCACAGTGATCAAAATTAATGCTGTGCGTTTAAATTACTTGCTAACTCTCTGATTTATTAATATCAATTACCTGTTTGAGCTACCCCTAATATTGAAAATATCTTACACTGGTTTTATCTCAAGCAAGGTCAGTGTTATATGCTAAATATTATTCAATCAAACCGCATGGAAGCCCTGCAAGCGCAGTTCCACCAGCTGTTAAAAATAAACCCATTGCAAAGCCCGTTCGACAAAGAAGTGGTGCTAGTGCAATCGCCGGGTATGTCGCAGTGGTTAAAAATAGGTTTGAGCGAAAACTTAGGGGTCGCAGCGCAGGTAGATTTTCCGCTGCCGTCGAGCTTTATTTGGCAGTTGTATCAGCAATTACTGCCAAATGTTCCTAAAGAGTCGGCATTTAATAAGCCCAACCTTGCTTGGAAACTGTTTGCAATTTTACCAACCTGCATTGATGAACCGCTTTATTTGCCGCTAAAAACCTATTTAGAGGGCGATATTGACGGGCAAAAAACCTTTGCGCTATGCGAAAAAATAGCCGATGTGTACGACCAATATTTAATGTACCGACCGCATTGGATAGCCACATGGGATAGCGGCAAAGATGAGCTTGATGACGTAGATGTAGCCATTGCCCCATGGCAACCTGATTTATGGCGACGCATTGTAAAGCTAAGCCAAGAACTTGGGCAAAGCCAATTTCATCGCGCTAACATGCAAGGGCAATTACTTGCAGCACTTGAGACCATGGACAATAGCTTACTGCCACAACGCATTAGTTTATTTGGTATATCGGCGATTGCCAGCTCCCAGCTTGAGGTGTTTGAAGCGCTGAGTAAAAAAACCGAGGTTATATTATTCTTTTTTAACCCGAGTGAGCATTACTGGGGCGATATTATTGATGAAAAAACAGCAGCTAAAATAAGCGCTAAATACGCCAAAATGCCGCTGGTGGAAGCACAACAAAAAAAACAAACCAATCCAGATGAAGAATACTACTTTATAGGTAATCCGTTGTTATCGTCGTGGGGTAAATTAGGTCGCGACTATTTTGAACAACTTGTACAGTTAGATGCCCGTTGGATTGATGGTTTTATTGATGTGTTTGACGACACCTTACTAGGGCAAGTACAAAGCGAGATTTATCAGCTTGCGTTTAAAGGCGAATCACTGACTGATAACAAAGAGTGGTTTATAAACGACGAAGGTAAGTTACCAATCAGTGCAAACGACACCAGCATTACGCTCAGCGATTGCCATACACCGCTCAGAGAAGTTGAGCGCTTGCACGACTACTTGCTTAACTTATTTAATCAAAACCCAACGCTTACTCCCAAAGACATAATTGTCATGATGCCCGATGTAGGCACTTACAGCCCCTACATTGAAGCCGTATTTGGCGGGGCACAAGGCAGCCGCTTTATTCCTTATGCATTGGCCGATTTAGCCATAGAGCAAGAAAAGCCCGTACTTAGCTCATTTGCGAGTTTAGCTAACTTACCGTTTTCGCGCTTTGGTGTATCGGATATTCTCGATTTATTACAAGTGACGCAAATAGCCGAAAAGTTTGGGCTTGAAGCGCACGAATACGAGCAAATTCAATATTGGCTTGAACGTGTAGGGGTAAAATGGGGTATAAACGCAGCGCATAAAAGCAGCTTTGATTTACCCGCTATCGATTTAAATACCTGGCAACATGGGCTCAACCGTTTACTGCTTGGTATAGCCATGCGCGACGAACAATGCCCGTTTAACGGTATTTACAGCGCTGATGAAGTAGAAGGCATGGCGCTTGATACACTCAACAAGCTCGTGCATTTTATTGATGTACTGCAAAGCTTTAAAGAGCAGCTAACGCCCGATGATACGCTCACTAATAAAGCGCATATTTTAAGCGAGCTATTAAGCGCCATATACGAAAGTGAAAGCGACGACAGCTGGGATTTATTAGTACTGCAAAACGTGCTCGAAGAGTTACAAAAACACCACGATAACGGTGATTACAGTAAAGCGGTTTCGCAGCGTATTGTTAGTTACTTAGTTAAACAAGGCATTCAAGAAAAAGGCGTAGGGCAGCGGTTTTTGGTTGGGCAAGTAAACTTTTGTACGCTTATGCCCATGCGCGCCGTGCCATTTAAAGTGGTGTGTATGCTGGGTTTAAACGATGCTGACTACCCGCGTAACGTACAGCCCATTGGTTTTGACTTGGTGCCTTATTCTAAAAAGCAAAAAGGTGACCGATCACGTAAATTAGATGACCGCTACTTATTTTTAGAAGCGCTACTGAGTGCCCGCGACAACTTATACATGAGTTACATTGGTCGCTCGTGTTTTGATAACCAACCGCGCATGCCATCAACGCTTGTAAGTGAGCTGTTAGAATATATTGGGCGTAGTTTTGTATTAAACGAAAAGAGTGAAAAAACGCTGCCCGCATGTCTAATTAATCAGCAGCATTTACAGCCCTTTAATAGCCATTACTATTTAGCCGATGAGCAAACCAATACTGTGCTGAGCAACCACAGTTACAATCCAATTTGGCTACCAAGTGAGTCAATTAAACCAGAGCCGGTTATTGCGCTTGATGTGACTGTGCCAGATCAGCTAGATCTCGATGTGTTTATTAGAAGTGTGTGCAGCGCACAAGAGAGCTTTTATCAACAAACACTAGGCTTACGCCTGCCACAATTTAATGAAGTAGCAAAAGACGAAGAACCCTTTAGCCTAGATGCACTGCGCCGTTACTTTTACCTTGATGAAATACTTAAAGCAAACATAAACGAGCAACCACTGAGTACCGAGCAAATACTGCAGCGGGGTGAGTTACCTCAAGCCAATGTAGGCAGCCTCATATTTGAGAGTATGGAGCACCGAGTTGATGCGCTTGCAGGTCAAGTTAAAGAGCACATTAAAGGCGGGAAAAGTGAGCCGATAGAAGTTTTGCTTACCATTGAAGGCACCAAAATAGAGGGCTGGCTCAATCATGTGTATTTGCAAAAACAAGTGTTTTACCGCAGTGCGAGTATTAAAGCGAAAGATTTAATTAAAGGCTTTATTTATCACCTCGCAGCGCAAAGTATGGATCAACAAGTAGAAACATTGTTACTTGGGCTTGATAAGCAAATTACCTTTGCGCCAATTAATAAAGCTGATGCCGATGCATTGTTACTTGATTGGTTTGAGTTATACAAAGAGCTGCGCGCGGAGCCTGTGCCGTTTTTTCCGGTAAGTGGTTATGAATACGTTAAAAGCGGCGGCGATATAACAAAAGCAATGAGTAAATTTAGCCCGCAATACATAGGGCGAGGCGAGGGCGAAAACCCGTATATTCGCTTAACGGTGCAATCGCTAAACGACTGCCAAGAAGAATTTATAAAATGGAGTGATAAATTGCTCACGCCTTTATTTGAACACGCAAAGGAGAGTGACCATGCAAGCGCTTAATCCTCTTACTATGCCGCTCATTGGTCAAAGTTTAATAGAAGCCAGTGCGGGTACTGGTAAAACTTATACCATTACGGGGCTGTATTTACGTTACTTATTAGGTATGCAAATAGAAGGTGAGTTAAATACGCCGCTCAGTGTTGAGCAAATTTTGGTAGTAACCTTTACCGACGCTGCCACTCAAGAAATTAAAGACCGCGTACGTAGCCGAATTATTGCTGCGCGCGACGCATTGCTTGGGCAAGACCCAAACGACGAACTCATTGAAGGCGTAATTGCCAAAATTGATGATAAGCACCGCGCGTTTGATTTACTCGATGCAGCTGCTAAATCAATGGACGAAGCCGCTATTTTTACTATTCATGGCTTTTGTCAGCGGATGCTAAAGCAACATGCGTTTGAGTCGGGTGTGGCGTTTAATCTCGAATTTATTTTAGATGAGCGCGACATATTACTCGAAACTATTAAAGATTTTTGGCGTGCGTTTGTATACCCACTTAATAAAGAACGCACCGATGCTATTTTAGATGTATTTGCCGCACCAGAGTCTTTATTTGCTCAAGTGGCGAGCATTTTAAACAAAGCTAATGCGCACATTACACCACAAATAAATTTAGATGATGTATGGAAAGCCCGTGACGAGTACATAACCCGTGTGCCTGCATTTAAAAAAGCGGTGTTAGAGCAAGAGTTTATCGGTGCTATTAAAGGCTCGGGTTTAAGCGGGTCCAAAACGCCAGCACGAAAAGGCAGCCTTGGTGCGCTTGAAGCATTTTGTTTAGGCGGCGATTTGTTTTTTGAATTTGGCACTAGCAAGTATTCGTTTGAAGTGTGGAGTACAGAAAACTTAAGCGATGCAGGCAACTATAAAAAGAATCAGCCATTATTTGTGCATCCATTACTGAGTCAGTTTGACGAGCTTGCCGCCCTTAATAACACCATAAACCAAGGGCTCAAAATAGCGGTTGTACAACATGCAGCACGCTGGGTAAAAGCCGCAATAGTTAAGCGCAAGCAAGAGCAAAGCGTTATCACCCCAGATGACTTATTGACCAATTTACACAGTGCGCTTAATAACGAGCAAGGCGACGTACTAGCGCAAAAAATTGCGCAGTTATTTCCGGTTGCCATGATTGATGAATTCCAAGATACCGATCCGATTCAGTACGGTATTTTTAGTAAAATTTATGGGCAACAAAATACCACGCTTGCCATGATAGGCGACCCCAAGCAGGCTATTTATGGCTTTAGGGGCGCGGATATTTTTACGTATATTGGCGCAAAAGAAGCTGTACAGACTGATCAGCAATTTACGCTGGGTACTAACTTTCGCTCAAGCACCGATATAGTCAATAGCGTTAATAGTTTATTTGGCAAACACGCTAACAGCTTTATTTATAACGACGCCATCCCCTTTAACGCAGTAGCTGCTAAAGGCAAAAAAGCGGAAGACTCTTTTTTAATTGATGGCAAAGCCGCGACCGCATTCGAATTTAATGTATTTGTGGATGAAGCCGCAGACGAAAAAAACAAACCAACCAACAAAGGTGTAGGGCAAGCACATTTAGCCACTCACTTTGCTAATAAAATAGTTACCCTGCTTGAAAAAGCAAAACAAGGGGATGCGTGTATTGGCAGTACCCCTGTAAGCGCTGCCGATATTTGTATATTAGTGCGCGACCGTGTTGAAGCACAAATAATGAAAAAAGCGCTAGATGATGCCAAAATAGCCAGCGTGTATTTATCGCGAGAAAGCGTTTTTAGCCAAGAGCTTAGCCATCACCTACTTAACTTTTTAACAGCGCTGCATGGTCAATATGACGAGTCATTGCTGCGCGGTGTTTTAGCTGGCCCGTTATTTTGTTTAAGTTATAACGAAATACATGCACTCGCCGATGATGAAAATAAATGGCAAGACTACTTAAACTTTTTTGCACAACTTAGCCACATTTGGAACAAGCAAGGCGCTATGGCAATGCTTGAGCGTTTAATGAGCCATAACCAGCTTAGCGCTAAATGGCAAGGGTTAGGATATAACGTTGAGCGTTGGCTGACAGACTTTAGGCACTTGGGCGAAATACTTCAGCAAAAACAAATAGAGCTTGAAGGTACGCTACGTTTACTGCGATGGTTTGCACAAAAGGTAAGCCAACAAGACGGTGAAACAGTACAAGTACGCCTAGAAAGTGACGCGAACCTAGTTAAAATTGTCACTATGCATGCCTCAAAGGGGCTTGAATACCCTTTGGTATTTATGCCGTTTGCCAGTGGCTATCGCGAAACAAAAGAAGCGCTTTATCATAATAATGGCAAGCTAGTTTTCGATTTAAGTAAAGACGAAGATGCCCTTCAAAAAGCAGAACAAGAACGCCTAGCTGAAGATTTACGCCTGCTTTATGTAGCACTTACTCGCGCCGTACATTTTTGTGCGCTTGGTGTTTATAACATAGGGCAAGGACAAAGTAGCCGCTTGGCTATGCAAAGTAGTGCACTTGGGCATGTTTTATTTGCAGGGCTTGAACTTGCCAGTAGCCAAACATGGCGCACGCATTTAAGTGAGTTTTGCGACGCTAACAGCGCGATGAGCTATCAGCAATTTACCTCACAAACATTATTAGAGCAGGGAACACTTTGTTTTAATAACAGTGAAAGTGCGCAGCAAACGTTAAGTGTTAATAAAGTAACGGCAAATATTGAGCGTAACTGGCGAGCAACCAGCTTTAGTGCATTGAGCTTTAAAAAGCACAGCGACCAATTAGCCCCAGGGCGAAGTGATGAAGATCACGAAAAAGACGAGTTTGCAGTGCAAGAGGACGAACTACCATCACCTTATAGTTTTCCTAAAGGGGCAAAGCCCGGTAGCTGTTTACACGAAATATTTGAACAAATAGATTTTACTAGCCCAATAGTTCACCCAACTAATACTGAGCAAAACTTATCTGAAGTAGTTAAGCGCAGCCTTGAAAAGTACCACATAGGTGAGCAATGGCGAGAAGTGGCTGAAAAATGGGTGCTTGATGTGCTTGCGTGCCCCCTAGATAACAGCTCTCAAGAAAACAGCCTTCTTTCATTGGGTGTGCTTACACCCAATGATTGCCTAGTCGAAATGGAATTTAATTTACCACTTGAGAGCTTAAGTGCACCAAAGCTAAACGAAATGCTAATTAAACATTTTGGTTTTGCACAAAGTAAGCTTGAATTTTCGCAGGTGAAAGGCTTGTTAAAAGGCTTTGTCGATTTAATATTTTGCTACCAAGGAAAATATTATATTTTAGATTATAAGTCTAACTATTTAGGTAGCACGCCAGCTGATTACGAGAGCGACATGCTTGAGCAAGCGATGAGCAGTCATCAGTATCATTTACAGTATTTAATTTACACCGTAGCGCTGCATCGTTTATTAAAACAACGCATAGCTGATTACTCAATAGAAACCCATTTAGGCGGCGTGTATTACACATTTTTACGAGGAATGCCGGCAGGGCAAGGCGTGTACTTTAAAAAGCTAACTGAAGAACAAGTGATTATTTTAGATGGCTTATTTAGCCAAGGAGCCATGCTATGAGCGATTTAAATGAGCAACCTGGCTTGTTTGACGATATAGACGAGACACTTGATAATGATGCAGCAGAGCCTCTTACTTCAAAAAATGTAGCACAAGATGCCTCATTAGAGGACATTGTGTTAAATAATACGATTATCGAAGTCCCATTACTTGAGTATTTATTAGCGCAAAATAGACTACGTGTAGTTGATGTTAAACTCGCAGAATTACTGTGTGCTAATGACATTGAGCAACCTCATAATGAACTGTTTTATATTATTTTATTGCTGTGCTTATCGCAGCAAAGCCAGCATAGCTGCCTAACCTTAAATGAGGTTGATTGGAGTAATCCTTTTAACTTGCGCAAAAGCGACTTTAATAAACTCGATGGCAATGTACCCAGTACGCTAAGCCCGTTTGGTGATGACTTTAACGTGCACACAGCGCTTAGTTATTTACAAAGCCATGAAAGCGTAGGCGAAAATAAACCACTGCAACTGTTTAACGAGCGACTTTATTTTGCGCGCCTTGCAGGTTATGAGCAAACACTCGCAGATAGACTATTAAGTATGAGCGAGCGAAAGCTCAATATTAATAATGAAGTATTGGCTGAACTTTTAAATACCTATTTTCCTGCTGATTCTGCAATTGAAACTGATTGGCAAAAAGTGGCGTGTGCGATTGCTGCCACCAAAGGCTTTAGCGTGATCACGGGTGGTCCAGGTACCGGTAAAACTACCACAGTGACTAAGTTACTGGCTATTTTACAGTCACTTTATAAAACCGCGCCGCTTAGCATTAAGCTGGTGGCACCGACTGGTAAAGCCGCTGCACGTTTAAGTGAGTCTATTTTGGGCGCTAAAAATAAGCTCACAACGATTCCTGATGATATAAAAACGCTGATACCGCAAAGCGCTCAAACTATTCATCGCTTATTGGGCGTAAAACCGTTTACTAATAAATTCAGACATAACAAAAGCAATCCGCTGCATTTAGATGTGCTGATTATTGACGAAGCCAGTATGGTTGATTTATCGCTGATGGCTAAATTAATAGAAGCATTGCCTACGCACGCGAGATTAATACTCCTAGGTGATAAAGATCAGCTTGCCTCGGTAGATACCGGCAGCGTAATGAGCGATTTATGCCAAGGTTTAACACTTGGGCAAACGCCACGCTACTCGCAAGCACGTTGTGATGAGCTAAATAGCTTATGTTTTAATAATGAACCTAAGCTCGTAGCGCAAAGTACGAGTGAATTTAAACTCGCAGATTGCGTTGCTTTTTTACAGCACAGTTATCGATTTGATGCACAAAGCGGCATTGGTCAACTCGCACTTGCGGTAAACACAAATAACACCGGTATTTTAAATTACGTTGAGCAAGAAAGTACTGAAGGGCGTTTTAACGATGTAATTTTAGATTACGACTTTGTAGCGAAACCAATTGAAAAGCTTGTTAAAAGTGCAGCAAGTCATTATGCAAAATACCTTAACTTAATTGCCCAAGGTGCAGATGTTGCACAGGTGCACGCTGCTTTTGCGAGTTATCAGCTTTTAGCTGCGGTACGAGAGGGCGATTACGGCGTGCATAGCTTAAATCAGCGAATAGAGCGCGTATTGCAACAGCAAGGTTTAATAACAGTTAGCCCTAATACTCACCACTACACGGGTATGCCTATTATGGTGAGCCAAAACGATTATCAACTTAAGTTATTTAACGGCGATATTGGTATTTTAATGCCCGATGAAAGTAATCAACTCAAAGCCATATTTATTGACGAGCAAGGTAATCAACGAGCATTTTCGCCAGCACGACTCCCTGCACACGATAAAGTATACGTAATGACTATTCATAAATCACAAGGCTCAGAGTTTAGTTACACCGCTATGGTATTGCCACCGCTAAAACAAGCGCGTATGGGTATTAACCGGCAATTGGTGTATACGGGGATAACCCGCGCTAAAAATAAGTTTGAACTGGTGGCTGATAAAAAAGTACTGCAACTTGCAATGAATAAGAGCGTATCAAGAGCATCTGGTTTATATGAAAGGTTACAATTTTAAGCTTAGTTTGTATTTTTTATTAATAATTTAGCTTCAAACTGCTTGTTATTTATCGCGTTATTATAAATGTCTTCTATACTAAAATTAATTTTATATTGAATGTGTTAGTAAGGATATTAATGTTTTTTTCTAAAAATAAGCAAAATGAAATAGCCTCTTTAAAAGCAGAACTCTATCCGTTACAACAAGTGTGGGAAGGGCTTTACCGAGAGATGTTAGTACTGAACATTCTCTATGATGGCAGAATTTCGCACGCCAACGATAGGTTTTTAGAAAACTTAGGCTACAACGAAGACGATCTTACTAATAACTCTTTTGATGATTTTATTACTGATTCATCTCGTCAATCTTCAGAATTTAAAAGCCTACAGCAAGCTATAAAAAAAGAAGGACATTGGGGCGGTGCATTACAAATTGCGCGCGGTGATGGTAAAGCTGAATGGTTACGTTTAATAGTACATCCTGTAAAAGGGGAGCAAGATCAGTTGCTCTATTTTTCTATATTCGGGAGTGTGCTTACAAAAACAATTACGGCTTCCCGCGAGCAAAGCGACACTATCAAAGCGATATATCGCTCTATGGCTGTAATTGAATTTGATTTAGAAGGCCATGTTTTAAAAGCAAATGAGCAGTTTTTATCAGCAATGGGTTATCAAGAAAGTGAATTAATAGGAAAACACCATCGCACATTTTGTGAAGCTTCAGAGTATAATTCCCAAGAGTATCAACAGTTTTGGGCTAAATTAAGAGAAGGGCAGTTTATAGCGGAGCGCTTTAAGCGTGTTGATAAATACGGCAATGTTGTATGGTTAGAAGCGTCATATAACCCAATCTCAAATGACGCGAATGAGCTTTATAAAGTAATGAAGTTTGCAACAGTTATTACAGAGCAAGTAAATCAAGAAATTGCGATATCTCAGGCTGCCGAAATTGCTTATAGCACCTCAACCCAAACTGATAAAAAAGCAGAGCAAGGCGCGAGCGTTATACAAGATACGGTTACAGTAATGACCGAGCTGGCTATTAACATGGAGCAAGCTGCAAGTGAAATTTCAGCGCTTGATCAGCAGTCGCAACAAATATCGAGTATTGTACAAAGTATTAGTAGTATTGCAGAGCAAACCAATTTATTAGCACTAAATGCCGCAATTGAAGCGGCTAGAGCTGGCGAGCAAGGTCGAGGCTTTGCTGTTGTTGCAGACGAGGTTCGATTGCTTGCATCTCGTACATCAAAAGCAACAGAAGAAATAGTAGAAGTAGTACAGCGTAATCAATCACAAACCCAAAATACGGTGGCTGTAATAGAAAAAGGTAAAGAAAAAGCAGAGCAAGGTTTAGCACTATCTAAAGAGTCGGGTGATGTGATGCAGGAAATTCAGCAAGGCGCACAAGAAGTTGTTAATGCGATTGGGCAATTTACCAGTGAACTCAAAGCTAACGGCTAGATTAGTTACGTTCTTATTCTAAAGCGGGCACCTTTACCGGTACCCGCTCAACCTAACCCCCTCAATATTACTCTCGAAACACCCCTGATAATTTTAAATTTAACAACTATTCTTTATTAACCCATTAAATAACAAGTAATAAGTTTTTTCATTCCTATAAATGATAATAAATTGTTGCATTTTTGTTCTTTGTTCCTAATACTGGTGAACGCCAAGGCTGACAAGCCCTAGTATGAATACCTTAAATGATAATAAAATATTACGTACACAACATTAAGGAATTATATGAACAACACTAAGCGCACACACACATTAATTAAACCAAGTCACCTAATTGGTGCTGGGCTTGCTATGCTAATGAGCTTTTCTGCTGCGAGTAAAGACTACAAAATTATATTAATTCACGGGTTACAAACTTCGCAAATAACCAATAAGTCGGGTAGTGATGTAATTAATGACGGTGAAACATATTGGCAATCGTACTGGAATAATCGTGCAGATGAGCGAATTGATTGGCCTGCTTATGAACGTATTGAAGGTAAAATTGCTACCGATTGGGTGTGGCCAAAGTTAAAGCAAATTTCACGCTCTAATTTATGCAGTGATGGCTGTGTATTTGTAACACATTCAACAGGCGACTTAGTTGCACGCCATATTATTGATAACCAAGAAAATTGGTTAGAAAACGCAGGCTTACAGCCGCTTAATATTGTTGCGACGTTTGATTTAGCAGGCGCGGGCGGTGGAAGTGAGCTGGCTGATGTAGCAGTTAGTGCTTTAACTGGCGCATCATGGAACTTTGCGGTCGATGCAGCACTCAAATGGTGGCTAGGGAGCGATGTAACCGAAGCTGTTGGTGTATTACACGATTTAAAAGTAAATAATGCCCGTAAAATATCGCCATTTCCTGATGCACGTACACCTAGATTACGATTTGTGGCAGATGGTAATGCGTATTTAGGTTTAACAGGTGGATTTTTAAAAGGTAATGATGATTCGGTTGTAGCATCGCACTCTTCATGTGGTGCAAGTTCAGCTGGCTCGTTTGGAAGTTGTAGCAGCAGTATTGATACAGATGGCCATTTAAAATCGCAAGGTGACGCTGTCAGTAGCTTTATGCCAAATCATTATCCAATGATGATGAGTGACAGTTATAGCCATAACGAAATACATAACGCGCAGCGTAAAGGTAATGTCACAATAGCTATGAATAACGTAAATGTTGAAGGTAATAACGTAGGGTTTAATACGTTTGATAAAACTACAGGTAGTTGGTTTTGGAAAAAACAATATCGTTATATTAAGGATTCAAATAATTTAAGTGCATCAGCACTTATTTATAATGTGATTCCATAACATAGAAGGCGTGTAGTTATACCAATCTGCATAAATCTTTGATCAATTTAACGAATTAAATTCCACTATAACGTCGTTAAAATTTTTTATTTAGAACAACTAGATACAAAAATTTTTGCCTAGTTCTAGCGTAATTTTCTTAACGTTAAATAGACTCCATATATAAGCAGGTTGGTATTAAAAACTATACGCCTTATAAAAGATTGAAATATAAAAATGAAAAAATTTTATGTCGTTGCTTTAATTATTAGTACTATTTTATTCTCGCTATGGTTTACAGGTAAAAATGATGCTCATAAAGTTGCTGAGCCAATAAAACCACAGATTAAACACAGCGCGAACGCATCTGACTTATCGCCTGTAAAAGTGATCCCTATAGATGTGCCTAAAGCTAAAAAACCACAATCAAAAAAGCAAATTGCGTTTAATGAAGACCTAACAAAAGCAGCGCAGCAAGTGGTGATGCAGTACGAAAGTGCACTTAAGTTTCCTCCTTATTCTCAACCTTTAAGTCCTTTAGATGAAGATCGATTAAAGCCAAATCAATTTTATCCTGTGTCGAGCCCCATAGATGAAAGCGGCGATGCTTTAACGGTAAGTCTCAAACAATATCGTTTTGTATATCCAGAAGAAATAACAATAAAGGTAAGCGCTCAAGGGCTTGGTAAAGTGGTCGTTGAACTTGCAAATACTGATACAAAGGAAGTATTAAATACCCATACGGGCAATGCGCGTGACGGTGAGGCAATTATTACATTTAAAGAAGATGAAGATTACCCTCGTAGTTTGCAAGTGTATGTGCAGGGCGATGTTGACGGTAAAAAAGTACCCGTAGTTGCGCAAATTCAATATATGCCACCAAGTGCTACTTTAACAGGTTTTGAAATTGCTTATGCTCAAAATGAAAACATGGTTATGCCAGCTAATTTAACGGTGATAAAAAGTGGTTTGTATCGTGTTAGGGCGAATTTATATAGTGGTGATACACCACTTGCCCATTTGGTATCTAAGGAACGCTTAACACAAGGGAGCCAAACCGTAGACTTAAAAGCTCATTGGTCAGTATTACCTAAGGGCGTTACCGATATGCGCTTAAGTGACTTTGTAATAGAAAGAATGTCGCCAAGCCCAGGTGAGCGTAACAGCTTTGGGAATAGTGAAATAAGCCATTTTGATATAAACGATTTCTCGTACGACAGTTTACAGCAGTTGCCGTATCAGACTAATGCGCAAGAAAAGTTAAGTTTAGAGTTTTTACAAGGCCTAGCTGAGAGTTAAAAAGACAACGTAAGGCTGAATTGGTAAATTTAAGGGGGGTTGTACATAAATATAACCCCTTAAATTTGTTAGCTTAGATATGTTAGCTTAGATTTATAGTAACTACACTTGGCGCTTCTTGTTCATCAAGCTCATTAGTAACAGGCACTTTAGGAATGTCTGGCTTATCAAGAGCTATATCGCCACCATCAATGACTTCACCTGTTTGTAAGTTTTTAAAATCAAACAAATCAGCATCAGCTAAGTGTGAAGGCACGACGTTTTGCATTGCTGTAAAAATACTCTCAATACGACCTGGATGCTCAGCATCCCATTTAGCGAGCATTGCTTTTGTATGTTTACGCTGTAGGTTTTCTTGCGAACCACATAGGTTACACGGAATAATTGGATAACCTTGTGCAAATGCGTATTGGCTTATATCGCTTTCTTTACAGTATGCAAGTGGGCGAATAACCATATGCTCGCCGTTATCACTCATTAATTTAGCCGGCATACTTTTTAGTTTTCCACCGTAAAACATATTTAAAAACAACGTTTCAATCATGTCGTCACGATGGTGGCCAAGGGCTATTTTAGTTGCGCCTAACTCATTTGCTGTGCGGTATAAAATACCACGACGCAGTCGTGAGCAAAGTGAACAGGTTGTTTTACCTTCAGGAATAATATCAGTAACAATACTGTAGGTATCTTCTTCTACAATTTTATATTCAACATTTAATTTATCAAGATACTGAGGTAAAACATGCTCAGGAAAACCTGGTTGTTTTTGATCTAGGTTTACAACAACGAGAGCAAACTTTATAGGTGCTACACGTTTTAAATGTTGAAGCATTTCAAGCATTGTGTAGCTGTCTTTGCCACCTGATAAACACACCATTATACGGTCACCTTCTTCAATCATATTGAAGTCCATAACGGCTTGACCAGTTTGGCGACGTAAACGCTTTTGTAGCTTATTTAAGTTAAATTGAGCTTTAGCTTGATCTGAGTGTGACAATTACGCCCCCTAGTAAAACAATACAGCAAAGTTATTTGCTAAAAATAAAGGGGCGTATTATACCCAAACCACCTGAATATGCGAGTTTAGGATGTAATTAAACATGGTATTTTTAGCAAGTAACAAACTGGATGTTACTTGCTAAATTTTTAATTAATCTAGTTTCTTTGCCATCGGGCTTACGTAACCATCGGGCTTGAGTGCTAGTACATCGCAGTCAAGGCTATCAATTACATGCTCTGCTGTATTACCTACTAAAGCGGCACTTAAGCCTGTACGCCCAACGGTACCAATAACCACTAATTCACTATTTAACCGCTTAGCTACATCAGGGATTACATCCTCAGGTAGGCCTTCTTCAATAAAACATTGCTCTTGGCTTAAATTAAACTCAGCAGCAAGTGCATTGGTTGATTCAATGTGGTGTTTTTTAACTGATTCGTTATAAAGTCCAGGGTTAAACTCAGGAATTTCGATTGCTATATTTATGGGCGTTGCAGGATAAGCATTAACTAAATTAAGTTTTGCGTTGGCAAGTTCACATAAAAATTGTGCGTCTTTAATTACCCGTTTATTAAGTGCTACATGTTCTTCGTTTTCACTAACCGCATTCACAGCAGCTAAAATATTACCGTTTTCTGGCCATGCCATTTCTTTAACAAACAACACCGGGGCAGGGCATTTTCGTACTAAATGCCAGTCGGTAGGGGTGAAAATAACGGATTTAAGTGCACCATGTTGATGTGTGCCTTTAATTACTAAATCGTACTTTTGATCAATTACAGTATCGATTATGGCTTCATAAGGACGGTTATGCCAAACCACTTGGGTGTCAATATTTATATCTTTGTAAGGTGAAACCAAATCGTTAAGCCATAGCTGGCGATCTTTTAGTACGGCATCACGCATTGCTTCGCGTTCATCGCCAGATAGCATCGTTGTCATTTCATAAGAGAAGTCGTAAACCGTCATAAAGGCGGTAATACTTGCGCCAGATTTTTTGGCTAAGTCTATTGAACGTGATAAACCGTGTTGATCGTCTTTGGTAGGGTCAATAACCGCAATAATGCGTTTAATAGTGTTCATATGCTACTCCATTTGCCTAACGGGTGTACAATTAGTGTAACGCAAATATAAAACAGTTAAAGGGGTAGCATATAAATTGTTGTTCTAAATCAAACTATTTAATTTAGCGAGGCTTAACGATTGCTGCCGTTTTAGCTAAGGCATCATTATCTAAAATTGTAATAAATTTACCTTCTACTTTAATTAAGTCGGCTTTTTGAAAACGGCTTAATAAACGGCTAATGGTCTCTACGGTAAGGCCTAAGTAGTTACCTATTTCACCGCGAGTCATGGTAAATCTAAATTCTTTGCGTGAAAAACCACGTTCACCAAAACGCTCTGATAAATTATAAATAAAACTAGCTAAGCGTTCTTCTGCTGATTTTTTATTGAGTAATAGCAGCATTTCTTGATCGTATGTAATTTCGCTGCTCATCAAGCGCATTATTTGTTGACGAAGTTTTGGTAATTTACCAGCAAGTTCGTCAAGGGTATCGAATGGTATTTCGCACACCATTGACGTTTCAAGTGCTTGTGAAAAACTCTGGTGCGCCATTTTGCTTATCGCGTCAAAGCCTACTAAGTCACCCGCTAAATGAAACCCGGTTATTTGCTCATCACCTTGCTCTGATAATGTGTACGATTTAAATGAGCCAGAGCGTACAGCATAAATAGCCTGTAAAGGCGCGCCTGATTCAAATAGATAATCGCCTTTATGGAGTGGTTTTTTTCGCTCAATAATTTCGTCTAGCTTATCCATTTCTTGGCCATTGAGTGAAAATGGCAAGCACAATTGACTAATACTGCAGTTATTACAGCTAATAGCACAATTACCTTTAGCGCGACTTTGAGAGAAATCCATAATTTAATCCGTTTAAATTTTTATACACACGACTGCAAAATAACCATAAAAGGTTAATACTGCGAATAGGTTATTGTATCAGCTTGTCAGTTGCAATTATCAATAAGTAGATACCATACCAGATTATAACACTGCCCAATACAATTCGGGTCCAAGGGTGGTTAATAATACTATTTAGTTTTTGTGCGGTAACGCCTAACGTGATCATTGCGGGAAAAGTACCCAAAGCAAAACAAAGCATCACTAAAGCACCGTCTAGGGCACTTGGGCTAGTCATAGCCCATGTAAGTGCTGAGTAAACAAGTCCACATGGAAGCCATCCCCACAAAGCACCGTAACCTAGAGCTTTAAAAGGGGAGTTAATAGGCATTAAGTATTTATTTAGCTTAACAATGTGTTGCCACACTAAGGTTTTACCAATTTTTTCTAACCATTGCAACGTAGGACCCAAGCGCATTATATACACGCCGACTAGGAGCATAAAAATAGCTGCAATGAATGAAAGTGCTAAAGAAAAAGATGTGTTTTGCCTAGCAAATTGGCTGCTAATACCAGCAACAAGTGCACCTGCTGCCATGTAGCTCAGTGCACGCCCGGTATTATAGGCAAATGAATAGGTAAATGTTTTGCGTTTATCACTTGCCAGTTGTAATGAGCTTGCAATCCCGCCACACATGGCAATGCAATGACCGCTACCTATTAGCCCCATTAAAAATGCGCTGGTGTAAAGAGGATCAATCATTACTTTTGTTATGTTGCTCTTTGTCATCTTCAAACAAAATACTATGACCTTGCTTATTTAAATCAGAAAACTGCTCACTCTTTACGGCCCAAAAGAAAACGCCTATAGCAATAATGACAAACAAAATGGCAATGGGGATCAAAATGTAAATTATGCTCATAACTTTAATAGCCTTAGTGAATTACTAATCACAATAATTGAGCTGGCAGACATGCCAATAACAGCCATCCACGGAGCAACTAAGCCCAGTGCTGCCAATGGTAATATGGACGCATTATACAATAAAGACAGCGCAAGGTTTTGCTTAATAATTCGTCTGGTTTGTTTTGCCACATTGAGTAAATGATCAATTGACGCTAAATCGCTATTAAGGAGCACTACATCGGCGCTATTTTTTGATATGTCAGCACCGGTTTCCATTGCAATGGATAAATGCGCACTGGCAAATACAGGGCTGTCGTTTACGCCATCGCCGACCATTGCTACAACTTCGTTTTGTGACGCCCATTGTTCAACGGCTGTTTGTTTATCTTGTGGCGAACACCCAGATTGCACACTTTCAAGGTTGAGTTGTTTAGCTACTTTTTGCCCAGCATCTGATGCGTCACCGGTTAACATATGGCACGTTAAATTTTGCGATTGAAGTGAGCCTATAAGCTTTTTAGCATCGTTTTTTACTTTATCAATAAAGTAAAAACGTGCAACAACCTGCTTATTTATATACAAGCTTGCTTGTGCATTTGATTTTTTGCTATTAAACCAACCACTTTTACCAATTGCATAATGATTAGTTGCATCTTGTGCGCTAATTCCCAGACCTGGATGCACTTCAACGTTATTAATATTGTGGTGAGCAGGAGTAATTTCATCAAATGCGCTGGCTATAGGGTGTTCAGAATAACGCTCTAACATAGCTGCCATATCTAGCACTTGCGCTTTTGTGTATTGCTTATCGAGTATATCTACTTCATCTAGGCTAAATTTACCTTGAGTAAGTGTGCCTGTTTTATCAAACGCAAATAACGTAATTTGTGAGAGTGTTTCGAGCACATGCGCTTGTTTTATTAATACGCCTTTACGGGTCAAGGTTGCAACCGCGCATGTAAGTGCGGTTGGTATGGCTAAACTCAGGGCACATGGGCAGGTAGCAACTAAAACCGAAATGGTGATCCAAAATGCGTGTTCAGGGTCAATTTGGTACCAGCCAATAGCTGTAAGTGAAGCAAATATAAGCAGGCACGCTATAAACCATTGCGCAACTTTATCTGTAATTTCAACTAGTTTAGGGCGTTTAGTTAATGCGTTGTGTTGCAAGCGGATAATTTGATTTAAAAGTGTATTTTGGCCAATTTTATTGATTTTTATTTCAATAACGCCGTCGTGGTTAACGCAACCGGCGTAGACATTGTGGCCGATAAATTTTGTAACGGGTTGGTGTTCGCCCGTCATCATTGATTCATCAACCGTAGTTTTACCCTTAATAAGCTCGCCGTCGGCAGGGATTGTTTCACCCGCTTTAATGAGTACTACGTCATTAAGTTTTAGTTTTTTGGCTGCAATTATAAGTTCTTCACCACTTTCGTTAATGGTGCGGGCTGTTAATGGCAATAATTTTTGTAAGTTGGCAGTAAATTCGCTCGCTTTTAAACGCGCTCTAAATTCAAGGTACTTACCTAATAAAAGTAAAAAGGTAAACATGCACACAGATTCAAAATATACTTCGCCGACTTGCATAAATGTGGCGTAACAACTTGCGCCAAACGCACCAAAAATAGCCAGCGATACGGGTAAATCCATATTGAGCTGTTTTGCTTTTAAGCCATTTATGGCGTTAGTTAAAAAGGGCAGTGCGCTGTACAAAATAACCGGAGAGGCAAGTACTAAGCTGATCCATCTAAAATACTGTTCAAAATTGCTGTCCATTCCTGAAAACATGCCAAAGTACATGGCAAACGCAAACATCATAACTTGCATGGTCATTAAGCCTGCAACACCTAAGCGGCGAATATAGGCTTTGGCAGTTTGTTGCTTTTGTTGAGCTTCAATATCTGATTGAAATGGGTAGGCTTTATAACCAATTTTGGCTAAGGAAGTAATAATTTCACTCAATGGGGTGCTGGTTTTATCCCATTGGATCATCGCGCGGTTGGTGGATGTATTTACATCAACCCGTTTTACAGTATTTAAGTTTAAGAGTTGTTTTTCTATAAGCCATGCACACGCTGCGCAGGTTATACCTTCAACACTCAACAATACCTCTGAGATATTGTCGTTAGTGGCTATAAATTCATCTTGAATGTCTTCGTTGTCATAACTTTTTATAAATGCGAGTTGCTCAGGTACCAGTTGCTCAACTTTGCCTGCGCGAACAGTTCGGTATTTATAATAATCAGTCATACCTTGATCAACAATATTTTGCGCAACTGCTTGGCAGCCAATGCAACACATTGGCTGGGCAATATCGTCAATTATAACGTTTGCGCTAAATCCGTTTGGCACACTTTCAAGGCAATGAAAGCAAGAGTGAGACATAGTAATGATTACTTATAGTTAGGAGTAACTAAAACGGTTTCAGCCGTCGGTAGAACAATGTTTTCTTTTAGTTTCCAGCTGCCATCAATTGGCTCAATAAATACAGAATATGTACCTGGCGTATACTTATCAAGTAATGCAGTAAATTCTTGATTGGCATTAGGTGTAAGTGTGGCCTCAAAGTCATGCGCTTTAATAGTACGGTGGTAAAACGAAAGTTTTAAAACATGCACATTGCTGCTGTCGCCTTTTGTAAACTTAAAGCTTACACGCTCGTTGGTTGCATTTAATTCGCCATGTAAGTAAAGTGCTTTTGCTTTTTCAAACTTAGTCAGTTCTAAGTTTATTGCTTTGCCTTTTTTGTAGTAGTCGTCAACAACCATATCTGGGCCGTTACCTATTGCCGTAATAAATAAGCTAATACAGCCAATAATGGCAACTAACGGAAAAAAGATTAAAAACCAAGGCCAAAAATTTTTATACCACGGAGTAGGTTGCATAGTGTCTCTAAAATTAGTTTAGGAAGCGTTATTTTATAGGAATTATACGTAAAAGACTAAAAAAAAGCCTCCGACTGGAGGCTTTTTTGATCTGGATTAATCTATTGAATTAAATAAATTAATTTATAAACATTTTATTAACCGCGTGCTTATTTATCTTGCGATAAACTGTAAACGTAGGCTGTTAATAAGTGAATCTTATCTTCACCTAAAATGTCTTTCCAAGCAGGCATTACACCAGCACGGCCGTGGTTAAGTGTTTCTTCAACAGCACGTTGAGAACCACCGTATAACCAAATGTTATCAGTCAGGTTAGGCGCGCCAAATGGTAGGTTATGTGCAACCGACCCTTTACCGTCAGCACCGTGACATGCAGCACACATAGCAAACTTAGCTTTACCTGCGGCAGCATCTTTTTGGTTAACAGTACGGCCAGAAAGGCTCAGCACATGTGCAGTCATTTCTTTAACGCCTTGCTCACCAAGAGCATCGCCCCAAGCTGGCATTGCAGCTATACGACCATTAAGCAGTGTTTCTCTAATTTTGTCTGGTGTACCGCCATATAACCAATCTTTATCAGTTAGGTTAGGGAAGCCGGTTCCACCACGTGCATCAGAGCCATGACATTGCGCACAGTTTTGTGAGAATAAACGCTGACCAATTTCGATGGCTAATTGACCATCTGTTTGTTCATGTTTGTCACCATTTTCTAGAGCAACTTGCTGCGCTGCGTCACCTTCAAACTTAGAATTAACTAAATCTAAAACCGGCACTTGTGCAAGTCGATTAAAAATAGGACCAAAGCGTTCTTCTGCAGCTTCATACTCTTTATCAAGTTTAACAAAACGACCTTCTGCTTTGGCCTCTGCAACTGCTTTTTTAGATTCAGCTAAAGACGTAATACCTTGGTTAGAGCTAGTCCATTTACCTAAACCTTCCCAGTTGCCTAAACCTGGGTAAGCTGCAAGGTAATATACTGACCAAATAAAAGTTGCGAAAAACATGTAAGTCCACCATTTTGGTAGTGGATTATTTAGCTCTTCAATGCCGTCAAATTCATGTCCACAGCTTTCACCTTCTTTTACGCCAGCATAGTTTTTTAAGTTCCAAACTAATAGGCCAAAGATGATGCATAAGCATGCAAGGGTTAATACAATAACCCAAATACTCCAAAAGCTAGTCATTTTTCAGACTCCTTTTCCTCGTTAGAGAGTGTGTTGTTATGTTTTTTTTCATCTTCAAAAATGGCATTAGCAGCGCTATCAAAACGATTTTTGCTACGCTTGCTGTATGCCCATACAACAATCACAATAAACAATACTAAAATTACCAGAGTCAAAATGCCTCTGTATGTTCCGTAATCCATAATAATTTACTTCAAGTGGGTACCAAGTTGCTGTAAATACGCGATTAGAGCTTGGATTTCTGTTGCGCCTTCGCCGTTATTCATAGCGTTAACTTTTTCAACATCAGCTTTAAGTTCTTCGTCGCTGCCATAACCTAGGCCCGGGTGTTTAGGGTTTTCTGGATTAATAGCAAAAGTATCACGGAAAATTTGTAGTTTTTTCAGAGTCAGGCTTGTATCTACCTTATCCTCTGCTAACCAAGGAAAACCTGGCATATTCGACTCAGGAACCACAGCACGTGGGTCAACTAAGTGAGCATAATGCCAATCGTCCGAGTAACGTTTACCAACGCGAGCAAGGTCAGGACCAGTACGTTTAGAACCCCATTGGAAAGGGTGATCCCATACTGATTCGCCCGCTACAGAGTAGTGACCGTAACGCTCAACTTCATCACGAAAAGGGCGGATCATTTGTGAGTGACAGTTATAACAACCTTCACGTACATATATGTCACGGCCTTCCATTTCTAAAGCATTAAGAGGGCGTAGGCCTTCTACTGGTTTAGTTGTGTCGTCTTGGAACATTAGCGGAGTAATTTCCACTAATGCACCAAAGCTGATAGCAAAAACAGTCAGAATAGCCATAAGGCCAACGTTCTTTTCTACTATTTCATGTTTGTTTTGTGAATTTTTATTGCTCATCATCTCACTCCGTTATGCTAATTGTGCTTGCGCGTCTAACTTCAGAGATTCTTTCTCAGCTGAAATTGTACGGAAAACGTTATAAGCCATAACTAACATGCCTGTTACGATGAATACACCGCCTACAAAACGCATAATGTAGAAAGGATGCGACGCTTCTAAAGACTGCACAAAGCTGTACATTAATGTACCGTCGGCATTTACCGCACGCCACATAAGACCTTGCATTACACCAGAGATCCACATTGCAACAATGTATAAAACAACACCTACAGTGTGTAACCAGAAGTGGGTATTAACTAATTTAACGCTATACATACGACCTTGCGCAAATAACGCAGGAATTAAGTGGTAAATAGCACCAATTGAAATCATAGCAACCCAACCTAGTGCTCCTGAGTGTACGTGGCCGATTGTCCAATCTGTGTAGTGAGATAACGCATTTACAGATTTAATTGCCATCATAGGGCCTTCGAACGTAGACATACCGTAGAAAGACAATGAAACAACTAAGAAGCGTAGTACTGGATCAGTACGCAGTTTATGCCATGCGCCTGATAGGGTCATAATACCGTTAATCATACCACCCCAAGACGGTACGAATAGGATAATAGACATAACCATACCTAAACTTTGCGTCCAATCAGGAAGCGCAGTGTAGTGAAGGTGGTGAGGACCTGCCCAGATGTATAATGAAATTAATGCCCAAAAGTGAACTACCGATAAACGGTATGAGTAAACTGGGCGACCTGCTTGTTTTGGTACAAAGTAATACATCATACCTAAGAAACCAGCAGTTAATAGGAAACCTACAGCGTTATGACCGTACCACCACTGAACCATAGCATCTACAGCACCTGCGTAGATTGAGTATGATTTAGTTAACGACACAGGCACTGCCATGCTGTTTACAATGTGTAGTACTGCAACAGTAATAATAAAGCCAGCATAGAACCAGTTAGCAACATAAATGTGCGACACTTTACGCTTGATTAAAGTACCAAAGAATACAATAGCGTAAACAATCCAAACCACAGCGATTAAAATATCGATTGGCCATTCAAGTTCTGCGTATTCTTTTGAGCTAGTAATACCAAGTGGTAATGTAATTACTGCTAATACAATAACTAGCTGCCAGCCCCAAAATGAAAAGGCGGCGAGTTTGTCTGAGAAAAGACGCGTTTGACAAGTACGTTGTACGACGTAATAAGACGTCGCAAACAGTGCACTAGTACCAAATGCGAAAATTACTGCGTTCGTGTGTAACGGACGTAGTCGAGAGTAAGTTAACCATGGTGTATCAAAGTTAAGTGCTGGCCAAGCTAATTGGGCAGCAATCAGAACCCCAATACTCATGCCAACGATGCCCCAAATCACTGTCATAATAGCGAATTGGCGTACAACCTTATAGTTATACTCAGTTTGTGATGCTACTGTTTGGCTCATTTTCTGGCTTCCGCTGCAATAAATGCGTTTAGAAATGAATTACCCACTATTAAAAGTGGGGCCTACTATTTTTCTCAAGCGTGTTACCTAAAACTTTCAATACATGAAAACTTCAGAAAAAAAACTTGAGAAACCCTTATTTTTTGCGGGTGAAATGATAAATTTTTTGGCCTAAAAAAGATAGGTCAATTACATAAAATTATGACATCAATCAAACTTTGTGAGCTTGTTGTTTATTTTTTGATACAGTTTGTGCCTAATTTGGCCTAATAGTAACACTCGCACTTGTTATTTACAGTCACGATTATTAGTATTTGCTTTTCTTTAGTGCGAAATTGTTATGCTTATATATAGGTTAAGTTTATTCACTGTGGTGTTTTTTTTATTAACAGCGTGTGATTTTTCTAAAAATACAGATGAAAAATTTCTTAAAAATGCCCAGTGCGAAGCCAATTTGCCTTGTACTTTTTCAAATGATGTTAAAGTATGGTTAAGCGAGAAAACCCTTTCCCCCGAAACCCCATTTACTATCTTTAGTGACTTACCTGCAAACGTTACAATTGAAGATGCCAAGCTTAAAGGCATCACTATGTACATGGGTTACATTCCCCAAAAATTTAAAAAACATAATGATCTTTGGCAAAGTAATACTATGGTTGGTATTTGTTCAGAGCAAAATATGCTTTGGAATTTAGAACTAACCGTTAAAGATAATGCCACCTCTGTAATACAAACACTCAATTACTTTTTTTACGTAACGTATTAAAGTTGCGACTACAAACTCTTGTATACAGCTTACATTTTTGATGTGAGTTCGTTTTCTTATACATACGATTATTTGAGTGACAAGATCAATAAAATTGCCTTTTTAGGTTTTAATACTGACAAAACTTCAATAGTGAATAAGTGCTCTCAAAAAGTTCAACTTTAATTACGACTGAATAAAAAATCTAATCAAAAAACCTTCCAAAGAGGCTAAATAAGACTATTTAAGCACCAAGTATGCATAAATATGGTTATTAATTAACATTTAGTTTTGCGGTTTTAATAATGTGCTGTGATTAAGTTGTTAATTTGTCTGTTTTTGGTACGTAGCTCAATTAATTACATTTGATTACAAAGTGAATCACTTTGGTTTCAGGTGTGTTTCTAATGTTTCCTTATCTTTTCAAGGTATTGTTTTTAAAGTGTATTTATTAATTAACACTGAAACATAATGTAACCTATGTACCTACTATGGTTATTCCATTTTATTTCTTGATATAAATTGAGCTGCCGTTAAGTTTTCGTTCAGTTAAAGGCGCCTAAGTTGCCCACCTGACTCACTATTCTAATAAAAAGTGAGCATTACCAATAAAGGTAAATTTCCAACAAGTAGGGTTCTTTCATGAAAAAATCAACTCTTGGTTTAGCTGTAATCGCAGCATTTCCAATGTTCTCAAGTGTGCAAGTTCTTGCTGCTGAAGACTCAGCACAAGCAATCGAAAAAATTCAAGTAACGGGTTCTCGCATTAAGCGCGCAGATATGGAAACCGCTAGCCCAGTTACTATTATAGGTGCTGACGATATTGCTGCTTCAGGCGCAGTATCAGTAGATTCTGTACTACAAAAAATGACCGCTACAGGCGGCGCAATGACAAACCCAGGTATCAATAACGGTTCTGGTGGTAATGCATCAATTGATTTACGTGGTTTAGGTTCACAACGTACTTTAGTACTTGTAAACGGCCGCCGTATGATCAACTCAGGTACAGGCGCAGCTTCTACAGTTGATTTAAATACTATCCCAGTATCTATGATCAAGCATATTGAAGTACTTAAAGATGGCGCATCTGCTGTTTATGGTACTGATGCTGTTGCGGGTGTTGTAAATATTATCTTAAAAGATAACTTTGAAGGCCTAGACCTTAATGTTAAATCAGCAATCACTACTGAAGGTGACGCAGATGAAACGTCTTTTGATATTACAATGGGTGGTAACTTCGGTCGTGGTAACGTTGTAATCGGTTTGCAGTACACAGACCGTGGCGATGCTTCTCAGGCTGATCGTAGCTTTTCTGATTGTCCATTAACTGAAGATGGCGATGGCAGTGCTCCATACTGTTCTGGTTCTTCTTATACTCCTAATGGCCATGTTTGGTCAGGTGATGAATCTTTACAAGGTCAAGCTGATAATGGTTGGCACGACTTTGGTACTAGTGATGCTTACAACTATTCGCAATCTAGCTACTTATACACGCCAATGCGTCGTTTAAACCTTACAGGTATTGGTAGTTTTGATTTAACTGATGACACGCGTTTATACTCTGAATTTACATACTCAAAACGTTGGTCAGAGCAGCAATTAGCACCTCAACCAGTATGGTTCGACTTTGACTACGCTGAGTGGATGGGTGATTCTTTAATCGACCAAAATATTAATTACGGTGATGAAGTTTCTTACGGCCGTCGTATGGTTGACACTGGTACACGTGATTCATCTCAAGTAGTTGATACAGTTCGTTCTGTTATCGGTGCTGCAGGTTATTTAGATAACGGTTTAGAGTGGGATACATCAGTAATTTTTGGTCGTAATGACTCAGTAGATCGCTTAAGCAACCTTCACAATATGGGTTCAATTCAAAGCGAAATTGAAGCTGGTAACTTTAACCCACTTTCACAAGCTTCATGGTCAAGCAGTAGCTTTAGTGATTATGTTTACACTGAGCAAAACTCAGGCGGCAGTCAATTATTTATGATTACAGCTGCGCTTTCTGGTGAGTTAATGGAAGTACCTGCGGGCTTTGTAGGTTTTGCTGCAGGTCTTGAACGCCGTGAAGAAAAAGCGTGGTACACACCAGATTCGATCACTTCACAAGGTCTTGCAAATGACCCACGCGTTGATGCAACAAGCGGTCGTTTTGATGTAAACGAAGCATACCTTGAGCTGGCTATTCCTTTAGTTGCAGATGCTTATCTTGCACAAAATGTAGAATTAAGCGCTGCGATCCGTGCTTTTGATTACAGCACATTTGGTTCTGATGAAACGTGGAAACTTGGTTTAACTTGGCGTGTAAACGACGAATTAATGCTTCGTGGTGTTCGTTCTACAGCTTTCCGTGCTCCTACAGTCGCTGAGCTATACTCAGGTGATTCTCCATCTTATGAGCAAGTTAGCTTCACCGGTGCACAAGATCAGGCTGAAGTAACCGTTGGTGGTAATGACCAATTAACACCTGAATTAGCTGATACAGTTACCGTTGGTGTAGTTTACGAACCAGAATGGTTTGAAGGTTTCTCAATGACGTTAGATTACTACGACATTGAAATCGAAAACGCTATTGCTACAGTAAACAACCAATACATTGTTGATTCATGTCTTGCAACAGATGGCTCTTTAGCGAATCAATCAACAGCACTTTGTAGTTCAGCAAATATCGATTTTAACCAAAGTACAGGTCGTATCGCGTTTAATAACCAACTACAAAACGTAGGTTATGAGCAAACAAAAGGTTATGACTTAAACTTAAATTACAAATTTGATTTAGCAGGCCTTGCTTGGAATACGTCATTAGATGTTACTTACCTTGACGAGTACACTGTTGATGTTATTGAATCAAGCATTGATTACGCTGGTTTAATTACTTCTGGTATAGGTGGTTATGCTGACGTAAAAGCAAACTTTGAGCTAGATGTTAAAGGTGATGCTTGGTCTGCTAACTACAAAGCACGTTACATTGCAGGAATGGATAGCTACAGCTGTTTAGGTAAAGAATCTACATGTTATGCACCAACAACACCATCTGTTGTTTACCATGATGTGAGCGGTTCTTACTTTATCAGTGACATGGTTTCGTTAACTGCGGGTGTAAATAACTTATTCGATAAGCAACCACCATACTACTCAGGTAACAACGATTCTAATACTGACCCGTACACATATGATGTACTTGGCCGTCGTGTATTTGCTGGTGTAAACGTTAAATTTTAACTAGCACATTAATCTTATTAAGGCTCAGTATTTACTGAGCCTTTTTTATTGAACAAAATAAAGGAGACAAGTACACTAAAACGATATTTTAGAAGGAGAACTGATTGTTAAAACAAGATGAAAACTTATCTTTTGTCATTGAACCAGAACTAACTCCTCGTTCTGAACAGCGCATAGATCTGTATTTTTCTATCCCTAATGAAATGGGGATTAATCCGCAAACACTTACCGAAGAATCTTATTTTAATAACCACTTTAAATCACACTTAGCGTATAACGCTAACAATATACACTTGCCTTTAGTGCGAAGCCGTTTTGTTAGTAAAAACAAAGGTGAGCAACAAGATTACCGGCAAAACCTTAATTTATTTTGTTACCAAGTACGTTTAGCCCTTGATGCCGATATAAAAGACGCGTTAAAAATTGATGAAGCCGAAGACTTTTATAAACGTGCTAACGAGGTATATGAGCAAAGCGAAGGGCTTTTAAAAAAGCTGCGTCGCTACACACCAGATGACGAAAAACTACTGCCATTTTTTACCAATGCTGATAACTATTTAAGTTGGCATGTTGAGCAATCTTTTTTAAAGCTTTTAGATGAAGGCCCACGTAGTAGCGATTATGCAAAAGAGCGTAACGATTTACTGCAGTTTTGTAAAAGCGAAAATACGTATCGAGCAGAGAAAAGCTACAACTCTGAAACTACTATGCAAGACGCAAATCGAATAACAAATAAAATGCGCTTGTTACAACGCTTAATTGAGCACGGCGTAATATTACAGCGTCAAACGCGGTTTCTTAACAGCTACCTTAAACGATTAGTTAAAGGCACTGTAACAGCCGTTATCATGGCATTTGTGATGGTTGTAATACTTAATGCCCGCTCAACGTTTACTGAAGTCACCGCGACGCTTATTTTAATTTTAGGGGTTATTTACGGGCTGCGTGAAATATTTAAAGAAGATATTACACGTATGATTTGGCGAGCCATTGTACAAGGGCGACCTAAGTGGCGATTTAGTTTTAAAAATAGTATTACCAAAGACAAAGTCGCGAGTCAGCTAATTTGGCTTGAATACATGCGCTTTAAGAAAATACCTAAAGAAGTGAAATCTATTTTTTCAAAACGTCGTCAACAAAATAAACAAGCTGCGCAGTGGTTACACTTTGCAAGTGAGACACGTGTTAGTGCGAAAGAATTTTTGCCCGGCTACGATACACTACAACACACGCTACAATTTAATCTTGCACCATTTGCACGTTATTTAAAACGTGGTGAAGGGAAGCTATATCATTTAGACAGTAATAAAATTTCTAAGCAGGCTGTAGAAAGGCGTTATCAATTAAACATGGTACTTGTTCTAACTGAGGAAGATAAAATACTTTATCAACGCTATAAAATAACGTTAAATCGCAGTAAAATCGTTAATATTGAGCTTATCTACTCCAAAAAATGAGTTTAATTAGTTTTAAAAGGGGCTGATACAATCAGCCCCTAATATTTGGTCAGTTTATTTATTAGCTAAGCCATGTTTACTATATAAAGTTACTTTGTCTGATACTAGTGTGATCTCGATATTTTTTGCTTCATCGCCCCATATACAGTTAGTATGCAGTGTTTTTTCAACACAGTTATCAGCACTGCCTAAAATAGTTTCAACTTCAGTCTTATCCATGCCTACTTTAATTTTTTCATAATTTTCAAGACTTACCTTAGAACAAGCCGCAAGGCTTAATGTAGCTGCGATGATAAGGAGTTTTTTCATTGTTATATCCTACTTAATATTAATGTTTGAATTTTCTGATCTGGACAATCATGCCCATTCGTGGGTGGTCAAAGTAATGCACTTCACCACTAATTACACGTCTAAACTGAGAGAAACGGGCAGACTCTATATCGCCGTTTTCTAGCTTTTGGCTAATATCAAAATTAGCTGTAATGTATAAATAATGTCGTAAATGTATTTTAAATAAACCGTCTAGTTCCCACTCTGCTTTTGGTTGATCTGGATCGTTAAATAGCGCCGGTTGTGAATTTAATAAACTTACAAAATCAGGGTTTGAATAGCTAGGTGTTACATTGGGTTCATTTTTAAGATGCTTACCCGCTATTAAATGCATGCTTGGGGCGCGTGACTTACTTGCACCTTCAAATCGCCAGCCAGTATGTAGAATAGGTGTTAAGCCTTTGCGGTCTAGTTGCCTATATTGCGCTTTAAATTGCAGCTGTTGCGGCGCTAATAAATAGGTTTGCTGCATATCATCTTTAGCGGGTGCTAAAGGCGTTACAGGTAGCTCATCGTAGCTTTGTAGGTAGTCAATACTGTTGTCACATACACCCGATTGCGGGTTTGAATTAACTAATGAATCAGTAAAAGTGCGTTTTTGAAAACGCTCATCGCCATCTATGCAGGCCTGCATTGCTTGTTCAGTGTAAAGAGGGGTCAGTAAGTCTAACGTATTTTTATCTTCGATAGCTTTGTGCTTAAGGCTAAAGTCTTCTTGTAAATACGGGGCAGGGCGCTGTTTAAATACAAGCACCTCAACCTCAAACCAGCGTTCTGCAAATGCAGTGCTGCTAAATAAGCAGCATAAAACAATAAGCGATTTTTTTAGCAACATTAATGGCTAACCTTTTTTTCGAAATCTGCAATCATTGCAGTGACCATTTTTAAGCGTTCGCGGGCATTTGCCTCACTAATTGCAAAGCGCAGTTTATTTGCGCCATCCATTTTGTACACCTTAGGCGCACTTTGTATCAAGCCAATGATGAAGCTAGGGTTAACCTTGGTATCTTGGCTAAACTCAAAGTAACCACCTTTTGGGTTTGCCTCAATTTTAGTTATACCTAAACTACTAGCCTTCATTTTTAATAATTGTAGGCTAAATAGGTTTTTAGCAGCATCAGGTAGTAAACCAAAGCGGTCTATTAGTTCTACCTGAAGTTCATCCATATCATCAAGGTTAGCACAACTTGCAATGCGCTTATACATACCCAAACGTGCATTAACATCGTGTATGTAGTCATCAGGTAATAATGCAGCCAGTTTTAAATCTACTTCGGTTTGTTTTTGAAGTAGGTTTTCAAGCGTTGGCTCTTTACCTTCGCGCAGCGCATTTACTGCTTGTTCGAGCATTTCCATATACAAACTAAAGCCGATGGTTTGCATTTGGCCTGATTGATCATCGCCAAGTAGCTCACCCGCACCACGAATTTCTAAGTCGTGTGTAGCGAGGGCAAAACCTGCACCTAAATCCTCTAATGATTCAATTGCTTGTAAGCGTTTACTCGCATCTTTAGAAAGCGCTTTAGGGTCACCTGTTAGTAAGTAGGCATACGCTTGATGGTGGCTTCGACCAACTCGTCCACGTAATTGGTGTAACTGGGCAAGGCCGAGTTTATCTGCTCTGTCCATGATAATGGTATTAGCCGTAGGCACATCAATACCGGTTTCGATAATCGTGGTACATACTAGCACGTTGTATTTTTGATGGTAAAAGTCAGTCATTATTTGCTCAAGCTCTTGCTCGCGCATTTGACCATGGGCTGTAGTCACACTTGCTTCAGGTACCCATTCACTAATTTCTTGTGCAACACGCTCAATAGTTTCTACGTTGTTATGTAAAAAGTAAACTTGGCCACCGCGTTTAATTTCTCGCAGTACCGCTTCGCGTATTAGTTCTACATCGCGTTGGCGTACAAAGGTTTTTACCGCTAAACGTTTAGCCGGTGGCGTTGCGATAATTGATAAATCGCGCATGCCGCTCATGGCCATGTTGAGTGTACGAGGGATTGGCGTTGCAGTCAGTGTGAGTATGTCTACATCGGCGCGCAGTGCTTTAATTTTCTCTTTTTGGCGAACACCAAAGCGATGCTCTTCATCAACAATTAACAAGCCTAAATCGTTAAATTTAATGTCTTGTTGAATAAGTTTATGCGTGCCAATAACTATATCGAGCTTACCGTTGGCCATTTTTTCAAGTGTGTCTTTTTGCTCTTTAGTGGAGTTAAAGCGCGAAAGCACACCTACTTCAATAGGAAAGTCAGCAAAACGGTCTTTAAAGTTTTCATAGTGTTGTTGAGCCAGCAAGGTGGTAGGCACTAAAATTGCCACTTGTTTATCATCGTTAACTGCTACAAAAGCAGCGCGCATGGCCACTTCTGTTTTACCAAAGCCTACGTCACCACACACTAAACGATCCATCGCTTGTTTTGATTGCATATCACCTAATACGGCTTCTATGGCGTTGCGCTGATCGTCAGTTTCTTCAAACGGGAAGCTATCGCTAAATTGGCGATATGCAGGGGCGTCTAGGGTAAATTTATTACCAGGTTTTGCTTGGCGCTGAGCATAAATATCGAGTAATTCAGCGGCGACATCGCGAACTTTTTCAGCCGCACGTTTTTTTGCTTTTTCCCACGCATCTGAGCCAAGCTTATGCAGCGGGGCGCTGGCTTCTTCACCACCAGAGTAACGACTCAGCATATGCAATGCAGATACTGGCACGTACAATTTAGCTTCACTTGCGTAAGTAATTGTTACAAATTCAGTAACTACACCTGCAGCATCAATTGTTTGTAACCCCTGATAACGGCCAACACCGTGATCAAGATGCACAACAGGTTGACCTTCTTTAAGCTCGGCTAAATTACGAATTAGCGCATCTTGGCTGGCTTCGTACTTGTGCTTGCGGCGTCTGCGCTGAGATACTTTTATGCCAAGCAGTTCTTGCTCGGTAATAATAGAAAGGCTTGGTTTAGTGCCAAGTACGACACTTTGTTCAAGCGGACTTACTATTAAGCCTACGTCACTTGCACTTTTTATAAATTGTTCGAGTGTTTCAAATTCTTTAAATTTTAAACCGCTTGGCTTTAAAATGCTCAGCAATGATTCGCGACGACCGTCCGATTCAACACTGAGTAATATGCGGCCTTTTTCCTTTTTTTGCTCTGCTACATAATTTATAAACGCGCCATAAGGTTCATGCTGTTTATGGTCGATTCGAATGGCTGGCAGCTCGCTAACGCTTAAGTTTTTATTACCTGCTTTAGTGCCAAGCTTTGCAAGGGATAATCTAATACGTGCAAAATTGCCTAAATTAGAAAATAGCTCTTCAATTGGCTGATAAAGCGCATTAGGTTCAAGTAATGGACGAAGTGGGTCAACTCTGCGGTTTTCATAGCGTACATTTACATCGTGCCAAAAGTTATCTGCCGCGTGCTCTAAATCACCCAGCTGCATAACGGTTGTTGTATCTGGCAGGTAGTCAAAAATAGTCGCGAGCTTTTCAAAAAATAATGGCATGTAGTATTCAATACCTGCAGGCCAGTTACCTTTGCTTACTTGCATGTAAACTGAATCTTGTTGCGAGCTTGCGCCAAACTTTTCACGGTAGCTTATTCTAAAACGTTCAATATCAGCGTCGTTAGTAGGAAATTCATGCGCTGGAAGTAGCTCAATTTTATCTACTTTTTCATCAGAGCGCTGTGTTTCTACATCAAATAAGCGAATGGTATCGAGTTCGTCATCAAAAAAGTCGAGTCTAAATGGGTGTGGGCTACCCATTGGGTATAAGTCAACGATAGAGCCGCGTATAGCGTATTCGCCGTGCTCCATTACTTGTTGAACATTTAAATAACCAGCTTGCTCTAAGTTGTCACGAAAGTTATGTGTGTCTAGCTTGTCGCCTACTTTAAAGTTTATTGTTGAACCGTAAATAAATGAGGCCGGGGCTGTGCGCAACATTAAAGTAGATACAGGCACAATTAACACACTTTGTTGTTCTTTTTTTAAGGTGTTTAAAGTGGCCAAACGGGCTGAAATAATATCTTGATGGGGAGAAAAATGATCGTATGGCAGAGTTTCCCAATCAGGAAATACCATGACTGGGTTATCGGGTAATAAATATTCTAATTCTGTTTCAAGGCGCAGTGCACTTGGTGTATCCGGCGTAACAATTAAGACTAAGTTATCTTGTTGTTTAACGCCTTCAGCAATAGCAATACTTAAACCACTTCCGCTTAGCTGGCCCCATTGAATTTTATCTTTATGAGATTTTACCCAAGGCAAGGCTGCCCATTGCTCAAACGCCATTTATTACTCCATTTATAGTTGGCTCTTAGCAAGTAAGAGCCATCTTGAGTTAAGGTTACTTAGTCTCGGTATATTTTTGTTAGGTCTTTATAGTGATCAATTCGTCTATCACGCAAGAAAGGCCAGATACGTCTTACGTTTTCTGAGCGTTTTTGATCAATTTCTACTACTAAAATTTGCTCATCAGTATTATTCGCCTCTGCTAATAGTTCACCTTGTGGGCCTGCAATAAACGAATTGCCCCAAAACGAAATACCATCGCTTTGCGCACTAGGGTCACTTTCATGGCCAACGCGGTTACAGCTAATTACCGGCACGCCATTGGCAACAGCATGGGCACGCTGGCTAATAACCCACGCATCTTTTTGACGAGTTTGCTCAGCAATGTCGTCGTTAGGATCCCAACCAATAGCAGTTGGGTAAATTAATACCTCAGCGCCAGCCATTGCCATTAAACGTGCAGCTTCAGGAAACCATTGATCCCAACATACTAGCACGCCGAATTTACCCACCGAGGTTTGAATAGGCTCAAAACCGATATCACCTGGGGTAAAGTAAAATTTTTCGTAAAAACCTGGATCATCAGGAATATGCATTTTGCGGTATTTACCTGCAATACTGCCGTCTTGCTCTAATACAACCGCAGTATTGTGATAAAGGCCCGTAGCGCGTTTTTCAAATAAAGACGCGACAATAACAATGCTTAGCTCTTTAGCAAGCTCACCTAAGGCATTACTGCTAGGTCCTGGAATGGTTTCGGCTAAATCAAATACGTCAACATTTTCGGTTTGGCAAAAATAGAGGCTTCGGTGTAGCTCTTGGAGTACAACCAGTTTTGCACCTTTTTGAGCGGCTTCACGAATGGCACTTATTGATTTTGCCATATTGTCCTGAGCGTTATCGGTATTGCTTTGTTGCACTAACGCAACGGTTAATTTTGCAGGGCTTGTCATTGTGCTGCTCCAGCTAAAAATCCACGAGGTAATTGCATTGTAATACAGTGCAGGCTGCCAAATTGTTCAATAATTGGTTGGCAATTTACGCCAATAATCGTGTGTTGTGGGTATGCTTTTTGAACTTGCGCAAGAGCACGCTCATCATTGGCATCATTATATGTTGGCACAAGCACAGCATTATTAATAATTAAGTAGTTAGCGTAGGTAGCCGGTAAGCGTGTTTGCTCATCGTCATAAGCGGCTTTTGGCCACGGTAACTCAATTAAATTATATGGGGTGTTATCGGCAGTTTTAAAGGTTTTTAGTTGTTTTTCCATCGCATCAAGTGCGCTAAAGTGCTCATCAGTTTTATCGTCACACTGCACATATACAAGGGTATTATTTGGTGCAAAACGCACTAAGGTATCAATGTGGCTGTCGGTGTCATCGCCCGCTAAATAGCCATGTTCAACCCATAAAAAACTCGTCGCGCCTAAGTGCTCTTTCAAAAGTGCTTCAATATCATTTGGGTTTAAATCAGGGTTACGGTTTTTATTAAGCAAACATTCGCTGGTTGTTAGCAACACACCGTGCTCGTTTATTTCAATACCGCCACCTTCAAGTACCATATCGAGCGCTTGATATTGGTTGTTTGTGCTACTTAGCTCTTTTACCAAAGTACAATTAATTTGATTGTCTAATGCGCTTTCAAACTTATTGCCCCAACCATTAAAAGTAAAATCATATACTTTTAATTGCTCTGGTGAGTCAATTGCGGCGCAAGTAAGCGGACCATGATCGCGCGCCCAGGTATCGTTAGTAGGCGTTACTACAAAATGAACACGATTAAGAGAGACGTTAGCACTATTTAGTAATGCTGTAATATGCACTTTTAAGGCACTGTTATGCGCCACAATAACAAGCTGTTGCTGCGTTGTTATGTGTTTAGCAAGTTCTATATATACAGGTTCTACACGCGCTAAGTTGTCGGCCCAATCGGTGTCTTTGTGAGGCCATGTAAGCATAACAGCGTCTTGCTCGGCCCATTCTGGTAAAAGTCTAAAGTTCATGAATTTTATATACTAATTAAGATGGCGCTAGTTTAGCATTTTACATAAAGATGTCAGCTAATTATCACTGTTTAGGTCGCCTTGGTTTTGATCAAGTTCTTGACGTTTTTTAAGTTGGCGGGTTTGAGCATGTAAACTCGCTCTAACAATAAGTTCTTGGTCAGTAGTTCTAATTGCGGTAAAGAGCATAGTGTATTGGTAGTGTTCGCTATCTTGTTTTTCTACTGCCACAACTTCGGTGTAACAATAAACCGCAGAGGCCTCGTGGTGCAAAAACAGTTTGGTTCTAAATGCTTGGCCAATTGAGTGTACTTCGGGTGATGTAAAACGAATACCGCCACCGCCGTAGCTATCACATTGTATTGCGTTATCTTGGGCTTGTTCTGAGGCCAAAATATGGCTCATTATTAAATCTATTTTACGTGACTGCGCTTGTAAAAAAGTAGCTAGCTCTTGTGCTATATCGCCTAAGTTACGCAGTGGGCGTAACGAGCTTTGCTCAAGCTCACTTACTTCATTTGCTAATCTAAATAGTGGGGGAATGTCGTCTTCAAGCTCAAGCTGCGATTTGGGAACTTGTCCGTTTGATACGGGGAATAAATTTACTCTTATACTTTCATTAATTTGAAAGTACTGCTCAAACTCACCTAATCTTTCACTATTCATTATGTTCTCCACCACGTATTTATTTAATAGTAGCGTTGTGAGTTCTAAATTGCTAGCAGATAAAATAACGCGTAGCGGGCTAAATGCTTTGTTTACATTCAATTTTTAACATACTAATTATGAAAATAAATACACTAAGACATATTTAGGGGGAGTTACAAAAAAGCGGCCAATGTCATCCTAACATTGGCCGCTTGGGTATTGATTCATCAGCGTGTACTTATTTAAGTAGAGCGGCTAATTCATGTAAATCTTTCACAACGTGATCTGGTTTTTTAGCTAATGGGTAAAGTGCTTTACCTGGGCGTGCTATAAAAGTGGTTTGTAAGCCAGCTTCTTTTGCACCAGCAACATCCCAGCCATGGGCTGCAACCATCATTGCTTCATTTGGTGCTACGTTTAGCTTTTTAAGTACCCACTCATACGCACGTAAGTCTGGTTTGTAAATTTTAATATCTTCAATGCTGTAACGCGCATCAAAGTAAGACATTAAACCAGCGCTTTCAAATTGTGCCTTTACACCTTTGTTTGAAGAATTTGTAAGGCTTACTAACTTATAGCCCTGTGCTTTGAGTTTTGCCAGTCCTTCTTTAACATCGCTGTGGGGAGGAAGCGTTAAAAGAGGCGTAACAATAGCTGTTTTAGCTTGTTCACTTGTAATATCAATGTTGTTATTTTGAGCAACCATAAGAAGTGACGCCACACCGATTTGCCCAAAGTCGTGATAACTACCGCTTACAGTATCTACTAATGAATGATGCAGCATAGTTGAAAACCACAGTGGTAATAAATCTTCACGTCCGCCTAGCGCTTTACCAATAGAGGTACGCATTGACGTTAAATCAAGTAGGGTTTCGTTTACATCAAAAATAAGCACTTTAGGTTTTGCTTGTTCTTTTGGTTCATCAGCGACTGCATAACCAGATACAAGGCTTGTGCCCACAAGTAGTGAAAGAGTAAGTGTTTTTAACGATTTTAAAATAGACATTAATTATTCTCCGATTCAAGTGCTGTCATAACATCAATAGGTTCTGCGCGTAGGGTGTAATCTTCGCTTAAAAATGCGTATGTAATAACACCTTCTTGGTTTATCACATAGGTGGCCGGTAGCGGTAATTTAAAGCTTTTATCGCCGTAGTAGTGTTCAAAATCAATACCAAATTGTGTGTATAACGCTTGAATACGCTCATCAAGTGTAAACAATAAACCAAATTGCTCAGCTACTTTATTGCTCACATCGCAAAGCACGTCAAATTCAAGGTCGTTTTTTTGTGCAGTTGAGAGAGTTTCATCAGGTAGTTGTGGTGATATTGCGACTAACTGAGCACTTTGAGTTTTAAATTGTGGTAAGTAGTCGTTAAGTGCTTTTAGTTCTAAATTACAATATGGGCACCAGCCACCACGGTAAAAGCTAATAATTACCGGGCCTTTTTTTAATAAATCTGCAAGCTCAATGTTTTCGCCGTTATGGTTGGCTAAGCTAAAGTTCTCTACTTTTTGACCAATTTGCAATGCATTGTCTTTAATATGCTGTGCAATTAGCTCTTCGTTTGTAGTGTTCATTAGTGCCAAAACGTCAGCCGGCAATTTGGCATCTTTTTGTACGTTATAGGCATCTATTTGCGCTTTTAAACTCATGATTGAACCTCAATAATTAGACTATTTGCAATTATAGTGTTTTATATATTTAAATAAACATTGCAATACTGAAAGCTTCATTCGAAAATATTAAACATTGAAAAGTGCACAATGGCATCTTTATGTATAATTTAAGCGACCTAGAAACATTTATAGCTGTAGTTGAAAATAAGGGCGTGCTTGCTGCTGCCCGCGAGCAGCGTTTATCGCCTGCAACGGTGAGCCATCGCTTAAGTAAACTAGAGCGTGAGCTTGCTACAGTACTTGTTTTTAGAGATAGCAGGCGAGTACGCTTATCTCCCGCAGGTGAAATATTTTATACGCGTGTGGGGGCTATAATAGAAGCTCTTCACGATGCTGAACATAGTATTGGCGCGCGTGGCTCATCGGTGAGTGGTTTACTACGCGTGACCATGCCGCCTTGGGTTTTTTCAAAATACGTAATGCCTAAACTCAATGAGTTTGAGCAAGCTTACCCTGAACTAAAGCTTGATTTTTTAATAACGGATCATTTTGTAAATGTGGTTGATGACGCGCAAGATGTTGCAATTAGGGTGGGAAAATTAAATGACTCAGGATTACTTTCTCGTAAAATCGTAAACAATAGTCGCATACTGTGTGCAGCCCCTAGCTATATAGAAAAATACGGCATGCCTGAAAATTTAACGCAATTGAGTGAGCATTATTGGGTTTGCCTGCCGTGGCAACGCCAGTTAAAGCTTTATGACGAACACAAAAAAATACATACCTTTAATGCTAAAACCCGTTTTACTATTTCAAACTCCGATAATATGACACAAGCTGCTATTGCAGGTCATGGTATTGCTATTAAATCAAAAATAGCGATTAATGAAGATCTTAAAAACGGTATTTTGGTTGAAGTTATGCCAGGGGTAATGGCACAAGATGATGCACCGGTTTGGTTTTTACGTCCGCAAAATAGTTTAACAACCCGCAAAACCGATGTATTTTATGATTTTATGAAATCATTATTTTTGAGCTGCGAATAAGCGTTTAAATGAGCGCTTTACTCCAGTTAAAAACAAATAACCAGTAAGCTCTGCAAGCAAGGCAACAATTATGGCTGCAACAATGGCGGCTATAATAGAGTCTTTTTTCAAAATGATTTGACCTTCAAAGCGTTGCCATACTTGTTGCTTTATATCGCTCATGCCACTGATCATAGTAAATATATACGGAGATTTTTCAAACCTATTTACGGCTATCTGTAAATCTTGCTGTCGCTCGTAAAGAGTACTGATATTACTTGCCCCTTTGTTCACAATTTCATCATCAATATTTTGATAGTGTTTTATTAGCTTATTTAAATCATTATTGAAATACTTAGCTGCATCGCTTTTAAAAGGCGCAACGGCATTATTAGCTTCAATTAACTGGGCTGATAGTGCTTGGCCAAAGTCACTTACAAATGCAGGTATTTGCACTCCAAGTAGTAAACCGAATGCAAAGAAACTAAGTCGTATATAATCTAAAAATTTACTCATTTATCTTCCTATGCATTTAAATAACCCAGAATTAACATTTGAGCTTGTTTTTATGTCAAAAACTCGTAATCTAATGGGGCGTGTTGACCTTTGTGGATTGAAATTTGTTCAATCTAGGTACGATTTAATCGCGGCGCGAGGTTTGTAACCTAGCGGGCTAAGTCAAAACCGAGCAACAAAGAGTTAATCGTCCCTAGAAAGAACCCAACGGGCAGCGCATGTTTGGCATTTATGCTGCGTTATCACCTATTTATGGGGAATAACCACACTACATAGGCTCTGCCTTGCCTAAATCCCAAACGTACTGCTGCAAATTCAACCACGAAAGGCCAACACGCCCTAATAATAAAAATAACAACAGGTGGATGTTAAGGATGACGAAAAAAGTAAAGTTCACGTCAACATTTGTTGATATTTCTAAACAGCTCAAACGTTTTGTATCGCGCATTGTTCAACCCGACGATGTAGAAGATATTGTGCAAGAAACTTTTGTAAAAAGCTATGAAGCTGATTTAAAACAAGACATCCAGTTTACCCGCAGTTATATGCTAAAAACAGCAAAACATCTAGCACTCAACCATATAGCTAAGTGGGACAACAAATTTAATGATTCGTTAGAAAATGATAACGAATTACCCGTATTACTCAAATCAATGAAGCTCGAAGACGAATACACATCTAAAGAGCGTTTTTTACTTTTTTGTAGAGCTACTGAGCAACTAAGCTCATCGATTCGTAAATGCTTTATATTAAAAAAAGTTTACGGTATGAGCCAAAAAGAGATAGCAGACCAAATGCAGTTAAGCCAAAGCACTGTTGAAAAACACATTGCCAAAGGATTGTTACAAACCATGTTATACATGCGTGAACATGAGCAAAGCCCTCAAACGAACCCTAAAGCTCAGGCACATCCTATATCAGTTAAGAGGGTCGCAGAATGAGTAATGTTCATCAATTTAATTCAAAAGATTTAATCTTAGAAAAGTCATGTGATTGGATAAGCGCGATTGATCGTGGTTTAACTGATGATGAAAAAGAGCAATTTAAATTATGGATGATGCAAAGCACCGCACATCAAGACTCTATATACGAGCTTGCTCAGCTTTGGGATGAACTTTCAGTATTAAACGAATTAAGTCATTTATTTCCTCAGCGCAACAATACTAAAACATCAAAAAACAAGTGGATGTTTTCTTACTCAATTGCAGCGAGTTTGTTTGCAGCGTTAATGGTATGCAGCTACTTATTAATTAACTTAGAAAATGGCTACAACCAAGAGCTTGCAAAAGTTAATTACACTAAAATTTACAAAACAAAAGTAGGCGAGCAAGCAACGTATGTGTTGCCAGACGGCACCATAGTGCAACTTAATACTAATAGCTTACTAGAAGTTGCTTATAGTAAAGGCCGCAGGCAGTTATTACTTAGTCGTGGGGAAGGGCGCTTTAATGTAGCAAAAGATGCCACGCGTCCATTTAGTGTTATGGCTGGTGATAAAAGTTTTACCGCGTTAGGCACGGTATTTAATGTACAACGCAATACTTCATCAGATTTAGAACTGGTGGTTACTGAAGGCAAAGTGATGATCACTGACCCAAGTGTAGCGGTTGATGCAAATGACTTTAAAGATTATCAACTTGCAGATAATAGCACGAAAAAAATTCGTCAAATTAATGCCAATATTGTTACCTCAGGCGAAAAAGCAGTTATTGAGCAAAGTGTTACAAAGCCAATTACGCAGCTTTCAATGAACGACGTACAACGCGATTTGGCATGGCAAAACGGGATGCTTATTTTTAATGGAGAAGAGCTAAGCGATGCTTTAAATGAAGTAAGTCGCTATACCGCCACACGCTTTGAGCTTTCATCAGCCGAGCTTGCCAGTATTAAAGTAGCTGGGGTATTTAAAGCGGGTGACGTTGAAGGTTTACTAGAAAGTTTACAAACTAATTTTTCGATTGATCATGAGCGTTTAGGTGAGCATGTAGTAACGCTAAAACACCATACAGAATCATAAGTAGACGTTATGCAAATCAAACTAATGTTAGATAAAGTTGCATCAATAAAGATTGAACGTAAAAAAAACATTAAAAAAAAGAAACAAAGCCATAGAGGATTTTTGTTTGTCAGCTGTTTATATAAGTTGCGCAGTAACCAAACGCATTTATTGAGTGGATTTAGTGTGCTTGCACCGGCTATTTTTAGTTTAAGTGTACAAGCAGCAACACAAACCACTGGGCAAATGGTGCAATTTGATATAAAAGCGCAGCGAGCAGACAAAGCCTTAATTGAATATGCTAAACAAACAGAGCAAACCGTGGTGTTTTCTTATGAGTTGGCAAAGCAGTATGACGCAAATTCAGTTTATGGATTTTACACTCAGCTAGATGCTCTAGAGGCATTATTAGGTGGGACTGAACTCGATGCGGTTGTTGATCAAAATGGTTTACTGAGTATAAAACTCAAACAAATCAACAGGAATGATAACAACATGATGAAGCTTTCAGCGGTCAGTGCAGCAGTATTACCAGCTTTACTTGCAGTAAATTCGCAAGGTGTAAACGCAGCAGAAGAAGTCGCTCAAGAAAAAATTGAAAAAATTGCTATTGTCGGTAGCCGTGTAGCAGGACGTTCAGTTGAAGATTTACCCGTTCCAGTAGATATCCTAAGTGCAGAAGCGCTTGAAAATACAGGCCAAACAGAAGTTGGTCGTATGCTACAGTCTATCGCCCCTTCATTTAACTTTTCAAGCTCTGCAATTAGTGACGGTACTGATGCTTTAAGACCTGCGACACTTCGCGGTTTGGGCCCCGATCAAACATTGGTGTTAATTAACGGCAAACGTCGTCACCAAGCAAGTATTATTCATATTAATGGCTCTGTTGGGCGTGGTACCGCAGGTACTGACATGAATGCAATTCCAGCCTCTGCAATTAAACGCATTGAAGTATTACGTGATGGCGCTGCTGCTCAGTATGGTTCTGATGCAATTGCAGGTGTTATTAATATTGTGCTCAAAGATGGTAGCGAAGGTGGTAAAGCGGCTATTAACTACGGTCAATATTCTGAAGGCGATGGCGAAACCATTAACCTTGATTTTAATAAAGGCTTTGCATTAGGCGAGGATGGTTATTTAAACACAACAATTAATTATCGTGATCGTGCACCTACTAACCGTGCGGGTTTGCATGGTTCATGTCAGTTTTACGGATGTACTGAGTTAAGTGATGGCACTTTACTTGCCGGTGATCCGCGCGAACTAACGGTTGATAGAGACACGTTTAGAATTGGTGATGCCGACTCTCAGCAATTTGGCTTAACCGTTAATACGGGTTATGAATTAGGTGATGGCGAGCTTTATGGCTTTATCACGTACTCAACTCGTGATAATGAATCAGCTGCATTTTTTCGTCATAATGCAAATGCTGGCGGTAACCCAGTATTGCAAGACGGTGATGCAACTATTCCGCTAGGCTTTCTGCCTAAAATTAATACAACGATTGATGATGTGTCATACAACTTTGGTTACAAAACCGAATTTGATAACGATGCTAGTTTAGATTTATCGTACACCTACGGTGAGAACAGCATTGATTATACAACAAGTGACACTATCAATGCCTCATACGCTAACTTTTTACGTTATGACCAAGGTTTAAGTGCAGCTGATATTCGTGCAACTATTCCACGTGAAGCTTACGCTTACGGCATGGAATTATCACTGCAAACAATCAATATTGATTTTACGCAAAACTTTGATGATTATTCGCTAGCAATGGGTGCTGAAATACGTACTGACGAATACCGCATTTTAGAAGGTAATGAATATGCATACCGCGATTACGACACTAGCAACGGTGTCAGTACTTACAGCGGTCTAAGCGGAGGTGTTGGCTCTGAAGATGCATCGGGTGGTTCACAAGGTTTTGGTGGTTCATCACCTGCGTCTTCAGTGGATGAGTCACGTGATGTAATTTCATTCTACGTAGATGCAGAATCTTATGTAATTGAAGATGTGATTTTATCTGGAGCACTTCGCTACGATAACTACAAAGGTTTTGGCGATACAGTAAACTTTAAACTTGCTGGTAACTGGTCTATTACCGACGATATTTCATTACGTGGTGCATTAAGCTCAGGATTTAGAGCACCTTCAATGCAGCAGCTTTACTTTAATAACGTAAGCACACAATTTGTTGTTGATACTAATGGTAATTTAGTTGCAGAAGAAGTTGGTACATTTAGAAATGATTCAACACTTGCGCAAAGTTTAGGTATTCCAAAACTTAAAGAAGAAAAATCACAAAACCGTAGTTTAGGTATTGTGTATAACGTTACCGATAATATTAATGTAACCGTTGATTACTACTCGATTGATATTGACGACCGTATTGTAATTAGTGATCGCTTAGGTAAAGGGTTATCTACAAGCCTTGATGCAGCACTAAATAGTGCAGGTGCTGGCGTAGGGCAGTTTTTCTTAAATGGTGCTGATACAGAAACTCGTGGTGTTGATTTTGTAGCAACGTGGAACACTGAAGGTTTAGGCGGCACGCTTGATTTTACACTTGCAGCTAACTTTACCAAAACAGATGTTGTATCGTTGTTCTCTCCTGCTGGCTCAAGCCTTGAGACAGTAAAAGTAGAAGATATATTCTCAGCTGAAGACATCTCTATTATAGAAGAGTGGCAACCAGAGGACCGTATTAACTTAAGTGCGCTTTATCAACGTGATGATTGGACTGTTAACCTGTCACTTAATCGTTTTGGTGAATACACAGTAGAAGATGGCGGTCGTCAAACGTATGGCGCAGAAATTTTAACTGACGTTAAAGTTAACTACTTCGTTACTGAAGATTTATCAGTAAATATTGGTGCAAATAACTTGTTCGATGTTTACCCAGATAAAAATGAAATAGGTAACTCTCGCTCAGGTACTATTGTGGATGCTAGTGGCAACACAGTAATAAGTAGCTCAGGTGTGTTTGACTACTCACGTCGTTCGGCTCCGTTTGGATTTAACGGTGCTTACTACTATGTAGGTGCAGAATACCGTTTTTAATTACTAACCTAAAGTCTGGTTAAGATATTTAAACTTTGATTTCTCTAGCCAGAGGTTTTCAGTGAAAACAAGGCGAATTTACGCGTCAATAGCTGGCCTATTGCAATTAAATTCAACGCAGTTAACGCTGAAAATAGCTGCTAGAGATAGATTTATTAGCCAGAATTTAGGTTAAGCAACTCTCCCTTTTTGTTATTTAACTCAAAGGGCCGTAAGGCCCTTTTTTTGGTTTTAGCTTGGGCTGATTCTATTTAGAAATCAAACTTATTGGATAATCATCGTATTGCTTAATATTATTCATTACATTCATTAAAGTATTATGTGTACTGTTTTCGTCTGCGGTTATAAGTACCGAACTTATTTCATATTCAGCCGCGAACATAGCTAAATTAGTCGCAACTTGCTCTAAATCAATTAACCTCCCAGAAAAATATACTCCGTTACTTTCATCAATTTTAAATAAAGCATTTTTAACAGGCTTATCTATTTGAGGGCTGTCGAGTGGTCGGTTTAATTCAATAGCCACAGGTTTTACAAAAGATGTAGTTACAATAAAGAAAATTAGTAATATGAACACTATGTCTAACATCGGGGTCATATCTACATCAGCATTATTTTGTAGTTTGGTTAGTTTTTTCATATTGGACCTTATTTTTAATTAAATGCTGCGGCGCCACAGCAAGGTTTTAGGTACCTATTAACAAAATTAGCACAGAAAAAATAAAGCGTGGTTAAATAAATATTCTAATAACATTAAATATTTGTACTAATTATGTATTAAAATGTGGTGAAATAAGGCGGTGTTTATACCGTTCTGCTTATATATGGGGTCTATTTAGCATCGTTATAATGTAATGCAATTTGTTAAATTGCTTAAAAAACTATGTAGATTGGTATTAGAGGCAATAAAAAACCCAGCTCGAGGCTGGGTTCTAGTTATGCGCTATGTCAGCTTAATGCTTTTGCATACGGCTCATTTCTGCATGGCAGCTTTGCATTGTTAATAATGTTTTAGCCAGTGCAGCTTCGCAGTCAGCTGGTTGCGGTTTATCCATTGCTGCTTTAATTTCTTCAAGGGTTTTATCTTCTACCTCTTCGAGCTCTTTTACATACGTGCTGTCGTTGTGTGAGGTGAAAGTAGTCAATAGGGCTGTGTACGCACGTCGTGCTTCAACTGCGAAAGATGAGCCATCTTCGCGTTCGCCTTTTTCATTAATTGCATATGGCTGCAAGCGCTCAACACTCACTTTTCGGGCATCTATCATACGCTGAAAAAGTGCACCAATAGCAGGGTCTTCAACTTTTTCCTGTGCTTTTTGATAAAAATCGATGCCGCTGTTCATAACTTGAATGATGTCAGTAATATGATTTACTTCTGATCCTTGATGGGTGTTCATAATGACCTCTTTAATTAAATGAATGTATAGTTCAATTTAATAAAAGCAATGTATGTTCCACGTTTCAATATTTATGTAGTTATTTGATTTTATTGGTTTAATTTTGTTTCAGTAGGGTGCTAAGTTAACAGGCAAAAAATTAACCTAGCAATTTTTACATTATATTGTGTAATAAAGTTATTTTAGCTCTTCAGCTACTTCAGCTACTTTTTGACGTAACCAAATGTGACTCGCATCGCGATGTAACAGTGGGCTCCAAATCATATCAAGCTCAAAAGGAGGAATTGGAAATGGTGGCTCTAAAATTTTAAGCCCCGGATCATCTAAATATATATTTGCGGCTTTTGAAGGAAGGGTCGCAATCAAATTTTTCTCTTTAGCTAAATGAATTGCTACATGGTAGTTACGCGTAAAAGTGGCAATATTACGATGCTTACCAAAGTGAGCAAGTGCTTCGTCAACCCAGCCAAGTTTTTGCACATCTTTAGGGTCCATACCTACACCTACACCAAAACCTGTTTTGCTTACCCATATATGGCGCGCTTTTAAATAGCTGTCGAGACTAAAGTTTTCAATTATAGGATTATCGGCTTTTACTAAGCAGCAAAAACTATCTTTCCAAATACGTTTATGATGAAAAGACTGAGGTAAGTTTTCAAAACGGTTGATTGCCATATCTACTTTACCGTTTTCTACATCATGAAAGGTGACATCACTTGGTGTGAGTATATCTAAAGTAGTATCAGGGGCTTCTTCGTGCAATTTACTTAAAAGCTTTGGTGCTAATGTACTTGCAGCGTAATCACTGGCCATTATTCTAAACACACGCTTACTTTGGCTTGCCTCAAATTCTCGATTAGGTGCTAGAGTTTCTTCAAGGGTCATTAAAATGCCACGAATAACGGGTTGTAACTCCAAAGCACGCTCGGTAGGCACCATACCATCGCTGGTACGAACTAAAATAGGGTCGTTAAATAAGTTACGAAGACGTTTAAGGCCATTACTCATTGCAGGTTGCGTTATACTCAATTGATTAGCAGCGCGTGTTACGTTGCATTCTCGCAGCAATGTATCGAGGTAAACGAGTAAATTTAAATCTATTTTACTTATATTCATTGTGTGTGTCCTTTAGCGCTTACCAGTGGTGAATAAAGCGCTGTGCTGTCGGGTATGGGTAAATATGACTTACCTGACCATTTTTTATATTTTGTTGTGCCTGCTTCCAAAAGCTAACATCTATAAGCTCTGGATGAGTGCTGAGTAAAAACTTCTTATACATAGGGTTTGGCATTACAAATGTACAAAGTTGCTCAGGAAATACGTCCTGTGGTGCAACAGAGTAACTTTGTTCATCTATTAAATAGTCGTCATAGCTCTTTGCTTTTGGTAATGCTCTAAAGTTCATATCGGTTAGATATTGAACTTCATCGTAATCGTAAAAAATAATACGTTTGTGCTTACTTACACCAAAGTTTTTTAAGAGCATATCACCAGGGAATATATTAACAGCAATCATTTCTTTTAGGGCTTGCCCATATTCTTCAATCGCGTCGGCGACACTTTCTTCATCAGCATTTTCTAAAAACAAGTTAAGAGGTGTCATGCGCCGTTCAATATACAAATGCTTGATGATCAACCAATCGCCCTCAATTACCATTGATGAGCCAATTGTTTTATGTAATTGCGCAAGTAAATTACTATCAAAACGCGCTAAAGGAAATACGACGTTAGAATACTCTATGGTATCGGCCATTCTGCCAACGCGATCATGATTTTTTACCAGTTGATAACGCTTTAATACGGTATCACGGCCAAAGGGTTTACTCTCACCAAATTTGTCTTTTATTACTTTAAAAACATAGCCAAATGAGGGAAGGGTAAATACCATCATCACCATACCGGGAGTACCCGGTGCAATTGTAAACTCATCACTAGAGTGAGATAAGTGATTTAAAAACTCTCGGTAAAACTCAGTTTTACCCTGCTTATGAAAACCCACTGCATTATAGAGCTCAGCAAGTGTTTTGTTTGGCATAAGTTGATTTAAAAATCGAACAAGTGCTGAAGGTGCGTGTGTCTCTACCATAAAATAAGCGCGGGCAAAGCCAAAAATAACACGCATTTGAGATGACTTCGTTAAAAGTGCATCTAAATATAATCCGTTATCTTCATCGTGTAATACAGCGATTATGAAGGGCTGAACCCCACTTTTTGAAACAACACGACCAACAATATAGGCTGCTTTATTACGATAAAAAGGCGTGTGTAAAATATCAAAGCGCATTTGCCAAGGTTGGTGATGTGTATCGGGGGCTTGTTTATAAAAAGCTTTAACAAGGAGGCGGATATCACGCTCTAAATTTACAAATGGGGCTTTAAAATCAAAATGACTAATAATGCGTTTTATTGTTGGTTTTAGGCCATCAACTACAGGAAAGTATGTTCTATATTCTGCTTCTACAGGCACTGAAGGAGCATCTTTTAAGGTTGCTTCTACAAATATAAAGTCATTATGAAAATAGCGCCTATGGTACAGCCGGCAAAATACAGAGTTATAAAAAGTTTCGGCGAGCTCTGTTTGGGGATGAAAACATAAAAAATGCTGATATACCTTTTTAACTTCAAGCCATAGACTTTCATCGAGTTGTTCGGTTGGGGTTTCTTTTTTTAGTGCTTGCGTGGTTTCGTTAACACGATCATCATAATAGCTGATACGCAAACGGCTGATATCATTAATTGCTTGCCAATCTTTTTTTGCAAAGGCAAGAGGGGCTTTGGCTGTTGTTTTTTGAAATAACTGATAGTGCCTTTTAAAACCCGTTAAAATTAATTCAGCAATATGGCGAGGTTGCATTTGCACTCCTTAAAAGTCCCTAGAGTTTATACTCTATTGTGTTAAGGGTATGTTATTTTAAGTTTAAAACCAAGATAAATGTTACTTACTAACTAAGAGTAACTTATTGGAATTGAGCTATCTTTTTTTCGAGAATTTTAATTTGTTTAGTCACAGCCGATACGTTTTTCTTATATGTTTTATTAATTATTTTTAGTTTTTTAGTAATGTCTTTAGTAATACGCTTTTTATCATCAATGGCTAAGATATGATTTAACCGCTCTTGTTGTTTGTATTCAGCACGCTCTTTATTACGATCAAGTATTGTTAGTTTATGGTTATTACTGCGAAGCTCTGCCTCTAAGCCAGATAGAAGCCTTTCACGCTCAAGTTCGTTTAGTTGTTTAGTGTAGTCAACCTTAGGACCAGAATACTGATTACCCGTTGTGTTAACTTTATAAGTCGTTGCTTCGTCGTCACAGGGGAGTTGAGAAAAGACAGTGCCTTTTTCTGTTACACATTTGTAGTAAGTGGTATCGCTAAAGCTAAAAAAACTGATAAGTAAAAAGCTAGAATGGAGAATATAACGAGAAGTTTTAAACATACATGTCATCCTTGGTTTTTATATCTAACAACAATATAAAACTATAACCTAGCTTGGTGGTATATCAAGCTAGGTTAGGATAACTGTTATTGGGTAAAGGTTTTGAGCTTTTTAATACTCTGTACTAAAAATGGTATATCTAAACCTTGTTCAATAGAAAAACCTTCAGCGGCGGAAATGTTTTTAAAGTTACCATCTGAATCTATTAAGGTAATCCTATCTTTTTTATAGGCTATAACAACACCCTGAGAGTAGTTCACGCCCATATCGTCTTTTTTCTTGTATAGATTAACGCCTAGCATTGTTTGCTTGGCAATAGCTTTGCAATTTAAATATTGCCCAACGCTTGTTGCAATTAAATCGCTAGGTTGAATTAGCCCATCTACTTTAGAAATACGTTTGTCAGAGCTGTATAAAGTTGAGGTGGTTACTACTTCTTGCTTGTTATTGGCAAGACTAAAAGCAAAAACCTGTGTTTCATCATCTCGAACAGTAGGGGTATCACTCGCTTTAATTACTCGAATAGCACTAGAGCTATGTGCTTGATCATTAATAAAGCTTAGTTCTTCAATGCCAGTTACTTCAATACTACGGCGCTGACTTTGCCAAACTGGGAGTGTCTGCTCGGTTAAAATTGCTGCTTTATAAAAAGCAGGTAAACCATACACTAAGCTAAATAACGTATCGTCATGATTTGTTGGCTGTAAAAACTGCTCTGTTTTGTGCATGTTTTTATTCTCGGCAACAAACTTTTCGAGTTGTTGTTGAGTTTCAAATACAAATATATCTACATTGGCTTGTGTGTAGTCCTCGCATTTTTCAAGCGGGCTTGGCATTTGATAACTAATATTTTGGTTATTAATTTTTACGTTGTGTGCTTGCTCGTAGCTTTCTATATCTAGCAGATCATTTTTAGCTAACAAGCTTTTAGCGGTAGTAGGGTATGAAAGTGGCAAAACATTATCTTGTTTTGTTACGTCAAAGTTTAAATTGGCGTCAGCCCAAATATGAATACTGTGGCTAAGCGAAAAACACACGATTAAAAAAGAAATTGCGTAACGTGCAAATTTATATTGCTTTAAACGCTCAAGGTGGTGCCATGTGTAATTACTAACAAGTAGCTGAAAGCCTAAAATAACAATAACAATCCCACTGGCTAAAATGGTTGTTAATGCAGGAGAGCTTGTTAAACGATGCCACAACAATGAAATGATTTCAGGTAAGGCAGATATACTTAGGTGATAACCTAAATTAACATACACATAAGCATCAAGAGTAAGCAATGATGCGCCTACAGTGGCTATAACAGCGGCCATGCCACGAATGTGTCGTGGGTATGGGAATATTAAACTAAGCGGAAATACCGTCAGCACAAACGCTAAAAAGGCTATAAAACTAGTGTGGCTTAGCCAAGTAACTAGCATATAGGTAATGCCTAAAAAGCTTGTAGGTGGCGAGTCTGCAAATAAATAGCTTAAGCTAATAAGCAGGGCTAAGCCGATATTGGCAAAGGTAAACCAATGCCCCCAACTTAACAGCTGACTCGCTTTTGATGAAAATTGATTGTGCTGCGATAAATTCATAAATTTTACTTAACCGACTGCGCGAGCGCTTTTGCAAAGTTCTCGGTTACAGCTTGTCTTTTCCCTGTTGGTACATGCTCTTTTAAGATATGCGTGATAGAATTTCCTAAACACATAAGACTTAAATCAACCGGCGCATTGTGTTTAGTTAGCACATCAATAAGCTGATCGACGATTTGTTCTACTTCTTCATTAGAGTATTTTGATAAGATTGGCATTAGTTGGTTCAATAAAATAGTTATATTCTCGTATTTTAACACTAGAGGCGTGAAAAACAAAGATGACAACAGACGTTAAAAAATTAGTCGTTCACTATGTAGACAAAAAAGACGACGATACGCAAATTCACCTTCGAAATGATGAGATGGTAATTAACGATAAAGTAGCCGTTTTTATCGAACAATTACATCATGCATACAATGGTAAACCTGGTAAAGGTTATTGTGCTTTCAGTGGTGACAAAAACAGTGTTGTAGCATCTGCAATGCAAAGTTACCGTAATGATGAGTTAGGCTTTTGGCATATGACCGAGCAAGCCTCAACGGTTTTAAAAGAAGAGCTTGATAAGTATGCATTTAGTGAAACAGGCTATTTAGTATTTTGTCATTACCAGTACGTTGCAACTGATTACATGCTAATTGCGATGATTAACATCAAAGAGCATTATTCTATGACCTCAGAGCTTGATTTAGCCGCTTCTCGTCATTTAGACATATCACGCATGCAACTTGCTGCTCGTATCGATTTAACAGCGTGGGATACACAAGCTGACGACAACCGTTATATTTCATTTATCAAAGGGCGAGCTGGACGTAAAGTTGCCGACTTTTTCTTAGACTTTTTAGGTTGTGAAGAGGGTATTGATTCAAAACAGCAAAGCCAAGTAATGCTTAGCGCAGTAGAGGATTATTTATCTGAGCAACAATTTGATAAATCAGAAAAAGACGATTTACGTAAACAAGTTTTTGACTACTGTAATGACTGTGTGACAACTGGTGAAGATGCCAGCGTAAGCGAGCTATCTGCAACGCTTACAAAAGGCGATGACAGCCCGTTTGATAGTTTTTGTAAAGAACAAAGCTATGACTTAGAAGAAACTTTCCCTGTTGATAAGAAAACCGTAACCAGCATGGTTAAGTTCTCTGGTCTTGGTGGGGGTGTAAGTGTAAGCTTTGAACGTAAACACCTAGGCGAGCGCGTAACTTACAACGATGCAACGGACACGCTTGTAATTAAAGGTATTCCACCAAACTTAAAAGATCAGTTACAACGTTTTATGGAAAGTGAAAGCGAGTAAATTTCACAAGTTAAAAAGCTGATTTAAGAGCGCGGTATTTATATCGCGCTTTTTTGTATCGGTATATAAATTCGTTGCATCGGAAAAAACCTTAAATATTTATTTCACATAGAGAAGTGAAAGAGGAGTAAATGAGAAAACACAAGTCGTGCTTTATTAACAAGACTTAGCCTTTTTACTACCTCTAAAAGCGCAGCGTCTCTTTACCTCTTTGTGAATAAATCGCTTATTGTGGGCGTGAAGAAACTTTAATAATTATTCAAATCATATAAACAAAAAAGCCCCGCTATTTATTAAATAGCGGGGCTTTTAAATGAATGTTAGTTATTAATCAACACTCATTGTTTTAGTCATTGCAGAACTTGCACGACCAGCAGGTTTGATTGAACCTGCACGTAAACCACTGTCTGGAACTAGTTCACGTTTATCGTGAGCCATTGCTACAGACGTATGTTTCACTTCGCTATCAGCTACAGGAGTAGGTTGTGCCATTGGCGCACTTGCTGACCCTTGAGTAACCGCTGTTTTAACATGCGGTGCTGATTTTTCAGTTTTCACTTTTGCTTCAACTTTAGCAGGCTCTTCAGTTACTACTGGTGTTTCAGCTTTAGCAGACTCTTCAGTTGCTACTGGCGTTTCAACTTTAGCTGGCTCTTCAGTGGCTGCTGGTGTTTCAACTTTAGCTGGCTCTTCAGTTGCTACTGGTGTTTCAACTTTAGCAGGCTCTTCAGTTGCTGCTGGTGTTTCAACTTTAGCAGGCTCTTCAGTTGCTACTGGTGTTTCAGCTTTAGCAGGCTCTTCAGTTGCTACTGGCGTTTCAGCTTTAGCAGGCTCTTCAGTTGCTACTGGCGTTTCAGCTTTAGCAGGCTCTTCAGTTGCTACTGGCGTTTCAGCTTTAGCAGGCTCTTCAGTTGCTACTGGTGTTTCAACTTTAGCAGGCTCTTCAGTTGCTACTGGTGTTTCAACTTTAACTGGCTCTTCAGTGGCTACTGGCGTTTCAGCTTTAGCCGGTTCTTTAGCTTTTACTGGCTCTTCTACAGCTTCAACTTTTGCTAAGTCTTCAACCGCAACGGCTTGTTCAACTTGTTGCGACGCATCTACCGGTGTTTCTTCTGATTTCGCTTTAAGTTCTGCTTCGTATTCTGCAGCAGCTTGATCAGCAACTGGAATAAATGCAGGGGCTTCATCAGATTTAACTTCTGCTTCACCTTCAGGGCGACGACGACGTTGACCAGATGCACGAAGATGACGAGGAGAACGACGTGAACGTGTACGTGTTTGCTCTTGTTCGTCTTCAGTAGTTGCTGTTTCATCGTTAGAATCAACAACATCAACTTTCTCTTCTTTAATGTGAGCTGTTTTTTCTGCCGGAGTTTGCTTTTGCTTTTCTACAGCAGGAGCTTGCTCTTGAACTTGTGGAGTTTCAGTTACAGCCGTTTGCTCAGGTGCTTGCTCTGTTGAGTTAGCTTGCTCAGCTTTTTCATCTTGCAGACGTACTTTTTTACGTATGTTACGACGTTGACGGCGAACTTTAGGCTTCTGTTCTTTAGGCTCTGCAGCTTGTGCTGGCTTAGAATCAGTTTCTACTTCCGCCTTTGCAGGGGCTTCAGTTTTAACTTGATCTTTTTCTTGGTTTTTATGCTCTGGGCGCTTACGAGAGTTAGGGTTACGACGGCGCTTGTTGCGGTTCTCGCTTCTCTCTTGAGTCTCGGTGCTTGCTGCTGAGTCAGTTTTAGCTTCCTCTTCAGCGGCTGGACGCTCATTGCGCGGCTTGTTAGTGCGTGGGTTATTATTACGACGACGTTGATTGTTATTACGACGACGATTATCGTTACCACGACGCGCATTATTGCGCGTTTCTTGCTGCTCTTTTTCTACAGCTTCTTTTTTCTCTTCTTCAGATTCACTTGCAAATAACGACTTAAACCAATTACCAATAGCAGCTAGTAAGCCACCTTCAGTTTTAGTTTGTGCTACCGCAGCAGGCTCTACGGCTTTAGCTGGCGCTGCTTGTGGAGCAGGAGTAGAAGGCATTACCACGCCTTTTAGCATCGGCTCTTCACGGACTGGCGTACTTGGAGATTTTGACATCTCGAATACTTCAGGCTCTGGTGCAACAACTTGTCCGTAACTTACAGTTTCAAGTGTTTCGTCTTTACGTAAGCGCATAACTTCATAATGTGGTGTTTCCATATGTTGATTTGGAATAATCACTACGTCACATTTATGATGTTTTTCAATGCGATGAACACTACGACGTTGCTCATTTAATAAATAAGCGGCGACAGCAACAGGCACTTGTGCATTTACTTGTGCTGTATTGTCTTTAATTGCTTCTTCTTCAATTAAGCGAAGAATTGAAAGTGCTATTGATTCGTTTGAACGAATAGTACCTTGGCCACTACAACGTGGACATGGGCCTTGGCTTGCTTCACCTAATGAAGGACGCAAACGCTGGCGCGACATTTCAAGTAAACCAAAGCGTGAGATTTTACCAATTTGAACGCGAGCACGGTCTGGGCGCGCTGCATCTTTTAAACGATTCTCTACTTCACGTTGATGGCGTGGAGGAGTCATATCGATAAAGTCGATTACAATTAAACCACCTAGGTCACGAAGACGTAATTGACGTGCAATTTCATCGGCCGCTTCTAAGTTTGTATTAAGTGCTGTCTCTTCAATATCGCCGCCTTTAGTTGCCTTAGACGAGTTGATATCAATAGATGTAAGTGCTTCAGTAGGGTCAATTACAATTGAACCACCAGAAGGAAGACGTACTTCACGCTGGAATGCAGACTCAATTTGGCTTTCAATTTGGTAATGTGTAAATAAAGGCGTGTCACCTTGATAAAGCTTAACACGGCTCATAAAGTCAGGACGAAAACGCTCAATGTGCGCTTTAGCTTCTTCAAAGACACGTGGTTTATCAATTAAAATTTCGCCAATGTCACGACGTAAATAATCGCGTATTGCGCGGAAAATCACGTTGCTTTCTTGGTGAATCAAAAACGGTGCTTTAGCACTGTCGGCTGCTTGTTTTATTGCATCCCAATGTACTAATAGTGCTTTTAAATCGTAGTTAAGTTCTTCAAATGACTTGCCAACACCCGCTGTACGAACAATTAAGCCCATACCTTTAGGTAGTTCTAAACGACCTAATGCTTCTTTAAGTTCAGTTCGCTCATCACCTTCAATACGACGAGAAATACCGCCAGCACGAGGATTGTTAGGCATAAGAACTAAATAGCTACCAGCAACACTGATAAAAGTAGTTAACGCTGCGCCTTTTTGGCCGCGTTCTTCTTTATCAACTTGTACTATTACTTCTTGACCTTCTTTTATTACGTCGCGAATGTTAGGGCGACCATGAAAAGTGTAACCTGCAGGGAAGTAAGTACGTGCAATTTCTTTTAAAGGAAGGAAACCATGGCGGTCAGCACCGTAATCAACAAATGCAGCTTCAAGAGATGGTTCAATGCGAGTGATTTTGCCTTTATAAATATTGGCTTTTTTCTGTTCGTGACCTGGGCTTTCGATATCTAAATCATAAAGGCGCTGGCCATCAACCAGTGCTACGCGCATTTCTTCTTGCTGCGTTGCATTGATTAGCATACGTTTCATATTGTTACTCTACTTATTTATGTCGCTGACATGACGATGTTTTTCTCGCCTGTTCAGTTGTCCCTATTTTTAGAATGTGCAGCCTCACGACTGGGTCTTTAACGGAACGGCTCTGTATCTCGTATGCAGTATTTTAAATGCTGGCAAACAATAGCGATTATTACCGCTATTAAATTCTTAATGGTGCTAAAACTGTCGGCTTTTCAGCTACGTTTACAAGTTTTACCCAGAAGTCGGCCTGTCATATTAATCTTACTAAATATCATTCATATTAGGCGCGTAGGGCTCATTAAGTTGGTGAGCAATACATACTGATGTATCGCTAATATCCGTTTTAAGAGCAAAAATCGCTGCCGATGTTAATGAACGCTTATTTATTAGATTTTTTTAATTCTAAATAAGCTGCTGTACGGTACTACAATAATTGAGCTAGTGCTGAACGACGTTTTTTACGTCGTCACTATCAGACAAATTATCTGTTCATTGCTTTCTCTAGCACATTAAAAATCGCTTCATGTTCAAACTTAACCAGCAATATATTACGCGCATTGCCGTTAATTGATCGCACGTGTTAACTGAGGAGGCATAAAAGCTTTGGAAAACTTAACTCGGATCTGTATGATCGGCTACCCAGAATGTGCATCACGAATGTTTTAATGTGTTAAAAAGCACCGTTGTTATTTGCAAATACTAAATATTTGCGCTGCTGATTATCCCACTATTATTACAGTGTTAGCAACTAAATTATTTTACTTAAATTAGTGATTAGGCAATGTCAGAAAAAAACGACTTACAAGTAACTTATGTCACGATCAATGAAGACCATTTAGGTCAGCGTATTGATAACTTTCTTATTACCCATTTAAAAGGGGTGCCTAAAAGCGCTATTTATAAACTTTTGCGCAAAGGTGAGGTACGCGTTAATAAAAAGCGTATTAAGCCTGTATATAAACTACAGCTTGACGATGTACTGCGTATTGCACCTATCAGAGTTGCTGAGCGTGAAGAGTTTGTACCATCAAAGTTAGACAAAGTAACTCGCCTAGAAAACGATATTTTATTTGAAGATAAATACCTTATCGTCATAAATAAACCTTCAGGTATGGCTGTTCATGGTGGCAGTGGTTTAAGTTATGGTTTAATTGAAGCGCTGCGCGCGCTTCGCCCAGAAGAGCGCAGCCTTGAGCTAGTACATAGGCTTGACCGTGATACTTCGGGCTGTTTACTTATAGCAAAGCGCCGTTCGGTGTTAACAGCATTGCATGAACAACTTCGTGAAAAAACCATGGAAAAAAATTACTGGGCACTTGTAGAAGGGCAGTGGGACTCTAAAACTAAAAACGTTACTGAAGGGCTACGTAAAAACACACTTAAATCGGGTGAACGCGTAGTACGTGTAGATAACACTGAGGGCAAGCCTTCGCATACGCGTTTTAAAGTACTTGAACGTTTTAACGATTGCTCACTTGTACAAGCATCTCCTGTTACAGGACGTACGCACCAAATTCGTGTTCATACGCAATGTAAAGGTCATCCCATCGCGTGCGATGATAAATACGGTGACCAGGGGTTTGATGAATCTATGCGTAAAGTTGGGTTAAACCGATTATTTTTACATGCACACGATTTAAGTTTTTATCATCCTAAAAACGAAACAACGATGCGTATTGAAGCGCCCCTTGATAAAACGCTTAAAAATACATTACTAAAATTACGAGACGCAAAACAGTGATTGCAGTGACGCCAATTAAAAAATATAAGCTCGTCATTTTTGATTGGGACGGCACCGTTATGGATTCAGTCACTAAAATAGTTAACTGTATTCGTAGTAGTGCTGAGTCACTTAATTTAGTGGCGCCAAGTGACGAAGCCATTAAAAACATTATTGGTATGTCGCTTGAAAAAGCAATTGATGTTTTATTTCCCGATAATGTGGCGCAGCATCAAGCGCTAATTAAGGGGTATAAACACCAATACAGTGTGGATACTACTCCCACGCCTGTATTTGCTAATGTTGTCAGCGTTTTAAATGCCTTAAAAGAGCAGGGCATTGTTTTAGCGGTTGCAACAGGTAAAGGTCGAGATGGATTAGAACGTTTGCTTGATCAAAGCCAACTTAGACATTTTTTTAGTGCAACACGTACAAGCGACGACGCACTGTCTAAGCCGTCTGCGGATATGCTGTATCAATTACTTGAAGAGCTTGGAATAAGCGCTCAAGACGCTGTAATGATTGGTGATACCCAAATAGACATGACAATGGCAAAAGCTGCAGGCATGGATAGAATTGGCGTAACAATGGGTGTACATAACGCACAGCAGCTGAACAAGCTTAGCCCTGTTGCAACGGTAGATAATTATCTGCAATTGCAACAGGTTTTGCTTGGCTAATTTATTTAATTAGAATTTGCTTTGAGCGGTAAGCACATCAATACCAAACTCAGCCAGTAATTGGCTGAGTTTAATTAATGGTAATCCAATTAAGCTATTAGGATCGTCTCCGCTTAGTTTTTCAAATAAACAGATACCCAATCCTTCACTTTTAAAGCTGCCAGCACAGTTATAAGGCTGCTCTGCGTCGCAATAAGCACTAATTTGTGCATCACTTAGGGTTTTAAACGTCACATTAAAAGGTTCTACGCAGGTTTTTTTTGTTCCAGTTACAATATCGTAAACACAAAGCCCAGTTAAAAATGTTACAGTATTACCGCTAAATAAATTTAGTTGTTTTAGAGCATTTTGTTTATTGTGCGGTTTACCTAAAATTTGATTGTTAAACACAGCGACTTGGTCTGATCCAATTGCTAACCCTTTTTTAAAGTGTTTATTAGCTGCTGAGGCTTTTAACTCACTTAAACGCTTAACCAGTTCAGTAGGTGTTTCGCATTCAAGTGCTGATTCGCCAACGTCGGGTGAAAACGTATCAAAGGGTAAATTAAATTTTTGTAATAAAGACTGCCTAAAAGGCGAGCTTGACGCTAAAATGAGTGGAAGCTTCATGGACTGTTTTCCTACGATAATTCAGATTGAGTTAGGATAAATCAGATCCGAGAGTAAAACACGTTAAAAACCAAGTAAAAATGGTTTTTTACTTTGACTAACAAACTAACTATCTATATGATGCAGCCCCTATGCAAAAGGTGAAAATTCCCATCACTCTTCATCCAGGCAAAGCAGCGCAGCACCGTTTAAAGTATGACGGAATTGTACCGCTTGAAAAACTTACTCGTTTAGAGAAAGTTGTGCAGGAAGAAGTAGGTGAAATAGCGGTAAAAATACATTGCAAAAACGATGATCAAGGTTTCGCTGTGATTAGAGGCAATTTGTCCACACATGTTACTGTCATTTGTCAACGTTGTAATGGTGATTTAGGGTTGGATTTGGTTCAAGACTTTGCATATTCACCAGTAGGTGAAGATACAGAGTTAGATATTTTTCCTGAAGACTACGACGAAGTAGCACTTGATGAAAATGGTGAAGTTAACGTTTTTGATTTAATTGAAGACGAACTAATTTTAGCAATTCCATTAGTGGCTACCCACAACGAAGCTTCATGCAGTTATTCAGCAAAGCCTGCCAGCTTTGGTGTATTAAAGGCGGAAGATGATAAACCTAATCCATTTGATATTTTGAAACAACTTAAGAAAGATTCTTAGGAGAAGACTATGGCTGTACAAAAAAGCAAAAAGTCTCGTGCAAGACGCGGCATGCGCCGTTCACACGATGCGATCAGTGGTCCAACTTTAACTGTAGATCAAACATCTGGTGAGACTCATCGTCGTCACCATGTGACTGCAGATGGTTACTACAAAGGCGTTCAAGTAATTTCTAAATAAGAGATTACTTATATGCTGAAAGATCTAACCATAGCGTTAGATATGATGGGGGGCGATTACGGCCCCCGTTCATCTATTCCTGCTGCCGTTCATGCGGTAAACGCTCATGCCAATTTAAGTCTCATTTTATGTGGCAATGAAGACGTTATATCTAAAGAACTCGAATCCCTCGATTCTTTATCTCATCCAAGACTCATAATTCGTCACTGTAGTGAAATAGTCACTAACGCCTGCGAACCTGCAATTGCAGTACGTTCGAAAAAAGATTCATCTATGCGTGTTGCCCTTGATTTAGTTAAATCGGGCGAAGCACAAGCGTGTGTTAGCTCAGGTAATACCGGCGCTTTATTTTTTATGGCTCACTACGTATTAAAAATGCTGCCAGGTGTTAAACGTGCCGCACTCATTTCATCTGTTCCTACAGAAAGCCAAAACCCAGTATATTTACTCGACTTAGGTGCTAATGTGCACTGCGATGCGCAAATGCTCTATCAGTTTGGCATTATGGGCTCTGTAGTTGCTGGTCAAGCACTTGGCTGCGATAACCCTCGCGTTAGCTTATTAAATATTGGCGCTGAGGACATTAAAGGCCACGACGACATTAAACAAGCTGCACAATTGATGCAGCAAAGCCCACATATTAATTACATTGGTTATAGCGAAGGAAGTGATATTTTTTCTGGCAAGGCTGATGTTATTGTATGCGAAGGGTTTGTGGGTAACGTGGCGCTTAAAACATGCGAAGGCATTGCCAAGCTTATTATGAATAAGTTTACAGCTGCGCTCGAAAAGCACCTTTTGTATAAATGTATGGCGTTTATATTGCGTCCAATAATAAAAAAACTCTATAAAAGGGTGAACCCCGACCAGTATAACGGTGCTTCTCTGGTAGGATTGCGCGGTATTGTCGTTAAAAGTCATGGAAATGCGTCAGCTAAAGCATTTCAAGCAGCAATTGATGAAGCGGTAAAAGAGGTTGAACGTCAACTTCCTGATAAAATAGCCGCTATTTTCGAAAAAACACATTCTAAAGACACGGCGGTTAATCAATAATTGATGTGCCGTGTATTTCATTATTTATTTGTTTAATTAAAAAGAGCAAAGTATGGCACAAAAAATTGCACTTCTATTCCCAGGTCAAGGCTCGCAAAGCGTTGGTATGTTACAAGAGCTACTAGAGAGTTCTGACATTGTTAAAGCAACATTTGCAGAAGCATCAGATGCACTGGGTTACGACTTAGCAGAGCTAGTTCTTAATGGCCCAGAAGAAAAATTAAATCAAACTCATCGTACACAACCTGCATTATTAACTGCAAGTGTTGCTATTTACCGTGATTGGCTTGCAGCAAACCCAGATGCAGACGTTGTTATGGCCGGTCACAGCTTAGGTGAATATTCAGCACTAGTATGTAGCGACGTACTAAGCTTGAGCGAAGCTGTTAAGCTTGTTGAAAACCGTGGTTTATACATGCAAGAAGCTGTACCTGCAGGCGTAGGTTCAATGGCTGCGATTATTGGCTTAGGCGATGAAGAAATAAAAGCGGCATGTGCTTCCTCAGCGCAAGGTGAAGTTGTATCTCCAGTTAACTACAATTCTCCTGGTCAAGTTGTTATTGCAGGGCATAAAGCGGCAGTAGATAGAGCATCACAAGCATGTAAAGATGCTGGTGCTAAACGCGCATTACCACTTTCGGTTAGCGTACCTTCACATTGTGAACTAATGAAGCCAGCAGCTGATAAGCTAGCGGTAGACTTAGCCGCTTTAACATTTAATACACCTAAGTGTGATGTAATTAATAATGTTGATGTAAAAGCTGAATCGACCGCTGATGCAATTAAAGATGCACTAGTACGTCAACTATACAGCCCAGTTCGCTGGACAGAAACAGTACAAGCCTTGGTTGCACAAGATGTAACGCAAAGCTACGAATTTGGTCCTGGTAAAGTATTAACAGGGCTTGCGAAACGAATTGATAAAGCAATGGTTTGTGGCTCAGTAAACGATGCCGCTTCAATCGCTGCAGCTAAATAAGAGTATATAAAATGTCTAATTTATTTTCTTTAGAGGGCAAAATTGTCCTAATTACTGGCGCTAGCCGTGGTATTGGTAAAGCAATTGCAACAACATTAGTTGCGCAAGGTGCAAAAGTTGCAGGTACTGCTACAAGCGAGTCAGGCGCTGCTAAAATCAGCGAGTACTTAGGTGACAATGGTAAAGGTTATGCATTAAACGTAACGGATCCTGCATCTATTGAAGCGACACTTGCCGCAATAAAAGCTGATTTTGGCGATATTGACGTACTTGTTAATAACGCAGGTATCACACGTGACAACCTATTAATGCGTATGAAAGAGACTGAGTGGGACGATATAATCGACACTAACTTAAGCTCGATTTTCCGTTTATCTAAAGCAGTACTTCGTCCAATGATGAAGAAAAAGAAAGGTCGTATTATCAATATTGGCTCAGTAGTGGGCACTATGGGTAATGCAGGGCAAGCTAACTATGCAGCGGCTAAAGCAGGCGTAATTGGTTTTTCTAAGTCACTTGCACGCGAAGTGGCATCACGTGGTATTACAGTAAACGTAGTAGCACCTGGTTTTATTCAAACTGATATGACTGATGATTTAACTGACGAGCAAAAAGCAGCAACACTTGCAAATGTTCCAGCAGGGCGTTTAGGCCAACCAGACGAAATTGCAGCTGCGGTATGTTATTTAGCATCTGACGCGGCTGCGTACGTATCAGGTGAAACTTTGCATGTAAATGGCGCGATGTACATGGTTTAATAACCATTGTACCCACATTGTTACCTAATAAAGTTAAGTAAGTTACCTCAAAAACATTGAATTATTTGTGAACTTGCTTTAAACATACTTGAAATCGCTGCGAAAATAAGCGATAAAAGACAAAACACACACTCAGAGGTTTGACCAGACAATTATTTATGGTCAAATCATTGAATCAGAGAATTATGCCGCGTAAACTACGCGGCAATCTGAAAATAACGCATCGGCGTTTTTAATAAAGGAAAGAAGAATGAGCGATATCCAAGAACGCGTAAAGAAAATTATCATTGAACAACTAGGTGTTAAAGAAGAAGAAGTTAAAAATGAATCTTCTTTCGTAGATGACCTAGGTGCAGATTCTCTTGATACTGTTGAACTAGTAATGGCTCTTGAAGAAGAGTTTGATACTGAGATCCCAGATGAAGAAGCTGAGAAGATCACTACAGTACAAACTGCTATCGATTACGTAACAGCACACGCTGAGTAATTAATCGCACGTTAAAGGCAGCATCCGCTGCCTTTAATTTTTTATATCCAAACCACCTCAAAGTTCGTGATTCAAAACTTAAGCCTCAATGCTCAATTTTAGCTAAAAATTAATTTTGATTGTGTTATGCGTTTTTAATCTATTTTGGGACTAGCACTTTGAGGTAGCTTGGGTATGATCATCCCCTTGTAAAATATCCCTTATTGGAGGCAAACCGTGGCTAAACGTCGAGTCGTCGTAACTGGCTTAGGAATGTTGACGCCGCTAGGTAATGATGTTCAATCAACCTGGCAAGGCTTATTAGATGGCAAAAGTGGCATTCAAACAATAACCCACTTTGATACATCAAAATTTGGTACTAAATTCGCTGGTTTAATAAATGATTTTGATGCAACTGCATACATGTCAGCGAAAGATACTAAAAAAATGGACTTGTTTATTCAGTACGGCATTGCAGCGGGTGTTCAAGCCTTTAAAGATTCAGGCCTTGAAATTACTGAGCAAAACGCAACACGTATAGGTGTAGCTGTGGGCTCTGGTATTGGTGGCTTAACGCTTATCGAAGAAAACCACATTAAGTTATTAAATAGTGGTCCGCGCAAGTTATCGCCATTTTATGTGCCGTCTACCATTATTAATATGATCTCAGGTCACTTATCAATGATGCATGGACTTCGTGGTCCAAATATTTCAATTGTAACTGCCTGTACTACTGGTTTGCATAATATTGGCCATGCCGCGCGCATGATTGCCTACGGTGATGCAGATGCCATGGTTGCTGGCGGTGCAGAAAAAGCGTGTACCCCAATTGGTATGGGTGGCTTTAATGCTGCACGTGCACTTTCAACCCGCAATGACGATCCACAAGCGGCTTCTCGCCCTTGGGATAAAGACCGCGATGGCTTTGTGCTTTCTGATGGTGCAGGTGTTGTTGTAGTTGAAGAGTACGAACATGCTAAAGCACGTGGCGCTAAAATTTATGCTGAGCTTGTTGGCTTTGGTATGAGCGGCGATGCGTACCACATGACGTCACCACCAGAAGATGGTGCAGGTGCTGCCCTTGCAATGCAAAACGCACTAAATGATGCGCAAGTGAACGCTGAGCAAATTGGTTATATTAACGCACACGGTACATCTACAAATGCAGGCGATAAAGCAGAAACTGCCGCTGTTAAGTCTATTTTTGGTAATGCAGCTAAAGATGTAATGGTAGGCTCGTCTAAATCGATGATGGGTCACTTGTTAGGTGCTGCAGGCTCGGTTGAATCGATTATTTCGATTTTATCACTGACAGATCAAAAAGTGTCGCCAACTATCAACCTTGATAACCCAGACGAAGGGTGTGACTTAGATTATATTGCTCACACTGCACGTGATGCAAAGTTAGACTTTGCACTGTGTAACTCGTTCGGTTTTGGTGGTACTAATGGCTCGTTGCTATTTAAAAAGGTATAATCTTTTTTAACAACGAATCAAATTATAAGAGCTCAGTTGTTTAACTGGGCTTTTTTTATATGCCAAATAAAATGCAAACAATAATAGCAGTAGATCAAAACAGCACTTTAAGCACGCGTGACAGAGGCTTAAATTACGGTGACGGCTTTTTTACAACGGCTAAAGTTGTTAATGGGCAAGTACAGTATTGGGCTCATCATAAAGCGCGTTTGATTGAATGCGCACAGCGTTTGGGTTTTCCTGAGCTAGATTTTAATAGCCTTGAAAATCTAATTGCTTTGCATATAAAAGCAGCACCACTCAACGTGCTTAAAATACTTGTAACGCGAGGCGAAGGCGGACGTGGTTATGGGCTGCCAAGTGAGTGTCATATTACTATTTTATTGAGCATATTAGATTACCCTAGTAATTACGAAGCGCTTGTTAAAAAGGGTGTAAATCTCGAAATAAGCCCAATTAAATTAGCAGCACAGCCTTATTTAGCAGGTCTTAAAACACTAAACCGGCTTGAGCAAGTACTAGTTAAAAAAGCAATGCAAACGCAAAACTGCGACGATGTATTAGTGCTTGATTACAATAACAATGTAATTGAAGCTTCAGCAGCTAATATTTTTGCGATTAAAAATAAGTGTGTGTTTACGCCATTGCTTGATGAGTGCGGAATAAAGGGCGTTTATCTGCAATCGTTATGTGATAAATTGCCTGTTGAATTTAAACGCGTGAAAGTAGAAGACTTAACCCAAGCAGACGCCGTATTTGTGTGTAATAGCTTAATGGGAGCAGTACCTGTAAAACGTATTGAGCAACAGGTATTTAATACAGACGACAGCCACGCATTACTAACTAAATTATTAGCCAAGGAGGCTGAGTGTTAAAAGTTATTTTATCGGTACTTTTTTTAGCTGTTATAACCACTGCTGTTGGTTACCAGCAATTACAAGCAACAATAAATAGCCCGTTAAAGGTAGCACAAAGCACACAATTTGAAGTTAAGCATGGCACTGGCTTTAATAAGTTATGCCAACAATGGCAAGCTAATAACTGGGTAGAAAGTTGTTGGCGTTATCAGGTAATTGCCAAATTAGATCCCACACTTACCGACTTAAAAGCGGGACTTTACGAGCTAACAGCCGATAGCGTTATTAATAACGTAAAAAAAATTAACCAAGGTCAGCAAATTAGTTTTAGTTTTACCATAATTGAAGGGCAAAACTTACGTGAAGTACTAAGTGCTATTAAAAAAGCTGATAATTTACAAAACGATTTAAAAACTGACGAACTAAGTACTCAAATACTGGGTAATGACACGCACTTAGAAGGCTGGTTATTCCCCGACACTTACCATTATCATAATAACGATACTGCAAGCAGTGTATTAAAACGTGCAGCACAAAAAATGCAGCAAACATTAGATGATGCTTGGCAGCAGCGCGCTGCTAATCTACCCTATAAAACAGCATACGAAGCACTAATAATGGCTTCAATTATTGAAAAAGAGACAGGCCTTGCCAGTGAGCGTCCGTTAATTGCATCAGCGTTTGTTAATCGATTAAACACCAATATGCGTCTGCAAACCGATCCAACCGTAATATACGGGCTAGGCGCTGACTTTGATGGTGATATTAAACGTAAAGATTTGCGTGATTATACGCCCTACAATACGTATCGTATTAATGGTTTACCGCCAACACCGATTGCAATGCCATCAAAAGCCGCTATTTTAGCTGCAGTTAATCCGCCGCAAAGTGAATATGTTTACTTTGTATCAAAAGGCGATGGTAGCCACCAATTTTCAACCACGTTAAAACAGCATAACGCAGCAGTTAAAACGTATATATTAAATAAAAAGAATTAATAGTTTATGAAACCAAAATTTATAGTAATAGAAGGGCTAGAAGGCGCGGGTAAATCAACCGCTATTTCGTTATGCCAAGACTTTTTAAACAAACAAAAAATAGACTTCATTAACGTCCGCGAACCTGGCGGAACACCACTGGCTGAATCGCTTCGTACGCTTGTAAAAGCAGAGCACGCAGAAGAGATTGCCTTTGAAACCGAGTTGCTTATTATGTACGCAGCTCGCTCGCAGCTAATGCACAATGTTATTACCCCTGCGCTTGATAAAGGCCAATGGGTACTTGCCGATCGTCATGATTTATCGTCTCAGGCGTATCAAGGTGGTGGGCGTGGTATTAGCTCAAATACATTAGCTTCACTTTCGTCAATGGTGTTAAAAGGCTTAAAGCCAGATTTAACTATTTACCTTGATATTGACCCAGTGATAGGCCTTGAACGTGCAAAAGGGCGTGGCGAGCTTGACCGTATTGAACAAGAAGCCATTGAGTTTTTTCAGCGGACACGTATGCGTTATGTTGAACTTGCTAATGACGACAACACAATTAAAACAGTTGATGCAAACCAAAGTATTGATAAAGTACATCGCGATATTACCAATGTACTGCATTCATTTTTTGAAGGCCTAAAATAATATGCCATTGCCTTGGCTACATGATACTCAAGCACGTTTAGCGAAAAGTTATCGCGCAGAGCGTTTTCATCATGCGCAATTATTTTGTGGGCCTGTTGGCGTAGGTAAGTTTGAGCTAAGTGATGAGCTTGGGAATGCTTTGTTATGCCAAAATATAGCTAAGCAGGTAGCTGCGCAAAACAGTATGCTAAAACCTTGCGGACAGTGTAAAAGCTGTTTACTTAACCTGGCTGGCACTCACCCCGACAAACGTTTAACGCAAGCCGATGGGCAAAGTATTGGTGTAGATGATATTCGTGGTATTAGTGATTTTATGAATCACTCAGCAGCGCAAAATGGCAATAAAGTCGCGATAATCGAAAATTGCGAAAAAATGACTACTGCAGCAGCAAACGCATTATTAAAAACACTTGAAGAGCCAACTAATAGCCGCTTTTTAATATTAACCACAAGCCAACCAGAACAGCTCCCTGCAACTATTTTAAGTCGATGCGCTAAAAGTGACGTAAAAATAACTAATACAGCACTTGCTCAGCAATGGCTAGAGACATTAGATATTCCTAACTATAGTTGGTTAGCACTTTTTTATAACCAACCGCTGCAAGTAAAGCATTGGCAACAGCAAGACCAGCTGAAAAATATTGATACACTTTATAAGTTTGCAACTGAGTTTAAACAAAGCCATAATTTCAAAGCGTTAGTCGATATAATAAATAAACAGCCTGAACTTGTTCGTATATTTACTTTGTTTTTAAGCGTGCAACTAAAGCAGCAATTACTGCAAGGCATGAGTTTTGACGCTTATCAAAGTGCGCAAAATGCATTAGGCGAGTTTTTACAAAATAACACACAAGTACTTGGCCTTAATTTATCGCTTGCTGTATCACGATTAGCATACACATTGCGAAATTCTTAAAAGGATTAATCATGCAAGAACTACTAGTAGACATAGACGATTTAGACGAGTTATACCGTTGTTATATGCCTTACTTAAAAAAAGGTGGCTTATTTGTACGCACTAATATGCGTTACGAAGCAGGGCATTCATTAGCGCTTAGAGTTACTTTGCCCGATGCCTTAGAAGATGACGTAGTGACAGGTAAAGTGTCGTGGATCACGCCACAAGGTGCACAAAGCTCTAATCCTCCAGGTATTGGTATTAGTTTTTTAGACGATAAAACAAACCTAAACGCTAAAATCGAAAAGCTCCTTGGGACTATGTTAAACTCAGGCGATCAAACATATACCATGTAGTTATAGGGTCGGTTTTTCATTGAGATTAACGCCGCCCTATATTGGGTTCTTTTAATTACTAACATAATAAATTAAACGAACAAATTTAAACCCTGAACATAATACAGGCCTTATAGTGATTGTAGATTCTCATTGCCATTTAGACCGTCTTGATTTTGATAAACTAGACTTAAACCTTGACCAAGTTCTTGATAAAGCGCGTGCAAAGCAAATAGAGCACTTTTTATGTGTAAGCGTAACGCTTGATCAGTTTCCAAGCATGCTTGATAAAATTAAGCATTACGACGATGTATCAGCCTCATGCGGTGTACATCCACTTGATCAAAAAGACGCCCTTAATAAACAGCAACTAATTGACTTAGCTTCACACGACAAAGTCGTTGCTATTGGTGAAACGGGTCTTGATTACTACTATTCAAAAGATACTCACGCAGTGCAGCAAGCAAGCTTTGTTGGGCATATTGAAGTGGCTAACGAATTACAAAAGCCGTTAATTATTCATACACGTGATGCCCGCAGCGATACCATTAATTTAATGCGTGAGCACAAGGCCGAAAACTGCGGTGGTGTATTACATTGCTTTACCGAAGATTGGGATATGGCAAAAAAAGCCATAGACATGGGTTTTTATATTTCTATTTCGGGCATTGTTACCTTTAAAAATGCTATTGAGCTAAAAGAAGTAGTAAAGCAAATACCGCTAGATAGACTACTAATAGAAACTGACTCGCCTTATTTAGCGCCGGTACCGTATCGTGGGCAAACAAATCAGCCAGCATACGTAGAAGATGTTGCTTATTACATTAGCGAGCTTAAAGGCATTAGCTTTAATGAACTTGCTAAAGCGACTACCGAAAACTTTTATTCTTTATTTAAATTAGCAGCTAAAGGCTAAATACATGATTACTCACACGGCAAACCTTCCTATTTTACTAATGGGGCCAATGGTGCGCCGTGTAGAGCAAACTGGAGTTTGTATTCAGTTTGCTACCTCCAAGCCTGCAAACTGCCAAATAAACTTATTAAATGTTGAGTGTTATAGCGATCAACACACTGTTTCTTTGGGCGAACATTTATACCTGCATTTCGTTATTATAAAGCCAATAGACAACAAACTCCCTGTAGATAGCTTATTAAGCTATGAGCTTGTAATTGACGACACAGCAATCGATTTGTCGCCTTCGTGCTATAGCAATCAAATAACGCCTGCATTTGTAATCCCCAACAAACTGAGTGATATTTTGCATGGCTCGTGCCGTAATGCACATCATCCAGCAAAAGACAGCTTAGTGTCTGCAAGTCACTGGCAAAATACTCAGCGCGGTAATAATAACCAAGGCGCACAATTGCTATTACTGAGCGGTGACCAGGTTTATGCCGATGATGTAGCAGGGCCCATGTTATTAGCTATTCATCAGTTAATTAAAGCCTTAGGTATCTATAAAGAGCAACCACTTGCCATTGAGCTACCGGGCGATATAAATGAGCAACTTTATAATCGCCATTTGTTTTTACCAAAAACGCCTTGGCAAAAACGTTCAAAGTTTGGTGTTGGTTACTGGCTAAAAAAAGACGAACCTCATTTTTCAAGCGTAAAAGCCTACAATCACCTTATCCACTTTGAAGAATATATAGCACTGTATTTATTAAATTTTAGTGCTGCTGCTTGGCAATGCGTTGATATAAAAAACACAACGTATTCAGGTCAAAACAAGCAAAACAAAACTATTTTTGACGCTGAAAAAACAGCACTGATTGATTATGCAAAAGGCTTAAGTGAAGTAGAGCGATTGTTTGCCAATGTATCTACATTAATGATGTTTGACGATCACGATGTAACTGATGATTGGAACCTCACCGCTGGGTGGGAGCAAGCTATAAATGAAAACCCAAGTAGTAAACGGATCATCAATAACGGCTTAATTAGTTATTGGCTTTTTCAGGGAATGGGGAACGATGCACTAAATAAAACAGGCGAGTTACTAACACCTTTTAAGCAAAGCCGTACTGCTAATAATTTATGGCAGTTTAAAGCATTTGATAAACCACTAAACGATTTTAGTTTTTGGCATTATGAGTTAACTACAACCCCAAAAGTAGTAGTGCTAGATACACGTACGCACCGTTGGCGAAATGAGCAAAACTTTAACGAGCCTTCAGGTCTACTTGATTGGGAGCGTTTAACAGAGCTTGAAGAAAGCCTATTAAGCCACGATCAGGTTATTATTGTATCGCCAGCCCCCGTATTTGGTGTTAAATCAATAGAAGCCATTCAAGCTATGTTTAACATATGTGGCCAACCGCTCATGGTTGACGTAGAAAACTGGATGGCGCACGAAGGCTCAGCCAAAAAGCTACTCGATACCTTTAGACGCACCGACACACCTAACGAAACGCTTATTTTATCGGGAGACGTACATTACTCTTTTTGTTTTTCGGTGCAAAAGCGTTTTGACGATCACCACAATCGAATTTGGCAGCTTACCGCCAGCGGTATTAAAAACGAGTTCCCGCGTAAATTAATAAACATACTCGATAAACTAGATTCAATTTTATACGGTCCAAAAAGCCCATTAAACTTTTTTACCAAACGCTGGCACATGGAAGTAGATAAGCACCAAACCATAGGTGAAGGGCAAAAATACTTAGTAAGCGACTCAGCTATTAGTTTAATAACACTAGAGCAAGGGAATTTAGCCCGATATCAACTTATACACGGTGAAGGGCATTTAACTGAGTTTGATTTAGAAGAACAGTAATTCTTAATCAATAATTAAATAAATTAAAGATCTATTTTCGGTTTTATTACTTCCTCCAAAAGCGCAGCGCCTCATACCCTCTTAGTGAAAAAGTTACTAATTAAATGCGCTGCTGTTACAGTAAAAACCAGCTAAAGATCTATTTGCACAAAGAGAAGCGAAAGAGGAGTAAATGAGAAGACACAATATCAATCAGAATACAGTTTCGGTGTTTATTTCCTTTTCTAAAAGCGCAGCGCCTCATAACCTCTTAGTGAAAAAGTCACTAATTACATGCGCTGCTGTTATAGTAAAAACCAGCTAAAGATCTATTTGCACAAAGAGAAGCGAAAGAGGAGTAAATGAGAAGACATAATACTAATAAAAACTGCGTTTGGTGTTTATTTCCTTTTCTAAAAGCGCAGCGCTTCTTAACCTCTTAGTGAAAAAATCACTAATTACAGGCGCTGCTGTTACAAAGCAATGCTTAAAATTATTCAATTTATTTATAAAAATCAGCTAAAGATCTATTTTCACAAAGAGAAACAAAAGAGGAGTAAATGAGAAAACAGAATGCCAATCAGGATATAGTTTCGGTTTTATTAATTCCTCTAAAAGCGTAGCGCCTCATAACCTCTTTGTGAATAAATCGCTTAAAAATTTAATGTACAGTTACTTATAGCCCTTTGGATAACGACTTAAAACCTAAGTAAATAATTTTTATGAATTAAAGCGCTTTATGCCATCGACTAGCTTTAGAACATTGAAGTTTATTAGTAAACCAGTACTTATTTCTGCAAGTTTCATATAAGTTATTAATTGTGCAGAGTGAATTGGAAGAAGCTTATCAACCGCCTTTAGTTCAATTATTAATTTATTAGGCAATAAAATATCTAACCGGTAACCTGTATGTATATATTGATCTTTATAATATATCGGCAGCTCAACTTGGTTTTTAGCAGATAAGCCAATTTTACTTAATTCATATATTAAGCAAGTTTCGTAACTTGATTCTAATAACCCTGGGCCTAAATTCCTGTGTACTTCTATAGCGCAACCTATTACTGTTTTTGTTAATGTATCAGTATCCATAGGTATCCTTTTGCCTAATTTACAAGCATTTAATCAACTAAGAAAGAGTTCTAAAATAAGACTTAAGTGTAGTACAAATAAAATAATAAAATTGAATACTTGTAGGCTATATGAAGCAATTTATTAAGTTGTCACTCGTTTGTTGAGCTATTTACTAATAATATCAATTAAAGAACTATTTGCACAAAGAGAAGCGAAAGAGGAGTAAATGAGAAGACACAATACCAATCAGAATACAGTTTCGGTGTTTATTTCCTTCTCTAAAAGCGCAGCGCCTCTTAACCTCTTAACCTCTTAGTGAAAAAGTCACTAATTACATGCGCTGCTGTTACAGTAAAAACCAGCTAAAGATCTATTTGCACAAAGAGAAGCGAAAGAGGAGTAAATGAGAAAACAGAATGCCAATCAGGATATAGTTTCGGTTTTATTACTTTCTCTAAAAGCGTAGCGCCTCTTAGCCTCTTAGTGAATAAATCTCTTATTACAGGCTTTGCTTGTCACGCTAACAAGTTAACCGTAAATTTAACCTTGGCGGTAGACGCTGAACTTGCTCGCGTGAGAAGCGCAGCTTCTAACCACTCTATATTAGGTAATTACTTGGCTTTGTATTTAACCATGCTCTTTTCGGCTTCGTTTAGACGCAGGTAACTTACTACTCAATATTGCTAAACATAAAATAGTCATAAACAACATCGAGTTTGCACCCGCTTGTAAAGAGTAATCTACCAACGAATGCAGCAACATATCTATAATTGCAATGGCACAGCCAAAAGCAACGCCCTGAAACAACGCTGTTTTACGCTTTCGCATAGTCGCTATACATAACCATAAACAATAAAGTATAAGTGAGCCCAGTGCGGCTGTAGTGGGTATACCCAGCTCTACTGCAAACTGTACGTAATCGTTATGGGCATTATCGTAGTAACCTGAATAAGGCTCAGACTGATACGCCGGAAACGCAGTATAAAATGTACCACCACCAGAGCCCAACAAAGGCTTATCTAAAATGAGGGGTATTGAATCACGTACAACTTCGTCACGGGTTTCTGATGAAATACTGGTTTCGCTTATACGCTGTTTAACTTTTTCTACATCAAATATAGCGCCGATAATAACTAAATCGATTATAAAAAAACTAACTATAAGTAGTTTAAACGCTTTAGGTTTTTGCCTGTAAATAAAAAACGCGAGTAAGCTAACAACCATTAATGCAATAAAAAATGCCGAGTTACCCATACGGCTACGCGTTAAAATAAGCGCCACAATGATAATAATTAACGAAATACGTAAAATTATTTTTGAGCTTAAAAGTATTTCAGTCCACGCACGAAGCGTTTGTTTTAATGTTTGTTTGTAATCGCTAGTAGAGCGCTTTAATTCGCTAACTAACACACCAATACCCAAACATAAACATAAAGCTAAAAAGTTAGCCAAAAAGTTAGAGTAAGTAAACGTACCAATAGCACGGTCGGTATGCTTATAACCAAATAGTGGGCTAATAATATCAGGCGACAAATTTAAATAAGTGGCATATAAAGCCTGAAACACGCCGGCACTTATAATTGCATATATTAAATTTTTAATACGCTTTTCAGTATTACAATAAATAAATAATAGCCAACAAAATAAAATCATAAAACTTGTTTTAATAAGCATTTGTTTAGTTTGAAACGGGTCAACACTTACGGTAAATATTTGTACTGCGCACACGCCCGTAACTATACCGAGTACAGTAAATAAGGGCCAAGAATATAAAGGAGGGTATAAAGGGTGCTTGTTATTAGTACTGCTGTAAACTAAATGGGTGAAAAAGGTGGCACTAATTAATATCCCCATTGCTAAAATTGCCCAAGGGCGGTAACTACCTAATGGTAAGGGCAGCAAAAATAAAATTGCACAGAGTAAAAAAAATATAAAACGATTCACAGGGTTCTCTAAACTAAGAGCCTAAAAGAAGGGCTAAAAAATAAGCCATATAAAGTAAAACGCAGCCAAAAGGCTGCGTTTTTATTATTTTATTAACGGTTAGTTACCGACTTCAGATATACCTGCATCGCCACCTGTGCCACCTGCACCTTGCGGTACTGCAGTAGTTGGTAAAGTAACAATTACCGGAGCAGCAGGAGCTGGTGCGCCACCTGGGCCAGCTGCTGTTGCTTCAGAGGCAACAGTGGCATCAACGCCAGCTGTAATAGCAGCAAGTGTAACAGTATCGCTGTCAACGCCAGCAGCTACAAGTGCAGCTAAAAAATCAGCAATAAGTGGGCTATCGGCTCCAATTGCGTCTACAACTATAGTCATCATAGAATCAACTTGAGCAGCAGTACAATTTGTACAAACGCCGTTAATAGCAGCTACTAAGTCTGCCTTTAGCTGAGCTGGATCTGTTTCAGTGGTTGCGCTATTTAAAACGTTGACTAAATTAGTCATGCCTTCAGTTTGTACTACTGCATCAGTATCCGTTTGTGCATAACTTGGTAAAACTGTAAGTGAAGATGCACCTGCTATTAAGCCGGCTAATATAAATGATTTCATCTCTTGTCCCTTGGTAGAGTATTAATTACAAAATTTTAGCGCATCGGTGCAAAAAGTAAACTCTTTATTTACGCCATTATCACTAGTTTTTATTATTTGGGTTGGCGGCATTATTAAATTACCCTGCACGCCATCGCAACCTAAACTTTCAAGTACCTTTAAAGTTTCAGGTTTTTCAATCAAACAAGCTAAAACTTTAATACCAAAGCCATGACAAATATTATTAACTGTTTGAATAAAAAATTGGCTTTGAGTGTTATCTAATAAGTCTTGAATATAGCTACCATCTATTTTTATATATTCAATGTCTAACCCTTGTAAGTATCTAAACGAGGTTAAGCTAGTACCAAAGTGTTCAACACACACATTTATGCCAATATCTTTTATTGTATCTATATTTAAAGAGGCAACATGTACGTTGTAAAGTAAGCTAATTTCATGCAATTCAAAAATTAAGTTTGTTTTAATAATTGGTTTAGTGTGTGCATAAAGAGTAAGCCATTCAATAAAGTCAGTTGAATACAACGAAGCCTTACTAATATTTAACGCAAATGTATCGTCTGGGTGTTGCTCTTTAACGTTTACAAAGTTACGAATTATTTTTTTGTCTAACTCTTCGGTTAAGTTAAGCTTTTCGGCCATAGCAAATAAATGGCCATTATTAACCTTTTCGCCTTCATGCGTAAAATGAGCAAACACCTCAAAGTAGCACTGCTTGTTTTGTGAGTTAGTGCGTTTAACTGGCTGCACCGAAAAACTAACTTCACCAGTAGCAATAATTGACTGAATAAGCGAACGCCACTCTTTAACACTAAATAGGGTGTCTTTATCTACTTTATTATTAATCGCTGTATCACCAATGGTGCAGCCGGTATCAAGGGCTGAAAGTACACCCCCGATAGACGAGCCTTTATCAACACTTACTAGTGCTAAGTTAGCAAAACCATTCACGTGTAAGCTGTTTTTCTTTTTACTAAAAGCATCATTTATATCGAGGCGTGTTCTATTTAAAAATTGAATATCGAATGGGACTAAAGCAATAAAAGTACTACCGTTAAGTCTAAATATTTTAGAGTTGGTTAAAGCACCAAACACATTTTGCAAAGTAACGCTTACATCATGTACGTGCTCGTCACCATCTTGGTAACTTACAGTTTGGTTAATATTAGCAAGTGAGGGGAGAGTAACCATCATTGCAGTGATTGGAGTATCGCTAGTAATGGCGTCAACCACTGAGTTAAAGTGGTTCTCAAACGAACGGCGGTTACCTAGCCCTGTGAGTGAGTCTACATATACTTCATCGGTAAGTGCTTGTGTTTGCTTTGTTAAAGAGTCAAAGGTGCTTTGTAGGTTCATTACCATATTATTAATGGCTTTAGTTACAGTACGTAGCTCGCGTGCAACTGGTATTTCGTCGTTTAATGTAAAGCGTTTACGCGTAACCAAGTGTGCTTGGTTTTCTACTGCTTTTAAAGGTTTAAACACTGCACGTAGTATTAAATATGCCACTGCAAGCGACGCTACCAATAATAATAAAGAACCATAAAAGCTGCGTTTAGTATGTTCCCAAAGCGTTAAATACGATTGGCCAACATGGCTTGTTACTTCAAGTACCCCAGCCATAATCCAGCCATTGTTTAATTCTGATTGCATAGTAGGGGCTTTAAGTTTTACTGCTGTAATAAACCAATTAGGTACAGATTCAACGCGTTTTGGGCTTGTTAGGTCAAAAACTATTTTATTATCGGCGTTAGTAAATTTTATTTGTTTGTAATAACCGGAGTCGAAAATAGCGGTTGCCATGGTTTGGGCAATCATTAAGCTATCTTCTTCAAGGTAGGGCGATATTGAAAGCCCCAAGCTTGTTGCTGTATCTTGCGCGTGGCTACCCATTTGTGTTTGTAAGTAATCGCGGGTGGTTTCAACATCTGTAACTATCCTAACCACAAATGAAACAACCGAAATAACGATTATTAAACCGTAAACTTGGGTTTTAAGACTCAATCCGTTTTTAAAAAGTCGAGACATAACTGGTAGTTCCTTTAATGTTACTTTTAATGGGAGCAAGCTCACCTTGTTCAATTCGCTCTAGCATGGTGTTCCAGGCAGAAACACCACGGCTATTTTTTACTTTATTGCCTAACCCTTTTGATTTGGCTAACCATAAACCTTGACCATTAAAACTATAGATAGGTGTTAAATCACGGCGTTTATTAGCGGGCAGCAGTTTAGTATTAAAATTACCTAAAACAAAGGGGATTTGATTAGGAGTTTCAATATATATAAGTACCATATGAGGTTGATTAACTGTTTTTTGGCGTACATACATTAAACGTACTTTATCTTCGGGTACACCAAGTGCTATTAGTGTAAAGTATTTGGCAATTACGTAGTCTTCACAATCCCCCATACCCACGCCTAAACTTTCAAGTGGGGTGGCCCAATAATCTTTTTGGTGCCAAAGCTCATCATCGGTTTTGTATTTAATGTGCTTATTAAAAAAGTCATTCACTAAATGGATTTTTTGCCATTCACTTTTATCAGCCGACTCATCTATAAAACTTAGCCAATTTTTAATACGTTTATGCCCTTCATCACCATACTGTTTTTGAGCGCGCGCAATTATATCGCTATTGCGTAAATACAAAAGCGTATTTTGTGCGCATACAAAAAAAGACACTAATAATAAAATGTAAAACCCTAAACGCACAAATGTTCCTTAAGTCTGTGTTCCCTAATAACTAAACAAACCTAGTATAGTATTGGTAGCTTTAAAAGGATAGGTCATCAAAAAGTACCAGTCACTAAAGTGGTGCAATACAGTTTACTTTTGGTGCAACATAAAATTAACAAAAAAACAATCAAAAAGTACTCTTTAATTATTGAGTGCATTATTGTGTTGTGTATAATAGCAAGCTCACACGGCATGTGAAACGATCGAAAAGGAATTTTAGCTTAGCAGTTCCTTTTTTTGTTGTTTAACAAAAATAATGAAAGGAATTAAAGTGAAAGTTTTAAAAGCAGTATTACCTGTAGCTGGTCTTGGTACGCGTATGTTACCAGCCACAAAAGCCATCCCTAAAGAAATGCTTCCTCTGGTAGATAAACCTTTAATTCAATACGTAGTTAACGAAGCTGTAGCAGCTGGCATTAAAGAAATTGTGCTTGTTACACATGCTTCAAAAAACTCAATTGAAAACCATTTTGATACAAGCTTTGAGCTAGAAGCCACACTAGAGGCACGCGTAAAGCGTAGTTTACTAGAAGAGGTTCGCTCAATAGTACCAAAAGATGTAACCGTGATTTCTGTTCGCCAATCGGCACCACTAGGCTTAGGCCATGCTGTTTTAGCAGCGCGCCCAATTGTTGGTAATAACCCATTTGCAGTAATGCTACCCGACGTAATTATTGATAAATACAAATCAAATTCAAAAACCGACAATTTAAGCCAAATGATCGACCGATTCGACAAAACAGGCTATAACCAAGTAATGGTAGAGCCCGTACCGCAAGAGCAAGTGCATCAATATGGTGTAGTTGATATAGCTGGTAAAAAAATAAATGCAGGCGAAAATGCAACCATTAAAAATATGGTAGAAAAACCAAATAACGATGAAGCGCCAAGCAATTTAGCTATTACAGGTCGTTATGTTGTATCTACAGCAATTTGGGATTTACTAGAATACACCCCTCCTGGAGCTGGCGGTGAAATACAACTTACTGATGCTTTACTCCAATTGCGCCACCTAGAAACACTTGAAGCCTACCATCTAAAAGGTAAATCTCATGATTGTGGTTCTAAATTAGGTTATATGTTGGCCAATGTAGAATATGCAATGCAATCAAGCCATATGGGTAAAGAGTTTACTAAAGCAGTTAAAACATTAATTAACGAGTAACAAATTATTTATTATAAAAAAATCAAATGACATTTAGTTTAACTGGTTACGTGACGAATTTTGTAAAATGTTATTTACAGCACCACTTAAAAGGAATTGGATTTGTTAAATAAGCTCATAAGTGGTGCTATATTTAATGTAGTAAATATTATATTTCAAGTTTTTATAGGACTTTTAGTATTTAGAGAAATGCTACATTACTTTGGGGATCATAACTTCGGAGTCTGGTCTCTATTAATGGCTGTGTTGTCACATATTGTTTTATTTGAATTTGGCCTCGGATCAATTATAGCCAGAGCAATATCAGTAGAACGGGAGAAATTTCAGCGAGGACCTTTAATAAGTACTTCATTTTTTTGTATCTTCATCTTAGCTCTATTATTTAGCTTACTGGTATTAATCAGTCTGTTTCTAATATCAAATAATGTTATAAATTTTTCATTTAGTAGTAATGTAAATACCTATTTAATAATCTTATTTTTAGCTGCTAATTTCGCACTGAATTTTGTTTCTGGTGCATTCCAGTCATACTTAATAGGAAATTTTTATGTCGTTTCTACAAACCTAGTCCGATTTATTTCAAATCTTGCAAGAGGGATAACCATATTATTAGTGATCAATTATGACCTTGGGATAATATCAGTTGCTATCACATTCTTCATAATTGCACTATTTGAGTTTGTTTGTAGATTAATCCTTAGTTATAAAGCGGGTTTCAAATCTGACTATAAATTAACGTCAGTTTCTATGGATTCCTTCAATTATTTAAAGGTGAGAGGATCTAGGCTGTTTTTTTTAAGGCTAAATGATTACATACGAAACAACTCGCCGATTTTATTGGTAGGTTTTATTATCGGTAGTGTTTCCGTAGTGCCACTTCGTGTAGTGGGACGGCTGATGGAAATATATGTAGAAATATCCTCATCTATTAATTATCTTTTAACGCCTTACTTTAGCAAATATATAGATGATATAGAATCTACTAATTCTAAGTTTAAACTGAGTATTATTGTTGCGACAACTCTTTCCTTAACTATATACCTAAATATAGTTTTTCAAGGTGAGTGGTTCTTAGGAGTCTGGTTAGGCGATTTTTCTGAGGTTACGTTAGCAGCATTGCAAATAATTTCATTTGGCTTTTTTATAGCTAATATGCAAGGGCCATGTACTGCTATTTTGATATCAAAAGATAAATATAAATCAATATCCTATCTTACAATTAGTGAGAGTTTATTGACAATTATAATAAGCCTTTTAATGATCAGTTACTTCGGGGTTTTAGGTGCTGCATATGGTGTTTGTATATCGCTTTGTGTTATTAGAGGTATTATGCAACCTATTATTATTTCTCGTATAATGGGAATTAAAATTTTTGATTATTTAAAGTTGATGTTATTTCCAATTTTAATTATTACATCAGGTTTTTATTTAATCGACTTACTCTCAGCTTTATTGCTGGCGAATTATCATATTAACTATACGTTAAGTTTCATGATTACTGAAGCTTCATTATATTTAATCTTATTTACTATTATATATATACGGATAAAAAATGAATAATGTTCTTATAGTGTATGGCTATAATAATAAAAACTTGGGCGATGATTTAATGTTCGCGTCAATTATAAATAACACAAACTACGAACGTTATTTCTTTTATGGTAACCAAACGCAACCAGAGTTCGTTTCAAAAAAAGTTGAGTTTATTAAGTATGGCCGCGCTCTCCCATTAAGATGGAAGTTTAAAGCTGACTTCGCTGTCATTGGTGGGAGCGTAGTTATGGGTAAAGAAGATAAACATTTTAATATGATCCGACAAAAGGTTCGTTTTTGCATATTAAATAAAATTTTTGGAGGTCATAACTTTATAGTCGGTGCAAACCTAGGGCCCTACCGTGATAAAAGTGAGTATTTAGGTTATCTAAAAAGTCTAAATGCATGGGTCGATAAATGGTTGTTAAGGGACTCTTTTTCGCACTCCTTGATTGCTGAAACTGGTACAAAAAAAAGCATAAAAATGCCAGATATTGTGATGGGTTTTCCAGTAGACAAATATAAATCTATTAAGAGTGAAAAGTGCGTATCAATTTCAGTCACTAAGGTAGAAAAGGACGGTAAAGGTAATATTTCATCAACACCATATATCGATGAAATAAAGCAATGGGTTAGTTTTTATATTGCTTTGGGTTACATAATCGAATTTGTTAGCTTTGAGGATTCTGTTGACTTAGAAGTAATTAATTTAATTTTAAATCGCGTCAATAATGAATACTTAGATAAGATTAAAGTGGTTAAATACAACAAAGATGATGTTCTAATTTCATTAGCTAAAGCTGAAATTGTGATTTCGACAAGATTCCATTCAATGGTATTGGCTGCTTTGCTTGATAAAAAACAAGTTATTTACTCTTATAGTGATAAGACGAGTAACTTCGCAAAGGATTATGGCTTCATCGTTCACCCTGTAACAGGCGTTATAGAGGGTAAGAACGCATATCAAACTACATTTGAGCAAAGTGATATTGACTTGGCAAAAAACTATCCAAAACTTTTAATGAGTAAATAATGAAAATTAGCGTTGTTATACCTTGTTACAATGGTGAAAAATTCATTAGAAGCGCCATTAACTCTATTAACAATCAAACTTTACAACCGTTTGAAATTGTAGTCGTTAATGATGGTTCAAAAGACGATTCTTTAACAATCCTTAATGAGTGTGAGAAAGTAAGTAAAGTCCCTTTAAAAATTATAGATCAAGAGAACGGTGGGGTGTCTTCTGCGCGAAATGTTGGTATAGCAGCCGCCGAGGGAAATTGGATAGCCTTTTTGGATGTAGACGATCTTTGGTACCCCAATAAACTAGCACTACAAGCATCTATAATTTCCAAATGCTCAGAAAAAGTAGGGTTAATTTGTACTGATTATCATATCGATTCTAAAGAGGATATTAACTCAAAGTATAACAATTCAAGACTAGTCTCTAAATTAGTTGATCGAGAAGTTGAAGGTGAAGAATTTCAATTAAACTTTATAGAGGAAAACTTTATTGGCACAGCCAGTGTGATGCTTTTTAATAAAAAGCTGGCGCAAAAGGTTGGCTGTTTTGATATTAGGTTTAACCACTCAGAAGACTTTGATTTTATTTTACGTTTTTCTCAATATGCATCTGTATATATGAAAAATAAGCCTTTGGTTTTAAAACAGCATCATGGTGACAACCTCACTGATGACCTTGCTTTGTATTACCACAGCCATGCAATCTCATTAAGAAAAAACATCGATTCAACAGGTAACTATTTTAGAAGCAACTTTAGTTCTCAAGTAATAAAAAGTATGAAGTTATCACATGATAAATTTTTAAAAGAATATTCAAATATATTGTTTGAAAGAAAACAGCTTTTAGGGATCAAAAGTTACCTTTTTGGAATGTTTAAAGTTTACACCTTTGAAGGCTTGCGGATCAATATTCTTGGCCTTGCTGGTAAGCTATTAAGAATGCTTTCTCTTAATTTGATTAAAAGAAAATAAAATAATTATTTATAAATCTCGCATCGGGAACTTGAGAATGAATTTACAAAAAGTCACTGTTTACATTACAACTTATAATCGCCTTGAGCTTTTAAAGCGTGCAGTGGAGTCTGTTTTAAATCAATCCTATCAAGATATTGAGATTATTGTTGCTGATGATGGTTCGACAGACGGTACTCACGCTTATTTAAAAGAGATGCAAGAACAAGGTTTATTACTGAGCACTATCAATGAAACCGGTAAGTCTAAAGGAGCATGTTATGGGCGAAATAAAGCGTTATCTTTAGCCACAGGTTATTTTATTACTGGTTTAGATGACGATGACTATTTTGAAAATTGGCGAATTGATAGTTTTGTTCAGTATTGGTTTAAATTAGAGCAAGAAAATACTAATGACATAGCAGGTTTGTTCGATGGTGTTTTAGAGGTTCGTGAAAATGGCGAATTTACGCATAATAATTCAGAATGTGTCGATTATGACATGCTTAGATCGCTCAATTACATTGGTAACCAAGTATTTACTAAAAGGGATTATTTTTTAAAAATAGATGGCTTTGATGAAAAAATGCCTGCTCTACAAGACTGGGATACGTGGATACGATTGGCTAAACAATATGGGATATTTAAAAATATAAAAAAGAATTCTTATATAATAGTTCAGAACCATGGCCTAGAACGGATCTCGGAAAAAAAAGCAAATAACATCAGAAAAGCTTTTGAACGCTTAAATTTAAAACATAAACCTTCAAACCTGAAAGAAAGATCATCTAGGATAGTAGCTATGTGTAACTATTCACAGATTAATGTAAAAGTAAGTGAGCTACTCATATTACTTATTACTTTTGAGTTTAGAGTTATATTACGCCGAATCAAGAAGGCATTAGAGCGTGTTTAAAAATAGGCTTTTTTTACATTCTCCAGCTCTATTTTTTATTTTATTTTTTAGAGCGTCACTAGACCCAGTTTTAGAGTTTACTAAAATTGGTGGTATTGGTTTGGGGGCACTGCTTAACCTTTTAGTGGTAGTGTTATTTTTTATTTGTTGTAAAAATAATAAGTTTGTTTTACCTAAGTCTTTTTTATATGTATGGGGTGCATTCATTTGCATAGGCTTGGCATCTATTATCGTGTCACCAGATAAAGTTCAGTCACTGCGCTCTTTTTTTTCAATCTTGACATATTGGGCAATGTTTTGTTTTGTCTACTTTTTTGTTAAAGATGATCGTGATTTAAAGTTCTTTTTAAGATTTACAATTTATAGCTCTATAGTTCCTTTTATCTTTGTGTTTTTTGAATTGTTATTTCCTGAGGGAAGTACTACCAGAAATGGATTTAGACTGTTCGGTAGCTTCTCTCACCCGAATATATTTGCTTTTTATTTGGTGTTAATTACTACACTTTGTTTTTTTTGTATAAAAACTAGACTTTTTATCTTTTCAAAACAATTTATTAGAAGAGTAAAAATCATTTTATTTATTAGTCTAATTTGCTTAGTGATGACTAAAACTAGAAGTGCATGGTTAGCATTAATTATAATGTTCTCCGTATATGCACTTTTAGTTGAAAGAAGGTACCTATTATATTTATTTTTATCATTATTAATGCTTTTATTGATACCTGAAGTGCAAGATCGAGTATTGGATATTTTTTCAGGTTCTGGTGTAGATAGCTTAGATGTGGGCGAAAGTTTAAATTCTTATGAGTGGCGAAAAGTGGTTTGGTTTGCCTCTTGGGATTACATAGCAGAAAGACCATTTCTAGGCCACGGCTATGACACTTTTTCTTATTATTTTTTAGATTTTTTTCCATTAGAAGAAAGTAAAGGATTTGATGCACATAATGCATATGTACAAATCACCTTTGATATGGGGTTCTTAGGACTACTCGCTTATCTTCTAATCTTTACCTTTATTTTGAAGCGCCTCTTAATACAGTTTAAAAAGGATAAAAGAGGGACGTCAATTATTATTGGCTTAGTAATATCTTACTTAGTCGCTGGCTATTCAGACAATATGTTATTTTATCTATCCTATAACTGGTATTTTTGGGGCTTATTGGGTGGCTTCTTTTTTAAAAAAAATTCATGTAAAAGGGCGGTTATATGAATATTTCCAAGTTAGATATCTCAGTCTTATTAAGAGCAATATCGATATTTTCTATTGTTGCTGGTCATTTTCATTGGCTTGGCATAGCCGGCGGGGCTTATTATCTTATTTTTTTATCTGGTTTTAACTTTGTTCTTTTTACTGCAAAGAAAGCAATAGACTCTAAGGTAACTAACGCTGGGTTTAATGCTAAAAAATTTTATCGTATATACTTCTCTTTTATATGGAAAATAGTTTTACCCACTCTGCTTTACACTGTTTTTTTATATAGTGTGTTAGGTGAGTTTCATATAGGAGGGCTTCTATTAATTTCTAATTTTTATGGCCCTGACTATGCCAATGGTTTAACCTTCTGGTTTATCGAAGTTTTAATACAAATATATTTACTTTTTTCAATTGTTTTTTATATAAACACGAAGTTTTTTGTTTTTCATAAAAGCCCTTATTATTTCATGCTGGTTGGCTTTTTAGTAAGTTATACAGTTTCTATTATCTGTAGGTTAACGTGGGATACATCTTATTATTTAGATAGACTACCTCACTTAATGATTTATATGTTTTTCGCCGGAGGCATGGCTGCACTTAGTAAAAACATTCGACTGAAAATGATTACTACTTCAGCATTGAGTATAATATTGATGGATCTAATCTATTTCGGATGGAGTAGTAGAATTTTATTTTTATATTTTGGCTCGCTTTTTACAATATGGTTACCTTATATTCTTCTCCCAAGAGTTATAAATAAAATAGTTACTATTGTAGCTTTTTCATCGATGTTTATTTATCTAACACACTTTCAAACATTGTCATTATTAAATAAAATTTTTAGTTCTGTTTCTCCTGGACTAGCTGTATTGATGTCATTTTTAGTAGGAATAGTTATTACTAAGGTATGGAAGAAAAGACATTCATATTTAGAACGTATGTTTACCATACTACATATAAAGGAAAATAAGTGAATATTACATATTTTATAAACCAGTATCCGAAAGTAAGCCATACTTTTATACGTAGAGAAATATTAGAGCTGGAAAATAATGGTTTTAACGTACAACGAGTTTCACTTAGGGGGTGGGATACTGAATTAAAAGATAGCGTTGATATAGAAGAGCAGGCTAAAACAAATTATGTCCTTAATAGTGGGCTTGCAGCGTTATTACCGGCGTTTTTAAAGTCTTTTGTTAGCTCACCAAAAAAGTTTGCTAAAGCACTAAAATTGGCATTAAAAATGTCTAAAATGTCAGAAAGAGGCATGCTTTATCACGTAGTCTACCTTATGGAGGCATGTACGTTAGCTAATTATGCAAAAGTAGTGAAGAGTTCACATATACATGCACATTTTGGTACAAATTCGACAGAAGTAACAATGCTAGCGAGTATCCTCTCGGGCATTGATTATAGTTTTACTGTGCATGGACCAGAAGAATTTGATAAGCCACTAGGCTTGCATCTAAAAGAAAAAATAAGTCATTCAAAGTTTGTTGTTGCAATTACTAGCTACTGTCGTTCGCAATTATTTAGGTGGGCTGATTTCAAAGATTGGGATAAAGTTGAAGTTGTCCACTGCGGTTTAGATTCGGATTTTTTAAAGGGCCAACCAGTTCCTCCAGTAAGTAACAATGTAAAAAAGTTATTATGTATTGGCCGACTTTGCGAGCAAAAAGGACAGTTATTGCTGCTTAAAGCTTTAAAAAAAGTTTTAGATGAAGGTGAGAATGTAGAATTAGTTCTTGCTGGTGATGGTGAGATGAGAGCTGATATAGACAAATATATTGCAGATAACAGCTTACAAGATAATGTTAAAATTACCGGATGGATTAGCTCTAATGAAGTTCATGATTTGCTATTGCATTCTGATGCAATGATTTTGCCCAGTTTTGCCGAGGGGCTCCCAGTAGCAATTATGGAAGCTTTAGCCGTTGGGCGCCCAGTGCTCGCAACTTACATAGCAGGTATCCCAGAACTAATAACACATAATAAACAGGGGATTTTATTTCATGCCGGTGATGTAGTGGCTATAAAAGAAGCTATAAAAAGCTTTATTAATATGCCAGACGACGAGATTAAAAATATGGTTTCTTCTGGGTATGCTTCTGTAAATGAAAGACATAATATTGAGACAGAGGCTAGAAAATTAGCGTTATTAATAAAAGGTGATAAATGATTACTTTTTTTAGTGTAATAGCAAGTTTATTTATATTGCTATTTATAACCTTTCCAAGCTTATTTTTATCAGCTGAACTACTACTAGGTCTCTTAAATAAACGCGTCGCTAATAAAGTTGATTTTAATAAAAATGAACTAGAAGGAGTATACATTGTTATACCTGCACACAATGAAGAAATAATTATTAAAGACACTTTAGTAAAATTGAAAAGTGAAGTTAATTCTTTATCTAAAGTTTTAGTTGTTGCAGATAACTGTACTGACGCTACAGCGCCTATTGCTGAGGCATTAGGCGCTACAGTAGTTATACGAAACAACAATGAACTTTTAGGTAAGGGTTATGCTATTCAAGCTGGAGTTGATTATTTACAAGCTCTATCACCTGAAGTTGTTATTGTGTTTGACGCTGATTGTGAGTTTACGAGCGGAAGCTTTAATAAATTAGCTAAACGATGTATTGATGAAAACTCTGTCATTCAATCGGCATACATTATGAAATCGCCGGAGCATGCAGATATAAAAATTAAAGTAGCCGAGTTTGCTTGGTTTGTTAAAAATGTCATTAGGCCAAAAGGATTGGCGCTATTTAATATAAACTGCCAACTACAAGGATCTGGGATGGCATTCCCTGCGAGTGTATTAGAACAAGTTTCTTTCTCATCTGGCAGTATTGTTGAAGATTTAGAGTTAGGGTTAAAGCTTAATGCTATGAACGAGGCAGTAATTTTTGATAACTCTTCTTTGGTTATTAGTTTTTTTCCTACTTCTGCAGCCGGAACTGATAGCCAACGAACACGTTGGGAGCATGGACATTTAAGCTCCATTAGTATGCTCCCAAAGAAATTTTTGCAAGCTTTATTAACGTTTAAAATCAAGAGTTGCTTTACTATATTAGATGCCATGTTACCGCCCACAGTTTTATGGTTGTTTATTGTGTTTGGTAGTACCTTTTTATGCTTTGTATTCATGTTATTTAATGTATTTATGCCCTTTTTACTTTCGGTTACTTCATTAATTACTCTTTTGTTTAGTTTAAGTTTAGTCTGGTTTGTAGCTGCTAGGCATATTATACAAACTAAAGATATTTTATTAATGTATAAATATATTTTCTCTAAGCTAACTGTTTATAAAACTTTTATTACAAAAAGACAGAAAAAGTGGGTGAAAACAGATAGAAGTGGTGGCCGAAATGAGTAATGAAAAAATTCTAAATAAAATTAGCTATTTAGAGAGTAAAGATTTAGATACTTTTATTGATAACTTAATTACGACTAATAGGCCAGTCTCTTTAGGTTTTGTAAATCAACATAGCATAAATCTAATGCACAGTGATGAAGCCATTTATGAGCAGTTTCTCTCTCTATCTTACCTCCTTCGAGATGGTATAGGTGTCAAGCTAGCTTGCAAATATAAAGGTATAGACCCTAAAGATAATTTAAACGGAACAGATTTTATTCCTAAAATTATTAACGCTATTAATAAGTCTGACCGCGACGTTAATTTTTTTGCTTTTGGTACTTCTGAACCGTGGTTAAGTGAAGGTGCTTTTAATCTTTTTAAGACTGAAGATGTCATTACTGAAAATGGTTTTCAAGATGAAGATGTATATATTAAAAATTTTAAGTTAAACGCTCAAGAAAACGCTCTTAATTGCGTTGTTCTTGCTATGGGGATGCCAAAACAAGAAAAGCTGGCAGAGTTATTGTCCAAAATTCAGGTCCCCTCAATAATAATTTGTGGTGGAGCTATAATAGACTTTCAGGCTGGAAAAGTTAAAAGGTCGCCCGAGATCCTTAGAAAGCTAGGGTTAGAGTGGTTATATAGGCTTTTATCAGAACCTAAACGACTTTTTAAAAGGTACGTGATAGGTATTCCAAAGTTTTTTTATAACTTAATAGTCAATTAATTTTCAGAGGTTTTATTTGTCTAATATTAAGAGAGATCCCGCCATTTGCAGTTTACTTAATAGAATGCCTGAAAGTGTACAAAATAGCTTTACAGAAGAGCAGTTGGTGCATCTCAAGATTGCTATAGGTGCCAGACAGTGGGGGCGCCATACAATTGATTTTAGAGGGGTAGTAAAGTTTTTCAAATATAGGTACTACTATGTTTTGTTAGCAGGTAGAAACAGAAGAGACCTTAGTGAAAATGAAGAAAAAGTAGCTTGGTTTTTACAAATATTATTTATTAGTTTAATTACGTTTGTGGTAATTGTTGTTCTTATGTTAATTATTTATATTGTTAAATCTGCTTTAGGGATTAATATACTTGAAAATTATTCATTTGGTTTATGGGATTCAATAATTAAACTCTTCGAGTAAACATTTATAATTTGTTTAATAAAGTTTATGAGCATTTTCATTTGTTTATTTATTGCTATTAACTGGTTAGTTAATGGTTTGTTGTTTAAGATTAATGTAGTCATAATTACTAACTTAGTTGAATGAACTTATTTGCTCAGGTAGAATTAAGAGAGTTTAGTAATTCTAAATTTATATAAAGATACCTATAGGGATACATAGTATGAAATCTTCACGGACGTTCAAGCCAACGGGCTCGTCTGATGCTAATTTTTATCGGTTATTCGATATTTTTGCATTATTTCTAGCCTTTCAATGCTCAGCTTTATTCTATAGCTTTGAGCTAAATCCAATATATATGGTATCAGTTCTTAGCGTAGCATTAACCTTTCTTTATTGTGCTGAAATATTCTCGGCTTATCGCTCTTGGCGTGCTGGGAAGTTTAGAACTATGGTGCTTTGTGCTTGGGGTGCTTTACTCACGGCCTTTGCTGTTTTGCTCTTTATATCTTTTACTTTTAAATTTACGGATTCGCTCTCTCGAATTGGTTTGGGACTGTGGTTTTTGCTTAGTATTGTTTTTTTGTATACTTGGCGCCTAGGTGTATATTTATTTAAAAGAAATAGAAGAAAGCTCGGGCTAAATTTGCGTAATGTTGCAATAGTTGGAGCAACAGAATCAGCCGTTAATTTATATGATGAAATAAATAAAAATGATGAACTTGGCTTTAAATTTTTAGGTTTTTTTGATGATAGACAACCAGAACGCCTTTTTGAAAATTCTACTAAGCACGATGTAGCTGGGCGGATCCAGCATGCGGTCGATGCAGCGCGTAATGGGGAAATGGATGTTTTGTATATTGCTTTACCTATGAAGGCAGATAAACGCATTGCTGATATTTTGCGCCAACTAGGCGATACTACGGTTGATGTACATATTATTCCTGATTTTTTAATATCTAACTTAATACATGCACGTATTGAACATGTTGGTGATGTTGACACATTAAGTGTGTTTGAATCGCCTTTTATAGGCGCGCGCGAATTTATGAAACGCACTGAGGATATAATTGTAGCCTCTATTATATTAACGTTGATATCTCCTATTCTTATTGCAATTGCTCTTGCTGTTAAATTTACATCTAAAGGGCCTGTAATTTTTAAGCAAGACCGGTACGGATTAGATGGGCGTAAAATTAAAGTATGGAAGTTTCGCTCAATGAGTGTTACCGAAAACAGTGCAGTGGTTACACAAGCTACTAAAAATGATGCACGTATAACACCTTTAGGTGGTTTTTTACGCCGTACAAGCCTTGATGAGTTGCCGCAATTTATAAATGTTTTGAAAGGCGATATGTCTATTGTAGGGCCACGGCCTCATGCTGTTGCCCATAATGAGGAATACCGTAAAAAAGTAGAGTTTTATATGTTACGCCATAAAGCTAAGCCAGGAATTACAGGTTGGGCGCAAATTAATGGCTGGCGCGGCGAAACCGATACTCTTGATAAAATGGAAAAACGTGTTGAATTTGATTTACATTATATTAAACACTGGTCTTTATGGTTTGATGTTAAAATTATTTTTATAACAATTTTTAAGGGATTTAAAAATGCAAATGCATACTAAAAAACTAGTTTCATTAAGTGCTTTTTTAACTGTGGTTGTGGCTACACCTGTAGCAGCTAACTTAAAGCCTGGTAGTGTTATCACTAAAGACGGTGCTGAAATTACACCGACTTTACAAACAGGTATTAGCAGTAACAACAATTTTTTTAGCACACCAGAAAACGAAGAGTCGCGATTAATCTGGACTATTACTCCTAATATAAAAGCGGCGATTGAAGATGGCCCAGACAGCTATAATCTTGATTTGCGTTCAAGTAGCTCGTTACATAATAAAGATACCGCTGACAATTTCACTCAAGTAAATATTGGTGCTGGTGTGCATAAAGAATTTACTAGCCAACATCGTTTAGATATTAACGGTGATGCCGATTGGCTATATGAACCTCGAGGTAGTGGCTTAACTGAAGGTCTTGGTGATGCTGTTAATGAGTTAGTTAAATATCAGGAGCAAAATGTCTTAGCGCGATACGAATATGGTGCACAAAGCTCAAAAGCACAAGTTGCTTTGAAAGCTGGTTTTTTTAGTAAGAAATATCAAAACTTTAGAGAAGTATCGCAATATCGTGATTATGATAAATCGTTAATTGGCGTAACTGGCTACTATAATACTCAAGCATCAACTCGTACCTTTTTAGAGGTTAAACAAGAAAACTATCGTTACGACTCTCTGCAAGCTAATGGTATATCACGCGATAGTGACGACGTGAAAATACTAATAGGTATGGAGTGGGAAGCGACAGCCGTTACTTCTGGATCATTTAAGTTGGGTTATCAAAATAAAGATTTTAGCTCAAATGAGCGTGAAAGCTTTAGTGGTTTAAGTTGGGAGGCTGGCGTTAGTTGGCAACCACTTAGTTACTCTACCGTGCAATTTAAAACTAGTCGCTCAGCTAAAGATCCTTTAGTGCAGGGCGATTACATTAAAGAAAGTACATATGGTGTTAATTGGACTCATAGCTGGAGCGATTATTTAAGCTCACTAGCGGGGCTTAGTTATACTAATGAGCAATACACTGGCGATATTGGTCGAAAAGATAAAACTAAAAGCGCGCGTTTAGGTTTAAACTATGTTGCGAGTAAGTTCGGGATGGTATCTACCTATGTAGACTTTATTGATAAAGATTCTACCCAAAGCGCAATAGAATTTGATCGTATTATTGTAGGTATCAATTTTACATTTGCATTAAAGGCTAATTAATGAAGTTTATTTTTAGTTTAACGCTGCTATTTTTAAGTAGCGTTTGTTTTGCTCAAACTGCACACAGTTATGTATTAGGTGCAGGCGATAAGGTTGAAATAAAAGTATTTGGACAGCCTGATTTAGAAGTTACTGCATTATTAGGGAATAGTGGAGAGATCAACTACCCGTTTTTAGGAAAAGTGAAACTTGCAGGTCTTAACACTTCTGAGGTTGAGCAGGTTATCACTCAGGGATTAAAGCCTGACTACTTAGTTAATCCAAATGTTTACGTTCAGGTTGTTCAATATAGGCCTTTTTACATACATGGTGAAGTTGAAAACCCAGGGGCTTACCCTTACCAGCCGGCTATGACAGTTAACCAAGCCATCGCCCTAGCGGGTGGTTTAACTGAGCGAGCCTCTATTGATAAAATTTATATTTTTAAAGAGCAGACTAAACAGCAGCAACAAAAAGGTAGCTTAAATAGCCAAATTGCAGCGGGCGATACTATAAAAATTGAACAACGCTTGTTTTAAGCAATCTATAAGGCAGTATTTAATGAACCAAATAAATGAAAGTATAAGCAATAATGAAGAGATTATTGACTTTGGTGCTTATCTCAATGTTGTAAAGCGTGCTAAATGGCGAATTTTAGGGTTTTCTATAATAGTTACACTTCTTACTATTATGGTTTCACTTACCTTAGTTCCTAAGTATGTAGCCACAGCTACATTATTAATTGAAGCAGAACAGGCTAAAGCTGTTAGTTTTCAAGAAATATATGGTTTAGATTCTAATAAGAAAGAATATTACCAAACTCAGTTTGAAGTAATAAAGTCAGACAGTATAGCCCGTGAAGTTATAACTAAGCTGGATTTAAAAAGCCATAGCGACTTTATTGGAAAACCTTCAGCTATTGGGGAGTTCAAATCTTTTGTTAAAAAATCTTTGCCTTTTTTAAATAAAAAAGATACTACAGTATATTCTCCGCAAGAACAGGCTGAACGTAAAATGATTGGCTTATTGGCCGCATTTAGATCTCGTCTAACAGTATCACCAATCTCTAAAACTCAGTTAGTAAGAGTAAGTTTTGAGTCGAGTGACCCAAAATTAGCTGCGCTTGTAGCTAATACTGTTGGTGAAGTTTATATCGAAAGCCAAATACGTGCCAAAATGGGTATTACTCAACAAGCATCAAGTTGGTTAAACACACGTCTAGCGCAATTACGCATTCAGTTAGATAACTCAGAAGAGCGTTTGCAAGCTTATCGAGAGAAACAAAAATTAGTTGATATTGAAGGTATAGCAGGACTTGCCACACAAGAGCTTGAGCAGATTTCTCAGCAGTTAATTGTTGCGCGTAAAGAAAAAAACAACCTTGAAAGTATCAACAGGGTAATTAGCGAATATGGTAATAACAACCTGGATCTGTTAGGCAGTATGCCGGAAATAACATCACACCAAGTTATCCAAAATGTTAAAAGAGAAGTGGTCATAGTTGAGCGTAAGCTAAGTGAGCTAGGTGAGGTGTATGGCCTTAAACACCCTCGCATTATTTCTGCGAAAGCAGAACTTGCAACCGTTCAAAGTAATTTGAATAAACAGATAAAAGGGCTTGTAACAGGTATTGAAAAAGAGTTAAACCGAATTGCGCGCACTGTGAGTGCTCTCGAGGGGGATTTAGCTAAAATACGTTCTGAATATCAAGATATTACTCGTAAAGAGACTCAATATAATCAATTGAAGCGTGAAGTAGAGACCAATCGAAATATATTTAATACGTTTTTATCACGTTCAAAAGAAACTGAAGTTACTAGTGATTTTAGCTCTGCAACTGCGCGCTTTACAGACCGTGCATACACGCCTAGAGACCCATCAAAACCAAATAAAAAGCTCATTGTTGCACTTGCCTTTTTTGCAAGCCTAGGCTTTGCACTAGTTATGAGTATTATATTTGATGCGCTTAATGACACTGTTAAAACTAAAAATGATGTTGAAAACAAGTTAGCTCAGCGTATGTTAGGGTTATTACCGCACGTACCGATGCCTAAAAAGAGTGTATTTCCGATACATGCGTACCTTGAGGATAATTATAGGCGTTTTGCAGAATCGGTACGTACGTTTAGAACTAGTTTGTTATTAACTCAGTTAGAGCGGGATCATAAAGTAATTGCAGTTACTTCTAGCTCATCGGGGGAGGGAAAAACGACCACTTCAGCTAATTTAGCGATGTCGCTTGCACAAATGGGTAAAGTATTATTAATTGATGCTGACCTACGCAAGCCAAGTATTGCTAAACGCTTTGATATTCCGGTATTTCACCCAGGGTTAAGCAATTTAATAGTGGGTACTGAACAGTTAACTGAATGTGTACATGTTGATGTAGAATCGGGCGTAGTTATTATGCCAAGTGGCCAAATTCCTAGTAACCCGTTAGAACTTTTATCTAACGCACGCTTTAGTGAAGTAATAAAGAGACTTAGAGCTGAATACGACTATATAATCATTGATACACCACCAACACAAGCCGTGAGTGATGCATTAGTTATAGCGCAAAGTACAGACTCAGTAATTTATGTTGTTAAAGCGGATATTACGCGTATAAAACCTATTAAAGCGGGTATTGAGCGTTTATTTGAAGCTAAAGCGCATGTTGCAGGTATTGTGCTTAACCAAGTAGATATGGGTAAAAGTAAAGACGAACACAGCCATGGCTATTACGACTATTACGACTATTCACAAAAGCCTGAGCAGCCAAATGCATAGTAAAATGGTAAAGCAGTGATTGATATTCATTCTCATATTTTGCCAGGAATTGATGATGGTGCTAAAGATTTAATGGAATCTTTAGCACTATTAACTATTGCACAAAATGATGGTATTACCCATATGGTTGCCACGCCTCATATACATATTGGGAGATTTAATAACTCGGTCTCACAATTGTATAGCGAGCTTGCTAATTTGAAAGCACAGGCATTAGTAAATAATATTAATATTAAGCTAGCTGTAGCCGCTGAAGTTAGGCTTGATGTAGAGCTAATGAGTTTGGTGCTTGGTAATAAACTCCCGTTCATTGGTACGCTTAATTCAGTAAATTATTTACTATTGGAGCTACCACACTCTCATGTACCGCAAGGTTACGATAAGTTTATAAATTGGCTAGCCAAACAAAATATAAAAGTGATTATTCCTCATCCTGAGCGTAATCGTGATATTCAAGTAAATCCTTTTTATATTAATCGTTTAAAGCAATTAGGGTGTGAGTTTCAGTTAACAGCGTCAAGCATTGAAGGTGCATGGGGCGAAACTGCAAAAAATATTAGTATAGATATGCTAAAAAACGGTTTAGTAACTTATGTTGCATCTGATGCCCATTCAGTTAAGCGCAGGCCGCCTATTTTGAGTAAATCTAAGCAAATAGTTAGTGAGCTAATTGGTCAAAATGATGCACATGATTTATTTTTTACTAACCCAATGCGTTTAACTGAGTCGTTGTTTAATGAGTAATTTAAATACAAACCGCCTCACACAAATTGCAATACTTGCAGTTGCTACATTAGTTATAGGTTATCAGAGTTTACAAAGTATGCGTGCAAATACATGGTATTTTAATGCAGTCAATATTTTAAAGCAGCCTGTAAGCACAATTACTCCTGAAGAGCTAGAGCTTGCAGATAAGGCAATTACATATGCAACAAGCCAAGACCCTTTACAGCCTCATTACTGGCAGTTAAGTGCTTATATAAAAATGCTCAATCTAGCTGTAACTAGCGAGCAAAATAAGAATAAGCTTTTGGTTTATCAACAAGCAGAAAAAGATTTATTAAAGTCATTAGAGTTAAGGCAAACATGGTCAGAAACTTGGATTGCACTAGCGCAAGTAGTTAGTTATCAAGAAGGGCCTACAGAACGAGTATATGAGTATATTCAGCAGGCTAAAAAATTTGGGCCGTACAAGTTTGATGTGCAGCTTGGCATTATTCAAATAGCGTTAATGAACTGGCAGCAACTTTCCCCAAAATATAGAGCATTGTATGTTGCCGAGCTTAACTCTGCAGTTAATTATGGTAATGAATTTTATGAAATTTTTATGTTCGCAGAGAAAATTAATCGTTTACCTACAATATGTTTATCGCTACAATTCGGTTCTCGTTTTGAAGTGATTAGAAGTAGTTACATTTTTAAAGATTACTGCGGCTAAAATGTATACCCCCTCTCAGAACCGAGTACAAAGCCAATGCGGACTGATTCCTTTTTTGATTCTTTATCGATTTATAACAAGTTTGATTTAGCTTTCTCAATGCTACACCTAACGCTAGCATCTTTATTTTCCCAGCGGTTAGAAGTCGATTTTTTTATGCTTTAAGATCTGGGCTATGTTTACCAGCACTAATTGTTGGTAAAAATATATTGGATCGAATTCGGGATGGACCAAATATACTCAGTGTTTTTCTCCCTTAAAAGGACCTGATTTATCTAGCTTAGATATTAGGCCTCATATGCTTCAGCTTGCTTAGCTATTGATAAGTTTTTAGCTGAAAATAAATAGAGTAACTTTTGGGCATTACCTTCTTAATAAAAATATTAATATACTTTCGGCTTGTGTACTCTCTAAGGTATTACTAAACTCAATGAAGACACTTATCAACATGTCTACTACTTAGCTGTCTCTAGCTAACTAAGCAATCCATTTTCAATCTGACTAAGCATAAAGAGGAGTTTCTAATGAAAGTCCAATCAAGCGCTATATTAATTAAACTTTTAACTATTTCTTTTTTTATATTTTTATTGTCTATAAGTAAAGGTTATTCCAAAAGTTTTCAAGATGAATCAAAACACCAATTAGGTGATAGACTTTTATCTACTTTACTTGCGAATGAGGCGCACTCACACGCACTCACAGATGCCATAGCTTCATTGTCAAAAAGTGATGACATTATTTATTTGAATGATATGCAAATAAAAACAACTATTGAGCTGTACAAAAATGGATTTCTCGAAGCTATTTCTGATAGTAAATATAAACGTTTATTATCTTTAGAGGAGCGAAGTCCTTCAAAGAGGATAGAAATATTACAAACTTTATTCATTCTATTTCCTAGTAGTACTCAAGCCATAATTTCCTATCTAATTAAAAATAACCTTTATGATAAAGAAACTCTGTTTTCAATTTTTTTTAAGAGTAAACCCGATCTTTCAGTTGCTTCAGAAAACACAACTGAACCTGACATTATGCGAATTGGATGGGGAGGGGGAGGTGCCTTCAGTAGTATTGTTGAGTATAAAAACGAGGTTTATGCATCTTCTGATGTTACAGGAGTATGGAAGTATTATGGAGATAGCTGGCAGCCGTTTGTAAAAGGACTTACAAACTATAATATTACTGGTCTTTTAGTTCACAACGACACTTTGCTAGCTGTAACAAAAAAACAGGTTCTTGAACTCATAAATGATGTTATGTGGTCACCTGTAGGTTTAAAGTTAAATACCTACCGAAGTACTACTCTTCAGTTATTTTCAACATCGCAAGCAGGTACTACTTGTTTTGCGGCATTAGAGGCTCAATTAGGGTGTATAGATATTTCTGGTGATGTTACAAAAAAGCCACTTTCAATTGATAAATTAAAAGGGGTTTATTTTGATGAGAGTCCAGATTATATATATGGTTATAATGGCACTAATTTGTACCGAATAAATCTTCTTGATGGTAGCCACAGACTTGAACACACCTTTAAAGAGAATATCCTACGCATTGCGCAAATAAGTGGTAATGCAAACGCTTTTGTTTTCACAACTAAAGGAGTTTACGACCTCAATTCTCACGTACCTATAAACGCAGATCTAGCTAATAAAAATATAGTAAATGTTTTTATTGATAACAGATTGGATAATAAGAATTTTATAGCTTTAGGGAGTACTTGGAATGTAAGCCTGTATGAGTTAATTGTAGAACCTTTTGGGTTGTCATTAGGTTCGAAGGTGTCTGTAAACTATGATACATCACTGCCTTATAGGAAGTGGCGTAAATCTATAACTAAACCAATTGGAATGCCGAGTGCGGTTAAGGGTAGCATATGGTTTAGTGATTACTGGGGTATATATCAACATGATAGAAAATCGGGTAATTTCTATGAGAAGTCTTATAACGCAAGTAACTTTGTAGGCACTGATATTCATATTGATAATGAAAAGCTATATATTGCTAGTATGGATAATGGCTTGGTATCAATGGAACTGAATCAACCAAACCAATTTATAAATATTTTCCCTAGAACTTCTGGAGACTGGTTATTAGCTGGACACTCATGGTCAGTGGAAACTAACGATGAGGCTGTTTTCGCTACCTTATCTCCTTGGAATTTGCCCCAAGACTATTTGATAACTGCAGATAAAAATAACAATTTTATTAATGTGCAAAGAATAGACAGTTCTCAAAGTAGAAATGATAGTGGCTCTTTTTGGGGGCAAAGTTATTCAAGGAAAATTTCAATATCAGAAAATATCTATGTATACAAGGATGGGGACAATGGTGGTTTGTATAAGTTATCACCGTCGCTTGATGAAAATATTGAACAAAGTACCAGTGAAAAAGTATTTTCGACTAATCATAATAGAGTTTATCGTTCCCTTATAAAAACCGATGATTTTATAGTGACATATCATATCGATGATGAGGAAATGTTGTACTTTCATGATGTTGATAATGGAAGCTTAATTAAAACGGTAAAAGCTCCAAGTGGCTTTTGGGCTTTCAATCTTGAGTATATTGATGGATCTCTATACCTTTTAGGTTCACTTGAGAAGGCTGTAATTTACAAGTTTAACGAACGTGATAGTACTTTTACTGAAATAGTTAACGAACCATCATCCTCTGCTTTTTTGAGTATGAAACAAGCCCCTGACCATTCGCTCACTATTGCGGGTGCAGTAAGCTGGGGGGGAGAGTCTAATGGTAAAGTGCTATTAAATACTTCACAAAACAATGGCTGGGTAGATATGACGTGTTTAATGGCGAACGAAAGTGGTGTTGTAGATATTGTCTATACTGACGATAGTCGGTTTGTATATCTTCTTCAACAGGTCGGTTCTATAATCAGGATCAAAACCTCTATTTTGAAATATTACCAAGGCTGTTAAGTTTAGCTAGATAAATACTCGCATTTTAATTAGTCCTACAACTTAGTTGCTCTCTCAACTGCACGGAATAAGGCTTCAGTAAATATAGTTTGTGGTGGGCAATATAATTAGCGATGGATTTATGTGGAACCTAGTATAGTTTCCAGCTCATAAGGTGTCAGCATAACACTATAGCTCTGAGTTAATATTAGGGCATATTAATAGCTGTAAAAAGAAAATACTTTTCAATTAGAATAAGCCATTTTAAATATGCCTAAAATAGTAGCTTGGTGTTCTTAACTGGTGAAATGCATTATTAAAATACAAATGCAAAAAGGCTTATTGATTTTTAACTACTTCTAATAGTGTAGTGTTTTTTACTTTTTTGGTAAGCAAACACTCTATTAATCAAAAAAGCCCAGAGCTATTTTTGCTCTGGGCTATAAATTGACTCTAAATTGAGCCTAGCGTTAACTAAAACACTTTCTTGGTTCATTAGGGAGAAGAAGAAAGTACTTTAAAGTGTAGTAAAACTACTAAATAAAGCATAACTAATTTTGCCCCTTGGTTACATTTGATAACAAAGGATTAGATTAATTATGTGTAATTTGTACTTTAGTTTAACCCCAGCTTATTAATTGTGTATTCTGCACGAGATCTCGTGGTAGAGAATTTTTGATCTTATTTTTTTGCCATTTACCCAGCCCAATAGGGCAGCCACACAGGGTTAATACCACCTCACCTGTTGTTTGAGTTACTTCAGTTAAGCGTATATCTTTACCTTGAAAATAATCATTTGCTTGCTCGTTATTTAACGCGTAAATATTAGTTTTACACTCATTGCCAAATACGGTTGCATACTCGTGCGTTAGTCTCACGCCATTTTTATGAATAATTCCAACTTGAATACCTAAACGTGCGTACTTAATCTTATTTTGTATGGCTTCAAACCCTTCAGGGAACAACCATAGTTCTTTATCACGCTGCATTAAATTACCTGGCAGGGTAGTTATCCCAAAGTGTTTTTTAAGCGACTGCATAAACGCGGCACTTTGTTTTTTATCAAACTCGTTAAATGGGAATGCACCTTTTTTAACTGTTTGATTTGGGTTATTGCAACTTGCGTGTTTTTTAAATTTAGCAATAAAAAAGCCTTCGCTGTCGAATGTTTGCGGCCATACATGTAAATAGCCTTCAGCGGTAGTGGCTTTACTTGCACCTTCAAATAAATCACTTAGGGATTGTGGCGCAATGTAGTCGCCAAATTCACTTAGTAAATAATCGCACACTTGTTGATTTTCGAGCGGGGTAAGTGTGCAGGTTGAATACACTAATGTGCCACCTGGCTTTAATGCGTAAAATGCGCTTTTAATTAAGTCTTTTTGTACTTGGGCTATTTGTATGTTTGATTCTATTGACCAATTTTTTAGCGCGTCGGCGTCTTTACGTACCGTGCCTTCGCCTGAGCAGGGCGCGTCTAGCAATATACTGTCAAAGCATTCAAACATGTAGTTACCAAATATAATGCCATCAAAGTGCGAGAGCGCACAGTTACCAACCCCCATACGTTTGAGCGTTGCGCTGAGTACCTTTAAACGAGATGACGATAGCTCATTTGCAACAAGCACGCCTTGGTTATTCATAAGCGCAGCTAGCTGCGATGTTTTAGAGCCTGGTGCTGATGCCATATCAAGCACGGTGTTACTTTGAGAGTCTGCGAGTTCAATGCTTTGCTTTAATGCCATAGGAGGCAGCATTGAACTTGCTTCTTGTACGTACATCGCACCACTTAGGTGTAAGTCGGTATTACCTAGGGCTAGGTTCTGCTCTTCATCTTCGGGGCGTTCTAACCAAAAGCCTTCACTGCACCATGGGATTGGGGTTAGCAGCCAATTTTTTTCATTGGCACGTTTTACAAATTCTTCAATGCTAATTTTTAATGTATTAACGCGGATAGATTTTCTGAGCGGCCTGCGACACGCATTTAAAAAGTCATCTAAGTTTAGATGCGCTGGTAAATAGGTTTTTACGTCGTCAATAAAGTGCTCAGGAATAAAAGTGTTGGCGTTCACGCGTTAGCTCATACTATAAAAATAAAGCGCGATAATAGCATTTATATTAGGTATTTTCAGCGCTAAAAAACGTAACGTCAGTTTGACTGTAGTGTCGACACTTTATTGTTGCTCTCCATCTTAAAAGTGATTTTATACGACTTTAGATTAACAATGTCGACAATGCGTGTGTTTTTTAGCCATTTTGGTAGGTTTAAGGGTTGACATGACTTTTTAATAAGCCCATAGTAACCACATTAATTGTCGACAATCTAAAAAATAACTTATGACACACACATTTTTAAACGAAGCGCCTATAACTACCGCATCAGATCAAGTATTTGTAGATATGCGCCGTGAGATTGTTGAAGGCAGTATAGTTCAAGGCAGTAAAATATCAGAGCCTGAGCTTGCCAAACGTTATGGTGTAAGCCGTGCAACGCTTAGAGAGGCGTTAAATCGCCTAGAAAGTTGCTACCTTGTTGAGCGTAAAGCTAACGTAGGTTGCCGAGTAGTTGCCCTTACCGCTGAACGCTTGATTGAAGTTTACCAAGTTCGTAGTTCGCTTGAAGGCTTGGCATGTAGGCTTGCTGCCGACAATATGGAACCCGAAGAAGTAAAAGGCTTAAAGCAATTACTTAATCAGCACCTACAAACACAGCGTGTTAAAGAGGGCGAATCTTATTATCAAGAAGCCGGCGATTTAGATTTTCATTACCGTATTATTCAAGGCAGTAAAAACGCGCATTTAATTCATTTACTGTGTAATGAGCTTTATCAACTAATACGCATGTACCGTGTACAAATGGGCATGGTGGGGCCGCGTGTATCAAAAGCGTTTGATGAGCATTTAGCTATTATTAACGCGATTGAAAACCACGATGGCGAACTGGCCGAAATGCTTATGAAGCGCCACATAAGTGCATCGCAAGCAAATATTCAAACCAAATTTGATTTATTAGCTAAGCAGAAAGCATAAGCTGTTAAAAGCTAAAAGCTAGCAAAAGCAGTCAAACAGTCATAATTACAGATTAAAACTATAAGTTACTCCACGTAGCAACCGTTCAAAGTGAGGAGAAAGTAATGTCAGCAGGATTAAAATTTAAACACGCTATTGCCAATAACCGCCCGTTACAAGTGGTAGGTACTATTAACGCCTACACAGCGATGATGGCTGAAAAAATGGGTCACCAAGCTATTTATCTCTCAGGTGCCGGTGTTGCAAACGCCTCGTTTGGTATGCCTGACTTAGGTATGACGAGCCTTGATAACGTGCTTGAAGATATTCGTCGTATTACGGGTGCTAGCGATTTACCACTACTTGTTGATGCCGATACCGGTTGGGGTGGGGCGTTTAACATTGCACGCACAGTAAAAGAAATGACTAAAGCCGGTGCGGCGGGTTTTCATATAGAAGACCAAGTAGCGCAAAAGCGCTGTGGCCATCGCCCTAATAAAGAAATTGTAAGCCAAGGTGAAATGGTTGACCGCATTAAAGCGGCGGTTGATGCAAAAACCGATAGCGATTTTTATATTATGGCGCGTACCGATGCATTTCAAAAAGAAGGTTTAAACGCCGCGATAGACCGTGCAGCTGCCTGTGTTGAAGCCGGTGCTGACGCTATTTTTGCAGAAGCCGTACACGACCTTGCTGATTACCAAGCATTTGCAAAAGCGATTAACGTTCCAATTTTGGCAAACATTACTGAGTTTGGCCAAACACCTATTTACACAAAAGAGCAGTTAAGCGATGTAGGTGTTGAAATGGTGCTTTACCCACTAAGTGCATTTAGAGCCATGAACAAAGCAGCATTAAGCGTGTATTCAGCAATTTTAAATGAAGGCTCGCAACAAAGCCAAATTGAAAATATGCAAACGCGTTCTGAGCTTTACGACTTTTTAGATTACCACACGTACGAGAACACACTCGACACCCTTTTTTCATCAAAATCTGACAAATAATAATTTGGGCGTATTAATCTTTAGTGGTTGAATTTTCAGCAGTATGTTTGGTGTTTAGGCAAGGCAGAGCCTATGCTGTGTGGTTATTCCCCATAAATTGGCGATAACGCAGCATAAATACCAAACATGCGCTGCCCGTCGGGTTCTTTCTAGGGACGATTATCTCTTTGTTGCTCGGTTTTTACTTAGTCCACTAGGTTACAAACCTCGCGCCGCGATTTAATCGCCCCTAGATTGAACAAATTCCAATCTACAAAGTTCAATACGCCCAACAATCACACACAAATTTAAGATAGGAGAAGATCATGGTAGATAAAGCATTAGGCGGCGCGGGTTTACGCGGACAAGTGGCTGGTCAAACAGCATTGTGTACTGTTGGGCAAAGTGGTTCTGGTTTAACGTATTGTGGTTACGATATTAGCGAACTTGCCGAAAAAGCGCAGTTTGAAGAAGTGTCTTTTTTACTTTCACGCGGTGAGTTACCAACAACTAGCGAATTGGCTGAATATAAAGCTAAACTTAAAAGCTTACGCGGCTTACCAGATGCACTTAAAACTGTGCTTGAAAATATTCCTAAAGACGCGCACCCAATGGATGTAATGCGCACAGGTTGCTCAATGTTGGGTAACCTTGAAATGGAGCTTGATTTTAGCCAAGCCAATGATGCAATCGACCGTATGGTTGCTGTATTCCCAAGTATTATTTGTTACTGGTACCGCTTTACACATGATGGCGTACGCATTGAAACACAAACTGATGACGACTCAGTTGGCGCACATTTTTTAACACTGTTACACGACAAAGCACCCAGCGAGTTATTTGCACAGGTAATGAATGTATCACTAATTTTATACGCAGAGCATGAGTTTAATGCTTCTACATTTGCGGGTCGTGTGTGTGCATCAACGCTTTCTGATATTCACTCTTGTGTAACAGGTGCGATTGGTACGCTACGTGGCCCACTTCATGGTGGTGCTAACGAAGCAGCTATGGATATGATTCAAGGCTTTACAAGTGCTGAGCATGCTGAACAAGAAGTCATGGGCATGCTTGAACGTAAAGACAAAATAATGGGTTTTGGCCATGCGATTTATCGCGAGTCTGATCCACGCAATGTAATTATTAAAAAATGGTCTGAAAAACTAGCGGCAGAGGTGGGCGATACCGTGCTTTACCCTGTGTCTGTTCGTTGTGAACAAATTATGTGGCGCGAGAAAAAACTGTTTTGTAACGCCGATTTTTTCCATGCATCTGCTTATCACTTTATGGATATTCCGACTAAATTATTTACGCCAATATTTGTAATGAGCCGCGTTACTGGTTGGACTGCGCATGTAAAAGAGCAACGCGCTAACAACCGTATTATTCGCCCAAGTGCCGATTACACAGGCCCTGATGCACGTAGTTACACACCAATAGAGTCACGTTAAAAAATGAGTGAGCACGCATGTGCTCACTTTTTTATTGCACATAGCCACTAGCGAGCAGTTTTTCTCAAACTTTTCATTAAACACGCTAGCTGTGAGCAAACACCGTCACCAAATTAGCGAACCCTTATTATGACCATAATTAATAATACCCAATACCGTAAACCTCTGCCGGGCTCAAATGCCGACTATTACGATACGCAAGAAGCCGTAGATGCAATTAAGCCAGGTGCATACGCCACACTACCTTATTCATCACGTGTATTTGCCGAAAACCTAGTACGCCGATGCGACCCTGCCATGTTAACCGATGCACTTAATCAGCTAATTGAGCGAAAGCAAGACTTGGATTTTCCGTGGTATCCGGCGCGCGTAGTATGCCACGATATTTTAGGCCAAACGGCACTTGTTGATTTAGCAGGTTTGCGTGATGCAATTGCAGCCAAAGGCGGCGATCCCGCAAAAGTGAATCCTGTGGTACCCACGCAGTTAATAGTTGATCATTCACTAGCGGTAGAGCATGCCGGTTTTGATCCTGACGCATTTGACAAAAACCGCGCGATTGAAGACAGACGAAATGATGACCGTTTTCACTTTATCAACTGGACAAAAACTGCCTTTAAAAATATTGACGTTATTCCACCGGGTAATGGCATTATGCATCAAATTAACCTTGAAAAAATGTCGCCGGTTATTCAAAACCGAGATGGCATTGCATTCCCAGATACACTAGTTGGCACCGACAGTCACACACCACATGTTGATGCGCTGGGCGTTATTGCTGTGGGCGTAGGTGGGCTTGAAGCTGAAAGCGTAATGCTTGGCCGTGCTTCTTATATTCGCTTGCCTGATATTGTAGGTGTTGAGCTAACAGGCAAGCGCCAACCCGGTATTACCGCAACCGATATTGTACTAGCGATTACTGAATTTTTACGTAAGCAACGTGTAGTATCTACTTATTTAGAGTTTTACGGTGAAGGTGCCGACGCGCTGACGCTTGGCGACAGAGCAACTATTTCGAACATGACACCTGAATTTGGCGCAACTGCAGCTATGTTTTATATCGACGATAAAACAATAGATTACTTGCGTTTAACAGGGCGTGAAGAAGAACAAATTGCCCTTGTAGAAAACTACGCAAAAACAGCAGGCCTTTGGAGCGATAGCTTAAAAACCGCAAAATACGAACGTGTACTTACGTTTGATTTATCAAGCGTGGGGCGCAATATTGCGGGTCCATCTAATCCACACCGCCGTGTATCAACAAGCGATTTAGCTAAAGAAGGTATTTCGGGTGTTGTTGAAAATGAAGAAGGCTTAATGCCAGATGGCGCATGTATTATTGCGGCTATTACTAGTTGTACCAATACCAGTAATCCACGCAATGTAATTGCTGCAGCACTCCTTGCCCGTAACGCAAATGCCAAGGGTTTAACGCGTAAACCTTGGGTTAAAACCTCATTAGCACCAGGCTCAAAAGCGGTGCAATCATACCTTGAAGATGCAAACTTACTAACAGAGCTTGAGCAACTTGGCTTTGGTATTGTTGGTTTTGCGTGTACAACGTGTAACGGTATGAGCGGTGCCCTTGACCCTGTTATTCAAAAAGAAGTAATCGAACGCGATTTATACACGACAGCGGTGCTTTCGGGGAATCGCAACTTTGATGGGCGCATTCATCCTTATGCTAAGCAAGCATTTTTAGCGTCACCTCCTTTAGTTGTTGCGTACGCCATTGCGGGTACGATTCGCTTTGATATTGAAAAAGGGATACTAGGGCAAGATCAACAAGGCAACGACATTACGCTTAAAGATTTATGGCCATCTGACGAAGAGATTGATGCGGTTATTAAGCAAAGTGTTAAGCCTGAGCAATTTAGAAAAGTATACGAGCCGATGTTTAATTTAACCGTAGATTACGGTGAAGATAACGACCCACTTTACGAGTGGCGCCCAGAAAGTACGTATATTCGTCGCCCTCCTTATTGGGAAGGTGCACTTGCGGGTGAGCGCACAATGACCGGTATGCGCGCGCTTGCAGTACTTGGCGATAACATTACAACGGATCATTTATCGCCATCAAACGCAATTATGGCAAGTAGTGCTGCTGGCGAATACCTGACCAAAATGAATGTGCCAGAGGAAGATTACAACTCGTACGCAACGCACCGTGGCGATCATTTAACAGCGCAGCGCGCAACATTTGCAAACCCAAAGCTGCTAAACGAAATGGTGTTAGATGAAAACGGCGACGTTAAGCAAGGTTCTTACGCACGCTTAGAACCACAAGGTACTAATACTCGTATGTGGGAAGCAATCGAAGCGTACATGGAGCGCAAACAACCACTTATTATTGTAGCCGGAGCCGATTACGGACAAGGTTCGTCGCGCGATTGGGCTGCAAAAGGCGTAAGACTTGCAGGCGTTGAAGTAATCGCAGCTGAGGGCTTTGAGCGTATTCACCGTACTAACTTAATTGGTATGGGGGTTTTACCGCTTGAGTTTAAAGCAGGCACAACGCGTAAAACCCTAAAGCTGGATGGCAGTGAAACATACGATGTAACGGGCGATTTAAAACCAGGTGCGACCGTTAATTTAAGTATTACCCGTAAAGACGGTGAAGTGCTTACTGTGCCTACGAAATGTCGTATAGATACCCAAGAAGAGCTTTCTATTTACGCAGCTGGTGGTGTGTTACAACGCTTTGCACAAGACTTTTTAGAAGCAACGCAATCTGCATAAGGTCAAACACTATGTTTAAACCGCAAATTAAAGTGCCTGCAACCTATATGCGTGGCGGCACCAGTAAAGGTGTATTTTTTAATTTAACCGATTTGCCAAAGCCTGCTCAAGTAGCAGGCGAGGCGCGCGATAATTTATTACTGCGTGTTATTGGCAGCCCAGATCCGTACGGCAAACAAACGGATGGAATGGGCGGCGCTACATCAAGTACCAGTAAAACCGTAATCCTAAGTAAAAGTGAGCAAGCTGACCACGATGTTGATTACTTGTTTGGTCAAGTGGCGATAGATAAACCTTTTGTAGATTGGAGCGGTAACTGCGGCAACTTAACGTCAGCAGTCGGTGCTTTTGCCATTAGTAATGGTTTGGTCGATACAAGCAAAGTACCCGATAACGGTGTTGCTATTGTGCGTGTGTGGCAGGCTAATATTAAAAAAAGCATATTAGTGCATGTCCCTATGACCAATGGCGAAGTACAAGAAACCGGCGACTTTGAGCTCGATGGCGTTACCTTTGCTGCAGCTGAAGTAAAACTTGAATTTATAGACCCGGCTGATGGCGATGGCGCGTTATTTCCAACAGGCAACGTAGTTGATAACTTAGAAGTACCAGGTGTTGGTACTTTAAAAGCCACGATGATAAATGCAGGTATTCCTACTGTATTTATTAACGCCGCTGATATTAATTATACCGGCACAGAGCTGCAAGACGATATAAATAACGATACTGCAGCGCTTGAAAAGCTTGAAACCATTCGTGCTTATGGCGCTGTTAAAATGGGCTTAATCACTAATATTAATGAAGCGCAAGCTCGACAACATACGCCAAAGGTTGCGTTTGTTGCAGCGCCTTTAGATTACAAAGCGTCTAGCGGTAAAATTATTGAGGCTGCCAATATCAACTTACTCGTGCGCGCTATGTCGATGGGTAAACTACATCATGCCATGATGGGCACAGCCGCTGTAGCTATTGGTACTGCCGCAGCAATTGAAGGCACACTCGTAAATATAGCCGCTGGTGGCGGTGCATTGAGTGAAGTTAACTTTGGTCATCCGTCGGGGACCCTAAAAGTAGGTGCTGAGGCTAAAAATACTGCAGGTAACTGGCTAGTTACCAAAGCAAGTATGAGCCGAAGTGCACGTGTATTAATGGAAGGGATTGTAAGAGTCCCTTACTAATCACTGGTGAAGTTAAGCACAACTAAACATTTATTTTAGTTAAGCAAACAAATTTTATAAACGTTTGCTTAGCTAAAGTAAAACCTACTCACACTTGTTAGAAACAATCCTTTTTCATTAATTTTTCGAATTATCGTCTTTTTTCGCTCTCATCCACCGCATTTACTTGAAGAATATAATTAACAAACTAGATTGTATGTAATATTCATTTAATAAAGTGAATATATTGTATCAATATGTGCTGGTTCTTTATGAGTGTCTATAGGTTGTTGAATAATAGAGATGCTGATAAAGAAGTAGCTCATAGAATAAAGATAAATACTTCTATAAAACGTATAAATATGTAGCATAACTATATAGCTTAATGGTATTTTTAATGTTCTAGTAACAAAAGTTATGATTGTGTACTTTTTTTGATGCTTTTTGAATATAAAAGCTTACATAAATCACTATCAACTAAACTAATTTCTGATACTCATTCCAGGCTATCAAGGAGAAATAAATGGTAAAGCGTACGATCAAATTTACACCTATTGCAGCTTCAGTTGCACTTACATTAGGCTTAACAGCATGTGGTTCTGATAACGACAGAAATATTCCTGTTACACCTGTAGAATCTTTCACTGCAACGGGCGATGCACAATTTAACATTGAAGTAACAGGTAAAGCAGTTAAAGGTTCAATGAAAAGTGCAGTAGTAACTGTAATGACTTTAGATGCATCTGGTCAAAGCGTTCCTGTTGCATTTCGCTCAGCTGCTTCAGCAGAGGCTGAGTCTTTTTCTGAAGAAGCACTATCACAAGATGCTGCAGATTCAGCGGTAGAAGCAAGTAAAATTGCCGCTAACCCTGAAGTGCTAACTGATGAAAACGGTCGTTACAGCATCTACCTAGATGATGATTTTACTGGACCTGTTTACATTACTGTTAAAACGTCTGAAGAAGGCGATGATAGCTTTTTACGTTGTGATGCTTACGTAGGTTGTGGCACTTACGATGAAGCGCCAGAAGTTGACGACGAAAATGATGGCGATACTTATATTGAGTTTGGCGAATGGTACAAAACTGACCTAGAGCTTTCAGTTGTTAAGTTTATTCCAGCTGTTGAAGCAGATACATCTGGAGCGAGCGGTTCTGCAGGCGACGATAATGTTATAGGTTCTTATAAAGCTAATGTTACTTTTTTAACATCATTAGTGGCGGCTCTTCTTCTTGACTCAGGTTCAAGTGTAGATGAAGACGCTATTGCTACAGCTAGCTTAAACACTGTTGTACAAGTAATGGGTCAAGACGCAGCACTTTTACTTTCTGCTATTATTGGCGATTTATCTAACGGCGGCGCTGTAGATTTAAGTAATGTTGATGGCGAAGAAGAACTTACTGACGGTATTTTAGCAATTGCACAGCTTTCATCTTCAATTCAAGGTTTACCTTCAATTGGTGATGTAATGAGCAGCATTAAAGCTGGTATTAAATCAGGCCAGTTTAAAGGTAATGCTGACGCTGACATTGCTGCAATAGCTACAATGTTACAAACAGCTATTACAAATACTGCAAATGTTTTTGTTGCCATTGCTACTGGTACTGAAGATGACATTAAAACTGCGTTAGAAGCCGCTTTCGCAGCAAAAACTCCAGCTCCTACTGCTGGTGAGATAGTTGCATTTGCTGCTAACTCAGCTGATGTTGCTAAAAAAGCAAAAGCTGCTAAAGATAAAGCTGTTAAAAATGGTGCAGCAACTGATGCCGGCCTTGCAGCCGCTGCAGTAAAAGTTAAAAAAGCACTAGAAGTAATTGGTTGTACTGGTGCAGAATGTACAGTTGGAGATGATTTTTATACAGCTCTAGCAGCTGCTTTAACAGTAGAAGTTACAGCTTCACAAACTGCACTTACTGCATTAGAAATGGATATTGAGACAGCTCAAAGTTCACTTGCTGATGTTCAAGCAATGGGTGGCGACGCTCTTACAGCTGATAACGCAGCTGCATTTGTAAGTGCTGTAACATTACTGAAAAATGAAGCTGCTACAGCTGATTTAACAGTTAAAGCGGATTCTATTTTTGTTAAATCACAAGGTTATGTAACTGCTGCAAAAGCGCTAGTTACTCAAAGCTCTGATTACCAACAGATTCTTGATTCTGCAACGTCTTTACAAACAGATGCATTTGATGCTGTAACTGACACAGTTGCATACGACGCTGCATTAGCTGCACTAGTAGCGGAAGCAGAAGAAGCGATTGAAACGTTTGATATTGCTCTTGCTGCAGCAAAACTAGTTGCTGAAGATACTGCAGACGTTGCTGATGAGAAAAAATCAGCAGCAGACACAGCTGAAGCAGCTTCTACAAGCGCACTTGCTAACGCAGAAGGTGCAATGGTAGATACAGCCGCAAACGCAACTGAAGCTCTTGAGCTTGCAATGACTGCTGTTACTGCTGCGTCTGATTTTGCTGCTGCTGTTGATGCACTTGAAATTGCTATTGAGCAAGCACTTGTTGCTGCTAATGCTTATCTAGACCTTGAAGGCGAAGGCGCGCAAGCAATGATTGATGCGCTTACAGCTATGCAAACAGCTGCTGTAGCTCAAGGTGACCTAGCTAGCGAGCAATTTGTAACAGCTTATAACCTACAACTTGTTGCTGAAGCGGCGGTTGCTAAACTTGAAGTACTAACTTCTGTTAAAGCTACATCAGAGTCATTATCGACTATGACTGTGCTTACTAACACTGGCGGTCAAGCGGTTATCGATGCAGCAGACGTTCTTGCTGACGTAATTGATGAACTAGCTGAAATGGGTAACTCAGGTGAAGGTACTTCTACTCGTCAACCTGATTGGTCATATAACTATGACTTAGATGCGTTAGTTTTAGAATTAGAGAACGAAACTACCGGTGAAATGATCAGTGCTTCAGCTTCTTACCAAGGCGAGCAATTAGTTGTTGCTTGGGGCGCTACATTAATGGGTGAAAATGACGCAACTGTTTCACTTGTTACTGCTGATACACAAGCACAAGCACTTGAAGATTGTGTTGATTTTGCTGCAGGCACAATTGATGCTACTCAAATTGATTCATGTTTAATATTCACATTTGACGGTGCAGTAAATGCTGACACAATTGATGATGCTGAAATTATCGATACGCAAGCTTGGAACCACGTTGAAATTATGGACGGTGATTCTGGTTTCACTGGTATGCTAAACCTTACTGCAACTGAAGAATCAGATTCTTCAAGTATTACACTTGAAGGTATGTCTGGCGACTTAGACTTTAAAGTAATGGGTATGGTTGACAGTAGTGGTGATGAAGATGAAAGTACATTAGAAGTTATGGTTAAAGGTGACGCAGCAATGGGTTACACATTATCTCTAACTGGTATGGAATCTACAGGTTACACTGGTGATGTTAAAGCTATGTACAATGGCGAAATGATGTCATTTGGTACTGCTTCTAAAGTTACTAACGGTGTGTCTATCACTTACATCGATGGTGATGTAGTGCCTTACACTGATGTTGATTTAATTGATTCATCTAAGTAATATTTAAACTATAAAAGGGGAAAGCAGCGCTTTTCCCTTTTTTTATAGAAAGCGATTAAATTATGAAAAAAAAAATTCTCTTGTTAGGATTTTCAACAGCTTTTATTTCTCCTCTTGCTTCCGCAGATAACCAATTTCAAATATTTACTCATTTTGACGCAGAAATTTATACTGAAGCACAACCAGTACAAGCCTTTGTAGATGATTTTGATGCACCATTAAAATCGGGTGACAGTGCGTTTACCTATAATATTTTTGAAGTGGGTGTTGGCTACGGTAATTTTAAAGTGGGTTTACAAAGTCGTTATGACTATGTTCTTAACTTTGATCCTGATACAGCTAAATATACTCATACCGAAAAGAATGATTTAGAGTTTGAAGATAGATTTTATACTTATTACCTCGATGCTAAACAAGCAACGTCTAATGGTGTATTCGTATCTTATGATTTTAAATTTTTAGATAAAAATGCATTAACAATAACACCTAAGCTTTCTGTTTTTGCCAGCTCACACTATCAAGATGCCACTGTAAATGGTGAGATTTTTAGTGATGAAGTTGAAGGTGCTGTAACTGTCGATTACAACTTTTCAAAAGATATTTTATTTAAAGAATTTACACCTTCACAAAAGCCTGAAGGGCTAGGCTATAGCCTAGATATTTTTGCCGATTGGCAAGTAAATGATGAGCTTAAAGTTGGTTTTAGCGTAAAAGATTTGCTCTATAAAACTCAGTACGAAGACAGTGGCTCTGTAAAGGGTCAAACTACTGAAATTCCATTTAGCGAAGATGACAACGGCGATATTATTACTCAGCCAACAGTTTCATTAAAAACATCTGCATTTGGAAATACGGTATCTCATGATTTCGAAATGGAAATGCGACTACAAGCATTTGCCGATTACAGAATAAACGACCGATTTTCGACTCAGTTAACTTTAAAACGTTACGATAAAGACACGTTTAGCCAATTAAAAGGCCGTATTCACTTTTGGGATCATTGGCGAGTACAAGCAGGCTACGAAACAAAAAGCGAAGCATTTTTAGTTGGTATAGAAAACGAGTATTTTGGTCTTAATTTACAAACTGATAGCCTAGATTTAGATAAAGCCTATTATGCGAATGTGAATTGGTACATGAACATTAAGTTTTAAGGAATGAAGATGTTAAAACAAATTATACCTTTAGGGGTCGCTATTGCATTGGCCGGTTGTGGTTCTTCATCAGACAGTGACAGTTCAGAATCTGTTGCAGTGAGTGAAATTGCTACATCTTCTTCTGTGAGTTTTTATGTATCTAATTGGCAATCACTACAGGGCACGCTTAATGTTTTAGATAGCGATGGGGTGGTGCAAGAATCAATTGAAGTCGAAAACATCAATACTGCGAGTGTAAGTGTAACTTCACTTACTTTTAATAGTTTTGAGTTTATACCTAGCGATACCACTCTACCTTGTCCGCGATTTACAGGGTGTGGCAGAACTGTGCGTGGTGATGTAAATGACTTAAACGCAAACCGGTTAATCGATTACCAAGAATTGACAGCTGTTACTCTTAATTACAAAGCGGATGCATTTAGTGCACCGGGTGTAAATAAGGTTTATTTATCACCATTGAGCAAAGCAATTACAGAAGAAGGCTTTAGTGCTACACAGGCGAGTTTATCAGCCACGCCTTTTTATCATTTAACGCACAGTAATTTAAATGCAAGTGTTGAAGCAGAAATGGTTACAAATGCCTTCACCTACGCGGCAATTTTAGCTGGTGTTGCTGATAGTTCGTTTAGTGTTGAAAGTGCTTTTAATGCATTTACTAACTTGGAGACTGACCAGCAAGCATGGCAAGATTACAGCGACTTAGCAGCGCAGTATGTTACAGATAACTTATTTAGCGACCAAGGTAATGCTTTGCTGAAAAATGTAGCTGGTCAAGTTAAGCAAACGATTGCAAGTGTAACTACATTTGCAGATTGGCAGGCTCGCTCAGCAGAAGTGCAAAGCTTAGACTCAAGAGAGTTACTTGTTGATACGCGAAATATAATTGGTGTTGCAAGACTTCAAGAAAAAAGCTATTCAGATGAATTAGACGCAAAATTTACTGAGCTTGAAGGTGCGTTTGATGAAGATACACAAAGAACCCTTGATGCACTTAGTAATGCTTTAAACGAAGTTATCACAAATTATTCACCACTAGCTGATGGCTCTACACCATCAGGGCAATATAAGCTTCGTGATTTAGATATTGATTACAACCAATCACCTTATACTTGGGCTATTACTGGCACATATGATGAGTTACCTATAACCATTGATTTATCAATTCCAACTTTCAGAGTAAGTGGTGTATTAGGTAATAAAATCGAAGGTGTAATGAGCGCAACGGTTACAAATGGTGCTACGGTATTAAGTGTGGATGTAAGTGAGTTGCTGATTGAGTTTGATGGCATAGATGCTCAAAGTGAATTAAACCCAGAAGCCGATACGGGTATTACACAGGTAACCACCAACGTAATTATCAATAAAGCAGCGGGTAAACTCGAAGGTGATTTATCAGTAAACTTAAACCGTTTTGTTAATTCACTAGGTGAGGAGTCAACCACGTTATCTACTTTTGATTTTAATGGCGATTACGTAAGCGACATTCAAAACACTGCATTTCATATCACAGCAGTAGAGGCTTCGCCTTTTGTTGGTGAAGATAATGACGATTTAGCATTTACTTTTGAATTAGATTTTCCATTGAGTGGTGCAAGCGATTTTAAATTTGCGTACGTAGGCGATGTGGAAAACTTATCAGAACTTACTCCTACAGATATATTTGTTAGCATAAAAAACCGCGCGTTAGATTTACGTATTCGTGATGTTAGTGGCAACATTAATCTAATAGCAAAAGGCGAAAATGGACGTTGGTTAGATGTAAAGCAAAAGGGCCGTAATTACAGTGGCGGTTTATATTTTGGTGATACTAAACTAGCTGATGTTACTGCGGTACGTGGTATTCCTGGTGTTTTATTTCCAAATGGTGAGTTTGAGTCGTTATTTTAACCATTAGATTAAATATTTAAAAACTCAGCATATGCCTTATAGCTCAGCGCTTTTTGCGATGAGTGAAGTGTTTTTATAACTATTCGAAATCCGGTATTAGTTTTCTAGTATCGGATTTTTTAATGTTTGTTATATTAGTTAAATGCGCCTGAATCGAGGTAGCTGCCAATCCCGAGTGTAAACATCCATAGCCCCCATAAGCTGTGTTCAATAACACACACGACCGTTGAGCGGCTTTGTGCGTAGGTATACGCAAACAATAAACCGCCCAAAAAGGCTAAGGCTACTGCAATCCAATTTGCATACACAATATGCGCCAGCGCAAATACACTCGCACTGACTACAATACGCACTGCTTTTTTTGGCATGATGCGTTTATAACGATGAAAAAAATACGTTCGGAATATTAATTCTTGAGGAATAACCGACAGTATTGGATACAGCACCAACAGTAAAAGCCAATCATTAAACGAGTTACGGGGAAGGGTAAACCAGTTGCCTTGATGAATAATCCCGTAAAACATGCCTGAGAACAGCGCACCTAAAAAAAAGAAGCTAAACACACGCCTTTTAACAGCAGAAAATTGCCCAAGGCTTGTGAGTCTAAACCTTTTAAAATGGGGATCGCCTAGTAGCAACATACAACACACACTCATAAGTATAATAAGCGCAGGGATAAGCCAATTAGCTAAATGCTCGCGTAATCCAAAACCCAACAAGGGCAGCAATATAAAAATGAGGGTAAATTCAAACCAGCGGTATTGATTAGCGTTCAAGGTCGTCTCAACTTGCTTTTTTTAATAAGCTAACAAGCTAAGACGACACTTTTATGACGAGGGGGCTTACTTTGCTGCTTCCTCTTCATCAGGGAGGTATTTGTACAAGGCAATAATGGTGGCAAAAATGCTTACAAAAGTAATACCCATTAAACCAAACACTTTAAAGTTAACCCAAAAGTCGAGCGAAAAATTGTATGCAATATAAATGTTTAGTGCCGCTATACCAGCAGTTATAACAACCCACATTAGGTTAAGCTTATCCCATAATGGTTCTGGGACAACGATGGCTTGTTTTGTATCATTAGCGTTTTCGAGGATTGAGCTAAGCGCTTTTTTAACGAGATTTTTATTAAGTACATAACGGCTAACAAGTAACGTTAAACTTAAACCTGCATATATGAGTGTTGCTTTCCATTTTATGTATTGCTCATCATGAAGTACCAGCGTTAGCGTACCGAACACGGCAGCAATGCCAAAAAATATCCAATGACGAGTAGGCACATTGCCATGTTTAAAGTAGCTATAAGCAACTTGAATAAGCGTAGTGGCCATTAATAAACCAGTAGCCCAATAAATATCGACGAGTTTAAACACTGCAAAAAACAGTATGAGTGGAATGTATTCAATTAATGCGTGCATATACTACCTAAATTATACAAAAAAGAGTCAAAGGCTTTTTACCACATAAAGCTTAGCAACTACAAGGTTGACTTGTTGCCCTGTAACCCTTAGCCTGCGTGGCTTTATTACCAATTTGGTTTGGTATTTTTCATATCATCATATTCCCACGCTTAACCAACACTGATTTGGCGTGTATTTAGGAGCCTAAAATGAATAAAGCAGAACTCGTTGCAGCCATTGCACACAAAAGTGAATTAACAAAAAAAGATTCTCAAGCGGCACTTTCAAGCTTGCAAAAAGTCATTACTAAATCGCTTTCTGAGGGCGATCAAGTTCAAATTAATGGCTTTGGTACCTTTGCACTAAGTTATTACCCAGCGCGTACTGGGCGTAACCCACAAACAGGGGCTGCAATTGAAATAGAAGGCGCAAATAAAGCGGTTTTTAAACCTGCTAAGGCGTTAAAAGATCTGCTTTAAATAGCATTACTTAGCTTGGTCGTTGACTGAGCTTTGCGTGGAGTTATTAAACATAAAAATATGGGCTTTGCCCATCACGCCAACAAGTTGTGCGTCTACAAAACAAACATAATGCCGAGCGTTAGTTGTAGGCGTTGGGCTTGCTCACGCGAGAAGCGAAGCTTCTGTATTTAAATCACCAAGTAGCAAAGCTATGTCTGATCTATGTAGTTTTTTCATCCCTTCTAAATGATTTACATGGCATTATAAATCCTACTTAAATTAACTCCTTTATTTTCAATTGCTTGTTGTCGGCACGCATCGTGCTTTTTTAATTGTGTATTTTAAATATACCTTTTAAGAAAATAAGGAGATCTCAATGAGTACATTACAAACAAGCACACGTTTACAAGGCAAAAAAATCGCAATTTTAGCCACTGATGGGTTTGAGCAAAGTGAGCTTTTATCTCCACGCAGCGCATTACTTGATGCTGGTGCAAACATCGAAATAGTATCAATTAAAGAAGGCCAAATTACTGGCTGGGATGAAGACAAGTGGGGCGATAAAGTAACAGTAGATAAACTAGTTACAAACGCGGACCCCGCTGATTACGATGCGCTTATGCTTCCTGGTGGTTTATTTAACCCAGATAGTTTACGCCAAGATAAAGATGCTAAAGCATTTATTGATGGCTTTTTTGGCGCAGAAAAAAACAAACCCGTTGCTGCTATTTGCCACGCACCGTGGTTATTAGCTGAAATTAATAAATTGCGCGACCGTACTATTACTTCTTTTCCTAGTATTAAAAGCGATTTAATTAATGCAGGTGCTAATTGGGTTGACCAAGAAGTATGTGTAGACCAAGGTTTAGTAACAAGCCGAAGCCCAGCAGATTTAGAAGCATTTAATGCTAAATTTATTGAAGAGATTTTAGAGGGTAAACACCAAGCTCACTAATTTGCTTTTCAAAAACAAAAAAGGGCATTTAAATGCCCTTTTTTAATGCGTAAATTTACACTTTTTATAATGCGGTTGCCGCTTTCATTTCACTAACAAATGCTTTTAACTGCGTTGTCATTGCGTCTAAATCGTTGAGGTTAGCTTCAATAATTTTAACTACAGCAGAGCCTGAAATAGCACCTGCTGCGCCTGCGTTAAGTGCGGCTTTTACATCATCTGGCGTTGAGATACCAAATCCTAAAAGAGCAGGGGCTGCATGGTATTCTTTTAATTTAGTGACAATATTACCCGCTGGCATTTGTGCTTTAGTATCGGTACCGGTAACACCAGCGCGCGATAGTAAATACGTATAACCACGACCGTAAGAGGCGCATTGGCGAAGTGTGTCATCATCTGCATTAGGTGTTGCAATAAAAATTGGGTCTACACCGTTATCCATTGCTGACTTTCTAAATATTTTAGATTCATGCAGAGGCACGTCAGCCACTAAAATAGAGTCTACACCTACCGCTTTTGCATCTTTGTAAAATGCTTCTATGCCGCGCTTAAAAACAAGGTTTGAGTAAAGCAATAATCCAATTGGAATATCGGCGTTATACTCGCGTATCTCTTTAATAACATCAAAGCAATCTTGCGTGTTAATGTGCACATCAAGTGCGCGAATATTAGCTTTTTGAATTACAGGACCATCCGCAATCGGATCAGAAAACGGAATACCAAGCTCAAGTGCATCAGCGCCGCCGTCAATTAAGCTTTTAATAATCGCAACACTTTGCTCTTTACCTGGGTCGCCAATTGTTACAAATGGTACAAACGCACCTTGTTTTTTCTCGTTAAGCGCTGCAAACATTTTACCGTAACGATCCGTTTTTACTTGGCTCATAGCTGACCTCTTTCAGATAGTACATTGTGAACGTGTGCTAAATCTTTATCGCCACGACCACTTAAATTAATAACTAAAACGCTTTCCTCGGTTTGCTCTTCTGCATACTTAAGTGCATAAGCAAGCGCATGGCTTGATTCAAGCGCCGGAATGATCCCTTCGTTTTTAGCAAGTGATTGAAACGCATCAAGCGCTTCTGTATCAGTGATACCCACGTATTGCGCTCGACCGGTTTCGTGTAAAAATGCGTGCTGAGGACCAACCGCAGGGTAATCAAGACCCGCTGATACAGAGTAAGACTCTTCAATTTGGCCATCGTCGTTTTGCATAATGTACGTGTAAGTACCGTGTAATATGCCTTTAGTGCCTTTACAAATTGTTGCACCGTGCTCATTTGTATCAAGCCCTTTCCCAGCAGGCTCAACACCAATTAATTTAACGCCTGGCTCGTCAATAAAGTCGGTGAACATACCAATTGCGTTTGAACCACCACCAACACAGGCAATAACAGCGTCAGGTAAACGACCTTCGGCTTTAAGTACTTGTTGTTTAGCTTCTTCACCAATAACTTTTTGATACTCACGTACAATTGTTGGGAATGGGTGAGGACCAGCGGCTGTGCCTAGTAGGTAATGCGCGTCTTGATAATTAGCTGACCAGTCACGCAGGGCTTCATTTACTGCATCTTTTAATGTGCCAGAACCCGCTGTAACAGGAATAACTTCTGCGCCCATTAACTTCATTCTAAATACGTTTGGTTGCTGACGTTCAACGTCTTTTGCGCCCATATAAATTCGACATTTTAAACCCAGTAGTGCACATGCAAGCGCGGTTGCAACGCCGTGTTGGCCCGCGCCTGTTTCAGCAATTACTTGTTTTTTACCCATGCGCTTAGTAAGTAACGCTTGGCCAAGTACTTGGTTGGTTTTATGTGCGCCGCCGTGTAATAAGTCTTCACGCTTTAGATACAGTTTTACTTTTGGGTTTTTAACTAAATTGCGCGTTAAAGTAAGTGGGGTAGGACGACCCGCATACTCGTTTAATAATTTACTTAGCTCAGCCTGAAACTCAGGATCTTTTTGTGCTTTGTTAAATTCGTTTTCTAACTGCTTAAGCGCAGGGACAAGTAACTCGGGTACAAACATACCGCCAAACTCGCCAAAATAAGCTGGATTTTGCATTTTAACCTCAATAATTTCTGATGCTTGTAAAAGCATTATGTAATTTGTTAGGGCACTTTTTACCCGCAGATTCTTCAACGCCTGAGTTTAAATCAAGGCCTAAGGCACCTTTAAAAAGCGCATCTTTAATATTGTCTGGATTTAAGCCTCCAGCGAGCATAAAGGGTGTAGTTGCATCATGAAGCACCGACCAATCAAATGCTTTACCTGTACCGCCAGCTTGTGTATCGCTGTGTGTATCGTAAAGGTGTCGGTCAACGCCATTTACAGGCGTTGGCAATGCATCTTTTATTGCTTGGGCTTTCCAAATCTCGCAGCCGGTAGGTAACTGTGTACGCAACTGAGCGATGTAATCGTCACTTTCTTGACCATGTAATTGAACTGCCGCCAATTTTAGCACACTTGCGTATTGAGCAACTTGATCAATTGGGGCATCTACAAACACACCCACAAAATTAAGCGGGGCACTTTGGCTAAGCTCTTTTGCGCAATCTAAATCAACATAGCGTGGCGATTTAGGATGAAAAATTAAACCACCGTAAATAGCACCGTTTTGATATGCCGCTTGTGCATCTTTGGTACGTGTTAAACCACATACTTTATTGTCACCTAAAATAACACGGCGACATGCTTGCTCTAAATCACGCTCGCCCATAAGTGAGCTGCCAATTAAAAAACCATCGCATAATGGGGCTAAACGTTTTACGTCTTGATGGGTGTAAATACCCGATTCCGAAATAACCACTTTATCTGCCGGAATCAGTTTTCGTAGCTTTTCGGTAGTGGCTAAATCGGTGCTTAAATCGCGTAAATCGCGGTTATTAATACCAATAATTTGTGCATTAAGCGCAAGTGCGCGGTGTACTTCTTCTTCATTACTTACTTCTGTTAACACCGACATATTAAGTGAATCGGCAACAGCATGCAGTGCTTTATAGCTCTCGTCATCGAGTACTGAAAGCATTAATAATATAGCGTCACCGCCATAAATACGCGCCATATATACTTGGTACTCATCTATAAAAAAGTCTTTACAGATAAGCGGTTGTTCTACTTGGCTGCGCACAAATTCAAGATAGTCAAAACTGCCTTGAAAATATTTAGCATCAGTTAACACGCTCATGCAGGTAGCGTATTTTTTATAAACCGATGTAATTTCGGTTAAATCAAATGGCTCTCTAATTAGCCCTTTTGAAGGCGATGCTTTTTTACACTCTAAAATAAACTGTGTGCCTGGGGCGGCTAATGCTTTGTAAAAGCTACGGCTTGTAGGTACTGCAAGGTGTTTAAAGCTTTCAAGCGGGCGTGCGGCTTTACGCTCAATAAGTTCTAATTTTTTATCAGCAACAATTTTGTCTAATACATTAGCCATTACTTACCTCAATAATTGCATTTAGTGTGTTCATGGCTTGCCCTGAACTTAATAATGTTTGTACTTGCTTTGCCCCTTCTTTTAACGTTTCTGCTTTACCTGTTAGGTATAAAAGGGCAGCTACGTTAACCACAATGGCAGCATTATGTGCATCAGTGCCTTTGCCTTGTAAGATGGCAAGGCTAGCATTTGCGTTGTATTGTGGGCCTTCACCAGCGAGTTGTTCAAGTGAATAGTTTGCAAGGTCAAAGTCGCTTGGGTTTAGTGTGTACTGTGTAAGCTCGCCATTATTCAGCTCAACTACCGTTGTTGGACCGTGTAGAGCTATTTCGTCAGTGCCCGAGCCGTGAACAATCATAGCGCGCTTTGTGCCAAGGGTTTTAAGTGTTTGTGCCATTGGCATACATAACGCTTCGTTGTACACACCTAACAATTGCACATCAGGTGCTGCTGGGTTAGCAAGCGGGCCTAAAATATTAAAAATAGTGCGTGTTTTAAGCGCTGTACGCACGGCCATCGCATGGCGTACGCCACTGTGATAGTGCGGTGCAAACAAAAAGGTAAAATTGGTTTGCTCAAGGCATTTTGCTGCCTGCTCTGGGCTCATATCTATATTAATTCCCAGCGCTTTTAGTAAGTCGGCAGAGCCTGAATTACTCGATACACTGCGATTACCATGTTTTACCATGTTAATACCGGCAGCAGCGGCAACTATGGCTGCTGTTGTGCTTATATTAATTGTGTTTGAGCCATCACCGCCAGTGCCACAGCTATCAGCAAGTTGTGTACTGCTGGTAGTAAAAGCAACAGCGTTTTCGCGCATTGAGGCTGCAGCACCTGCTATTTCATCGCTTACTTCGCCTTTAATTTTAAGGCTTATTAGTAGGGCGGTTAGCTCAATCTCGCTCATGTTACCTTGCATTATTTCATCAAACAGTGCTTTGGCGTCTGCGTAGCTTAATGATTGCCCTGTAATTAGTTGTTCAATCGCGTGTTGAACATTTATGGGTTGTTCTGGTTGTGTACTCATAATGTCCTCTTTTATTTGGCGCGTGTTAAGTAAGCGACACTTTGCTGAAGTAGCATTGCGCCGTTTGGCGTCAGTATTGATTCTGGATGAAACTGATAACCCAATGCGTTGTCATCATGATGATAAATAGCCATAGGGATATCTTCGTACTGGGCAATAACCTTTATATTATCAGGCACTTTTGTTGCCATTAATGAATGGTAACGTGCTACAGGCATTGTATTGCCCATACCATCAAATACAGGATGTTCGCCTAATTTAATAATTGAAGACTTACCATGTACGGTTTCACCCGCGTGACCGATTACTCCACCGTAACTTTGTGTTAATGCTTGTTGGCCTAAACAAATGCCTAACATTGGGAAGTGGCCTTTAGAGAGCTCGATAAGCTCCATTAAACAGCCTGCATCGCTTGGTGTGCCAGGACCTGGTGAAAGTACTAATAGCACTTGGCCTTGCTCTTGGCGCATTTTATTAAAAATAACCTCAGCGCTAATGTTGTTTCTGTAAACAACAAGTTCGCAGCCAAGCATCGTAAGCTCATCAACTAAGTTATATGTAAATGAGTCAAAGTTATCTAAAAAATAGATTTTAATAGGATTCGTTTTACTCATTTTATACCGCCTTATACGTAGATTTTATGGCGGTGATAACCGCTTGTGCTTTAGCGCGAGTTTCGTTTGCTTCTGAAATAGGATCTGAGTCAAACACTACACCTGCACCTGCTTGCACGTAGGCTATGTTATTTTTAACAAAAGCAGAGCGAATAACAATACAGCTATCCATTGCGCCATCACCGGTTAAGTAACCTACAGCGCCGCCATAACTGCCACGGCGTTTCCCTTCTGTTTGACGTACAAGCTCAGCAGCACGTACTTTTGGCGCACCAACAAGGGTGCCCATGTTCATACACGCTTGGTAAGCGTGCAGTGCATCAAGTTCTGGTTTTAATGTGCCAACAACGCGTGAAACTAAATGCATTACCTGTGAATAGCGGTCTACTTTTAATAACTCTTTGGCAAAACGAGTACCTGCAACACTAATGCGGGCTACGTCATTACGCGCTAAATCAACAAGCATTAAATGCTCGGCGCGCTCTTTTTGATCGTTTCTTAGTTCCAGCTCAATGCGGCTGTCTAAGTCGGGGTTTATTTGCCCGTTAGCAAATTTGCCGCGCGCTCGAGTACCAGCAATTGGGTAAACTTCTACTTGCTGATTACTTACGTCGTACTTAAGGGCCGACTCAGGAGACGCGCCAAATAATGCAAAGTCTTCATCGCGCATATAAAACATGTAAGGGCTTGGGTTTTGCTTTTTAAGCTGGCTATACGCATGTAAAGAATCAGGGCAAGGTAGTGAAAATGTACGCGACGGCACAACCTGAAAAATATCACCATCTACAATGTTCTTTTTAAGCTTAACAACTTGCTCGCAGTAAGTGTCATCGTCTATATCAACGCTTACCTCACATTCGCCACTTTGCATATCCGCACTAAATTCTGCTGCGTTATCGCAAAGTGTATTTAACCGCTCAAGCTCTTTACCTACTTCAAAGCAGTTAGCGTGTACGTCTGGGCCATTAAATACATTACCAATGAGCTCAGTTGTTTGCTTTTGATGATCAATAACAACTAACGTTTCAGCTAAATAAAATACGTAATCTGGGCAGGTGTTTTCGCCATCAGGTACATCACTTAATTGCTCAAAGTTTGCAACCATGTCGTAGGCAAACACACCGCCTAAAAATACCGAAAACGGATTTTCGGTAGTGCTTTGAATGCTGTTAATACAGGTACGAAGAGCACTGAAGGCGTTATCGGCAACAAGCTTACTTGCTTCGTCTATATCGCTGCTGGTGTCTTGGTAGTTAAGTGTAAGCGTTGTGTCGTTTAATTGTGAATCACAGCTCTTAACATTTGCTTGTAAGTAGCTTAATAATTGCTTGCCGTTATTAGATTGTGCGCTAACAGTTACCGTTTTACCCTTACATACAATGCGCAGGGCGCTATCAACTAAAATTAAACTTTTTACACTGTCTTTAGAATCAATCTCAGCCGATTCAAGCAGTAGTGAGTTAGGCTTATCAAGTGCCGCGTATAATGCAAGAGGGCTACTAATATAGTCGCGTACTTGCGTAATGCTTGTTACTTCGCCTGGTGTGGTAGTTATATGACTAAAAATCAAACCTCATTCCCTCAAAAAATTAAACCCCGCAATGCGTTAGCAGTGCGGGGTTTGAATAACGATATCTAAATTACAAACAGATCATTACCGTCCCGCTATATCAGGCGCCACCACCAACGATGTGTAAGAGTAAGACCGTTATTCATGTTTTTCTGCCTCAAAATTTATTAAATATTTTTAACGTATACGTTTCGTAAAATTTAGTTATAAAAAAACCCGCATAGTTGCGGGTTTTGAATTTTTGTTAGACACGACAATTCATCACCCGAAAATTACGAGTGCCACCACCAAATAGTGTTTAAGTTTGAATTGATCATTATTGTTAATTCTTAATGTGTCTGAAAGTGGCTACAGTAAAACGTATCTTATGCTTTTGTGTCAAGTGTTTATTTAAAACAATTTAGTCAAAAAAGTTGTTATACTTACATAAACACCAGTAACCCTTAATTTTAAGCAGTTTTCTTTTGATAAAATACGATTTACATAGCCATACCACACATTCAGACGGGCGTTTAACGGTTGAAGAATTATTGCATCGCGCTGTTGATAAAAATATTGATGTGTTTGCTATTACCGATCATGACACTGTGGCGGCTATCAAGCCTGCTCAGCAATTTATTGAAGCAGAAAACTTACCGCTTTCATTAATAACGGGTACCGAAGTGTCTACCAAATGGGAAAGCTTCGAAATTCATATTGTAGGTTTAAATATTGATATTAATAATATTGACCTTACTTCTTTATTATCGGCTCAGCAGCAAAAGCGAGAAGAGCGTGCACTAGAAATAGGCGCACGCCTTGCAAAAAATGGCTTTGATGGCATTTACGAGCAAGCTAAAGAGCTGGCAAAAGACGCGCAAATTACGCGCGCACATTTTGCACGCGCCCTTATTGAGCGGGGTGTAGCTAAAAATTTCCCGGGTGTTTTTAAAAAGTACTTAGGGCGCGGCAAAACAGGCTATGTACCTAGTTGCTGGTGCACCATGCAAACCGCTGTAGAGGCAATACATGCCGCTGGTGGTGTTGCTGTACTTGCGCACCCAAGTAGCTATCAAATGTCAAACAAGTGGCTACGCAAATTATTAGTAGAATTTAAAAGTGTAGGAGGAGACGCAATGGAAGTTGCACAACCTCAACAGGCGCCAAGCGAACGTCAATTTTTAGGTGAACTCAGCCGTGAGTACGAACTACTTTGCTCGCAAGGGTCTGATTTTCATTTTCCGACAAGCTATTTAGAGCTTGGCAAAAATTTATACTTACCGAAAGACTGCCAAGGTGTTTGGCAAGTTTGGGAAGGACAAGAAGGGGCATTAACATGAGTCAATTATTCCATATTCATCCTGATAACCCGCAACCAAGATTGATTAGTCAAGCCGTTGATATTATTAAACAAGGTGGTGTTGTTGTTTACCCAACAGATTCGGGCTATGCCATTGGCTGTAATATTGGTAATAAGCAAGCCAAAGAGCGCATAGAGCGTATTCGTGGTATTGAAAAAAACGATAATTTTACGCTAGTTTGCCGTGATTTATCGGAGCTATCTACTTATGCACGTGTAGATAACCAGCTATTTAGATTAATTAAAAATAATACGCCAGGGCCTTATACCTTTATTTTTAAAGGCACAAAAGAAGTCCCTAAGCGTCTATTAAACGACAAGAAAAAAACCATTGGCATGCGTGTAATTGAACACCCAATTGCTTGTGCGTTACTTGCGGAACTTGGCGAGCCATTAATGTCGTGTTCTTTAATTTTACCCGGGCAGCAGTTTACTGAATCAGATCCGGATGAAATATTAGAGCGATTAGATAAACACGTTGATTTAATTATTCACGGTGGCCATTTAGCCGAGCAAGCAACCACAGTAATCGACTTGTCAGAAGATGAAGTTAAAATATTGCGTGTTGGCTGTGGTGATACAAGCCCGTTTGAGTAATAACAAGTGAGCGAAAGTACTGCTGATACAAAAAGTAGTGAAAAGCCAGTGCAGCAAAAGCTGCCACTGGCTTTTTTGCATGGTAAAGCGGTTGTAGATAAACCAGAAGACTTATATATTCCGCCCGATGCGCTCGAAATAATATTAGAAACCTTTGAAGGCCCGCTCGATTTACTGCTTTATTTAATTAAAAAGCATAAGCTTGATGTGCTCGATCTTTCTATTTTTAGTATTACAGAGCAGTATGTAAGTTACGTTGAAATGATGACCGAGTTTCAACTCGAACTTGCCGGCGAATATTTAGTAATGGCTGCGTTACTTGCACAAATTAAGTCGCGCTTATTACTCCCTGTTCACGAAGAGCTTGAAGAGGAAGAAGACCCTCGCGCTGAGCTTATTAAACGCCTGCAAGAATATGAGTTATTTAAAAAAGCCGCCGAAAACCTCGATGATATCCCCCGCGTTGGGCGTGATATTTTTATAGCGCATGCCGCTATGCCAATAAATGAAGACATAAGTCAAAACCTCCCTGATATTGAACTTAAAGACTTAATGCTGGCGTTGAGTGATGTTATGGCGCGAGCAAAAACGTTTGAACATCATCAAATTACTGCCGAAGTACTTTCAACCCGAGAGAGAATGAGCCAAATATTACAACAGCTATCGAAAGCAAATTCAGCGGTGGTATTTAATACGCTTTTTACGCCTGATGAAGGACGTAGTGGTGTGGTGGTTAGTTTTATAGCCATGCTTGAGCTCATTAAAGAAGGACTTGTTACTTGTTTGCAAGTAAGCCCAGAGAGCTTAATTTATGTCAGCTTGAGCGAGCAATCCACCCACCCTATAAACTTATCTGTTTAATCCTCAACTTCTAAAAACTGACTTTAATTATCAAAGTTCTGTGCGTATACGCACGTAAAGTGTTTGTAAATGTTATTTTCATTTACGGCTATGCACTATATTGTAACGTCATAGCATTATAGGACGTTACACATGTTTAAAAATACACCTTCATCTTACGGACTTGTCGCCATTATTTTACATTGGCTCATGGCGTTGACTATTTTTGGCCTGTTTGGTTTAGGTTTATATATGGTTGAGCTTACTTATTACGATAGCTGGTATAAAGGCTCGCTCGATTTACATAAAAGCATTGGTATTACGCTTGTGGCCGTATTTTTATTTAGAATTTTATGGCGTGCTTTATCTACACAACCTAAACCATTAGGTGAAAGTAAAGGCATGAACCAATTAGCACATACTGCGCATATTGCTATGTATATTATTTTGGCCGTTATTGTTGTTGCAGGGTATTTAATATCCACCGCAGACGGACGTCCAATAGAAGTATTTACTTTATTTAATGTATCAGCGCTTGATTTTGCATTTGATGACCAAGCCGATATTGCAGGAAAAGTACATTATTATGGCGCGTGCACATTAATCGGGTTTGCAGTATTGCATGCACTAGGGGCGTTAAAACATCACTTTATCGATAAAGATAAAACCTTAATCAGAATGATCAAACCATTAAAGGATGATTAAAATGAAAAAATTATTAGTAAGCACAGCCGTTTCGGCTGCAATGATGTTATCGGCAACAGGCGCTAATGCAGCTGATTATGTAATTGATACAAAAGGCGGGCACGCATCTGTTAACTTTAAAATTAAACACTTAGGTTACAGCTGGTTATATGGTCGTTTTAATACTTTTGACGGCACATTTAGTTATGATGCTAAAAACCCTGATGCATCAAAAATTATGGTAAATATTGACACCACAAGCCTTGATTCTAACCATGCAGAGCGTGATAAGCACTTACATGGTAAAGATTTTTTAAATGTGGATAAATACCCAAAAGCGACATTTAAAAGCACCAGCATTAAATTTGATGAAGATGGTGAAGAGGCCGACGTAACCGGCGAATTTACGCTGCATGGCGTAACTAAAACTATTACCTTTGAAATAGATAAAGTGGGCGAAGGTAAAGATCCTTGGGGCGGCTACCGCGTAGGTTTTGAGGGAGAAACCAGCCTTAAACTTACCGACTACGGTATTGATTACAACTTAGGGCCTGCATCTACCCATGTTGATATTATTTTATCAATAGAAGGCGTTCGTCAGTAATACCATTATTGAATATAAAAACGCCACTTACTGTGGCGTTTTTTTTGCTTAACAGAAACTCAAATTAAGCGACTTCGAATTTGTTTATTTTGCGCTATTAATACGTGACTGTAATAGCGGCCTTAAATGCTCGGGCAACCAGCGCATGAGTAAATCATTATAAGCCTGCATTTTTTTTATAACTTTAAGCTGCTCATTAAGAATAGCGATATCTTTTGCGCCTTGCTCGTTTTTAGTACAACCAATAAAGCCATAACTGAGCGCTGGGGATTCGGTTAATGGACGTTGGGTTAAGTTTTCTTCAAAGTGCATTGATTTAGCTAAATAGTAATGCTCGCTTGGGTAACCCAGCAAAATATCAATTCGTTTAAGGTTAAGCATATATGTAAGGCTCGCTAGGCTATCGCGTGTGGGTCTAATTACTAAATCAATGTTGGGTGTACTGTTTATTAAAGTATCTATTTCTTGGCCGTAAGAGCGGCTCATAGAAACTCCAAGAGTTAGTTTTTTATCTTGTATTAAATTGAGTAGTGATACTTCTTTTGATTCCGCTATATTTAGCGCTTTGGCGAGCTTTTTATGCATTGCTATTGAAGGCGAGAGGCCCGTTGTTGAGCTTTCGTCTGTGAAATAAATATGCTCTTTTCTGTAATCATTTTTATAAAGCGATAACGCACAAACATTATTTGAAGTATTAGACAGCTCTTGAATTACTTTACCTGAGGGGATAAGCATGCGGTTAAAGGTAATATTAGGAAGTTGTTTTTCAAGTAAAGAAATTATGCTTTCGTCACGGCCTTGGTGTTGATATTGACCATTTAAAATATAATAGGGTGCAAAATCGTGCGCTAGCCAGTTTATGGTTCTAGCATTGCTTATTGAGCTCAGACAGAAAAAAAGTAAGAAAGTTAAAAATATACGGAGCATTACAACAGCTACCAGTAATTATTATTGTAAAACTATTGTAACCAATAAAGGGCTAAAAAGTAAAATGCCAGCAACAAGGCTGGCATAATATCTTATCAATAATTGCAATAATAGAATGGCAATTAAAGTTATATGTTGCTTAGTTAGCTTTTAGCCACTTAACAAACTGGCGTGCATCACTCGCTTTTTGAAATAATGCATTTTTTAAACCTTGTGTATCACTGAAGATTACACGATGTTTGTTTACTGAAATTGATTGCACTGGATGTGCTATTTGGATCATAGACCCGTTATATTTATAAGACATAATAAAACTCACTTTATTCTTGTTATTTATTCTGCGCTATATTTTTATAGCAAATTGCAGTCAATAAATTAACGATGTTGTGTTTAGCTTCATTACAGTGTTGACGATCTTTATGACACTTTTGCGATGATAGTAAAAAATCATCTCGGTATTATTCAAGGGGTTCTCGCCGTACAATAACTTAGCTTTCAAATATACGTTTTGCGGGGCTTACTGGATCAGGGTAAATGGTTAACCGCGGCGGTTTCTTTAAACCAGAGAGGGAAGGTAACTTATATATAAATTGTGTGCAAGCTATTTATTATAAAAATATTTATAATAAATCTTATCAACTGCTTACAAAGCCCATTTTTAGTTACCAAAGGATAAGTATGAATTACCTGATAGTGAGTGATATTTATGGTTTAACCCCTGCTTTAAGTAAGTTATCACAGGCAATTAGTTCACATTTAGTGATTCTTGACCCTTACAATAACAAGATTCAAGCTATTGAAAGTGAACAAGATAGTTACAATAATTTTATACAGCAGTGTGGCCATGATAAATACACGGACAAACTTCAAAAATGCTTTGATAGTTTAAAAGTGCCCACCACGTGTATTGCGTTTAGCGCAGGGGCAAGTGCAGCATGGCGGGCACAGTTATTAACAGGCAATACACACCTTAAAAAGTTAATTGGCTTTTATCCGTCGCAAATTCGTAATTATTTAGCGTTAGATGCAAAAGTACCCTGTGAATTCATATTCCCAGCAAGTGAGAGTCACTTTAATGTTGATGAAGTTATTAAAGCTTTAAGCACCAAAGCGGGTGTTAAGTGCTATAAAACCAATTTTTTGCATGGTTTTATGAACGAGTACTCAACTAATTTTAATGCGCAAGGACTTATTGAATATAGTAACTATATAAAACAGAGCAGCCGTTAAAGCGTGTTTAGCTGCTTTTTATTAATATCAGGAAAATCAGTACGGGTATTATATTTTGCATACAGCGTTGTAAAAATGCTGCTGCCGGATAGTTTATCTAACTCTTTTATAAAGGTTTTAGCACTAGAGCGAGCGGGTCTACAGCATGTTTGATACTGTTTTATTATACCCGCGACAGATAAACCTTGTTTTTGTAGCTTAAGGTCGGCCTGTGCAAAAAAAGCCGCACCCGTCCAATAAACACGTTGCTGGGCGCGTTGTTTCCACATATCGGCAGAGAGCTTATTGAGTGGCTGTGTTTTAGTTTTGGTTTGCAGGCGGGCACGATCAAATCCTGCATTTAAACGTTGTACAAATTGCGGCTGGGTAATTATACCGCTGTCACGCATTATTACGTTTTGCATATAACTGGCAAAACCCTCGCTTAGCCAAAAACCGGAATAGGGAAGTAGCGGCAAATATAAATGCGAAAGTTCATGGTATAGCGTCCAATCTTTAGTTAATGCATTTAAACTGGCGTAGCGATCTATATGTAGTTCAAGCCCATCGGGGTTATTGCGCTTAACTGTAGCCCAAGGCACAGGCTCAAAAGCAAAGTATTGCGGTTTTAAATAAATAGGCAATGTGGTTTGTTTTAAAGGCCCCAGTGTATTTTGTGTTTTTTCAACACTTTGATTAACCCATGTAGACACTGTGTTTTGAGCATTACTTGAGAGCGAGCTAAGGTTATGTATGACTACTTCAACGGCTAATACGTTAAAAGAGCTGATTGATAGTAGCAGTACAAAAAAGTATTTCATTAAAATGCTCCACTGTAATTTAATAACTGGTACGCTAGGGTTAACATACAAGACCAACTAAATGGATAAATAATCACGCCTAATTCTTTATTTTTTAAAATGATAGTAACTATAAAAGTACAAATACAGACACTTCTAGCTAAGCATGGTTTAATCAATTAATCGTTATTTTAAGTTAGGTTTTAGCCATGACGTATCAGCATATTCAAGTTCCTGAGCACGGCCAAAATATCACTATTGATGCACAAGGACACTGGCAAATACCGTTAGAACCTATTATTGCTTTTATTGATGGCGATGGCGTGGGGCTGGATGTTATGCCGGTGATGCGCCACGTTGTTGATAGTGCAATTGAGCATTGTTATAAAAGTGCACGGAAAATTCATTGGATGCAAGTTTATAATGGCGAGCAGGCCGCAAAGCTGTATGACGGTGATTGGTTTCCGCAAGAAACAATTAACGCGGTACGTGCCTGCAAAATTGCCATAAAAGGGCCGTTAACCACACCACTGGGTGGTGGCTTTCGATCGCTTAATGTTGCACTCAGGCAAGAAATGGATTTGTTTGTAAATATGCGCACTATAAAAGGCTTTAGCGCACTTCCTTCTCCTTTAAAAAATCCTTTTTTAACAAACATAACAGTGCTTCGTGATAGCAGCGAAGACGTGTACTCAGGTATTGAGTGGCAAGCAGGCAGTGTAGAAAGCGAAAAAATGCTCGACTTTTTATGCGAGGAAATGGGCGTAACCCGCTTAAGGTTTTCACAAGAATGCGGTATTGGTATTAAAAATATATCTAAAGAAGGCTCTGAGCGACTAATGCGCTTTGCCATTAACTATGCACTTAAAAACGATAGTGAATCGTTAACGCTAGTGCATAAAGGCAATGTACTTAAATTTACCGATGGGGCATTTAAGCGTTGGGGGTATGCACTTGCACAAAGCGAATTTAATGCCACTGCACATGAAAATGGGCGTTGGCTGCAAATAGAGCGAGTAAATCAAGCACCTCTAATTATTAAAGAAGTTATAGCCGACAATATGCTGCAGCAATGTTTAATGCACCCAGAGCAATTTGATGTAGTGGTGACTACTAATCAAAACGGCGACTTTTTAGCGGATATGTTGAGCGCACAAGTTGGCGGTGTTGGCATAATGCCTGCTGCAAATTTAAATAACGATGTCGCATTTTTTGAGCCTACACACGGCACGTTTGAACGTATAGCAGGGCAAAATAAAGCAAACCCCAGCAGTAGTATTTTAAGTGCGGTATTAATGCTTAAATTTATGGGATGGGACGAGGCCGCATTACTGATAGAAAATGCGTTAGAGCAAACATTTAAAAGTGGTGAAGTAACCTTTGATTTAGCGCAAGAGCAGAGCGATAACTCAAGTATTCATAACTCGACAACCTTAACTTGTACTGGCTTTGCAAAGAAGGTTATCGAGCACTTTTAAACACATTCATTATTAAGCTGCTGAGGCAGTTTTTACTCTGTGCATGCAAGGGCGGTTGGTTAACTGCGCTGCACGATGGTAAATCTCATGTGCTTGAGGTTCATCGCACTGCGTACCACTAAGCGTATCCATTAACGCAACAACAATAATTGCAGGAACCTGGCAGCAATATTCGTCTAAAACGGCTTCTGTCGTTTGTGCATCAACATGGCAAAGTGGGTGGTTTTTAAGTTGGTATGCGTTTAGCAATGTATCCACTTCTAATACATCATTTGGTTGGTGCTTTGTTTTACGGCATTTACAACCAAACTCATCAACTAAAGTAGCTAATGCTTGGTAAGTTTCAGTGGTGTTAGTTTTTGCGCATAACTGCTCTTCAATAAACTGATGTAAGTTAGCATCAATAAATAACCCGTCTTGTTGTGTAAAGCTTGATGTTGTCATAATTATTACTCTTAGTTTGTTGGCTTAACTTCACTCTAGCGCTAAGTGTATTATTAATGAAATTGTTGTTTTCAATAACTGACATTGATTTCATCAATAGTAAGTTTTAAAACTAAATAAAAAATAGAAAACATACCTAAATTATACTAATTAATTTGGTGCAGAGCGGTAAAAACGTGCACAAAACTGGAACAAGGGGATTAGTTGATGAGTTAAGGTGGATGCTTAGTTAATTGTTTTTATTGAATTTTAATTATTTTATGAAGTTGGTACTAAGCTTGCTAATCTTACACTGTAGGTAGACTCCTATATCGACGATTTCCAAAAGCGCCATGGTATTTTCCCAAAGTTGAATACCACGGCGCTTTTTTATTTTCTCGTGTATTTTATTTATCCGTCACAATAGCAATAGCAATAGCAATAACAATAGTAATGTTAAATTTTAATAAAGTAGGGAATAGCTACTAAAATACCGCCTACAATCAACAGCATGCTAACACTGGTCATAAAGTACGGAAAAACCAATAATGACAAACCAATACAAAGTGGCACTACGGCTTTTTTTCTTCGCCCGTAAGTAAGGTAGCCAATACCTATGCCGCCAAACAAAACACTCCACGCAATTATTGATGCACTATCCATTTATAAATTACCTATTTTGAAATACTGATTTAAATTACGACCGACATAGCCAGTTTTTCAATACCATGTGAAGGAGTCCATCTTTTGAATTCCACGAAACCATACTTTTTATATAAATTTATTGCAGGAGTATTAGCAACTGCAGTCTCAACTCTTGCATGAGATAAATCATCCATTGCTAAAACATAATTTATTAGCTTACTTGCGATACCTTTTTTAAAATAGCTAGGATCAACGGTTAAACTACAAATATCTAAACACTCGTTGTTTGTATCTACTTCAATAACGGCTGCTAAACATTCTTTTTCGCTGTAGCCATAAAAGGTAGTTTCTGACTTTTTTATACCTTTAATATTACGCGCTAAAGGAGGGAAGTTATGCGCGTCGATCAGTTTAGCCTCAATAGCATAGGATTTTTGAAAGACAGCAAAAATTTTATTTGCAGTATCGTTATTCTTATTATTAAGTTTGTTTATCATTGTCTTCTTTTTTAGAAAATAAAGCATGAATACCATATGCCGTAATAAAACCTCTGGCACTAATTGTGAAAAAAAGAAATAAATAAAACTTTTTCGGGTTATTTTCTAAAGATGCCACTGCCGGCTCATTGTATCTCTTATAAATGACACCACTTTCGTAATTACAATAGCTGCGCAAAAGAATAAACAAACCTAAAACAATACACAGGAGCGCTTTACTTGTTTTCTTAGTGCTATTTTTAGCTATTACTATTTGTTGCGTAGCTTTGGGCTCAGTACGATTTGGTTTAGCTAATTCATCTTTAAGGCGTTTGTAGTTTTCGGGATATTTATGCGCATCAATACTTTCAAGTGCTTCGTTTAATTCACTAAGTGAATAAGTAGAGTAATCAATATTTATAATAATCTTCCTTAAAAGGCTCTTAAATAACATTTACACAGCAAGGTTTTTAAGTTTTTGTTATTTAATAGTATTTTTATAATCCGATTAAGTTAATTTTAATGTAGCAAAGACTTGAGGTTAGTCACTTTTACTTTCATATTTAAACTCGAATGAAACTATTGCGGCCAATATACCTCCAGTCGCTAATATAGCAGCGCTAAATAACATCTCCCATAATAATTTTTTCAATAGTAGAGCCTGATGAATATTTGTAAATATGACCCTCCAAGTTTGTTCAAAGTTGTATAAATTAACAATTTCATGAACATCGTATAAAAAAGTACCGAACCCATTCAAAAAGTATGCAAGAGCTATATAAACAAAAAATCGCGCAGTAAATAAGAGGGTTTTTAAATTATCAGTTTCAACTTTAGAGAAAGGAAGAAAGCTAATTTTGGTGACCTTGCTCATTATAAGTGAACACTTCAAATATAGGTATTGGTACATAAAATTCCATTTTTTAATATGTCTTAGGTTATTGATAACGAGTATCTAAAGTTATTGACTTTATATTACTAATTAAGAATAACGTAGTACCTATTTTGATTCAATTCTTTAGCGAACATTGTATTTGAGTTCTAGCTTTTTCATTAGGTAGTTTTTAACTCAATGTATTTAAAATGCTAACCAAGCTATTAGCTCAAAATTAGATGATTCAGTACATAGCACAGGCACTCGCATTAGGCTCTTGAGTACTAATTAAGGTTTGCTCTTAATTACCTATCTGCAATCGTTTTAGCAAACGCTAATAACTCACGCCTTAACCATTGGTGCGCCGGTGCATGGTGCAGCAGTGGGCTCCATATCATTTTTACCTCAATAGGCACTATTTGGAATGGCACAGGGCTGATTACTAAATCAGTATGAGAGGTTAATAACTTAGCTTGCCTGCGCGGTAGGGTGGCAATAAGTTGCTCTGATTGGCAAAGCAGGCTTGCAACCATATAGTGGCGAGTAAAAACACGTATTTTACGGGTTTGTTCTAGTTGCCAAAGCGCTTCATCTACCCAGCCTAATTTTTGCTTTCCTGATTTATTAGTAACAGCGGCTTCAGGCCCCCAGCCGGCACGATTTACCCAAATATGCTCTTTTTTTAAGTAGTCGTCTAACCCTGATTGTTGTAAAAATGTATTTTTAGGATGGGTTAAACAACAGTAATTATCGCGCCAAACACTGGCTTGATGAAACGAGCGTGGCAGGCCATTAAAGCGGTTTATTGCTAAATCTATCGTGCCTTTTTCCATGTCTTGCAGGTTTACGTCGCTTGGACTTAATACATCAAAATTAATACCGGGGTTTTTACTAAGCTGCGCCGTTATAAAGGGGGCTATTAAGGTCGACTCTATGTAGTCGTTTGCCATTATTCTAAACGTAACTTCAGCCGTTGTAGGGTTAAATTGCTCACTAGGCTGCGTAATAGCTTCGGCCATTTTTAAGAGCGCCTCAACTTCAGGCTTTAACGCAAGTGCCTTTGCCGTTGGCGTCATAGAGCCTGCAGCACGAACAAGTAGTGGGTCGTCAAATAAATCGCGCAAACGTTTTAATGCGTTACTCATAGCCGGTTGCGTAAGCGCGAGTTTATTGGCAGCTTTTGACACACTTTTTTCATCTATTAACACATTTAAATAAACGAGAAGGTTAAGATCGACATTTCTTATATTCATATGGGCGTGTTGGCCTTTCAGGGTTGAAATTTGTTCAATCTAGGGGCGATTTAATCGCGGCGCGAGGTTTGCCACCTAGTGGGCTAAGTAAAAATCGAGCAAAGCTTCCGCGTCCTGCTCACGCCCCTTACCTACATCCATGTAGGCAACAAAGAGTTAATCGTCCCTAGAAAGAACCCTATGGGCAGTGTGTATTTGGCCTTTATGCAGCGTTAAAGTACATTTATGGGGAGTCACCACACTACATGTACTTTGCCTTGCTTAAAAACCAAATACACGGCTGCAAAATTAACCTCGAAAGGTCAATACGCCCAATAAATTCTATTTATATGCTTTATTAATTATCTAAATTAAAGCCTGCTTGCTAAGGTGTAAACAATTAATAAAAAATAACCGCCATAACTGGCATCAATATAAGTGCTGTATTTATGCAAAATAGGCTAACACATCAATCTAATAATACGCTGCAAAACGTTATTGCCAGCAAGCTTGCACGATCTGTTTTTGCTGGATTTGAGGCGATGTTTTCGCAATTTTTAAATATTACACTGGGTGCACAAAGCCGTTTTGAACAACGACAGTACCACAGTGTGCAAAGTGCTATGCGTGAACGTTTACAAGTGTATGAGCGCGAAGTAAAAAACGTGAGTGAAGCCGTGAGAGTTATTGCTTATGCTGAGCTTACTTGCCCGCAAACGTGGCAGTTAGCTAAAAATATTTACGGCGATATGGTACAAAATCACGAAAATAAACCTATTGCGCATACTTTTTTTAATTCAACGTTTGGGGCAATTTGGGACGATAAAAAAATTCGTACTGTGCATTTGTTTGTATTAAAAGCAAAGTATCGTAGTGAGCCACGCTCTTATGAAAGCTTAGTGAGCAGGGTATCGCTACATAATGGGTTTAATAACGCCGTTAAAACGCTTATTACTAATCAAGTATTTAGAGTGCCATTTAGTAATTTAGAACGCGATGTAGCCACATTACAAAGTACGTTAATGCAAGGCGCTAAGCAGCAATGCAAACAGGTGTACGAACTTATCAATTTAAACGACGGGTATATTGAATACGCCAACTCATTATTTTTTAGAAACAAAGCCTGTTATTTAATTGGGCGCTGCATTGCTAAAAATGGCGACAATATGCCTTTTGCTATCGCTATTTTAAATACCGATGAGGGACTAAAGCTTGATGCTGTAATGATGGGCGCCGATCAATTAAGTTTATTATTTGGTTTTGCACGCACCTATTTTATGGTTGATACCGATAAACCCGCTCGTTATGTAGATTACTTAAGTGTGTTAATTCCACACAAACAAAGCTTTGAGTTATTTAACGCCATTGGCTTTATAAAGCACGCCAAAACTGAGTTTTATCGGCACAAGGTTGATACGACTAAAAATAGCCCAGCCAACTTCAAGTATGTTAAAGCGCCAGGGACGCCGGGCATGGTAATGCTGGTATTTACTATTGAAGGACTAGATTACGTTTATAAAGTAATTAAAGACAAATTTAGTGCGCCAAAAACAGCTACCAAAGCACAAGTGATAGACAAGTATAACTTTGTAAAACAAGCCGATAGGGTTGGTCGTTTGGTAGATACACACGAATTTAGATATTTAGCGTTTGATTTAAGCCGTTTTAGCGACGAGCTGCTTGAGCAGATGAAAAGCCAAATTGGTAGCAGCATGGTTATATCTGGCAAGGCACTCATTTTAAAGCACGTTTATGTTGAGCGTAAAATGACCCCGCTTAATTTATATATTAACCAATGCGATAACAAAACCTTAGAGAGAGTTATGCATGATTACGGTAAAGCAATTAAAGAATTAGCTGGTGCTAATATATTTCCGGGCGACATGCTAATGAAAAACTTTGGCGTAACGCGATGGGGGCGAGTTGTGTTTTACGACTTTGACGAAATTTGCTCACTAACCGATTGCAACTTTAGAGAGGTGCCACAAACCCAAAATGCACTTGAAGAGCTAAGTAGTAACTCGTATTTTGATATAGCTGAAAACGATATATTTCCGAGCCAATTTAAGGTGTTTTTTAGCGCCAACGAGGTTGCGTTTAATTATTTTAATAATGAGCACAGTAACTTGTTTTTAGCGACGTTTTGGCAAGGTTGTCAGCAACAAGTACACAATGGTTGTCTACCCGATGTTTATCCTTATAAACAAAGTTGGCGCTTTTGAGGTTGTTTGAATCTGTGTTCATCCCCATCTATAAGTTATTACAGTTTTTAAACTTGGAGCAACAATGAAATATATTTCTCATGAAGATGGTAATCTTGCATTTAGTGAAACCGAAAAACCGGTTTTAAAGAGCCATGAAGTACTTGTTAAAGTTGCAGCAATAGGTGTAAACCGTGCAGACAGTATGCAGCGCCAAGGTAAATACCCGGCCCCTGCGGGAGATAGCCCTATTTTAGGTTTAGAATGTGCGGGTACAGTTACTGAGCTTGGAAAAGATGTAGATAAAAGCTGGCTAAACAAGCGTATTTTTACATTGTGCTCTGGTGGTGCTTATAGCGAATATGTAGCAGTTGATGCAAAACAGCTTATGGAATTACCCGATGATGTAACAATGGCTGAGGGCGCTGCAATAAGCGAAGTGTATTTAACGGCATTTGGCGCATTATTTGAGCTTGGTAAATTACAAAAAGGGCAAACAGCGCTTATTCATGCAGGTGCTAGTGGTGTGGGCGGTGCAGCAATTCAAATGGCTAAAAGCGCAGGGGCTACCGTGGTTATTACCGCTGGTACGGATGATAAATGCCAACACGCAAAAGAACTCGGTGCCGATCATACAATTAACTACAAAACCACCGACTTTGTAGAATATATGAAAGCAAATGAGTTAACAGCAAATGCAATTGTAGATCCTGTTTCGGGTAGTTACTTAAATAAAAATGCCGCTATTGCAGCCATGGATTGCCAAATTGTAATGCTTGCATTTTTAGATGGACGTTTTGCAGAGGTTGATTTTGCGGCGCTTTTACAAAAGCGTATTTCGTTTCATGCCTCAACGCTTAGAAATCGTAGTATTGAGTTTAAACGCCAGGTGCGCGACGACTTTGTAGCGCGTTTTTACAATGATATTGCCACTAAAAAGTACGACTTTAACCTGTATAAAACATTGCCTTGGAGCGACGCAAACGAAGCCCATGCTATTTTAGAGCGTAATGAAAACGCAGGGAAAGTGGTTTTACTTGTAGAGTAACTCTTTAATTTTAGGGTTTAGCCCATATACTAAGCCCTATAAAAAATACTTAAGGTTTAATAATGAATCCAATACTAGCAATACTTAAAGAGCACAATGTAAGCGACGAAAAAGTAAAAGCATTGTTTGAAGCGTTTACTCAAAACCCAATGATGGCAATGGCGCTTGTTCAAGAGCTTGGTATTCCGCCAGAAAAGCTACAACAATTAATGGCAGTTGTGATGACTCAACCGCATCTTATTAAAGAAGCGACTGACGAACTTGGTTTAGATTTTGAAAAAGTAAAAGAAGCGAAAGAAAAACTCAATCAACAGTAATTGATAATCTAATTTTCAGATTGATCATATAGCAAGGTAAGCAACTACCTTGCTATACCCGTCGTAAAGCACACACTTTTTGTTACACTCTACATTGAACTGCTCAGTATTTAATTAGTCATAATAATACTTAATTAACGTAGGGAAATAATATGAAACCGCTTTATAGGTTTTGGAAAAACAACCGCTCTCTTATCGTATTTATTGCACTAATGAGCGTATTTAGAAGCGCTGTAGCCGATTGGTACGAAGTGCCAACAGGCTCAATGAAGCCAACAATTCAAGAAGGTGACAGAATACTTACCGATAAAATGGCCTACGATATTCGTGTCCCATTTACGCATATAAAACTACTTAAACTAGCGGACCCACAAACCGGTGATATTATTGTTTTTGACTCACAAGCTGCCGATAACCGTTTAATTAAACGTGTAATTGGTGTGCCAGGAGACACCGTTGCGCTTGAAAATAATGAGCTCATTATTAATGGTAAAAGACTTAATTATGCAGATCAGCAAAGCAACATAGACTCGCTTGATAAAATCGAAGATTTAAACGGATTAGCGCATTCGATAAGAGTGGCAAATATTCCTTCACGTTTATCGGGCTTTGATGCAATTACAATTCCTGATGATTATTATTTAGCAATGGGCGATAACCGCGACAATAGCGCTGACTCGCGTGTAATAGGTTTAATTCCGCGTAATGAGTTATTAGGAAAAGCAGAGCGCGTTATAGTCTCACTTGATTACGATAACTATTACCTACCAAGAAAAGACCGCGTATTGAAAAAGCTCAATTAAAAAGATGATTAATTTTATAGTTAAAATATAACTGCCTATTTAGGCAGTTTACTTATATATTTTTTTACAAGCTTGGTAAGAACACTACGCTCTTGTTCGGTATTTAATACCTTACAAAAATCGCCACTAACTGCAGCGCCACAAGCACCTGCTTCAAACCACTGAGATATATTATCTAAATTCACACCACCAACAGGCATTAATTGTGCTTTTGAAAATGGACCCGTTAATGCTTTAAAGTAACCAACGCCCATACTACCAGCAGGAAATACCTTAATAATATCAGCGTTATATTCAATTGCATTTGCTACATCGGTAGGTGTTAGTGCGCCCATTAATACGGGTAACCCGTGCTGGTGGGCAAGTTCGACAACCGATTTGTTGGTATTTGGCGTTACGATAAACTGCGCGCCAGCATCAATAGCTTGCTGGGCTAGGGTGGTGTTAATTATTGTGCCTGCACCAATAAGTGCGTTTTTATGCGCTGCGCGAGCTCTTGCTATTTCTTGCTCAAAGCCAGGTGTGTTTGAAGTGATCTCTAATGAGTGTATGCCCGCATTTATTAAACAATCAATTAATGGAGCTACATCGGTTTGTTGTTTTAAGCGCAGTATGGCGACTAATTTGTGTTGCTTTATTTGGCTACTTACTTTTGTTCTGTTGGTATCTAAAATTTGGGTCATAATTACAATTCACTTTATATCAAACGGGGTAGACGATTTAATAGGAAATAGTATAGTCAGGGAGTATGTACCTTTCTAAATTGAAAAATTAATTGATAAAGGTCACAGGCTTAATCAATTAAAGGCTTCAGAAAAATCTTGATTAACTTACTTGTTTCAATCGGCAATTCTTCATGAGGTAGGTGACCGGCATTACTCACTATTTCTAACTGAGTATTTGTGCTGTTGAGTATAAATTCTTTTGTGTAGTCAAATGGAACTACCTCGTCCTCCTCTCCCCAAACAACTAAAGTAGGTATATTTAGTTTATCGCCAGCAAATAACAAAGGGTCGAACGAGTACGATTTTAAAAGGGAGATTAATGCTGCTCTGTTACCAACTCTAAGAGTTAGTTCACTGTACTGCTGAAACTTACTAAACGGTATATCTTTATTTTTAAACACTCTTCTGAGACTGTTTTTAGTCACAAAGTAAGGTAAAAAATACAGGCTTAATTGCTTTGTTATTGGTAAATAAGCAAGTTTCCAGCCTATTAGCCAATTCTTAAATGGGGCTAGACGAGGAGTTGCGTTTATAAGAATAAGGGCATTTATTTTATTTCGATGATTTTTGGCTAGTTGCCATGAAATTTCACCACCAAAAGAATTGCCAACTAACGTATATGAGAATATTTCGAGTTTATTAATAAATTTCTCAACAAATTTTGAATAGTTTTTACTATCGTATTTTTTGCTCTCTTCCCATGGCCCAGTTATGCCAAAACCGGGTAAGTCCAAACTTATCACCCTGAAATCTTTTGTAAGTGTTTTAGTAACATCATGCCACGTATGTAAACTTGCTGATAGTCCATGCAGCATAATGAGTACTGGCGCATCTTTTTTTCCTTCATCTATATAATGAACGCTTATTTTGTCGATATTTACAAACTTTGAGTTATCGTATGACCAGCGTTTTTTTATTACGATAGCCGAAATATCTGGCGAGTATGTTAAATAAAATAATACTGTAAAGCCCAGGAGGAGAAAAATTATAAGGTATGTCAAAGCTTATTATTCCAATTATTGATTAGCGATATTGTAGAAGCTGAATCAATAGGTTTACTGTAGTAATAACCTTGGCCATAAGTACTGCCCATGCCTTTAAAAATTGCTATTTGATTAGCTGACTCGATACCCTCGATTGTTGTTTCAAATTTAAGCGCTTGTGCCAAAGATATAATAGATTTAACGATGGCAGTAGCTTGGGTGTTATCTACTACATTCAATTTTTCAACGAAAGATCGGTCAATCTTTAATTTATCCAACGGAATTTCTTGGAGATAGGAAAGTGAAGAGTAGCCTGTTCCAAAGTCATCGAGAGCAACCTTTACACCTCGCTCTCTTAAATTGTTCAATACCTTAACAACGTATTCGTAATTGTTAATCATTACAGACTCTGTAAGTTCTATTTCTAACTGTTCGGACGCCAAATTACTGCTTTTTAGGGCATTAAAAATATCTTCAACCAATGTGTTTTTAGTAAACTGTAATGCCGAAACATTAACAGAAACCTTAAGGTGTTTAGGCCATGAAGAAGCATCTTTGCAGGCTTGATTTAAAATAAATTGGCCAAGTTTATTTATTAGGCCACTTTCTTCAGCTAGTGGTATAAATGTATCCGGTGCAATAGTTCCTTTTATAGGGTGATTCCAGCGAACTAACGCTTCAAAACCATTGAGGCTACCCGACTTAAGATTTACTTGTGGTTGGTAATAAATAGTAAATTCGTTATTTATAAGTCCTTTTTTTATATCAGAGAGTAGGGCAAGCTTCGATTTTCCATTTTCTTCCATATATTGTTCAAAGAAACTGCATTTAGATTTTCCTGTCTCTTTTGCTGAATATAGAGCCATATCAGCAAATTTAAATAAATCATGAGCAGTCATAGTATCTTTTGGTGTAGAAGCAATTCCTATGCTCGCATACATTTCAATCTTATATTCGTGAACATACCATGGTTTTTTTAAAGTATCTAAAATTTGCTCGGCATGTTCTTGGGCTGAAGTTTTATCTAATGTATATTGATAAACAATTGCAAATTCATCTCCGCCAAGACGAGCAACTAACCCATTTGGCTTTATTGCAGCAGAAAGTCGTTTAGCCATTTCTTGTAATAATTGATCGCCCACTATATGTCCTAGTGAGTCGTTTATTATTTTAAAGTTATCTAAATCCATCAAGAAAAGAGTACAGTTTGCTGATGCTTTCTTTTCAAATACTTGTTTAATGAATTGATTGAACTTATGCCTGTTTGCTAAACCAGTTAAAGGATCTGCATTAGCTAAGAACTCCATTTCTTGTTCTCTTAATTTTATTTCTGTTATGTCAGAAATAACACCACGCCAACCTAAAAATAGTCCGTTAAAATTTACTAATGGCTTTGCTGTGATAGCCCACCATTTGTGGCACTTTGCTACTTCAACAGGTATTTGCATATTTTTAAATGGGAGTGGGGTACATAATTTAGTATTGAGGTCTTGAAACAGCTCTTTGCTTGTGGCGTTTTTACACAAGGAAAATATAATTGATGAGAAGTTTTGACCTTCTAATTCCTGTATGGTTACATTAAGTGCTTTAGCAAGGTGAAGGGAGGTATGCTGTAAATTACCTTTTTCATCAGTTTCCCATAGCCAGTCGCTTGCATTCTTTTCGAAGTCATTGAGTAACATACCAACGACTTGACGTTGATGTTCTATTTTTGTTTCTGCCTCTAAGTTTGATAAAAACATTCGAGAAAATACAATTACCGTTGAGGCGAGTATCAAGCCAAAAAAAGTGACTATTAACGCAAAGTACCAATAATGCCCCCAAAAATGGTATGGAATACCAATAAGTAATCCAAGAGTAAAAATACCAACCCATGCTAAGCCCGCTATAGGAAGAAATGAAAACATCCAAGCACCAACAGAGGCAAACGAAATTATAATACAGATAATTAATAGCCGGCCTTGTTCATCAGATAAACCAAATAAATAATTGGCCATCGTGATATGTAAAATAGCCGCTAAAGATAGAATTACAGTTAACCATTCTGCTGCGTGCTTCTTAATTAATGTGTTTTTTTCAATCGATTTACTTTTATACCACAAAATAATGTTAATAATAGCTATGCACCAAAGAGCGCTTATCCATGATATTAATACATAATGATTAACATCGTTCCAGAAAAATAATGTAAGAAGTAAAGAAGTTAGCATGTTGCCAGTACTACTAAAGGGCATTTGCTGTAAGATTGCGTAGTATTGGCGTGATTTAAACGCTTTGTACGTGTCTCTATTAGAGGAGTTTGTATTTATACTAGACTTGATATTTTTGATAAACCAAAAATAAACAGAATATAACAAATTAAAAAAGCTAGGGTTTGATGAGGTCGGTTCTCGATTCATGAATCTTAGGGGGTCCTTTCCCAAATAGCATTAATTGACAATTTAAAAGGTCTAAATTATTGGCTTATATATTAGCACAGTCCTTTTTTAATACTATTTATGCATTTTATGATAATCATATTGTAATAAAAACCGCTGATGTATCAGCGGTTTTTATAGTATGAGTAATATTACATTACCCGCATACCAGGCTCTGAGCCGTCATCTGGGTTAAGAATGTAAATTTCTTTTCCGCCAGGGCCTGCTGCTAATACCATGCCTTCAGACATACCAAAGCGCATTTTACGAGGCTTAAGGTTCGCAACCATAACGGTTAGCTTGCCTTCGATATCCTCAGGTGCGTAAGCTGATTTAATACCCGCAAACACTTGGCGAGTTTCGCCGCCTAAATCAAGTGTTAGCTTAAGTAGTTTATCTGCGCCTTCTACGTGCTCTGCTTTAGCAATTTTGGCTACGCGTAGGTCTACTTTTGCAAAATCATCGAACTCAATCTCGTCGCTAATAGGCTCTTTTGCAAGTGGGCTGTTAGGGTCAATTGTTACTTTTGGTGCTAAGCTTTCTTTAGATTCTTCAACCATTTTGTTCACTTTATCCATTTCAACACGTTGCATTAACGGTTTAAATTTATTGATAGGGTGGCTTACTAGCGCATTTTGAACGCCGTCCCATGCAAGGTCGTCATTTAAAAACGCTTGTACGTTGTCTGCCATTCCTGGTAACACGGGTTTTAAGTAAGTAATTAAAATGCGGAACAAGTTAAGACCAAGAGAACACACTTCGTGTGCTTCTTGTTGCTTAGTTTCGTCTTTAATTAATACCCAAGGCGCTGCGCCATCAATAAATTGGTTTGCTTTGTCGGCAAGCGCCATTATTTCGCGAATTGCGCGGCTGTAATCGCGGTTTTCATAGTGTGTTGTAATGCTCGGTGCAGCCGCTTGAAACTCTGCTAACAGCTCTGGTTGCATAATAGTGTTGCTTAGCTTGCCATCAAACTTTTTAGTAATAAAGCCAGCACAACGGCTCGCTATGTTGACTACTTTACCTACTAGGTCTGAATTTACGCGCTGTGCAAAGTCTTCTAGGTTTAAATCCAGATCAACAATACCGCTACTTAATTTTGCTGCGTAGTAGTAACGTAAGTACTCTGGATTTAAGTTATCTAAATAAGTACGCGCTTTAATAAACGTACCCTTTGATTTAGACATTTTTTCGCCATTCACAGTGACAAAACCATGAGCGAATACGTTAGTTGGCTTTCTAAAATTAGCGCCTTCTAGCATTGCTGGCCAAAATAAGCTGTGGAAGTAGATAATGTCTTTACCAATAAAGTGATAAAGCTCTGCGTCTGAACCCTCAGCCCAAAACGCATCAAAGTCGATGCCTGTTTTGTCACACAGGTTTTTAAAGCTCGCCATGTAACCAATAGGAGCATCTAACCAAACGTAGAAGTATTTGCCCGGTGCATTTGGAATTTCAAAACCAAAATAAGGTGCATCGCGGCTAATATCCCATTGCTGCAAGCCATCGGTAAACCATTCATCTAGCTTATTAGCCATTTCTTGTTGAATAGTGCCCGAGTGTAGCCATTCTTTTAGCATGCCTTCAAATGCTGGCAGGTCAAAAAAGTAATGCTCAGAATCTTTCAGTACAGGCTCAGCGCCCGACATTACAGAACGTGGGTTGATTAAATCTGTAGGGCTGTATGTAGCACCACATGAATCACAACTGTCGCCATTTTGGTTTTCAGACTTACACGTTGGGCAAGTACCTGTTACAAAGCGGTCTGGTAAGAAAATACCTTTTTCTGGATCGAATAATTGCGAAATAGTGTGCTTTTTAATATGACCGGCATCGTTTAGGCGGTTATAAATAAGCTCGCTTAATTCTTTGTTTTCTTGGCTGTGTGTGCTGTGGTAGTTATCAAATTTGATATTAAAGTCAGCAAAGTCGCGTTGGCGCTCTATGCTTACTTGTTTTACCGCTTCTTCAGGCGTGATCCCTTGCTTTTGCGCATTAAGCATAATTGGTGTGCCGTGGGCATCGTCTGCGCAAACATAATAAGCTTCGTGGCCCTGTAGTTTTTGAAAACGTGACCAAATATCAGTTTGAATATATTCCAATAAATGACCTAAGTGAGTAGGGCCATTTGCATAAGGTAATGCGCTGGTAATCAGGATCTTTCGCTGCGTCATAATCATTCCGAATTGAGGATAAAACGCCGTTTTTATTATACAAACGACAATTATCATTAATTTATCCATAAGCTATTTGCTTAGAGTGCACACAGCTTATGGATTTTTATTAATTGACTGGTGTTAATGCCCTGAATGTTACATAATTCCGTGGCACTTTTCATCAAAGAAACGCTATTTAATTGCTATGTTTGGACTGTCGAAACTATTCTCTTCTAAATCGGTGCAAAAACAACCGATTATTACTGCCTTAGCGGCATATCGTAGTGCGGCTTTTGCCGTCGGTATTGACGAAAGCTTCATTGATACTATTACTCAAAATGACGATAAATCACTACACATTAAATTAACTCTGCCATTTGCTGGGCAATCAGAAATGCCTTTAGTTGAGCAACACGTAAGTGAAAGCTTAAATGTGCCTGTAACAATTAGCGCCAAGGTTATCATTAAAGAGGCGGCTAAGTTTAAAGCGATTAAACATATTGTGCTTATTGCCTCAGGCAAAGGTGGGGTAGGTAAGTCGACTACTGCTGTTAACTTGGCAGGCGCGCTTAAAAATGAAGGCGCAAAGGTGGGTATTTTAGACGCTGATATTTATGGCCCATCTATTCCAATGCTTTTAGGATTAGTGGGCGCAGAGCCCGTCACTAAAGATAACAAACAGCTACAGCCTTTTGATGCAAATGGCATTAAAGCGCAGTCAATTGGCTTTTTAGTCCCAAGCGATGATGCCACAGTATGGCGCGGACCAATGGCGTCAGGCGCGCTTAGCCAATTGCTTAACGAGACTGATTGGGGCGAGCTTGATTATTTAATTGTTGATATGCCACCGGGCACTGGTGATATTCAACTTACAATGAGCCAAAAAGTACCCGCGAGCGGCACTGTTATTGTCACTACGCCGCAAGACTTAGCCCTTGCCGATGCGCAAAAAGGCATTGCTATGTTTAATAAAGTAAACGTGCCAGTGCTGGGCTTAATTGAAAACATGAGTTATTACATTTGCAGCCACTGCGGTGAAGCTAACCACGTATTTGGTAAAGACGGCGCACAAAAACTTGCGCACAAGCACGGCGTACCCGTACTTAGCCATATTCCTCTTGCAATAGATATACGCGAGTATTCTGAGCAAGGAAAACTTATTGCAAGCGATAACGACGCGGCAATAAGCAAAACATACAGCGCAGCAGCGAGGCTTATAGCCAGCACGCTTTATTATCAACAGCATCACAATGCAATTGAAATTGTGATTACGGAAGATTAATAAATAATGAGACTTTCAGACACACATATTAAAGAATACTTAAGCGATGGCCGCATAGTTATTGAGCCTGCACCAACGAGCGAGATGATTTCAGGCGTGACTGCCGATTTACGCTTGGGTAATAAATTTAGAACGTTTAATGCGCATAACGCGGCATACGTCGATTTAAGTGGTCCAAAAGATCAGTTAAATAAGGCGATGGAATCGATTATGAGTGAAGAAATAGTGCTTGATGAAGGTGAAGCATTCTTTTTACACCCAGGTGAACTTGCACTAGCTATTACCCATGAAAAAGTAACTCTACCAGCAGATATAGTAGGTTGGTTAGATGGACGCTCATCGCTTGCGCGTTTGGGTTTAATGGTGCATGTAACCGCGCATCGAATAGACCCAGGCTGGAGCGGCAATATTGTTTTAGAGTTTTACAACTCAGGTAAATTACCACTGGCACTACGCCCACTGATGAAAATTGGTGCTATGAGCTTTGAAATGTTATCGGGCCCGTGTGAAAACCCATACAATATTCGTAAAGATGCAAAATATAAAGATCAAAGCAGCGCAGTAGCAAGTCGTATTAGTGACGATAAATAATCACCAAATATAGGCATTACTCGTCTATTTTATGAAGCGCGTAACCCAGTAGTTCAAAATACTGGTTAAGCGCTTCATTTGCTTTATTGATATGCTCACTATTTGGGTATATTAAATTACTACTTTTTAAGCCTCCCACTAAAAAGCTATTTTTTATATACGTGTGGCCTTCAATACAGGCTTCAAAACACCGTGCTGCAAGCTCTTCTGGCATGCTCATATAATTCATATTGTGGGCTTTATCGTGTTCTATACACGCTTGTACAAAATTATTTGCATCAATACCATCTTCATCTAAAAATACATGTTTATAAAAACTGTTCAAAGCATTATTAAGTGGATGCGATAAATTAGGTGTGTTTGAAAGCCACAATTTTGAGGCAAAGCCAAAGCGTGGTTTTGCTGCAAATAAGTGCTCGCTTATATGATGGTCAAACGCATGGAACCATTCGTGAGCAAGTGCACCACCGCCTGCATTTTTTGCAAGAGCAAGTGTTTGAGAGGCTGCGTTATAATGCGCTTGCACACCTTTTTGACCACCATGACCAAACGCAAAATTAAGCTTGCCGCGCAGGCCAATTGCTTTAGGTGGTAAATGCAGTATTTGCGCAAGATCCGCCAGTGCATCGTAAATTAAGTTGGCGCTAATATAGCGCTCTTCTTTAGTTACCCATTTACCAACGACCATTGACCTAAAGCCGAAGGTATCTCTTATATCGCTAAAGTCGACTTGGTCGTCAAAGCGATAGTCGGGTCCTTGGCGAGTAAAGCCACGTTTTAGTCTGTTAGGGTAGTTACGCATTGCAAGTTTCATATAGTAACGAATTTAATCTAAGTAACGTGCTTTTACGTGCTCGGGCATGTGTTGGGTTTGTTTTTGTATTAATTCATTAAGCGTATTATAAAGTGGTGCGGGATTTAGCTGCTCTATTAAAAACAAACTATGCGCTACAGCCTCAAGTGTGGATAGGCTGTCGGCCCGAGGGGCTTTACGAATAGCATAACGATTTTTAGGTAGCTGTTTAAAACTGACCGTTTTAAATTGATTTAGTAATGTGGTGAGCTGCAAAATTTTGTAGGCTTTTTTCCATGTACCATCAACCACGATTAAATGGGTGATGTTTTTTACATTTGGCTGCTCAGTGTTATCGTCTAAATTTACAGCGTGTTCGTTAGGGTAGAGTAAAACAGTTGAGCTTACTGGCAGTGTTTTTAGTATGGAAAAGCCATCATTATTTTCGCCTTTGATTATTTGGCAATCAGTTAGGCATAAATTGAGTAGTTTAGCGGTATTTTTTGCTATTTTTTCTTCACTCGGGTGCTGTAGAATAATAACCGTAACTTTGTTGTTTATTTTTGTAATTGCGTTGCAAATACAGGTGTTTAGTGAAAAGTTACAATGATTACAAAGTGTGCGTGCCATTTAATAAACTTTTTGTTGCCAGTATGATCCTCGCAATTATACATTTATAAGGTAATTAAGTTGGTTTTTTTTACGCATCAATATAAAGTAGTACTATTAAACTGTAACTTACATGGATTGTTTTAAGGGCTTAAAATATGACAGAAATAAATATTGATACATCAGCATTAGAGAGTATGGAATCGTTATTGGGTGAGCAGTTTGCTGATACACTTGATTTTTGCTGCTCAGAGTTTGAACGTTTAGGCTCAGAAGTGTTAGCAACCATTGGTAAAGATAAAGAAGCAGCTATTCGCCACTCCCATAGCTTAAAATCGAATGCGGCGCAGTTTGGAGCTTCAAGCCTTGCTGAAGTATCGCGTGTTATTGAACAAAATTTAAACCTAGATAACTTAGCTGAAGCTATCGACGCATCTAATAGCTTGATGGCTCAAGTAACAGGCTCTCAAGCTAAGCTAAATGAATGGTTAGCATCTCGTTAATTATTGAAGCTGAAACGTGAATTTATTTCAGTATTAAGCACCTAAATTGACTGGCATTTTACGCCTTTACTAGGTTAGTCTAAAGATTCACTAGGGCGTGTTGATCTTTCGGGATTGAATTTGCAACGAGTGTCTGGTTTTTAGGTTAGGCAGAGCCTATGCAGTGTGGTTTTTCCACATAAATAGGCGATAACAACACATAAAATCCAAACACGCATTGCCCAGAGGGTTCTTCCTAGGGGCTATTTTCTCTTTGTTACTCAATTTTTACTTAGCCCACTAGGTTACAAATCTCGCGCCGCGATTAAATCGCCCCTAGGTTGAACAAATTTAATCCATAAAGTCAATACGCCCTAAAGAGGTAAAAATGTCTGATATTAAAAAGAGTCACAAATTAGAAGGTGTATGTTATGACATTCGTGGGCCGGTTTTAGCACAAGCTAAAAAAATGGAAGACGAAGGTCAAAAAGTATTAAAATTGAATATAGGTAATCCAGCTGCTTTTGGTTTTGATATGCCAGAAGATATGCACCGCGATATTATCCGCAACTTATATTCAGCCCAAGGTTACTGTGACTCTAAAGGCCTCTATTCAGCCCGCGTGGCTATTTATCAGCACTACCAACAACGTGGATTACATAATTTAGATGTAGATAGTATCTATATTGGTAATGGCGTAAGCGAACTTATTCAGATGATCACCCAAGCGCTATTAAATAATGGCGATGAAGTGCTTATTCCAGCTCCAGATTATCCACTTTGGACTGCTTCTGTCACATTATCGGGTGGTAATCCGGTGCATTATTTATGTGATGAAGAGCAAGATTGGTTTCCGGATATTGCAGATATAAAAAGCAAAATAACGTCTAAAACTAAAGCTTTGGTATTAATTAATCCTAATAATCCGACAGGTGCGGTTTACAGTGATGATTTGCTAATGCAATTAATTGATATAGCGCGTGAACATAAACTACTGTTATTGAGCGATGAGATTTACGAAAAGATTTTATACGATGGTATAACGCATACTTCAATCGGCTCACTGTGTGATGATGTACCAATCATTACTTTTAATGGTTTAGCAAAAACCTACCGTGCAGCGGGGCTAAGAATGGGGTGGATGGTGCTAAGCGGTCGTACCTCGGTAATGGATGATTTACGCAAAGGTCTTGAAATACTTTCATCTATGCGTTTGTGCGCCAATGTACCTGCGCAATATGCAATTCAACAAGCGTTGGGCGGTGTGCAATCAATTGATAATTTAATTAACCCAGGCGGGCGCTTATACGAGCAGCGCGATATAGCATGGCGCGGGTTAAACGCTATTGAAGGCATTAGTTGTAAAAAACCTAAAGGCGCGCTTTATGCGTTTGCCAAAGTAGATACAGCACTTTTTAACGTTAAAGATGATGAAAAGATGATGTACGATTTGCTAAAAGCCGAAAAAATATTACTTGTACATGGCAGGGCGTTTAATTGGCCCGAGCCGGATCATTTTAGATTGGTATTTTTACCAAGCAAAGATGATTTATCGGATGCGATGTTAAAAATGAAGCGTTTTTTTAAAGACTATCGCCAAGTATAGTTATTTAAAAAATAAAAAAACGAGCCAAATTTGGCTCGTTTTTTACTTTAGTCATGAATATATTGGCTAATACGCTTTATCTACACGCACCGTGTTGTCGTTCAAGTACACTAATCTTACATTATCGCCTTTGCTAAAGCGCATTGATTGGTCTTGATCTTGGACAACCATAAACTGGTCGCCGTTTTCAACTTGTATTAATAACTCTACAAAATGATTTTGCTGATAATGACTTTGCTGCTGCCTATTATGTGCAACACTGCCGCCAATTACCGAGCCTAATATTGTTGCTACTGTGCGGCCGCTACCGCCACCAAACTGGTTGCCTACAACACCACCGAGTAATGCACCGCCGAAGGTTTTCCAGCCGTTGTTTTTGTCTTGAATGATTTCTTGTTCGGTAATATTGCGTACCGATTTTACGTCACCAAATAAAACTTGCTGCACAGGGACTGCTTTATTGCGCTCGTATTGAGCAAAAGTTGGCGCGCTCACACTAAGTAGGGCACACATTATTAATATTATAGCTTTCATAATAATCTCCTATTGGTAGCCTTTATGGGCTTATTAGCCCGTAAAGGCTTAGTAACTACCAACCAAATGTCGATTTTTCTTTAGTTTTACGAATTTCAGTTTCGTCTGCCCATTCAACTAGGCCGCTTTCCATATCCATTAAACGCATCGTAAATTTATAGTATACGTCTGATTTATCGGCATTTGATTTAACTATGCTCGATAAATTTCCGTATAACATATATTGCGCGCCAATTTGTTTACCAAATGCAACGGCTGTTGCAGGGTTAACAAGGGCATCTTCGTTTTGAAACGTTAATTGCTCACGCACTGACTCAACACGCGTCATATCTACAAAACGGAACTTACCACTGCGTAGCATTTGCGTTGAGATTGAATCGGTGATTGATTCAGTATCAATGTGCTCACTAGTTTTGTTTTTTATACGCTCAACAAATACTACAGGGCGTTTATTAGCGGTCATTGTGCCAACAACGGGTGAGCTGAGTAATGAATCGGTCATTTGGCTCGCTACTTTTTGTAAGTCGGTAGAGCCAAAATTAATATCGGTTGTTTCTACTGCTTGTGCGTCGCCATAACTTACTACGGCTTTATTAGCACAGCCACTTAATACTAAAGCGCTCAAGCCAACTAAAGCGTAAGTTGATGCTGTTTTAAATTTGTTACTGATGATCATGGTTGTTTCCTTTAATCTTTAAATTCTTGTGATTCGGTAGACACTTCTCTTACTGCTAAAGAAAAGGTAACCGCACCAGAGCTCGGTGCTAAGCCCGGTAATTGTGTTTTTGCAAAACCAAATAAGGTGAGTGCTTGCCAAGGTGAATGATTGCCTTTAATAACAAAGCCGTCTTTATCAAACCAATTAAATTGATACTGCAAATACTGTGATTTTTTATACTGGCTCGAAAGTGTCACTACTACATCGGTTAACTGGTTGGTTTGACGTGTTTTCACATCAGTAATGGCCAGCTTTTTACCAAGCTCTGGGTTATCTACACGTAATTGCTCATTAAACTGGTTTTTATTTTGTTCAACAGAAATACCCGATGTAACCGGTTGGCTGGAACATGCACTGAGCATTAAGGCTGCTAATAATGGCGCTATGTATTTCATGATGGCTCCTAAAGTTGAACTACGTGGTAATTAAAGTAGTTATTAATAGAGGTTAAGTAAATTAACGTTAACCCTTGCTTACTAATGGTAAAATTTATAGGTGCTTGTGTGCCTATATGCACAGAATGCTCACCTGTATTTAGGCTTTGCCTTGCGACACTTATTTGATTTGGAAGTGTAAGCCAGCTGCGTGTATCAGCTTGCTCAGACGCCAAATTATAAATATTAGCAAGTATGTTACCTACATCACCGGCACTGCGAGCAAGTTCTGCCCGCACTTTCTCTTTAGCTACTAGTCTAAGTACTTGGCGAGCGACTTTTGCAGGTATTTGATCTTCTAAAGTTTTAGCTGCAAGTGCTTCAATGTGTACCAGTGGGCTAAGCGCCAAGCTTTGTGCATCTATATTTATATTGTTAAGGCGGCGCACATAGGCATTATCTTTATATACCGGCATCGCCAAGCTGTAAAAGCGTGCATCGCCACGTGATGAATAAATTGGCAAGCGCAGTTTAAATTCATCTTGTTTTGGTACTAATCCTTGTTCAAATAAAACAATTACTTCGCCTTGTGATGAAGAAATAGTGGGCGTATCGCCAAAGCGTTTTTTAAATTCATTTAGATCTTGGTCAAACCCTTGTTTTTTAGCAAGGCGCATTACATCTTGCTGTAAATAAATATTGTTAGGTTGTATAGCCAATGCTTTTTTATAATCTATATAGGCGTCGTCGTATTGTTTAGCACTTTGGTAAAGCAAAGCAGATAAGTAGAATGTGTAGGCATTTTGAAAGCCATTTTTTATGTTTCTGGTTACATTGCTCATGCTTGGGTAGTGTTGCTGAGCTTCTTTAGCGGTTGAGTCTACTTCTGCTTCATTCTCGCTAAGCGCATCAACTTGTACTTTATTAGCTCGGCGAATTTCGACCAATGCGCCTTCAACATCATTTTTATACACGTAGTTAAGTGCTTTATAACTATGAAGCATGCTCATTTCGTAAGCGGGTGGCACATAAGTTATTGCTGAGTCGTTGGTAAATAAAGCGTTACTTTGTTCAAGGCCCGCACTAACTTGTATTTTGGCGGCTTCACGTTTTTTTTGCATTTGCGTATACACGTTCTCAAATTTGCTTTGTGCATCATCTGGTGTATTAGCTAAGTCGTTTAAACGAGCTTGCTCAAGTTGGTTGAGTAAGTAGCTGCTGTGCAGGGTGCTATTATTAGCAATAAGGGATTGCGCTTCTTCGATATTATTTTTCTCGATCGCATTTCTTATTGGTGTCATTTGCGTGGCATAGTCATTAAACAGGTCATTAAAACCCATTGTGCTACACCCACTTAAAATAAAACAAAAGCTTAAAATTATACTGCGGCGCACTGAGCACTCCTCTTAATTTACCTGTATACATTAACATACTATTTTTAGCTAAATGTGTGAAATATTGTAAAAAATCGTAGAGTAAAACTGCCTGCTAATAAAGAAATATAAAATGACATTAGTGAACAAAGTGTGAATTTTTTTGGTTTATTATGAACTACACTGAAATAGTATTTTCGCTTTAGCGGTCTTGCTAAGAGTTATATCACTCAGAGGAATTAAAAAATGAAAAAGTTTACAGGTGCAGCAATGGCTGTAATGGTAGCAGGTTTAGTTGGTTGTAATGCAACAGAGGCAGAAACGGCAACATCAAGTGCAGTTGCTAATAATGGCGCAACAACTGATTTAGTTCATTGTTATGATGCGAATGTATGTGGTGGCCATAACGATTGTAAAACAGCTGAGAATGCATGTGCAGGTCAAGCGTCATGTAAAGGGACTGGTTTTGTAGCAATGCCTGCAAAATCATGTGCTGACGTTGGCGGTACAGTAAAAGATAAATGGGTTGGAAGTGTAGCTAAAGCAGATTTAGTACATTGTAACGATGTAAATGTGTGTGGCGGTCATAACGATTGTAAGACTGCTAATAATGCTTGTGCTGGACATGCATCATGTAAAGGCACCGGTTTTGTATCAATGCCTGCAAAAGCATGTGGTGATATTGGTGGCTCTGTAGGTAGCTAATACAAATTATCGAACGCATAAAATAAGCCTGAACGATGTGTTTTCTTATTCAGGCTTATTAAGGAAGTTTATGACAAATCGTTTTTTAGGTTTTGGTTTAGGACTGAGAGCCCCGCATTTTGAGCAAATTATTGCAGAGAAACCAGCTGTAGACTGGTTTGAAATTATCTCAGAAAACTATTTTGTAGCCGGTGGAAAACCTTGGCATTATTTAAATAAAATAAGAGCAGATTATCCGATTGTTATGCATGGGGTATCAATGTCGATTGGTAGTATTGACCCTATTAATAAGGACTACTTAAATCAGTTAAAAAACACAATTGCGAGGGTTGAGCCGCAGTGGGTGTCTGATCATTTATGTTTTACCCAAGTGGGCGGTATTAATAGCCACGATTTACTACCAATGCCTTACACCTCAGAGGCACTTGATCATTTAGCAAATAAGATTTCGCAAGTTCAGGACTACCTAGGGCGCGAAATGATTTTTGAAAATGTATCGAGCTATTTAACCTATAACGATTCACAAATGAGTGAATGGGAATTCTTAGCGCAATTACATAAGCAAACAGGCTGTAAGTTTTTAATGGATGTAAATAATGTTTATGTAAGTGCACGAAATCACGACTTTAATGCTATGGATTATTTATCAGCTATTCCGAGTACAGCTATTGCACAAATTCACTTAGCAGGACATCAAGACTTTGGTACGCATATTATAGATACTCACGATGAAGATGTTCCCGATGCGGTATGGGACTTATATGCTCAGTATGCAAAAACATTAAATCCGGTAAGTACCATGATTGAACGCGATGATAATATTGGCTCCCTTGATGATTTAATTACTGAGCTTGAGCATGCTAAAGCGCTAGTGAAACCGTTTTGGGATATAAGATCATGAGTGATTTAGCAAAGCTGCAAAAACAGTTTATGAATTTACTGCAAGGTGAAAGCTCGGATATTAGCGAGCAAATTGCGCAGCAAGGGCAGTTAAATACACAACAGCGACTCTCTATTTATCAAAGCGCTTATAAAATTCGCTTAAGAGCCGTGATTGAGCAAGATCACGAACAGTTGGGTATTTACTTAGGTGATGATTTATTTGAGATGATGGTTGATGGTTATTTAACTTTATATCCTTCAACTCATACGTCACTACGAATTTTTGCAGAGCAACTACCAGATTATTTAGCCGCTAATACTCCTTTTAGTGATTACCCCATACTTGCAGATATAGCCAAATTTGAACGACTATTACTAAGTACTTTTGATGCAAGCGATAAAACATTACTTAATGTATCAGAGCTTGAAAGTATTGAACCTCAACAATGGCCAAATTTACTATTAAAATTACATCCAAGTGTACAGTTAGTTGCGTTTAATACGTTGGCGGTTGAAAGTTGGCAGGCAATAAAACAAAAGCAAACACCGCCAGAGCCAAGAGGCTCAGAACCTCGCTTTTGGGTTGTAGCACGTGATGCTCAAAGACGTACACAATATTTAAGCGTTGATGCACAAGAATACCGCTTACTGAGTTTATTAAAACAAAACACACCCTTTGCACAGTTATGTCAATCCTGTTTAAATGAACTCCCGGGTGAGCAAATCGCTGGGTTTTTAATTACTAAAATTAATCAATGGCTTGAACGTGGTTGGTTAATTAGCGAGTGAGTTTAAACAATATAGTTATTTTTCGTTGCGAAGGAATTTTTTTGAAAGCCACCATATACACATTAATTGCTTTAATTGCGTTTGCCGCAAATTCTCTTTTTTGCAGAATGGCCTTAGCAGAAGGTTATATAGATGCTTGGAACTTTACTGTTATTCGCTTACTCAGCGGGGCTGCATGTTTGGGCATTATAATGGCTATTTATACCCATAATTTAAAACGTAAAGGCATATTCAATCCCGCTATTTTAAGTGACAGAGGAAGCTGGCGAAGCAGTATTAGCCTGCTTGTTTACGCGCTTTGTTTTTCGATTGCCTACGTAGAGCTAGATACCGGTACCGGTGCACTAATTTTATTTTCTGCTGTGCAGCTTACTATGATTGGCTGGGGTATTTATCAAAAAGAGCAATTAAGCTTACTCCAGTGGTGTGCATTTATAGTGGCGTTATCTGGTTTTGTATATTTAATGCTGCCATCTGCAGCGGTGCCTTCATTATTAGGTGCATCACTTATGGCGCTCAGTGGTGTGGCATGGGGTATTTACAGTATTCGCGGTAAAGTGTGCGTATCGCCACTGCGTACTACTGGGTTTAACTTTATAAGAAGCTTAGTTGCTATCCCGGTTTTATTACTTGTAGGTATGAGTTATTTAAAAAATATGAGTATTGAAGGGGTGTTACTTGCGTGTGCCTCGGGGGCAATAGCGTCTGGAGTTGGTTATAGTGTTTGGTATGTAGCAATGCCACTACTTAAAAGTACCCAAGCTGCGGTTGTGCAACTTTGTGTGCCGGTACTTGCTGCCATTGCTGGTGTTTTGTTTTTATCAGAGCAGGTAACAATGGAGTTTATAGTAGCAAGCTTGTTAATATTAGGCGCTGTGCTGGTGTTTATTTTAAATAAAAAGAAGGCTTAATATGACCTAACCTTCTTTTAGGTGTGGGCTCACGTTTGTTACAAAGCGTTTATAAATAGCAGGTAAGTTATCAAGTATTGCCTGCTTACCCTGTATTTCACTGTTTTTTATGCATTCAAAAAGTACTTGCTCGCTAAGTTTATTAACTAATAATTGTGATTGCTTAATATGGCTTATATGCCAAAGCTCAGGTGCTACGCCACCTAAATCATGCTGGTAAGGACGATAAAAACCAAATTTAACTAAGTTAGTATCAAGCCAATTACTTAAAGGTGCAAACGGCCCACCTTGCAAGTATTCATCAGGTGTTAGCTGTAGCTTATAATCATCACTCACCGCAGCTTTATCAAACACATCTAAGTCAGTCCCTAAATGGTGCCTGCTTGCGCCAGGTAGTGCAGAGTAGAGCATTATTGCTATGCATTTATCTACATCATTTAATTTAGTTAAATCTACAACCTTTTGCTGTTTATTATAAACAGGTCGAATACCTAAAAATTTATTATTCCAAATAATTGACTGGCGTTCAAAGTCGCGAAAACTTGAGGCAATAGTAAGATCAAATCCTGCTTTTTGAGCTGCACTTTGCAGCGCTAAAAAGTCGCTAATAATAGCGCTGTGCAAGCGATGATTTTGTATGTCAGTTAAATGTGTATCACTTTGCCCTGTGATACACATTATCGATGTTGGTTTAGTTACATCCATTATGCTAAAAGTTGCTCTAGTATTTGCTCGTAAATGTCGGTAAGGGCTATTAAATCATCGGTACTTACGCATTCATCTACTTTATGAATAGTTTCGTTACGTGGGCCAAGTTCAATTACTTTAGCACCTGTTTGTGCAATAAAACGCCCGTCAGATGTGCCACCTGTGGTTTCTAGGTTTGTGGTTAAACCGGTTACCGATTTAATAGCTTTTACTGTGGCATCAACAAGTGGGCCGTGCTCGGTAATAAAAGGCAAGCCATTTACTATCCAGCTTAATTCATAATTTAAGTTATGCTTTTGCAGTATGTCATTTACACGTTGTTGTAATTGCTCATGTGTTACTTGCGTGCTAAATCTAAAGTTAAACTGTACTTCTAGCTCACCTGGGATCACATTACCTGCACCTGTGCCGCCATTAATATTTGAAATTTGAAAGCTGGTAGCAGGGAAGTATTCATTTCCGTTATCCCACACCGTTTGGCTAAGCTCAGTAAGGGCAGGGGTTGCTAGGTGAATTGGGTTTTGTGCTAAATGTGGATAGGCGACATGCCCTTGTACACCCTTAACGGTTAAAAAAGCGGTAAGTGAACCTCTGCGGCCATTTTTAACAACATCACCTAATACATCTCGTGATGAAGGCTCGCCTACTAGGCACATATCAATTTTTTCACCGCGCGCCTCTAGCGTATCAATTACACGGGTAGTCCCGTTTATAAACGGGCCTTCTTCGTCAGAAGTAATTAAAAATGAAATTGAACCTTTATGATCTGGGTGCTTAGTAACAAAACGCTCGGTTGCAACAAGCATTGCAGCTAACGAGCCTTTCATATCGGCAGCGCCGCGCCCATGTAATAAACCGTCTTTTATTAATCCTGAAAACGGCGGGTGTTGCCAATTTTTTTCAGGGCCTGTTGGCACAACATCAGTGTGGCCTGCAAAACAAAAGTGCGGTGATTGTGTGCCTTTTCGAGCCCATGTATTTAATGTGTCGGTAAAAAATAATGACTCAATATTAAAACCAACCGCAGCAAGGCGGTCGTTCATCATCTGTTGGCAGCCAGCATCTTCGGGCGTTACTGACTCACGTTGTATTAGTGCTTGGGCGAGTGCAATTACATCATCTTTCATGATTTAAATATCTCATCGTATTGGGCTGCTTTAAAACCTAAGTGGTAACTGCCATTGTTAATAAGTACTGGACGTTTGATCATGGCAGGTTGTTCAACTAACAATGGGATAGCACTTTCTTTAGTCAAACTCTGTTTTTGCTCATCAGTTAGTGCGCGATAAGTTGTGCCACGTTTATTAACAAGCTGTTCCCAATCGAGTTTATCTGCAAAATCACATACCATTTGCTCATTTACGCCATCTTTGCGGTAATCATGAAACGTAAATTCGATGTTGTTGTCGGCTAAGTATTTTTTTGCTTTTTTTATCGTGTCGCAATTGCTAATACCGTATAGAGTGATCATAAATTTAGTTCTTCTTAATAATAGTTAATAAGGTATCTACATCCGCATTTACATGCGAATGTGAGTAATGAAATGTGCCGAGATTATGGCCGTTAAGTAAGATTAAACTGGCCAGCATAGGCGTTTCTAGTTCACGTAAATCAAAATAAGCGAGGCGCTGGCCTTTACTTATTTCACTACCATTTAATTGTGCAATATGGGTATGTGTAATTGATTGCGAACCGGTAATAGTTAAGTTGATTAAAACTTTTAAACCATTTTTAGCCTGTAAAATAAACTCAGTACCTGCGTTTTTTACTTGTAATAACGTGCCATCAAACGGCGCTAAAATTTTGTGGCTACTGAGCTTTACAGTAATACCAGGACCGAGAATACCAAACCTAAAAATAGGTTCGGGGTGCTCTTGAAGCGGTATTACTTTACCTGTAAATGGGCTTGTAATAAGGATGGCACTGCGGGGCGTTTTATTGAGTGCTAGATATTCAATTGTTTGTGCTTTCATATGCTATTGGGCCACCACGTTGTAACCATCTTTTTTTAAGGCGTTAAGTGCTAGTGAGGCCGTTTGCTTTTTTACTAAAATATAATCGGTATCGTAGGTTGAGATTGAAAAAATAGAAATTTTAGCGCGTGCTAATACACCCGATATATTAGCCATTATTCCGGTCAGCGAAAAACCAAGTGGGCCAACCACCTCAAGTGCTTGCCAATCAGATTCGGTATCTAAACTCTCTATTTCAAAGCTACTAGGGCAAACAATAGATAGTTCATCCTGGGTTTTAGATATAAAAAATAAAGGAAGCTTTAGTAGCGCCGCAGGTATATCGGCGTCAACATCTAAACTGTGAATAGATAAAACCGTGCTGTGTAATTGTAATGTTTGTTTTGACATTAAACGCCTGCGATACAGCATTATTGATAGCTTTATAGTATAGATTATTGCCTTCAAGTTAAAGGTGTAAGCGTGACTAAAATGAGCATTTGGAAGTGGGTTTTAATAGAGATTAAAAACTTACCCACAATTTCTGTGGATAAGTATGGGGGTTGCAGGGTATAAATAGCCTAACTACTTAATTATTAAATAAATAATAGCTAGGCTATAAAAAGCACACGTTGTGTTTAATGTGCTATTAGCGCTTCTGCTTGGGCTGCCTGAATTGCAGTTAAGGCGATTGTATACACAATATCATCGACTAATGCACCACGGCTCAAGTCGTTTACGGGTTTGCGCATACCTTGAAGCATAGGGCCGATACTTATTAAGTCGGCACTGCGTTGTACTGCTTTATATGTTGTATTACCCGTATTTAAATCTGGGAATATAAATACAGTCGCTTTACCAGCTACAGGGCTGTTAGGCGCTTTTTTAAGTGCTACATTTTCCATTATAGCGGCATCGTATTGTAGTGGGCCGTCGATAATTAAATCAGGACGTTTTTGTTTTGCTATTTTCGTGGCTTCACGTACCTTTTCAACATCGGCACCTGTACCTGAAGTGCCAGTGCTATAGCTTATCATGGCTACACGTGGCTCTATGCCAAATGCAGCTGCAGAGTCGGCAGATTGAATCGCTATATCAGCAAGTTGTTCAGCATTAGGGTCGGGGTTAATCGCACAGTCACCGTAAACTAACACTTGGTCAGGTAGCAGCATAAAAAATACGGATGATACTAGTGATGATCCTGGCGCTGTTTTAATTAACTGCAGGGGCGGGCGAATTGTATTGGCAGTGGTATTTACCGCGCCCGATACTAAACCATCTACTTTACCTTGCTCAAGCATCATTGTGCCAAGTACGACGTTATCTTGTAACTGCTCTTGTGCTACAACCGCAGTTAGGCCTTTGCTTTTACGAATTTCGACCATAGGCGCAATATAATCATTTATAATACTTTTTGGCTCGATGATACTTACATGTTCGTTTAGCTCAATACCTTGCTGCTGTGCAATACGCATTATTTCTTCGCGATCGCCAAGCAATATAGTTTTAGCAATGCCACGTTGACCACAAATAGCAGCCGCTTTAATTGTACGAGGTTCATTCCCTTCTGGTAATACTACGGTTTTATCTGCTTTACGTGCTTTATCGGTTAATAAATAACGAAATGCAGGTGGTGATAACTTACGCGTTTTGCCTACACTTTGAGCTAGAGTATCGAGCCAGCTTGAATTAATATGTTCTGCGTTGTGATCTTTTACTTTTTCAATGCGTTGGTCATCATCATTTGGTACTTCCATATTAAAGTTATGCAGTAATAGTGATGTGCGCCATGTGTCGGCATCGGTTGCGAGTATTGGTAAACCGGTTTGCATGGCTTGTTCACACAAAGCCATAATACGTGGCTCTGGCTCAAAGCCACCGGTGAGTAATATAGCGCCAAGTTTAGTGCCGTTCATAGCAGATAAACACGCAGCAACAAGTATGTCTGAGCGATCGCCCGGTGTTACTAATAAAGCACCTGGCGTAAAATAATTTAAAATATTAGAAACCGTACGAGCACAAAAAGTGATACGACGCAGGCGACGATGAAGCATATCGCCTTCGTTAATTATTGTTGCTTTTAAATACGCGCTTAAGTCTTTTACGCGTGGCGCTACTAAGTCAAAATCCCACGGGATTGCGCCAAGCAACATAAACGGATTCTTTTTAAAAATAGGTAAAGACGCTAAACGATTTAACTCGTTTTCAAGCTCTTCGGGTTTGTAAGCGTCGACTAAATCGGCGCGTGCACGGCCCTCTTCATCAAGTGGCGCATTTACTTTATTAAAAATACAGCCCAGTACACGAGGATGATCGATTCCACCGTAATTACCTGCTGCAATTTCTAGGCGGTCTTCTATTTGAGTAATGGTGTAATTACCAGGGGTAAGTACAAATACAATTTCAGCGCCGAGTGTTTGCGCAATTTCGCGGTTTACACGCCCAGCATAAGGTTGGCGACGAGTAGGCACCATACCTTCAATAATAGCGACTTCATCGTCGTTTATTTTACTTTCAAAGCGTTCAACAATTTCCTCTAGTAGATCATCACCTTTACCGTCGCCAATCATTTGCTCAGCATAATCAAGTGCAAAAGGGGTGGGTGGGTTAATAGGTGAGCCTTGAGTGACTATTTGTGTTGATTTTTCAGGACCTGTTTCCCCTGAACGAGGCTGAGCGATGGGTTTAAAAAAGTTAACTTTAACTGTTTTTTGCTCAAGAGCGCGGACTAAACCAACTGATACCGACGTTAAACCCACACCGGTAGACACAGGAATTAACATAATACGACGTGCCATATTAAAGCTCCTTTACGATGTTAGCGGCATCAAGTGCAATAACCCACTCTTCGTTGGTCGGCATTACTACCACTTTGGGTGAAGTATTGGCTGAACTAATAATACCTTGATTACCAAAACGTGCATCAAGATTGCTCTTCTGGTCACAACTGAACCCTAAAAAAGGTAATTGATTAATGACATTTTCACGTATGATATCGGAGTTTTCGCCAATGCCGCCAGTGAATATAAGTGCATCTAAACGTTGTAATGGTACCATGTAAGCTGCAATTTGTTTGGCTAGTCGGTAGCAAAAAATATCCAGTGCTAAACGTGCCTGTTTATGTCCGGCAACAGCGGCTTCTTCAATCGTTCGACAATCGTTAGAGAGTTCGCTAATACCTAGTAGGCCGCTTTCTTGGTTTAATAAATTATCTATTTGCTGAGCGTTGTAACTAAGCTGTGTGGTTAAAAAATTAAATAAACCGGGGTCAATATCCCCACTGCGAGTACCCATAACAATACCAGCCAATGGCGTTAAACCCATACTGGTATCAACACTTTTACCATTTTTTATTGCAGTAACAGAGCAGCCATTACCTAAATGAGCACTAATGAAATTACTCTTCTCTATAGGCTGATTTAATAATTTAGCAGTTTGTCCTGCTACATAGTAATGACTTGTGCCATGCATACCATAGCGTCTTACACCGTAGTCTGTATAAAGCTTATAGGGTAGGGCGTAAAGGTAGGCAACTTCATCCATAGTTTGATGAAATGCTGTGTCAAATACTGCTACTTGCGGTAAACCTATAAATGAAGCTTGTGCAGATGAAATACCTAACAAGTTCGCATGACCATGTAGCGGCGCTAAAGAAGACGCTTTAGTAATACCGTTAATTACATCTTCATCAATTAAGACTGACTTTGTGAAATGCTCTCCGCCATGAACAACACGGTGCCCAACAGCAATAAGGTGCTCATCAAGGTTATGATCCTTTATTAAGCTTACAAGCGTATTTATAGCCTCAGCATGTGCTTGATTAGCCGCTAAGTCGATAACCGTCTTAGCCCCATTAAATTTGTATTTAATGGAGGGGGCTTTGGCGCCCAAGCGTTCAGCAAGGCCTGATATAATTTCGTGACCGTCGTTTGCATCAATAATGGCAAACTTTAAACTAGAGCTACCACAGTTTAAAACTAAAACATGTTGGGATTCAGGGGAGGTTGTTGGCATAGATTCAATTTCCATAAACAAATTTAGTAAGTGAACGTTAATACGTGATAGTTACACTTACTGTATTAAATAAAGCTAAAACAATTGAATGTTCAACTGCAAAGTGGTTAACGCAATGTTAAATATTTTACCTTATTTATGATGTTTAAGTTAGGATTGTTCGCCATTAAAGGGTAAATTTAAGCTCTTTTACTGAGAAAGTGTAACTCCCTCATTTTGTGTTACACTTTGGGTATAGCTCGTTTTTCTATTGTATTTAAAAGCAGTATCTGTGAGGAGTCATGATGCAAAAAAGTGTGATGTCACAACTACAAACAGGCCGTTTGTATGGTAAAAAATGGCCAATGCGTAAAGAGCTTGCGCCTTTGTTTTTAGAGTTTAGAGTGATTAGAGCGACTGAGCTTGCCATTACAGTAATGCCAATCTTGGCTATGCTAACGTTGTTTTTTCAGCTTAATTACTTAGGATCTGATTTTTTACCGCAAGCTATTGCGAGTGCATTATTTTTTATATCGTTACCTTTACAAGGTTTATTTTGGTTAGGTAAACGAGCGCAAACGCCTTTAGATCCTGCGATGCAAAAATGGTACAACGAGCTGTACACTAAAATGGCGGCTAATGGATATCAAACGCAGTTAAGTGAAAACAAGCCCCGTTATATGGAGCTTGCTAACTTACTTAAAGATATGTTTGAAAAAATGGATAGAGCATTTACTAAAGAGCAGTTTTAGCGGGTTATACCATTATCTATTTTGGTAAACTGAGTAATATAAAATGATAAGGTGATATTGTGTTCACCTTTTTGTTCGAGTGCTGTCCAGTGCTCGGGTCTAAATTTCCATGCAAATGGCGTCATCATTATTAAGTTTTTAATATCAGTAAAGCTAAGCGCTACATGCTCTGTTAAAAGAGCCTGTTCTGCTTTTTGAAACCCTTTTGGCGTGGCTATTTCAGTATGTTCGTTTACTTCTGAATATATATACGATTTTAGCTCTTTTAAATGATAAGGGCCTGGGCTTGCGACCACTAATGTTGCGTTTTTATTAGCAAGACGTTCAATCTCTTCCTCAAACAAAGGTGCAAATACGCTAATAAGTACATCAGCAAATTGACTTTTAAAAGGCGCTTGGCTAATTGATGCAACACTAAAATGGCAATTAGGGTAGCGCTTTGCTGCATATTTCACGGCAGATTTTGAAATATCGACGCCGTACACAACTGCTTCTGTTTTACTTGCTATTGCTTGGGTATAAAACCCTTCGCCGCATCCTAAATCAATAACTGTATTCGCACTTATTCGACCGACTAAATCGCTAAGATTTTGTTGTAAAAAGCGGTAGTATCCACGCTCTAAAAATGCGCGTCTAGCTTGTACCATTTCAAGGGAGTCGCCCGGTTGTTTTGAATTTTTTTGTTGCACAGGCAGTAAATTAACATACCCTTCTTTGGCAAAATCAAAGCTGTGGTTATTAGCACAACGAAGTGTTGAATCAGCTTTCAAAAGTGCGAGATTACATAGCGGGCATTGATATTGTAGACTCATGAGTCCAGGTAGTCCTTATCGTAAAAAGTTTTTACCCAATGCGGGCGATAGGTGATCATAATTGTTATAGCCATGCCGTTGAGCATCGCTTCAGGAAACCAAATTATGGCACTTAAATAAACGTAGTTATCTGCAAGTTCTTGCCAATTGTATTGCCCTATAGCCAAGTAAAATAAAGCACCTAGGCTTATTTTTATACAGGCTATAAACCCTGCAGTTATAAACGCACAAACAAATATATAAACAAAAAAATGACGAGGTAAATACTGGTAACTAATTATAAAGCCAAGGTAGCTCAATATTATAGGAATAAACGCACCAATAAGCAGTTGTACTGGTAACAGTTCAAGTTCTATTTGACCAAATGTAGCAAGTAGGGCTGTGGCAAGTAGGCTACTTAAAATAGTCAATCGCCAGCCTAAAATTAATGTCGCGGCCGTAACGCCTAATATGTGTAAATCAAGGCCAGTTAAAATTCCTGCTTTTATTCGCCAAAGCACTGCAAACACTAACGCACATGCAAGAACTCCAGTTTGACGGGCTGGCGTATTAAGCAATGTTTTATATGTTTTTTTATCAAAGCTTAGTAGGGCAATAATAATTACAAGGGCCCAAAGTAGCCCTTGTATTGTTATGCTGAGCATAGTAATTACTTAAATGTTGACCATATAGGGGCATGATCTGAGGGTTTTTCAATACCGCGCAGTTCGTAATCAATGCCAGTATCTATACAGCGTGCTGCAAGCTCATTAGTTGCAAGTACTACATCTATTCGAAGTCCTCGGTTATCTACAAACCCTTTAGAGCGATAGTCAAACCACGAATATTGATCGTCTGCTTCTGGGTTTTGTTCTCTAAAGGTGTCTTTAAAGCCCCAATTAAGTAATGTTGCAAGCCATTCACGCTCTACCGGTTGGAAAGAACATTTACCCGTTTTTAACCAACGCTTTGCATTAACTTCGCCAATACCAATATCTAAATCGGTGGGTGATATGTTGATATCGCCCATAACAATGACGTCTTGATCGGGGGTGTGGTTGGTTTCAAGGTGTGTCATTAAATCTTTATAAAATTGGCGTTTATAAGGAAATTTAGTTTCGTGATTAATATTATCACCTTGTGGGAAATAGCCATTCATGACTGTAAGGTCGCGACCGTTATCTTGTTCAACAGTGACGCTTATCATGCGTTTTTGCGATTCCTCTGTATCGGTAGCAAAGCCTTTTAAGACCGATTTAGGCTCTTTTTTGCATAACATAGCTACGCCATAATGGGCTTTTTGGCCATGAAAGTAGACGTGATATCCCATTTTTTGTACATCTTCTAGTGGGAATGCTTCGTCATGAACTTTAATCTCTTGCAAGCCAATAACGTCTGGTTGATGTTTGTCGATAATTGCTTGTAATTGGTGAAGACGAGCACGCAGACCATTGATATTGAAAGAAATCACTTTCATAAAATTTACCTTAAAATTGGATCTATTTAATGAATTAAATTGTATCAGTAAATACGCGTACATAACATGACTGAAATGAGAAAATAGCTGCGCAAATGTTGATCAATTGGTGAGTAAAGTTTAAACATTGTAAATGCAGTATTAATTTTTTAAATAAATAAAAAATTCAATTGAACTTAACTTTATTGAATATATAATGCGCGAAATTCACTTGTTTAGCTCGTTCAAATAGGATCTCTCATGAAAACACAACTACTTTTAGCTACTGCTTTATTCGCATCTGCAACTGCTTCAGCACAAAGCAATACTTACTTCAGTCAAGATAATAAAATTGAGTCTAAGTTATGTGTACTAAGCGCAAACGAAGGCTTTAGTGTTGCTCGTAAAGAAGCTGCTCAGCACGGTGTTTACTTATCTCGTTTTTCTAAAAGCATTTTATGTAATGGTGAAGATATTCGCGATATTGCTAAAAAAACGACATTAAGCAACGCATCAGTTGAGAAAGTAGAAGTATTTGCAAAAGACGCTCAACAAGAAACTCAATTATGTATGACGGCTTTAAAACAAGGTTTAGCACCTGTTCGTCAAAAAATTGGTAACTTAAACTCATTAAAATGTAATGGTCAAAACGTTACTGAGTTTGTTAAACGCTACCAAAACGCAGCAATCTAATTATTAGCTGAACTATATAACTAAAATTGAGATACCTGGTTTTTTACCGGGTATTTTTTTGCAAAAATTACAAGGTTGTTTGCAAAGCTTGCAAGCTTAACTTATTGAAACTGTTCAATAAATGCACCAATTAAGATTAAGTTGTTGATTCTTATAAGTTAACTATTATTGGCATTGGATTTGTATTAGTTAAAGTGACATTTAATTAATTACGAAGGATACGTCTTATGAAAAAGTTAACATTAGCAGCCACTATTTTAGCATCATTAAGCCTAGCGGCTTGTTCATCTAATCAAGGTCTTGAAAGAATAGACAGTGACTTTGCAAGTTTAGATAATGACAGCGATGGCTACATCTCAAAAGTTGAAGCTGATGACGATAGCATTTGGGGCCATTTTTCAAATATTGATACCAATATGGATAACGAAATTAGCCGCAAAGAATTCAACACTTACATGAAGTTAAACAATGGTAAAGTAGCCACTGATTCTGAAGTAAGTGAGTCGGCATTTAAAGCTGAAATCGCTAAATTCGATAAAATTGAAAGCAGCTTTTCGAGCTTAGATAACGACAGTAATGGCTATATCTCGGTAGTTGAAGGTAACGATGATGATATTTCAAATCACTTTGGTTACATGGATAAAAACCAAGATAAGCGCATCAGTAAAAGCGAGTTTATGGGTTACATTAAAAAATACGGTAACGCAGTAGCTGAAGATGATGCATTAGAAGCCATTAAACACAGCTAATATTTGTTGTTTTAAAGAGTAAATTAGAAGCCAGTGATAATCACTGGCTTTTTTGTGTTTAAAATCTAGTTATTTAGTAGATATATTTTCCTAGTTTGGCGTTGTTCTGTCATAATAGATGGCTGTGTATTTTTATTTGTTAAGGGTGTCTATGGCGGGTCGGCGAATTAGTGATGAACAACTAGTTGAGATCATTGAAGCAGCTATTTTTGTTGCAGATAAGCCTGTGAGTAAACGCCACCTTAAAGATACTGTATTAATAGATTTAGCTATTTCTATGGCGCGAATAAACGACGCAATAGATACAATACAAGAACATTTTCAAACTCGTGGTATTCGCTTAGTCGAAGTTGGTAGCGGTTATCGTTTTCAGGCATGTAGTAGTTTAAGCCCTTGGTTAAATAACTTGTGGCAAGAACGCGCACCAAAATATTCGCGTGCTTTACTGGAAACATTATCACTTATTGCATATAGACAGCCCATTACACGCGGTGAAATTGAGCAAGTAAGGGGTGTTACTACGGGTTCGAATATTATTAAAACCCTACTCGAAAGAGAGTGGGTTAAAGTGGTAGGGCATAAAGAGGTTCCGGGTAAGCCGGCTTTATATGCAACTACTAAACAATTTTTAGATTATTTTTCGTTAACTGGACTTGAAAACTTACCTGCGCTGCCAACAGAGCAGCAAAGTAAAATTAACCAGTTATTAAGTGATCCTTCTGTGAGAGAACCATCCGAATGAGTATACAAGGTGAAAAGTTACAAAAAGTCCTAGCCCGTGCAGGCGTAGGCTCACGCCGTGAAATGGAAAAATACATTGATGCAAACCGCGTTAGTGTAAACGGTAAAGTGGCAAAGTTAGGTGACCGTGTTGAAGAAACCGATTTGATTCGTGTTGACGGGCACACTGTAAAGATTGAAGAAAAAGCAGATAGGATCTGTCGTGTGATTATGTATAACAAACCCGAAGGTGAGTTAAGCACACGTAAAGATCCAGAAGGACGTCGTACCGTATTTGACCGACTTCCTCGTATTGATGGTGAGCGCTGGATTGCAGTTGGCCGACTAGACGTTAATACTTCGGGTTTGATGCTTTTTACTAATGATGGTGAATTAGCTAACCGCTTGATGCACCCAAGCTATGAAGTAGAGCGTGAATACTCTGCGCGTGTATTTGGTGAAGTAACCAATGAAACGGTTAAAAACTTACTACGTGGTGTTGAGCTTGAAGATGGTCCAGCCAAATTCACGACTGTAACCCCTATGGGTGGCGAAGGCGTTAACCGCTGGTTTAACGTGACGTTAAATGAAGGACGTAACCGTGAAGTACGTCGTTTATGGCAGTCTCAAGATGCGGAAGTATCTCGTCTTATTCGTATTCGTTACGGTAAACTAGAGCTTGATAAGCGCGTGCCACAAGGTGGTTGGATGGAGTATGATTTAGAAACAGTAAACTACTTACGCAAAACCGTTAAATTAGGGCGCGAGACACAAACTAAGCTTTCTGTTATGCCTGAAAAACGCAAAGATAAACGCGCTAAAATCAACCAGATCCGTAAAGCAGTTAAAAAACACAATCAACGTGTTAAGCCTACTAAACGTAAATAATAAATTAGTTATTTATTGAACACAAAAAAGCCGCTAATAGCGGCTTTTTTAATGTGTGTTGTATAAATTTTTTAAACTCTAAATTACTTTTTTACTTGAGCATCTAACGATTCGCCATTCACTTTACTAGAATCATCGCTCATCAAGTATAAGTAGGTTGGCATTAAATCTTCTGGTGTAGCAAGCGCGTCTCTATCTTCTCCTGGGTATGCAGCAGCGCGCATAGAAGTGCGAGTAGCGCCTGGATTAATACAGTTTATACGAATATTCGTTTTGCCTACTTCACATGCCCATGTTTGCATCATGCCTTCTACTGCAAATTTTGAGATGGCGTATGGCCCCCAAAACTCACGGCCTTTGCGGCCTACACCTGATGACGTAAATACTATCGATGCATTATCAGACTTACGAAGAACAGGAAAAAGCGCTTTAGTGATCATCGCTTGCGCGGTCACGTTTACTTTCATTATGTTTTCGAACGTAGATGAGCAAAAATGTTCAAGTGGACCAAGTGACCCTAAAATACCTGCATTATTGAGCAAGCCATCAAGGCGGCCAAATTGATATTCAATTGTTGCAGCAAGGTCACGATAGTTTTGTTTAGTTGCACCTTTTAAGTCCATGGGCACAATTGCAGGTTTAGGGTAACCTGCATTAACAATTTCATCGTAAACACATTCAAGTTTATTAGTTGTTTTTCCTAATAAGATAACTGTAGCGCCGTATTTTGCATACGTAATTGCTGCTACTCGGCCAATACCATCACCGGCGCCTGTTATTAAAATAATTTTATCTTTAAGTGCGTTTTCAGCCGCTTGATATGTGTGCATAAAAGTACCCATTCATCTATTTTTTTTGATTTTAACATAGCGAAACGTGAAGTAATCGAATTTATTGTAAAATTAGGTGGCGAAAATAGAAACTTTACGTTAAGTTTAACTGGTCTAATGTCTCATTAATAACCTGATTACATTGTTTTAACTTAATACACTGATTAAACACACTATAAAAATAAAATATGTGCGGAGCCAACAATATGAAAAAAATGCTACTTTCACTCTCTGTTACAGCTGCTTTGGCAGGTTGTGGCGGCGGAGAAACGTTAGAAGATTTTAAGAACGACACAGCAACCGTTATTCCAACAGCAACGGTTACATTTGACCCTGCTGCAGGTATCTTATCGGTACCTAATGATTTATTAATGAGTGGAACCCAAGACGGTACACTTAATATTCCTGGTGAATTAGATGACGACAATGTGTCTATTTCTCGAGCAGCTTATGCTGACCCTCAGCTTGCTCTAGGCGCACTTGACGGTTGGTCTTCTCAGGTTCCTTATAAAATCGATTTAACATTTCCGCCAAATGTTAGCTTAGATGAAGCGTCTGCTGGGACACCAGGTACAGTTCGCATTTTTGAAGTAGTAATGGGTGCAAGTTTAACTGACGCAGAATGTTCAGTTGTAGCTGCAGGTACAGCTTGTAAATTGGTCGGTGAGCTTACTTTTGGTGTTGATTTTGTTACTCAAGCTTCTGGTGATGCCGTTGCAATTATTCCTTTAAAACCATTTACGGCAGGTAGCTCATACATCAATGTACTAACGACTGGTCTTAAAGATTCATTAGGACGTTCTATCGAGCCTTCTTCTACTTATGGTCTTGTTAAGCAAGAAGCGCCATTAATTACAGATGCCCAACTTGGTTTGCAGGGCGCTGTTAACAGTTACGAAAATGTAGTTGTAAGTTCAGGAAATATAACAAAAGAAGATATTATTTTTTCTAGCGCAATGACTATTCAGTCTGCGGGGCCAGTACTTGGGACAATTAAAAAATTGCTAGCTGCAAGTTTGCAACAGCCTGCGATGCCAACGCCTGCGCTTCAAGTTCCTGAACAACCGATGGTAAATGTACAACAGGTATTTGCTTCTCAGGGTGTAGAAGTGTCTGCTGCTTTCTCTGGTGTGCAATATCAAAAAGGTAGCATTATGCTACCGATGTATTTAGGTACACCAACGGGTACTGATATTAGTGATTTAAGTGATACATATTGGCAAGGTATGTGTGATAACGCGGTGGCAATAATCGGTTACAAGGCCGTTGCTGGTGATGCATTTCCGACAGATCCTATTAGTGAAAATGATGGTTTATGTTCTGCATTAAGTGACGGGCAATTACGTGACTTAGGACTAGATAGCACACGTCATTTAACAAAATATAATTCCATTCCAAAAGTACAAAGCATGGCAAATGTGCCAGTGCAAGTTACTAAGCCTATTTTACCAATAATTAATGGTGTACGTGCGCAGTTACAATTAGATCCTATCGCAATGCCTGATAGCGGATGGCCAGTTGTTATTATGCAACACGGTATTACAACACAAAAAGAAAGTATGCTTGCTTTAACGGCGCAGCTTTCTATTCAAGGCTTTGCAACAGTTGCTATTGACCATCCAAGACATGGTGAGCGTGGAATAGATGTTGATGGTGATGGAACAGACGATTTTAATGCAACAACGGGTTCTGTGCTTAGTTACATGAATTTAAGTTCATTACTTGTTGCGCGTGATAGCTTACGTCAATCAGCGGCTGATTTATTAGGTTTACGTTTAGGTCTAAACTTTATTAATGATGCAACGATTAATGCGCAAGATGTAACTTACATTGGTCATTCATTAGGCTCTATTGTAGCCCCTGCATTTATTGCACAAGCTAATAACCCATTAGCGCCAACTGTCGACCCATTATTTAATGTAAACACAGTAGCACTTGCAAGCGGCGGCGGCGGTATAGCTAGCTTCTTACTAGAATCAGCTGCATTTGGTCCATTTATCCAAGGTTCAGTACTTTCACAAGCAGGTACAACAGAAGCTGATGAGTTTAACGCGTATTTACAAGCTGATGCAGTGTCTAACTGTGGTGCAGTATTGCCAGATATGGAAGCATATTTAACCTGTGGTTATAACGAGTATGTAGCTTCGTTAACCACAGCTGGTGAAACAAGTAAGCTTACTAATATTCAAGGAGTGTTTACTCAGTTTGCATTTGCGGCGCAGACAGCGCTAGATAGTGGCGATCCAACTAATTACGCAGCCACTGTGAAAGCATTAGGTACTCCTGTTTATACTAATGTTGTTGTGGGCGATGGTGTTGATAACAAGCCTGACCAAGTGATACCACCAATGGCAGCAAATAATCCTATTTCAGGCACAATTCCATTAGCTAACTTGATGGGCCTTGAAACAGTAAGTACTTCGCAAGCATTGAGTGAAACACCAACCAGCTACTTAGTTAAATTTACTAAAGGGCATCATGGTTCTATATTAACGCCAGCTCAAGATGCTGCACAGGCTGCAACTGTTGAAGGCAGTGCTGCCGCTAATACAGAAATGCAGTTGCAAGTAGCTACTTACTTAGCTGCTCGCGGTCGAATGTTATTAGTTTCCAACCCTGAGGTTGTGACTGATTAATAACCAGTAAAATAATTAACCTTTAAAAGCCACTGAAAAGTGGCTTTTTTTTGCTTTAAAGCATGCTAAATTAGCTGAAATTTATAAATGGAGAAACCAGTTGGAATTTTTATACGAATACGGTTTGTTTTTTGCTAAAACAATTACTTTTGTTATCGCTATAGCAGTTATTCTAATGCTAATAGTTGGCGCTGCAGTTAAGCCTAAAGCCAAAAAAGGTGAAATACAAATTGACGACATATCAGAGCAATTAGTCGATCTTAAAGAAAGTTTTCTACAAAATACGCTGGGTAAAAAAGAGTTTAAAGCGCACCAAAAACAGCTTAAATCGCAAAGTAAAAAAGCAGACAAAGATGAGCCTAAACCTCGTTTATATGTAATTGACTTTGTAGGTAGTATGGACGCTCACGAAGTAGAAAGCTTACGAGAAGAAATAACAGCCATTATCTCTATTGCTAACCCAAGTAAAGACAAAGTACTTATTCGTTTAGAAAGTGGCGGCGGAGTAGTGCATGGCTACGGACTTGCTGCATCTCAGCTACAGCGTATTAAAAATGCCGGTATTCCTTTGAGTGTTGCAATTGATAAAGTAGCAGCGAGCGGTGGTTACATGATGGCGTGTGTAGCCGATGAGATACTGGCAGCCCCTTTTGCCATAGTTGGATCTATTGGTGTGATAGCTCAAATACCAAACTTTAATAAAATATTAAAGAAAAATGATGTTGAATTTGAGCAAATAACTGCAGGTGAGTTTAAACGTACGCTTACTTTATTTGGTGAAAACACAGATAAGGCCCGTGAAAAATTTCGTGAAGAAATTGAACAAACACATGATTTATTTAAAACGTTTGTAAGCACTCAACGTCCAAGCTTAGATATAAACTTAGTTGCGACAGGCGAGCATTGGTTTGCAACTCAAGCGATTGATAAAGGTTTGGTAGATGTTATAAAGACAAGTGATGATGCATTGCTAGAGCAGCAACATGAGCGCCAAATTTATAAGATTAAATACAAAATTAAAAAGGGATTAAGCGATAAGCTAGCTCTTGGCCTGAGTAGTGGTGTAAATAAAGTGGGAATAAACTTACTCTCTAAATTTAAATCCCTAAATCCTTAGATTAGAATTTTTTACGATTCAATTTAATTCTTTCTACTCAAAAAAACCTTGATGTATTGCATCAAGGTTTTTTTATAGCTGTATAAATGTAGCTTATGAGTCAATAGACTTATGATAATCTTCTAAGTCTTTAGCTGCATTAGGGTCGTTAAAGATGCTCTCATCAAGTTCCCCTTCAGATTTAGCTACAACACAGGTAACCATACAATCACCGGTTACATTAACTGCTGTACGTGTCATATCTAGCAAGCGGTCTACACCGATAATAATTGCAATCCCTTCTACAGGTAAGCCAACTTGGTTAAGTACCATCGCGAGCATAATTAAACCAACACCAGGTACGCCTGCTGTACCTACAGAGGCAAGTGTTGCTGTTAATATAACCATTAGGTAATCAGAAATTGTCAAATCGACACTAAATACTTGTGCAATGAACACGGTAGCCACACCTTGCATGATAGCAGTGCCATCCATGTTAATGGTAGCACCCAGTGGGATAGTAAATGAGGCAACCGAGTTATTAGCACCTAGTTTTTTAGTAGCAGTTTCAAGTGTAATAGGCATAGTTGCGCTTGAGCTCGAGGTACTAAATGCGAATAAGCATGTGTGCTTCATTTTTGCTAAGAAAATAAGCGGGTTTAAGCCCGTTAATATTTTTAAAAGCAATGTGTAGTTTACAAAAGCATGTAATAACAGTGCAAGCACTACAACGCCAAAGTATTTGGCTAGGCTAACAATTAAGTTAAGCTCAATTGTTGTAAATAGTTTTGCCATTAAAAAGAACACGCCATAAGGTGCAATGTTCATTAACAGCGTGACTAGTTTTAAGATTACTGTGTTTAAATCTTCAAAAACACTTGCTACGCGTTTGCCTGTTTTACCACTTAATGCCATTGCTACACCAAATAATAGTGCAAACACAATAACTTGAAGCATATTACCCTTGGCCATTGCTTCAAATGGGTTAGTAGGAAACATATCTATAATTACACGTGCAAGGGTAGGCGCTTCTTTAGCATCATAAGTTGCATTAGATGGTAGGCTGATGCCTTCACCAGGGCTAAATAACAAAGCAAGTGTAATAGCCACTGTTATAGCAATAGCCGTAGTTAATAAATATAAACCAATGGATTTACCACCTAGGCGGCCTAGTTTTTTAGGGTCACTTAAGCTACAGGTACCACAAACGAGCGATACAAAAACAAGAGGAACAACTAACATTTTTAAGCTGGCAATAAATATTTGGCCACCAACATGGAAAATACCATCAACAAAAAAGGCTTTAATTGGCAAAGAGAATAACCCAAGTGGTATTAGATAATCGTCTTCACCAGCTAATATAGCCTGAAATATAAAACCTACTGCAACCCCAAGCGCCATACCAATCATGATGCGAGTGGTTAAACTCATTGAACGGATTTTTGACATATTCCCTGATCTACATTTTATAAATTTGCCATAGACTACCAGCAAGGAAATATTTACTACAGAAAAAATTGGTATTTATTTAAAATTATTTTGCGCAAAAAAGTAATAAAAAACTGAGATTTTAGACTAAGTTATAGGTTAATATTAAGTGAAAATTAATTTTGATTATAATAACAACGCTAGGGAGAGGTTCATGCCTTTAATGCGACTGCTCGGCATTTCATTGCTAAGTTTTTTACTCACAGCCTGTGGTGGCGGTGGGTCACTTGAAAAAGACGGCTCTATTAGTGATGGTGACTCCACTACAGAGGCTGCTACATACTCGGTTTCATTAAAGGGGTATTCTCAAACAGACGCAACAGAGTCAAATTCTGTTACAGCTACCTCCTCTTTAGATTTACGCGCAATTCTTACTCAAGACGGGGAAATTGTTGCGGGTAAGCGCATCACGTTTACATTAGAAGATGATATTGGTGAACTGTCTCCATCGAGTGCATTAACCCAGAACGATGGTATTGCAACCGTTGAACTTACAGCCGGTGCTCAAGCCGGTGCTGGGGAAGTAACCGCTACTTATACAGTCGATGGTGAATCTTATACAAGTACTTTTGCTTTTCAATCAAGCGGTGGGCAGGGTGATGATACTGGTGTTAGTGGGTCAACAACTCTAACAGTAAATATTGTCGATGAAAATGGTGCTAAGTATTCGGATACAAACCCGGTTACAACTGACAACTTAGGCACGGTTACAGCGACTTTAAAAAATGATGGAGTTGCACTTAGCGAGCAGCTTGTTACTTTTACTACAAACTTCACAGGTAAAATAACGCCAGACTTAGGAACTGCAATTACAAACTCAGCGGGTGAAGCAAAAGTAACTCTCTCTAGTGGTAGTTTTAAAGGCGCAGGTCAAGTTGTTGCAACTTATAATCCTACTAACTCAACAGAAGTGAGTAATACAGCTGTATTTTATTCATCAGGTGATTCTGCACCAGTTGATTTGGCACAATTCTCTATATCAGTAAAGCTTTTAACAGGCTGTAACGCAGGCTGGGACGATAATCGTTCTAGTGTAAAACTTGACCCTACACAAACAGCATCGGGTTGTACGGTAGCTAATACTATCTCTTCATCAGAACTAGGTGAATTATTTGTTGAAGTCATTGATGAGCAAAGTGGTGAAGGTAGTAAAAATTCGCTTGTTAATATTTCAACAAATTTAGGTTCTGTTCTCCCTTCATCTGGGACAGCCCTTACTGATAACTTTGGTATTGCTCTACTAAAATTGCAACCTGGTAATACTGGTGGCGCAGGTACTGTAACTGTAACGTCTGTAGGTGAAAGTAATTCAACTAATTTTGCTGTAGGTATTGCTGATTTAACCCTAGAGGTTGATAACGGGCTAAATAAAGATTCTTCAGGAAATGTTATTCCTTTAAAAGCAGGTGGTAGTACAGTTATTGAAGTAACACTTTTAGATGAAGATGGTAATTTATACTTAACTCCAACAGATGTTGAGTTCAGCTCAACGTGTGTAATTAGCGGCGACTCAGTAATTGATGCATCAGTAAAATCATCAAGTGGTATCGCAACATCAACATACCGAGCTACAGGTTGTAGTATTGACGATGATATTAATATCACGGTTGAGACAGGCGGTAAAAACTTTACTGCTACTACGATTATTCCTGTGGAAACATCAGCGGTACAATCAATACAGTTTGTTGATGTCAGTGAAACATTTATTGCATTACCTCCAGGTGAAGGCGGCGCCCCGACTCAATCGATCGTTAGATTTAAGCTAATAGATGCGGATGGTCTTGCATCCACGCAGCAACGTATTGATTTCAAGTTAACAGATTCAGTGGGGGCAGCTAAACTGTCACTTAGAACAAGTGATACAAATAATGAAGGCTTTGTTCAGACAACGGTTGAATCTGGCATAGTGCCTGGTCCATTAGTTGTAAAAGCGTGTTTTATTTCTAAAGAAGATGTTAATAACTTACCTGAAGGTGATGACTTAACATGTTGGGTTGATGATGTAGAACTGTGTGCATCAGAACCTAACAATGAAATTTGTCCAGAAGGAACACTTACTTTAGTACCATTGAGCGAGCAGATAAGTTCTGTATCGGCTCAATTAACACTCGCTTCGGGCGTAACAGACCAAAACAGTTTTGATGCAAGCCCAAATACGTTTAATACTAACTCACTTAATTATAACGGTGTTTTAAATGATATTACGGTATATTTTGGTGACCAATTTAATAATTATAACGGTGACGGTGTAGAAGCAACTATTTTAGCCGAAGCGGGTGTCATTGGCTCATCTAGCAATGAAGTTACGTGTAAAACTGACGATGCTACCTGTGTTGTAACCTGGCGCTCTCAGGGAGACCGTCCATTTTATGATTACAAATGGGGTAACCGAATTGGCGATATTGACGAGGACCCAACAACTACTGAAGGTATTAATCCAAAAACAGGTATTATAAATTGTGACCCATATTTTGGTATTGCAGCTCCTTGTATAAATGGTATCACACGCGCTAAAAATAATGCTGATGGTGTTGTTATGGGAGGGCGTGTAAGTATTCTCGCTGTCACTAAAGGCCAAGAGAACTTTGTAGATGAGCAAACCACGGATGATGTTAAACGTACCAATGGCTTGTTTGATATTGGTGAATATTATACTAGTTACGACTTACCTGAAGCATTTATAGATCACAATGAAAATGCTGCCTTCGATAAAGCAAACTGTAGTGATGCAGATGCTTCAAATTATGACCCGTCTACGGATGAATGTTCTGAGTTAATTTCACGAGGTGGTCATAATGAAACATGGCGAGACCTAGATAATGACGGTATTTATGACTTTGCTGATGGTAAATATAATGGTTTATTATGTAGCGAAGCCGCTGAAAATGCAGGTGAGTGTTCTCGTGAGCTAATTGAAGTGCGTAAACAAATTGAATTGGTTATGTCTGGAGATAACCCATATGTTCGTTTTTCTGTGCTGAAAACAACGGATATTCTTGATGCGCCGTATCCTGTTTATGTACCTGCAGATTGCTCTGTTTCAGTTGTAGCAGTACTTGAGCCATCCGATGTATCTGAGCGTTGTGATATATCAGCAGTTGACTTATCAAATGTTTTTGCAGATAACCCTGAATATGATGAAACGGATCCAGATGAAACTGATCCTCAACTATTGGAAGTTGGCTTATCTGGTATTACAGTTCGTATTCACTACACAGATGAGTTTGGTAATCCACTACCAGCGGGTACAACTGTATCTATAGCCTCTACAAATGGCGACTTATCTATTATCGAAAATAACGCTATCATTCCAAGTACGAATACGGATAAACCAATGTATTCAGATGTTCGTATTTCTCGTGAAGCGGATGGTAATGATAAATTTGACGGTGTACTTTCAATAACATTTGAGTTTACTACTCAGGCTGGTGGCACTAAAACAGTCTCCAAAGGAATCGAAATTTACGATAGTAAATAAGGCTTTATTTTAAAAATGCCAACCTTTAGGTTGGCATTTTTGTTTCTGTTCTATATATTCCACATCAATTAATCTAAAAACACCTGTTTGTTTAATTTAACGACAAAAATTGTTCGTTTATTCAGTAAATACTGAAAAGTTTGTATTAAAAGCTTGTAACAACTAGTGTTTGTAGATATACCTATAAATATTCGCGCCGCTTATGTCGGCAAAACACATTTTTAATATTTGGTTAGAAATAGGCAACTATGGGCAAATCGCTAGTAATTGTAGAGTCACCTGCTAAGGCTAAAACAATTAATAAATATTTAGGTAATGACTTCATCGTAAAGTCCAGTATTGGGCATGTACGTGATTTACCTACTTCAGGTTCGAGCAAAGCTAAAGTGCCGGCAACTAAAACGCCAGCAGAAGTTCGCAAAATGGAACCTGAAGAGAAAGCAGCGTATAAAAAGCAACGAGATTATACTAACCTGGTCGCGCGTATGGGTATTGATCCTGAGCAAGGTTGGGAGCCGCATTATGAAATCCTGCCAGGTAAAGAGAAGGTTGTTCAAGAATTACAAAAGCTGGCTGAAAATGCAGATCAAATATACCTCGCAACGGATTTGGATAGAGAAGGGGAAGCAATTGCTTGGCACCTTCAAGAAATCATTGGCGGCGAACCTGAAAAGTATAAGCGCGTAGTTTTTAACGAGATTACCAAAAACGCAATACAGCAAGCTTTCGAAACACCTGGCGAGCTTAATACTGACATGGTTTACGCTCAGCAAACACGACGCTTTTTAGACCGTGTTGTAGGCTTTATGGTTTCTCCTTTGTTGTGGGCAAAAGTTGCACGTGGTCTATCTGCAGGACGAGTTCAGTCTGTTGCGGTACGCTTATTAGTTGAGCGTGAACGTGAAATTAAGGCATTTATCCCTGAAGAGTTTTGGGATATTCACGCTGACGTTAAGAATACTGAGTCTGAGTTACGCTTAGAAGTAACCAAACAAGCAGGAAAGGCATTTAAGCCTGTAAATGAAGCTCAGGCTAGCGCAGCTGTTAAAAGCCTTGAGAGTGCAGAATACAAAGTAATTAGCGTTGAAGAAAAACCAAGTAAAAGTCGCCCAAGTGCGCCATTAATTACTTCAACCATGCAACAAGCGGCAAGTACACGCCTAGGTTATGGCGTTAAGAAGACTATGATGCTCGCTCAGCGTTTGTATGAAGGCGGTTATATTACTTATATGCGTACCGATTCAACCAATCTTTCAAAAGATGCGGTTGAAATGTGTCGTGAGTATGTAACGAACGAGTTTGGTGCTAAATATTTACCAAAAGATCCAATTAACTATAGCTCTAAAGGTAATGCACAAGAAGCGCATGAGGCAATTCGTCCTTCAAGCGTTACTGTGTTGTCCGGTCATATCGAAGGCGTAGATGCCGATGCTAAAAAGCTGTATGAGTTAATTTGGCGTCAGTTTGTAGCGTGTCAAATGGTACCTGCTGAATACGACCTAACAACACTGACTGTTGCAGCTAACGATTTCCAGCTCAAAGCAAAAGGCCGCGTGCTTCGCTTTGATGGTTGGACAAAAGTACAACCTGCGGTGCGTAAAAAGAACGAAGAAGATCAATCACTGCCAGCTGTTAAAGAAGGTGAAATACTTACTTTAATAGAACTTGATCCTAAGCAGCATTTTACTAAGCCGCCCGCTCGCTTTAGTGAAGCAAGTTTAGTAAAAGAGCTTGAAAAGCGTGGTATTGGTCGTCCATCTACTTATGCGTCGATTATATCAACAATTCAAGATCGTGGTTATGTACGTGTAGAAAATCGCCGTTTCTTTGCTGAAAAAATGGGTGAAATTGTCACTGATCGCTTAGTTGAAAACTTCACTGATTTAATGAACTTTGATTTTACAGCTAAAATGGAAGGTCGTTTAGATGACATTGCTGAAGGCGAGCGTGTATGGACTCAAGTTTTAGATAAGTTTTATGCTGATTTTTCAACGCAATTAACTGTCGCTAAAGACGAGCCAGAGAATGGCGGCATGCGTCTTAATGAGATGGTTGAAACCGATATAGAATGTCCTACATGTAGCCGAAAAATGGGTATACGTACGGCTTCAACCGGTGTTTTCTTAGGGTGTACTGGTTACAGCCTTCCGCCAAAAGAGCGTTGTACAACAACAATGAACTTAGTGTCGGGCGATGAAGCAGTTGCTGCTGATGTCGAAGACGTAGAAACCGAAAAATTAATGCAGATGAAGCGTTGTCCTATTTGTGAAACTGCAATGGACTCATACCTAATTGACGAAACCCGTAAACTACATGTGTGTGGTAATAACCCAGCATGTAAAGGGCATATAGTTGAAGAAGGTACCTTTAAAATTAAAGGCTACGACGGACCAATTATCGAATGTGATAAATGCGGTTCTGATATGGAGCTTAAATCGGGTCGCTTTGGTAAGTACTTTGGCTGTAACAACGACGAGTGTAAGAACACACGTAAGTTACTTAAAAATGGCGAGGCTGCTCCACCAAAAGAAGATCCCGTTCACATTACTGAATTAGAGTGTGAGAAGTCAGATGCGTATTTTGTTTTACGTGATGGCGCTGCGGGTATATTTTTAGCCGCAAATACTTTTCCTAAGTCACGTGAAACACGTGCACCTAAGGTTGAAGAACTAAAACGCTTTAGAGACCGCATTTCGCCTAAGTTTTATTATTTAGCAGATGCACCAGCTAAAGATCCTGATGGTAATCTTGCTGTTGTACGCTATAGCCGTAAAAATAAATCTCAGTATGTTATGACTGAAGTTGACGGTAAAGCTACCGGCTGGACTGCTCATTATGAAGCAGGTAAATGGACAGAAGAAGCGAAGAAAAAAGCAGCGCCTAAAAAGAAAGCAGCTGCAAAAAAGGCACCAGCTAAAGCTAAGCCTAAAGCGAAAGCTAAAAAAGAAGATGAATAAGCTCGTTATTGCTTATTCATAGCTTTTGTAGATTTAAAAAATCATAAAAAAACCGGAATGCACAGCTTGTGTCTATTCCGGTTTTTTTGTGCCTAGTTGAATGCTTTCGCAACGGCTTTATTAGCAGTACATTCACCTAAGCGTGTTACCAATTTGATTAAAAACATGGTCATTTTAGCGTATTAAATAACTCAGTTACTGCGTTAAAAACTATTCATATATGACTGCATAGATGCAGAAAGTAGGCATTGCAGGGAGCAGCTGCCGAGAACAAATATATGTCATGCTTTTTCGCTTAGCTACTGAGCTATATTCTTAGCGCTATAATTGATCACTAATTAAATATAATTGGTATAATTAAATCTTAACAGAAGATACTTTTTTATAGCCTTCAGATTCAAGCTCATCATTTACGCATTTTAATACGTAGGCATTTAGCTCTTCATTGCTTACGTCATCATCTTTAGCCCAGTTAACACACATTTCTGTGTATTCTTTTATCATTTCGGCTGAAGCTGTTGGCGCATCGTCTGCAACCGCGTAAGTCGCAGATACTGCAAATAGTGGTGCTACGATTAATGCTAGCAATGCTTTTTTCATTCGTTTATTCCTAAAAAAATGGTGTGATGACTGATTTATCCAGTTTAAAGTTAGATATAAATCAGTAGTGCCCAATCCAGAACAACTCTGTTGGTATACTGATTTTTAATCGAAATTGAAATAAAAGATAACGAAATTTTTTTATCGTGAGGATGAGTAATTTACTTGTCAGTTTTTTAACTTTAGTAAGTACAGTATTATCAGCTGGAGTAATATATTTAGTAGCTAAGAAAACTTGATTCTGCGCTTTATATTAATAACCTTGAGATCGTTTTAGGGAAAATTGATTTCTTAGGTTCAAAAATGAAATGGATAAGCGTCATTGTTTATTTCTACTATGAGGATATTTTAAGTTTGTAATATCAGCCGTATTATTTGCTTTAACTGAATGTCTAAATGGTGAAACTAAAAGTCACTAGAATGCGTTAAATACAAAAAAGCTCAAGTGAATAGCTTGGGCTTTTTCGTATGTAACGCGCTTACGTATACACTAAACGTAACTTTTGAGTCATTAACACTGAGCGTAAAAACATGCGTAAGGCTCAAGTATTGTGGTGCCTCGGTCTAACTTTGCGCTGTGGTGGCTAAGCTCGGTGTATTCTTTAACGATTGATGTTGGCATATCAATACTTGTTTGCTTAGCGCTGAGATTGAACATACAAAGCATTCTTTGCTTTCCAAGCGTTCTATAAAAAGCAAGCACAGGCTCTGGCGTTTCTATAAATTCAATATCACCTTCAAGTAAAACTGTTTGGCTTTTTCGCCATGCCATAAACTCACGGTAGGCATTTAAAATTGAGTTGTTATCATCTGTTTGTATAGCTACTGATTGCTGCTTATGTGCATTATCAACGGGTAGCCAAGGTTTTACTTCACTAAAACCTGCATGAGATGAATCAGCTAGATCCCAAGGCATTGGTGTTCTACAGCCATCACGCCCTTTAAAATTAGGCCAAAATGTAATGCCGTATGGGTCTTGTAAATCTTCAAATGCCACACTTGCTTCACCTAGACCTAGCTCTTCACCTTGATACATACACACGCTGCCACGAAGAGAAGCTAATAGGGCGGTTAGCATTTTACATTGTTGAGGGTTTACTTCGCCATTTTTGCTCCAGCGGCTCGCTACGCGCTCTACATCATGATTACTAAATGCCCAGCATGGCCAGCCTTCAGTCATACGTTGTTCTAGAGTTTGAACTGTAGTTCTAATATATTCACTTGAGTAATCATTTGTTAATAGCTCAAAGCTATAACCCATGTGCAGTTTGTCGCCACCTTGGGTGTACTGCGCCATTGTAGCTAATGAATCTTCTGATGAGATTTCGCCAAGCGATACAGTACCTGGGTATTTATTAAGTAATGTGCGAATATCTTGCATAAACTCAATATTTTCAGGCTGAGTATTATTGTAGTAATGGTACTGAAATGCATACGGATTATCTTCACTAAAACCACGACCCTGGCGCTTATCTTTTGGTTTAGCCGGATTATCACGTAATTGCGCGTCGTGATAGCAAAAATTAATTGCATCAAGCCTAAAACCATCAACGCCTTTTTTAAGCCAAAACTCAACATTATCAAGCACAGCTTTTCGAACATCTGGGTTATGAAAGTTAAGATCCGGTTGTTCGGTTAAAAAATTATGTAGGTAGTATTGCCCGCGACGAGGCTCCCACTGCCAAGCACCACCACCAAAAATAGATAGCCAGTTGTTTGGGGCTGTCCCATCATCTTTTGCGTCAGCCCAAACATACCAGTCGGCTTTACTGTTATTTTGATTTTCACGGCTATCAGTAAACCATTGGTGTTGATCTGATGTATGGCTTAACACCTGATCAATAATTATTTTAATATTACGAGTGTGGGCTTCGCTTATTAGCTCATCAAAATCATTTAGGTCACCAAAAATCGGGTCAATGTCACGATAGTCGCTAATATCATAGCCAAAGTCTTTCATTGGCGATTTGAAAAAAGGTGAAATCCAAATAGCATCAACGCCTAAGCTTTTAATGTAATCAATACGATTAATAATCCCTCTTAAATCACCAATGCCATCGTTGTTGCTATCTTGAAAGCTACGCGGATAAACTTGATAAATAACCGCACCTTTATACCACTGCTTTTGGGTCATGCTTTTCTCCGTCATTCCACACAGTATTTAGACTATTTTTATTTGTGATTACGATTAATCACGTTATTTGCAAAAAGCATACGTGAAGCCTTGTACACTGTAAAAAGTCTGCATACGTATGCACTAAAATTAACGCAATTAAATTATTAAAAATAAGTACTTATAGCTAGTTTAAAGGTGTTTTATTTATGTGTTGGGTTTTTACCAATTATGGTACTGGCTTACTTTCTGACTTTTATTAAACATAACGGTTTGTCATATAAGAGAAAATATATTTTATGTTTTTAATTTAATGGTCTGACCAATTAAACATTTGAATTGTGTCTAATATTTCTTATTTTGAATAGCGATACTAATTAGTTTCACTTTGTTTACATTGCGTCCTGCTAACTTTTAGTTTTTGATACAGTAGATTTTACATGTAATGTTGATTGCGTCATTTTAAATGATTTTATTTATAACAAAATCAATTGCTTAATGTTTTCTTGGCAAGGTTTTTATTAATCTGAAGTCGTGCTATAACTGTTGAATACGTATGCATAAAGTTGTTAATAAAATAAAGCTGGCGTTAATATCCATCCTGACAACAAAATTAGCTCGCCTGTTTGACTATCACTCAAATAAAGAAGCGAGTATCACAATATGGGTAACGGGAAAAACATCATGTCTATGTTCAAACCAAGTATATTAACGTTGGCAATGGCTACTGCAGGATTAGCAAGCTTTGCCTCTGTAGCAGCACAAGAAGATACAGTTAAAAATGATGACGTTGAGGTTATCGAAGTAAAAGGCTTTCGTGGCAGTGTTGTAGAATCAATCAACACAAAGCGTTTTTCTACTCAAGTCGTTGAGTCAATTTCAGCAGAAGATATAGGTAAGCTACCTGATTCATCTATTGCTGAGTCTATTGCACGCTTACCAGGTTTAACGGCGCAACGCCTAGATGGTCGTGCAAGTAGAGTATCTATTCGTGGCTTTGGCGAAAACGAAAGCGGTACTACATTTAATGGCCGAGAGCAGGTATCTATTAGTGATAACCGCGGCGTAGAATTTGACCTTTACCCATCAGAAATTATGAGCGGTGTAACTGTTTATAAAACACCTAGTGCAAATTTAGATGCAGAGGGTATTGCGGGCATAATTAACATGCAAACAGTTCGCCCACTAAGTAAAGGTGAACGTGTTGTTCAAGTAAATGGACAGTATGAGCAAACAAGCTTTGATAAATTAAACCCTGACGGCAACGACGACGGTTACCGTGGCACTTTCTCATACATCGACCAGTTTGCTGATGACACCATTGGTATTGCATTTGCACTAAACACCATGAGCTCGCCAAACCAAGAAAAGCGTTGGAATTCATGGGGTTATCCTGAATTCACTGCTGAGGATGGTAACTCGTATTCAATTTTAGGCGGTGCTAAGCCATATGTTCGTTCATCAACGCTTGAACGTGATTCAGCAATGCTTGTTCTAGAAGCAGCGCCTACAGATAAACTAAATATGACGTTTGATGCGTTGTATGTAGACTTTACAGACGAGCAAATTTTGCGCGGCATTGAAGTTCCTTTTGCTTGGGGTCAAGGTAGTATTGATGCAAGCAGTGCTATAGTAGATGCAGAAAGTGGATTCATAACAAGTGCTGTAACACAAGGCCAACGTGTTGTTGTGCGTAACGATTACCAAGAGCGTGATGCTGAACTAACTGCATTTGGCTTTAACACTAAATACGATATTGATGATTCATGGTCAGTAGAATTTGACGCAAGCTACTCGCAAGTTGACCGTAAAATTTGGAGTATTGAAAGCTACTCAGGTACAGGGCGTGGTGATTCTCGCGGTGTTGCAGATAACTTAGGTTATGCTTTTAATGGTGGCAATACTGGCGCTACTTTTTCACATGACTTAGATTACAGCGATTATGATCTAATTCAATTAGGTGGGCCGCTTTCGTGGGGTGCAAGCTCTGCACTAAATGATGCATATGGATTAACGGGCACAGAGTATGTAAACCAAGCTCAAGACGGTTTTATTAATGCTCCAACTATTGAAGATGAATTAGTTACATTAAAACTTGCAGCGTCTAAAGTACTAGAAAACGAATACATTAGTTCAATTGAATTTGGCTTAGGTTATAAAGAACGTGAAAAGTCTAAATATTCGCAAGGTTACTTCTTAACTTTAACTGATTTTTCTCTTGAAAACCCAGGAATGCTTAGTGTACCTGAGCAATACCGTTTAGGCAGTGTTGGCCTTGACTTTATTGGGCTAGGAGACATGATAGCCTACGATGTAAATGGTTTAGTTAATGATGGTTACTATGAAACCCTTGACGAAAGTTTAACTAGCTCAACTCATGCAACTAAGTCGTGGACAGTAAAAGAAGAAATCACCTCAGCATTTGCACAAGCTAATATTAATGCAGAAGTAAGTGGTCTTCCATTAACTGGTAATGTTGGGGTGCGCTATGTTCATACAGATCAATCCTCTCAAGGTAATGCTTTTGGTGTAGATGGGAATACTGGTCTAGTCATTACTTCACCTACAGATATTGGTCACGATTATTCTCACGTTTTACCAAGCTTAAATTTATCACTTGCGCTTGATGAGCAGCAAACAATACGTTTTGGCGCAGCGAAAACAATCTCACGTGCGCGTATAGATGAAATGAACGCCTCTGTTAATGCATCATATAATGATACACCGGATGAAAACGGTAACTTTTGGTCTGTATCGGGTGGTAACCCTAACCTAGAACCTAAAGAAGCAACAGGCTACGATTTATCTTATGAAAACTACTTTAGTGATGAAGGTTACTTCTCTGCTGCATTTTTCTATAAAGACTTAACCCAGTGGATTTTTGATGGTAAATACGAAATTGATATGGCGGGCGTTGCGGACCCATCAACAGGTGAAGTCCCAGCTACGTCAGAAGGTACTGGCAGTGGTAAAGTAAATGGCGGCGGCGGTGACCTATACGGTTACGAGCTATCTCTAGCGTTACCATTTAAAATTTTCCACCCGTCTCTTGAAGGCTTTGGCTTAATTGCTAGTCATACAGGTATTGAATCTGATATTGAAGATGGAAATGGCAATGAGTACGAACTACCGGGTCTATCAGATAAAATTCAAAGCTTAACGGTTTACTACGAGATGAATGGCATGCAATTACGAACCAGCATGCGTAAGCGTAGTGACTTCAAAGGTGATGTTTACGGATTAGGTTTTGATACCGAGCAAGTGGATATCCTAGGCGAAACAATTTGGGACATTCAAGCGGGCTACGACTTTAGTGAGGCCGGTGTTGAAAGTCTTGAAGGTTTATCAATTCAGTTCCAAGTTCAAAACTTAACAGAAGAGCCGTTCACATCGCTTTCTGGCGATAACGCGCTACAAGTTCGCGACTACCAAGATTACGGTCGCACTTACTTGTTAGGCTTTAGCTACCAGCTATAATAAAGGTTGTGTGTAGGAGCCCTTGTAATTTGTTTTACAAGGGCTTTTTTATAGCTACTTTATCAAACTTAACAAAGCTTTAAACTGTAAACGTGGACAATAATATGAAACCAATAAAACACGTCGTAATCGCAGGCGGGGGCACGGCAGGGTGGATAACAGCCGCCTTGCTTAATAAAGTGTTAGGTAAGGTAATTAAAATAACCCTTATTGAGTCAAGTACTATTGGCACTATAGGCGTGGGTGAAGCAACAATTCCGCCTATTATTCAACTTAACAACGCGCTGGGTATAAACGAGCAAGAGTTTATAAACGCAACTAATGCATCTATAAAACTAGGAATTGAGTTCGAAAATTGGAAAACCACCTCTCATAGCTACATGCATGCTTTTGGCTCATTTGGGAAAGACTTCCCCTTTTGCGATTTTTACAATTTTTGGGTAAAAGGGCATATTAGCGGTGCAGAAGAAAGCTTATGGGACTTTTCTCTTAACTACCAAGCGGCTAAACAGCATAAATTTGCACCCTTAAATACCCTACCTAATACACAATTGCCTGGCTTGAGTTATGCGTATCACTTTGACGCAACGTTATATGCTGAGTTTTTAAAAAACCTCGCAACATCACGCGGTGTTGAGCATATTGATGCCAAAATAGAGCAGGTTGAACAATGCCCTCTATCAGGGAATATAAAATCATTAACCCTTGGTAACACACAGCAGATAAACGGCGACCTTTTTATAGACGCGACAGGCCAGCGCGCCTTACTCATAGAGCAAACCCTTAACACAGGTTTTGTCGATTGGTCTCATTATTTACCGTGTGATAGCGCCGTGGCGGTGCAGTCTCAAGGTACTAGCGAGCTAAAACCTTATACGCGTTCAATTGCACACAGCGCAGGCTGGCAGTGGCAAATACCGCTGCAAAGCCGAATAGGAAATGGCTTGGTGTACTGTAGTCGTTATTTATCTGACGATGCGGCAACGCAGTTATTATTAAATAATTTACCCGCTGAGCCAATGACTGAGCCGCGGGTGATTAAATTTAAAACAGGGCGGCGGTTAAAACAATGGTATAAAAATGTGGTATCGGTTGGCCTTGCCAGTGGCTTTTTAGAGCCGCTAGAGTCTACCAGTATTCATTTAATACAAAGTGCCGTAACCCGTTTAATAAAGCTGTTTCCACACAATGGCATAAGCGAAGCTTTAGTTACTGAATTTAATAAGCAAAGCGTGATAGAAATAGAGCACATTCGTGATTTTATAATATTGCATTACACACTAACAGCGCGAGAAGACTCCCCATTTTGGCGACAATGCAAGCAAATGGACATTCCTCACTCATTGGCCCACAAGCTCAAATTATTTAAGGAAACTGGCAAAGTAGTGCGCGAAAACGATGAACTATTTGCCGAAGTTGCTTGGCAACAGGTATTTATTGGCCAAGGTCTCATCCCCGATGATTACAACAGTATTGTTGACTCATTAAGCAGTGAACAACTAAACGACTTATTTTCTACATTAAAAACGCTTATTACCTCAACAGTAGATCAATTACCCACTCATAAAGATTTTTTAGCAAAAATTAAAAAGGCCTGATGATGCGATTTTTAAACACACTTTTACTTGTAAGTGCCTGTACTTTACCAACCATTAGCTACGCACTTAACGTTGAGCCTGCTAATTGGTGGGTTGGCATGAACAAAAACACCATAACCATCATGGTGCATGAGCAAAATATTGCAAACGAGCAAATTAAATTAGCTAAATACAATGGTGTTAAGTTAAATAAAGTAACCCGTACAGATAACCCAAATTATGTATTTTTAAATATTACCATTACCGACGCCGCTAAAGCAGGAACGCTTGAATTTAACAGCAGCAAAGCGAGTCAAAATTTTGAGTTTTCATTACTTGAACGGGATAAAAACAGCGCAAAGCGCCAAGGGTTTACATCATCCGATACTCTTTATTTAATTAACCCCGATCGCTTTGCTAATGGTGATAAACAAAACGATAGCGTTCCTAGCATGTTAGAAGCCGCTGATCCTAGTACTAAGGGTGGGCGCCACGGTGGTGATATACAAGGTGTTATAAACGCACTTCCATATTTAAACGATTTAGGCGTAACACAGCTTTGGCTTACCCCAGTGCTTGAAAACAATATGCCTAATTATTCTTACCATGGCTATGCAATTACAGACTTTTATAAAGTTGACCCACGTATGGGCTCAAACCAGTTATATAAAACGCTCTCGGTAAAAGCAAAAGAGCAGGGCATAGGCCTAGTAATGGATATGGTTCTTAACCATTTTGGCTCTGAGCATACTTGGGTTAACGATAAGCCAACTAAAGATTGGATTAACTTTAATGGCGAGTTTAAAAAAGGTAAAAACGCCACAAGCCATGCGCGCCAAACTATACAAGACCCACACGCGAGTGAATACGACAAGCGCCAGTTTAACGATGGTTGGTTTGTAGAAACCATGCCCGATTTAAATCAGCGCCAGCCACTGTTAAGTGAATACTTAATTCAAAATGCTATTTGGTGGATAGAATACGCCGATTTAAGTGGTATTCGTGTTGATACCTACTCTTACTCAGATAAAGCATTTTTGAGTGATTGGACAAAAGCCATAATGCAGGAGTACCCAAACTTTAATATTGTTGGAGAAGAGTGGACGTCAAACCCTGCTATTGCCTCTTACTGGCAACGTGGCAAGCATAACCAAGATGGTTATACATCAAGCTTACCAAGCGTGATGGACTTTTCGTTGCAAGAGTCGGTAATCCAAGCGCTAAATGAAGAAGAAAGCTGGAACACGGGCTGGGTTAAAGTATATGAATCGTTAGCTAATGACTTTTTATACCCTGATACCAATAACATTATGGTATTTGCTGATAACCACGATATGAGCCGTGTATACACCGAGCTTGGCCAAGACGTTGCTAAAACAAAAATGGCGATGACGTTACTTTTAACCACACGTGGTATAGCGCAAATGTATTACGGCACCGAAGTGCTATTAGATAACACCCCAAGTAAAGATCATGGCGATATTAGAATCGACTTCCCGGGGGGATTTAAAGGCCAAACTCGGAACGCCTTTACGGGCGAGGGGCTAACAAAACAGCAAAAAGTGATGCATAACACCATCAGTACCTTGCTTAATTTTAGAAAAAGCAGCCCAGCACTTGATAAAGGAAAACTTGTGCACTTTACGCCTCAACAAGGCGTGTATAGTTACGCGCGTGTTAGCGACGAGCAAACTGTGTTGGTATTTATGAATAAAAACACAAAAGAGCTAACTAAGAATATTGAGTATATGCAGGAAGTAATACCAAAGAATACCAAAGCACTTAACTTATTCACCCACAAAACACAGGTGTTGGGTAATACAGTTGCTTTACCGGCAATGAGTGCAACGGTATTAATTATAAATACCTCTCAATAGTTTACCTGAATACGTATGCAGCAACTGTATGGTTGCTGCAGTAATCTTTAGTATAAAGTTAATAACAATACTGACAAAAAAGACACACAATGAAAAAATCAGTTTATGTACCCGCAGTACTGTGTAGTGCACTTATTGCTACAGGGTGTTCAGAAAATAACAAACCTGAACAACAGCAAACACCCGCACACACACAAAATGAGCTTACCAAGCCTGTTGTATATCAAGTATTTACCCGTTTGTTTGGTAATACCGAAACTGCCAATGTGCCATGGGGCACTAAAGATCAAAATGGTGTAGGTAAATTTGCCGACTTTAACGATGCAGCCCTAAAAGGCATTAAAGAGCTAGGTATCACGCACGTTTGGTATACCGGTGTGTTACACCATGCGTTAGTAGGCGATTATACCGACTACGGCATTTCGCAAGATGACCCCGATGTAGTAAAGGGCCGTGCAGGTTCACCGTACGCAATTAAGGATTACTACGATGTTAACCCCGATTTAGCCGTTAATGTGACGAACCGCATGGGAGAGTTTAGCCAGCTTATTGAGCGTACACATAACCATGGCATGAAAGTCATTATTGATATAGTGCCTAACCATGTAGCACGAAATTACCAATCCCTTGGCAAACCTAAAGGCGTTAAAGACTTTGGCGCACAAGACGACACCACTAAAGCGTACGATAAAAATAATAACTTTTACTACGTACCAGGGCAGTCTTTTCAGGTGCCAACATCGCCAGAGTATAAAGTTTTAGGGGGTAATGAACACCCATTAGCGGATGGCTTTTTTGATGAAACGCCCGCTAAATGGACGGGTAATGGTGCCCGTGCAGCAAAACCCGATATAAACGATTGGTACGAAACAGTAAAAGTTAATTATGGCGTAAAGCCTGATGGCAGCTACGACTTTGTTCAATTGCCAAGTGAATACAAAAATAAAGACTACCGTGCTCATTATGCATTTTGGCAAGATAAAGAGCTTCCTAACAGCTGGTACAAATTTAGAGACATAGCACTTTTTTGGCTCGATAAAGGCGTTGATGGCTTTAGATACGACATGGCCGAAATGGTGCCTGTAGAATTTTGGAGTTTTTTAAATTCGTCGATAAAAATGCAAAAAAGCGACGCCTTTTTATTAGCCGAAGTGTATAACCCGCTAATGTACCGTGCGTATATTCACCAAGGTAAAATGGACTACCTTTACGATAAAGTGGGCTTTTACGACACATTAAAAGCCATTATGCAGGGTAAGCAAGCTGCTAATGCTATTTTTGCTGCCCAAAGCCAAGTTACTGATATTGAAGCACACATGCTGCACTTTTTAGAAAATCATGATGAACAACGTATCGCAAGCCCCGACTTTGCAGGTAATGCTGCTTGGGGTAAACCGGCCATGGTGGTTTCAAACTTAATGAGCCGCGCACCCACGTTATTATATTTTGGCCAAGATGTGGGAGAAGATGGTTCAGAAAACGCAGGTTTTGGAACACCTACTCGCACCAGTATTTTTGACTACATTGGCGTGCCAGCGCACCAAGCATGGATGAATAATGGCAAGTTTGACGGTGCTAATTTAACACAAGAGCAAGTAGCACTTCGTGATTACTACAAAGCGGTTATGTCACTAAATAGTTTACCTGCTGTGGTAGGCGGTGAAATGACTGAGCTTAGCGTTACAGGAAGTGAGCGAGTTGTAGGTTTTACGCGCAAACTTGGCCAACAAACGCTGTACGTATTAAGTAACTTTAGTGAACAACCTCAAACAATTACGGTTAATTTATCAAAAGAGCAATTAGCGGTACTTAGCGAGCACACTCAATTACATGACTTACTTGAGCAGCACAGCACCGAGATCACATCAGGGTCTCAAGGCGCAAGCTTCACACTCACACTTGATGCATTTAGCAGCGCAGTATTAACAAATAAGGCTAGCAATGAATAATCAAAATAATAATACCGATAAGCCAAATTTAAGTTTTTGGCAAATATGGAACATGTGCTTTGGCTTTTTAGGCATACAGTTTGGTTTTGCCCTGCAAAACGGTAACGTGAGCCGAATATTTCAAACATTAGGCGCACAAGTTGATGATATTCCCATTCTATGGGTTGCAGCCCCGCTTACTGGCTTAATCGTACAGCCTATTATTGGTTACTGGAGCGATAAAACGTGGGGGCGCTTTGGTCGTCGTCGCCCGTTCTTTTTTATAGGCGCAGTATTAACAACGCTTTCACTATTTATTATGCCGCATTCACCAACGCTTTGGATTGCCGCTGGTATGTTATGGATTATGGATGCGTCAATCAACGTAACCATGGAACCTTTCAGAGCACTTGTTGGCGATAACTTGCCAGAAAAACAACGCGCTACAGGTTACGGGTTACAAAGCTTTTTTATTGGTATTGGTGCGGTACTAGCCTCAGCATTACCATGGATGATGACCAACTGGTTTGATGTAAGTAATACTGCAGCGCCTGGGCAAATTCCAGAGTCTGTTAAATACTCATTTTATTGGGGTGGGGTGGTGCTACTTGTTGCTGTGCTTTGGACCGTTACACGTACAAAAGAGTACAGCCCAGAGCAATTAGCTGAGTTTGAAAAGCAAAGCGCTCAACCAACTACCAGCAAGCTGGTTGATATTAATTTTAATAAAGGCGCCATTATTTTTGTGGTGTTAGGTTTAGCAACCCTTGCATTAGTAATGGGCTTATCGCTTGAAAAAGAGTTATACCTACTTGCTGGTGGTTTATTAGCGTTTGGTATTGTGCAGTGGATTGCAGCAGCGCTTAAAAATGCTAACAAAACTCAAGGTGGTTTTTACCAAGTAGTACAAGATGTATTTACAATGCCAGAAGCCATGAAGCAGCTTGCATGGGTGCAGTTTTTTAGCTGGTTTACTTTATTTGCCATGTGGATTTATACCACCGCAGCAGTAACAAGCTTTCATTATGGTAGTAGCGATGGAACCTCTAAAGCATTTAACGATGGTGCAGACTGGGTGGGTATTTTATTTGCCGCCTACAATGGCTTTGCAGCTATTGCCGCTATGTGTATTCCGTTTTTAGTTAAAAAAATGGGGTTAAAAGGCGCGCATTGTTTTAATTTATTGCTGGGCGCGTTAGGTCTTGCAAGCTTTATGTTTATTCAAGACCCTAAAATGTTACTTATTCCTATGATTGGGGTGGGGTTTGCGTGGGCGTCTATTTTATCGCTGCCTTACGCCATGCTAAGTAACGCACTGCCAAGTAATAAAATGGGCGTTTACATGGGTATTTTTAATTTTTTTATAGTTATACCTCAGTTACTTGCCGCCAGCATTTTAGGGCTCATTTTACGCCACGTATTTTCTAATCAGCCTATTTACGCATTGTTAATTGGTGCAGCCTCGTTCGTTGTCGCTGCCGTTGCGGTAATGCGCGTTAAAAATTCACATTAAGGACACACAATGAAAAAATATAACCTTATAACCGCCTCACTTTTAACGTTAGGTTTAACGGCTTGCGGCGCTCAAAACACAAGCACAACTAACGAAAGTACCACAGCACAGGTTACATCAGCACCAGGCGCCCCAGGCGCAGAGCCTTTTTGGGCTTATGCGGGTAAAACCGGTATTGGTACATCGTACGAGCAATACCAAAACGGCCAATACAGTGATTCAGCTGCAACGGGCGATGTATCTAAGGTGTGGTTTTCAATTGCTAAAGGTATGATCACCGAAACCATGTTTGGGCTTATTCACCAAGCTCAAATAAAAGACATGCAATTTATAGTAACAGGTAAAGACTTTACCGTTAGTGAAGCTGATGATTTAGATGTCACCATTGATTACTTACATAAAGATGCACAAGGTCGCCCACTTTCTCTGGCTTATAAAGTAATTAGCACTGATAAACAAGGGCGCTTTAGCCTAGAAAAACACATTTTTACTGACCCAGATGGGCAAACATTATTTGTACGCAGTGTATTTAACACTGAGCTTGAAGGGCTAAAAGCATATGTGTCTGTTAATCCGTATATTAATAATAACGGGCTAGGTGACTTTGCTAAAACAACAGAGCAAGGGCTTGTCGCATGGGAAGACGATAACTATTTATCACTTCAATCCTCATCACCATTTAAAGCAAAAACGGTAGGGTTTACAGGTGAAAGCGATGGTATTAACACACTTAAAACTACGCAATCTATAAATACACAATACACAAATACCGGCGATACAGCAGGTAATGTAAGCATGCTTGCAGAGCTTGGCGAGATAAGTGCAAATACTACCTTTGATTTAGCCCTTAGCTTTGGCAAAACGCAGCAGCAAAGTATAAAGCAAGGCGAAAAAAGCTTAGCAAAAGGGTACCAAGCGGTGCTTGAACACTATAACGGTAAAGGTGAAGCGCTAGGCTGGGAAGATTACTTGCAAAGTCTAAAACCGCTTAATACCATGGTTGAACAAACAGCCGATAACGGTAAGCTTTTATACACCAGTGCCATGGTATTAAAAGCACAAGAAGATAAAACACACGCAGGGGCATTAATTGCTTCTCTATCTAATCCATGGGGCGAAACTGTTTCAGCCAAAGAAGGCTCTACGGGTTATAAAGCAGTATGGGTGCGCGACTTTTATCAAGTAGCCATGGCCTTTATGGCACTCGGTGATACAGCCACAGCAAAAACTGCTTTCGAATACCTTGAAAAGGTGCAAGTAAACAGCAAAACACCGGGAAATAAAGGCGATACCGGCTGGTTTTTACAAAAAACACACGTCGATGGTGAATTAGAATGGGTAGGCGTACAGCTTGATCAAACTGCTATGCCTATTATGCTGGCATGGAAGTTACATAAAGCCAATGTACTTAGCGATGAAGAGCTAAAAAGCTGGTACGGCAAAATGTTAAAACCAGCGGCCGATTTTTTAGTCGAGGGGGGACTTGCTAAAATTTTGTGGAACGACACACAAATTACACCACCGGCAACACAACAAGAGCGCTGGGAAGAGCAAAGTGGTTATTCGCCTTCGACTACTGCGGCAATAGTCGCTGGCCTTATTACAGCCAGTGATATTGCAACACTAAGCGGCGATGATACAAACGCAAAGCGCTACCTAGCTACGGCTAAAAAGTATAACAACGATATTGAATCGCAAATGTTTACTACCGAAGGTAACTTAAAAGGCGAAAATAGCGATGGCGAATACTTTATCCGTATAGGCCAAGATACCGATGCAAACTCAGACACTAAAATTAACGCTAATAATGGCCGTGAAGGGTTTAATAAAAAGCAAATTTTAGATGGCGGGTTTTTAGAACTAGTACGCTATGGCGTACGTGGTGCTAACGACGAAAGCATTGTTAAAACACTACCTGAGTACGATGACGAAACGCTTGAAGATAACCTACAAGTTAAATACAGCTTTAGCTTTGACGACGGCAGCGGCACTTTTGCAGGCTACCGCCGCTATGGTAATGATGGCTACGGTGAAGATGAAGTTAAAGGCACAAACTATGCTGAGGGTGGTAGTAATACACCAAGCCAACGTGGGCGTGTATGGCCATTTTTCACCGGTGAGCGCGGGCATTACGAAATCGCAGCAGCTAATGCGAACAACGCTCTGGATGATGCTAAACAAGCGCAAATTAAAAACAGCTATGTTAAAGGCTTAGAGCAATTTGCCAATAAAGGGCTAATGCTACCAGAGCAAGTATGGGATGGTGTAGGTGTAAATAAAGCTGGTTATGAACTAGGCGAGGGCACAAACTCAGCAACGCCACTTGCATGGACACATGCAGAATACATTAAGCTTGTACGCTCACTCAGTGATAAACAAGTTTGGGATTATTACCCTGTGGTAGCCGAGTCGCTTAAAGACTAATATAAAGCAAGCTGCAGTTATTAAAAAAGGCTTCTAAATAAATTTAGAAGCCTTTTTTACTATTCAGTTATTCTGTATTTAAACTAATATGAATCAGCAATAATACTTAATTATTTGTTGGTAATAACTAGATAACGAAATTTTTATCTTGTTATCAGTACGATTTTCTTACCTCAAAATAGATGACCTAATTAGGCGATTTGATATGAAGGGTGCTCTTCATATGAAATGAATGCCACCCTTTTATTACATTATTTGAGGCCACATTTATTATCAAACCAAGATAACAACTCTGTATAAAACTCTTTTTTATGATCGTAGAAAAGCGTATCAGAAAAGTGATCAGCATCTTCTAGCTCAATATATTTAAAGTCTTTTTTGTACTTTTCAAGCTCAGATACAAAGTCTCTACTGTGTTTTACTGGAACACGACTGTCGATATCGCCATGTACAACCAGTATAGGAATATTTACTTTATTTACTTGCTCTACAGGAGAGACACCAGAAATAGTAGGGCGTTGTAAGATACTTAAAAAGCGATTTTCGTTAAGAGTTGCATTGATACGACTTAAATCACTTACACCCGCACCGGCAACAACACATTTATATATGTTGTTTTCACGCATTGATGCAGCAAATGCAGCATAACCACCATAACTCCAACCAAATAAAGCAAGCTTATCTTTTGTTGCTAAACCTTTATCTATTAAATATTGTGCGGCGTCGTCTAAATCATCTTGTTTTTTCAAGCCCCAGTTATTATCACCGGCTACCCAATGCTCCAAACCGTAACCTGTAGAACCTCGGTAGTTTGGTTGAATAACTACGTAACCATGATAGGCGAGTAACTGTGCCCAGTCATCAAATACAACAGAGTCACGAACCCAAGGACCACCGTGAGGGAGTACTATTGCGGGGTAAGGACCTTTAGTTGCAGGAATAGTTACGTATGCTTTTATTTTACGTCCATCTCTTGCTTTATAAGAGATATATTTAACGGATCCCAATTTGCTTTTATCAATAAACGGAAGGCGATCACCAATCTTAGTTAACTTCTGTTTATTAGTAACAATGTAATAGCTGCCAGGGTTATCGTCAGCAGATACTCTCACTACTAATACATTATCGTTATCAGAGCTACTGATGATTTGTACAAATTTACCTTTAAATAAAGACGCAACAGATTCGTTAAGTGCTTGCAGGTTAGGATCTGTGAAATAAAACTTAGGTTGCTTAGTTGTATAGCGAAAGCCTTGTAAGGTGCCGTCGGTATCAAGTATTACACCATCGGTATCTACAGACTTAAGACCAAATTGACGTTCAGAATACTGACCTGTTTTAATATTATAAATATAAATGCCAGTCGTATTTTCGCCTAAGTTGGCATTAACATAAACTTCGTTAGGGTTACCTTTCGCAAACCCTAAAATCTCAAAGTTTTCACGCTTTTTAGGACTAACTTGCTTAATTACTTTCCAATCATCATTACCTTTATCTCGGGCATAATAATCGATTGCGTTATCAGACTTATTCCAACCTTGGGCTATTCTTATTTCACCGTCGTAATCAGAAACGAATGAGCCTGATACTTTTTCATTTCCGCGCATTACAGTAACGCTTCGTCCAGTATTAATATTAAAGCGCACTACATCTGGAATGTAGTTATTATTAATATCAACCTCTACTAATACTTCATCTTTTTTGTCAGGAAGTATATTTATTATATTAAATTGAACATTTCGTTTTTTCTTAAATGGTAATAGCCAGTCGCCTTTACCATCTGCATCGGTTATTGCAAACTTATTAACCCAGTATTTGCGACTTCCATCTTCTAATATTTGCCTAAACATAACGCCAAGTTTTTCATCGTTTAACCATACGATTGAAGATATCAGCATTTTATCAGCGCCTAATCTTACAGGCTCTGCATCTAGGTTATTTGGATCTCTTATCTCAATTATATAGTCACCATTTTTAGTAGTCGCTCTTAAAATAGCAAGCTTCTTACCATCAGGTGATGCTACAACACTGCGTATAGCAGATGACATTGAGAAAGCATCAATACTGCTTACTTGTGCCGCATCTTCAGTTTCGCTATTAGCAAAAGAAGATAGGCCTAGTAGGGTTAATCCTACTAATATTCTTTTTTTAAATTTCATTTTTATTCCCTCAAAAAAAATGGCCTAAAATTTTAGGCCATCTGGATTGAATATTTACTCAGCCAATTCTAATTAAAAAGAAGCTGTAAAACTGATGTATGGGCTACGACCTGAAGTGTCATAACCAACACCTAGAGGGATATTAGTGTTTGAAAAAGAACCACTTGGATCTACTTTAGGAGGTGCTTCATTAAACACGTTACGAACACCAAAGTTCACTTTATAAGCATCGTTAGACCAAGTCATACCGATGTTATGTACAAAGTAGTCATCGGTGAAACCAACTGGGCGACATTTAAGTGCTTCACCGTTAGCGTCAGTTAAACCACGACAACCTGCAGTGCCTTCTTCAAATTCACCTAAATCATCCTCATCTTCACGACCTTTACCGATGAAACGCGTTTCCCAGTTAAATCTAAAATCAGAGTATTTAAGTTGTAAGCGAGCGGTACCACGCCATTCTGGAGAATCTGGCTCGCCCATATTGTCATCAATAGTACCAAGCACGTCAAAAACTTGCTCTGTCATGCGAGTAGCTTGAAGATCTAGTGTAATACCTAGGTTTTCTTCTGCGATTACTGTATCTGTTTCAAAGTAGATATTGTAATCAAAACCTTTAGATGAGATTAAACCAATATTGATAAAGCTAGCATCAACTAAATCAATTTGACCATTTTCGTCACGTCCTATACGGCTACAGAAAGCATCATTACCATCAGCAGAATAACACTGACCAATACTGTAACCAGCGCTTGGTTCTGCAATACTATTCGTTACTTCAATATCAAAACGAGTTAATGACATTGTTAAATCAAATGCATCAGTGAACGGTTGTTCAAAGATAAAACCATATGTTTTAGCCACTGATGTTTCAGCACTAAGCTCAGTTGTACCGCCAGTTTCAATCTCAGCGCTGTAAGCAGCAGTGTATGAGTCAGTTCCATTTTGACCTAAACCAAGAGTAGTTGGATCAATACCTGATGCTTGACAAGCGTTTAGTACAGCTGTATCACGTGTTTCTTCAGCTGCATTATATGTAGCTGCTGAACCTGGGTTCAATGGGTCGATATTACGAGCATCTTCCGGAACAACACATGGATCGGCAACTGTATTAAAACCAGACGTACCGTTTAAGAAACGCTCGCGTAGGTTAGGTGCTCTGTACGAAGTACCTTTTGTTGCACGTAGAGTAAACCACTCAACAGGACGGTAAATTGTTTTAAGACTATAAGTTGATTCTGCATCGTAGAAAGATTCTTCAGAAACACGGCCAGAAGCTGTAAATGTAAGTTCTTCAGCGCCTTTAACACCTTTAAGTAAAGGGAATTCAACTTCTGTGAATATTTCCTTTAAGTTACGTGAGCCATCAGCGCCTTGGTCAGCAAAATAGCCCCATAGTAAGCCTTGAGATGCAGCAGCATTTGGATTTGATTCAATTTCATCACGACGATATTCAACCCCAACGATACCTGCAACAGTTTCGTTGTTCCATGGTAATGCGAAGAAATCACCACCCATGAATGCATTGAAAACAAACTGGTTTACTTTAGTTTCGATATCGCGGTCGATAAATAAGTAAGCAGCTTCTTCAGGTGAAAGCGTACCGCCACCTTCTTGATAAATACTATCTGCAAATAAATTAACAGGAACACATCCATCAGAACCGGTACCACAGGTAACAGTACCATCATCATTAAGAACAGCGGTTTCTAATGAGTTAATTAAGCGCTCTTCATCAATACCAACACGGTGGTCAGTACCTTTTGATGCGCTGTACGATACAGACGCGTCGTAGTACCAATTGTCTAAACCGATGTTTTCAAACATACCAAGATTACCAGTAACACCAGTAACTAAACGATATTGCGAAACTTCAACCTCAGTTTGATCACGGTCACCACGAATATTGATGATTGGCTGAACGGCTTCTGGTCCACCAGGGCCCACACCTAACACGCCAAAACAGTCAATACCGTTTGTTCCACAAGGGTTATATGGGTTTGATGCCGCTACTTGTTGGAATATCTGTGCACCTGGGCTAAAAATTGGTGATTTACGACTAGCGTATAAACCTTCGTAGTAGAAAGTTGTATCGTTATCATCTTGGAAGTTATATTCACCATTAAGCATTAGTGAAATACGTTCATTTTTACTTCTGTAATCACCACTTTTGTAATAATCAGATTGTTGGAAAGCGTATAGAGGGTCTTGGAAATCAACGTCACGGAAACCATCGCCGTTACCATCTACAAATACACCATCATTGATACCATCGCCATCAAAATCGCCCGCTACCCATGAAGGTAAAAACCCTTCAAGACTTGATGGTACAGTTGATTCACTGAAGTTTGGAATACCAGTGTTTGTAAAGTCAGGTGTATAATAAACACTACCAAAGAAAGATGGTACGCTAATACGGTTTGTTAGAGGGAAAATGTCACATGAATCTTCACCGCTTGCTACAGGACCATAGCCACTGTTTCGGGTTACGATACTGCCATCTTCAGCTTCCCAAATACGCTCTTCACACCCTTTAACAAAAGGGTTGCCAGCTAAAGATTGAGATTTCTGTTCTGAATATTCAACACCAACGGTGATAAAACCATTATCCATGGTTTTGCCCCACATACCCGAAAGTACAGTTTCTTCACCGCCTTCACCTTTAGGTTGACGGTAAGATGCATCAAAAATAAAGCCTTCAACATCTTTTTTTAATATTACGTTAGCTACACCCGCTACCGCATCAGAACCATAAACGGTTGATGCGCCATCAAATAAATTCTCTACACGCTCAATCATTACACCTGGTATTAAGTTCAAATCAGGTGAAGTTGGCGCACCACCTACACCTGCGGGAGCCATTCTTCGACCGTTGATAAGTACAAGAGTACGCTCAGCACCTAAACCACGAAATCCGATTGTTGCAGCGCCTGGACCGTTATCTAGTACAAAACCACCAAATGTATTATCTATTTGAGCACCAGCCGCTTGGCTAGTTGACTGGAGCATTGAACCTGCATCAAATAAACCCATTTCACGAGATAAGTCACCGTTGATAATTTGAATTGGCGATGCATTTGAAAATTCAGCTTTTCTTATACGCGAACCTGTTACAACAATTCGCTCTGGCGCTTCTTCTTCTAGTTCAACGTCTGAGTTTAAGTCATTTTCCTGGGCTAGCGCGTTAGGCGCTAAGGCTACAGATCCTAGCAATAAAGAATATCTTATTGCATTTGATAGTGCTTTAGTTTTAAACATATGTAAATCCCTGAGATATTATTGTTATTTAAGCTATAAATCATAAATTAAACAAAGTGAAATATAGCATCACAATAAATTTACATTATTGAAACTAAATAGTAAATGCGGTTAATGGTGAGTAACCATGCAAAAGGTGATGAAACAGCCTGTTTTGGGCCTTAAATGTGATTTTTTTCGCTAACTATTTTTTAATTACCTGTTTTTTAATGGGTTTTTTGTTTGTAAACGAATGTGAATGGATGTAATCGGCATATACATGGAAAAAGAAGGCTCAGCTTGACTTTCTAGGAATGAGAATAGGAGGCAATAGGGTGCTTTGAACTTCTTCACCACGTATCAGTTTTAATAGGTTCTCTACTAACATTTGCCCAGCAATAGTGGTGTTTTGCTCTATTGTAGTTAGGGGGGGGTTTACGTAACTTGCAATGGCTATGTTATCAAAGCCGACTACCGCAACATCTTTCGGCACGTTAATATTTGCTTCTTTAAGTGCGCGTATAGCCCCAATAGCAATTAAGTCACTTGCAGCAAATAAGGCGTTAAATTTAATATTATTAGCAATTAGTGAGCGTGTGGCGTGATAGCCAGATTCTTCAGTAGATATAGCATTAGCCATTTTACGCTCATTTATTTTAACGTTGTTAGCCAATAGCTCATCTTTAAAACCCTGAAAGCGACTAAAAAATTCGGGGCTGTGATCAGAAGCATCACCAATAAAAGCGCAATCAGTTCTGCTATGCGCAATAAAGTGTTCAGCGGCGAGCTTACCGCCACCGTAGTTATCACAACAAACAGTTAAATCGGGACGATTATCTACAGTTGCACCCCAGCACACAAACTTAGTATTTTGTTCAAGTAAGGTGTTAAATTTTGGTTGGTAATCAATGTAATCGCCATACCCGAGTAAAATAATGCCATCAGCTCTGTGGCTGTCTTCGTAGTCTGCTTGCCAATCAGCACTGGCCGATTGAAATGAAACTAATAAATCGTAACCTTCTTTAGCGCAAGCACGGGTAATACTGCCAAGCATGGCTAAAAAGAAAGGATTTATTTGGGACTCGTCAGAAGTGGGATCTTCAAACAACAATAATGCAAGCGTACTACTTTGTTGAGTGCGAAGGTTACTCGCATTTTTATCAACTTTATAATTAAGCTTTTTAGCTATATCGAAAACACGCTTGCGTGTTTCTTCATTAACAAGGTGGCTGTTACGTAAAGCGCGAGATACAGTCGATTGAGATACCCCTGCATAGTGGGCAATATCAAATGAGGTAGCTTTACCTTTCATTGTTACAACTTAATTAAATTGATAAATAATTGTGTCATTTTCGTTTATTGATGAATAATTTCAAGCTTTTTGTGAATTAACGTATATTTTTATTGATAAATTCCTGACACCGGTGTCATAATGTCAGTGTTTTATCATTTTGTTGTCAAAACGTATTCGCTGTCTATATCTTTATAGGCAGCATTTTTTATTGTGATAGCTACTTTGAGGTGATAGCTCAAAGTATAAATAACAATGGTACACCATTGTAAAATAATAAGCATGAGTCGCTTAACAAAAGAGATAATACTATGAGCCCAAACGCTTCTGCCCAATTTGATCCCATCTTAGTTGCTGATGTCGGCGGCACTAATGCCCGCTTTGCTTTAATAACTGCTTTTAATGAACAGACTAACCAATTTATAATAGAGCACATTAATATTTTTCCTAGTGCCAATTTTGGTTCTCTTGAAAGTGCGCTCGAGCAATATTTACAAACAGTCCCACATATTGCACCCAAACGCGCATGTTTAGCCGTTGCAGGGCCAATAAAAGCTGGGCAAGTGCATTTAACCAATTTAGGTTGGCATTTTAGCGTCAGTGAATTTAAAACTCATTTTGATTTACAACAACTTGAAGTCATTAATGATTTTGCTGCCTTTGCTTACGCTGCACCTTACTTAGATCCTAAACAAAATGTCATTGTTAAATCAGGTCAAGCTGATGATAACGCAAACATTGGTGTTATAGGTCCAGGTACTGGTTTTGGTGCCGCGTGCTTAGTTAGAACGTCCCAATCTACCGCAGTGCTAAGTTCAGAAGGGGGGCATATATCACTTGCACCTGTTAATGAACTCGATACTTTATTATTGAATGAATTAAGAAAAGATCATCCCCATGTTTCTATCGAAACAGTTTTCTCAGGTCCTGGCATAACGCATTTATACAAAGCAATGTCTGCGGTTAAGGGTGTAACAGCTAAAAATTTAGATGCCGCACAAATTAGCAGCCTTGCAAATAGTGGTGAATGTGATGTGTGTGATGCAACCTTAAACCAGTTTTGTGATTGGATTGGCAGTGTTGCCGGTGATTTAGCGGTTGTTTATGGCGCCTTAGGCGGATTATTTATTGGCGGTGGAATACTACCTCGTATGCAAGCGAGACTTCTTGAGAGTCGTTTTGTTGAACGATTTTCGCAAAAGGGTATTATGTCGCAGTACGCAGGACAAATCCCTGTAACACTCGTAACACAAGACAACATACCGCTAATTGGCGCTGCTGCGTGTTTACACAATAGCTAATAGGGCTTTGGTCTTACAGGTTGTATTTGGATAATGGATAGATGAAAAAAGTAACCATAAATAGTGTAGCAAGCCATGCAGGGGTTTCTAAAAAAACCGTCTCACGCGTGTTAAATAATGAGCCTAATGTAAGTGCCGCCACCCGAGAAAAGGTGCTTGCGGTATTTAAAGAGCTTGATTACACCCCAAATCCAATTGCACGAGGTCTTGCTCAAAATCGTAGCTTTATTATTGGCTGTTTATACGATAATCCAAGTAAAAGTTATATTACCCGAGTGCAAACGGGCGCCTTAGAAGCGTGTAAAGAAAATAACTATAATTTATTGATACACCCTTGTGAGTTTCGTGGTGAAGCACTTATAAATAATATTGAGCAATTACTACAAACTTCTCGATTAGATGGCATTGTGCTAACACCTCCTTTTGGTGATTTTGCTGAGCTTGCTTCTTTTTTAAAATCTAAAAAAATTCCTTATGCAAGGGTTGCTTCAGCTTTACTACAAGATGATTCAATTTCAGTGCGTAGTAACGACGAGCAAGGCGCATTTGAGATTACTGAGCATTTAATTAACCTCGGTCATAAATCTATAGCCTTTATTAAAGGGCACCCAGATCACAGTGCCACGCAACAACGTTTTAAAGGTTACAGGCGTTCACTTGCAAGCCATGGTATAGAATTTGATGAGCGCTTAGTAGAGGAGGGTAACTTTAGTTATCACTCAGGTGTAGATAGTGCACGCAGTATTTTAGATTTATCCCCTAGGCCAACCGCTGTATTTGCATCAAACGATTACATGGCGGCTGCCGTACTTAAATTAGCAACTCAGCGCCAATTAAAAGTGCCTGATGACATTTCAATAGCTGGGTTTGATAATGCACCCATTGCACGTCATATTTGGCCTGGGTTAACAACGATTGCACAGCCCGTTGAAGAAATGACTAAACAAGCCGTAACACAACTTATTTCACACATAGCTCAACCACAAGAACAGCCGTATCAGGTAACGCTTGAGTCGCGCTTGATTACACGTGAGTCTACCTCAGCAATAAAATAGTGGGTTTAAAACACTTTCACAGTAGCCCGAATATGAGTGACGCTTATTCGGGCTTTTTTTTACTCTGAACTTGCTAAAACATGCTTTGTGCCTAAAAATCAATTAGGTCATTATTCGGTCATGTTAAAATATTAAACTATTTTTGTTACCCGGGGTTGACACCGGTGTCATTGCTATGCGTTAATACAGTGACACCGGTGTCAGGGTTGTTGTGAGAGGCTCCCTGGTAGCGTACCTTTGAACGGGTAAATCAAAGATGCTCAGTACAGTTATTTACGTGGAGTCTGTAGTTGCTACTGAGCCTTTATCCTCTAACTAATAGAGATGAGTTAAATTATGTTACATCCTCGTATTCAAGAAGTTACCCAGCGCGTTATCGAACGCAGTAAAAATACCCGTCAAGATTATTTAGAACGTATTTCGCACGCAAAAAAACAAACAAGAGTTCGTGCCGGTTTAGGTTGCGGAAATATAGCCCATGTTATGGCTGCATGTAGCAGTGATGACAAAGCGCGCTTAAAGGCTGATGAGCAGCCAAATCTTGCTATTATCAACTCATATAACGATATGCTATCGGCTCATGTGCCATACAAAGACTACCCAGATTTAATTAAAGACATTGCAACAAAATACGATGCTACAGCTCAAGTTGCTGGTGGCGTGCCTGCAATGTGTGATGGTGTTACGCAAGGGCGTGACGGCATGGAACTTTCACTTTTTTCTCGCGATGTAATTGCTATGTCTACAGCAATTTCTCTTTCGCACGATGTGTTTGATGGTGTTTTTTGTTTAGGCGTTTGTGACAAAATTGTTCCTGGTTTATTAATTGGTGCATTGTCGTTTGGTCATTTACCTGTGTTCTTTTTACCAGCAGGTCCAATGCAATCAGGTATTCCGAATAAAGAAAAAGCACGTATTCGCCAAAAGTTTGCACAAGGTTTAGTGAGCCGCGAAGACTTACTTGAAGCTGAAAGTGCGTCTTATCACAGCGCTGGTACATGTACGTTCTACGGTACTGCCAATTCAAACCAAATGTTAATGGAAATAATGGGCTTACACCTTCCAGGTAGCTCGTTCATTAACCCTTACACTGAGCTTCGCGATGGCCTTACAGGGAATGCTGTAGAAACAATGCTTAAGCAGCTTACAGATGATAAAGAAAGCCCGTGTTTAGCCGATGTGATCAGCGAAAAAACGATTATAAATGGTTTAGTGGGTCTGCTTTCTACAGGTGGTTCTACTAACCATGCAATCCATATTGTTGCGATAGCAAAAGCTGCCGGCATTCAGGTTACGTGGAAGGATATGTCTGATTTATCAGAAGTTGTACCACTTCTTACACGTATTTACCCTAACGGCTCAGCTGATGTAAACCACTTTCAAGCAGCTGGCGGTATGGGTTTCTTAATGCGAGAACTAGCAAGCGCTGGTTACTTACATACAGACGTGAAAACAATGCTTGGCGATGGTTTAGCACCATACATGACAGAGCCTCGTTTGGATAAAGACGATAGCTTGATCATGAGCGACTCAACTGGCCCAACTAAAGTTAAATGGGTAGATTGCCCAGTAAACTCGCACGATGAAGAAGTACTTCGCCCAGTGAGTAACCCATTTAGTAAGCAAGGTGGTCTGCAACTTCTAACGGGCAACTTAGGTAAAGCAGTTATCAAAGTGTCAGCTGTTGCTGAAGAACATCAAACCGTTACTGCTCCTGCAAAAGTATTTAGCTCACAAAGTGCTCTGCAAGATGCATACACTCGTGGCGAATTAAACCAAGACTTTATTGCCGTACTAAAAGAGCAAGGCCCTAAAGCGAAAGGTATGCCAGAGCTACACAAGTTAACGCCAGTAATGGCAACGCTTCAAGATGAAGGCTTTAAAGTAGCCATTGTTACTGATGGCCGTATGTCGGGTGCATCAGGTAAAGTACCTGCTGCTATTCACCTAGCACCAGAGGCAGTAGAAGGCGGCATTATTGCTAAAATCCGAGAAGGCGATTTAGTGACGCTTGATGCGCCAAACGGAATATTAAAAGTACACGTTAGCGACGAAGAACTTGCTAAGCGTGAAGCAGAACTTAGCCTGCCAAGTGCAACATTTGGTACAGGTCGTGAATTATTTACTGGATTTAGAAATATCGTAAGCAGTGCCGATTTAGGCGCGAGTGCTTTTGGACTTGAATAAATATTAGCCATACTGGGTAATGAGGAACAAGTAATGAGTATTGAAAAAATCTTAGCATCGGCACCCGTAGTGCCAGTGGTTGTAATCGAAAAATTAGAAGATGCAGCACCACTTGCAAGAGCTTTATACAACGGTGGCTTAAAAGCCTTAGAAATAACACTACGTACACCCATTGCTGCAGAAGCTTTAAAGCTAATGAAAGCAGAAGTACCTGAAGCCTATGTAGGTACTGGTACGGTAGTAGATGTGGCAAGTTTTGATCTTTCGGTTGCTGCTGGTGCAGATTTTATGGTGAGTCCAGGTGTGAGCGATGAGCTTATTGCTTTAGCTAAAACATCAGATATACCATTTTTACCAGGCGCTGCAACTGCAAGTGAAGTTATGCAACTTGCGTCGCATGGTTTTAAGTATTTAAAATTCTTCCCAGCAGAAGCTGCGGGCGGAACAGCTATGCTTAAATCAATCGGTGGCCCATTACCACATATTACTTTTTGCCCAACTGGCGGCATTAGCCTAGCAACTGCTCCTAATTATTTAGCGCTTAACAACGTTATTTGTGTTGGTGGTACGTGGATGCTAGATAAACAACTAATTGAAAATAAAGACTGGCAAGCAATTGAAGCGCTTGCTCGCCAAGCAAGTGAACTTAAATAGGAGTCTAAAATGATTAATGTAGCAATTAACGGTTACGGCCGTATCGGTAGAAATGTTTTACGTGCACTTTATGAGTCAGCTCAAAACAGCGAAATTAAAATTGTAGCAATTAACGATTTAGCACCAGCTAACGTAAATGCACATTTAACGCAGTATGACTCAGTCCATGGTCAATTTTCTAAAAAAGTAACACTTGAAAACAACACTATGCTAATTGGGGATGACGTAATTACGTTAACGCAAGAGCGTGACCCTGCAAACTTACCGTGGAAAGAGCTAAACGTAGATATCGTTTTAGAATGTACTGGTTTTTTCACTAAACGTGATGACGCTGCTAAGCACATTACTGCAGGCGCTAAAAAAGTAATCGTATCTGCTCCAGGTACTGGTTTAGATGCAACAGTAGTGCATGGTGTAAACAGCGACGTAATTAATGCTGATAGCAATATCATTTCTAACGCTTCTTGTACTACTAACTGTTTAGCGCCAATTGCAAAAGCAATTAACGACACAGTAGGTATTGAGCAAGGTAGCATGACGACTATTCACGCTTACACCAACGATCAAAACTTATCTGACGTATACCACCCAGATTTATACCGTGCGCGTAGTGCAACTCAATCTATGATCCCAACTAAAACAGGTGCTGCGGCAGCTGTTGGTTTAGTATTACCAGAACTTGCTGGTAAATTAGATGGTATGTCGGTACGTGTACCTACAATCAATGTTTCTTTAGTTGATTTTACGTTTATCACTAAGCGTGATACGACTGCAGAAGAAATCAATGCAATCATGAAAGAAGCATCAACGGGTTCAATGAAGAGTATTTTAGAATATAACGAGCTTCCGCTTGTTTCTATCGACTTTAACCATAACCCAGCGTCGTCTATCTTTGATGCAACGCAAACTAAAGCCAATGGCAAACTAGTTAAAGTAATGGCTTGGTACGACAACGAGTGGGGATTCTCAAACCGTATGTTAGACCAAGTTAAAGCACTGGGTCAGTACTTATAATTGACCTTGTAAAAGTTTAGCTTTATCCAACCAAGCCACGCATTGCGTGGCTTTTTTGCGTTTGGTTTATCTGTATATTTGCAATTCAAAATTAGGAGGGAACTATTTGTATTTTTTACACACTAAATTTTGTTAATATGTGGGTGTGTAAATCAATGGAATTTCGTTGTATTTAATCAACTCAACGACGCAAGGAATAATAAAAATGATCAGAGCTTTATCGCGAAAAGTATTTCGCACAAATCATCTTCAGATAGGTGAGGGCAACATAAGTGGCTACATAGCCTGCTTTTTAGCAATACTGAGTTGCTTAGGCGTATTAGCGTTTCACTTTCCTGAATACTTAACCACACCAGAGCTAAGAAAAAGCTACAGCGTCGACTTTTTACGTCAGCTTATGTTTGTATCATTATTGGTCTCGGGCAGTCTAGGATTACTTAACTTTGTACGTAATACCAATAAGCGTTTAGGGGCTACAGCGTGGTTTTTTATTTTACTCGCTATTATGTTTGGCGGACCAAACGTTGAAGTAAACGAATTTGCTTCTGATACACCTTATATAGGGCTTGATTGGTTTATTTTAGATTTACTCGGCTCAACACTTATATTTATTGTGATTGAAAAGTTATTACCTCATCGTAAAGAGCAAAAAATATTACGTAGCGAATGGCGAGGCGATTTAAACCACTTTTTTGTAAATCATTTAATTATTGGTTTTGTATTACTCGTTACTAACCACTTTGTGCATTATGGCTTTGGCTGGGCTGTATCATCTACAGTACAAGGTTATATAGAGCAAACACCCTTTATAGTGCAGTTGTTTTTAATAATACTCGTGGCTGATTTAATGCAGTATTGGGTGCATCGTGCTTATCACGAAGTCCCTTTATTATGGCGCTTTCATGGCGTACATCACAGTGCTAAAGAAATGGATTGGTTAGCGGGCTCTCGCCAGCATATTCTTGAAATACTCGTAACGCGCAGCTTAGTGCTCACGCCTATATTTGTGCTTGGTTTTTCACAGCAAATAATTAGTTTGTACGTAATAATTGTGGGTTTGCAGGCTGTGTTTAACCATGCAAATGTACGTGTGAAATTTGGTTGGCTAAAATATTTTATGGTTACACCGCAGTTTCACCATTGGCACCATGCGTCAGATAAAGCCGCGATTGACCGAAATTACGCTGCACATTTTTCGTTTTTAGATTACGCGTTTGGTACTGCTGTTAAAGGCCAAAAAGAGTGGCCACAAGCGTATGGTGTAGTCGGGGATTACATGCCCGTAGGTATGCTTAAACAACAGGTTTACCCGTTTAAGCGCACTAAATAAGTTCGGAAAATCCGAATAAACATAAAATAAAAGCGAGTAAGGTGTTACATTTTGCTCGCTTATATTATTAATATTAAATTTATTTTAGCTCTGCTAATAACTCAGTAAATGTAGGTCTTTGATTTAATGTAGGTTGCATGGCACATTTTGCCATATCGGACATTTTAACAAAGAGCTCACTTTGTCTATCATCGCCAGTTACCGTGCCTAATAAGTCTTCAATTAAACACCCTAATGCACGTACTTCAATTAACTCGATTTGCTTTTGTTGATAATCACTTAACATGGCTAAGTTTGTGGCTGCACCAAAATCACCAAATAATACATCAGCATCTTTGTTTATCATGGTGTTATGCGCATACACGTCGCCATGGCTTACTTTACAAATATGCAAGTGATGTAAGGTACTTACCATTTGCTGTGCAATTTTTAAAATAGCGTGAATTGAGTAATGGAAATCATCATTAAAGGTATCACGCGTACAGGTTTCAAGGCTTGGAGGCAGGCCTAAATTAGCAAAGCTTTTATCTATTAGCTCCATTACTAAACCTAGCTGATCACTTTGCTCAATGTAGGCAAGTACTTTAATTAAATTAGCGTGATCGCCTGCTTGTAGGCAGCAATTTACTTCATCAAGCGGGTAGCCGTCGCTGGTAATTGCGCCTTTAAATAATTTGATCGCTACAGCGCTATCAGCTGCTTGTGCTAAATGAATAACGCCCGATGCACCTTGGCCAATAACATGACTGAGTGTGTAATCGTTAAGAGGCTTATTTTCTAAGCAGCTATTTGTAAGGCACTGAGCTTTATTAAAATCGTTACCGGCAAACGCAAGCCAAGCAAGTTTAGGCAGTTCAAACAGCCAGTCGTCTACGTGTGTTAAGTTATTAGCAGAGAGCCTAACAAGCTCAAGGTTTTTACACTGCGCCATGCTAATTGGCAGTTGCTTAAGTTGATTGCCTGCAAGCGCAAGCTTTTTAAGCTGGGTATAATTACCAAAATCTTCAGGCAATTCGCTTAACGTATTATCGGTGAGTATCAGCCACTCAATATTTTTTGGCAGGCTGTTTAAAGCAAATTCAGAAATTTGGTTACCTTTAAACGCGACCATAATTAAAGCAGGGCATTTAGCGAGCACTTTAGGAATATGCTTAAACTGATTAAATGATAAAAACACACGCTTCAGGTGTGTTAAACAGGCAAATTCATCAGGTAGTGTTGATAAGTTATTATTTGATAAATCGAGAACTTCAAGCGTGTCAGCTAAACTAAAGATTTCTTCAGGAAATGTCGTTAGCTCTTCTACCAATTGCAGGCGAGTAGCACCAACAAGTTTGCCACTTTTAAGCTCTTTAAGGGAGTTCATATTAATACCATGTTCTAAAAATGAAAAAGCCAACATAGCTGTTGGCTTAAAGTCGTTCTAACTTACTAAATCGCTCTTTAGAATTGCGCGTTATGGTAAACGTTTTGTACGTCGTCGCAATCTTCTAACATTGCTAAAAAGCGTTCCATAACTTCAACGTCTTCGCCTTCAATCGGCGTTTCAATTTGTGGCACAAAGCTAATTAGGTCTTCGTCAAATTCAGTCACGCCCATTTCTTCAAGCGCTGTACGTGTGTTGTTGTACTCTGTATGAGGAGCAAAAACAGTGACTTTACCGTCATCAACTTCTACGTCAGTTACATCAACATCAGCCATCATTAATGCTTCAAGTACTGCTTCGTCGTCATCACCGTCAAATACAAAAATAGCAAGGTGATCAAATAAATGTGAAACAGAGTTTTGAGCGCCAATTTTAGCATTTGCTTTGGTAAAACAAACACGTACATCAGCAAAGGTACGCTTGTTGTTGTCTGTTAAACAGTCAACAATAATCATACAGTTACCAGGACCGTAACCTTCGTAACGTGTTGCTGCGTAGTCTTCACCGCCGCCGCCTTTTGCTTTGTCTATTGCGCGGTCAATAACGTGTGCTGGTACTTGGTCTTTTTTAGCGCGTTCAATTAAACGACGTAATGATAAGTTACCATCTGGATCTACACCGCCGTTTTTTGCACAAATATAAATTTCTTTGCCGTACTTAGAATAAACTTTAGTTTTAGCACCCGCAGTCTTAGCCATTGAATCTTTTTTGTTTTGGTAAGCTCTTCCCATCTGCGTTTCGCCTTAATATATGTAAATAATAGAATAAAATTATAATGCGTATTCTAAAGGTAAATGCATTCAAGGGCTAGTAAGTATTAAAACAGATTAGAACGGTAACGTTTAAAAGCCATGTAAACTGTATTTTATTAATGGGATCATCGAGGGTTCTAGACGTTGGAATTATATCTATTATGTGTAAATTTAATTCAATAAAAAAGCAACCTGTATAACAGGTTGCCTTACTAAGTAATAAAAAGTAAGTGTTACTTACCAAATACGTACACGCTCATCTTCAGGAAGGTATAACGCATCGCCTGGTTTCACATTAAACGCTTTGTACCATGCATCGTGGTTACGTGGCGCCTGTGCTCTAAAGCGACCTGGAGCATGTGTGCCACCACGAAGTTGGTTAAGCATACTTTGCTCAGTACGTTTTTCTTTCCATACTTGTGCCCACGCAAGGAAGAAACGTTGATCGCCAGTAACACCGTCAATAACAGGCGCTTCTTTACCATTTAAACTGAGCTTGTACGCGTGATAGGCCATTGATAACCCACCTACATCACCAATGTTTTCGCCAAGGCTATTTCGACCATTAACAAAGTTACCTTCAATTGGCTCGTATTTACTGTACTGCGCAGCCAGTTGATCGGCTTTTTTGTCAAATGCAGCGCGGTCAGCATCAGTCCACCAATTACGTTGCACACCGTTTTCGTCTGATTTTGAACCTTGATCGTCAAACCCATGACCCATTTCATGACCAATTACAGCGCCAATACCGCCATAGTTTACAGCCGGATCGGCATTTGGATCGAAAAACGGCGGTTGTAATATCGCAGCCGGAAATACAATTTCATTAAACGAGCTATTGTAGTAAGCGTTTACGCGTTGTGGCGTCATGCCCCAGCGGTTACGGTCTGTTTTTTGTAGCTCTTTTTCAACACTTTCTGCATGAAAAAATTCACGCATGTTTTTCACATTACCGATTAAATCGTTTTTAGTAATGCTTAAACCTTCATAAGACTGCCATACATCGGGGTAACCAATTTTTGGTACAAATGCAGCCAGTTTAGCGCGCGCATTTACTTTAGTTTCATCGCCCATCCACTCTAGGTTATCAATACGTTCACCAAGAGCTGTACGAAGGTTTTCAACCAGCTCAGACATTTGTTGTTTTGATGACTCAGGGAAGTAACGCGCTACGTATATCTTACCAATAGCAAAACCAAGCGAACTTGTGCCTGACATTTCACTGATTGCACGTTTCCAACGAGGGCGAGGCTCTTGCTGTCCGTTTAGTTCTTTACCAAAAAAGGCAAAATTAGTATTAAACACGTCTTCTGATAGTAAACCTGCGTTACCGCTAATAGCATGATACGTTAGGTAGTCTTTCCATACTGCAATATCTTCTTGATTGATTAGCTCAATCATCGCTTTTATTGGCTCAGGCTGAGATACATTTAACTGAGGTACTTTATAACCTGTTTGCGCAAAGTATAAATCCCAGTTAAAACCAGGATAAGAAGTGCTTAAATCGGCGCGTTCAATTTGGTTTAGCGTTAAATCGCGATTACGGCGCTTTTCACGAGGCCAATGACCTTGTGCAATTTTGGTTTCAAGATCAACAATTGCTTGAGCGCGCTCAGCGGTATTTTCTACTCCTGCAAACTCAAGCATGTCAGCAATGTGAGCAACATAAGCTGTACGGGTTTTTACAAATCGCTCAGCGTCTTCAAGGTAGTAAGAGCGATCTGGTAAGCCTAACCCACCAGCACCTAGTGACATTTCATATTTGTTAGGGTCTAGGCGATTAAACCACATGCCGCCGCCAAAAGGGGCTTTATTACCGGTTAACCAAGACTTACCAAACATTTCAGCTAAATCGTCAGTTGACGCTATATCACTAATTTCACTTAATAATGGCTTGATTGGCGCCACACCTAGTTTATTAAGTGTTTCGGTATCCATATAGGCATTGTAAAAATCAGCAACGAGTTTTTCTTCTGCGTTTAAGTCTTTGCGTGCTGCTATTTCTTCAATAATAGCTTTAACATCGCCTTCGCTTCGCTCAGCTAATCCAGAAAAAGCACCATAGCGGGTTTTATCTGCAGGCATTTCGTAGTTGTCATACCACGTGCCGCTGGCATACATAAAAAAGTCATCGCCTGGTTTAACGGCTTCGTCACGGGCTGTTAAATCAACACCAAAACTACCCAACTCTGCTTTTTCTGTCACTGCTGCAGTGGCTACTTTAGGTTGTTGCTCTTCTGTTTTTGTTGTTTGCGGCTCTGAACAACCGGTAATAAATGTGGCAGCTAATGCTGCGGCAATTAAACTCTTTTTCATTACTTACTCCTGAGTATCACTGATTGAATTAAAGCAGCAGTGAATCATTTTTATTGTTACGAATATTTAACTTATCGATTGTTATTGATATTAATCAGACAAACAAATCTTTTGAAGTGAATCACCACAGTGCTCGATAAAACTAATATAGAAGAAAATAGAAAGGCTAATAGGCGCTATAAACGCTTTATTTAGCTCGAATACCGGTAAGCATAAGAGCTAAAAGGGGTTACGCAGTATTTATTTTTTATGCTGAAGCTCCCACATACGGGCATATTCTCCGGCGAGAGTAAGTAACTCATCGTGCTTACCTTGCTCAATAATTTGTCCGGCTTTGAGCACAATAATGGTGTCTGCATCGGTAATAGTGGATAACCGATGAGCAATAACAATACTCGTATGGTTACTGGCAACTTCACGCATTGCTGCGAGTATTGCTTGCTCAGAATGAGAATCGAGTGCAGATGTTGCTTCATCAAAAATTAAAATAGGGGACTTTTTCAAAATAGCGCGGGCAATAGCAATACGCTGTTTTTCGCCGCCGGATACTTTTAAACCGCGCTCGCCAACCAGTGTTTTATCGCCTTTATCAAGTGTTGCTATAAAGTCTTTTAAATGCGCCATAGCAATGGCTTCATCAATTTCAGCATCGCTTGCTGATGGTCTACCGTAAGCGATATTTTCACGAATGGTGGTGTTAAACAGCACGGTGTCTTGCGGGACTATTGCAATGGCTTTTCGTAAACTATTAAGTGTTACTGAGTTTATAGCTTGATTATCAATACTAATTTCACCGGCGCTTACATTATAAAAACGATAGAGCAGTCGCGCTAATGAACTTTTACCTGCACCACTGGCACCAACAATGGCTACTTTGCTGCCTGCCTTAACATTAAAGCTAAGATTATTAAGAATAGGGCGATGCGCATCGTAACTAAAACTTACATTGTTAAATGTTATTTCACCTTGGCTAATATTGAGCTCTTTAGCATTAAGTGCATCGGTTATTTGTGGTTTTTTGTTAAGTAGTCCAAGCATGTTTTCAAGGTCGGTTAGGGCGCGTCTTATTTCGCGGTACACAAAGCCTAAAAAGTTAAGCGGTAAAAACAATTGAATCATATACGCGTTAATCATCACAAGTTCACCAATAGAAAGCGTACCTGCAACTACCTCGGTTGAGCCCAACCACATTAACGCGGTAATAGCACAAGCAATAATAAGTGCTTGGCCTGAGTTGAGGGCGAGCAACGACATTCTATTTTTTAAACGGGCTTTTTCCCAGTTTGCTAAAAAGGTGTCGTAAGTTTTTGCTTCAAACTGCTCATTATTAAAATATTTTACAGTTTCATAATTAAGTAGGCTGTCTATAGCGCGGGTATTACTTTGATTGTCGGCAGCGTTTGCTTCTCTAATAAAGCGGTTTCTCCACTGAGTAACCACCACAGTAAAGGTAATATAAATAGCGACTGCCAATAATGTAATCAGCGCAAACCAAACAGAAAACAACGTGCCAAAAATAATCGCAACGGTAAGTATTTCAAACAAAGTAGGCACAATATTAAACATTAAAAAGCGCATTAAAAAGCTTAAGCCGCTAGTACCGCGTTCTATATCGCGGCTAATGCCACCGGTTTGCCTATCTAAATGAAAAGCCAGCTCAAGTGAGTGTAAATGCTTAAATACCTTTAAACCAATATCACGCATAGCGTGTTCGGTAACGCGAGAAAATACAGCATCTCTTATTTCACCTAAAAACACGCTAGCAAAACGCAGCGCGCCGTACATCAATAATAATAAAGCGGGAATAACTAACAGTGGGTTAATTGACTTATCTACAGAGTCTATTATTTCTTTAAGCGCCCAAGGCATTAAAAGCGTGGCACCTTTTGCGCCTATAAGCGCCATAAGTGCGATAAAAACACGGCCTTTAAATTTTGTAAGGTAGGGGCACAGTGTTTTTACACTTTGGCGTAAATTCATTGCGTCTGGTCGTTTTTCACTGCTTTGTCTGGGGCGCATTAAAAGTCTCAGTAAAATTAAATTAGATAGTAAATAGCTAAGGGCTATTGTATTTCAAATACTAGCCCTTATATACTACGCATCCCTTATTTTAGTTTTAAAACGTGAATGTTTAAATTTAGAGTGTTTTTAACTGCCTTTTTGCTACTTGCTGCACTTTTTAGTGTGCAGAGCAATGCTATGGGCGCCTCACAAAATTTAAATATTACTGTTAGTACGCAGGTTTCGCTTACTGATATTGGCGATTTAACTAAAATACACCCTATTAGTAAGTCTGTAGATACTTCGCAGCATAAAAAAACGCATCAAACCGATTTTGACGCGCACCAACCAAGGTTAACAGCCAATAATTCATCATTGCTTTTGCACACTGTTCAAAGTGAGCCAGAATACGATGTGGTTTTTGAATTTTTTGCTCAAAATCTTGTTAGGCATATATTCTTACGACCAAGAGCGATTAATCCTATACAGCCTTGGTATACGCTTGTAACTAATAGTAAAAAGTCGCGCTTGAGTGGCTGGAAAGACGTAAACTTACTCTACAGAGCTGTAACTACCTACCACGCTTAATTTTCCTTATTTAATTTTATTAGGTTTTAACTTTTAAAGTTTTAGCCTGCAGATTAATTGTGCTTTTAAAAAGCACGTTGCTAGCTTTGCTGGCAATAAGGATTCAACATGTTAAGTTTTAAAAAAGACAAAAAGCCGTCTACGGCTAAGTTCAAATTAAGCTATATAGCCATGCTAATAGTATTGGTTTTATTAGCTATTAGCGCATTACCAAACCTATATCCAAATAAATCGTGGTTGCACGTAAGTAGCACGCCGCACAGCGAAACACAATCTTTACCGAGCACTAAAGCCCTAGTTACTTTTTTAAATAACCAAGGACTTGAGGTTGAGCAGGGCTTAGATAAGCAATCAACTATTAATGTACTTTTAAACGAGCCAACTAAAAGCGCTCAGGCGCAAGCGGCTATAAAAGCGCAGTACCCAAACACGCAAGTTAAAATTGTTGAGCATGCAACCAGCCCAACATGGTTACAAGATTTTGGTTTATCACCAATAAAGCTGGGCCTTGATTTAAATGGCGGTGTGCTATTTGTACTAGACGTAGATTTAGATAAAGCCGTTGATGAGCAATTAGTCAGTGCGTATCAACAAGCTAAATCAATCATTATTAAACAAAAAGCACATGGCGTAAAAGCGCAGCAAACTCAGCACGGGTTTGAAATAAACGCATTGCCTAATGCAACCGACAAGTTAACCCCTGTTATTGAAGAGCTAAAAAGCCGATTTGCTAATTTAGCCGTTGTAACAAGCAATAACGGCAGCGTTAAAACTGCCAAATTTAGTTATTCAGAGCAAGGCCGCAGCAACTTTGATAAAGAAGTAATGGGCCAAACACTTACAACCCTTCGTTCACGTATTGAAGAGTTAGGCATTACCGAAGCGGTAACACAGCAACAAGGCAAACATCGCATTCGTATAGAGCTACCAGGCGTGCAAGATCCAACCGAAGCTAAGCGTATTATTGGTGCAACAGCATCGCTTGGTTTTTATCAATTAAAAGAAATAGGCGGACAAACATTTAATATGCAATCGGGCGGAACCATAAAGCTCGATCCTGTGCCAATTTTTACAGGGGACCATATTAATAATGCAAACATAGGCCGCGACGATTGGGGTAAACCACTGGTACAACTAAGCCTAGACGGCCAAGGCGGGGATGCAATGTCGGCATTTTCAAAAGCCAATATTGGTAAGCCAATGGCGACGGTTTACTCTGAGTATTCTCAAAATGCTAAAGGCGAAGTAGTTAAAAAAAGCGAAGTTATTAACGTTGCCAATATTGCTCAGCATTTAAGTTCGCGTTTTAGTATTACCAATATGAAAAGCCAACAAGCGGCAGCCGATCTGGCATTGTTACTACGTGCAGGCTCGCTTACAGCGCCCGTTACAATTGTGCACGAACAAACAATAGGGCCAAGCCTCGGCCAAGAAAACATAAGTAATGGCTTAGCCGCGCTTATGTTAGGCATGGGTATTACCCTTGCATTTATGGCGCTTTGGTATCGCCGTTTAGGCCTTATTGCAAACGTAGCACTTATATTAAATTTAACGTCCCTTGTGGGCTTAATGTCATTATTACCAGGGGTTGTGTTAACGCTGCCGGGTATTGCAGGCCTGGTATTAACCATAGGTATGGCGGTAGACACTAACGTAATAATATTTGAACGTATTAAAGAAGAACGTCGCCAAGGCCGTGCACCATATCAAGCTATTCAAGAGGGTTATAAACAAGCCGCAAATACAATATTTGATGCCAATATAACCACCATGATCACCGCACTTATTTTATACGGCATAGGCTATGGGCCCGTTAAAGGTTTTGCCATTACATTAGCACTGGGACTTTTAACGTCTGTATTTACAGGTGTGTACGTATCAAAAATATTAAGCCAAACGTTGTATTTAAAAATGAGTAAAAAAGCAGGAGTAAAAGTACATGCTTAATTATTTTTTGAAAGGTGAAAAGGGCACACGTTTACGTTTTATAGGCATGCTTTTAAGCGCCATGTTAGTGTTGCTATCCGTATTTGCGCTTACGCAAAAAGGTTTAAATTTCGGCTTAGACTTTACCGGCGGTTATTTAACTGAGTTTACAACCAGCCAAAGCGTTGAGCTAAAAGAGCTTCAATCGTTTATTGCTAAAAATCACAACGGTGAGTTTGAGCTAACCGCGCAAGGTAATAGCCATTTTCAATTAAGAGAAGCACCAAGTGCATCAACTACATCAACAGCAGCTAATAGCCTTGATTGGCAAAGCGCTGTTACACAAAACGATGATATAAACGCACAGGTTTTATCGTCGGCCTATATTGGCTCACAAGTGGGCGATGAGTTATTTGATCAGGGTTGTTTAGCCATGTTTGCTGCAATGATTGCGGTAATGATTTACCTTGCAGTGCGTTTTGAATGGCGATTAGCCGTTGGCTCTGTGGTAGCGCTAGTGCACGATTTAATACTCGTACTTGGGTTATTTTCACTATTACAAATTGAATTTAACCTAACCGTACTGGCAAGTTTACTGGCTATTATTGGTTACTCACTTAACGACTCAATAATAGTAGGGGATAGAGTGCGTGAGCTTTTACGTGTTCAATCAAATAATGTACTTAGCCCTGCGACTATTATTAATAATGCGATTAAAAGCACACTAACGCGCACCTTAATAACGTCGGGTACCACACTTGCAACGGTTGCCAGCGTTTGGTTACTTGCAGGCGCACCACTGCAAGGCTTTGCTATTGCATTATTTACCGGCATTGTAGTGGGTACGTTCTCGTCTATTTGTATAGCGGCAACCTTGCCGGAACTATTGGGCTTAAGCGCTAAAAACTACGAAGTTAAAGTAGATGCCCACACGCAAACATTATTAGATATGCCATAAGGTTTTTAATAAAACATAAGCAAAGAGCTGCACCAACCAACGGCTCTTTGTTAGTTTAATGCAAATTTAAGCCCCGCTAGTATTCCCACCAAGCTTGCGAGGTTTAAAACAATGGTTTTAAGCCCCGCAAAAATGTTAAACTAGCTGCCTTATTTTTACAGCCTGTATTGTACTAATCCCCATGAATAAAACCCACGTTATCGAACATCTTCGTTTTGCGCTAGAAGCGCAGCTTACAACAGCAAAAGTAGCGGCAAAAACTGCGCACGACACCGCCACACATGAAGAAAACATAGCCGAAAATAAATACGATACTCTAGGGCTCGAAGCCGCTTATTTAGCACAAGGCCAAGCCCAGCGCGTAAACGATTGCTATAAAAGCATAGAATTGTTTGAGCCTGCATTTAACGAAAAACCAACCGTCAAAATAGCTATCGGTTCGCTGGTGTGTTTAGAAGATGATAACGCAGCCCAAAAATGGTTTTATTTAGGCCCTGCAGCTGGTGGTTTAACAGTAAATGTTAAAGAGCACGCAATTGCTGTTGTAACACCCGGCGCACCAATGGGTAAGCAGTTACTAAATAAACAGATTGATGATGAAATTACGTTAACAATAGCAGGTAAAGCCCACGAATACGTGGTGGTAGAGATTTTATAAAGCTTTGGTTTTTTAAGAGAACACCATCTGACAAAGTTATGCCAACGTAATAATCGCTTATTTATATTCATAAATTAATTGTCGGATGGCATGGCTCCGCCATTTATCCAACCTACAGCTATGCTTTAATACCTAACATAGTGAATATGTAATATTTAAATGTAGGTCGGATAAGCGAAGCGCCATCCGACAAAGGTAATTTTGTCTCATAACATTATTAAAATGTCGTTTTGGTATAAACCAGCAGGGCTATTTTTCAAGCATAGGTAATCGCATATTTACATTGAGGTTATTTAGTGGAATTATTGAGTTATGTAATAGACATCGTTTTGAGGTGTAATAAACCCTAAAGTGGTGTTCAATAAGCTGTTAGTTAGCTTCATTCACTTACAAGTTGCCAATTATGACACTCAAAAGAAGTTTTTCCCACGTAGGAGCAATAACCAATTCAGAAGGCCTATTAAAGATGATTAAATCTTTTTTAGAGGCTAACGAAGTAGAACGTTCTACGAGAATTTGGGGCATAATAAATCTTTTTGAGGAAAAGCAATTAAAAGGCTGGAGCGACTTACCAAAAACATTGATTTACCACGAAGTATTTGAAATTTTTGAAATTATTTCTACTCTTGGTCATATATGCCCAAAAATGATATTAGAAGCGATTTCAAAAGATCATGTCAATGAATTGTCAGGGAAAAACCAAAAAGGTAGAAACACTCAATTTGAACTATTCATTGCTTCCAAGTACATACAAGCAGGATATAACGTTCAATTCGGTGAGCCTGATTTATTTTTTTATTACCTAGGTAATAGGTACAATATTGCTTGTAAACGCCCTCAGAGCAAGAGCAAAGTATTAAATAATATTAAAAAGGCATCAAAGCAAATTTCTTTACACGATGGGTTTGGTATTGTAGCTCTCGATCTAACCCCTACATCGGTTAGAAATTTCGACTGGAATTCAGACCTTAGTGTTGTAATTAAGTCTGGTCAGGATTTAATTTGGAAAAACTTTTTAAGCTCAAATCGTAGAAGAATTAATGAGTTAGTTGGAAAGCGTGTGTCGATCGTACATGTATATGGAGGATTAAATCTCAAGGTAAAAAATAATTATGTCTACTCTTTGTTCGATTATGCTCTTGAGATAAAAAGTAACAGGACCGAAAACGACTATTTTCACGAAATTATAAATAAAGTTCAAAGCGTTCATCCCTGTCGCATAAGCTAACAACACTTCCTGATGTGGACAGCAAGCACTAAAGGCTACTCTCCACCGCAAATTTTAATAGAGCATTAATTTGGATGACACCCAGCCTAATTACCAACACGATAAACTATTACCTTTGTTCATAAATCTATTGTCGGATGGCATGGCTTCGCCACTTATCCGACCTACGAGTTAGCTTTTTTCACAAACTTCGCTGTTACCATCATTTCGCCAATGCCTTCTACTTTACAATCAAGCTCGTGATCTTTTTTATCAAGCACTCTTCTAACTACCGCTTTGGTGCCAATTTTAATTACTTGCGAGCTGCCTTTAATTTTTAAATCTTTGGCTACTGTCACTTTATCGCCATCATTAAGTAATGTGCCGTTGGCATCTTTAACTAAAATAGCGTCTTCATCGTTTGTATTATTTGGGTTCCACTCATGGGCGCACTCGGGGCAAATAAGCAATTGTTGGTCTTCGTAAACATATTCACATTGGCATTTTGGGCAAGCAGGCAGCGACATTTTTAACTCTCATAAGGTATTGTTTTGCGTATTTTAATCTGCATTATTAGTTAATCAATATTTTTCATCTTCACGCTAAAAATATCTCGTTTGTGCGTTTTTAAAAAAGGGCATATAAAGCACATGTCGCTTAAGCAATTTAAGCGCTAACTCGTACAGTAGGTACCTGTTAAAGCACCCATCATATTAAGTGATTCGCGCAATGCCCACTTAGTACGATGGGTGTTTCTATTTATAATGCTTAGTATTTTACTAAGCATGCTTTTTATATTTTGACTTAACTAGGAAAAGTCGTGTTTAAAACCTTAATTGTGGTTGATAACAACGAGCAAACGCTTGCTCAATCGTTCGAAAATGTAATTACGTTTAATACCTACTTACGTGATTACCCAAAACATAACGAACCAAAAACACGCATTATTAATCTGTGCGACTCAAGCCAATACTTGAGCAAAGGTTACTATTGCTCATTACTTGCAGAGGCGCGCAAGCACCAAGTTTTACCCAGTGTAAAAACCATTAATGCTCTTCGTAGTGGCCAAGCTCCTATGTTAAATGTGGGCCAAATAGATGGCACACTTTACTTTGGCAATGCCCAAAACGATTTACAATCAAAAGCAGCAAAGTCGGTATTTAAACAATACCCGGCGCCTATTTTATTTGTTGATGAGCAAGGCTTATTGCAACAAGGCTCGATGTCATCTTTAAGCGAGCAGCAGTACAGCGAATTTGTAGCCAAGCTAGATAACTTTACTAAAACGCAGTGGCGTATTAGTTCGGTACAACGTCGCTTTAGATGGGACATGGCAATACTTGTTGATCATAACGAAAAAGTACCTCCGAGTGATAAAGACGCCATTGCACGTTTTATTAAAGCTGCGGCTAAACACGGTATTTATGCACAAGCATTAAGCTTTGACGAAATTGATAACATTGCCCAGTTTGATGCATTATTTATTCGCCAAACTACAGCGATTGACCACCCAACGTATCGCCTTGCGAGCAAAGCGCAAAGCCTGGGGTTAGTGGTTATTGACGATGCTGAGTCTATTTTACGTTGTTGTAATAAAGTGTATTTACACGATGCATTTAATTATCAAAAAGTGCCAAGTTTAAAAACGCTTGTAGTGGCTGATCAAGCAAATGAAACGCTTGAGCAATTAGAAGAAGCGTTTACGTATCCGCTTGTTTTAAAAATGCCTGAAGGGTCGTTCTCAAAAGGTGTGTTTAAAGTTTCAAACCGTGATGAGCTTGCCGCTAAGCTTACAGAGCTGTTTGAATATAGCGCATTAGTGCTTGCACAAGAATACATGTATACCGAATACGATTGGCGAGTGGGTGTGTTAAATGGCCGTGCAATTTATGCATGCCGCTATTTAATGGCGCGTAACCATTGGCAAATTTATAACCACGACGCTAAACGGTTTTTCTCTGGTGGCTTTGAAACATTACCAACCTTTGAGTTACCAAAAGCGGTATTAGATGCAGCATTAAAAGCATGTAAAACAGTGGGTAGGGGTTTATATGGCGTAGATGTTAAAGAGCATCAAGGCAAAGCATACGTGCTTGAAGTAAACGACAACCCAAGTATTGATCACAAGGTAGAAGACGGCTATTTAGGCGATGAGCTATACATGATCATTATGGATGAGTTTAAACAACGCTTAGAAGCACGAGGTCGTGGGTAATAACATGAGCAACCTTGTTATTCGAAAGGCGTTTAGCAGTGATTTAAATGCACTGATTGACGTTGAAAATGCTTGCTTTAATAACGATAAATTGAGCCCGCGCAGTTTAAAGCGCTGGCTTAGTGCTAAGCACGGCATTTTACTCGTTGCCCAAAGTGGCGAGCAACTATGCGGTTACGGGTTAGTGTGGTGCCATAAAGGGACGCGTTTAGCGCGTTTATATTCGCTTGCTGTTTTACCCACAATGCAAGGTAAGGGGATTGCAAAAGCACTACTTACTAGCCTTGAAAAAGAAACGTGTGAGCGTGGGCGTATTTACCTTCGTTTAGAAGTGGCTGTAAATAACGAAGGTGCGATAGGGCTTTATAAAAGCTTAGGTTACAGAGTGTTTGGTCAATACAGCGATTATTACGACGACCACAGTGACGCACTACGAATGCAAAAAAACATTCGACAAACGAGTGAGTTAAAAGTGGCGCGTTTAACGCCGTGGTATCAGCAAACTACCGAGTTTACGTGCGGACCTGCTGCCCTATTAATGGCAATGGGGGCACTTGAGCCAACAACTGAGCTTAGCCAATCACATGAGCTGGCACTTTGGCGTGAAGGTACTACCATTTTTATGACATCGGGTCATGGTGGTTGCCATCCATTTGGTTTGGCACTTGCCGCTCATAAGCGTGGTTTTAAAAGCGAGGTAATGGTTAATACCACAGAGCCTTTGTTTTTAGATGGCGTACGCAACGAAAACAAAAAAGTGGTACTTGCCACAGTGCATCAGCAATTTGTAGATGGTATTGCACAGGCAAATATACCGCTTACGTATAAAGATGTAGAGCTTGAACATATTGAGCAGTGGTTAAGTAAAGGCTTTAGTGTGCTGTTATTAATTAGTACATACAGTTTTGATGGTAAAAAATCGCCACACTGGGTGTGTGTTACGCACCTTGATGAGCACTGCGTGTATGTTCACGATCCATTTTGTGAGCCTGGAAACGATAAACAGCTCGCAATAGATTGCCAATATGTACCTATTGCACGAAGTGATTTTAGTAAAATGTCAGCGTTTGGTAGCCAACGTTTAAGAACGGCGGTGGCTATAGCTAATAAAATATAAGGTTAACAGTGACTTTTTTAGATTTAATTGATGTAGCCCCGTATTCGTGGGCAGCTATTGGTACTGCGGCTTTTTGCGGTGCTATTATTGGTATAGAGCGCCAGTTGCGCGGCAAACCTGTAGGCATTCGTACATCAGCCCTAATAACGCTGGGCACGTATTTGTTTTTATCCACTGCGTTTAATTTACAAGGGGATGTAATAGATCATTCTCGTGTAGTGGGGCAAATAATTACAGGTATTGGCTTTTTAGGGGCAGGCGTTATGCTCGCAAAAGATGGTGCGGTAGTTGGCGTAACCTCTGCTGCAACCATCTGGGTGCTTGCATCAATAGGCGTTATGATAGCGACCGAAAACTTAGGCGCAGCTATTAAACTCTCTGTTCTGGTGGTGGGTATTTTATACGGTGTAGACGTACTCGAAGCTAAATTTAAAAGCTTAAGCAAAGGCGTACACACTAAAGTAAAAAACTATCAAAAACGCTATTATCGAAAAGAATTTAACGAATCTGAACGCCACTAAAAGTGGCGTTTTTCGTTTATGAGTACCAAATAGAGATCACTACTTTAGGTGGAAAGCTGTGTTTGGGTGTTAAGTTTTCTACGAATGGTTTTAGTTGCATAAGGCTCTATGCTTCTACTTTTAAAGCAATATATGGGAAGTTATTAAGTCTATATTTTGAGGTAGCAAACACAGCTATTAATATCGCAAGTAAAGAGCTGGGATTAAAGTTTCCAAAAAAAGTTGTTTGCAACACTAATTGGTTTATTAAAAACCAGACTATTAAATAAGTGCAAATTCCTACAGCTGCTGTTATGTAGTGAAATTTTCTTATAGACGGGCCTTTAAGCTCTACTGTTAACTTTTTATTACAAGAGGGACAATAGCAGTACTCACGTAGGTATTCATAGTCGAGCTTATACGCTCTACTTTCTAAAAATTCGGCTTGGCAAGACGGGCATTCTACTGTTTTTCCTGGGTTATTCATTGTTAAATAGATCCTTTATTTAAATTTATCCTGCTTCAAATATAGCAAATCAACCTGTAGGTTATCCAAATAACTTTCGTCTAACTACTTTTCTATAACCACTAGGCGTTTGGCTTAATACTTTTTTGAACACGCGGGTTAAATGACCTTGGTCGTTATATCCCACTTCTAAAGCCACTTCTTGAATTGATAAATTTGATGATGCTAATAACTCTTTCGCACCTTCTACGCGTAATTGTTGCCAATACTCAATTGGGCTTTGGTTAGTGGCGGCTCTAAAACGGCGGGTAAAAGTACGATAGCTTAAGCTAAATTGGGCAGCAACTTCTTGCAAGTTTAGCTCGGTGGCTAAATTTGTTTTTAGCCAAAACTGAATTTGCGCAATTAGCTCATCGGGGTGGCGGTCTACTGCACCTTCTAAGTAGCGTTGATCTTCGTAGGGTTTACGTATTTCGTGCGAAAAATTACGCTCTACATGCTGCGCGGCAGCTTTTGTGTAGTATTGGCTAATAATATGTACGATCACATCTGCAAGGGCATTAAGACTGGCCACCGTATACATTCGCTCTGACTGGGTTATAAAAAAGTCGGGCTTTAAGCGTACCTGCGGGTAGTCATGGCTAAATTGTTTGGCGTAATGCCAATGGGTGGTAGCAGGGTGGCCATCAAGTAAGCCAGCCTCTGCTAATAAACAGTTGCCAGTACCTACACCAATTATATGGCTGCCTGCGCTAAAGCTTTCACTTAGCCAATCAACTATTTCTTGATTTGTACGTACTACAGGGCGCGGATTTCGCCAAATACCCGGCACTATAATCAAATCGCTGTAGGGCGCGTTAGTTGTTATGCAATCAGGATTTATAGCAAGGCCTGCGCGGGTGGGTATAGATTCAGCACTTTTAGCCACTAAATTTATAGCAAGTGGCCTAAAGCTTTGCTTATCAAGATGCCCTTTAGCAAAGGCCTCGCCGGCTCTTAGCATTTCTATAGGCAGCGTTAAACTAGTCACTAACAAATGCGGATATACCGCTATAGCAATGTTTAGTGGTGGATTAGTGTGTTTATCAGTCATATAAATGCTCCGACCAGTACCTTTTGGCCTTTTGTGCTGAATATTTGGCTATTAAAGCACAATGTGTGGTGCATAATCCATTTAAACTGCCTCTTCTCCTTATAACACGTTTCTAAAAGGTAAATTATGACAGCATTACCCGTTATAGTAGGCATGGGTGGCATTAACGCCGCTGGCCGTACTTCTTTTCATCAAGGTTATCGCCGTATCGTGTTAGATAGTTTAAATGCTCAAGATCGCAGTGAAACATTTTTAGGCCTCGCCACACTGATGAATCTAGTAAGCGTTGTAAACGGCCAATTACAAGATACACAAGGTAATAATGTTGAGCAAAGCGACATAGAAGCACGCTTTGGTGAGCAAATTATTGCTGGTACACTTATTCGTAAAATTGAAAAAGAACACTTTGATGCCGATGCCACACCGTGGCAGCAAAAAATGACACTAACCGCATCAAGCGATAACGCAATTGTGTTTGAAACGCGTGCTCGCGACTTACCTGCACCTGTTCCAGCTAGCTGGCAAGTTGAAGAGCTTGAAGGCAAAAAAGTTAAAGTAACTATTGCAGCTGACTTAGACGTAAAGCACGACTCAACACGCGATAACCCAATTAAATCTGCTGGGCAATTTCCGACTGGGTTTGATCCGTCTGTTATGTATAACAGCCGCTATCAGCCTCGTGGTTTGCAAGCTACTATTTTTGCAGCTACCGATGCGATTAAATCAACAGGGCTTGACTGGCAGCATATTATGAATAGCGTAGAACCAGATAAAATTGGTACCTATTCAGCATCGGTAATTGGCCAAATGGACGACAAAGGCCTAGGTGGTTTAGTAAAGGCGCGCCAACAAGGCGACCGTGTTAGCACTAAGCAGTTAGCACTGGGCTTAAATACAATGTCTACCGATTTTATTAATGCCTATGTTACGGGCAATGTAGGTACTACGTTTTCGACCTCAGGCGCATGTGCAACGTTTTTATATAATTTACGTGCAGCGGTTAATGACATACAAGCAGGGCGTACACGCGTTGCGGTTGTCGCAAGTGTTGAGTGCGCTATTACACCAGAAGTTGTAGAAGGCTTTGGTAACATGAGTGCACTTGCAAACGTTGAAGGTTTGCGCCGTTTAGATAACTTATCAAATGATGAAGAACCCGATTACCGTAATAGCAGCCGCCCATTTGGCGATAACTGTGGCTTTACATTAGGTGAGGGCGCGCAAGTTGCTATTTTAATGGATGATGCTTTAGCCCTTGAGTTGGGCGCTGATATTATGGGCAGCGTACCGGATGTGTTTGTAAATGCAGATGGCGTTAAAAAGTCGATTACATCACCTGGACCTGGTAACTATATTACAATGGCAAAATCAGCCGCACTTGCTAGCAGCTTATTAGGTAAAGAAGCACTGCAAGAACGTAGCTTTATTTTAGCTCATGGTTCTAGTACACCGCAAAACCGTGTAACAGAGTCTTTGATTTATCATAAAGTAGCGCAAACGTTTGCTATTGATAACTGGAAAGTAACAGCGCCAAAAGCGTATGTTGGCCATACTATTGCACCTGCAAGTGGTGACCAGTTAGCGATTGCGTTAGGCATATTTAGTCATAATATTATGCCGGGTATTACCACAATTGATAAAGTGGCTGATGATGTTTATAGCGACCATCTTGATATTCGTAATAGCCATTACGAATGCGCTGATATGGATATTGCTTTTATAAATTCAAAAGGCTTTGGCGGAAACAATGCAACAGCGACTGTACTTTCACCAAAAGTAACAATGCAAATGCTTGCTAAGCGCCATGGCGATGATGTTATGACTAGTTACACACAGAGAAATAGTGTGGTTAGCGCTTCGCAGAAAACGTATCAAACACAAGCAGATTTAGGGCAGTACGAGCTTATTTATCGCTTTGGCGACGGACTTATTGACGACAACGACATTGTAATAGACGAGCAAAGTATTCAGTTACCAGGCTTTGAAAAAGCAATTACGTTTAGCACAACAAACTCCTATCAAGATATGTTTTAAGCACACATACTTGTTAGCAAGGCGCTTTTTAAGCGCCTTTTTTAATGCCTCAAATATATTTATCTATTAAGTTTCTTCTAAGTTAAGCTCATTAAATGAACTAATTTTTTGTATTTACACTTGCTTTTATGTCGATCGTTTGTTTCTATTATATAAACACTATCTAGGATGGATAAAATCGATGAAAAAACTCATATTAGCGCTTTCTTTAACTTCTGCTTTTACTCAACTCCCTGCGTTTGCTGACGACTTTGTCCCTGCAGAGGTGATTAATAAAAATTACGATCAACTTACTAATACCTCACCGCGTGCGTCTCGATTAGAAGGAATTAATTTAAGTAGTTATCTTGTTGATGAAAACGGCCAAGTGAGCGATATCGAAATTGTAGCTACAGCTGGTCAAAAAAAGTATCAAAGAGAAGTAATGGATTACGTGTCTAAGCTCAACTACAAAAGTGCAAAATTAAATGGCGAGACTATACCTGTAGCAAAAACTATTACTGTAAGTTCGCAAAATTTACATGCTGGTTTTTCAAATGATAAAGCGTCTCGCGGCTTTTTTAATGATTATGAACAAGCTAGTAAGTTAATCGATGAAAAGAAATACGATGAAGCTAAAAGCCGTATTGATGAGTTAGAAAACGAACATACGAAAAATACGGTTGAGATTGTTTTGCTTGCATGGCTTAAAAGCCAGCACAGCTATTTTGTACAAGATTGGAAGAGCTTTGATCAGCACATCAACGAAGCGTTTTTATTTCGAGGTAACCTACCAGATCAAATTCAAAAGCGTGTGATAAAAAATGCATTACAATGGTTTATATCAAAACAAGATTATGTACGTGCCTATGACGCAATAGATGCGTTAGGCAATATTGAATCCATCACTTTTACACAGCAAAATAAGGAGCAGTTATTAGCTCAAGTTAATGACATTTATGAAAGTTCTGGCGATATAAAACAACAAATAGAGCTATTGCCTAAGCAGGCGGTATTACCTTTATTGTCAAAAAGTGAAGTAGCGCTTGAAGCGCAAATGCCGCTAACTAAAGTCCAGTTACGCTGCGAGAACAAAGTAGTAAATTACGATACAAGCACAATTGATAAAATTGTAATTTCACAAAACGATGTGCGTTGTGGGTTATTAATTAAAAGCGCTCAAGCACAAACTGTTACGCTAAAGCAAAGTGGTGATAGCTTTTTATAAGTTTTACGTATTGGTTAATGACATAAAACCCCGCAAATATTATGCGGGGTTTGTGTTTTTACTTATATATATTTAGCAATCAAGCTATGTTTGTGGCTTCGCTTCCAAACAATGTATCGCTTAGCGAGTAGGGTTGTTAGCCCTATTACAACGGCTATGAATAAAAGTGTTGCTGTGTAACTCATGCCATAACCTTCAGGCAAACCAACGAGAGTATCTGCGTAGGTCATATCGCTAAAATTAAAGCCAAGAATAGGTATAAGTAACCAAGCAATAGCATGTAATAAATACAAATGCACAAGGTATGAAAACATACTTGTTTTACCCAGTACTTGTAAAAAGTTATGCGAAAAATCGGTTTTTAAACCACTTAATGCCTTTAAAGAAATAAGTCCAAGGCCAACTGTAAGTAACATGAACTGAAGCGAAAGCGGATACTTTGTTGGGTTCAGAAACGACATAACAGTGAGCAATGAGCTTGTATGTATAGCAAACTGTGACATATCACCGTATAAGTTAAATCCACGTAAAATGCCATAAAGCACAAGGCAAGTAACCCCTAATAACAATGCGTGATTCATCACTTTTTTACTGTATTGTTGCGCTTTGTAATAAACACCAGCGCAATATGCCAATGCCATTAAGCCAACAATGGGGGCAACTGGGTAGGTTGTTCTAATTTGAAAATCAAAAGGGAGATCAAGTACATTTTTTTGATGTGCAATGGACCAAGCAGTATGTGCAAATGTATTGGGCTCAAAGCTTGTTCCATCAAATAAATTATGCCCAAACACGAGTAATAACCCTGCTACAAAAATGGCATAAATGCCCAGGAAACGCAGCAGTCCTAAAATAACAAAGCCCCAGCCGATAGCCCAAATAACTTGTGCGTATAGCATTGGGTATAATGGGTTAAAGCTCCAAGACCACGAAACAATAGTAAATTCAAACAAAATTAGCACTAAACCACGAATAATCAAGCTTTGTGAAAATGCTTTAGTGGATACATATTTATGCTCTGTTATAGCCGCAGATAGACCTGCTAAGAATACGAAGAGTGGTGCGCAAAAGTGAGAAACAAAACGCGTAAAAAAGGTAACGGGATCAGTCCCTGGAATGGTCATCGGATCGGTAACTGAGTAATTAAGGCAATAATACATACCATGGTCAATAACCATAAATATAATTATAATGCCCCGTAATATATCAATATGATGTAAGCGGTTATCGGTTGAAGGTAGCGACATAAGAGAGCTATATAGAGTGATTTAAAACTGTATTTATTATATGTTATATTGTATCAAATTGAAATCGTGTATTTATATTTTGCCAGTGATTATACACAAGTAATACGACCAATATTTGCTCGCATTACTTGTAATAATACTGCTAATTATCACTTAAACTTTTTTACATACCTTAGCGTTATAAAATTAATAATGGCAAGCAAAATGGCTATTTCGTAGCGGCTATAGGCTACAGCTATACCAATTAAGCCCATATTCCAAATACTGGCTGCGGTTGCTGTACCGGAGGTTGATTTGTTATTTTTCAAAATTGCGCCACCGCCAATAAAACCAATGCCAGTAATGATGCCTTGCAACATTTTAGATTGAGCTTCTGCGCCATCTAAAACCGACATAGCTATTAATGCATACCCACACGATGCAACCGCAACAAGAGGAAAGGTACGAAGGCCTGCACCATCATGGCTACGCTCTCTGTCGTAAGCCATAGGTAGCGCAAGTAGGTATGCAATACCTAAATGTATTAAGTTATCGATGATTTCATTCCACTGTAAATCAATTTCCATTATTGAGCCTATGCGGGTTAATTTTGTTAATAATAAGCAAACAGTGGGCCATTGCATAAATAACTAATAATCAATGGTTTATTGTAGGAAGCTGAGTTTAATAAAAATTATTGAGGAAACTTTTACATGTTTTTATTACTATTTTACGCAATAGTTAATTTGATCTGAGTTTTAAAGCCCCGTATTCTTTTATCATATCTAAAAGACAGCTATGTGAATATCTTGCCTTTAAATAAAACATTAAGCACGCCCACTAAGCTTGAAAAAACAGCCTTACTATTTTGCGCTGGGTTATCTGTTTTTGCTTTTTTATTTCCTGAATTTCTCACAGAACACTTACAACCCGCTATTAATAAAATTTTAGGTTATTTAGGATCACCATTTTTTATATTGCAGCTGGTGGGTGTTACAAGAAAGTTTATAAATGATTTTAGGTAGTAATACTTACATTTTTTTACAGAGTTACAATAAAAAACGTATACAATTTAGGTAATATTTTGTTTAGGATGAATGATGAAAACAATTATTGTACTTTTGTTTTTTTATTGCCTTTCTGGCTGTACAGTTGCGGGCGCTATTATTGATGGGCAAGCACAATCTCAGGCGCGTAATGATAAAAATAGTATTAGCCCGGCGCAGTCAACACCTTATAAAAACCCACTAGAGCCAGTACCTACAGATAAAAACGGATTTAACTTTACTGATATGGGATTAAAGATAGATTCGGCTCTTGTTAGCCTAGTTAAAGGGGAAAGCACTACTACGCAAGTATGTAGGCAGGTCACTAAAAGTCTAAAAGAGTGTGTAGAGGTAGAAAAGTCATCCCTACACACTAATGAGCCTATGCAGTTAAAAACTGATGATGAAATAATAAGTGTTGGTCAATAAAGCTGCTTATAAAAAAGTAGCTATGATCGTAGCCTGCTTGCATTTCAAGTGTAAGCGGGTAGCCTTTTTTATCTGCAATAGCGACTAGGTTTTCTGGCTTAAGTTGCTCTTGTAAAAAACCATCGGCATCACCTTGACTCACTAACATGGGTAAGTAATTAGCTTGCTCTGCGTTTTTCATCAGCTCGCAGCTGTCGTATTGCTTCCAAAGCGCTTTATCATTTCCTAAATAACCAGTAAATGCTTTTACACCCCAAGGACATTCAATCGGATTTACAATAGGGCTAAAAGCCGAGGCACTTACAAACGCAGTCGGGTTTTTAAGTGCAACCATTAATGCACCGTGTCCGCCCATAGAGTGACCGCTAATTGCTTTTGTGCCTGTTATTGGAAAATGTTGTTCAATCAATGCTGGTAATTCACTAACAACATAATCGTACATATTAAAATGGGTGTTGTAAGGAGCTTGCGTGGCATTTACGTAAAAGCCTGCGCCTTGCGCAAAGTCGTAACTGTCTTCATTGGGCACGTTTTCGCCACGCGGGCTGGTGTCAGGCGCTACAATAGCAATACCCAGCTCTGCTGCTTTTTTAAATGCACCGGCTTTTTGCATAAAATTTTCGTCGGTACAGGTTAATCCCGATAACCAATAAAGTACCGGTACTTTATTTGCTTCACTTGCGCCAGGTGGTAAAAATACGGCAAAGCGCATAGTGCAATGTGTACTTTGCGAGCTGTGAGTATATTGCTTATGCCAACCGCCAGACACTTTTACACTTGAGATATTTTCTAACATACTTAATCCTTAAAAGCCGTAAACTTAAAAGTATTACGGCTTATTATTTAACGTGCTTAGCTGTTATCAGTAATGAATGACTGTACGAATACTTTTGCCTTCGTGCATTAAATCAAACGCTTCGTTAATTTCTTCAAGGCTCATTGTGTGAGTAATAAAGTCGCTAAGAGCAAATTCACCCGCCATGTAACGCTCAACAATTTCAGGGAGTTGTGAACGGCCTTTAACGCCACCAAATGCACTACCACGCCATACACGCCCAGTTACCAGCTGAAACGGACGGGTTGATATTTCTTGGCCTGCACCTGCCACACCAATAATTACCGACTCACCCCAACCTTTGTGGCAACACTCAAGCGCTGAGCGCATTACGTCAACATTACCGATACATTCAAACGAGTAGTCAACGCCGCCATCTGTCATTTCAACAATAACTTCTTGAATTGGCTTGTCGAAATCTTTTGGGTTAATTAAATCAGTAGCACCTAGTTTTGTAGCTAAATCGAATTTAGTGGTGTTTATATCAACACCAATAATACGACCTGCACCAGCCATTTTTGCGCCAATAATCGCAGATAAACCAATACCGCCTAGGCCAAATATAGCAACCGTGTCGCCAGGCTTTACTTTAGCTGTGTTGGTAACTGCGCCCATGCCTGTTGTTACACCACAGCCGAGTAAGCAAATCTCTTCTAGTGATGCTTCTTTATTTACTTTAGCGAGTGAAATTTCTGGTAATACAGTGTACTCAGAGAACGTTGATGTCCCCATGTAGTGATAAATTGGTTGGCCATCTTTAAAAAAGCGTGTAGTGCCGTCAGGCATTAGGCCTTTACCTTGTGTTTCGCGCACGGCTGAACACAGGTTAGTTTTACCTGAAGTACACATTTTACATACGCCACATTCTGCAGTGTATAAAGGAATAACATGATCCCCAACTTCAACACTCGTTACGCCTTCGCCAACTGCATAGACAACACCAGCGCCTTCGTGACCTAAAATAGCAGGAAATATGCCTTCAGGATCTTGGCCTGATAATGTAAATGCATCGGTGTGACATACACCTGTAGCGGTAATTTTTACCATTACTTCGCCTTTTTTAGGCATCATCACATCAACTTCTTCAACACTAAGTGGTTGATTAGGACCCCAAGCAATCGCCGCTTTTGATTTAATAAATTCAGACATGTGTTTTATTTCCTTTAACTGGCTATTAAAAAATAATTGTAGACCCAATTTGCTTGGGTGATGGGCTTATTGTATTTGTTTCTCAAATAATGATAATCTCAATTTTATTAAAACACTTTTACAGTATGGTAATAATGGCGCGTTGGGATGGAATTGATGAGTTTATAGCGGTTGGTGAAGAGGGCAGCTTTACTGCGGCTGCAAAAATGCTTGGGCTTTCGGTTGCGCATATTAGCCGCCATGTTACGGCGCTTGAGCAACGTTTAAATACCCAGCTTTTAACTCGTACTACTCGTAAAGTGGTTTTAACTAAAGAAGGTGAAGTGTACTTACATCAAATAAAGCACTTACAACACGCTATGGACGAGGCAACTCAAGGCCTTGCTCAGCAACAAAGTACACCTAAAGGTAAAATAAAGCTCACGGCACCCGTTATGTACGGAGAGAGTTTTATTATGCCCATAGTGCATAATTTTATGAAGGATCATCCTGAGGTCGAAGTTGTTGCCACACTAAGTAACGAGCAAGAAAACTTATTAGAGGGCGGATTTGATTTAGCCATAAGGTTAGGGCATTTAAAAGATTCGAGCTTAAAAGCGCGTAGGTTAAGTGCGCGGCGTTTTATTATGTGCGCGGCACCACAGTATTTAGCGCGATTTGGTGAGCCGCATACTTTAGGCGAGCTAAACAGCCATGAATGCTTAATTGGGAATAGTAGCTATTGGCGCGTAAACGAAAATGGGCGCGATAAACACATTAAAATAGCGGGGCGGCTACAGTGTAATAGTGGTTGGGCGCTGGTGGATGGCGCAAAAAAGGGGCTTGGTATTGTACAGCTCCCAGACTACTACATTGAAAACGAAATTAACTCAAGGCAATTGGTGCCTATTTTAACACCCTATCAACCACAGCAAGAAGGGGTATGGGGCGTATATCCACCAAGGCAGTTTGTGGCCACTAATGTACGGGTATTGCTCGATTATTTAGTTAAAGGGCTGAAAGCTTAACCGCGAATTAATGGTTAAGCATGTATTGCTGTAAATATAGCCAAGTATCAGATTTTTAAATTATTTCTTACATTTTACGCCATACCCAAAGGCACTTTTTTCGTGCTACTATTGCTCAATACTTTTACGATAAGTGTTAAAAATAATATGTTTCAACCGGTTAGCTTATTTATAGGGCTTAGATATAGTCGCTCATCTAAAGGAAATGCGTTTATATCGTTTATTTCGTTTTTTTCTATTGCCGGTATCGCTATTGGTTTAATGGCATTATTTACGGTAAGCAGTGTAATGAACGGGTTTGAAAATAGCCTCAAAACCAATATGCTCGGACTTATTCCGCATGTTGAAGTTAGCGCAGGTAAACACACTGCCACCCAAATGAACACCCTTAAAACCGACCTTGAACAATCTCCTTATGTTGATCATGTAAGCTTATATCGCCACGGCGAAGCTATTTTGCAAACAAATAAAGACTTGCACGGCGTTTTACTACAAGGCCTTTATAACGATAGTGGTTCTTTGTATAAAATTACCGATAAAATAGTGCAAGGCGATTGGAAAACTGTATTAAACAAAAATTACAACATTGCTATAAGCCGTTATTTGAGTCGTAAATTAGGCGTTAGCGTGGGTGATAAGCTTCGCGTTATTATGCCTAATGCTTCAACATATACACCTCTTGGGCGAGTACCCAGCCAGCGTTTATTTAAAGTTGCCGCAATATACGAAACCGGATCTGAGATAGATATGGCACTTGCGTTTACGAGTGGCGCTTCACTACAACGGGTGTTAAAGCTGGATAAAAACACTGCCCCAAATTTAAGTGTTTCATTGCACGAACCTTTCGAACTAGATGAGTTTATTGAAGCAAGCCAGCGTATTTTACAAGATCATAATTATAGCGATTGGCGCAGTACCCAAGGTACTCTATTTGCAGCCGTTGCTATGGAAAAGCGCATTATGTCTATGTTGCTTGCCCTCATTGTATTGGTGGCTGTATTTAATATTGTATCGGCATTAACCATGATGGTAAGTGAAAAACAAGGTGAAGTAGCCATACTACAAACGTTAGGTTTAACACCTTCGCAAGTGCAAAAAGTGTTTATGGTGCAAGGCCTATATAACGGCGTAATTGGTACCGCAATAGGCGCATTTTTAGGTGTAATATTTAGTTTATATATAAATGAGCTACTTGCATTAGTGGGCTTAAACTTACTGGCGGGTATAGAGCTTCCGGTAAAATTTGATATTTTGAGTTTAGTAATAATAGCGTTTGCCAGTATTGCTATGAGCTTTTTAGCTACCTTATATCCTGCGCGTAAAGCCGCAAAAGTAAAACCAGCAGAGGTATTACGTTATGAATGATTTAGTAATTAGTTGTGAAAAATTAAGTAAGGTTTATCAAGATGGTAGCAACCAAGTTGAAGTATTAAAAGGCGTTGATTTAGCGCTTCAGCAAGGTGAAATGCTCGCTATTGTGGGGAGTTCTGGCTCTGGTAAAAGTACGCTTTTACACATACTTGGCACATTAGATACCGCAAGCTCAGGTAGCGCTAAAATTAAAAACCAAGAAGTTGCAAAACTTTCGCGAACAGAGCAAGCCGCATTTAGAAACCAAAATTTGGGCTTCATCTATCAATTTCATCACTTATTAATGGAGTTTAGCGCAGTTGAAAACGTGGCTATGCCATTATTAATCAAAGGCTTGAGTGCAAAAGAAGCCAAAGCTCAAGCGCTCGATATGCTCGAAAAAGTAGGCCTTGCACATCGCAGCTCGCATAAACCGTCTGCGCTTTCTGGTGGAGAGCGCCAACGCGTGGCTATTGCCCGTGCACTGGTTACAAAACCTGCGCTTGTGCTTGCTGATGAACCAACCGGTAATTTAGATAAACAAAATGCGATTAAAATTTACGATTTAATTAATGAGCTTAACCAAAGCTTAAACACCAGTTTTGTGGTAGTTACACACGATTTAGAACTTGCCGATAAGCTAGGCAAAATAGCTTATTTAGACGATGGAAAACTAGCTATTAAAGAGTCTCAGCATGTTGCTTAGTGCATTTTTAAGTAAACGTTTTAGAGCCTACTCAGGCCACAAAGATGAAAAAAACGGCTTTGTTAGTTTTATCGCTAAAGCGTCGACTATTGGTATTTTATTAGGTGTCGCGGTTTTAATTGTGGCGCTGTCGGTAATTAATGGTTTTGAGCAGCAACTAGTACATAGATTACTAAGTGTTGTGCCGCAGGTTGAATATGTAGCACCAAGTAGACCCATTGCGAATTGGTCGCAAAAGGTTGAGGATTTACAAACACAACCGCATGTAACAGGGGCTGCGCCATTTATTGCCGTTAACGGAATGGCGCAATATAAAAGCCAGCTAAAAGCGATAGAAATTCGGGGGGTTGAGCCATCGCTAGAGAGTAATGTATCGGCGGTAAACCAGTTTACCAGTGGTAAATTAGTCAGCCAGCTAGGCCTTGACGATGTAATTTTAGGTAAGCAAATAGTAAAACAGTTAGATGCAAAAGTAGGCGATAACATTACATTACTTATTCCGCAAATTAGTCAAAAAGGTCAATCATTATTAGCGCCTAAACGCGTAACACTTAACCTTGCAGGTGTTATAGAAATGGGCGGACCGATTGATAGTACCGCTGCATTTATACACATTAACAAAGCACAGCAAACATTGGGTTACGATGAAACCCAAGTAACAGGGCTGCGGTTAAGTGTTGATGATGTGTTTTCGGCGCATCAAATAGCGCTAAAAGTAGGGCAAACTATTGACGACTACGTGTATATTTCTAGTTGGTTTAGAACCCAAGGTAGCCTTTATCAAGATATTCAAATGGTGCGTACCATTGTTTATATTGTGGTGTTTTTAATTATAGCGGTAGCCAGTTTTAATATTGTGTCCTCCTTGGTGATGGAAGTACGCGAAAAACAAGGCAATATCGCAATTTTAAAAACCATGGGCGCGAAAGACAGTACTATTTTAGCCACCTTTGTGATGCAAGGCTTAATGCAAGCATTTGTAGGCGTGGCACTAGGGACACTAATTGGTGTGGTATTAGCGCTTAATATAAGTGAGCTTTTTACGTGGATAAGCCAATTATTTGGAGCCAATCCACTTGAGGGTGTTTATTTTATAGAGTTTTTACCAAGTAAATTAGTACTTGAAGACATTGGTATTACAGTGATTGTTACGTTTGTGCTTGCGATACTTGCTACCATTTATCCTGCATGGCAAGCAACACGCGTAGATCCTGCCAAGGTGCTTGGTAACTAGGTATAAGAAGCTCAGATAAAAATTAATAGGGTGGTATTAGTAAACCTGTTAAACTAGGTGCTTATTTAAAATTAAGCAATAACTGCTTGGTTGCTATACCTCACTTTGGGATTTACTTTGACTAATAACGATATTTTACGCCGCATTCGCTACACTTTTAACTTAACTGATACTGCTATGGTCAATGTTTTTGCATCAGCAGAGCATACGGTCACCAAAGAGCAAGTAATTGCATGGTTAACTAAAGAAGGTGAAGAGGCTTTTACCCCAATAAGTGATACTGAGTTTGCTAGCTTTTTAAATGGGTTTATTAATACCCAACGTGGCAAGCGCGAAGGTGAGCAACCAGAGCCAGAGAAAAAGCTAAACAACAATATTATCTTTATGAAGCTACGTATTGCTTTAAATATGAAAGCAGAAGATGTTATAGCAACACTTGCACTTGTTGATTTTGATTTAAGTAAACATGAGTTAAGCGCATTTTCTCGAAAAGTAGATAACAAACATTACCGTGTTTGTAACGATCAAATATTACGCTTGTTTTTAACCGGCGTACAAAAGCAGCATCGTCCAGAAGAGTCTGCTGAGTAACTGGTTTTAGCTAATTAGCTTTTAGTTAATGGGTTTTTTGCGAGCGCAATGCAGTATAAAGCCCATTAATTGTTATATTTTTAAACAAACCCATACCTAACCAAATACTTCTAAAATTCCCTTTTGAAAATATAAAAACTTACTTGGCACTGTTCCGTTTTTAAATTTGTGAATTTAAATTCATCTTTAATAAATAAAAATCAAACTTCCAATCAAAAATAATTTACGTAGCTGGCGTTAAATATCTCAATTTTTCATGCTAAGGTAATAGTTAATTATATTAAATTAAGACCTTAAAGCATGAATCATAAACTTGATCACGTTTACTTTAACATCTGATAAATACTTTTATTATTAACACGGAAGAATAATTATGAATTATATCCATAGCACAATCGCACAATTAAAAAATAGTAGTCCTGCACAATGCGAGTTTTATCAAGCTGTTGAAGAAGTACTTGAATCACTCGAACCTATCTTAGAAAACTCAGCAAAATACAAAAAAAATGCCATTATACAACGCTTAGTAGAGCCCGAACGCCAAATTATGTTTAGAGTTCCCTGGGTTGATGACGAAGGCAATATTCAGGTAAATAAAGGCTACAGAATTGAGTTTAACTCTGCACTTGGCCCCTATAAAGGTGGCTTACGTTTTCACCCAAGTGTGAATGCCAGCATAATTAAATTTTTAGGGTTTGAGCAAATATTTAAAAATGCTTTAACAGGTTTACCGATCGGTGGTGGTAAAGGCGGGGCAAACTTTGATCCAAAAGGGCGCTCAGATGCTGAAATAATGCGTTTTTGCCAATCATTTATGGGTGAGCTCTATCGCCATATTGGTCCTACAACCGACGTACCCGCTGGAGACATTGGAGTCGGGGCGAGAGAAATAGGTTACTTGTTTGGTCAATATAAGCGTTTGACTGGGCGCTATGAAGGTGTTTTAACAGGTAAAAGCTTATTGTGGGGTGGATCGCTTGTACGAAAAGAAGCCACTGGATACGGCGCTGTTTATTTTGCTGACTACATGCTGCAAGCGCGCGGCGATAGCCTACAAGGTAAGCGCTGCTTGGTCTCGGGCGCAGGTAATGTTGCTATTTATGCCATGGAAAAGCTTTATCAAATGGGGGCAACACCAGTAAGTTGCAGCGACTCTCGTGGCACTGTGTATCATGAGTCGGGTATAGATTTAAATCTTATTAAATGTTTAAAAGAGCAATCGCGTGATTGCTTGAGCGTATATAAACAAACTCACCCCGATGCTATTTATATTTCTGTAAATGACTACCCTAAAGATGGGCACGCTGTTTGGCGCTTTAATGCTGCCGCTGCTTTTCCGTGCGCCACACAAAATGAATTAACACAGGCGGATGCAAGCGCTTTATTATCCGGCGGTTGTTTATTAATAAGTGAAGGCGCAAACATGCCTTCAACAAAAGAGGCTATTGATTGCTTTATTGCTGCAAAAATTGCGTATGGACCAGGTAAAGCGGCCAATGCCGGCGGCGTTGCGACAAGCCAATTAGAAATGGCACAAAATGCGAGTATGCAAAGTTGGACCTTTGAAGAAGTTGATGAAAAGCTAAAACAAATTATGAAAAATATATTTGTTACCGCCAACGATACCGCTACAGAATTTGGTGAGCCTGGAAATCTTTTATTAGGCGCTAACATTGCAGGCTTTAGGCGCGTCGCCGATGCAATGATTGAGCAGGGCGTCGTTTAATATTAAAGCTGAACATAAGGCTTTAATATAATGTGATTTTAAAACTAGCCATAAAATTGAGTATATTATGGTTAGTTTTAAATATTAACGCCATTAGTGAACTATAACCCTATAAAGCTGGGCTATAACAGCGTAGGATCAAGTTACTTTCGAATGAAAATTAGGTTTGCACTTTAGGTGCATTAAGACAAAAAATTATGCAACTAACTGCAAAACCATCACTTCCTAATGCGTTACTTATTTCTATTAGCACACCACAATTTAAAGGCGACGAAGCAACAGAGTCGCTTGCAGAGCTTGCTCGTTTGGTGACTACGTTAGGATTTAAAGTAGTAGGTACGCAATCGCAAAAGCAAAGCTCAACTCAAAAAGTTAATGTACTGGGCTCAGGTAAACTAGCTGAAATAGCCCACCTTACCGGTAATAAAGGGATGGTTGAAAACGAGCAAGAAGATGATTTACTTGATGAAGACCCTTTAACCGAAATATCCTCAGAAATCCCATCAGGCGAACTTGATTTTGCATGTGCTGATGTAGTGGTATTTGACTGCGATTTAACGCCTTCTCAACTACGTAATGTTGAGAACCAGCTAGGTGTAGAAGTATTTGACCGCACTGGTATTATCATTGAAATATTTAGTCGTCATGCGCGTACTAAAACTGCAAAATTACAAGTTGAAATAGCTCGCCTTAATTATGTAGCGCCACGACTGCGTGAAACATCAACAGGTGATAAAGAACGCCAAATGGGTAAAGGTGCGGGTGAAACCACACTTGAGCTTAATCGCCGTAAGGTGCGCGATCAGTTAGCAGAATTAAAGCGCGAACTTGTTAGTGTTCAAGATGTAATGATGGACAGACGTACTCAGCGCTCTGAGCTATTCTCAGTGGCTTTAATTGGTTATACCAATGCGGGCAAGTCATCAATGATGCGCGCAATTACAGGTAGTGATGTAGAAGGCGAAAACAAACTTTTTGCAACGCTAGATACTACTGTTCGCGCGCTGTATCCGATTACCCAGCCTCGTATATTGGTTTCAGATACGGTTGGTTTTATTAAAAAATTACCTCATGATTTGGTTGCTTCATTTCATTCAACGCTCGCTGAGGCACATGATGCGTCGTTATTGTTGTATGTTGTAGATGCTTCAGATCCTTCTTTTCGCTCACAACTTGAAGTAGTACATAAAGTACTGGCAGAAGTTGGGGTAGAAGGTAGCAAAAAACTATTAGTATTGAATAAGTCAGACCAATTAAGTACTGAGCAGCAGCAGTCGCTAATGGATGAATTTCCTGATGCGATGATGACCTCTACACGTAATCCAGATGATATTAGTAAATTGCACAAATACATTATTGGCATTGCTCAAGAGGACATGATTGAAGAAGAGATTGTTATACCGTACACAGCCAAAGGTATTGTGGGCGAAATCCGATCGAGTATGAGTGTTGTTAAAGAAGAATATGAATACAGCCATATTAAATTAACAGTGCGCTCGAGTGCGATTGATTTAGAACGTTTAAAAAAGAGAATGTTGAATTTATAATAAATTCAGTACATAAAAAGCACAGCCAATTGGCTGTGCTTTTTAGTATTAGTCCTAACATACGTAAATTTAACGCTGCTAGCTCTGAACATAGCTCTGAGATAAATTCCCTATCCAGAGCCTCAGTTACTTAAAGACGAAACTAGGAAAAAGCGTTGTCGCTTAGCTCTTCTTGCATTTGCTCGCGCATTTTAAATTTTTGCAGTTTACCTGTTACTGTCATTGGGTAGTTTTCTACAAAACGGATATGTCGTGGCATTTTAAAGTAGGCTAGTTTGTCTTTTAAAAAGTCACGAATTGCTTGCTCATCAAGCACAGCGTCTTCTTTTGGTTGGATCCAAGCGCACACTTCTTCGCCATACTTTTCATCGGTTATACCAAATATGGCAGCATCTTGAATGCCAGGGTAGGTGTAAAGTACTTCTTCTATTTCTCGAGGGTAAATGTTTTCGCCGCCGCGAATAATCATATCTTTTATACGCCCAACAATCGTGACAAACCCTTCTGTATCCATGACACCTAAATCGCCAGAGTGCAGCCACCCTTTGTCATCTATAGTGGCTTTTGTTTTAGCTTCGTCATTCCAATAGCAGCGCATTATGCCTGCACCTTTACTACACACTTCGCCAGGTTGACCAATTTTTTGAATGTTACCCAGCTCGTCAATTATTTTAACCTCGGTATGAGCAAGGGCGCGGCCAACCGTCGTTACTTGCCGCTCAATTGAAGAGTCTGTTTCGGTAATGTTGTTTATGGGGCTGCACTCCGTTTGCCCGTAAGCAATAAGTACTTGATGCATGTTCATTTGTGTTTGTACTTTTCGCATTACTTGCTCTGGGCATGTAGAGCCTGCCATTACACCCGTGCGTAAAGTACTTAGGTCATAATCGTTAAAATTACTTAGCTCAAGCTCACTAATAAACATAGTAGGTACACCGTGCAGCGCTGTACATCCTTCTTGTTGAACTACATCAAGCGTGGTTTTTGCATCGAACGAATCACTTGGGTAAATGGCTGCTGCACCTTTACTAACACACAATAAGCTACCCAATACCATTGCAAAGCAATGATATAACGGGATAGGGATACATAACTTGTCATCGCTCGTAAAGTGCATAGATTCGGCGACGAATAGCGCATTATTTAAAATATTTTTATGCGTGAGCGTTGCGCCTTTTGGGTTGCCTGTTGTGCCTGATGTAAATTGTATATTGATGTCTTGATCAGCATTTAAGTTTTCACCTATTGCTTTTAATTCAAGCTCATGAGCTGCTGTTGGCAAGTTAATAACATCATTAAAAGAGTGCATACCAGGAGATGCTTCATCGCCAATGCGGATTATATTTTTAAGAGTGGGTAGTGCTTTTAAATTAAGTGTGTACTTATCGCAAGTTGCAAGTTCTGGCGCTAAACAATTAAGCATTTCTAAGTAATCACTGCCTTTAAAATTTGATGCTGTGATTAGAGTAGAGCATTCAACACTATTTAAAGCATATTGTAATTCGTTAGGACGATAGGCCGGGTTGATGCACACCATTATTGCGCCAATTTTTGCCGTTGCAAATTGGGTTAAGCACCACTCAATATTATTAGGAGACCAAATGCCAACACGCTCGCCTGGTTTCACGCCAAGGGCAAGTAACCCCATAGCAAGCTGATTAACTTCTTTTTGAAATTCTTTATACGTTAAGCGAATACCCTGGTGATGAACTACAACAGCTAACGCCTTTGGATTTTTGTCGACAATAAAGTCAAAGTACTCCCCGATAGTCGAATTTGTTAAAGGTGTGCTTTGTATACCTTTAAAGTAGCTTTGAGATAACGGCAGGTAATTTATTTGCTCTACTTCTTTTACCGCAATAGTGTGTGTGTGCATTGCTCTCTCCATGAAAATGTGTGTGAGTTATGTAAACTACAAAGTTAAAATAAACACATATTGTCGACAAAGAGAAGTGCAGTTAGACTAATGTATTATTAGATTAATAAAAGCTAATACTACTTTTTAGACACAAAAAAACGCGTCTTACAATGTAAGTACGCGTTTTTAAACGAGTAATGAGTTTACATTTCGTCGCTGCGGTATGTTTTTTTCATGATGTAAACGTAAGCGTTTACAAAAGCATTTTCTTGGTACTTTTTAAGGCCTGTTTCTTCAAAATCAATAGGGATGGGGTTGCGTTTTAACTGCTCTTTAACTTCAGTTGTAGTAAATAAACGTACATCTAAGTTGTCGATTAATTGAATTGCAGTTTCCATTTTAAAGCCTTTTGCACTGCCAGCAAATTTACCTTTAGGCTGACGCTCACGAATTGCAACAGAATCAATTTGGTAATCTTGCATTAGTTTTGCAAAATCGAATTGAAATTTACGCATTACTTCAGTGTCGTTACCGTTACCTAAGGTAAAGCGTGTTTGGCGCACATCGCGAATATCAAATACGTCATTATCTTTACTTAAAATACAAAGTAGTACATCACTACCGGTAATTTCTACACCACATGTTCTCATGTCTATTCTCTAAAATAACTTAATTACGCAGTATTATACGCAACGCACATTAAAATGCGAGTGTGGGTATAGTTGTAGGCGCGTAATTAATGCATTGATGCTTTTATATTTTAATAAAATGATTTTTTTGCTTTAAAAGCTACATTTTGTGGATAAAACGGGTGGATTTCACCCCTTTAAACTTGTAATTAAATGCGCGGCACGCGACAATATATCTTTGTAGTTGAATAGACTCCTCATCTACATATATTAGTCAATGCTTATTCGTAAAAGCGTTGTCGAGTCATTCTCATTTAATTTATTAAAAATACACGTGATACATTGTAGGTGTCACCACTGTAGCAAGGATTTATAATGCCAGTTATTACTCTTCCAGACGGAAGTCAACGTAGTTTTGAAAACCCTGTAAGCACGCTTGATGTTGCAAACGACATTGGTCCTGGTTTAGCTAAAGCGACCATTGCGGGTCGTGTTAATGGCGACCGTGTTGATGCATGTGATTTAATTAGTGAAGACTCTCGTCTTGAGATCATTACCGCTAAAGACGATGACGGCCTTGAAATCATTCGTCACTCTTGTGCTCACTTAATTGGTCATGCCGTTAAGCAACTTTTCCCAGACGCAAAAATGGCAATTGGTCCTACCATTGATAACGGTTTTTACTACGATATCGATATGGAACATTCATTATCACAAGATGATCTTGAAGCAATTGAAAAGCGTATGCTGCAACTTGCAAAAACCAACTACGACGTAGTGAAAAAAACAGTAAGCTGGCAAGAAGCACGCGATACATTTGAAGCGCGTGGCGAAACATACAAAATAGAAATTCTGGACGAAAACATCGCTAAAGATGACCGCCCAGGTTTATATCATCACGAAGAATATGTAGACATGTGTCGTGGACCTCACGTTCCTAACATGAAATTTTGCCAAAACTTCAAAATAATGAAAGTGGCGGGTGCATATTGGCGTGGTGATTCAGAAAACAAAATGCTACAACGCATTTACGGCACCGCGTGGGGCGATAAAAAGCAACTTAAAGCGTATTTAAAGCGCCTTGAAGAAGCTGAAAAACGCGATCACCGTCGTATTGGTAAAGCGCTTGATTTATGGCATTGGCAAGAAGAAGCACCAGGCATGGTATTTTGGCACAACGATGGTTGGAGCATTTACCGCGAGCTTGAAGAATTTGTACGTGAAAAATTACGCGAATATGAGTACGAAGAAGTAAAAGGTCCAATGATGATGGACCGTTCACTTTGGGAAAAATCAGGTCACTGGGAAAAATATTCAGAAGCAATGTTTACCACTGAGTCTGAAAAACGTGAATACGCAATTAAACCTATGAACTGTCCTGGTCACGTGCAAATCTTTAACCAAGGTTTAAAATCGTACCGTGATTTACCACTTCGTATGGCTGAATTTGGTTGTTGTCACCGTAATGAACCATCAGGTGCACTACACGGTTTAATGCGTGTACGTGGCTTTACACAAGATGATGCTCACATTTTCTGTACTGAAGAGCAGATAATGGACGAAGTGTCAGCGTGTATTAAGATGGTTTATGATACATATGAAACATTCGGATTTGAGAAGATTGTAGTTAAGCTATCTACTCGCCCAGAACAACGCATTGGTGAAGACCATATGTGGGATAAAGCAGAGCTTGCTTTAGCTGATGCACTTAAGCTAAACGATATTGAATTTGATTATCTTCCGGGCGAAGGCGCGTTTTACGGTCCGAAGATTGAATTTACTTTGTACGATTGTTTAGACAGAGCGTGGCAGTGTGGTACAGTGCAATTAGACTTTGCATTACCGGGTCGTTTAGGTGCTACTTATGTAGCAGAAAATAACGAGCGTCGTACACCTGTAATGATACATCGTGCTATTTTAGGTTCTATTGAACGCTTTATTGGCATTTTAACTGAAGAGTACGCTGGTTTATTCCCGACGTGGCTTGCACCAAAGCAAGTGGTAATTATGAATATTACCGATAAACAGGCTCCTTATGTTAAAGAAGTTGTACAAAAATTAAATAAACTTGGAATTAGAGCCGCTGCTGACTTGAGAAATGAGAAGATTGGCTTTAAAATCCGTGAGCATACACTGAAGCGTATTCCATACTTGCTTGTTGTTGGCGATAAAGAAGTTGAACAGCAAGAAGTAGCAGTGCGTACTCGCACAGGTGAAGACCTTGGCAAATTTAATGTTGATGATTTTGTAGCTAAAATTAGTGAAGAAATTAAAAATCGACAGTAAAAATCGAGCGTGTAAGGCATTAACAAACAGCCATTTACACGCTTATATTATTGATATTCTTGGAGGAACGTACTATTAGAGGCGGCAAGAAAGGGCAACAAACAGCTCAAAAAAATCGTATTAACGAAGAAATTACAGCGCAAGAAGTTCGTTTAATTGACATTGAAGGCGAACAAGCTGGAATTCAGTCATTACAAGACGCGCAAACTATGGCCGATGCAGCGGGTGTTGATCTTGTTGAGATCAGTCCAAACGCTGAGCCGCCTGTTTGTAGAATCATGGACTACGGTAAGTTCATCTTTGAAAAAAGCAAAGAACTAAAAGAGCAGAAGAAGAAGCAAAAGCAAATCCAGATAAAAGAAATCAAATTCCGTCCTGGTACGGATGAAGGTGATTATCAGGTTAAGCTTCGCAACTTACGTAAGTTCTTAGAAGCTGGTGATAAAGCTAAGATTACTATCCGCTTCCGTGGTCGTGAAATGGCTCACCAAGAAATTGGTATAGAATTATTAAACCGTATCAAAGCCGATTTAGAAGAGCTTGCAGTAGTTGAGTCTTTCCCAAATCGTGTTGAAGGCCGCCAAATGGTTATGATGATGGCGCCTGTTGCTAAAAAATAATTTTTAAGCGATAATACGCACCGAAATTAGCTCAGGTCTGCAAGCAATATGCGAATATTCACCTGAGTTAACCGGTCTTAAAGTAAGATTGCGGCATTTATGTTGGGTCTTCACCGGAACATGGCAGTAAGTTAGGCCTAAAAGTGGAGCTATAGAAATATATCTCACGCCTGCTTACTAATTTAAAAGCAATACAATTGGAGTTATTGCAATGGCTTATAAGCTAAAAAGTCACAGTGGCGCTGCTAAGCGTTTCAAAAAGACTGCTTCTGGCGGTTTCAAGCGTAAACAAGCGCATCTTCGTCATATTCTGACTAAGAAAACTTCTAAGCGTAAGTTACACCTACGTCCTAAGATGATGGTTCATAAAAATGACCATGGTCTAGTTTCACGTATGTTACCGTTCGCTTAATAGGGGTTTTTAGAAATGGCAAGAGTTAAACGCGGCGTTGTCGCACGTGCACGTCACAAAAAAGTTTTAAAACAAGCAAAAGGTTACTACGGAGCACGTTCACGTGTTTACCGCGTAGCTTTCCAGGCTGTTACTAAAGCGGGTCAATACGCTTACCGTGACCGTCGTGCGAAGAAACGTACTTTCCGTCAATTATGGATTGCACGTATCAATGCTGCTTCACGTCAAAATGGTCTGTCTTACAGCCGTTTTATCAATGGTCTTAAAAAGACTTCTGTAGAAATCGATCGTAAGATCCTTGCAGATATCGCTGTTTACGACCAAGTTGCATTCGCAGCGCTTGTAGAAAAAGCAAAAGAAGGCCTAGCCGCTTAAGCTTTTTTATATAAGTACTAAAAAGGAGCCTATGGCTCCTTTTTTTGTGCCTGTAATTTAGTAACTTAAACCAATGAGTAATACCAATTCGCTATTTAGTTGTTCTCGGCAATTGCTCCTGCATCCATGCAGTCGTAAATGTGAGTTTTTTAACGCAGGTAGCGACATGGTTAGCCCCGCAAAATGTTAAGTATTATTGCGCATTGGTATAATACTTAATAAGGTTATAAAGCCTAAAAACACGGGTGTGAATGAGTGAAATGTATTTGGCTGCATTTTTTTGTTGAATCACCGCAGTTTCCTCATTATAAAAAATTTAGTTGATATAATTTATATAATTAAGGTGTTTGTTAGAGAATTATATGTTTGCAAGTTTACTCATTTTATCTGCAAGTGTGGCGTATGACGCACACTTACCTCCACTCATTGAGTGGCAGGGGAAAAGCGTAGAGCTTTTACAAAAACAAGGGCCGTTAACTACTGACTTTGAGTTATCTGCAGGTGAAGCGTCGCCCGATTATGCAAATACAATGGCATTTGTAGATAGATTAGTTGCAGCAAACCCTACTCAGTTTCAATCTCAAACCATTGGCTATAGTAATAGTAAACGTGCAATAAAAATGCTAATTGCCAGTGAGCAAGGTTTTTTTGAAGCAAGGCAAATGGCTAATAGCACTAAGCCAACTATTTTTATTCAGGCAGGAATACATTCTGGTGAAATAGACGGTAAAGATGCCATGTTCATGTTACTCAGAGATATAGCGACGGGTAAGCGCCGTGACATTTTAAAAAAGGTAAACATATTATTTATTCCTATTTTAAATGTAGATGGTCACGAACGTAGCAGTGCATTCAATCGCATTAATCAACGGGGCCCTGCAAAAATGGGCTTTAGAACAAATGCTAATAACCTTAATTTAAATCGTGATTTTACTAAATTAGATACCCCAGAAGTTAGAAGTGTTTTAAAGGTTATTAACGACTACAACCCAAATTTATACATTGATGTACACGTTACCGACGGCGCAGATTACCAATACGATGTGACTTATGGTTACAATCCGGTATTTTCGAGCGAATCGCCTGCGGTATCTGATGCATTAAACCAGTTTTTTAAACCTCTCATTGACGATACGCTAGCGAAGCAAGGACACATCCCAGGACCACTTGTTTTTGTTATGGATAAACGCGACTTTAAAAAAGGGTTAGCGGGCTGGGTTGCTACGCCACGTTTTTCAAATGGTTGGGGGGATTTAAAGTCATTGCCGACTATTTTAGTCGAAAATCATTCATTGAAGCCCTACAAGCAACGTGTATTGGGAACTTATGTATTTTTAGATGGTGCTATTACTGCGCTATCAAAGCACAGTCATGAATTAGCTAATGCAGTAAAAAAAGAACAAGAATTTGTTCCTAAACAGTTAATAGTAAAGCGTGGCTATGCCAAACAAGCTGATACTATTGCACAGTTTAAAGGCATTGAATATTCATCAAGCATGAATTCACTTTCGGGTCAAAATGAAGTGAAGTATTTGGGTAAAGCACATACATATACTGACTTACCTATTTATTGGCAAAAAGATGTACAACATACAGTTGAAGTACCTAAAGCTTTTTTTATTCCGCCTGTATATAGCAACATTATTGAGAAACTAAAGTTACATGGTGTATCTATTAATAAACTGGAAGGGGCAAACACACAGCCTTTGAAAGTTGCAAAGGTGGCAGACTACACGTTTGATAAAGCACCATTTGAAGGGCGCTTTAGAGTATCAGCAACTTTTGATTACGTCCCTGCTATAAATGTAGATTTAGATGGTTGGTATCAAGTCAATACTCAACAAAAAGCAGGTGAGCTTGCTGTGCATTTATTGCACCCAGAAGCCCCTGATTCATTTTTTGCGTGGGGTGAGTTTAATACTATTTTTCAGCGTACTGAATATATGGAAAACTATGCGCTAATTCCGTATGCACGCCAAATGCTAAAAGATAACCCAAAACTTGCGCTTAAGTTTGATAAAAAACTTAAAGATAAATCATTCGCAAGCGACGCTGATGCGAGATTAAACTGGTTATATGAGCAAAGTCCATTTTATGATCAAGCGTACTTAAAGTATCCAATACTTATGTCATTCGAAGAAGAAGTTGTTATCCCGGATCAAAAAAGTAAAGAAATCTAATATGCAAATTATAACCATACCCGTCACTGCATTTGCACAAAATAGTCGTATTATTTGGTGTAGTGAAACTAAACAAGCCGTAGTCATAGACCCAGGTGGCGACCCTGATAAAATAGTAGCAGCCCTTAATGAGCATAAACTAGAATTAAGTGCTATTTGGTTAACGCACGGGCATTTAGATCATGTGGGTGGGGCTGATATTTTACGTAATCAATTTAACGTACAAATTATTGGCCCACAAAAAGATGAGTACTTCTGGTTTGAAAACTTACCTATGCAAGCACAAATGTTCGGGTTTAAACCCATTGAGCCTTTTTATCCGGATATTTGGCTAAACCATAACGATACCGTGAGCGTAGGTAAACTTAGCTTTTTAGTGAAGCATTGCCCAGGGCATACACCTGGTCATATTGTGTTTTATCAACAAGAGAATGAATGCGTTATTGTAGGTGATGTTATTTTTAAAGGCTCAGTAGGGCGCACTGACTTCCCTAAGGGGAACAGTGAACAACTTATAGAGTCGATTAAGACGCATATTTTAACCTTACCTGATAATACTAAAATACTGGCAGGACATGGTAGCGACACTACGGTGGGATTTGAAAAGAAAACAAATCCTTTTGTGAGTGGTAAGTTTGGTTAAGTTACTTATTTTAAGTTTACAAACTGCATAAACATTAAAAATAAGCAGACTGAGTTTTAAAATGGTTGTATAATTTAACCAGTTTATTTGATAAATAAGAAATAAAATGTCTCTAAATCACGTAGATCGCCAAATATTGGCACTTTTACAACAAGATGCTAGTTTATCAACCGCAGAAATTGCAGATAAAGTAGGCTTGTCTCAATCTCCATGCTGGCGTCGAATCGCTAAGCTAGAGCAAGATGGTTATATAAAAAGCAAAGTAGCTCTTTTAGATGAGAAAAAACTTGGCTTTGATATGCTTGTATATGCACATGTGCGTTTATCAAATCACGGTAAAAAGAATCTTGCTGAGTTTGAAAAGCTGATCATGAGCTACGACGAGGTAACAGAGTGTTACACTATGGCTGGTACCATGGACTTTATGCTACGCATAATTTCACAAGGCATAGAAGGGTATGAGCATTTTGTGCGCGATAATTTACTAAGCTTAGAATACGTTCAAGAAGTACATTCTAATGTAACAATGACATGTGTAAAACGCAGTACTTCCCTTCCTTTGTAAAAGCACTTCTTTTAAAAGCTAAACCACTTTTAGTTTAGCTTAACCACATAATGACAATTGTTAACTGAGCGCTAATTTGGTAGAATTTAGCGCTTTTTTTGATACCCATTACACCATTTGAGGACCTCAATGTTTAACTTACTCAGTAGGGCGCCTAGCTCTGCTAAAAACGATATTCTATCTGGATTAACTGTGGCGTTAGCCTTAGTCCCAGAAGCAGTTGCGTTTGCATTTGTTGCAAATGTAGAACCTTTGGTTGGTCTATATGCCGCGTTTATCGTTGGTTTAATTACGGCTATTTTTGGTGGTCGCCCTGGTATGATTTCAGGTGCAACCGGTGCACTAGCTGTTGTCATGGTAAGTTTAGTGCTTGATCACGGTGTTGAGTATCTATTTGCAACTGTGTTGCTGATGGGAATACTGCAAATTCTCGCGGGTGTATTTAAGCTCGGTAAGTTTATCCGTATGGTTCCTCATCCGGTAATGCTTGGTTTTGTAAACGGGTTAGCAATTGTTATATTTTTAGCTCAGCTAGGGCAGTTTAAAGTGCCAGACGGTATGGGCGGACAAGAATGGATGACAGGTAATCCATTATTTATCATGCTTGGCTTAGTTGCATTAACCATGGCAATAATCCACTTTTTGCCAAAATTGACTACAGCAGTGCCTTCATCTCTAGTTGCTATTGTAACTGTAACTGGATTAGTGATTGGGTTTGATTTAGAGGCGCATACAGTATTAGATTTCTTAAAAGGAATGACAGGCGACGAAGCTGCAACAATCGCTGGCGGCTTACCTGAATTTCATATTCCTATGGTGCCTTTTAATGTAGAAACACTGAAAATTATTTTCCCATATGCACTTATTTTAGCGGCTATTGGTTTAATTGAATCATTATTAACGCTTAGCTTAATTGATGAGATCACAGAAACTCGTGGTCATAGTAATAAAGAATGTATTGGTCAAGGCGCTGCAAATATTACCTGCGGTATGTTTGGTGCAATGGGTGGTTGTGCAATGATTGGTCAATCAATGATCAATATAAATTCAGGTGGCCGCTCTCGTTTATCAGGTATAAGCGCTGCACTTATGCTACTTGGTTTTATTATTTTTGCCTCTAGCTTAATTGAAATGATCCCATTAGCTGCACTTGTTGGTGTTATGTTTATGGTAGTACTTGGTACATTTGAATGGGCAAGCTTTAAAATGATGAAGCGCGTACCATTATCTGATGCATTTGTAATTGTTCTTGTGTCGGGCGTGACGGTTATTACTGATTTAGCGATTGCTGTATGTGTGGGTGTTATTGTATCGGCTCTAGTATTTGCTTGGCAGCATGCGAAGCAGATATATACAACTAACTACATTGATCAGGAAGGCGCTAAGGTGTACGAACTACATGGTCCGTTATTCTTTGGCTCTGTTAAAAACTTTTCTGAGTTATTCGATGTGAAAAATGATCCTAAAAATGTGATTGTTGAATTTAAACACAGCCGCGTATCTGACCACAGTGCAATAGAAGCAATTGATACACTTGCTGACAAATACACAAAAGCAGGTAAACAACTTCATTTACGTCACTTAAGTAAAGACTGTACGCAGTTGCTTCATAAAGCACGTGATTTAGTTGAAGTGAATGTGATTGAAGATCCAACCTACAAGGTAGCATCAGATAAACTAGCTTAATTTACACAAAGCTATTGATATTTAAAAAGCGGAAGGTGGATAACCTTTCGCTTTTTTAGTGTCTCGACTATTTGTTTGCGGTAAGACTCTTAAAAAGCAAGGCAAGCTGTAGTGCTATGCAAACTCATAAATCTATATAATAAGACTACCTAATTTTGTGAAAATTAGCCCTACATAGGTAAAAATAATAAAAATAACAAACGCCTATTTTATGGAATTAGTTTTAACCATACGGAGTAAACATCTATTTTGAACTGGCAATCTTTAGTCGATAACAGGCAACGTTTTTTTTGGCTTTTGCAAATCGCGGGCTGGATTGGTTACGCGTTAGTAAATTATATCGGCTCTAAAGTATTTGAAATGCGTGATATATACGTATTTGTTATTTTATTGAATGCTTACGCTGGTTGTTTGATGACAGTGCCGCTTAGGTATATTTACCGTAAAATTTGGAATGCCTCGCCTTGGGTATTAATGATTGTAGTATTTGGTGCCTCTTATATAACGGGGACTCTATGGGCTGTCGTTCAAAAATTCAATCTATGGGAAATATACCGCCATGGTTATAGACCAGAGGAGTGGTTTTATTACCTGCAGCAAGGTTTAGATTCGGTTTATATTATTTTATGTTGGAGTGGTTTGTACTTTGGCGTTAAATATTATCAGTTATTACAAAGTGAGCGACAAAAAGCGTTAAAGGCCACAACGATGGCACACGAAGCGCAACTAAAAATGCTCAGGTATCAGTTAAATCCCCATTTTTTATTCAATACACTTAACGCTATTTCTACTTTAATTTTGGTTAAAGAAAACAAAGATGCTAACTTAATGGTAGCAAGGTTAAGTGACTTTTTACGTTACACACTTAATACCGATCCAATTAAAAAAGTACCGCTTGAGCAAGAGCTTCATGCGCTCATGCTTTACTTAGAAATAGAGCGCGTCCGTTTTGATGAGCGATTGAAAGTAAATGTAGATATTAGCGAGCAAGCAAAAGAGGCTTTAGTACCGAGCTTAATTTTGCAACCAATTATAGAAAACGCGATTAAATATGCCATTGCCCATCTGACAGAAGGTGGTGTAATTGATATTAAAGCACAAGTATTTGCGAATGAATTATTACTAGAAGTGGGTGACAACGGCCCTGGCACTGAAATACTTGATGGCCAATTAGTTAACGCTCAAGGTGTAGGTGTTGCTAACACCAAAGATAGATTAAAAACGTTGTATGAAAATAATTATTCGTTTGTATTATCACATAATACGCCAAGTGGATTAAAAGTTAATCTGCGAGTACCTTTTGAGAAGGCTGTGAAAAATGACTAAAATAAAAACACTCATTGTTGATGATGAACCGTTAGCGCGAAAAGGTTTAGCGGTAAGACTTGAAGAATATTCTGATATTGAAGTAATTAAATTATGTAGTTCAGGCGCTGATGCAATTGAAATGTGCCAAAGAGAGAAAATCGATTTGGTTTTTTTAGATATTCAGATGCCAGGTATGAATGGCTTTGAGGTGGCAAGAGCGCTTAGCGAAAGTACAAAAGTATTACCTGCAATTGTATTTGTAACTGCTTTTGATCAGTTTGCTGTAAAAGCATTTGAAATTCATGCTCTCGATTACATTTTAAAACCCGTTGATGATAACAGATTAAAACAGGCGGTAGAAAAAGTGCATACTTATTTAAAAACGCAGCAAGACAACGCCCATAAGAAAAAACTAGCGAGTTTTGTAGCCGGTATTACTGGTAATAATTGCGAAGAAATATTAAAAAAATTAGCGACTGGCGATACCTTAACAGATAGACGTTACCCAGAATCGCTTGCAGTAAAAGAGCAGGGTGAAATTATACGGGTACCTGTAGCGACTATCCAATGGGTTGATGCTGCAGGTGACTATATGTGTTTACACTGTGAAGATGGACAAACGCATATACTTCGTAAAACAATGAAAGAGCTTGAGCAAGAGCTGGACCCTCAGTTATTTGTGCGTGTACACCGCAGTGCAATAGTAAATACAAAACAAATTAGTAAGCTGGTTACACAAGTAAGTGGCGAGTATTTATTAGTACTTGAAAACGGACAAGAATTAAAAGTGAGCCGTAGCTACCGAGATAAGGTTAAAGCGGCATTAGCAAGTTAAAGCCAACGCTTTTATTACAGGCACAAAAAATGCGAGCTAAGCTCGCATTTTTTATATTCGGCGTTTAATTACGCAACAGTTACTATTTTCATAGTGTTAGTAGCGCCCACAGTTTCCATTGAGTCACCGTGAGTAATAATTACTGTATCGCCAGACTGTAAAGAACCTTGAGAAACTAAAGTATCAAGTGCCGCTTTTACCATACCGTCTTTTTCAGTTTTTGTAGAATCAAAAAATACTGGGTAAACACCACGATAAAGTGCTGTTTGACCTAATGTACTCGCATGGCGTGAAAGCGAGTAGATTGGTAAGCCTGAGCTGATACGTGACATTAATTTAGCCGTGCTACCAGATTCAGTAAGCGTGATGATAGCCTTAACAGAATCTAAGTGATTAGCTGCATACATAGCAGAAAGTGCGATAGATTCTGCATTGTTAGAAAAGCGACTATCTAAACGATGCTTAGAAACATGCGTTTCTTTTTGAGATTCAGCACCTAAACAAACACGTGCCATAGTTGCAACAGTTTCTTCAGGGTAATCACCAGCAGCTGTTTCAGCTGAAAGCATTACAGCATCTGTTCCATCAAGAACAGCATTTGCAACATCCATAACTTCTGCACGTGTAGGCATAGGGTTATCGATCATCGATTCCATCATTTGCGTTGCTGTTACTACAGTACGGTTTAATGAACGAGCACGACGAATAATTAGTTTTTGCTTGCCCATAAGAGCTGCATCACCAATTTCAACACCTAAATCACCACGGGCAACCATTACAGCGTCAGACGCTAGAATGATGTCATCAACAGCTTCTTGTGTTTCAACGGCTTCAGCACGTTCAATTTTTGCAAGTAGTTGTGCTTTTGAACCAGCAGCTTCAGCAAGTGAGCGTACGTAGCGCATATCGTCGCCACTACGTGGGAATGATACGGCAATGTAATCTACGTCAATTTCAGCGGCAGTTATTAAATCTTCTTTATCTTTTTCAGTAAATGCTGGAGCAGTTAAGCCACCACCTAAACGGTTAATACCTTTATTGTTAGATAAAACACCGCCAACAGTTACAGTACAATGTACTAAGTGCCCAGCTACTTCATCAACACTTAGTTGAATAAGGCCGTCATTTAGGAGTAGTAGGTCGTTAGGGCTAACATCGTTAGGTAGTTCTTTATAATCAATACCTACAGAGTTAACATCGCCTTCGCCTTTTTCCATTTTTGCATCAAGAGTGAACTTTGCACCCACAGCAAGCGTTACTTTACCTTCTTTAAAAGTAGAAACGCGGATTTTAGGGCCTTGAAGGTCAGCAAGGATAGCAATATGCTTGCCTAATTTTTTTGCAATATCGCGTACAGCTTGCGCACGGTCTTTATGATCTTGGGCAACACCATGTGAGAAGTTTAAACGTACTACATTAGCCCCAGCGATAATAATTTTTTCTAAGTTGTTATCTCTATCGGTAGCAGGTCCAAGGGTAGCGACTATTTTCGTGCGTCTTAGCATCAATTTCTCCTGTTTGCTTGGTGAAAGCATGTTGACGTTATTTTGTTGAATTAAAACATCTATATTAGATTAAAATATTTTAATTATGTGCAAACTTCAAAGGTTTGCCACTATTTTATACAAAACTATTGTGTCATCATTATGACACCGGTGTCAGAATGCGTCAATGATCTTAATTTCAATTAGCGTAGCTTTTAGTCACCCCGAGAGCATTGATGTTTGATATAATTACGTAGCTTATTTATCTGTAATAAAAAAGCATGTTGTATGGGCTCATAGTTAGTATTTTATGACTGTATGAGTATAATGCACGCGGTATTATTTAATTTATACACTGAATTTTCTAACCAAATAGTTGTTACCGAGGAGGACACTAGATGCAAGTTGCATTAGTAGGGTTAGGCGTTATGGGAAAAAATCTTGCCCTAAACTTGATTGAAAAAGGGATAACGCTAGTCGCTTATGATAAAAACCCACATGCGGGTGAAGAGTTACTAAGTTGTGCCAAATCACAAGGCATGGCTGATAGGCTTCACATTGTCTCTGATTTAAGTGACATGGTAAGGCGTTTAGAGGCACCTCGTTCTATTTTATTACTTGTTCCTGCTGGTGAGTTAGTTGATACAGTTTGTAATGAACTTGTAGAGGCCGGCGTTAATTGTGACGATATGATAGTCGATTGCGGTAATAGTAATTATAAAGATGGTATAACGCGTAAACTCAAATACCAAAATAAATTTGAATTTGCCACTATGGGAATTTCTGGCGGTGCAGAAGGCGCTCGTCATGGTCCTGCAATGATGGCAAGTGGTTCTGAAGGTGGTTGGGAACGTATTGAGCCATGGTTTGAAAAAGTAGCTGCTAGCTATAATGGCGACTCGTGTTTTGCACGTGTTGGCCAATCAGCAAGTGGTCATTTTGTAAAAATGGTTCACAACGGTATTGAATACGCACTGATGCAACTTATTGCAGAAGTGTACCAATTACTTCGTTTAGGTACTAATCGTTCTCCACAAGAAGTAGCTGAGATATTTAATGACTGGTCAGAAGGTCAATTAAATAGTTACTTACTGTCTATTTCTAGCCATATATTGTCACTTGAAAATCATAATAATGTACCGCTTGCGGACTTAATTGATAATAAAGTTGGCGCTAAAGGTACTGGTCTTTGGACTGCGCAAAATGCACTCGAACTTGGTATTGCTGTCCCTTCACTTGTTGCTGCTGTTCAAGCTCGTCATTTAACTAATGCATGTAACACAACGGCTGCACAAGAGATGACATATGCATCTAAATCAACGAACAATGTTGAAATTGATTTAGAAGAGCTAAAAGACGCGTTCTTACTTGCAAGCTTACTTGCGTATCGTCAAGGTTTAGCGCTAATTAAAGGTGCATCACGTACTCATCAGTGGAAAGTAGATTTATCTAAAACGCTTCAAACATGGCGCGCTGGTTGTATAATCCGTGCTGACTACCTTGATAGCGTTGCACAAGGTGTTGAATTTATTGACACTCTTGAAAAAGAGTCTAACTCTTTGCGCAAAATTACCGGTCAAGCAATAATGACTGGTTTAGCATTCCCTGTATTGGGAGCTACACAAACGTATTTAGCAACATTAACTACACCGAGTAATGGGCATTTAGTTCAAGCCCAGCGTGATTACTTTGGTGAGCATGGCATAAAAACCCACAGTGGTGAAATGTGTCATTTAACTGATTTAGTAGATATAAACGCTAAAGTTAGATAAAAAACAGTTGTTTAAAACGATAAAGGCACGCTATTTAGCGTGCCTTTTGTATTTTTAGCCTGTAAAAATTAACGGCTCAACTCACCACGTAAGTTATCTTGCATTAAATGACGAATCGTTTCGACTTCAAGCTTTTGGCTAAATAAATAATGTAACTTAGTTAAACATGCTTCAAGGGTCATATCGTACCCACTTATTACACCAATATTTAATAGCGCATTACCTGTTGCATAGCCACCCATGTTTACATGACCTTTTAAACACTGAGTTAAGTTAACAATTACGACGCCACGTTTACTTGCTTCTTCGAGTATTGACAAAAAGCTCGGATCTTGTGGTGCATTACCCACACCAAAACTCAGTAGCACCAATGATTTAATATTGCCATTGACCAAGCTTTTAACTACCTCTTGGCTAATGCCAGGATACAAATAAAGCACCCCGATAGGTTGAGGTGTAATAGGTGTAACTTGCAGCTCATTTTCAACATATGGGCTAAGCTGACCTTTAATCAGTTGGATATTAATACCTGATAACGCTAAGGGGTCTAGATTAGGCGAGGCAAAAGCATTAAACCCATCCGCGTGTGCTTTAGTTGCTCTATTACCTCTAAACAGTTGGTTATTAAAAAAGAGACTTACTTCAGCAATAGGATAATTTGCAGCTAAATACATGGCATTAAGTAAGTTTACTTGGCCATCAGAACGCAATTGTGAGAGCGGAATTTGTGAGCCGGTTACAATCACAGGTTTAGTCAAATTTTCGAACATAAATGACAGCGCTGAGGCTGTATACGCCATAGTATCAGTGCCATGGAGCACCACAAAACCATCATAATCTTGGTATTTATCTTTGATATCATTAGCAATGAGTTGCCAATGCTCTGGAGACATGTCTGAAGAATCTATAAGAGGGCAGTATTCGTGAATATCAAACAAAGGCATTTCATCACGATTAAATTCTGCGTTATTCACTACGGTTTCTGTTAAAAAACCTTCAGCCGGAATATAGCCTCGACTCGATTTTTTCATACCTATAGTACCGCCAGTATAAGCGATATAAATGCGTTTACGTTTCATAAAAAAAGCCCAGTAAAAAAACTGGGCCTAGTATAACGTTAAGCAGCTTTAAATACAGCTGATTAGGTGAAGCTATGCACTTTTATTGTGCAACGTTACACACTAAACAGCGTGCGTATACACCTTGTGGATCGTTGTAATCTTTAAGGTTTTCAACTTCAGTACTTAATTGGTTAATAACACTTTGTAAATTAGCTTGTGTTGCTAACACAGATGTTTTTTGTGTTTGCAAACCAAGCATAGATTTAATAGATGCATTACCAAAAATGTTTTGAATCATTTTTTCTTGCGAGCTTAAATCTTGTTTAATAGTTTTAACTTCATAATGATTAAGCTTGGCAAGTGCAGCAGCGGCTTCAATCGCATCTTGTTTGTCGCCTAGCTTATCAACCAAACCTAGTTCAAGTGCTTGAGATGCAATCCATACACGGCCTTGGGCAATTTTGTCAACCTGCTCAGGCGTCATATTACGCGCATCAGCAACAACATTTAAAAAGCGACCGTATGCTTCCTCAACGTTCATTTGAATTACTTGACCCATCTTTTCATTTAGTGGACGAGTGATAGAAAAGCCAGCCATTTCGGTTGTTGCAACGCCATCTGAATAAACACCAATTTTTGATAAGGTTTTCTCAAATGTCATAAACGTACCAAATACACCAATTGAGCCTGTAATTGTACTTGGTGCTGCCCAAATTTCGTTTGCAGCAGAGGCAATCCAATAACCACCTGATGCAGCCACAGAACTCATTGAAGCAATAACAGGTTTACCAGCAGCCTTAAGGGCTAATACTTCAGCACGAATAACTTCAGAGGCAAACATACTACCGCCACCAGAGTCGATACGTAGTACAACCGCTTTAACTTTATCATCAAGGCGTGCTTTACGAAGTAGGGCAGCTGTAGAGTCACCCCCAATTTCGCCCGCTTTACGCTCACCATCAACAATCGTACCTTTAGCAACAACTACCGCTACTTTTTCGGTAATAGGGTTATCAATTTCAATAGGCGGTTTAATTAAGCTTAAGTATTCACGAAATGAAACTTGCTTAAATGTCTTACCATCTTCTCGTGTGCCCACTAAATCAATTAATTGTTTGCGAACTTGCTGATTTGTTTTTAAAGAGTCAACCCACTGGTGATCAAGTGCATATTTACCTGCATCGCCATCGGCAGCTTTCATTTTTTCTAGATATACGTCCATTGTTTCGTCAAAATTTGACTCATCAAACGGGCGAACAGCGGCAACATCTTGTTTGTATTCGCTCCAAAGAGCGCCTAACCAAACGCGGTTAGCTTCTTTAGCTGCATCGGACATGTCGTTACGAATAAAAGGTTCTACTGCAGACTTAAATGTACCAACACGGAAAATATGCTGCGTTACTTCAAGCTTTTCAAGTGCATCTTTAAAGTAAAGCGGGTACATGCCATAACCTTCAATACCTACGCTGCCGTATGGGTGCATAGCTATTTCGTCAGCATGCGATGCAATATAGTATTGTGCTTGAGTATAGTAATAACCCGATGCAATTACTTTTTTGCCAGCTTGCTTGAAGGCATCAATAGCCTTTGTAATTTGCTTAAGTTTATTTAAATGTGCTTTAGGCATCTCTTGTAAATCAAGCAATATCACCGTGATACGATCGTCTTTAGTCGCTTCATTTATTACTTCAACAATATCGTCGAGTAATATTTCGCTTGGCGCTTCAGAACCAGAAGTTGCATCACTAATTGCGGCTTCAACTGGGTCTATATATGTTTTCTCTTCAACAATAGGGCCATTTAAGTTAAGCCTGAGTACAGAGCCATTTTCAACTATTATTTGATCATCGTCACTTGAGAGTGACACAAAGAAAACAATTACCAGTAATAAAAACAAAATGTTTAGTATTAAGCGACGAGAAAAATTAATTCCAGCCCAAATACCTTTAAATACCTTTGCTATCAAAATAGCTCCTTAATTTGGTACAGTTAATACATTAGTTCCATCTTAGCCTAGAATAAAAATAAATTTAACTGCTAAATCGTAACGAAGTGTTTATGAACCTATATAAACGTAAGTTTTTACTGCTATTTTTAATTAAATGCATGCACATATTGCTTATTACTTGCCATTAAAGCAGAATTAGCTAATGTATACAGGTTAGACCAGTTAACGGGGCACAAGATGTTAGAACAACAATTACAACTAAAACACACACAATTACGTAACCGCTTGGTTATGGGCTCAATGCATACAGGTCTTGAAGAGGGCTGGCATAACCGCAAGCGCTTACGCGCATTTTATGAAGCACGTGCAAAAGGTGGCACCGCAATGTTAATTACAGGCGGATACAGCCCTAATTTACGTGGCAAGCTAACACCTATTTCTTCCTCATTTAATAGTTATTACGATGTGTTTAAGCATCGCGCTTACACAGATGCTGTGCATAAACACGGTGGAAAAATTTGTTTGCAATTATTACATGCTGGACGTTATGCATACCATCCTTTCAATCAAGCACCAAGTGCAATAAAAGCACCTATTAATCCTTATAAACCTAAAGCGATGTCGCTTGGTTCGATTAAAAAAACAATTAAAGACTTTGCGCATTCTGCCTATATGGCTGAAAAAGCCGGCTACGATGGCGTAGAAGTCATGGGTTCTGAAGGGTATTTGATTAATGAGTTTATGGCGCCGCACACCAATAAACGCGATGATGAGTTTGGTGGCAGCTTAGAAAATAGAATGCGACTTGCACTTGAAATAGTTAAAGCTGTAAGAGCAAAAGTATCTGAAAAATTCTTAATTATTTTTAGATTGTCGGTCATTGATTTGATTCCAAACGGTTCAACACCAGAGGAAGTTGTTATTCAGGCTACCGAACTTGAAAAAGCGGGTGTTGATATATTTAACACTGGCATTGGTTGGCACGAAGCGCGCGTACCGACTATTGCGAGTATGGTGCCACCGGGTGCATTTAAAGAAGCATCAAAGCGTTTAAAAGACGTAGTTAATGTCCCTGTGATTGCTGTTAACCGAATTAATACTCCAGAAATTGCTAACGATATTTTAAATGCAGGCGAGGCTGATTTAATTTCGATGGCACGTCCGTTATTGGCTGATCCTGAGTTTTTTAATAAGTATGTAAACAATCAATCTAAACAAATTAATATTTGTATTGGCTGTAACCAGGGTTGTCTAGATCACGTATTTAAAAATAAACGTGCTACGTGTTTAGTTAATCCACAAGCTGCATTTGAGCTAGATTACCCGCTAGAGCAAGCAGCTAAAGCTAAAAATGTATTAGTTGTCGGTGCAGGTCCTGCTGGTTTATCAGCAAGTTGTTACTTGGCTCAAAAAGGGCATAACGTCACGTTAATTGATCAAAAATCGCAAATGGGCGGCCAATTTAATTTAGCCATGCAGATACCGGGTAAAGAAGACTTTAACCATACACTTACTTACTTCACTAATGAGCTCGAGCGATTAAAAGTAACTGTGGAGCTTAGTAAAGCTTACGACGATTCAATGCTTAAAGATTATGATGATATTGTTTTTGCAACAGGCGTTAGGCCGCGTGAAGCCTCTATTAAATGTAGTGATGATAAGCGTGTGTTTGCTTATGACGAAGTTATACGCGGCGAAGTAGAACTGGGCAAATCAATTGCTATTTTAGGTGCTGGCGGTATTGGTTTTGATATGGTTGCTTTTTTAAGTGAACATAAATCACAATCTATTAGCGAGTTTAAAACGCAATGGGGGATTGAGTGTGATGCACAACCTCATAAAGACGAGCGCCAATTGTATATGTTAAAACGCAGTTCGGGTCGTTTTGGTAGTGAGCTTGGTAAAACCACTGGTTGGATACATCGCCAAGTTGCTAAACAGCATGGTGTTAAACAAATTGCTGACTGCCAATATCAAAGTTTTGATAAGAATGGGTTAACAATTAATGTTGCTGGAGAAGTTCAAGTACTGCCGGTAGATACTGTTATTGCCTGTATTGGTCAGGTTTCTAATAGCGAAGTGCTAGAAGGTTACACAGATAACGCAAAAGTGCATGTGATAGGCGGAGCTAAATTGGCTGCTGCAATTGATGCTAAACGCGCTATTTTTGAAGCCCTACAAGTGGCGAGAAGTATTTAACCTTTGTAAATAAATTGAAATAGTTTATCAATTTATACGGTCTTTGTTGTTTATAGTCTATAACTTAATAAACATTGAACACACAGGATACGCATGAATAAACTAATCAGTTTTTATAACACAATATTGGGTAAACTATCGTTTTTAGATGGTTTACCTGCTTTACTATTTCGCTTAATTTTAGCTCCCGTTATGATCATCGCAGGTTATAACAAACTTGCTATAAGCACTGAAACAGAAGGCTTTCTAAATAACTTTTTAGCATCTCCTGATGTCGTTCAATGGTTTGGTAATAGTGAATGGGGTTTAGGCTTGCCGTTTCCTGACTTACTAGCTTTCTTAGCTGGTTGGAGTGAGTTTTTAGGTGGTTGGTTGTTATTATTAGGCCTTTTAACTCGCTTAGTCAGTATCCCGCTTATGTTCACAATGGTTGTAGCGGCTACTTCAGTACATTGGCATAACGGGTGGTTTGCAATAGCGCCGACTAATCCAGAAACAAGTGCTGCGCAAGTACTTGATTGGCTATCTATCCCAGGTGCAAAAGAAAGCCTCGAAAACTCATTAGAAGTACAAGACAGGATAGGGAAAATTCGAGGCTTAGTTGAAGAGCATGGCTTTCCTGATTACCTATACGAAAAAGGTAAACCATCTATTTTAAATAATGGCATAGAATTTTCGGCAATTTATTTTGCTATGCTCCTAAGTTTATTTTTTATGGGCGGTGGGCGTTTTGTTAGTATTGATTACTGGTTAAAGCGAAACGTTATAAAAAAATAACGCATTAAATGTATTTTATTGACGGCTGCATAGTTGACCCTTTGCGGCCGTTTTGCATTTTAATTTCTCGGTATTTATTATTTAAGGTTTTAAATGTTACTCTAGCGTTTTGAATTTTGAGGAATCATTATGAACGCTATCGAGCTTTTACTTACCCGCCAATCAGACTCTAAACTGACAGAGCCGGGCCCTACGCCTGAGCAGCTCGACATAATTAAGCAAGCAGCATTACGTGTTCCTGATCATGGCTGTATAGCACCGTGGCAGTTCATCATAGCTCAAGGTGATGCACGCAATAAACTGGGTGACATTTACCATCAAAGTGCAGTGGCAGAGCTACAGACAGAAAAAGTAATTAACCGTGCTAAAGAGCTTCCCCTTCGTGCGCCTATGATTGTAATAGCAATTGCTAAATATCAAGAACACCCAAAAGTTCCTCGAATAGAACAAGTACAAAGCGCAGGCTGTAGTGTATTAGCGATGCAACAAGCTGCATTTGCCCAAGGGTTAGGCGGTGTTTGGCGCACAGGCTACTTTGCACAAAGTAGCGCGGTTAAAAAAGCGCTTAACTTACATGAGCAAGATGAAATAGTAGGGTATTTATATATAGGTACACCCGAAGTCGATTGTAAAAAGTCGCCTCGCCATAAACCAGAATATTATTTTAGTAATTTGTGAAATAGTATGAACTTTATGCAATTTGCATAGTCATAATTCATTAAGGTTACCAAGAGTAATATAAAAGAGTTAGTGGTTTGGCTGTGAGAAGCGCTTGGAAGCACAAAAGTTAATAATTCTTCTTCAGTTTGTTTTTTAATCGGTTGTTTTTTGATACATTATGGAAAGTCTTAATAAAAATAACGATAAAGAAGACGAAAACAATGGGAAATTTATTTTTACAGGAAAAAGAAAACTGGCTTGCGTGGTCAATTTGGGGAATTGTTGGTGCTTTTGTAACCTTGTATGTTGCAATGAGTACAAATGCAGCGCATTTTATAGCAGGCTCTGCAATAGGTATGCTAATACTGTTAACTTTGTGGATGCAACAGTCTAAACGTTTTGACTTTGGACGGGCATTTAAAGTGTGTTGTTATGTTTTAGCGCTAAGTGTACTCCCCGCTTTTATGTTTGTAATAGTGCCAAGTGATGATTTAAATCGGTTTGACTTAATTTTTCAAAGTGTAACATTCACGGCATTGAGTTTATTGGCTTGTTTGATTTGTTCTTGGATTGCTCGCAGGCCCAAACAATATTACTGAGTATTGAATTAATAAGCGTGTTGCAGTAAATAGCGCAACAAAAGAGCAATGTGACTTGTTTTTAATCGTTTAATTATTATTTACGATTAATTTATATTTAGCTCTTTACAAGTAACACGTTTAACCATATTATTCGCGCCGTACGGAGAGATGGCAGAGTGGTCGAATGCACCGGTCTTGAAAACCGGCATGGGTTTATAGCCCATCTAGGGTTCAAATCCCTATCTCTCCACCATTATTTAAAAAAACCGCCTTATAGGCGGTTTTTTGCTTTGTGGAGTTTAATTAATGACTAAAGCAACGAACCTATCAACCTCACAGCAATTAATAAAACATCTTTTATTATGGGTGGTATTTGGTTACTGCTATCAAAGTGCTATTAGCTTGTTGGCAAAAATGGCGGTCGACGCACAACCAGAATATCCATTAATTACCGCTTTTGCTTATTGTCTTGGTTTTAATATTTTGGCTGCCCATCTTATTACTAAATATGATAAACATTGGCCAGTAATTGGCTCTGCTTTTATTGGTTTAGTAGGCTTAGTTGCAGTGCCATTTTTATTGTCTGGTGAATCTGGATTATTAGCTATTCCTTTACTTGTTGGAATTTTATTCACTTTACCGCTTTGTAGTTATATTGTTGGCCTAATTAAGCTAAAACTCAGCAAAAACTAGCCCCAAACGGGGTTTATTTTGTGATAGCATATACGTGTCTTTTAACTAACAAAACGTGAAAAACACATTATGTCAGATAATTTTACTACAGATGCTGAAAAAGCAAGTTACGGTATTGGCTTACAAATGGGTGAGCAACTTAAGTCTAATCCTTTTGAAGGCTTAAACCTAAATTCAGTATTTGAAGGCATGAAAGATGCGTACGCTGGTAGCGCATTTCAAGTTGAGATCCCTGAGATTCAAGCTGCATTCGAAAAGATTAACGAAGAGATCCAAGCTCGTCGTGAAGAAGAATCTAAAGTACTTTCTGCAGAAGGTATTGCATTCTTAGAAGAAAACGCAAAACGTCCTGAAATCACAGTAACTGAGTCTGGTCTTCAATATGAAGTACTAGCGACTGGCGAAGGCGAAAAGCCAACAGCTGAGTCTACAGTACGTGTTGATTACCACGGTACACTAATTAACGGTACTGTGTTTGATAGCTCATACGAGCGCGGTCAACCAGCTGAATTTCCAGTTGGTGGCGTGATCAAAGGCTGGACTGAAGCATTACAAATGATGCCTGTAGGTACTAAATGGCGTATCTACGTTCCTCATGAGCTTGCTTATGGTGAACGTGGCGCAGGTGCTGCAATCGCACCTTTCTCAACGCTTGTATTTGATGTTGAACTACACGAAATCATTTCTTAATTTAAATAAATTTTAAAATTAAGAGTTTAAAAAGCCGTATTCAATCTGAATACGGCTTTTTTGTGTCTGTAATCTAAGTGTTTTATACCAATTCGATTAGGGTCTGTTGATCTTTCAAGGTTAAATTTGCAGCAGTCTGTTTGGTATTTAGGCAAGGCAGAGCCTATGTAGTGTGGTTATTCCCCATAAATGGGCGATAACGTAGCATTAATGCCAAACAGGCGCTGCCCAAAGGGTTCTTTCTAGGGGCTATTTACTCTTTGTTGCTCGGTTTTTACTTAGCCCACTAGGTTACAAACCTCGCGCCGCGATTAAATAGCCCCTAGTTTGAACAAATTTTAATCCGCAAAGATCAACAGACCCTAATTAAGTGATCTATTTTACGCTAAGAAAATAGGGTTGATAACAAGGCAAAAGCTTTTTTAACTAATTGTTATCACTAATTGCTCCTGCATTGCTCTACCTTTTGCATCCATGCAGTCGTATTTCATAATTTTTTACGCAGTTAGCGCAAAGTTTAATCCCTTGAATTGATCAAGTATTATTGCCGAACGATATTATATATTCTAAAAATAAAAAAACCGCATTAATAAAATGCGGTTTATAAACTAAAACTACTTTTAATTATTAAAAATAGCCACGAACACCAAAGCGGAAGTTTCTGCCAGGTAGTGGTGCTTTATCTTTAATAAATGAGCTATGTACAAAACCTAACTCATCAGTAATGTTATCAACGTTTATATACAGCTGTGCATCGACACTGCCTAAACCTAATTGGTAATTAGCTTGTGCATCAAATAACGTATAGCCATCAGTTTGAGTTTCAAAGGCAGTTACATCGTTTTGATCAAAGTAATGAGTACCCGTTAATGTTAGTTGTAAGTCACCTAAATCGTACTGTAACTCAGAGCCTAATTTATTAGCAGGGATACGTGGTAAATTACCTTCGTCGTCTTTTAGTTTTGCACGAGTTGAGTCACCAAATACTTTAACCATAGCGCTTGGTGTTACTTGGTAATGCGCGTCAAACTCAATTCCATAAAGCTCTGCGTCTTTACTTGTAAACTGATAAACCGCAACAGCATCGTCATGTGCACCAATAGCTGATTCTAAACCATCTTCTTCATCGTAAACTAAACCCGTATTTTCTTGAAAATAAAAGTTTTTGATATCGTTATAGAAAAAGTTAACGGTGTAACCAAAATCACCGCTAAAGCGTCTAAAGCTTAAATCTAAGTTTGTTGAAGTTTCCTGTTTGATATTTTCTGGCTCAAAATGCGCTTCATTATCTTCAATATTGTAACCAAGGCCTAGCTCGTAAGTGCCAGTTGCAATGTGTAAACCGTTAGATAAAAGCTCTGCCGAAAGTGGTGCTCGTTCTGAATGAGAAATACTCGTAGCGATACTATGACCCGGCTTGTATTGCCAAATGGCACCAGCAGAGGCACTTAAATTGGTAAAACTTTTATTGTATCCAATGGTTTCTTCGTCGCTGTGATCTATTTCTACTTCATCGTGGCTATGCTCGTGTGCCGTGATTTGGCTTTCAATTTTGTAATCTTCAACACGTGCGCCAAGTTCAATTGTAACGTCGCCAAATTCACGCTCTTCAAGTAAATATAATGCGTTAGTTGTAGTTACACTTGCGGGTGTAAAGGCTTCTTCACCAATTGCATCGTAGTCAGAATCGCTGTAGTGATAGCCCATCATTCCGTGCCAATCAGCAAACTTATGCTCTACATTTAAACGTGCTTCAGTCGTTTTATTTTTAAAAGTAGTACCAATTTCGCCATCTTCAATTTCGCTGTGCGAGTAATCTGTGTAGCCAACACGTAGGTTGATGGTTTCAATCCAGTTATTATGAAGGGCGTAACTTACAAGCCCTTGCCAGCGATCTTGCTCTAAATGTGCGTAAACCGGCTCTTCAGCTGCTTCGTCTTCATGTTCTGCATGCTCTTCTTCAGTTTCACCTTCGTGATCGTGATGATGCTCATGCCCAGGAATACCGTAATCAGTATCAATACTACCGTATGAAAAACCAATCGTTAAATGATCGCCAACATAGCTAGTACCAAAGTTAAGTGTTTCGCTATCAATAAAAGTATTTTCTACAGAATTCTCTGTTTCTACATCGCCATCATCGTCGGCAATAGTAAAGGTAGGTGTTTGGTAATCATCGCCACTGCGCTTAGTGCCATCAAAATGAAAGTTAAAGCCTTCATTACCTGTTTCAAGTTTTGCAGCTACGGTGTTTGAGTTTGATACTGTATCGTGGCTGTATTCAGCAGCACCCGTAAGCTCGTCGATATTGTCTGTAGGAATGCGGTTATCAACCACGTTTACAACACCGCCAATTGCACCAGAGCCATAAAGTAGGGTACTTGGGCCACGTAATACTTCAATTTGTTCTGCTGCTAGGCTATCGCTTGATGTTGCGTGGTCTGGGCCAATGCGTGATGCATCGCTGGCATCTAATCCGTTTTGTGTGATTTTAACGCGAGGGCCATCTAAACCACGAATAATTGGGCTTGATGATACAGGGCCAAAGTAACTTGCATTTACGCCTGGTAAACCTTTTAGAGTTTCACCAAGAGTTGGTTTTGATTTATTTCTTAATTCATCACCTGAGAGCACGCTTACTGGCGATATCATCTCGAGGCTATTTTTATGAAGTGCAGAGGCATAAACAACCACTGTCTCAACCGATGTTGGTTTAAGTGACACAGACAGATTATTTGAAGATTCGCTAACAGCAATACGAGAGTCTACGTAGTTGTCTTTACTAATATGTAATTGGCTATTTGCATCGATTTCTATAGCAAATTCGCCTAAATCATTACTTTTTACGCTTTGGTTTTTGCCATGCACATGAATTGAGGCATTTTTAATTGGCTGATTTTTATCATCCATTACTTTGCCAGTAACAGTGGCAGCCAAAGCTGATTGAGAACATAAAACAGAAAAAATAGCAGAGGAGATTAATGTTAACTTTGTCATGGATATATTGGTTCACGGTTATTATGTTGTGATATAATATAACACCGCAAAATCAGTGAATCAACAATGTTATAGTATAACTTTGTATTTTGCGATGAATGATCTAAAAATGACGATTAAACCAATTTTATAAAAATTATAATAATAGGTATGTTAATAAAAATACCTATTTATTTAAGTGCGAGACTCATAGCGCTGCAGGTTTATCTAGGTATCTAAGAGCGGCTATCTATCATTATCAAATCTAGTTTATGCTGCGCTCTTGTCTGGTTTGTAATATCTATAGATTCAATCATTTCGCATTCGTCGCGGATCATCTCTGAAATAAGGCTAGGGTAGTGGCGGCAGTCTTCTGGACGGTCAAGGTAAATACTGCAGGTATACATATTTTTAGCGAGAGGCTCCTTTTTAGGCGCAATTTCTAAAAATGGGCACACTTGAAGTCTTGAGCCTGTTTTTGGGTCAAACCAAATTTCGTTGTTTTTAACGTACTCATAAATTTCGGGGTTAAAGAGCTCCCATAAATCTATTTCTTCTTTCGTTGCGCTTAAGTCGCCGCCACCATATTTAATACAGCATTTACCACACTGGTTACACTCTTTCATAATTTGCTAATTTAATTGGCTGTTAACACATTTAAGTTAGCTATTAGTGTAGCACCAAATTTATTATTAACGCTCTACTGAATTGCCCCATTGTTTGCTTTTTGGGTGTGTAAAAAAGTTAGATACAATAACTTAAGTTAAAACCCCTTGTTACATTTTATATAGTACAGGCTTTATTTAATGCTTTACTCTAAGGTGGCGAAAAATATTATGAAACCTGCTTGGGCAGCTGTGTAGTTATTAAATGTTGCTGAGCGGGATACCTAAGTAGGATGTAATTATGAAAGAAGCTGTTACTAAGTTAAAAACAGAATTTAATGCAAAGTTATTATATTGGAACAACCTCAAAAGTAGTAAAGCCAAAGCGGCAATCATCTTATTATTTATAGTTGTCATTGCACTTAAAGTGTTTACGACTATCTTTACGTTGGATTGGGTTGCAAGTTTATTCAGTGTGTGAGGTTACTAAGAGTAATTGCGATAAAGTTTAATTACAGTGTGTTTAACGCCTACGCGATGTTCATTATTAATGTATTATTACGCTATACACCAAATTAAATAAATCAGTTGTTTAAATACATTTTATAATGACTGTAATGATACATTTTAGCTAAATTGAGTCAGTAAATTAGTTTAGCTGCACTAAAGGATAACCAGTGATGATGAATACAAAAATATATAAAGCTGTACATGACCTAGCAGAAGATTTAATGGCGGCGGCTAACAAAAATAACCGAGAAAAATTTGAATCTTTATTTGCTCAATTAAAAGCGATTTGTATTGAAAACGAAAATACCTCAAAAGATCACCCAGTACAATGGGAAACTTTGGCTGATTTTACCGAAGAGCTAGAAGAGGCAATCACGACTTATGAAAAAGCATTAGAAAAGTCTGTTGCGATTAATAACAAAGATCACATGTCATCAGTTTCTTTTTCAATGGCTACACTGCAGCTAGAACTTGGTCAAAAAGACGAGGCTATTAAAAATCTTCAAAATGCTAAGGTTAGTGCTAATAAAATTGAAGACAAAGAGCTTAAAGCTGAAATACACGATCTACTAGAATCACTTATTGAAGAAGAAGGTTAAATACTTAAAATTTACTAGCTCAGACTTGATCTGACAGTTACCCATATTAAATACTATTTCTTTGGATTTAGCTTAAGTTAATACAATTTAATGAAACGCTGATGGTTTATACCCTCAGCGTTTTTTTATTTCCGCTATTTATAGCTTATCCATAAAGTTCACAATGTACTTTGCAATCTCAACTGGTTTTTCTTCAACACTAAAGTGTCCTGAATCGAGTAAATGTATTTCAGCGTTCGGTACATCTTTCAAATATGCTTTAGCGCCTGCGGCTATAAACGCAGGGTCGTTTTTGCCCCATACAATTAATGTTGCTGGTTGGTACTTGCGTAAATAAGCTTGCCATTTAGGGTAGTCGAGAAGGTTATTGTAGTAATCTTGTAGCAATTGTACTTGAATTACTCTATCGGATTTAGTTTGTAAAAAGTGAAGATCGTGCGTCCAGCTATCAGGGCTCATTACTTCTGGGTTACTTTGTACGTCTCGTAAATATTGCTTATTAATAATGGCTTTATTAGACGTGAACGAATAAATTTTATCACTCTGCGCTTGTGATTTGTCCTCATTCGCGGCTTTAAAAAACGCTTGCCTCGGTAGGGTCAACCCCTCTAAATACGCATTACCATTTTGTACAATAAGTGCATCAAGTTTATTTGGGTTATTTAACAACATCCTAAAGCCCACAGGAGCTCCAAAGTCTTGTATATAAAGGCTGTAGCGCTTTACTTTAAGTGTTGTTAGTAACACTTCAACGTATTGAGCTAGTAATTCAAAAGTATATTTTTGAGTTTCTGGGTTTGGGCGTTCGCTGTATCCTGAGCCTAAATAATCAGGTGCAATCACATGATAACGACCTGATAAGAGTGGGATCAATTCTCGGTAGCTGTGTGAAGATGACGGATACCCATGTAAAAGTACAATGGTTTGCTTATGCTGCGCGCCAGCTTCTCGGTAAAATATCTTTTTACCGTTTACATTTGCATATTTGTAAGTGGTTTTTGAAGGCCATACAGCATCAGCGGCATATACTTGAGCGGTAAACGTAGATATTGAAACTAATAAAAACACAATAAATGAGACGATGTGAGCAGGTTTTACTTTAAGGCTTTTTTGTATATCTAGGGGCATAGGTAAACTCGTTATTTTTGGTAATGACGCTTTATTAATTTACTAGACCTGTTATTTAAACATTTATATTCAGATAATAACGTTGTAGTTTCACAGCAAAGAAGTGTACAGCAGGACTTACAAGATACTGATGAGCCAACAGTGGGCTAGGGCGTTAGCTCTTTATTGGCCGCTTTTTTGTATTTGAAATAGCTTATTAAATAAACGGCTATTGGAATCGTTGGGCTTAAAAATATGTGAGGATGGAAATAGATACCACGTTCGTCATATAGAAACGCATATAACACTACCGCAAACGTTGAAGGTAAGGGGAAGATTATTGCACCGTGCCCAACAGCAGCAAATAGTGTCCACGAGAAAACACTAGGCCAAATCACTGCTCTGATGTAAGCACCTTTATTAGTCGCTTTAGCCTTTTTAGCGTAATTACGTGAAACAAAATAAGATATTACCGTTGGAAACAAAGTTAAAATGATACTTAACAGTATAAGCATAGTGATTCAATTCCTTTTGATATTATTTGCATAACCCAGTTTTTCACAATGTGTTAATTGGTTTGAGTTAATACCGTTTTTAAAGCAGCAATTTGCTTAATTTCATCAGCTGTTAATGCTTGATATAACCTAGGATAGGGCCAACCATAGCCCCATCTGAAAGTCGATGGTATATAAGGGCTGCCACCAAATCGAACTCCAGCAAGCATAAGGTTCGCTATACTCGTTTCGCCGGCTTCAATAACACACTGTTGCAAGGCTTTATCTGCTTCTAAACGTTGCCAATAAGTGCCACCTTGCCAGTAGGCGTAGTCGTGCGCTTTACAACATGCAAGCCACAACTTTTTATCTTTTGTCGTGCCGTCCGGAAAAGCACTACAGCCATCTGATGTGAACGGTTTTATATTTTCAGCATTTGCTGTATTACTTAATATGACCAGTAAGACAATGGGACTGAAACGCATTATTTTCATACGAAAGAGTATATTAGTAAAATTATACATGATTTTAAGTGTTACTATTTTAGTTACAAATAATAACACTTTAAAAAGTATAAAAAAGGGTTTTACTGTTTATAGACCGGTTATGCTTATATGATAATTTTGATTTAGAGCTTTTTGTTTAGATATTCTATGCGTTCTATTTTCTTCGCTAGTTGCGAGGTGTTAATACTAAAAGTGCTGGTTAAAAAATTTACTACAATATTAGATTAAGGTTTACACTTGGTGTGTTGCATTTGTACTTTAGGAGAGGAGCTGTGCTAGAACAAATAGAAAATTGGATTGACGCTACAAATTTAAAATACAGCAGTCAAAAAGTGAGTTGCGATAAATTCAGTAATGAATTTTATGGGTTTTATCCTGCCGAGTTTTTAAAAAACGCGTATTACGTTGTTGTAGACCAAATACCAAAGCCAGACTTTGCGGGTCTGCGAGAAATGGGCCTAGGTGATTTTGTCGATATGGACGCGGCGGGTATAACGTATAAAAATACCTATTATCTACTTCCTGAGGTTGCAAAAGATTTGAGGGTTCATTTTCATGAGCTTGTGCATGTAGCGCAGTGGCTTAAACTTGGTCCAGACGCGTTTATGATGCGTTACATTAGCGAAATCCAACATGTAGGATACAACGACGCTCCGCTTGAAAAAATGGCATATGCGCTGGATACGCAATTTGCAAGTAAAGGCAATAAAATAGACGTTCTTAGGCACGTAGCCCAAACGCTGTAACTCAATTTTAGGTTTAAAGGAGTTTATATGTACAGAATTATTGGGTGTTTACTTACTTTAGCGTGTATAAATAGTAATGCAGCATCGTTTGAAGAAGATATTGTTTCAGCTCTGCTTGAGCGTACAACTCATGATGTGACTTACGACGGCGCTTATCGCTCTATTGGCTACCCTGGTGGGGATGTACCTAAAAATATAGGTGTGTGCACCGATGTAATAATTAGAAGTTATAGAAAGTTAGGTGTTGATTTACAGAAACTCGTGCATGAAGACATGCAAAAAAACTTTGCGCTGTATCCATCTAAACGTATTTGGGGCTTAACTAAGCCTGATAAAAATATAGATCACCGACGTGTTCCAAATTTACAAGCTTACTTTGAGCGCCATGCAAACGTATTGAGTAAATCCAACAAAGTGAGTGATTATAAAACCGGCGATATAATAACGTGGATGTTACCAGGTAATTTACCTCATATAGGTATGGTGATTAATGAGTTATCTCAAGATACGGGTAACCCACTTATTGTGCATAATATAGGGCGTGGTCCGCAAAAAAGCGATATGCTTTTTGATTATAAAATTACCGGACATTACCGGTTCGTTCCACACTATTGATAAGTTTAATAAACGATAGATGTAAGTATTGATTTTTATTTCAGATCAATACTTACATTGCCATTGGGTTTACAGCAGCACAACAGTATTTCGCCTTCGCGTACAAACGCAAGTGGCTCTTCGTTATACTCAACACTGCCTGACACTAAAGTTGCTCTACAAGCGCCGCAATAACCTTCACGGCATTGGAATGCGACGTCTATTTTCATGGATTCTAAGCAGTGTAGAAGAGAAGGGCAGCCAGCGATAAATTCTATACACTGGCTGTTTTCTGCAAGCGTTATGCTTGCAGTAGACTTGTCACTCATTATAAATCAAAATCACCAAATTCTGATGCATCAACTTGAGAGTCAATTTGACCAACAAGGTATGAGCTTATTTCTGCTTCTTGTGGTGCTACTTGCACGTTATCAGACACTAACCACGAGTTTATCCACGGGATAGGGTTACTGTTGTTTTCAAACTGTGCTGGCAAACCAATCGCAGTCATACGTGCATTGGTAATGTATTCAACGTACTGACATAAAATATGTTTATTTAAGCCAATCATCGAACCATCTTTAAATAAGTATTCGGCCCACTCTTTTTCTTGCTCTGCAGCATCAACAAACATTTTAATTGCTTCGTCGCGGCACTGGGCAGCAACAATCGCCATTTCTGGGTCGTCCTTACCGTCTTGCATGATGTTTAAAATATGCTGAGTACCAGAAAGGTGAAGTGCTTCATCGCGTGCAATTAGCTTGATGATTTTAGCGTTACCTTCCATTAGCTCGCGCTCAGCAAATGCAAACGAACATGCAAAGCTTACGTAAAAGCGAATCGCTTCAAGAATATTTACCGACATCATAGCCAGGTAAAGTTTCTTTTTAAGCTCAAATAAATTAATGATAACTGTTTTACCGTTAATCTCGTGTTTGCCTTCACCGTATAAGTTGTAAAGCGATACAGAGTTAATTAAGTCATCGTAGTATTTAGTTACGGCATCAGCACGTTCGCTAATTTTATCGTTGCTAACAATGTCATCAAAAATAAGCTCAGGTGCTTGTGTTACGTTACGGATAATATGCGTGTATGAGCGGCTGTGAATTGTTTCACTGAACGCCCATGTTTCTATCCAGGTTTCGAGCTCTGGTAGCGATACAATTGGAAGTAGAGCCACGTTTGGCGAACGACCTTGTACACTATCAAGCAGTGTTTGGTATTTTAAGTTGCTTAAAAATATATGCTTTTCGTGATCTGGTAATGCTTGAAAGTCTAAACGGTCTTTACTTACATCTACTTCCTCAGGACGCCAAAAGAAAGACAGTTGCTTTTCAATTAACTTTTCAAAAATTGGGTATTTTTGTTGGTCGTAACGAGATACGTTTACAGTTTGGCCAAAAAACATTGGCTCTTGCATTTGGTTATTATGGTTTCGGCTAAAAGTAGTATAAGACATGTTTATCACTCAAAAAACTATCAGAAAAAGCGGGCTAAATGCCCGCTTAAAATAAAAATCAGCAGTTATATTTTACACGCGCCGCCTTCACAATCGTCATCTTCCACTTCTGGAGCATCTTCTTGTGAATCTGAGGCGCCATCGCGAGTATTGTGGTAATACAAGGTTTTAACACCTAGTTTGTACGCGCTTAGTAAGTCTTTTAATAAGACTTGCATAGGTACTTTACCGCCTTCGAACTTGTTTGGATCATAATTTGTATTTGCAGAAATTGTTTGGTCAACAAATTTTTGCATTATGCCAACAAGTTGTAGATAACCATCGTTTGATGGAATGTCCCATAGTAGCTCGTACTGATCTTTTAAACGCTCATACTCAGGAACAACTTGTTTTAAAATACCGTCTTTACTTGCTTTAACGCTAATATGCCCACGTGGTGGCTCAATACCGTTAGTTGCGTTAGAGATTTGCGACGATGTTTCTGATGGCATTAACGCACTTAGTGTTGAGTTACGCATACCGTGCTCTTTAATACTTGCACGTAGTGTATCCCAATCAAGATGAAGTGGCTCATCACAAATTTTATCTAAATCACGTTTATACGTATCTGTTGGCATAATACCTTGTGAATACGTTGTCTCGTTAAACTTAGGACATGCGCCACGCTCTTTAGCAAGCTCGTTTGATGCTTTCATTAAGTAATATTGAATAGCTTCAAAGGTTTTATGTGTTAATGCATTAGCACTGCCATCAGAATAACGCTTACCGTTTTTAGCTAGGTAGTATGCGTAGTTAATTACGCCTATTCCTAGTGTACGACGACCCATAGTTGCATTTTTAGCAGCCGGTACAGGGTAGTCTTGGAAATCAAGTAAGTTATCAAGTGCGCGTACTGCAAGTTCAGCTAGCTCTTCAAGCTCATCAAGTGACTCTATTGCACCTAGGTTAAACGCAGAAAGTGTACAAAGGGCAATTTCGCCTTCTTCGTCATTCACGTTATTAAGTGGCTTAGTTGGCAATGCAATTTCTAAACATAAGTTAGATTGGCGAATTGGCGCAACTTTAGAAATAAATGGGCTGTGTGTATTACAGTGATCCACATTTTGTAAATAAATACGACCAGTACTTGCACGCTCTTGCGCAAACATAGAGAAAAGCTCAATGGCTTTAATGCGTTTTTTACGAATAGACTCGTCTTGTTCGTATTTAACGTAAAGTGCGTCAAACTCAGCTTGGTCTTCAAAAAATGCATCATAAAGGCCAGGCACATCTGATGGGCTAAATAATGTAATGTAGTCATCTTTAATTAAACGAGAGTACATTAGTTTATTAAACTGTACGCCGTAATCTAGGTGACGAACGCGGTTGTCATCTACACCACGGTTATTTTTAAGTACAAGTAGGTTCTCTACTTCTAAATGCCAAAGCGGGTAGAATAATGTTGCTGCGCCGCCACGTACACCACCTTGTGAACAACTTTTAACCGCTGTTTGAAAGTGCTTATAAAAAGGGATACAACCTGTGTGATACGCTTCGCCGTTACGAATATGGCTACCTAGCGCACGTATTCTACCTGCATTAATACCAATTCCCGCACGTTGTGAAACGTATTTAACAATAGCTGACGACGTTGCATTGATTGAATCAAGGCTGTCGCCACATTCAATTAATACACACGAGCTAAATTGGCGAGTAGGCGTACGTACACCCGACATAATTGGCGTTGGTAGAGATATTTTAAATAAAGATACTGCATCGTAAAAACGTTTAATGTAATCAGTACGTGTTTCACGTGGGTAATCTGAAAATAAGCTTGCTGCAACTAAAATATATAAAAACTGTGCACTTTCGTATATTTCACCCGATACACGGTTTTGAACGAGATACTTACCTTCAAGTTGCTTTACAGCAGCGTAGCTAAAGTTAAGATCGCGAGAATGATCAAGGTATGCATCAAGCTCATCTAACTCTTGCTCTGTGTAATCTACTAGTAAATGAGCATCGTAGCGTTTATCGCCAACCATTTTTGTTACGTGGTCAAATAAACGTGGTGGCTCAAATTGACCGTACGCTTTTTTACGTAAATGGAATACAGCTAAACGTGCAGCTAAGTATTGGTAATCAGGCGATTCTTTTGAAATCTGATCCGCTGCTGCTTTAATGATGGTTTCGTGAATGTCTTTAGTACGAATACCGTCGTAAAACTGAATGTGCGACTTTAATTCAACTTGCGAAACCGAAACGTTGTTTAAACCTTCGGCGGCCCACTCAATAACGCGATGGATCTTATCCAGATCAAGAGGCTCTTTACGCCCGTCACGTTTGCTTACAGATAACTGTTGGTTCATTTGCCTGTATTCCTTGGGAATTATGTATTTTGACCAATGCTTTATACCTCGCCGGGGCAAGGTATATACTCATTTATTATAAGTTTCGCCATATTTGCGAATTTAATTGAATAACATTTGGCCACAATATCTGGTGTTGTTCAATTTAGAGATCACAAGATAGTGTGGTCTGAGTTGTTTTGCAAGGGACATAATTGCCCCTATTTGTGGATAACTTCGGGATAACGTATTTGTGTTAGTAGACACTCACCTTCGAACAATCATTTAAGTTGAAATATGCAAAAATCAACTAATGATCTGCTAAATTTACGCATTTTAAAAATAAATTTTGACTGCTTTTTTTATCAGCAAGCTTTGCGTAAAAACTAACACAATCACAATATATAGTGTTTATTAATTAACATGGCACTATATATGGTTAAAACCATCAATTGGGCTTTGCCAGTTAAAATCAGCATTCCAGCTGTTGGCTTCATCAACACTTGGTATGTAACCCCAAAGTGCCGTTGCTGCGCGCATACCTGCGGCTTTGCCTGCTTGTATGTCTCGCTGTGCATCACCAATGTACAAACAGCGTTTTGGTTGCACTCCCATAAGCTTTGCACAGTGTAGCAGCGGTAAAGGGGATGGCTTAGCTTCAGCTAAGGTGTCGCCACTTATTACTACACTAGCATTTTTCAATGCGGGAATTGCTGCCACTAAAGGATCAGTTAAAAACCCTGGTTTGTTAGTCATGATCCCCCATTTGATCTTTTTCTGATCAAGGGCAATAAGCAACGATTCAACACCGCTGAAGCAATGCGTGTGATTTGCTATGTTTGCAGCGTATTCGTCAACTAATTGCTTAATAAGTTCGCTTTGAGGTTGTGTGTCCCATAACTCTTTAAAACCAGTCTCTAATAATGCGCCTGCGCCGTTAGATGCCGCAGGGCGGTATACATCACTACTAACAGGCTCTATTTTATTATTAATGAGAACTGCATTTAAAGCCGCACCTAAATCATCAGCGGTGTCGAGTAGAGTGCCGTCTAGATCAAATAAAAATGCATCGTACTCAATAAGGGAGAGGGGGGCTTGAGAGTTAGCCATTAAGCTAACTTCTCAAAGTACAGTATGTAATTTACGCTAACGTCACTATTGAGCGTATATTGCTTTGATAGTGGATTATAAGAAAGGCCTGTACTTGCACGAACTTTTAAACCCGCTTGCTCTGCCCATGCAATAAGCTGCGCAGGTTTTATAAACTTTTTATGGTCGTGTGTACCTTCAGGGACCATTTTTAAAAGCTTTTCAGCGCCAACAATGGCGTATAAATATGCCTTAGGTGTTTTGTTTAGGGTTGAAAAAAACACGTCTGCGCCTGGTTTGGCAAGTGCGGCTACGGCATGAATGATAGATGCTGGGTCGGGAACGTGCTCAAGCATTTCCATACAGGTTATTACATCAAAGCGCTCTGGATGTTGCGATGCAAACTCTTCTGCTGGCACTTTTATGTAATCTACATTTACGCCAGTTTCTAAACTGTGCAACTTAGCAACAGTTAAAGGCTCTTGCCCCATGTCGATGCCAGTTACTTTTGCGCCCATGCGCGCCATGCTTTGGCTTAAAATACCGCCACCACAGCCAACATCGAGTGTTTCTTTATCGAATAAGCCTTGCGTTTTGTTTGCTATAAAGTCTAAACGTAACGGGTTAATTTCGTGAAGAGGTTTGAATTCTCCGTCTAGGTCCCACCAACGCTCGGCGATGGCTTCAAATTTTGCTATTTCTGCGTGATCTACATTTTGATGTTCGGTCATAAAATACTTCCTCGTCAATCTGAGGCCATTATATAGGGCTAAATTGATAAATCGCAAAGTTTTGCGCCTGTAAATTAAAATTAATTGTGATAGCATGGCTGTTAGAAATAATAACAATACTCTTAATACCCAATACCGGGTTGTTGAGAGCTGATACTGAAGGAATGTGATATCAAATGACTGATCTCGCCAATGAAATTCTGCCAGTCAATATTGAAGACGAGTTAAAAAACTCCTACTTAGATTACGCAATGAGCGTAATTGTAGGACGTGCATTACCAGACGTACGTGACGGCTTAAAACCTGTTCATCGCCGCGTTTTGTTTGCAATGAACGAGCTTAGTAATGACTGGAACAAGCCTTACAAAAAATCGGCCCGTGTGGTCGGTGACGTAATCGGTAAATACCACCCACACGGCGACAGTGCAGTTTATGACACGATAGTTCGTATGGCTCAGCCATTCTCACTGCGTTATATGCTAGTAGATGGCCAAGGTAACTTCGGTTCGGTTGATGGTGATTCAGCAGCGGCAATGCGTTATACAGAAGTACGTATGGCTAAAATGTCGCATGAGTTATTAGCCGATCTTGAAAAAGAAACGGTTGATTTCGTTCCTAACTACGATGGCACTGAGTTCATCCCTGATGTTTTACCAACGAAAGTTCCTAATTTATTAGTGAATGGTTCGTCAGGTATTGCAGTAGGTATGGCTACAAATATACCACCACATAACTTAACTGAAGTTGTAAATGGTTGTTTGGCACTTATTCAAAATCCAGATTTAACTATTTTAGAGTTAATGGATTATATCCCTGGTCCTGATTTCCCAACGGCTGCAATTATCAACGGTAAGAAGGGTATTGAACAAGCCTACTTAACTGGCCGTGGTAAAGTGTACATGCGTGCACGCGCCGACATCGAAACCGATGAAAAAACAGGCCGTGAAACAATTATCGTTCACGAAATTCCTTATCAAGTTAACAAAGCTCGTTTAATTGAAAAAATTGCTGAGCTGGTTAAAGATAAGAAAATTGAAGGTATTAGTGCGCTACGTGATGAATCAGATAAAGACGGTATGCGTATCGTTATTGAAATTAAACGTGGTGACGTAGGCGAAGTTATTTTAAACAACTTATATTCACAAACTCAGTTACAAACTGTGTTTGGTATGAATATGGTTGCGCTAATTAATAACCAACCTAAATGTTTCAATTTAAAAGAAATGTTAGAAGAGTTTATTATTCACCGTCGTGAAGTAGTAACTCGTCGTACAGTATTTGATTTACGTAAAGCCCGTGACCGTGCACACACGCTTGAAGGCTTAGCGATTGCGCTTGCAAACATTGACCCAATTATCGAACTTATTCGTAAATCCCCTACACCTGCTGAAGCTAAAATTGCTTTAACAGCGCGTCCGTGGGAATTAGGTAATGTACAAGGTATGCTTGAAAAAGCAGGAGAAGACAATGTTGCTCGTCCAGATTGGTTAGCAAGCGAACTTGGTATTCGCGATGGTCAATATTATATCTCTGAGCAACAAGCTCAAGCAATTCTTGATTTGCGTTTACATAAGTTAACAGGTCTTGAACACGAAAAAATCTTGACCGAATACCAAGCGTTATTAGAACTAATTGCTGAACTACTTTATATTTTGGCAACTCCTGAGCGTTTAATGGAAGTTATACGTGACGAGCTAGTTGAAATTAAAGAGCAATATGGTGATGAGCGTCGCACTGAAATTAATGCCGCTGCTCACGATATCAGCCTTGAAGACTTAATTACTGAAGAAAACGTAGTCGTAACGCTTTCTCACGAAGGTTATGTGAAGTATCAAGCATTGTCTGATTACGAAGCACAGCGTCGTGGTGGTAAAGGTAAGTCAGCAACGAAGATGAAAGACGAAGATTTCATCGAGCGTCTATTAGTTGCAAATACACACGATACTATATTGTGTTTCTCTACGGCCGGTCGTTTATATTGGCTTAAAGTGTATCAGTTACCACTAGCGAGTCGTGCAGCGCGCGGTAAGCCAATTGTTAACTTGTTACCACTTGAAGCTGATGAACGTATTACTGCTATATTGCCAGTACGCGAGTACGCAGAAGATAAATACATCTTTATGGCAACAGCGTTTGGTACAGTTAAGAAAACACCATTAACGGCTTACAGCCGTCAACGTGCAAGCGGTATTATTGCTGTTAACTTGAATGATGGCGATAGCCTGATTGGGGTGGATATTACCGATGGTAGCAACGAAATTATGTTGTTCACTGATGCAGGTAAAGTTGTACGCTTTAAAGAAGCTGAAGAAACAACAGTTGTTGATGAAAACGGTAACCCAGTATTAGACGAAGAAGGTAACCCTGAGATTCGTTTCAAAGGTGTTCGCCCAATGGGTCGTACTGCTACAGGTGTTCGTGGTATTAAAATGGCCGATGATCAACGCGTAGTATCGTTAATTGTACCAAAAACTGACGGTGCTATTTTAACGGTAACTGAAAATGGTTACGGTAAGCGTACACAACTAGAAGATTACCCATCTAAGAGCCGTGCAACACAGGGTGTTGTATCTATCAAGGTGAGTGAGCGTAACGGTGCTGTTGTTGGTGCTGTACAAGTTGATGATAACGACGAAATCATGATTATTTCAAATCGTGGTACCTTAGTACGTACTCGCGTTAATGAAGTTTCTACGGTTGGACGTAACACCCAAGGTGTTATTTTGATCAGAACTATTGACGAAGAGCAAGTAGTTGGTTTACAACGTATAGAAGAGATTGAAGTTACAGAAAGTGACTTGATTGATATTGAAGACGTTGAAACTGTAGATACGGTTATTGATGAAGTAGCGGATGATAATCCTCCTTCAGAATAATTGATATTGAAAAAGCGGCCTTGGCCGCTTTTTTTAATGTTGTTGAAAAAAATTAATAGGGTGTGAAGTTATATTCACTCACTAAAACTCAAAGGTTTAGTGGGTGGGTATTGAGCGTTCATGCTTAGTAGTTAAATTACTGGAATGAGGCAAAGGTAATGAGTAAATATAATTTTTGTGCGGGGCCAGCTATGCTTCCGCAAGCGGTTATGAAAAAAGCACAAAAAGAGTTTCTAGATTGGCAAGATTTAGGTGTGTCTGTGATGGAAATAAGCCATCGTAGCAAAGAGTTTTTAGCCCTTACAGCTAAATGTGAAGCCAGCCTTCGTCGCCTAATGAATATCAGTGATGAATTTGAAGTGCTGTTTATGCATGGTGGTGGTCGTGGTCAGTTTAGTGCTGTGCCATTAAATTTACACCAAGAAGGCAAAGTTGCGGTTTATTGCGAAAACGGCGTGTGGTCAAAAAGTGCAACAGACGAGGCCAACAAGTTTACTCAAGCAACCTCTATTGATGTGCGTAATGATGCCAATGGCGAGTTTTCTATTAAACAGGTTGCTGATTGGGTGTTACCAGAAGATGCATCTTACATTCACTATTGCCCTAACGAAACAGTTGACGGCTTAGAAATTTTTGATGTACCAAGCCACCCAACTGCACCGATCGTTGCTGATATGTCGTCAACTATTTTATCACGCGAAATAGACGTTAATAAATTTGATTTAATTTACGCTGGTGCGCAAAAAAATATCGGCCCGTCGGGCATATCAATCGTTATTGTTCGTAAAACATTACTTGAGCGTGAAGGCTTACCTAAGCCAGGCATTTTAGATTACGCATTAGAAGCAAAACAAGGCAGCATGTTTAACACGCCTCCTACATTTGCTTGGTATTTAGCTGCTGAAGTATTTCAATGGCTTGAAAGTAATGGTGGCGTAAAAGCGATGGAAGTTCAAAATATTGCTAAAGCGCAGCTACTTTATGACTTTATTGATGAATCGAGCTTTTATACCAATAAAGTAGCTAAACATTGCCGTTCACGTATGAATGTTCCGTTTTGGCTTAATGATGAAAGCTTAAATGATAAGTTTGTTGCTCAGTCTAAAGATGCAGGGTTACTTGCTCTTGAAGGCCACAGAATTGTGGGCGGTATGCGCGCAAGTATTTATAACGCAATGCCTATTGAAGGTGTTCAAGCACTTGTAGACTTTATGGCTGCTTTTGCAAAGGAGCACAGCTAATGGAGCAGCTTCGTTTAGAACCTATTTCTAGAGTAAATGGCACAGTAACCCTACCAGGTTCAAAGAGTCTATCGAACAGAATTTTATTATTAGCAGCACTTGCAAGCGGTACTACCGTTGTAGAAAACTTACTTGATAGTGACGATATACGCCATATGCTGGGCGCCTTAAAGTTATTAGGTGTAAATGTAACTTTAAATGATGAACGCACTGTAGCCACCGTAGAGGGTGTTAGTGGTGTGTTTAATACACCGACTGAGCCATTGTTTTTAGGTAATGCGGGTACTGCTTATAGACCTTTAACGGCAGTACTTGCTGCCGTTGCTGGTGAGTACGAGCTAATAGGCGAGCCACGTATGGAAGAGCGCCCAATAGGGCACTTGGTTGACGCGCTGCAAGCATTGGGTGGTGATGTTACTTATACAAAGCACAAAGACTACCCACCACTTAAAATTGTGGGTGGCCAAATAAAAGGCGGTGAAGTTGAAATTGACGGCAGTATTTCAAGTCAATTTTTAACCGCTCTATTAATGGCAGCGCCATTATTTAACGGTGATACAACAATAACTATTAAAGGTACTTTAGTCTCTAAACCTTATATTGATATTACACTTGATGTAATGGCACGTTTTGAGGTTAATGTTGAGCACAGTGATTATGCAACTTTTAAAGTTAAAGGTGGTCAACAATATCAATCATTAGATCGCATAATGGTTGAAGGCGATGCATCTTCTGCTTCTTACTTTGTTGCTGCGGCTGCAATTGCAGGCGGTGAGATTGAAATTAAGGGCGTTGGCGCTAAATCGGTTCAAGGTGATATAGGCTTTGCCAAAGTAATGGAGCAAGTAGGCGCAAAAATTGATTGGTATGATGAACGTTTAGTTGTTCGCAAAGGCGAATTAAAAGGCGTGGATATTGACGCCAATGCAATTCCTGATGCAGCCATGACTCTTGCAACTGTTGCTCTTTTTGCCAAAGGTCCAACAGCCATTCGTAACATTTATAACTGGCGAGTAAAAGAGACAGACCGTTTATATGCAATGGCAACTGAGCTTCGTAAAGTAGGCGCACAGGTTGTAGAAGGTGAAGATTTTATAGAGATCACCCCACCTGAAACATTTAATGATGTTGCTGTTGATACTTACGACGATCACCGTATAGCCATGTGTTTTGCAATGGTTGCCGTTGGTGGAAAGCCAATAACAATTAATGATCCAAAGTGTACCTATAAAACATTTCCTACATTTTTCAATGTTTTAGCGTCAGTCAGTGAATAAGCTAATTAGAAGTAATTACAAAAGTTACACACTAATAGCAGATATATTTTAATAACTGACGTATAATGTCGCGGTTTATTTAGGTGTGCATTGCAGGAGGTTTTAAATGCAGGCGTTATTAATGCCCGTGATCACCGTTGATGGCCCAAGTGGTTCAGGTAAAGGAACTGTTTGTCGCTTGTTAGCCGACAAGTTAGGGTGGGATGTATTAGATAGCGGTGCGATTTATCGTGTTTTATCTTTAGCTGCACTTCATCACCAAATTGCATTAGACAATGAAGAAGGGCTTGTCCCGCTTGCTGCAAATTTAGATGTGCAGTTTTTGGTAGATAGTCAAACTAATGCAGGAAAAGTTATTTTAGAAGGCGAAGATGTAACCACTACTATTCGTAATGAAGAAGTAGGCGCTGCGGCTTCAAAAGTTGCAGCATTACCTCGCGTTCGTGAAGCGTTATTACGTCGCCAGCGTGCATTTCGCACTGAAAATGGCTTAATTGCCGATGGCCGTGATATGGGCACTGTGGTTTTTCAAGATGCGCCGTTAAAAATATATTTAACAGCCAGTGCACAAGAGCGTGCTCGTAGACGCTTTGTTGAGTTGAATACGCGCGGCCTTGATGTTACACTAAGTGGTCTATTACAGGACATTCAAGCTCGTGACGAGCGCGATATGAATCGCACCGTTGCTCCGCTTGTACCTGCAGAGGATGCTATTGAGATCGATACTAGCGATCTTAATGCACAGCAAGTGTTTGATAAGGTAATAACTTTATTGGATATTGCTATCTCTGAAGGTAAGCTTCCTAAACGAAGCTAAACACATTTTATGCGCCAGCAGGATGCCAGTGCTATTTTAACAACCCCATGCAGCATGGTTGCTTATTGGTATTAATATATGAGACGTATATTCGTATGTCAGAAAATTTTGCGCAGTTATTTGAAGAAAGCTTAAAGGGTTTTGAAGCAGAGCAAGGCTCTATCGTTAAAGGTACAGTAATCTCTATCGAGAATAACATTGTACTTGTAGATGCTGGTCTTAAATCAGAAAGTGCTATCCCTGCAGAGCAGTTCAAAAATGCTGCTGGTGAACTAGAAGTTGCTGTAGGCGACGAAGTAGATGTTGCACTAGATGCAATTGAAGACGGTTTCGGTGAAACTATCCTTTCTCGTGAGAAAGCTAAGCGTCACGAAGCATGGATCCGTCTTGAGAAAGCATGTGAAGAGCAAGAGACTGTTACTGGTGTTATCAACGGTAAAGTTAAAGGCGGTTTCACAGTTGAAGTTGATTCAATCCGTGCTTTCCTACCTGGTTCACTTGTTGATGTTCGTCCAGTACGTGACACAACTCACCTTGAAGGCAAAGAGCTTGAATTTAAAGTAATCAAGCTTGACCAAAAACGTAACAACGTTGTTGTTTCACGTCGTGCAGTTATCGAATCTGAAAACTCACAAGAACGTGAAGAGCTTCTTGCTAACCTTGTTGAAGGCCAAGAAGTTAAAGGTATCGTTAAGAACCTTACTGACTACGGTGCATTCGTTGACCTTGGTGGTGTTGATGGTCTACTACACATTACTGATATGGCTTGGAAGCGTGTTAAGCACCCTTCAGAAATTGTTAATGTTGGCGACGAAATCGCAGTTAAAGTTCTAAAATTCGACAAAGATAAAACTCGTGTTTCTCTAGGCCTTAAACAGCTTGGTGAAGATCCATGGGCAGCTATCGCTGGTCGTTACCCAGAAGGTTCTAAACTTTCTGGTCGTGTTACTAACCTTACAGATTACGGCTGTTTCGTGGAAATCGAAGAAGGCGTTGAAGGTTTAGTACACGTTTCTGAAATGGATTGGACTAACAAGAACATCCATCCTTCAAAAGTTGTAAGCCTTGGCGACACTGTTGAAGTTATGGTTTTAGAAATTGACGAAGAACGTCGTCGTATTTCTCTTGGTCTTAAGCAATGTATTGCTAATCCTTGGCAGGAATTTGCTCGTCTACAAAACAAAGGCGATCAAGTTACTGGTAAGATCAAATCAATCACTGACTTCGGTATCTTTATCGGTCTTGACGGTGGTATTGACGGTCTTGTACACCTTTCAGACATTTCTTGGAATACACCTGGCGAAGAAGCTGTACGTGAATTCAAGAAAGGCGACGAAATCACTGCTATCGTATTGCAAGTTGACCCAGAGCGTGAACGTATCTCTCTAGGTGTTAAGCAAATCGAAGCTGACCCATTCAATAACTACCTTGATGCAAACAAAAAAGGTGCTATTGTTAAAGGTAAAGTGACTGAAGTTGATGCGAAAGGCGCAACTGTTGAACTTATCGAAGGCGTTGAAGGTTACATCCGTGTAGCTGATATCGCTCAAGAGCGCGTTGAAGATGCAACTACTGTTGTTTCTGTAGGCGACGAGATTGAAGTTAAATACGTTGGTGTTGATCGTAAGAACCGCACTTTAAGCTTATCTGTAAAAGCTCTTTTCGAAGCAGAAGAGAAAGAAGTACTAGAGAAGCTTAAGAAAGAAGAGCCAGTGTTTGAAAACGCAATGGCAGCTGCTTTCGCAAATGCACAAAAAGACTAATATATAATTAGTTTTTAGTTGGAAGGGCATTTTTTGCCCTTCCTATATCTCTTTTTAAGGAAACGCTATGACTAAGTCAGAATTGATAGAAATACTTGCGGAACAACACGCACACGTTCCAGTGAAAGATGTTGAGAATGCTGTAAAAGAAATTCTTGAACAAATGGCCGGCTCATTATCTACTTCAGATCGTATTGAGATCAGAGGTTTTGGTAGTTTCTCTTTGCATTTCCGCGCTCCTCGCACAGGTCGTAATCCTAAGACTGGCGATACAGTTGAGCTTGAAGGAAAGCATGTACCTCATTTTAAACCAGGCAAAGAATTACGCGACCGCGTGAATGAAAGCATTGCCTAGTTAACTTAGTGGAGTAGTTACTTGTTCAAGGTATTAAAAATTATTCTGGTTGCACTATGCCTTATCAGTGCATTTGTATTAGGGTCACAAAACCCACAATTAGTACAAGTAAATTACATTATAGCCAGTAATACACTACCTTTAGCTGTAATAATAAGTATCTGCTTTTTATTAGGTGTTTTGATTGGTTGTTTTATTAGCTTTAAATTGTTTTCGCAATTAAAGTGGCAAAACTACCGCTTAAAAAAGCAATTAGCGCCTGAAAAAGATAAAAAAAAGCTTGCCGCGAATAAAGACACCTAACTATGATTGAGCTTTTGTTTTTACTATTACCTGTTGCCGCTGGTTACGGTTGGATTATGGGTAAAAACAGTGCTAAAAACCAAGCTCATCAACTTAATCGTCAGATCACTTCTGAATATAGCAAAGGCTTAAAATTTCTACTCGATAGAGAAGAAGATCAAGGCTTAGAGCATTTAATCAACTTACTTGAAGTTTCAGCCGACTCGGTTGAACACTATTCTACACTTGCCACCATGTTTCGCCGTAGAGGTGAATTAGACCGCGCAATAAAAATTCATGAACTTCTGTTAAAACACCCAAGCTTAAATGAACAACAAGCTGCAACTAGCCGTTTAGAACTAGCCGAAGATTATATAATGGCCGGACTATTAGATAGTGCGGAAGAGCACTTAGTTTGGTTAGTTAAAGCAGGGCATGTAGAAGCGCTGGACCCTATTATCACTTTATATTCGCAAACCCGTGAGTGGGAAAAAGGCATCAACATGTTTGAAGCTCATAGCGAACTATTTTCAAAAGAACAGCAATTTAAAGCAATTGCTAATTTTTATTGTGAGTCAGCTTTAAGTGACAATACACCCCAACTAATGAGAAAAGCGATTAGCTTAAATTATAAAGCCGTGCGTCCGCTTTACGAGTTAGGGTTAGTTGCTTACGCAAAAGAAGATTACGTTAAAGCTATTTATTACTGGCGTGAACTTGTCTCTCAATTTACCTTGTTTGCTCCGTTGTTTATTGATGAGCTTGCACACAGTTATAAACAATTGAATTTGACGCATCAATTTCACGAGTTAGTCAGTGACTTGTTAGAGAAGGGCGGTGTATTAATTAAAATAAAGCATTGCCAAGCATTACTTGAGCAAGGTCACACCAAGCAAGCCTTTGAATTTTTAACTGATAGCTTAAAACGTCAACCTACTATTCGTGGTTTTAGTTTTTTACTGCAATTAATGGGTGACCAAAATAAAAATACTAAAGAAGTACTTAACGAAATTGATAAGCTTGTAACCTCTTATATTGCTACAAAACCAGATTTTCAATGCCAGCATTGTGGTTTTACAAGCTACACCATATATTGGAACTGCCCTTCTTGTAAGCATTGGGAAACCATTGTTCCAAGTCGAGGCTTAGACGGATTTTAATAACCCCATAATTAATAACTTTACTGCCATTCACTAGGATAGTTATGTCTTTCGAACACTCAAAAAAAATTCTTATTGCATTAGATTACGATGATCAAGAAGTTGCTTTAAACTTTGTTAAACAACTTTCTCCTGATACTTGCCGTCTCAAGGTCGGCAAAGAAATGTTTACCTATTTTGGACCTGCATTTGTTAAAGAGTTAATTGATTTAGGTTTTGATGTTTTCTTAGATTTAAAGTTTCATGATATTCCTAATACAGTAGCTAAAGCGGTTACTGCAGCTGCTAAAATGGGTGTGTGGATGGTAAACGTTCATGCTTCTGGTGGCTTTGAAATGATGAGCAAAGCTAAATCGGCTCTAGAGAAATTTGGTGACAAAGCGCCATTACTTATCGCTGTTACTGTATTAACAAGTATGGATGAAACAGAGCTTAAGCGTTTAGGTGTTGATAAATCAGCTCAAGAGCAAGTTATCTATTTAGCTAAGCTTGCAAAGGAAGCTGGGCTTGATGGTGTTGTGTGTTCTGCACAAGAAGCAAAAGCTTTAAAAACAGAGTTAGGTGATAGCTTTAAGCTTGTTACGCCTGGTATACGCCCTGAAGGGAGTGATGCGGGTGATCAAAAGCGTATAATGACTCCTAAGCAAGCTATAGATTCAGGAAGTGACTATTTAGTTATAGGCAGACCGATTACTCAAGCAGATAATCCTGTAAAAGTGCTTAGTGATGTTAATAACTCTATAGCTTAATTTAACAATAAGCAGTCATATAGTGCTAAAACCCCTTACCTTATGTGAGTTTTATGTTACATTAATAAAATCAAAATGTAGTAGGGGTTTGTTTTGAAGTTATTTTTTGGTTCTATAATAATTGTTATTGCGGGTTTTTCAGTAAATAAGTACGTTTTTTCTAATAAAGCATACGATGGTGTAACAACCGTTACAGATATAATTCCAACGTACCCAGTCGATATGTTTGATTTTAAAAAAACAATGCAAGATTATGCTCATCATCTGTGTTACAAAAATGAAGATACACTTATATCTCAGCATGTAAGCGTTAGTGAATGTATATCAAAGCTTGATGATAAAAAAACAGAATGTGAAAAAAAGGTTTTTCGTTTGGCACCGCTCAATCTTGAGTCGGAAGTTGAAGTGCTTGATTATTCAAGGCAATATACGCAATGTACATTGCCTTATAAATATATTTTAGGTTAATTACTAACAGGTATTATTAGTAATTACAGCCAATTATAATTAAGATCTTAAGCGAATGGATTTCGCTTCAATATCTATTAACTCTTGTTTAAATAAGCCACCAATTGCTTTTTTATAATTAGCCTTACTTGTAGAAAACATCTTTTTTATTGCTTCAGGATCAGACTTATCACCAAGTGGAATAACACCGCCTTCGTTTTTAAGCTTTTGCATAATAGTTTCACCAAGGTCACTTACTTTTCCCATACCTGGCTTTTCTAGTACAACATCAATTTTTCCGTCGTCACGTACTTTTTGAATATAGCCTTTAAGCTTTTGACCCACAAATAAGCTTTTAAATACCATATTGTAAAAAACAACACCGAAGTGCGACTCTTCAATTAATACCTTGTAGCCAATATCTGTTTTGCCAGCAACAATTAAATCCACTTCTTGTAAGTGAGTATATTGCGGCTCATCTTTTGATAGGAAACGATTAAAGTTGTTTGAGGCACAAATACGTTGGCTTGCATTATCAAGGTACAGACGTACTAAATAAGAATGGCCTTCTTGCATGCGTGGCTTTTGTTCATTAAAAGGTGCAAGCACATCTTTCTCAAGGCCCCAATCTAAAAATGCCCCAATACTATTTATTTCTTTAACGCGTAGTAGGGCATACTCGCCAACTTGAGCATGTGGTTTCTTTATTGTTGCTGTGGCTAAATTAGCATTGTCTAAAAAGATAAATACACTAATACTATCGCCCGCTTCAAGCTCATGTTTTATTTCTTGTTTTGGTAAAAATACTTCACCTAAATCATGGCCGTCTAAGTAAGCACCTTCGTTACTCACTTCTTTTACAAATAATGTTTGTGTGGTTCCTAGGTAACTCATAATTATTCCTGCTCAGGCTTTTTTTTACGGCGCATTGGTGTATCGCCATCAATGTTCATCGGTGCTTTAATTGGTGCTGTAGGCTTTTTAGGTTTAGCTTTGCGTTTAAATGCAGGCTTTTTAACAGCGGCGGCTTTTTCTTTAGATTTGTCCCACGCTGCCTCAGGTTTTTTCTCTTTTAAACCTTTAAACTTAGCTTTTAAGCTCTCTATGCTCGCAAATTTTAATTCGTCATTTAAAAATGCTTTAATAGCTAAATAACTTGCCCAATCTTTTGGGCCAACTAATGAAATTGCATTTCCTTTAAAGCCAGCACGTCCTGTACGACCTATGCGGTGTACATATTCTTCAGCGTGTTTTGGTAAATCAAAGTTAATAACGTGCGTTACGCTCAACAAATCTAAACCACGAGATGCAACGTCGGTGGTGATCAATATTTTAAAGTTTTCGCGACTAAACGAATCCATGATATCTAAACGTTTGTTTTGCGTTAAATCACCAGCAAGCGCTACAGATTTGAAGCCTTTAGCATTAAGCGCTTCACTCAAACGGCTCGTGTCAGCACGCGTTGCTGTGAAGATAATACATTGACCAACATCATCTTGGTTTAAAAAATGCTCTAATAACGCTTCTTTATGATCAAGGTGATCGGCAAGGTATAACGTTTGTTTAATATCACTATGTTGCTCGTTTGCTGCACTTAGCGTAATTTGCTTTGGTTTTTTTAATAGGTTACGCGATAGTGCATCTACTTGTGCATGGTCAAGTGTTGCAGAAAACAATAACGTTTGGCGTAGACGGTGATTAGCTTGCTCGTTAATCATTTTTAACTGCTCGGTAAAGCCTAAATCTAAAATACGATCGGCTTCATCAAAAATAAGCAGTTCTAGTCCACTCAATTGCAATGAGCGTTTTGTAATGTGATCAGCTAAACGCCCAGGTGTAGCAACTACGAATTGTGGGTCGTTTCTAAGTGCTTTTATTTGGTCATTAAAGTTTTCGCCGCCAAGTATTTTAACTGCCTTAATAGCTGTGCCAGCAATTAATAAACGCAGCTGAGTAAATACTTGCGTAGCAAGCTCACGCGTAGGAGCAACAATAAGTACACGAGGATCGCGTTTGCTGAGTGCTTTTTGTTTCATAACCCTTTGTACAGCTGGTAATAAAAACGCCAAGGTTTTGCCCGACCCAGTTTTAGACTGAGCGAAAATGTCATGCCCTGCAAGTGCGGTAGGCACTGCATGCGCTTGAATATCGGTGGGCTGGGTGATCCCTTGATGTGCTAATTGTGTTTCAAGGCGTGTATCAATCCCAAGATCAGTAAACTGCAATGTGTGTTTCTCCAAAATGAGCAAATTAACTCTATAAATTTATTAGCGCATTATAGCTTACACAGCTAGGTCGCTAACAGTAAAAACCAATCTATAGCGCTATTTTTTGCAATTAAACTAAAAAAGCGTAAAATACGCGCCCCATATGCGCCGGATTTACGATTCGGTAAACGCCAATATTGGCTAACAAGGCAAAATAGGAAATATAATGACTGTTGTTCATAAAGATAATGTAACGGGCGATCACTTTGTAGTATGTGCGCTGTATAAGTTTGTAGGTTTACCTGAATTTGAAGCTATCCGTAAGCCATTACTAGAAGTGATGGAAGCAAATGAAGTACGCGGTACTTTATTGCTCGCTGCCGAAGGTATAAACGGCACTGTTTCTGCAAAACGTGAAGGTATAGACAACTTATTAGCGTGGCTAGATGAGCAACCAAATTTAAAAAACATCGTTACAAAAGAATCTTACGACGATGAATGTCCGTTTTACCGCACTAAAGTAAAACTAAAAAAAGAAATTGTAACGATGGGCGTTGAAGGCGTAGATCCGCTTAAAGTTGTGGGTAGCTATGTAAAGCCAAATGAGTGGAACGCACTTATATCTGACCCTGAAGTAATTTTAATTGATACACGTAATGATTACGAAATTGAAATTGGTACATTTCAAAATGCGGTCGATCCAAATACTAAAACGTTCCGTGAATTTCCACAGTGGGCAAAAGAAAACTTAGACCCTGAAAAACACAAAAAAGTGGCGATGTTTTGTACTGGCGGTATCCGCTGCGAAAAATCGACAGCCTACATGAAAGAGCAAGGTTTTGATGAAGTTTATCACCTTGAAGGCGGTATTTTAAAATACCTAGAAGAAGTGCCAAAAGAAGAAACCATGTGGGAAGGCGAGTGTTTTGTATTTGATAATCGCGTTGCGGTTGATCACGACCTACAAAAAGGCTCTTATGATCAATGCCACGCGTGTCGTATGCCAATTACAGAAGACGAAAAGTTAAAGCCTGAATACATGGAAGGCGTCTCTTGTCATCATTGTATTGAAGAAGTAACGGACGAACAACGCGCACGTTTTGCAGAGCGCCAAAAGCAAATAGAATTAGCGCAAGCACGTGGTGAAGGCCATATTGGTAATGAAGCACAAGCTGTTTTACAGCAACGTAAAGAAGCTAAAAAAGCCCAAAAAGACGCTCAGCGCGGTAAATAAATTTATACAATAAGTATTACATTTGAAGAGTCTATTTAGGCTCTTTTTTTGTGCCTAAATTTGTACAGTAATTGTTTTCACACCCCGATGATAGTGTTAATCTGCAAAACAGATTTAGTCATTTTAATGCGCATACAGGAAGGGATTTATGCAAGCCGAACAAGTTGAAATCGCACAATTTTTAGCACAACATCCTCCTTTTGATGACTTACCTCAAAAAGCGCTTAATGAGCTAGCTCAACAAGTAGAAGTTGCTTATTTTAGAGCAAAAACAGATATATTGAGTTTTGGACAAGACATTTCTGATTTGTATGTAATTAGAAGTGGTTCTGTAGAAATGTACCGCCGAAATGGCGAGCTGTATAATCGTTTGGCTACCGCAGGTATATTTGGTCAAATGGGTTTATTGATGAACCGTAAGGTGCGTTTTCCTGCAACTGCTCTGGAAGATACGTTAGTTTATTGCATAAATGTTGAGCTATTTAATCGTTACTGTGATGAGTTTGATGCGTTTGCTGATTACTTCGAAACAGACGGTAACGTGCGTTTGCATCAAGCTATTGTCGAGCAAGCTGATGGCAATGACCTGACAACCGCGAAGGTAAAATCATTAATTCACAGAGATGTAGTCACCGTAGATGCAACCTCTACGATACAAGATATCGCTAAATTAATGACCGAAGAGGCGGTATCGTCAGTGTTGGTAACCGATGTAAATAAACCCATAAATGATGACCCAGAAGAAGATGATGGACAAGTAGTTGGTATAATAACCGATAGGGATTTACGCACTAAAGTAGTGGCAAAAGGGCTTGCCTTTAACACGCAAGCAAAAGACATTATGTCCACTAACTTAGTGCTTTTAGATGCTAATGACTACATTTTCGAAGCTGTATTGGCCATGCTTAGAGATAACTTACATCATTTGCCAGTAGTACAAAAAAGACGCCCAATAGGCGTTATCTCCCTCTCTGATATTTTGCGTTATGAATCCCAAAGCAGCTTACTGTTAGTGCGTGGCATACTGGCTCAACAAACAATAGAGGATTTGGCGCATTATGCACGCCAATTGCCCAATGTGTTTGTTCGTATGGTTAACGAAGATGCAAACTCACACATGGTTGGTACAGCCATGGCTGTTATAGGGCGTACATTTAAACAAAGACTACTTGTATTAGCAGAAGAAAAGTTTGGGCCACCTCCTGTGCCTTACTGTTTTATCGCTCTGGGCTCAATGGCTCGAGACGAGCAACTAATTGTAACCGACCAAGACAACGCGCTTATTTTAGATGACAGTTACGACGACGAAAAACATAACGCGTATTTTCAAAATATTGCCGATTTTGTGTGTGATGGTTTAGCGCAGTGTGGTTACACCTACTGTGATGGAGAAATTATGGCGTCGTTTAAAAAATGGCGTAAAACTCGCTCACAGTGGTTCGATCAATTTGCAGATTGGATAGCGCAGCCAAAACCACAAGCACTGCTTAATAGTTCTATATTTTTTGACTTAGACGGTGTGTGGGGTAAAACCAAGTGGGCCGACGAGCTTAAAATATTTATAGCAAAACAAAGTAAAGTAAATCGCGTATTTTTAGCTAATATGGCAGCAAATGCTAGAAATAGAACACCTCCACTAGGTTTCTTTAAAGGCTTTGTTATGGAGCATAATGGCCAACATAAGCGTTCAATGAACTTAAAGCGAAGAGGGACTGCACCTCTTTCTGATGTTATTCGCGTGCACGCATTGGCTATTGGTTCACGTAAACAAAATTCGTTTGAGCGACTAGAAGACATTATTGAAGCGAAACTTTTACCACAGGGTAAAGCGCAAGATTTACGTGATGCACTTGAGTATATTGCCATGATGCGAATTCGCCATCAAGCGTGGCAAATAGAGAAGGGCGAAGAGCCCGATAACGACTTAGATCCACATTTACTTTCTCCGTTCGAGCAACGAAACTTAAAAGAGGCTTTCGCCATTTTAGAAAAAGCACAAAGCTATTTAAAATTTAGCTACACAGCAAACTCTGGTGTGAAGTAGCCTATGAATCCGCGTAATCATAAAGCAATTGATTGGCAAGCTAGGTATAACGAGCTTGCCAATAGCACCAAAAATAAACTCTTAAAACACTTTTATGCGGGTGCTTATAATCAAGACAAAGCTGCAATAAAAGACGTGCCTTTTGTAGCAATGGATTTTGAAACAACAGGCTTAAATAGCCAAAACGACGATATAGTGAGTGTTGGTTTAGTCCCGTTCAATTTAGAGCGCATTTATTGTAAGCACAGTCGGCATTGGGTTGTGCAGCCTAGGCGAAACCTTCATGAAGAGTCTATTTTAATACATGGAATAACGCACTCTGAGGTGGACGACGCCCCCGACTTAAATCAAATTATAGAGCCTTTACTTGAAGCGCTCAGTGGTAAAGTTGTCGTGGTGCATTATGCCGCAATAGAACGTCACTTTTTAAATAATGCGTTATTGTTAAGGCTTAAAGAAGGTATTGAGTTTGCACTTGTTGATACAATGGAAATAGAAAAAAGAGCACTAAAAGCAAGGCAGGGGTTATTAGGGCGATTGTTTAACACAAAATTAGGTTCTCTTAGGCTAACAGATTGCCGTGCGCGTTATTCCCTACCAGCATATCAAAATCACAATGCGTTAACGGATGCACTTGCTACAGCAGAGCTTTTACAAGCGCAGCTGAGTTATCATTATCGTGTAGATACTCCAGTCTCAGAACTGTGGCTCTAGCTCTTAATGACCAAACAAAAAAACGCCGCAAAAATTGCGGCGTTTTCGTTACTAATTAAAAGTATTACTTACTAAAAGTATTATTTAACTGGGCGAGGCTCAGTTCGTAAACCTAAAACTAAACTTAAACACATAAATAATAATACAATAGTAAATGGCAAGCCTGTAGAGACAGCGCCTGCTTGTAGTGCTTCAATTGCTTGTGTGCCACCAATCCAAAGTAAAGCAGCTGCAATTGCGCCCTCAACCGATGCCCAAAATATACGTTGTGGTACCGGTGCATCAATTTTACCGCCAGCTGTAATTGAATCAATTACTAATGAACCAGAGTCAGATGACGTAATGAAAAATACCAACACTAATAAAATTGCAATAAACGATAAAATATTAGATAAAGGTAATTCATCAAGCATTTGGAACATAGCTAAAGGTACTTCAGTTAAACCATTAGTGCCTAACGCACCAATACCATTAACTACTTGATCAATCGCAATACCGCCGTAAATAGACATCCATAAAACAGTAACTAGAGTAGGGATAAGTAAAACCGCAATTAAGAATTCACGAATTGTACGACCACGTGATACACGCGCGATAAACATACCTACAAACGGTGACCAGGAAATCCACCAAGCCCAGTAAAACACAGTCCAACCATGCATCCATGTTTCGTCTTCACGACCGTGAGGATTACTCAATGGAATAATATTTTCTACATAGCCCATCACGGTAGTTGGTACATTACCCATTGCTACAGCAAAGCCTACTAAACATACAAACAATAATAATGAAAACGCAATTAGCATATTTACATTACTTAGCAGTTTCACACCACCGTCAATACCACGAACCACAGAGACAATGGCTAAAAGTGTTACACCCGCAATAACTAGAATTTGAGAACCAATGCCACCTTCTGTACCAAATACATGGTTAATACCTGCAGAAGCTTGCTGCGCACCTAAACCTAAAGATGTTGCAAGGCCAAATAACGTAGCAAGTACAGCTAAGATATCAATGATATGACCAGGCCAACCCCAAGCTCTATCACCTAATATAGGGTAAAAAATAGAACGAATTGAAAGCGGTAAACCTTTGTTATAGGTAAAAAATGCAAGAGATAAACCAACAACAGCGTAAATAGCCCAAGGGTGAAGACCCCAATGAAACATAGTTGCGCCCATTGCTAATTTTGCAGCTTCTGGTGTATTAGCGGCTACATTAAGCGGTGTTTCGTACCAACCAGTAAAGTAAGCAACTGGTTCAGCAACGCCCCAAAACATAAGGCCGATACCCATACCCGCAGCAAATAACATAGCAAGCCATGAAACGCGAGAGTGAGAAGGTTTAGCGTCATCACCACCAAGGCGAATATTACCGTAAGGAGAAACAATAAGTGCTAAACAAAAGAGTACAAAGAAGTTAGCAGCCCACATAAATAGGGCATCAAAATTATTAATAATATCGGTCTTAATACTATCAAGCGCTGTTTTTGCAGTTTGTGGGTCGGTAACAAGTATGGCGATTAAAAAGATGACAATCAGGCCCGCACTAGTTCCAAAAACAGGGTTGTGAATATCAAATCCCCACTTTTGTACGTTGTCCTGACCTACGGTGTAATCCGTGTTGTCAATACTATATTTGTCATGATTTTCCTTCATGCAATACCTCTTTAGTTGTCCTAACAAGCCAAAATAAATTCGGCGTCATATCGAATTACATTAGTCTTTAAATATTAGGTAAAAAGTAATACCGTAATTATTTGAAGACTAACTAATTTGAAGCGTGATCATACAGCTAGTAGTGTATGAGTTAAATATTAAATGTAAATGAATTTGTATTTAAAACGCTGTTTATATGGCCAAATTCATGATTCTTTCATTTAAAAGCCCTAAATTTAAAAATTCAGTGAACGTTAAAATTTAGTTTGCTATTAAAAGTATTAATTTACTTGGTTAAGTAAAAAAAGATCATTTTTAAGTAGCTTAATTAATGCTTAAATATTAGGGCTTGTTAGTCTTTTAGGATTGAAATTTGTTTAATTTAGGCGCAATTTAATCGCTCCTAGTTTTATAGCTTAGCGGTTCGGTAACAGCTTATGCGTTATTTTTCATGCTTGCATGCAAATAAAAATAATCAAAAGCCGGCTAGCAAAGAGCAAATTTCTCTTCAAGGCTATTATAAATTTATAAGCCGATAAGCATCTTTAATCAAGTTGTAATATGAATATGATTTAACACAACACTAAGCTATATTTTATAAATAGATAGGCAAAGGATTAATACTATTATGCGTGAAAGCGTTACAAACGATACCAATCAAAAAGAACTTGTTAAACGCTTTTGCAGCGTTAGAGACGAAAGCCTAGCTATTATTGAACCACTCACTGTAGAAGATTGCCAATTACAAGCTATGGCTGATGCCAGTCCTACTAAATGGCATTTAGCGCATACCACGTGGTTTTTTGAAACGTTTTTACTTAGTGTTCATTGTAAACAGTACGCAGTGTTTAATCCTCACTATAAAATGCTTTTTAATTCTTACTACAATGGGATTGGAGAGCAATTTAAACGGGCAAACAGAGGAAGCTTATCTAGGCCAGGTTTAGACGAAGTGCTAGCTTACAGAGAACATGTAGATATCCGTGTGATTGAATTACTTAAGACTGACGTTAACCCGCACATTAAAGATATTATTGAACTTGGGTTAAACCACGAGCAACAGCATCAAGAACTAATGCTTATGGACATCAAATATAACTTTTCAGTAAATCCAATATTTCCTCAATATAAAACATCGCTTTTAAATAGCCAAAAAAAATCAGCTGATATTAAACCCCTTAATTTTATCAATTTTGAACAAGCCATTATTAATATTGGCACAAATGCCGACGATGAATTTGCATATGATAACGAGTGCCCCAAACACCAAGTACTAATTCATCCATTCAGTTTTGCTAATAGATTGGTCACTAATGGTGAATATTTAGACTTTATAAATGCCGGTGGATATAGCAATCCACAATATTGGTTAAGCGACGGTTGGGCGCATATTCAAAACACTCGTTTAACGCATCCATTATATTGGCATTGCATAAATAACGAATGGTTTGAGTTTACACACTATGGATTGCAGCCTTTAAATTTAAGTGCCCCCATCAGCCATGTTAGTTATTTTGAGGCCAGCGCCTATGCTAATTTTGTAAGGGCTCGCTTGCCTACAGAGTTCGAATGGGAATATGCAGCTAAAAATACACCTTTAACAGACACTAATAATAACTACCTAACACCACAACAAGCAAAAGATGATACTGAAATAAACCAGTTAACGGATTCATGTTGGCAATGGACAAACAGTGCATATTTGCCATACCCCGGTTTTAAGCCTATTGAAGGAGTAGCAGGGGAATACAATGGTAAATTTATGAATAACCAAATGGTGTTACGGGGCGGGTGTGTGTTTACCCCTCAAAACCATTTACGACAAACATACAGAAATTTTTATTACCCACATCAAGCGTGGATGTGCAGCGGGATAAGACTAGCTAAGGATATAGTATGAGCCAAGTAACAGCGATTAAACAAAGTAACATAACCGACACTGAATTTTTAAACGACGTGATAAGCGGATTAACTCAACAACAAAAAACGCTTCCGTGTAAGTATTTTTACGATGATAAAGGTGCTGCATTATTCGAGCAAATAACATCCTTACAAGAGTATTATGTTACACGTACGGAGCTGTCTATTTTAGAGCAATACTCGCAGTCAATTGCTCAAATGCTACCTGAAAACCTTTCTATTATTGAGCCTGGGTGTGGTTCGGGTAAAAAGGTCGCGTATTTATTAGCGCACATGGCAAACGTAAAAACCTTCGTACCGTTTGAAATTTCTGAGGAGATGCTCAGTTATTCACTTGCACATTTGTCACCGTTATTTCCAGATTTGGCAATTTCGCCATTACTAGGAGACTTTACACATAGCCAAATGGTTAAACAGCTAACCAAAGACACCGCTTTAGACAGTCAAACTAATTTGGTGTACTTTCCGGGCTCTACTCTTGGTAATTTTGCCCCAGTTAAAGCCATAGAAATTATGAATAATTTCCATCGCTTATGTGGTGTAAACGGTTATGTATTAATTGGGGTTGATTTAGTAAAAGAGCGCCAAGTGTTACTTGATGCATATAACGATAAAGCGGGAGTTACCGCTGCATTTAATAAAAATTTACTACAACGTATTAATAACGAGCTAAGTGGCACATTTAATTTAGATAACTTTAGCCACGAGTCACGCTTTAACGAGCAACATAGCCGCATTGAAATGCATTTAGTAAGTAACTGTAATCAAAGCGTGATTATAAATGATCAGCAAATAGACTTTATTGAAGGCGAAAGTATCCATACAGAAAACTCTCACAAGTACACGCTCGAATCGTTTAAGCAGCTTGCAGCGCAAGCTAATTTAAAGTTGGAGCAAACATGGCAAGACGATAGTAATTATTTTGCATTGTGCTTATTAAGACCGCTATAAACGTTTACTTAATATGTTTAGGGCGTGTTGATCTTTGATAGTTGAATTTGCAGCAATATGTTTGGTTTTTAGGCAAAGCAGAGCCTATGAAGTGTGGTTATTCCACATAAATAGGCGATAACGCAACATAAATGCCAAACATGTGCTGCCCTTCGGGTTCTGCCTAGGGGCGATAAACTCTTTGTTGTTCGATTTTTACTTAGCCCACTAGGTTACAAACCTCTCGCCGCGATTTAATCGCCCCTAGATTGAACAAATTTCAATTCGCAAAGGTCAACACGCCCTAGTAAATGATAACTTTAGCATTGTTAAGCTCATAGCTTAGCAATGCGCCATTATTTGATTTCTGTATAAGCTTAGCTTTATTTAAACCATGTAGTCTAAATAGCAGGGGGGCAATAACAGATACCGCAGAGCCCGTTGCACTGTCCTCATTTACTCCAAACTGGGGTGCAAAATATCTAAAATGCGCTATGGCATTTTTCTTGTCTTTATTTTTTATACTAAGCGCTATAACTGCATTTTTGTGGAGTTTACTCAAAGCCTTAAAATCAACATGTAAGCTTTTTAAATAGTCTTTTTCAACGTCTTTACTAAATTCTTCATTAAATTCTTTATTAAATTCTTTATTAAATAATACAACCGTATAACCGTTTTTATCACCGGTACTGTAGGCTGCTTTTATTGCGGTTGAAAACACACTTTTTAACTCACCTTTAGCTAATTCGCTTTTTTTTGGCTCTATACTTTTTAGTAACAACTGGGCGCGTTGTTTTTTTACTCTTATAGTAAAGCGCTCATGACTCATTGCTGTAAATACTTCAGGGCAATAACCAAAATACTTTATTAAAAAATTAGCGGCCGCTAAAGTACCATGCCCACAGCGTTTAATTTCACTTGTTTGGTTAAACCAGCGAATATTACAATGGCGTTTAGTTATCTCATTTTGATTTAAAAATACGGTAGCAGGGTGGTTTGATTGTGATGCAATATATTGCATTGTTTTTGATGTTAACCCAATTTTATAAATAACAATTAAAGCACTAGAGCCTTTTAAGTTATTTGCAGGGCTATAAAAAACAGATTCGGTGGAAGTGAGTTTTATACAACGAAGCGTAAGCCATTTGGGCTTACGCTTCGTTAAACAAAGAGTGTTATCCTTTGCTTGCATACGCGTCGTTATGAACGCCCGCAGCACGACCTGATGGATCTGCATTGTTTTGGAACGATGCGTCCCATGCAAGTGCTTCAGGAGTCGAACACGCTACCGATTTACCATGCGGTACACATTTAGCTGATGCATCACCAGGAAAGTGCGATTCAAAAATAGTACGGTAGTAGTAAGCTTCTTTTGAATCTGGCGTATTAATAGGGTATTTAAATTTAGCATTTGCAAGCTCTTGATCGCTCACTTGCTCATTTACAAACTCTTTTAACGTATCAATCCAACTGTAACCAACACCGTCTGAAAATTGCTCTTTTTGGCGCCATAAAACTTCATCAGGCAAGTAGCCATCAAAACCTTCACGTAAAATGTGTTTTTCAATTTTGCCATCTTTACACATTTTGGCTTCAGGGTTGATACGCATAGCAACATCAACAAATTCTTTATCAAGGAACGGTACACGTGCTTCAACGCCCCATGCTGCCATTGATTTATTAGCACGTAAACAGTCAAACATATGCAGTTTTGATACTTTACGGTTTAGCTCTTCATGAAACTCTTGTGCGTTAGGGGCTTTATGGAAGTATAAGTAACCACCAAATAGCTCATCAGCACCTTCGCCAGATAACACCATTTTAATGCCCATCGCTTTAATTTGGCGAGCCATTAAGTACATAGGTGTAGAGGCACGAATTGTTGTTACGTCATACGTTTCAATGTGGTAAATCACTTCACGTAATGCATCAATACCTTCTTGAATGGTAAAAATGATAGGGTGGTGAATAGTACCAATCATGTCAGCTACTTTTTGGGCAGCGGCTAAATCAGGTGAACCCTCAAGGCCTACTGAAAAAGAATGCAGCTTAGGCCACCATGCATCGCTTTCGTCGTTATCTTCAATACGTTTGGCAGCAAAGCGCTGGGTAATAGCAGAGATAACCGATGAGTCTAAACCACCAGAAAGTAATACACCGTAAGGCACGTCACACATTAGCTGGCGTTTAACGGCCGCTTCTAATGCATCTTTAACGTCTTGCGCTTGTGCGCTGTTATCTTTAACTGCATCAAATGTTTCCCAATCACGTTTGTAATAAGGCGTCATTTTACCATCTTTGCTGTACAGGTAATGCCCTGGTGGAAATTCTTCAATATGCTTACAAATTGGAGAAAGAGCTTTTAGCTCAGAAGCAACGTAAAAGTTACCGTGCTCATCGTGACCAGTGTAGAGCGGGATAATACCAATATGGTCACGGCCAATTAAGTAAGCGTCATTTTCTTCATCGTATAAACAAAATGCAAAAATGCCATTTAGATCATCTAAAAAGTCAGGCCCTTTTTGTTTATAAAGCGCTAAAATAACTTCACAGTCTGATTGAGTTTGAAAAGTAAAATCAACATCTAGCTCTGCTGCAAGTTCTTTATGATTATAAATCTCGCCATTAACCGCTAAAATATTTGTTTTTTCAGGATTGTATAAAGGCTGTGCACCGCTTGATACACCAACAATAGCTAAACGCTCATGTACTAAAATAGCTTTTTCAGATGCATATACACCAGACCAATCTGGGCCACGGTGTCTAAGCAGCTTTGACATTTCAATTGCTTGGGTACGCAATTGAGCGGGATCAGATTTAATATCTAATACCCCAAAAATTGAACACATAGTAACTCCTCATTCCTATTATGTGTGCAGCAAAGCCAATTTGCTGTGCTGCGAAACCTTGTTTTATCAGAAAAAATTACTCAAGTCACATAGCTTTTACAATTAATTAAGAATAATTTATGCACCAAGTTATATGTAACCGCACCAAAGTGGTCAATGCGTGGTGCCTGCTGCTATTTTTACGTCGTTATTATTGTTCAAAGCTTGTGCAATCATCACTTTTAGCGCGTTAATAACAGTGTCTTCACACATGCTAGGTGCGCCATTGTGGTGCACAGCTTGGCTTGGTAAATAAGGAATATGCACAAAGCCACCTTTCATTACAGCGCAGTGATCATTTATGTAATGCATAAGGCCATACATAACGTGATTGCATACATACGTACCTGCCGTATTGGAAATGGCAGCAGGTATATTGCTGTTGTGCAATGCTTGTAACATGCGCTTTATTGGTAAGTTTGTGAAATAGGCATCAGGGCCATTTTTTTCTATTGGTGTATCGACAGGCTGCTTACCTGCATTGTCTTTAATGCGTGCATCGTCAACGTTTATTGCAATACGCTCAATTAATATTTCGCTGCGCCCACCAGCTTGGCCTATACATAAAACAACCGCCGGATTGTGCGACTCAATGGCGTTTATAAGCTGACTAATAGACGTATTAAACTCACAGGCAAGTTCTAGTGTGCATATTTTGTGTTTCATGATGATAGTTTCATCAAGTTTTTGCACTGCTTGCCAAGAAGGATTGATAGCTTCGCCACCAAAAGGAGCAAAGCCGGTTATTAATACACACGCCATAGAAGAAGTTGATTTAGTCATTAAACACCAAGCTATACATTAAAATAATATTAACGGCGAGTAAGGTAACTGCCGTCTGAATTTGAACCTTTATTACATGGTACCTATTTTTAAAATCTAGGGCGTGTTGATTCTAGAATATTTTATAGGTTATTTTTAAGTGCAAGACTCAATTGATGTAGGTGTCCGTCAAGTTTCTGCTTCGCCTTTGCTGCTTCTTCAAACGTTACATATTTAAACTCAACAGTATCTAAAGGTCTAAACTGTGCAAATTGACGTAAGTCGGCTTCAATAACAGTCCCTAGCAGAGGGTAGCCCCCTGTAGTTTGGCCATCATTTAGTAACACAATTGGCTCTCCACTTGGTGGCAGTTGAATACTCCCAAGGCTTACCCCTAATGATGGCAAAGAGTGCGAATGTGCCAAATTATTTTTATGCTCAAGCCTTACGCCCATTCGGTTGCTGTTACTACTAACTTTAAATGGGGTAGATACAAAGTTGTTAAGTAAAGGCTCGCCTAATAAGTTGGCATGAGGACTTGGGTGCAGTCGTATAAGCTTGCGCTGGGCGGGAGCAATTGCGCCTACCTTTATAAACTCTCCATAATAAGGAGTAATAGGTATTTCATCACCAGTGGTGAGAGATCTACCTTCAAAACCACCAAAACATGCGTTTAAATCTGTAGATTTAGAACCCATAACCTCAGCATTTTGTATACCGCCTTTCACTGCTAAATAAGCTCTTAAGCCCGCTCTACCAGTAGCAAAACTTAGGACTTGTTTGTTTTTTACTGCGTATGTCCAACCAGGATAAATTGCATGTCCATCAAGGGTTGCTTGCAAATCTGCACCATGAAGCGCAATTACTGTGTCGCAGGTAAATTCCAGTTCGCACAAACCTACAGTTATTTCTAAAACGGCATCATTGTCGTTATTGTTAAGTAATCTATTAGCAATGATTTGTGCATAAGGGTCTAGGCTACCCGCTTTGCTTACACCTAAATGGCGGTAGCCCTCACGGCCAAAATCTTGAATTGTAAGTAATACACCACTTTTAAGTACTTTAATCATGATTTGCTCCTTTATCAACGAGCGGAACAAATTCAAGCGTATCGCCTGGTTGAATTAAACAAGGTTGCCCAGAGGTCGAATCAAACAAAGCAGTATCTGTATGACCTATTATATGCCAACCACCTGGGGTATCTGCGGGGTAAATTCCGGTTTGTGCAGCACCTATCGCAACAGAGCCTTTAGGAACCCTAGTACGTGGCTCATCACGCCTTGGTGTATGTAATTGCTCATTTAAGCCATGTAGGTAAGCAAAACCGGGCTGAAAGCCTAAAAATAAAACGTGGTACTTGGTGTTACTATGAATATTAATAACCTCATCGGCACTTAAATTATGATAGCGAGCCACGTAATTAATGTCCTCACCCTTGTATGTGGTTTCGATTAAGTGATGCTGCCCCTTAAATGTACTCGTTTTAATATCATTCCACAGCGAAGGTAGCACTTGTAACCACTGTTTTAAGTGTTTATCTGATTTTAAATAAAGAGTGAGCGAGTTCATGGCGGGCACCAAATCGCTAAATTCATCAGTGCTTTTACAGTGGCTAGCTAAAGCCCAAATTTTCTTTTGAATAGAGAGTCTATCTGTAGCGTCTAAATGCGATGCATCAAACAGTAAACTACTGTTTGTTAATACATAAATATGAGGAGCTGGCTTCATTAAATAAACCTATTTGTACAACATAATTCAAACGTAACACAGTTTTATTAATTTATTTACACCATTGCGACTAAGTGGTTATGTTTAGTGTTTATTTACCCAGCTTACTTTAAGAGTGTTTTTATATTCAATTAATCGTATTTAACTTATTGAGGACCAAAATTTAATACGCTTCGTACTAAATAAGTAATTAGGTTGAAATGAAAATTAGGATAAGGAGGTCTTAGTTAGCACGCACTTGTTTAAGAGGTACTTTATGAAACACCAGCATTTATTATATTTATCAGGCGCTGCTATTATATTTAGCGCAGGCAGCTTTGCTTTATCTATGGAAAAGGTTGAGCACAGTAATGTAGAAGCCACCATGCATGTAGAAACCATTGTACTTGGATCGGGTTGTTTTTGGGGAGCCGAAAAACGCTACGAAGCGCTTAATGGCGTTATTGATGCTGAATCGGGGTACGCTGACGGCAATGGCTTTAAAGCTACCTACAGAAATATTACTGATCAGTCTCGTCGTTTTGACGAGAACAATTATGCTGAAGTTGTACAAGTTATGTATAACAGCAATATAATTTCAGCAGAAGATCTCTTAAAAAACTATTTTGAAAGTCACGACCCTACGCAAAAAAATCGCCAAGGTAACGACATTGGTACGCAATACCGCTCAATTGTATTAACGACCACTGATGCGCAAGCTAAAGTAGCTGAGCAAGTTAAATCGCAATATCAGCAGCTTTTAACTGATGCGAGCTATGGCAAAATTGAAACAGTTATTAAACCGCTTCAAGGTTTTGTATCTGCAGAAGAGTATCATCAAAATTATTTAGAAAAGAACCCTAATGGCTATTGCCCAGATCATTCTACCGGTGTTGTTTTTAATAAAACACCTGTAGAAAAAGTAGATAACACTGCTTTACTAGCAGGAAAGCAAATAGTGGTACTTGATTCACGTGAATACTGCCCATACTGTGAAAAGTTTAAAAAAGCAGTCGCAAATGATTACAAAGGAACAATACCAATGTCGTTTCGCCATGCTGACCAACTTGATGATTTAACTATTAAGTCAGCCACGTGGGCAACACCAACCATTTTGTTTTTAGAAAATGGCGTTGAGGTATATGGTCGTCAAGGCTATGCAACGCCTGAAGAGTTTTATAAAGCATTAGGCGCTTTTAAATTAGGTAACAGTGATGCTTATAAAGTTGCATTTGATGCACGAACAGATAGACCTTACTGTAAAGAGTACAAAGAGTTTAAAAACACACCAGACGGCACTTTTGTTGATAAATTAAGTGGCGAGCCACTATTTGATACAAGCGATAGGTTTAACTCAGGTACTGGTTGGTTGTCGTTTACTCATCCTGTAAAAAACAACGTAACACAGCACGACGATAGCAGCTGGGGGATGACACGCATTGAGCTTAGATCTAAAAGTACAGGCATACACTTAGGACATTTATTTCCAGGTGAAGGTCCAAGAGGTCGCGATCGTTACTGTATTAATGCAACAGTCCTTGATTTTGTACCGAGAGATAAAAGCTAAACCTTTTCTTTACGTAGCCTGATTTTAATCAGGCTTTTTTTTGCATAAAACAAAATAGGCTTATCATAATCTTTGCAAATTTGTTAAAATTTAAGCGTGCAGCTAATCGTCAATAATATTACTTAGGTTATTAATGAATCAATTAAAAAAAATAGCAACGCAGTTAATATATTTGCCATTCGCTTTACTGCTTTTAATAAACAACGCTAAATCAGCGACTCATTACGTAGTAGGCGTAGAGAATATAGAATACCTTCCATACTACGATGGTAGTGGGGCTGATAACCGCGACTATTATGGTTTCAGTCAAAAGTTACTTACCTTGTTTGCCCAGCAGCATGACTTTGAGTTTGAGTTTTACACACTACCTATTAATCGACTTTACAAAGAATTTGTGGAACATCGCCATGTCGACTTTAAGTATCCAGATAACCCTAGCTGGAAACCAAGCTACAAAGCTTCATTTATTGATGTAAATAAAATTATTTATTCGCAGCCAACCGTTGTGACTAAAACGGGCATTGCGAGCTTAAATAAAAATATCACTATTGATGAATGCATTAGTTTTGCAACGGTAAGAGGGTTTACGCCTCAAAGCTTCAAACCGTTAATGAATAATGAAAACGTTGAGTTAATAGAAACAGCTAACGTAATTGAATTAATAGAGTTGCTTTTAAAAGAGCGAGTGGAGTGTATTTACATATCTAACGATGTATTAAATTATAACCTCCTAAAATACTTTAAATTAACCCGACCTGTTTATTTTCAAAACGAATTGCCGACAGATTTACAAGCCTTTCTATTATCGTCGATTGACTACCCTGACATAATCAAGAAATTTAATACCTTCTTGATTTCACATAAAGTGCAAATAAGTAAATTAAAAAAAGAATATCAAATTAAAAATTAATTAAAAAAGCCCCGTAAGTTATAACTTACGGGGCTTTTAAAAGTATTAAACTTATATTGCATATCATGTGGTTTGCGCCAAAAATAAAAACAGTTCAAGCTAAGTCACCACCTAACTTGAACCGCTTTTTCACACTGACAACATCTTCACACACAATATAAAGATTCTGTTTACTACGCTTTGGTAGCTTTGTATTGCATATCATGTGGTTTGCGCCAAAAATAAAAACAGTTCAAGCCAAGTCACCACCTAACTTGAACCGCTTTTTCACACTGACAACATCTTCACACACAATATAAAGATTCTGCTTACTACGCTTTGGTAGCTTTGTATTGCATACCATGTGGTTTGCGCCAAAAATAAAAACAGTTCAAGCCAAGTCACCACCTAACTTGAACCGCTTTTTCACACTGACAACATCTTCACACACAATATAAAGATTCTGCTTACTACGCTTTGGTAGCTTTGTATTGCATATCATGTGGTTTGCGCCAAAAATAAAAACAGTTCAAGCCAAGTCACCACCTAGCTTGAACCGCTTTTTCACACTGACAACATCTTACACACACAATATAAGATTCTTTTCACTGCTACGTTTGAGTTACTAGAACTCTAAAGGTTGCATTTATTGCTCTTAAGAAACAACTTAACTAAGTTGTTTTGAGCTGATAAAGCAACTTTAATATTTAACTTTATTTTCGACAAACGATAAAAACGAAACCAATGAGTGAAAAAAATTAAACTATAGACTTTAGTCTAATGTATGGCGCTAAGTTTATGTATTTAATTAAAAAATATTATTCAAATTTGCAGGAAGTTATACCAATCTGCTTATATATGGGGTCTATTTAACGTTAAGAAAATTACGCTAGAACTAGGCAAAAATTTTTGTATCTAGTTGTTCTCGGCAATTGCTCCCTGCATTGCTCTACCTCCTGCATCCATGCAGTCGTAAATAAAAAATTTTTAACGACGTAATAGTGCAATTTAATTCGTTAAGTTGATCAAAGATTTATGCAGGTTGGTATTAGACGAGTTCAGTAATACAACACAGAGTTGGTTGTATTACTGAACTCACTTAATAGGGGATTATTCTTGGATTTTTCTAAACGTATTTACAACCCACTTCGCAAATAAATCAAGGGGGTGATTAGGCGTGCTTGATTCGTGCTGCACTAAATAGTATTTATCTTTAGTTGTTAAAGGCTGTTCGAATAACTTGTAAAGCCATTGCTCATCTAGCCAGCTTTGGCTAATAGGCAGTGGGATAAGTGCAATGCCCATGCCTTGCTGCGCTGCACGCGCTACACCAAACATGCTATCTATTTGAATAATCTGCGAAGGAGAAAAGTCATCAATCCCTGCTTTTTCGGCCCACTGATGCCAAGCCCAAGGGCGAGCTTTGTGCAAGATTAGCGGAACTTGGTTAAGGGCTTGACGATGATCGTCCCTCCACTGATCGAGCAATTTTTTATTACATGCAGGAATATATTCAAGGTTAAACAACTCAGTCGCTAACCCTTCAGTAGGTTTACCTGAGGACAATACAATAGATAAATCGCTATGACGCGTTAATTCTTTGCGTGTTTTAAGCGTGTCCATTTGCAGGTTTATATTAGGGTGTTCTGACGTCCACTCACTTAATTTAGGCATGAGTAGTTCGCTGGCAAAAAATTCAGGCAGCGTAATCGTCAAATTTGTATTTTGCTGCATCTGACTAAACTCATTAATGGTGCTCTCTAACATTGTGATGATAGGAGACACAGCATCAAAAAAGTTTTTACCCGCTGTGGTTAAGCTAATTGAACGCGTTTTACGTTGAAAAAGCTCAATACCAAGTTGTTCTTCAAGTTGTTTTATTTGATGGCTTACCGCAGACGGCGTTAAGTACAGCTCATTAGCTGCATGCTTAAAACTTAGGCTTCTTGCGGCAAAGCAAAAAGAGCGAAGGCCACGAATAGGAGTTTGCATGTTTTCCAGAATTATTTAATTTATTGAGACGCCTTACTTAGGCAAAATTTGAACCAACTATTTAATTTTTAAATATCAGTAGGTTAAAAATAAAATTAACGCTAGTTCACAAAAAGGGTGCAGGCTATCCACAAAATAGTGCAAAGAATCTAAGCGCTTACATTTAATTTATATTTGTATTATAGATAAAATTTACTACAGATGTATGAATGACGGTAAAAATAATGACAAAAGATAAAAAAAATCCCTCGTAAGAGGGATTTTGGGTAACTCAGCGCCATTGGCACTGGGAATGAGGTCGGTACAGGGTAAAGCGTTATTTTAAGCTAAAGCCTAAAAAACCATTTCTGGAACTTCACCGTCAACAAGTAATTTACCTGCTGTTTTACTAATGATTTCATCAACAGATACGCCCGGAGCACGTTCTAATAGATGAAATGCGCCGTCTTTAACTTCTAATACGGCTAAATCTGTTACTATTTTTTTTACGCAATTAACGCCAGTAAGCGGTAAAGAGCAGGCCTCTAATAGTTTAGAGTCACCATGCTTACTTGCATGGGTCATAGTAACAATAATATTTTTCGCGCCAGCGACTAAATCCATCGCGCCACCCATGCCTTTAATCAGCTTTTTAGGGATCATCCACGATGCGATGTTGCCGTTCTGGTCAACTTCAAATGCACCCAGAACGGTTAAGTCTACATGACCACCCCGTATCATGGCAAAACTATCTGCACTATTAAATATGGCTGCACCTGTGGCTGCTGTCACGGTTTCTTTACCCGCGTTAATCATATCGGCGTCTAGCTCTGCTTTAGTTGGGTACGGGCCCATGCCTAAAAGGCCATTTTCGGACTGTAACATAACTTCAATATCATCTGGTACATAGTTTGCGACGAGTGTCGGAATTCCTATGCCCAAATTTACGTAGTAACCATCTTGAAGTTCTTGTGCAACGCGCATTGCAACTTGTTCACGTGATAATGCCATAATTATGCTCCTGCTTAATCTCGTGTTGTTACACGTTCAATGCGTTTTTCAAAGCTGCCTTTAATAACGCGATTTACAAAAATACCTGGGGTATGAATTTGGCTTGGCTCAAGCTCACCCGGTTCTACAATTTCTTCTACTTCGGCAACGGTAATTTTGCCCGCTGTTGCCGCCATTGGATTAAAGTTCATGGCGGTGTGTCTAAACACTAAATTACCAAAGCGGTCGGCTTTCCACGCTTTAACAATAGCAAATTCACCCGTTATAGATTCTTCTAAAATATACGGGCGACCATTAAACTCTTTTACGTCTTTGCCTTCAGCAACTGGAGTACCGTAACCGGTTGCGGTGTAAAACGCAGGTATACCCGCGCCACCAGCACGCATTTTTTCAGCTAGTGTACCTTGAGGCGTAAGCTCTACATCAATTTCGCCACTTAATAACTGCTGCTCGAATAGGGCATTTTCGCCAACGTACGAGGCAACTACTTTTTTAATTTGTTTGTCTTGTAATAAAATACCTAAACCAAAGTCATCAACACCACAGTTATTAGATACTACGGTTAAGTTTTTTGTTTGCATGTGCTTAATTTGTTTAATTAAGCCCTCAGGAATACCACATAAACCAAAACCACCGGCAATAATGGTATCGCCGTCTTTTAATCCTTCCATTGCAGCTTCGTAACTAGAAACTACCTTATCAAAACCGGCCATGAGTCTCTCCTCATTGTGTGCTATTTGTTGTTAACTATCGTGAATCATCATTTCATAAGATAGCTATTTAACCTGAACTCTGGTTAATAGATTTACTAACATATGAATCAGGGTGATATTTAAATTTATTTTCTCTAGCCAGAGATTTTCAGTGAAAACAAGGCGAATTTACGCGTCAATAGCTGGCCTATTGCAAGTAAATTCAACGCAGTTAGTGCTGAAAATAGCTGCTCGAGATAGATTTATTATCCATTGCTCAGGTTATTTTGTGTGCAGTGCCACAGATACTTTGCTCACAGGTTGCTTACCAAGTGCTTTGGTTATCTCCCAGCCAGCGTCACTTAACCTTTGTAAATCAATTGAGTGTTCAATGCCAAGCCCTTGCAGCAAGTAAACTACATCTTCGGTGGCAACATTTCCTGACGCACCCTTAGCATAAGGACAGCCACCAAGGCCCGCAACTGCCGCGTCAACCGTTGCAATACCTAGGCTTAAAGCTGCGTAAATATTTGTGAGCGCTTGGCCGTATGTATCATGAAAATGCACGGCCAACTTGGTTTTATCAATGTGCGTTAAAAGTAACTCTATTAACTGCGTTACTTTTTTTGCGGTGCCAACACCTATGGTATCGCCAAGGCTTACTTCGTAACAGCCTAAATCTAATAGCTTTTGCGATACACTTAGTACTGCTTGTGGGTCAATATCACCCTCATAGGGGCAACCGAGTACACAGCTTACATAACCACGTACGCGGATATTATTAGCTTTAGCAAACGCCATTACTTCGCTAAAACGTTCAATACTTTGCTCAATTGAGCAGTTGATATTTTTTTGACAAAACGACTCACTTGCAGCGGTAAATATAGCAAACTCTTTAATGCCAACAGCGTGCGCTGCTTGTGCACCTTTTAAGTTAGGGGTAAGGGCGCTTAAATTTACATTGGGTAAATCAAGGGCTGATATTACATCCGCTGAGTCTGCCATTTGTGGCACCCACTTAGGGGAGACAAACGCGCCCGCTTCAATATCTTTTAAACCTGCAGCACTTAGGGCGTTAATAAGCGCTACTTTATCGGCTGTGCTTACTGTTTTTTCGTTTTGTAGGCCGTCTCGCGCGCCAACTTCAACAATACGTACTTTACTTGGAAAGGCACTCATTATGCACCTTCCTCAGTCGTATCTTCTACTATAGCAAGCAGGGCACCGTGCGTTACTAATTCGCCTTCACCAAAACAGTAGCTTTTTAAAATGCCGTCATGCGGTGCGTTTAGCGTGTATTCCATTTTCATGGCTTCGATAATAACAACCGCATCGCCTTTGGTAATTGTGCTACCAATGTCGACTAAGTGCTTAACTACTGTGCCATTAAGCTGCGCGGCAAGTGGCAAAGCTTCGCTTTCGTGCGAACTAATATAATGTTTATCAACTAGTTCAAGCTTAGTTTGCAGTGCTTTATTCATAACTGTCACACTATTACCTACCGTAGTTACGTGCGCGCTATGTTTTTCACCGTTAATAAATACACTGCACAGATTATTATTTAATGTGCCTTGTAGTTTAAATACATGCTCGTTATGCGTAATACTATAGCCCGCTGTCGTTTTTATAGCGCTTAGCTGTAAATCGGCAAAAGGGACTGTAATTACTTGTGGTGCATTGAGTGTAAAACCACTCAGCTGTTGCCACGGGCTTGCACTGTTTTGCGCATTTTGGGTATTAGTTAGCGATTCTAAATATGCAAAAGCACCAATAAGCTGGCTCGTTTGTAATAACGATTCGTCAACCGCAACTAACGAGTCGCCTTGCTCTGCAATAAAGTGTGTGCTTGGCGCACCTTGTTTAAAGGTAGGGTGGCTTGCTAAATTATGTAAAAAGCCAATGTTAGTGCTAAAACCCGCTAAATGAAATTGCTCAAGGGCTTGTTGTAAGCGACTCAGTGCTTGTTCGCGATTGTCGTCGTGCACAATAAGTTTTGCAATCATCGGATCGTAAAACGGGCTAATTTCGTCGCCTTGTGCAATGCCTGTATCAATGCGTACAAATTCGCTGTTAAGGGGTGTATGTAACGCTTCAATAGTGCCCGAGCACGGGATAAAGTCGTTAGCTGGATCTTCTGCGTATATACGCGCTTCAAAGCTATGACCCTGCAATTGAATATCGCTTTGTGCCAGAGGCAGTGTTTGCCCACCCGCAATATTAATTTGCCAGTTGACTAAATCTACACCGGTTACCATTTCGGTCACAGGGTGTTCTACTTGAAGGCGCGTATTCATTTCCATAAAGAAAAATTCATCGCCACACAGTAAAAACTCAACCGTGCCTGCGCCTCTATAATTTATAGCCAGTGCACAACGTACAGCCGCTTCGCCCATTTCTTTGCGTAGTTCGTCAGATAAACCCGGAGCAGGGGCTTCTTCAATTACTTTTTGATGACGACGTTGCAAAGAACAATCACGATCGCCTAAATAAACACAGTTACCGTAGTTATCTGCAAATACTTGCACTTCAACATGGCGAGGCTGGTTAACGTAGCGCTCAAGCAATACTAAATCGTTACCAAAACCGGCAATCGCTTCACGTTGCGCACCTTGTAGTGCGCTCATAAAGTCTTTTGCTTTTTGCACAACGCGCATGCCTTTACCACCGCCACCAAAGGCGGCCTTAATTAGTACAGGGTAGCCAATTTTTTCAGCTTCACTTTGTAAAAAAGCAGGATCTTGTTTATCACCGTAATAACCAGGTACTAACGGCACGTTAGCAGCTGCCATTATTTCTTTAGCGCGGGTTTTAGACCCCATTGCTTCAATACTGCTTGCTGGTGGCCCTATAAAAGCAATGTTATTAGCTTCGCAGGCTTTAGCAAATTCGCTGTTCTCAGATAAAAAACCATAGCCTGGATGAATACAATCAGCGCCGCAGTCTTTGGCAACTTGTAAGATTTTGTCTGCCACCAAATACGAATCTTTACTTGGTGCGGCACCAATATGGTAAGCCTCATCGGCCATTTTTACGTGCTGGGCATGTTTGTCTGCATCAGAATAAACCGCGACCGTGGTTAAGCCCATTTGTTTTGCGCTGCGCATTACACGGCACGCAATTTCTCCACGATTGGCAATCAGTATTTTTTGTAATCGTTGTGTGTTCATAATCAATCCTACAGTTGCCAAGCGGGTGGGCGTTTATCAAAAAAAGCACTTAGCCCTTCTTGACCTTCTTCAGATACGCGAATTTTTGCAATACGCTCTGCGGTAAGCTCAATGAGTTCATCGGTAATTTCTTTATTTGCTACATCGTTAATTAATGCTTTTGCGGCTTTTACTGCAACAGGTCCGTTATCAATCAGTGTTTGCAGCATATTATCGAGTGCACAGTCTAAATTACCGGTTACTTGATGAATTAAACCAAGTTGTTTTGCAGTATGGGCATCAAACACTTCAGCCGTTAAAAAGTATCTGCGAGCAGCGCGTTCACCAATGGCTTTAATGACATACGGGCTAATAACAGCCGGAATAAGACCCAGCTTTACTTCGCTTAAACAAAATTGAGCATCGTCTTTACTAAGGGCTATGTCGCAACAGGCTATTAAGCCCAGAGCACCACCAAAAGCGGCACCTTGCACAGCACAAATTGTAGGATGAAGGGATCTTGCCAATACCTGCATTAATTTAGCTAATTGCATTGAATCAGCTAGGTTATCGGCATAGTTGTTATCAGCCATTGATTTCATCCAAGCTAAATCGGCGCCGGCTGAAAAGTGTTTACCCTCAGTTTTTAAAACCAAAGCACGAATATCAAGCGTATTTGCATGTTCAATACACTGAATAAGTTCGTGTATTACTTCACTGTTAAATGCGTTTCTTTTTTCTGGGCGGCTTAACACAAGTACAGCCACATTAGATTTTGTTATTTGTAGTGTTACTGACATTTTGCGCTCCGGTTACATTCTAAATACGCCAAATTTCGAATCACGTTTTGGTGCGTTATTAGCAGCCGTTAACGCAAGCCCTAATACATTACGTGTATCGGCAGGGTCTATAATGCCGTCATCCCACAAGCGTGCACTTGCGTAATACGGATGACCTTGCTCTTCGTACTGATCAATAATTGGCTTTTTAAAATCACTGATTTCTTGCTCGCTCATGCTTTGGCCTTTGCGTGCTAAACCATCTTGTTTAACTTGCGCCATTACACCGGCTGCTTGCTCGCCGCCCATGACCGAAATACGGGCATTAGGCCACATCCACATCATAGTTGGTTCAAATGCGCGGCCACACATACCGTAGTTACCTGCGCCGTAAGAGCCGCCAATAAGTACTGTGAATTTAGGCACATCAGCACACGAAACCGCCATCACCATTTTAGCGCCGTGCTTAGCAATACCTTCGGCTTCGTATTTTTTACCCACCATAAAGCCGGTAATATTTTGTAAAAATACTAAAGGAATATTGCGCTGAGCACACAGTTGAATAAAGTGCGCGCCTTTTTGCGCCGACTCACTAAATAAAATGCCGTTATTAGCCACTATGCCAACAGGATTGCCGTAAATACTGGCAAAACCGGTGACCAGCGTTTCACCAAAGTAACGTTTAAATTCATCAAATGATGAGTCGTCCACTGTGCGCGCTATTACTTCGCGTACATCAAACGGCTTTTTAAGGTCGGTGCCTACAATGCCGTAAAGCTCGTTAATATCATAACGCGGTGGCTTTACATCCTCTAGAAGAGGGGCTGTAGGGCGTGTGTAGTTAATGCGCTCAATACATTGGCGCGCAATAGACAGCGCATGAGCATCGTTTTCAGCGTAGTGATCGGCAACACCCGAAATTTTACAGTGCACATCGGCGCCGCCTAACTCTTCAGCGGTTACTTCTTCGCCTGTTGCTGCTTTTACAAGGGGCGGACCGGCTAAAAATATAGTGCCTTGATCTTTTACAATAATGCTTTCATCGGCCATTGCAGGTACGTACGCACCACCTGCGGTACATAATCCCATTACCACGGCTATTTGTGGAATACCTTTACCCGACATACGGGCTTGATTGTAAAAAATACGACCAAAATGCAACTTATCTGGAAATACATCATCTTGCTCTGGCAGGTTAGCACCGCCCGAATCCACCAAATAAATACACGGTAAGTGGCAGCGCTCTGCGATGCCTTGTGCGCGTAAATGCTTTTTAACGGTAAGCGGAAAATACGTACCGCCTTTAACCGTGGCATCGTTTGCAATAATCATGCATTCAATGCCTTTAACACGGCCAATACCGGCTACAACACCGGCGCACGGTATTGCTTGTTCGTACACACCAAAGGCAGCAAATTGCGAAATTTCTAAAAACGGTGAGCCTTCGTCAATTAACGTACTTATACGGTCGCGTACAAATAATTTACCACGGCCTTCGTGGCGCTCCTTTAATGCAGCGCCTCCGCCTTGGCTAATTGTTGCTACTTTACTGCGTAAATCATCCACCAGCGCCGACATGTTTTTATGGTTTTGCACAAACGTTGGATCGTGAGGGTTAACGCTCGATTTTAAAATCGTCATGGTTTAATCCTTAACGGCTTTCAGTGAAAAGTTCGCGGCCAATAAGCATGCGGCGAATTTCGGATGTACCAGCACCAATTTCGTATAATTTAGCGTCGCGCAGCAGGCGACCTGTTGCGTATTCGTTTATGTAGCCATTGCCACCTAAAATTTGAATCGCATCAAGCGCCATTTTAGTCGCAAGCTCTGCTGCATATAAAATGGCACCGGCTGCATCTTTACGGGTTGTTTCGCCACGGTCACAAGAGCGAGCTACCGTATACACATATGAGCGCGCAGCATTCATTTGTGTATACATGTCGGCTACTTTGCCCTGAATTAACTGAAATTGACCAATAGGAGTGTCAAATTGTTTACGCTCGTGAATATACGGTACCACTATGTCCATACATGCCTGCATTATGCCAAGTGGGCCTGCTGCAAGTACTACGCGTTCGTAATCAAGGCCACTCATAAGTACCTTAACGCCTTCGTTTAAGTTACCTAAAATGTTTTCCTCTGGCACTTCGCAGTTTTCAAATACCAGCTCACAGGTGTTTGAGCCACGCATGCCAAGTTTGTCGAGCTTTTGCGCTGTAGAAAAACCAGGAAAGTTGCTCTCAACAATAAACGCGGTAATGCCTTTAGCGCCGGCGTTTAAATCTGTTTTAGCGTAAATAACTAACGTGTGTGCGTCGGGGCCATTGGTGATCCACATTTTATTACCGTTTAAAATGTACTTATCGCCTTTTTTCTCGGCTTTAAGTTTCATCGATACAACATCAGAGCCCGCATTAGGCTCGCTCATTGCAAGAGCACCAATGTGCTCGCCACTAATAAGCTTTGGTAAGTATTTTTCTTTTTGAGCTTGTGTGCCGTTACGGTTAATTTGATTAACACACAGGTTAGAATGTGCTCCATAGCTTAAACCTATAGAGGCACTGGCACGGCTAATCTCTTCCATAGCAATAACATGTTCTAAGTAACCTAAACCGGCGCCGCCAAGTTCTTCAGATACGGTCATACCTAGTACGCCCATTTCGCCCATTTGAGCCCAAAGTTGATTTGGGAAAGCGTTATCTAAATCAGTTTTTTCAGCAAGCGGGGCAATCTCCTGACTCGCAAAACTATTTACGTGGTCGCGGATCATATCGGCGGTTTCGCCAAGGCCAAAGTTCATTTCTTTATATAGTGAAATAGTGCTCATGATTCATTCCTGTGTGACGTGTGTGTTGTCAGTGTGTTTTTATTTTAAAAATAAACTTACTCGTCTATTTTATTAAGCGTGTCTCTACAGCGGCGCTCGGCCGTCACCAACTCCATAAGAACAACTTTAATGTCGTCCATTTGTTGAGATAGGTCTGCTTTTTTTTCTGAAATAAGGTCAAGCATAGTAACCAACTGCTTAGCGCTTGATTTATCTGCGTCGTACAGTTCAAACAAACGACCGGTTTCGGCCAATGTAAAGCCAAGGCGCTTACCACGTAATATTAGTTTTAAACGCACTTTATCGCGTTTTGAATAAATACGGGTTTGACCATTACGTTCTGGCGTTATTAACCCTTGGTCTTCGTAAAAGCGAATAGAGCGGGTTGTAATGTCAAATTCTTTAGCGAGTTCGCTAATGCTAAATGTTTGTTCATTACTGGCCGGCATTTTGGCTGAGCTTGCAAAGTTTGTTTGATTATCTGGTTTCATAATTGTATTTACCTCATTCGAATAACTTCAATATAAGTGAAGTTTACGTAAAGGTAAAGCTTGGTGTGATTTGAAACTATTTATAAAGGGATGTTTAAGCGAGGTATTGATTTATATTATTAATATTCAATGGGTTATTTTTATTTTATCAGTGTAGCCTAAGCGATGGAAAATAATCCTTACACTTATAAAACTAAAAATTAAGCTGTTTTTAGTTGACGTTGGCGTAAACGTTAGTATTGTGTAAGGGTATTAAATAATAAATGAATACTAAATTAATAGAGCAAATATACTAACAACTATTTGCATATAAATACAATGGAGTTAGTTATGACTTTAGAATCAGTGGTAATTGTAGCAGCAAAACGCACCCCAATGGGTGGTTTTATGGGAGCGTTAAGTGATGCGCAGTCTACCGAGCTTGGCGCTACCGCCATTGCAAGTGTACTCACACAAACTGGTTTAGCTAATGATGCAATAGACGAAGTAATTATGGGCTGCGTATTACCAGCAGGCCTTGGACAAGCACCTGCACGCCAAGCAATGTTAAAAGCAGGCCTTGCACTTAGTACTGGCGCTACAACAATTAACAAAGTATGTGGCTCTGGTTTAAAAGCGGCCATGCTTGCAAACGATTTAATTAAAGCCGGCTCTATTCAATCTGCTATTGCTGGTGGCATGGAAAGCATGACAAACGCACCATACTTTATTCCAAAAGCGCGTGGCGGAATGCGCATGGGACATGGCGAAATAAAAGATCACATGATGAGCGATGGCCTTGAAGATGCTTACGACAACAAAGCTATGGGTTGTTTTGCACAAGACACCGCCGACGAATACGGCATTGGCCGCGAGCAAATGGATGCGTTTGCATTAGGCTCATTAAGTAAAGCTAAAGCCGCGATACAAAATGGTAGCTTTGATAACGAAGTTGCACCGCATACGATGCAAACACGCAAAGGCGATGTAACAGTATCGATTGATGAGCAACCAGGTAACGCCCGCCCAGAAAAAATTCCTACCTTACGTGCAGCCTTTAAAAAAGACGGGACTATTACAGCGGCTAATTCATCGTCAATTTCAGATGGTGGCGCAGCGCTTATATTAATGAGCGAATCAAAAGCAAAAGAGCAGGGCTTAACACCGCTTTGTAAAATTGTGGCGCACAGCACGCATTCTCAAAAACCAAGTGAATTTACTGTAGCACCAGTAGGCGCTATGAACAGCGTGCTTGAAAAAGCAGGCTGGGCTGTAAACGATGTTGACCTTTGGGAAATTAACGAAGCATTTGCCATGGTAACCATGCTGGCTATTAACGAGTTAAAACTTGATGAAAGCAAAGTAAACGTTAATGGCGGTGCATGTGCACTTGGCCACCCAATTGGTGCAAGCGGCGCGCGTATTTTAGTAACGCTTATTCATGCCCTTAAAAACCGAGGCCTTAAAAAAGGCATTGCGTCTTTATGTATTGGTGGCGGTGAAGCGGTTGCTATGGCCGTAGAAGCGTATTAACTAGGTATTTAATAGTTATAAGAAAGCTGTACGAATAACTACAAAAGCGCTGCACTAATAATGCTAACAAAGCGGCGCTACCAATTTTAAAAGAGAACACACAACTCACACACTAGGATTTAATCATGCACCAAGTACCACTACTTATTAATGGCGAATTTATTCAATCAGCATCAAAAGAGCTTATCGATGTTATAAACCCAGCAACTCAAGAAGTACTTGCACAAGTGCCATGTACCACAGAATCAGAAATGGACGCGGCAATTGCCTCAGCTTCTGAGACGTTTAAAACATGGAAAGACGTACCTATTACTGAACGTGCTCGCATTATGATGAAGTACGCTGCGCTATTAAAAGAACATCATGATGAGCTTGCTACCATTATTTGCCACGAATTGGGTAAAACATTTGAAGATGCAAAAGGCGATGTTTGGCGTGGTATTGAAGTAGTAGAACAAGCAGCAAACGCACCATCATTAATGATGGGTGAAACAATGGAGAACGTAGCGCGTAAAATCGATACGTATTCTTACATGCAGCCACTTGGCGTATGTGCGGGCGTAACTCCGTTTAACTTCCCTGCAATGATCCCACTTTGGATGTTCCCGCTGGCTATTGTGTGTGGTAACACCTTTATTTTAAAACCGTCTGAGCAAGACCCACTTACACCAATGCGCTTAGCAGAGCTATTTATTGAAGCCGGTGCACCAAAAGGCGTATTACAAGTTGTTCACGGTACAAAACCACAAGTAGACCGCTTACTAGAAGATAAAGCAGTACGCGCTATTTCGTTTGTTGGCTCGTGTGGTGTAGGTGCTTATATCTATTCTAAAGGCACGCAAAACCTTAAACGCGTGCAAGCGTGTGTTGGCGCTAAAAACCACATGGTTATTATGCCTGATGCAAGTAAATCGCACGTTGTAAACAACCTAGTAGGCGCATCTGTCGGTGCTGCTGGCCAGCGTTGTATGGGTATTTCGGTTGCTGTGTTTGTAGGCCAAGCAAGTGAGTGGGTAGATGAAATAAAAGCAGGCTTTGAAAATGTACGCCCAGGCGTGTGGGATGATGCAAACGCGGCATATGGTCCACAAACATCAAAAGCAGCAAAGGCACGTATTTTATCACTCATTGCTGGTGGTAAAGAGCAAGGCGCTACCTGTTTAATTGATGGTTCTGACTTTACGGTTGAAGGGTATGAGCAAGGTAACTGGGTTGGCCCAACGTTATTTACCGATGTAACCAAAGAAATGGATTTATACAAAGAAGAAATATTCGGCCCAGTACTGGCGTGTATGTTTGTAGACACGCTTGATGAAGCAATCGCACTTATTAACGACAGCCCTTACGGTAACGGTACCTCGTTATTTACGTCAAGCGGCGCAGTGGCTCGTAAATTCCAACACGAAATTGAAGTAGGCCAAGTAGGTATTAATGTGCCAATTCCGGTGCCACTTCCGTTCTTTTCGTTCACTGGTTGGAAAGGCTCGTTTTACGGCGATACTCACACGTACGGTAAACAAGGCATTCGTTTTTACACAGAAACTAAAACAATTACATCACGTTGGTTTGAAGACGACATTGCGTCGGGCCCAAACATGAGTATTAACTTAAAGTAATCGTAATTAAAAAATGAGTAAATAAAAGAATAATTAATAAAAAAGATGGGCGCGAAGGCTACTTCACACACAACACACACATAAACCTTCGCCGCTCGTCACAAACTATCCCTGTGACGGGAAACACTAACAACACAACTAACACAATTAAAGAGGTCTACCATGGACTTTAACTTATCTGAAGATCAACAAGCCTTTGCTCAAACAGCACGCCAATTTGCCGAGTCAGAACTTGCGCCCCATGCTGCAAAATGGGATCGCGAACATATCTTTCCTAAAGACACGATTAAAGCAGCGGGCGAGCTTGGTTTTTGTGGTTTATACACGCCAGAGGAAGCAGGCGGCCTTGGTTTATCTCGTTTAGATTCGAGCATTATTTTTGAACAACTTGCTATGGGTTGTACCGCAACAACGGCCATGTTAACCATTCATAATATGGCCACCTGGATGGTAGCAAGTTTTGGTACCGATGCCGTTAAAGACAAATACGTAGAGCAATTAGTAATGGGCGAGCTACTTGCCTCTTATTGTTTAACAGAGCCAGGCTCGGGTTCAGATGCAGCATCACTTAAAACAAAAGCCGTGCTTGAAGGTGATGAGTACGTTATTAACGGCTCAAAAATGTTTATATCGGGCGCGGGCGAAACCGAAGTATTAGTGGTAATGGCACGTACAGGCGGCGAAGGCGCTGCGGGTATTTCGGCATTTGTAGTGCCTGCCGACGCAAAAGGCGTGGAATACGGTAAAGCTGAGGAAAAAATGGGTTGGAACGCACAACCTACACGCCTAATTAGCTTTGAAGATGTACGCATTCCTGCGCATAACTTATTAGGCGCAGAAGGCGAAGGCTTTAAATTTGCGATGCAAGGCCTTGATGGCGGCCGAATTAACATTGCTACATGTTCAATTGGTACAGCGCAAGCGGCGCTTAATACAGCCCGTGAATATTTAAAAGAACGTACACAATTTGGTAAACCATTGGCTGCGTTTCAAGCATTGCAATTTAAAATTGCCGATATGAACACCGAGCTTGTAGCTGCGCGCCAAATGGTTAGGCTTGCTGCATTTAAACTTGATAATAACGACGTTGAAAAAACCACTTACTGCGCCATGGCTAAACGTTTTGCTACCGATGTTGGCTTTACCGTGTGTAACGACGCACTGCAAATTCATGGTGGTTACGGTTACATAAAAGAATACCCGCTTGAGCGCCATGTACGTGATGTACGCGTTCATCAAATTTTAGAGGGCACTAACGAAATTATGCGTGTGATTATAGCGCGCCGTATTTTGGCTGAGTCTGCAAGCGACGTTTTATAAGGAGCAATGTATGTCAGAATCTAAATCTAATCCGAGTATTGAACTTACAACCGAAGGTCATGTTGCTATTTTAACTATGTCTAACCCGCCAGCAAATACCTGGACAAAAGACACCCTAGTTGATTTAAAAAATACCGTTAATGAGCTTAATAATAATAAAAATATTTATGCATTAGTACTGACTGGTGAAGGCGAGAAGTTTTTTAGCGCGGGTGCCGACCTAAATGTATTTGCTGGTGGCGATAAAGGCGTAGCCGCTGATATGTCGCGGGTATTTGGTGAAGCATTTGAAGCGCTTAGTAATTTTAGAGGCGTGTCGGTTGCGGCCATTAATGGTTATGCAATGGGCGGCGGGCTAGAAGTTGCGCTTGCGTGCGATATTCGCATAGCAGAAGAGCAAGCACAAATGGCGCTCCCTGAAGCTAAAGTTGGGTTATTACCCTGTGCGGGTGGCACACAAAATTTAGCATGGCTAGTAGGCGAAGGCTGGGCAAAACGCATGATTTTATGCGGCGAGCGCTTAAAAGCTGATAAAGCCTTGCAAATTGGCTTAGTAGAAGAAGTAGTACCACAAGGTGAAAGCTTTGCGGCAGCACTAAAACTGGCCAACCAAGTAAGCGAGCAAAGTCCTACCTCAGTCGCTGCATGTAAAACATTGATTCAAAAAGGGCGCCATCAACCAATGGCAAGTGTATTACCTCTTGAGCGCGAGTTATTTGTTGGTTTGTTTGATACCGAAGATCAACAAGAAGGTGTAAATGCCTTTTTAGAAAAACGCCGCGCTAACTGGGTAAACGGCTAATGAGTGCTTTAACATTATTAAATAGCGCCGATGAGCCCGTGGTATTTGAAACCGCAACCGCAGAAAACGGCAGTTTAATTGGGCTTATTACACTCAACGCGCCAAAAGCATTAAATGCGCTTAATTTTGAGATGATCAAATTACTTGAACCGCAATTGCGAACTTGGCAAGACGATGATGCAATCGCAATGGTGTTGTTAAAAGGCGCAGGCGATAAAGCATTTTGTGCTGGTGGCGATGTTGTAAGCCTTTATCATGCAATGGCGCAAGGTAAACCAACAAGCTTAGTTGAAGACTTTTTTACCCTAGAGTACCAGCTTGACTACCTTATTCACTGCTACGAAAAACCACTTTTAGTATGGGGTAATGGCATTGTTATGGGCGGTGGTTTAGGCTTAATGGCCGGTGCTAGCCACCGCGTTGTTACTGAAACATCACGCATTGCCATGCCAGAGCAAACCATAGGTTTATACCCTGATGTAGGCGGCAGTTACTTTTTACATAAAATGCCACAAAGTGTGGGGCTATTTTTAGGGCTAACGTCGGCATCAATTAACTGTGACGACGCGCGCTTTGTATCGCTTGCCGATCACTTTATCGACAGCACTAAATATGATTCCATGCTTGCGCAAATTTTAACTGCAAAGTGGGGCAAAACCGCAAGTTTAAATCATGAGCGTTTAACTAAGTTATTAACCGATTTAGACAACCAATCTGCGCGTATGCCAAAAGGCAATATAAAAGCTAATTTAAAAACGATTCAAAAGCTGGGTGAATTTACAACCTTGCAGGAGCAAGTTGATTATATTTTAGGGCTAACCACTGACGATAAATGGCTACAGCGCGCTCAAAAGTCACTTAAACACGGATGCCCACTAAGCTGCGCACTCGTTAGTGAGCAATTAAAAACAAGTAAAGGCAAAAGCTTATTAACGTGTTTTAAAATGGAGCTGGGTATGTCGGTGCGCGCTGGCGAAGTAGGTGAGTTTCAAGAAGGTGTAAGGGCGTTATTAATAGATAAAGACGGCGCACCTAATTGGCAGTACAAAACTCTTAGTGATGTACCACAAACAATAATAGACAGCTTTTTTGTTAACCGCTTTGGCGAAAATCATCCACTCGATGGCTTAGACACGCCAATACACAAATAAAGGAAAGACGATGACTAAACTCAATATTGGTTTTATCGGCTTAGGCAATATGGGCGGCCCAATGGCGGCTAACTTAATTAAAGCTGGACATACTGTGAGTGTGTTCGATTTAAACCAGTCGGTCGTAAATGAACTTGCAAGCAAAGGCGCAAAAGCCGCAGTTGATGCAAAGCAGTGCGCAACAAATGCTGACGTACTTATTAGTATGTTACCTGCGGGCAAGCATGTTAAATCGCTGTATTTGGGTAATAACGACGACAGCGGTTTAATTAACGTTCTAAGCAAAAATACATTAGTAATTGATTGCTCAACAATAGATGCAGAATCAGCACGCACTGTAGGCACTGCACTTGGCAAACAAGGCATAAGCTTTGTAGATGCACCGGTATCGGGCGGCGTTGCAGGCGCAACTGCAGGTACACTTACTTTTATTGTAGGCGGCGAAAAAGCCGCGTTTGATAAAGCAAATACAGTGCTGAGTGATATGGGTAAAAACATATTTCATGCAGGCGATATTGGCGCAGGGCAAGTAGCAAAAATATGTAATAACATGCTACTTAGTATTTTAATGGCAGGCACCAGCGAAGCACTGCAAATGGGTATTAATAACGGTCTCGATCCTAAAGTACTTAGCAACATTATGACCGCAAGTTCGGGCCGTAACTGGACGCTTGAACTTTACAACCCTTGCCCAGGTGTAATGGATACAGCCCCTGCAAGTAACGATTACAAACCAGGCTTTATGGTTGATTTAATGGCTAAAGATTTAGGCCTTGCCATGGAAGCCGCGCAGCAAAGTAATTCATCAACCCCTATGGGGTCAATGGCTAAAAATTTATACACTATGCTACAGCACCAAGGTGCGGGTAGTGATGACTTTAGTGCCATTTTTAAACTGTTTTCTAAGTAGGAGCAACGCGTGGAAATTAAAAATAACACGGTAGTAATAACCGGTGGCGCACAAGGTTTAGGTTTTGCAATGGCGCAAAAGTTTGCACTTATGGGTGCTAACATTGCTTTAATAGATATGGCACAAGACTTATTAAACACAGCATGCGAGCAACTTATGCAATTAATGCAGCTTGAAGGTGTAACTAGCAATATTAAAGGTTATGCCGCAAACGTAACCGCTGAGAGCGAAGTAGAAAACGTATTTAATATCATTAACAGCGATTTTGGCCACATCGGTGTGCTAATAAACAACGCCGGTATTTTACGCGACGGCATGTTTATAAAGGCTAAAGACGGCAAAGTCGTTAAAAAAATGTCTCTTGAGCAATTTCAATCCGTGATTGATGTAAACCTGACCGGTGTGTTTTTAGCAGGGCGGGAAGCTGCAAGCCACATGATTGAATCAGGCAAAGGCGGCGTTATAGTTAATATGTCGAGCGTAGCGCGAGCAGGTAATATAGGCCAAACAAATTACGCGGCATCAAAAGCAGGCGTAGTGGCACTTACCACCACATGGGCTAAAGAACTTGGTCGATTTGGTATACGCGTAGGCGCTATTGCACCAGGTGTAATAAGTACTGCCATGACCGACGCCATGAAGCCCGAAGCCAAACAACGTATGCTTGCAGTAACGCCAGTAGGGCGCTTAGGCGAAAGCGACGAAATTGCGCATACTGCACAATACATAATCGAAAACGACTTTTTTACCGGCCGTGTGGTTGAAATAGACGGCGGCATTCGTTTGTAAACCGAACTGGATTAAGGTTGATTAAAAGCATAGCTCTTTGGGTTATGCTTTTTTGTTTTAAATCGGGGAGCTTATAATCTTGCAAAAGGGCTGATAACGGCGTTGGGAATTTGTTGTGAAATTAGTTGCTCATTTGCTCTTAATAAAACACTAATGAGAGTGGCTTTTTAATCACTTCTTTAAATAAAAAGCTCAACGCATTTAAGGCTTGTGTTTGAGTGTTAGGAGCAACATTTTGTTGGTTGACTAAACGAGTTTAAAAAGCTAAAAAAGTTCGACCTCATTATCTCCCATCGTTGTTGGGTGCCTCATAAAATTAAATCAAATAAACGAAGCTATCCAGTATAAATACGCTTTAACGGTACTTTTAGCATAACGCTTTAGATACATTTGTTCGACTATCATAGTTAAAAAAGGTGATTTCATGATATGAATCTCTAGTAAAAGTTAACTGTATATATAGACAGCACCTGTTGTTTTGTCCAATATTACTGATCTCCACCATTTCGGTGCATTTTCGCACTGATTAAAAACAACTCTTAGTTAACTAATTGTTTACAGGTGTTTATTTGATGGTTAAGATAAATGCATTGTAATATATGGACATTTGTCGGTTTATAAAACGACAAATGTCGTAGACAAAATTGTTAGGCATTCATATCAACCTGAGGCACCATGCTGAAATTATTACCATCATTGATATTTACTTTACTTGTTGTCTTTGTGGTTTCATTTGTTCTAGGTTATCAAACTGAAATCGCTCATTCACCAGCAGGCTGGGATGGGGCTTTGTTTATATCTTCAGTTGCAACAATAATTGCTTCTATTGCACTTTTAGTTTTTGGGTTACCGCTTTACTTGACACTCCAACATTTAAATAAATTAAAAATGTCATATTACTTATTAGGTGGGGCTTTACCTGGTTTTATAATTGTGTTTTTATTTAAGCCATTTGGTAATGATGCATTACCAACTTTATTATTACAGGGAGCTGCTTTCACTATCTCAGGTGTTTTTACTGCTGGGGTGTTTTGGTACTTTTCTCGTAAAATAAATGCCTAACAAGCGCCTTAACTCCGACAATGTAAAGTTGTCATGGTTTTGGCAAACAACGCAAAAAGCCACGCCAACACATTGCGTGTTAGGCGGGCGTTGAGGCTGTAGAATTACTCTTTTTAGGAACGTATTATACTATTTCAAATTGATTGCTTTTTAACCTTGAATCCATCTGTTCGCTGTGATCTAATAGATATTATTCACCCACGGTAAACTGTTATGGCTAACTACAAGCCTGACTTATCCTGTCAAAATAAATTCATTCCTATCAATTTCGCTGAGCAAATTCTGCCTGGCACTTTTGAGTATGCCCTTTGTTATATTGTCGAAAATAAACTCGATTTATCGGGGTTTGACGCGTGGTATAACAACGACAAAACGGGCGCGGCGGCGTATCCGCCTTCGGTAATGCTAAAGATTATTTTACTGGGCTATGCACATGGTTTTATCAGTAGCCGTCGGATTGCAAAGGCTTGCGAGCATAATATTTTATTTATGAGTGTGTCGGGTGATATCCAGCCGCATTACACATCGATAGCGGGTTTTGTGGCTAAAATGCATGAACAGATTGAGCCACTTTTTACGCAAGTGCTGATGATATGTGATGAGGAAGACTTGATAGGCCGCAACATGTTTGCCATTGATGGGTGTAAATTAAAGTCCAATGCGAGTAAAGAGTGGAGCGGCACATTCGATGAGTTAAGCCGCAAAAAAGCAAAACTAGAACTCGCAAGCAAACGTATTATTGAACGCCACCAATCACAAGATGGGCTGGGCGAAGAATTGATAACTCAGGATTTAAAACAAAAAGAAAAGCTAGATAAAAGTGCAGGTAAAATTACCGAGTTCTTAGCCACTCACAAAGAAAAAACAGGCAGTAAAGGCAAGCCTGTTAAAAGTAATATCACTGATCCAGATAGTGCAAAAATGACTACCTCAAAAGGGACAATTCAAGGCTACAACGGCATCGCGATAAACGATGATAAACATCAAATCATCCTGCAAGCACAAGCGTGGGGCTCAGTGGGCGAACAACAAACTTTACAGCTAGCCGTTGCACAATTAAAACAGCAGCTTGCTAAACTCAATACAGAAAAAATGGCAGATAAACACACCATCAAATTCACCGCAGACAGTGGGTTTAACAGCGAAGTAAATCTTGAGTTTATGGCGCAAAGTGGGTTCGATACCTACATTGCGGACAACCAATTTAGAAAACGAAATCCATTGTTTAAAGCCAGCGAAACATACGAAACAGAGCAAGAAAAGCGCCGACTAAAACGCAGCAAAGGCAAGCCACGATTATTTACCTCAGACGATTTTCATTATGATGAAGCAACCCAAACTTGCCGCTGCCCCGCAGGCAATGCCATGTGGCGAAGTGGTATCAATGTAAAAAGCCACAACCAGCAATACACGCGATTCTGCGGTTATTTAAAAGACTGTAAAACGTGCCCGCTACAGCAGCAATGCATGCGAAAGCCACCCATTAAAACGGGACGACAAGTACAGTTTATAAATAATGAATCACGCAAAAAGCTGAGCTATGTAGACAAAATGAAAGTAAAAATAGACAGCCCCATAGGTCGACGACAATATAGCAAACGACTTGGTTGTATTGAGCCAGTGTTCGGGAACATTACAGTGAATAAAGGCATGAATAAATTGACCTTACGGGGTCAAACGAAAGTGAATACGCAATGGCAACTGTATTGCCTTGTTCATAATATAGAAAAGCTGCAAAACACGATGCATTAAGAAGGGTAAGCCCTCTTACTCTAAATAAAAGCCACTCAAACACCCGTAATCCCTTCCAAAACGCCAATTAAAACAATATCAAACACTTCAATATTCTGCGTAAAAATACAGTAATTAATTGAACCAAAATAGGAACTCAGCTATGGTTTGTTTATCAATAAAAACAAATTTAAAAACGAGTTAATCTACAGGCTCGTTAGGCATATTAGGAGAAAGCATTGAGCTTTTGGGAAAGTATTTTAGCCAGTATCGCTAAAAAGTTTGATTCGATATTAAATCGTCCGTTTGAGAACAAGTTCACCTGGTCTCTATTCGCGCTCGGCAGCATGCTAATTACTGGCTCATCTGTATATGGTTTTGTAACGAAGGGAAAAGCCGAGCTAAAAAGCCAAGACTACAATTTTGTCCTTGAGTTTGTATCTGGACCAGAAATAATTCCTACATTACTAGGAACAATTCTCGTAGGCTTTTCTATTGCTATTTTTTGGAAAACAAAGCTTTCTAGCAAGCCCGCAAATGATAAGTCTGATTTCGACAAGATCGTCGAGTCGGGAATTGAAAACCATCGCGACTACCTTATTGAGAAAGCATTCAAAAAAGAATTTAAATACCTGACTAAGGTTTCAACTATCAAGCTTATTCTTACGATGAGTGACTCTTATAGTAAATTTCTTGATTATAAGAAAGCCATATCTCATTTGATTGTTGAAAATGGACAGTTTTTATTTAAACACCCAAAAAGGCTTAACCTTATTAGCGGATTATCCGTGACAATATATTTTCTTTTTGCGTTTATAACTTTAGGCTCAATTCAGCTAGTGATATTAGCAATTAAAGCTGAAAGTTTACTTGGAGTACCTGTTTTCTCTATTTTGGTCTTCTCCATGGCGGCCATCACAGTTACAAGTTTAAATACTTACGGTGAAACGGCAGCAGCTAGACGGCTAGTGCAAAATGCCTAACAAGGCACAATAACAGTGACACCCATCCTAAATTTTGCTGCTAGTGCAAAATGCCTAACAAGGCACAATAACAGTGACACCCATCCTAAATTTGGCACAATAACAGTGACACCCATCCTAAATTTTGCTCTTTTTAAAATTAAGGACTACGTTTTATCTAGTCTAAAAAACAAGCAGGGTGTCTTATGGCTATCGCAAGAAAGCGTCAAGTAAGTTTGGTTGATACAAAATACTACCATTGTATTTCACACTGTGTTCGTCGTGCATTTTTATGTGGGGAAGACCGTTTTACTGGTCAATCTTATGAGCATCGACGAGGGTGGGTTGAAGATAAGCTGCTTGAATTAGCAAAGGTATTTTGTATTGATGTATGTGCTTATGCCGTAATGAGTAATCACACCCATTTGGTACTATATGTAGATGATAAGAAAGCAAACAGGCTGAATGATAAAGCGATTGTTATTCACTGGCACAAGCTGTGCAAAGGCACATTGTTAACGCAAAAGTACATACAGGGTGAAAGGCTAAGTAAAGTTGAGCTTATCTTTTTTAATCAAACAGTAAAGGAATATCGAGAGCGCCTATCAAGTATTAGCTGGTTTATGCGGGTGTTAAATGAAGACATTGCCCGCAGAGCAAATAAAGAAGATAACTGCACAGGGAGGTTCTGGGAGGGTAGATTCAAATCGCAAGCATTACTAGATGAAGCAGCACTTGTAGCCTGTATGGCCTATGTTGATTTAAATCCCATTAGAGCTAAAATGGCTAACACACCAGAAGAGTCAGACCATACCAGTGTACAAAATCGCTTAACATGCGCGGCAGAAGGTAAACAACCTAAGCAGTTACTACGTTTTGCAGGTATGCCACGTCAGATTATGCCTAAAGGACTGCCGTTTGAGCTTAAATCGTACCTTGAACTTGTTGAGCTAACAGGGCGAATAATACGAGAGGATAAACGCGGGTATATTGATAACATGAACCTACCTTTGTTAGAAAGGCTTAATATCTCCCCAGAGAACTGGTTAAAACTGACTACGCAATTTACGCGCGTATTTCATGGTGCAGTAGGCAGGCCCACTTCACAAGCAAGTTACTGTGAAAACTTAAAGCGGAAACGGCGATCAAATATTAGCAACTGCGAAAAGCTACTCGCATAATACTTAAGCTACTCAGTAAAACCATTCAGTAAACATTATAACTGCAATTATGTAGTTATTATCATGCGTGTAATTCAGGTTTTAACGTGCTAATGACTTATTTAATGGATGAAATAAAAGTAACCCAATATTAAAAGATAAATTCTCAACCTAAAAGTGAATAGCCAGATTAAAAATAGAGTGGCTGTCTTGTTTAGTTTTTTAAATACGCTTTAATAGTACTTTTAGAATAACGCTTTAGATACATTTGTTCGGATATCATAGTTAAAAAAGTGATTTCATGATATGAATCTCTAGTAAAAGTTAACTGTATATATAGACAGTGCTTGTTGTTTTGTCCAATATTACTGATCTCCACCATTTCGGTATATTTGTGCATTGATTAAAAATAATTTCGAGTTAACTAATTGTTTACAGGTGTTTATTTGATGGTTAAGGTAAATGCACTATAATATATGTACATTTGTCGGTTTATAAAACAACAAATGTCGTAGACAAAATTGTTATACGTTTCGTGGAATTTAAAAATTAGTTTTCTATTCCACCTGATTTCTAGAGAATATTTATATGAGCGATACAGAATCAAAAAAGAACATAACTGATTTTGATGATAAGTGGTTTACGGTATTTTTAGTTCCTTTTATTATTGTTTTTCCTAAGTATAGCTCTATCTTTCCAGAGAATTTTTCCAGTATTGCGGCAGCAGGCATTTTAGGTGCTTTTGGAGGCCTTCTTGGTATTGGTACATATCTGTTGGTAAAGAGTAAGCCCATATGGGTAAAAGTGGTTGCTTTAGTAATGTTATTGCTTCCTACATTTTATTTTTTACAGTTTGTGTAAATTGTTTCTTTAAGTCTTAAGTTCTTAAAGTAGGAGGCGTAGGTGGTAAAAATTTCGTATAACAAGGTGGTCAACCCGACAGCCAAACGCTACGCTTTTTGGTTCCCGCCTATTGGCGGCTGCGGCTTACCACGGCGTTGGTATGACTCCCACTGTCGAGTGTAAGGATGGACAAATGAACATAAATGCAACTTTTGCAGGTCAAATCATATTTATTAATTTCTTAGTTATGCTGTATTTAACTTTGAAATTTGCCAAAGGAAAATCCGACAACTTACCACTTGTAGGGTTTTATACTTTCCTATTAAGTTTCCTTTTCTTTCCTGCTAGCTGGTTGTATTGCTGGTATTGGTCAAAAAAGAAGCCTAAAGTAGTAAGTGAGTTATAACAAGCTAATTGCCCATTATTAGGGCGTTAGTTTTAATTCATAGGAGGTATTTTGAGTAGCGATATAGAGTTAATTGTAAATGCAGTTGAAAGCCTAAGAGCTAATGCTTTTAAAGACTACTTGTTGCCAATCGGAAGTGTCTTAATTGCAGGTGCATTGGGTGCTTAAAATTATAATCAACTTAATGTCCGACCTTAAACACTTGTTCGGAAAACCTCTTGATTTTAATGATTTACGTGAAATACTTGGTGAGGCTCAAATGGTTCAATTATCTGATTTAACGTAAAAGTTATAGCATTAACTGATGATTTATTAATTGAAGTAAGTTGTTTTCTTCTTGGATTTTCAGAATTGATGAAAGAAAAAGTAGATAAGACAGCTATCAAAAAGTTTGGGACAATAATATCTTTTTCATTGCCTGATAATAAGACTGCAAAAAAACCTGATGTCTAGAGTAATAGATTTGAATTTTGCTATTGCTGCAAATTTGCATAACTGCACAGAATGATGATTAGGATGACACCCATCCTAATCATCAGGTAAAAAGCCAACAAAAACAGTATGAAGAGTGCATTATTATAAATAATGAATCACGCAAAAAGCTGAGCTATGTAAACAAAATGAAAGTAAAAATAGACAGCCCAATCGGGCTACGATAGCTGTTTATTAAAGAATGGCAAACGACTTGGCTGTATCAAACCGGCTCTCCTTTAAATATAAAGCGGAATATTACGGTGAATAAAGGCATGAATAAACTGACCTTACGGGGTCAAGCGAAAGTAAATGCCTTTACTTTATTGTGTAGCAACTGTATGCCTTATTCATAATATTGAAAAGCTGCAAAAGACGATGCATTAAGAAGGGTAAGCCCTCATACTCTAAATAAAAGCCACTCAAACACCCGTAATCTCTTCCAAAAGGCCAATTAAAACAACACCAAATTCCCACTTTATATTCTGCGTAAAATTACAGTAATCAATTGAACCAAAATAGGAACTCCGCTATGGTTTGTTTATCAATAAAAACAAATTTAAAAACGAGTTAATCTACAGGCTCGTTAGGTGTTTCTCAAGTTTGGAGTTCAAATGGGATTTAAGTTTTGGATTGTTAGAGCATTAAAAGTATTTCTTGGAGTAGCAGCCTTACTTTTTATAGTTGAGTTGCTTAAACAGCATTCAGTACAAGAAGCATTAATTTTTGCTTTTATTTGGTCTTCAATAACAACAGCAGTATTCATATGTTCAAGACTATATCAATCACGTAAAGGTGTAGAGTGTGCTTTGTGTAATGATATTCCAGACAAAAGTGATAAAAACACCTAACAACACGCCCTGAGGTGGACGACTAGTAAAATTTAGCTATTAACTGCAAATTTTAAAAGTGGTGAGCCTCTGCGCTTTAAAGCTGCTAAATACATCGATTCATCGTAGGATGTATTCGTTTTCCAACACCTAAATAAAATCTAGCAAGGAACGTATATGAATTTATTTGAGAACAAAACTGTAATTGAGTTTGAAATATCAGAAACAGGCCACCAAATTGTTGAAGCTAAAATTAACGGTAAATTGTTACGTTTTATTTTAGATACTGGCGCTGGGACATCTGTTTTAGACAGGGGATGCCTAAGTGAGTTAGGCATTGAAGAAAAACTCAATGTTGAGAATGCAGCAGGCTTGGGCACTTCGGATCACGCTATGGGAGATATAGAAGTTCATTCAATAGAGTTTGGTAGTGCCTTGTTTGAGAGCCCTGACTTTGTGTCACTTAATCTTGACCATGTTCAGGTAGCGGGTGGTGAAAAGGGAGTACATGGCTTGTTAGGTTCTCCCTTTTTTACTCAATACCAAGCAGTTATCGATTTTTCAAAAAATAGGTTGGAGCTTTTTAATAAAAAAATTAAATAACTAACCTAAACTTTGTGCTTTAAATTTTATCTAACGCACCATGTTTATGGATTTAACTATGGCATGGTGCGACAGCTGTTATTGTTTACAATTTGTATTTCAAAGCTACTTTTCTAGTTCTTTTTTAATAACTCTTTTCTTATAATTTCAGCCCCAGCGCTCAGGGCATTTAACTTGCCGTTAGCGATATGGTGAGGTAGTGGAGCCATGCCGCAGTTTGTACACGGGTAGAGTTTGTCGGCATCTACAAATTGCAGTGCTTTACGTAGCGTATTAGCTACTTCTTCTGGCGTTTCGATAGTATGATTTGCTACATCAATTGCGCCTACCATTACTTTTTTACCGCGAATGAGTTCTAGTAAATCCATTGGTACATGCGAGTTATGGCACTCTAGTGAGATAATATCGATATTAGATTGTTGAAGCTTAGGGAATGCTTCTTCGTACTGTCGCCATTCATTGCCGAGTGTTTTTTTCCAATCTGTATTGGCTTTAATGCCGTAGCCATAGCAAATATGCACCGCGGTTTCGCATTTAAGCCCTTCAATTGCGCGCTCTAAACAGGCAATACCCCAGTCGTTCACTTCATCAAAAAATACGTTAAACGCGGGCTCATCAAATTGAATAATATCAACGCCTGCGGCTTCTAATTCTTTTGCTTCTTGATTGAGTATTATGGCAAATTCCCATGCTAGTTTTTCGCGGCTTTTATAATGATCGTCGTAAAGCGTGTCGATCATGGTCATAGGGCCTGGTAGTGCCCATTTTATTGGTTGATTGGTTTGCTTGCGTAAAAATTTAGCGTCTTCAACAAACACAGACTTTTGACGGCTAACAGGGCCAACAACTGTAGGTACACTTGCGTCGTATCGGTCGCGAATTTTTACTGTTTTACGTTTTTCAAAATCAACACCGTTTAGGTGCTCTATAAACGTAGTTACAAAATGCTGCCTTGTTTGCTCGCCATCGCTAACAATATCAATACCTGCTTGTTTTTGGTCGAATAATGACAAGCGTAGGGCGTCGTGTTTTCCTTGGGTTAATTCATCACCTTGTAATTTCCAAGGTGACCAAAGTGTTTCTGGCTCTGCAAGCCATAAAGGCTTAGGTAAACTGCCAGCGGTAGATGTAGGTAGTAATTTTTTCATAATAAATAATGCCGTATATTTTAGTTAATTATTAAATGTATCGTTAAGCGCGTTATTACTGGTTGTTGCTATTAGTTGTTATGACAGATAGCTAGTAGAGAATTGCTCAAGAACTCTTTGGTACGGCTTGATAAAATGCTCTTGCGCAAACTTGCCTTGCTCGTTTGCTAACTTGCCGCGCTCTTCTCGGTCATACACAATTTGCGTTAGTGAGTGGTCCAAGTTTTTTAAGTTTGGTTTATATGATTTACCCGCTGTTGCGTTGGCATTATAAATCTCTGGTCTGTAGATTTTTTGAAACGTTTCCATCGTACTAATGGTGCTTATAAGCTCAAGATTGCTGTAATCATTAAGTAAATCACCAAAGAAAAACAATGCTAAAGGCGCTGCACTATTTGGCGGCATAAAGTAACGTACCTGCAAGCCCATTTTTTTGAAGTATTGCTCAGTTAAAGACGATTCATTTGGTTCGTATTCAACGCCAAGTACCGGGTGTTGGTTTTCGGTGCGGTTGTAGGTTTTGTTATCTGACACACTTAGGCATATAACCGGTGGTTTTTTAAAGTTTTGTTTGTATGTATCCGAATTTACGAATGACTGAAATAGTTTGCCATGTAAAACCCCAAAGTCATCTGGAATGCTAAATTGAGACTTGCCTTTATTGTGCTCTTGTAGGAGTACGCTAAAGTCGTAGTCGCGCACATACGATGAAAAGTTGTTTCCTACAATGCCTTCAATGCGTTTATTTGTTTTATGATCAACAATATTTGTTTTTAATATTTCGATAGAGGGGAAGCTTTCGCCGCCGTCTTCAATACCTATTTCAACAGAGATAATTTCAAGCTCAACAGCATAACGCTCACCTTTGGTGTTATCCCAGTGGGCTAGGGCGTTAAAACGGTTGTTAATCATGTTTAAGGCGTTACGCAAGTTTGCTTTGCGGTATTCACCTCTGGCTAAATTAGCAAAGTTGGTTGTGATACGTGTATTAGTTGATGGATGATAATTTTCGTCGAGTGAAACGCTCTTAATATTAAATGTAAAATCTTTTTTCATCGTGTTTATATCCAATTTTATAATTTAAACCTGATTGATGCTTTGCGCTTTATTAGCCTTGCAACTTACTTAGCTGGTTTAGGTATTCAGCGGCTTTAAGTTGTTAAATAGTGTTTAGCGCTAGGGATGAGTAATTTATACGTTGATTGGGATATGAAGAAAAACGGTTTAATTTCACATAAAACATGAGTCATATTCATTAATCATTATTGTTAAATTAGATTACGTAGTAATTGACGAAAAAAAGGCACAAATCGATAAAAATAAGGGATGGATGTTTAGCCGTTTAGACTTCTTTAGTGGTGGCGTGCACTTTATTCATGTTGATCATGAGGAATATTCAAAGGTTTTTTTTATAGCTATAACAGTACATTAGCCAAATTTTTAGTATATTAAGCCGTTGTTTTACTAAGAGTCATCACTGGGCAAAGTTTTAATTAGCTATAAAAGCAGATACTTCAGCTCATCTAACCTAAATTATAAACCGACTTTTTTGAGTACGGATATAAATGCTTGTAAATTAATAAAAGCGTTATTAGCCATATTAGTAGCAATGGTAGTACGTTAACTAAGTTATACTCGTTTTTCATCACCTCACCTATTGAGTATTCGTGGATATCAAAGGCACTTGTATTGCATCAACTATTGATGAGCATGGCCCTGTTTATGTATATCAAACAAAAAAGAATCTAATTCTCAGCTTTGACGGAAAAATTTATCAAAGCTGTATTAAATTAAATAATATTAACGGGTTAAGCTTAGCTTATACGCAAGCTATGATGGCTGCGCTTTTTTTTATTCCCAATTTAAAAACCGCGATGATAATGGGACTTGGGGCGGGCTCTATAGCAAAAAGTCTTTATCATGCGTTTCCCGCACTGACTATACATACCGTTGAATACCGAAAAGCCGTTGCTGATATGGCTATAAAATATTTTGAAGTTCCTGTGTCAGAACGTTTGTTTATTCACATTGATGATGCGGCAAACTACATGAAAAACACGCAGATAAAAACGGACGTTATTTTTTCTGATTTATATAGCTCAGAAGGGATGGAATCAGATCAGGTGCAATCATCCTACTTACGCGATTGTAAAAATGCGCTCACTTTTGATGGTGTTTTAGTACTTAATATTTGCCATACCAAAGTTGGGCAGAGGGAAGCGTTTGATCAACTACTTGAGAAAGAATTTGCAGGAAGGATTCTTAGTTTTATTATTGAAGGCGGTAATAAAATTGTGTTCGCTTTTAACAATAAAATGCCTGCACTTAGTGAAGATGAATTACTTGCTAAAGCTCACGCGTTACAAAAATTAATAAACGTACCAATGACGCGCTATGCCGGGCTTTTATTTAATTAAAATGGTTAGTTTGATTTACTGGTAAATGACGCGTTTGAATCCATCCATCTATCTGTTGTTCATTTAAACTTGGTTAAACTAATCATACTCTGAATAAAAATAATAAAGTACGTACCCGTACGGAAACACTCATACATGGATTACTGTAAAAATATAATCGCTAAATTTATAAGCGCGATGCAAAAGCGACCTGGATTGTTGGCTGTGTTGGCATTTTTGTCGGGCGTTGCTAGTTTTGCACTTGTAGATAGAAAAGAGTCTTTTTCGCAAGTTATTGCGATATTTTTGCTTATTAGTTGGTTGTGGCTAATTATTGATAATTGGTTACGTGACAAAGTAGAAGAAAAGTTTGGTGTGGCTGTATCTCCTAATGTAATGCGTTTTGCTCTGCAAATGGTGCAACAAGAAAGTCTATTTTTTGCTTTGCCGTTTTTTTTAGCGGTTACGCAGTGGGATCATCCTCAAGCATTTTTTACCTCCCTCATTGTGTTATGTGCGGTTATATCGGTTATAGACCCCTTTTATTACAAAAAACTTGCTAAAAACCGTACGTTATTTAGTGTGTTTCATAACTTTGCTTTATTCGTTGTATTACTCGTTACATTACCTATTTTGTTAAACCTTACAACAAGCCAAAGTTTAGCCGCAGCCCTTGTAACGGCTGTAGTGGTTACTCTTCCGAGTTTAAACAATTTAATGCCTAATGCACGCTGGTGGCGTTTTCCTATTCTTGTATTGATTTTATGTGCTTTGAGCACTGCTGTGTGGCAATTAAGAAGTTATGTGCCTCCTGCTGCGCTGCGATTAACCGATATTACGTTAGCTCATGAAGTTGATTTACAGCATAAAAAGCCAGTTGGGAGTATTAAACAGTTAGACTCTTATACACTGCATCATCAAGGTTTATATAGTTGGACCGCTGTTAAAGCACCAAGAGGCTTAAATGAAAAAATATTTCATGTGTGGCTTCATAATAAAAAAGAAGTTGATCGGATCACGTTAAATATAAATGGCGGAAGAGAGCTAGGTTACAGAGCATGGACCCACAAGGTAAATTTTCCTAGCGACTCTGTTGGTAAGTGGCAGGTAAAAGTAGTCACCGAATCAGGCCAGTTAATAGGTTTAACGAAATTTACTGTTACACCTTAATTAACTAAGCCGGCTGTATTTTAAACACATAGCTGATATAGTTTTTCTATTCCAAACTAATGGACATAGTTAATGAGTATTGCATTTGAGATTTTTATTTGGCTAATAGTTGATACTGGCTTGAGCTTTTTATTTTACTCGACCGGTTGGCTACTATTAAAAGTGGTTACGTTTGGGCTGTATAAAAACGAGTTTAAAGACTTTGTATCTTATAAAGCGAGTAAAGCTAGAAGAGTCGACTTAACCTTCCTACTCGGTTTTGGTTTTTATGTTGCACTGATTGTCCTTATGGCTTATATAAGTCATTAAATTTGCAAATAAATTAGGTTAAGAATAAGCAGCCTATTGAGTTGTTGCTGCTTATGTTTGTCCCGTTACCGTACTTTTTTACACTTCCTACTTATACTTTTCCTGTTTTTGCAATAGGGAACACCTCACCGTGAGTACTATAACTATTATTTGAACTATTAAACTGAGTACCTGCTAGAGCGTTGCTCGGTGCGTATAAGGCTTTGGCTTGTTGGTTAAAACCCGAGCTAATTGCAACTTGTAGTTTATGGGTAATACTTAGTAAATACTTAAAATCTAATAAATAAAACAATATATATGCATCTATTTATTGCGCTAACACGTTTTATAACAATACTATGCGCCACTTTTTACCATTTATGATGGTTTTGGACTTAATAAATGACTCACTATTTAAAATATGTATTTGTTATTACGACTCTCGCGGGAGTAAATACAGCTTACGCACAAGCAAAAACACAAGAACACTATCAAGAGCTTGAAGTGGGCGTAGGCGGAAATATTAAGCATACCCATACTGACGTAAATTATAAAAATAAAGAGTTTGATTTACATATTCACCCATTATGGGAGAGCCGATATGTTACCGAAGGTCGAGATAACCTTGCCGGTAATGGTATTGCATCAATTGCTACTGAGGTTAACTATAAAAACTTTGCGGTGATCCCTTGGGCGGCAAAAGGTATTAGTAGTGATTATTCAGAGCTTAATTTAAATGCTATTTATACCGCTCACTTATCTGAGCAGATAGAGATGTATGTAGGCTATAACTATATTAAAGCTCGCGAAGATGGCATTGATGCTCACGATAATGAGCTAAGCCTCGACATTGCGTATTTTTATGCGGACGATATTCAGTTATTAAGTAGTGTTTATCATTCATTTGATGCCAGCGGTACATTTTTGGAGATGGCAGTAAAAAAAGATTTTTATATTAACGATTTACTATCAGTAGATATTCAATCAGGCGTGGGGTTTAATACGGGGTATGTTAGTGATGGGCACAACGGAGTAAACAATGTTAAGTTTACTGCAAACTTGTCGTATCAGCTTTTTAATCAGTTAGCCCTATACACATATACAAGCTATAGCATTGCAGTTAATAAAGATGAGAAACGCTTTGCAGGTGACGAGACACTTCGAAATATATTTTGGGGTGGTGTAGGGCTAAGTTATCAATACTAATCGTAACGTTTTAAATTAATTAGGTGCAGTAAATTTACTGCACCTAATACCAATTCGCAATAATACTTAATCATTTTGCGGGGCTAAACTTGTCGCTACCTGAGTTAAAAAAATTCTCATTTACGACTGCATAGATGCAGAAGGTAGAGCAATGCAGGAGCAATTGCCGAGAACAACCAAATCGCGTTTTTTTGCCTAGCTATCATCACGTTTTTCTACCCTCAAAATAGATCACTTAATTAAGCGAATTGGTATAATACAAAACCCACAACTCTTAACTCTTAAAACTACTTATGCTGCTTATTTTGATGTTCGTGGCTGTCATTGCTGTTATTCGTTTTACTTTCTTTGTTATCAACTTTTTGAATGGGTTGATTACGAACACACATTAAGTCATCAGCCATATATTGGCAGCTTCCTATATATAAGTCGTTATGCCCACCCTGATACTGACACGATTGTGACTTTTGCTTTTCAAAGCATGCTTTCACTGCTATTTGATTAAGTGGCTGAGAATGTGCTGCCGCATAAACACTTAAAAGTAATAATGAAGGAGCAAGTAAAACAAACAGTGACTTATATTTAATAGTCATAATTTTCTCAATGCTTTGGTGGTGGTTTATTGCCTGGCGGCGGGCCACCAGCTGCTCTTACTGACTCACCATGAAGGCAGCCAATAAACAAATTTTCGCTCGGGCTGGCAGCATGATAATGATAGCCTCTGGTTTCATCTGCTATACCACGGCATTCGTCGAGTGACTCTTCATTGCCTTGTGCATCTTTCATTGCGTAAATACCGTAACCGTCAACGGCATAACCTATTAAAGGGGCGTGTCCGTCAGTACTTGGAGCTGAATTGGTACATCCGGTTGTTGAATGATAGTGATAACCTTGGTGCAGGTTAATATGCCCACCGCAGTCGTCAAATGCTGCAATTGTATAACTGCCCAAAATAGCATTTATAGGTGCAGGGCCTGAAAGTTCAGTACCATCAAGCGCTAAGCCCACGGTATGTAAACGGCTGGATTTTTTACTCACTATTGGTGTAGTCGGAATTAAATACGTAAGCGAAAAATTATCTTCTAAATAGGATAGCTCGCATTCAATACAATTTTGTTTGTATTGTTCTTCTACATCTGGGCGTGCAGCACCTGAGCAAGATTCTTTTGTTGCTGTATAACGAACTTTATTTGTTTTTGCGTCATACAATACCCATTTTTCATCGCCGTAGTATTCATCTAACTTAAGAATAAAGTCGCCAGTTAAGTCAACTAGCTCTCCTTTACCTTGTTTATCAAACCAAGTACCTGATACATCAGCTCCGTCTGTAGTGCTGCGAGGGCAAAATGGGCCAGGGTCTCTGCCTGCAGGTGCACCTGATGTAGTAAACTCATAACAGGTTGTTTTAGTTCCTTGCTGGGTTTCACAATCAACAATTTTAGGCTCTGTAATAAAAGCCTCTTGTTTGAACATAGATAGCTTTATTGATTGATTTGCTTTTTGCGCCTCACTAAGTGAGCTACTGACTTGCTCGGTATTTTTGTTAGTAGATGAGTCGTTGCAACCACTTAGAGTTAAAGCTGTTGCGGTAACAATGATTGCACATGCGCTATAATTTTTTAAGCCCATTACTTGTATCCTTTTCGGTATAGGTTTTGGCGTAGTTATACTGTGGCATATTACTGGCCAATTGTGTAAAAAGTATGCAAGCGAGAGAATTTAACACACGATAAAATATGTTTAACGGCGCGGTTGTTGCTAAATTTCAGTTTTAAATTTAATTATTATTGTGCTTTGAATCAATAAACAATGCGTATGTGTAATACACAATTACTAAAAAATGTTAGTGTTTAGCTATCGTTTAAAAAAGTTGAGAATTACATATGAAGTTTTTAGTATTTTTAGGCACAGTACGCGATAGCACTCCACCAAAACCAGCTCGCTTAGGCTTAAGGGTTTCTAGGGCTTGTATAGAATGCTTAACAGAGCATTTTGGCGATCATGAGTTTGAGCTAATTGATGCGTTGGACTTTCCTAGCGAAAACGTATTTAAACCGCACTTTGCATACGCTAAAAGTAATGCACCTACAGAGCTCACTCTATTAGCTGATAAAATTAAAGCCGCAGATGGATATATAATGATTAGCCCTGAGTACAATCACAGCATGAGTCCAGCTCTCGCTGACTTACTTAATCATTTTGGTAGCTCACTATTTTCGTATAAACCAAGTGCAATAGTTACTTACTCAGCAGGACAGTGGGGTGGTGTAAGAGCGGCCATTAGTATGCGCACGTTTTTATCTGAACTTGGCTGTTTGCCGGTATCGGCTATGATCCACGTACCAAAAGCGCAAGATGTGTTTAGTGAGGATGGCAAACCTGTTGCAGGAGAGAGTCAATCATCGTGGTTTAATTATTTCTCACGCACGTTTGGCCAACTAATATGGTGGGCGCAGGCTGCTAAAGAGCATACCGAGGTGGTTGACCCACAAAGTTTGCTAAAAAGCTTTAAAACAGATCCTTCTCAGCGCAATGCGCCTTAATATCCGCTAATTAATTGTTTGGATTGATTATAGAAACATAGCTGCATATAGTGGTATCATTAACGCTACATATTTTTAATAATGCATAATACCAATTCGCAATAATAGTTAATCAATTTAAGGGATTAAATCGCTAACTGCATTAAAAATTTCTGATATAGAACAACTCAATAACGAAATTTTTGCTGTGTTCTCAACACGATTTTCTTGTCTCAAAATAGATCACTGAATTATGCGAGTTGGTGTAAGAAACAAGGAAATTGTGTCTTGAAATATCTAGCCTTACTAAGTGTGCTAACGCTTAGTGCATGTAGTTCTGTTCCCCATAAAATTGAAATGAGCCAAAGTACGGCAGCAAATATGAACCTTATCGCTTTAACTGAGCAAAGTGCACCTAAGGGTGTTGCTGGCACTTACCAGTTTCATATTAAAGCGGCGGGGGCTCAGGGGAGTTGGTTGTATTTAAATACCGAAACTGATTATCGTGACAGGCGTTCTATTACGATATCAATACAGCCTAATGTGGTAGCAGAGCTTCAAAGTAAATACGGACAACCAGCAGACACCTTTTTTATTGATAAAGCAATAGAAGTTACAGGCGAAGCTAAACGAGTAACTATCGATTTTATGAGCCATGGTAGAGCCACTAATAAATATTATTATCAAACGCACATAGCTGTGTCATCACTTAAGCAGCTTCGTGTTATTGAAAGTTAGCAAAAAGCAATGCACTGTATTTATATACAGTGAATTGTAAAAGCTTACTTTGAGCTTTAACGTTTACACTTAAATTTACTGCTATGGCGCTACTTTAGCGCTGTTTTATTCAACGATTTCAAAACTCTTATTTAACCTATTGTAATCTCATTACATAAAACTAATAATTAGGGCGTGTTGATCTTTGGTGGGTGAATTTGCAGCAGTATGTTTGGTTTTTAGGCAAGGCGGAGCCTATGTAGTGTGGTTATTCCCCATGAATAGGCGATAACGCAGCATAAATACCAAACATGCGCTGCCCTTTGGGTTCTTTCTAGGGACGATTAACTCTTTGTTGCTCGGTTTTTACTTAGCCCACTAGGTTACAAACCTCGCGCCGCGATTTAATCTTCCTTGGATTGAACAAATTTCAATCCACAAAGATCAACACGCCCTAGTTAGTTTTATAAATTTGAGTACCTGTATTGAAAGCCAAAGAAATCCGCAATTTTTATATCAACGAAGAGCAATCTGTTTATTTGCTTTCGCACCGCGATGCTAAAAAACACCGCCAGTGGCTTAATATTTGTATTAAGCAGTTAACACTGCTGGGCTACAAAAACGTTGAAATGATTGGTTCAGGTGCTTTTGGTTTTGTATTTGCAGGTGATGACGATAACGGCTTACCTTGGGTATTTAAGTTTTCGCGTATTACGCTTGCCCAAAGTGTACGTGACCGCCTAGAAGACGAAGCGTATATGCTTTCGCAAATTAATAACCCCTTAGTGCCTACCTTTTATGCGTTTGAGCGAATTAAAAAACAAGGGATTTTAATGATGGCTCGCGCCATTGGAGAGGATCTGGAAAAAGTATCGCTTAAAACAGGGCGCTTTAGTGCCGCGCAAATAATGGCGCTAGCTGTTAGGTTACGTAATGTATTAATTGATTTACGCAGCCACAAAAATGGCGTTAGCCCACAACCTATAGTGCATGGCGATATAAAACCTTCAAACCTTGTTTGGGATGCAAACACTGATGCGCTGTCGTTAGTGGATTGGGGCAGCTCTGTGTATGCACAGCTCGATAGTGATGGTAACCCTGTTGCGAGTAACTTTATGGATTTAATGTCGGGCGATTTAAGCACAACTAATGCGCGTATGGGCGATGTGTACTTTATTGGTGAAGCACAAATGTCGGGGGAGCAATCATCCCCACGATTTGATGAACAAGGTGTAGCCGCTACGTTGTATGCGCTAGCGTCGGCGCAGTCGTGCCGCTTTGGTGCGCAAGCCATCCCTGCAAGCAGCTTAGGGCTCCCCAAAGAGCTGGCTAAGGTGATTGATGGCATGCTGTCAAAAAGTAAGGCTATACGTGATGGTGCTGGTGATTACTTTATGCGTAACATTACAACTATGGCCAAAATGTATTTACCTGAGCTTGATAAAAAACAAAGAAAAGCAGATATCCCTTTTTGGTATGGCAATGACGAGCAGCCCGACACGGTGGTATATAGTTCACGAAAACAGTTTTTACGACAAGCCGATCATAACCAGCAATTACTAGATATAAACGACGCGCAACTTGACCGCTATTATAAAGAGTTTTTGTTTGATACAGGCGATACCGAAAAAGCATTTTTAGCATCAATAAGCCGATTAGCTAAGTACCCTGTAGTAGGTGGGCTTAGTTTTCATTGGAAGGATGAGTCGATGTTTGTTGAATCGTCTTTAATTATGCATGACGAATCATTGGGTGATGCCTTTAGTGATGCTATAAATAACACGGTAATGCTAGCCCAAGCGATTAATCAAAAAGGGTTATTTAAGTGTTGTTTGTTTGATGCCCGTAAAACCATTCAACTAGAGCGAGATGGCACCGGTGCATTTAAGTTTGATAGCCTACCAGAGCTTGAATACGAAGTTGTAAGCATGAAAGCAAACGACATAACCCGCCCGCATTCATACTTTGAAGACGGTAAAGACCCTGATGAGCAACTACAGCTACCTAAAAAAGTTATTAAGTGCGTATTTGAGCTTAACCAAATTCATCATACTGGGTGTATTATTTTTGAAGCACTGCCCGACAGAATGAAGATTCACCATTACTACCGCTTACTCGATTCGAGCAAAGAGATTGAGTTTAAACGTTTACTAAATAAACTTATGCAATACGCGGTAAATATTACGGACGTGGGTGTTGCGGGCTTTATGAAGTTGCCATATAAAAACACTCGTGAGTTTAGTTTATGTGAGCAGCAACAAGAGCATTACTTTCCTAAAAATCCCAAGCTTGTATCTTTATAGAAAGAACCCTTCACTAAAGAGTGTTAAATAACAAGACAAAGATAAAAAGAGCACAAATTGGTTTAACTTGTACTCTTTGCCACTTAATTATTTAGGTAAATATTACTAATTATTAAACACCTTACTAAAGGGCGACGTTGGTGATAGCTCAAATTGATGAGTTAGCTTTTGCGTTTTATTAGTCGCTGTAATTTGATAATGCTGCTTGTGCTCATTGTTACTAAATAGCTTAACGTTAAAGTTAACTTTGGTTAGTTTACTTGGCAAAGAGTAGCGCCCAGTAATGGTTACTTGGTCTATATTGTCGCTTTTATGTTTATGCGACGCTTCTGGGTTTAGCAAAAGTCCGTCAATAGTAAATTTATACTGATGATCCGCTAAATAAACGTTCTTTTTAACTCGCTTAGTTATTAGTTTTTTATGAGCGTTAAACTCAATTATTGACACTTTGCCATCCTTGTTTTCATCAATCCCTTTAAAAGCCGACATAGGGATTGAAAGCACAATAAACACGTTATTATCAACAAAATTCAGCGTACCGTGATCTGCAACCATTAAATGCGCATTTGCTAATGTTGATGTGCTCAATAAGCCCAATGTTGACACACTTAACAGATAATTTTTCATATAAGGCATAGCTTACTCCTAACTAAACTTCGCCTTTAACACAGCGTTGAAAAAACGGGTAAGTGTCTGTTGCGTAGTAGTGATATATCCCATCAGGAAATTCAGGTGTTACGCCAACGCGGCCATTACATTCATCTAAATCACCAGAGCCTGCTACGTATTCCCAATCTTGTGCAAATGTACCTAATGGGTATATATCGGTAGAAGGGCGGTTTGCGCTTACAGATGTTATGTGTTGGTAGCTACCGGTCATTACGGTTAGCGCTGAAGTTGCATCATTTGAGTCTGAATAGCCGTAACGTGCATAAATAGGAAAGCCGTCTGCTGCCCAGCCTATTAGAGTCATAGTGGAGCTATTACCACCTCGCAGTATTACAAAGCCTTCAGGCATACCATGATAGTGATATGTGCCATCGGGTTGTACGTGTGCATTGTTGTCGTCTGTTCCAAAACTAAACGTGTCTTGGCTTAAAGCTTCTATATTCCAATTACCGCTGTTGTCGCCTAAATCGCAATCGGTGCCTGAATCATCGCAACTTCCGCCTGTGCCGGCGTCTATTTTAATGCCGTTAAGTACAACACCTATCATTCCACGAGGGCCACCAAGCATGGTTGCTTGTGTTGTTTCTACAGGCTCAAGTGTGTAGCTTTCATTTACTGATTGTTCAGAAATAGTATTTGGGTTATCGGCATTAGGGAATGTACCTACTTCGTGATCAGGTATGCCATTAGCGACTAAGTCGCGTGTAGTTCCTGTGCATGACCAATCTGCGGCGCTGGTGGCTTGTACTGATTCTGACTCGTTATATTCACTGTAGCTATATTCACAAAGCACGCCTTGGGTTGAGCTACTCGTACCTGTACCGTTATCTAAGGTGGTTGGTGATGAATCTGTAGTTGTTGAGGTATCAACTATGCCTTCTCCACCTCCGCAAGCAACTAACGATGAAACAACTAGAGCCAAGGTGCTTAGCTTTATAGCATTTACCCTATTTGAGTTTTTAATATTAAGTGCGTGTAGTTTCATTGCTGCTTACCTGATCAATTAAGTTACTTAAACAATAATCAGCAATTGTGCAAATAGTGTGTAAACAATGATGACAAATTAGCAATGATGTAAATAGGCGAAGTATTTAAGCTAAGTTGAGATTTAACTTTATTGGATTGTGTTTTATTTTAAAATTTCAAAAAGTTAAACTAATGCAAAAATAGCTAATATAAAAGGTTACCTTAATGGCTAGAACAAAACCTGTAGTGACGTTACAAAGTCACGGTATTTACTCTAAGTGGGACAGCGAAAGTAAAGCATTGCCACAAATAGAGCAATTTACAACAAATGTAATAGCTGAGGTAGATGTTGAGTTTGGTTTAATCGTAAATATTAAAAAGGGTAAAGGCGAAAAGCTTCACTATTGTATATACCATCCAGATATTCCAGACAGTGACGGTGATGTAATGGCCCCCTTTGAAGGTGATGTATACGTTAAAAACAGTGATTGGAACTTTTATTTAGGCGACACGCTTTGGTTGCCAATAGAGAATAAATTGGGTGATTGGCGTATGACGATTGAGCTAAATGGGAAAATTATTGCTGATAAAACTTTTAAGGTGGCATTAGAGGTAGAGCGTACTGAAACAGATTTTTGGAAAAACCGAGGGTATTGATTTCTATTTGTTAGCTATATGGTGTGGATGTAATAAAAATTAATAAAAGAGAGTTGTAGAGCCATTTAAAATAGCTCTACAAAATTAAATTAGCGTGTTTAGTTACCCCAAGGGTTACTAGGATTAGAGCGTTGTTTACGATCGCGAGCACGTTGCTTTGATGCTTTTTTTTCCATAATACGTTTTGCATCACTAAAACTTAACTCACATGGCTCACCAGGTTTATGATCAGCTGGGATCACGCGATCACGTGGCGGTAATTCGTATTGCACATCATCAGGTCTAGGTAAGTTTTTTAGGCGATAAAGGTAAAAGTTATCTACTTTTTCTTGTGCCCATTGTGTTTTACGTAAAAATTTAACCGCTGACTTTATATCAGGATTGTTTTTAAAGCAGTTAAGTTGTAAATAAGCGTGTAGGAGCTCCCACCCGTATTGTTCAACCAGCTCTTCAACCACTTGTTCTAATTTAACGCCTTGCAGTGGATTATTACTGAAAAGTTCTTGGTTGCTCATAGGTGTTGCCTCGTTATTAAAATACAAATTGCATTATAAATTTAATAACTAGGCTTTAACAGAGTAAATAGCTTAACTTTGACAATTAACTACAACACGACCGCGAATTTTGCCTTGCATTAGTCGCTCTGCGTTATCAATGGCGTGTTCTAGTGAAATTTCAGTCGAAATTTTATCTAGGTAATCAGCGCTAACTAATTTTGCTAAACGATCCCACGCTTCAATTCTGTCGGCTTTAGGGCGCATTACGCTATCAATGCCTATTAGTGATACACCACGTAATATAAATGGGGCAACTGAGGCAGGTAAATCCATGCCTTGGGCAAGTCCGCAGGCGGTTACTACACCCCCATACTTTAGTGATGCACAAATATTGGCAAGTGTATGGCTACCTACTGAATCTATTGCCGCTGCAAAACGCTCTTTTTGTAAAGGCTTACCCGGATTTGAAAGCTCGTTTCTGTCAATTACCTGTTTAGCACCTAACTCTTTTAAATATTTACTTTGATCTAATCGACCCGTAGCTGATGTTACGTTGTAGCCAAGCTGGTTTAATAAATAAATAGCAAAGCTGCCTACGCCACCATTGGCACCTGTTACCAGTATTTCGCCAGATTCAGGGGTTATACCTTGTTTTTCAAGAGCTATAACACTTAGCATAGCTGTATAACCAGCGGTACCTATTTGCATCGCTTGTTTTGGTGAAATACCAGTAGGTAAGGGGATTAGCCAATCGCTATTAAGTGCCGCTTTTTGAGCAAGCCCGCCCCAATGTTTTTCGCCTACACCAAAGCCGTTTAATATTACGTTATCGCCATTTTTAAATTTATCGCTGGTGGAATTTGTAACCGTACCCACTAAATCGATACCTGGCACCATAGGAAAACTGCGTACAACGGGGCCTTTACCAGTAATTGCTAAACCATCTTTATAGTTAAGTGTGCTGTATAGCACGTCGATTGAGACGTTTTCGTTTGGTAAATCACTATTTTCGATAGTCGATAACGAGGCGCTGTAGTTATTATCTTCTTTATTAATAACAATGGCTTTAATTGGGTTACTCATAGGATATCCTTTTAGACCGATCGTCTTTTAATTGATAAATAAAAACGCATTAGGTTAGTAATGCGCGTAAAAACATTTCTGTATACAAAGTAAGTGGGGTATTTGATTTTGTGAGCTTGGCGCGCATAACCGCACCTTCCCAGCCAATCCAAAAGTACTCACTCATCAATTTTGTATTTACATGGCTTGCAATAGTGCCTTGTTGCTTAGCTTGGTTTAAGCAAACCTCTACATGGTTTTGCCAAGCGGTGTAGCTTTGCATTAATCTGGTTTTAAACTCATCACTTAAATGATTAAGCTCTTGATTTAAGTTACCTACTAAACAGCCACGTTTGTAATCGTATTTTTTCATCCCTTTAATTGCGCTTTGGGTAAAATTAACGATTCGCTCAAGTGGGGGAACATCTTCTTGCTGTAGGTAGTGGGTAAGCTTTGCAATAAAGTAACTGTCGTATGCATCAACTAGGGCAATGCCGTAGGCTTCTTTACTTTTAAAGTAATGATAAAAAGAGCCTTTAGGTACAGCCGCTTTTTTTAAAATAGTATCGAGCCCCGTGGCGCTAAAGCCAAACTCAGTTAATGTTTCTAGGCCCGTGCGAATAAGTAACGCTTTGGTATCGGCGTTCTCTCTGGCTATTTTAGGTGGGCGACCACGGCGTATTGGTGTTGATGTATTTTTGTTCATGTACGTATATTAGACCGATCGACTTTAAATAATCAAGTATAATATTAAATTGTTTAAAAAGAATGCAAATCGGGTGAATAAAAATAACCGAAATAAAAGTGTAACGATTACATTTTTGTTTGGAACTTAGTCAATATTAGTCGGTCACAATTAAAGCACATAAGTGCTTTTTAGCGATTATTAAGTCGCATTTTATTTAGCATAAAACCGGTCAAATTAAATGTTGTATGACCACTTACTTTTTTAAATGTTAATTCATTTTTGCATCAGCAGCTTAGTTAAAGTCAAACAATTTAATTGCTTTTACGATTTGAATTTTACATTTTTATTAACTATTCATTAAATGTAGATTTCACTAATGCTACACAATATATAAATAAAAAGGTGAGGATATTACCGATGAAGAGACAGAAAAGAGATCGTTTAGAAAGAGCTCATTCTCAAGGTTTTAAAGCAGGTTTAGCAGGTCGCTCAAAAGAGCTATGCCCTTATCAACAAGTAGATCCCAAATCAGAGTGGTTAGGAGGTTGGCGTGAAGCGATTGAAAACCGCAACATGTACAAAACCTAAAATCAATAATCGAATTTAAGCAAAAAGGCCTCCACGTTGGAGGCCTTTTTGTACGCATTTAAAAATTAAAACGCGCTAGTGTCTTGGAACAAGCCCACTTTTAAATCTTTTGCTTCGTAAATTACTCGGCCATCTACTTCTACAGTGCCATCTGCAACGCCCATGAACAATTTACGTTTAATTACGCGTTTCATTACAAGGCGGTAAGTTACTTTTTTATTAGTTGGTAAAATTTGGCCAGTAAATTTAACTTCACCCACACCTAGCGCACGGCCAAGACCAGGGCCACCAGACCAACCTAAGTAAAAACCAACTAGTTGCCACATAGCATCTAAGCCTAAACAACCTGGCATTACTGGGTCGCCTTTAAAATGACAATCGAAAAACCAAAGGCTAGGGTCAATATCAAGCTCAGCAACAATTTCGCCTTTCCCATGAATACCGCCATCAGCTGTAATAGAGGTAATGCGATCCATCATTAACATGTTGTCACTTGGTAAACGGCAGTTACCTTCACCAAACATTTCACCTTGACCACACAGGATCAACTCTTCTTTTGTATAGCTATTTTTAGGTTCCATAACACTTATCTTCGCTTAGAAATTGCCAAGTACTTTAGCGTACACTTGTACGCTAAACAACTCGGAGCAGTTAAAAAATCAAAATATTGCATATTAAATCATCAATCAATCAACGCGATTGGTTTTTGCACTATAAAACCGCGCAATTACAATCAGAAATCATTATAATTAACGCTGTCTTATAACCAGTCTAAAGGAAGTTTATGATCCTTTTTGTTAACTCACTAACTGTGATTGATTTTTCTTACTTATGTAACAAACGCGGCGCCGTTGGCGAGAGCTGGATTGTTGATTTAACTTTGCACGGTAAACTTAACGAAGAGTCTATGGTTTTAGACTTTGGTTTAGTTAAAAAGCAAATTAAAGGCATTATAGATGAGTGTATTGATCACCGTTTAGCAATTCCTACAGGGCTTAATGGCACTGTATCTGAATTTGACGAGCATAAAACACTCGACTGTACATTTGGTGAAAATAATCACTTAGCTATGAGCGCTCCTCATCAAGCTTATTGTATGATTAACGCAGACGAAGTAACTGTTGAATCGGTTACCGAATTTTTAATTGCGACTATTTTACCGAAGCTACCAGATAACATTGAAAAAATTGAGCTGTCTCTTAAGCCTGAACACAGCCAAAGTTTTTACTATCATTACAGCCATGGTCTTAAAAAGCATGACGGTAATTGCCAGCGTATTATTCATGGGCATCGTTCTCAAATTGGTATTAGCCTAGATGGTATCTCTATGCCGCGCTTGCAAAAAGAATGGTCTCAAAAGTGGGAAGATATTTACTTAGCCACCAGTGAAGATCAAATTAACGCAGCTGATTTAAAACACATACCAGCCAGAGCGGGTGATGTATGTTTTGCTTATACATCGGCACAAGGCTATTTTGAAATGGCTATAAGCGAGTCTCGTTGCGACATTTTGCCAGTAGATACCACTGTAGAATGTATTGCTGAACATGTAGCTGGCCAAATTAAAGCCCAATACCCAGAAAAAGCAGTGAAAGTAACGGCTTATGAAGGTGTTGGAAAAGGATCGATTAGTTATGTTTAAAACACTTTTAGCAACAGCGCTTGTTGCCTCTGCTAGCTTTAGTGCTATGGCGCTTGAGTTAAAAGGACATTTAACACAAGGCGGTTTAGTTACTGGAAAGCTAGAAAACGCTAAATCAGTAAGCTTAGATGGCAAAAACTTAAAACTTTCACCAAAGGGTGACTTTGTATTTGGTTTTGGTCGTGACGCTGAAACTACTCATACTTTAAAATGGGTAGATAACAATGGTAAATCGCATTCACAGCCAATAGCTATCACTAAGCGCGAATATAAAATTGATAAAATTACCGGCGTAGCTAAAAAATATGTCTCTCCGCCAAAAGAAGTTAGTGCGCGTATAAGCCGCGAAGCAGTTGCTGTACGAAAAGCCAGAGAAGTAGACTCTGATTTATTGTACTTTTTAGATCCTGTTTTAAAGCCTGCAGAAGGGCGCATATCGGGTGTTTACGGTAGTCAGCGCTATTTTAATGGCGAGCCACGTCGTCCGCACTTTGGCTTAGACATTGCCAATAAAACAGGCTCTCCTGTTTACGCGCCTATAAGTGGTACCGTGGTATTTGCTGAACCTGATTTATACTACTCAGGCGGTACATTAATTATTGATCATGGCCATGGTATTACCTCAACTTACATTCATTTGAGTAAGCTTGATGTAAAAGTGGGTGATAAAATTGAGCAAGGTAACAAAGTGGCTGAAATTGGTGCAACAGGGCGTGTAACGGGTCCTCACCTAGATTGGCGTTTTAACTGGAAAGGCGAACGCCTTGATCCTGCATTACTAATGCAAGATACATTAGCAAACAAAAAGTAGAGATTATGACTGACGTAAATCGCGATGCAATAATTGCTCAGCGTATTGAAGACTCAACCACATCGGTAACTAAAACCGTGTTTCCAGGGCGTACTAATCATCACAATACTTTATTTGGTGGTGATGCACTGGCGTGGATGGATGAAGTGGCATTTATAGCAGCGACTCGTTTTTGCCGTAAGCCTTTGGTAACTATATCTTCTGATAGAGTTGACTTTAAAGAGGCCATACCAGCAGGTACTTTTGCAGAGTTAATAGCTAAAGTAGTGCATGTAGGTAACACCAGCTTAAAAGTTGATGTCGATATATTATTAGAAACTATGCACAAAGACGATAAGCATTCAGCCATTAGTGGCAGCTTTACGTTTGTTGCAGTTGATGATAACCACAGACCGACTCCGGTAGTATGCGACAAAATGATTTATGGTTTTGATTAACATAAAGCTTTAAATATACGGTAGAGTAAATTTATATAAGCACCAATTAAGGTGCTTATATAAAACCAGAAAAAGAACACATCATACTAAATATTTATTAGGTATAACCTCAACAACATAGTTTGTATTAACTAAAAGAAAGTAATCAAACTGGGGGGAATTGACAGGGGTGAGAGTTGTTGGATTTGGATACTAAAAAGGTATGCTTTTAACATACCTTTTAGTTATATTTAGCTTTTAATTACATTTACTAATACTTATATAAATACTTTTTAAAGCACCATTGCTGCAATCCAGCCAAATATTAGCAGCGGAATGTTAAAGTGAATAAACGTTGGAATAACAGAGTCTTTAATGTGGTCGTGCTGGCCATCGGCATTTAAACCCGATGTTGGGCCAAGCGTTGAATCTGAAGCAGGAGAGCCTGCATCACCTAAAGCGCCCGCAGTACCAACAAGCGCAGCGGTAGCCATAACAGAAAACCCAAGGTCTAAACATAAAGGAACAAACAAAGTTGCAATAATAGGCACTGTTGAAAACGAACTGCCAATTCCCATTGTAATTAATAACCCGACTAACAAAATAACACCGGCGGCAAGGGGTTTATTACCATCAAAAAGGGTGGCTGCGCTGTGTACTAAGCTTGCTACATCGCCAGTGGCTTGCATAACCGATGCAAAACCTTGTGCCGATATCATAATAAAGCCAATCATGGCCATCATCGCAACGCCTTTACTAAATACGTCGCCGTTTTCTTCCCACTTAACTACACCAAAAACACTAAATATCATTACACCTACTAAGCCACCTAAAATCATTGAGCCACTTAGGTTTTGTGCAACAAGTGAGGCAAGTACTGCAAAAAGCCCTACGATCATTACTTTTTTAGGCTTTTCTACTTCAGCCGATTTACTCACAGTTGTTAATGGGAGCTCGGTGTATTCGCGGCGTTTTTTGTAGGTAATAAATACCGCAATAAGTAATCCAATAAACATACCTAATGCAGGAATTATCATCGCCACAGGGACTTGGGTATTTACAATGTCTAGGCCGTTATCAACTAGGTTTTTGTGCAAAATAGAATATAAGTAAATCCCCCCAAAACCATATGGCAGCACCATATAAGACGTTGCTAATCCAAATGTTAAAATACACGCTATAGCACGCCTGTCTAATCTTAGCTGATTAAAAACAACGAGTAACGGCGGGATTAAAATAGGAATAAACGCTATGTGTACAGGGACTAAGTTTTGCGAAGAAATTGCACAACCTAAAATAATTAATAAAATGAAGTAACTTAAAAATGTTTCATTACCGCTGCCTTTTGCATTTACTTTAGCAAGTAGCTTATCAGCGAGAATGCGTGTTAAACCCGACTTAGAAATAGCAACGGCAAACGCGCCGAGCATAGCATAACTTAGTGCAATTTCAGCTCCAGCTGAAAGGCCAGAATTAAACGCATCAACACTTTCTTTTATGCCCAAGCCAGCAGTAAGACCTGCAACTAACGCGCTTATGATCATGGCAACAATGACGTTAACGCGAGCCAGAGATAGCCCGAGCATTAAAATAACGCCTATAACAACAGCATTCATAGTATTCTCTATTTGGAAATTTTAATTAATTTTATCAGATCTTTAGCCTGAGTTTTACGCTCTTTCGTAAAAGGTTTTTTACCATAGCGTACTTGGTTAAATAACTGCCTAAAAGTGCTTATAGATTGTGCAGAACGAGGAAGTTGATCAGCAAAAAAATCTAACTGCTGACTCGGTGTTAAATTATCGGGTGTATTTATTTTTTGTTTTTTAGCCCATGCTTTTACTTCATAAAACTCTTTAACCATAGGCGCTAATTTAGCTGGGCGTTTTGGTAAGTTTAAATAGATAAAATAACCTATAAAACAAAAACCAGCTGTTAGTAAAACCATTAATGGTACAAGCCAAATATTTTTACTACCAAAAATTGATTTTAAAAAATCATTTTGTTTTTCTTCGTCAAAACCAAGTACCCAGCTAGACCATTGATAATCGAGGTTTTCAAGTTCCAACCTTAACCAATTAATAGCGGGGAAATTACTTAAACTCACTAAACCAAAATCAAGGTTACTTTTAAATTCGTCATTCAGCTCTTCGTTTTGCGAAAGTGAGCCATTTAAACGCTCTGGTGCAACAACGGCGGTTGCATCAAAAATAACCCAACCTTCGTTTTGTAAATATACTTCTACCCAAGCGTGTGCGTCGTATTGGCGAACAGTGAGCGTATTATTATCTTGATTTAATTCGCCACCTAAATAGCCACTTACTAGTCGAGCGGGTATACCTGCGGTTCTAAAAATGTACGCAGCGGCACTGGCATAGTGGCCACAAAAGCCACGTTGATTATCAAATAAAAATTGATCTATGGTGTTATCGCCGCTCATAGGCGTGGGTGTTAATGTGTAAGTAAATCCCGTACCTGCAAAGTACTGTAATAAGCTATTGTAAAAATCGCGGTCAGAATGTGTATTTTGCTTTAAGTTTTTAGCAAGTGATGATGTTTTTACATTCTTTTTGTTGGAGAGGTATTTGTAGCGTTTTTCTTCAAATTCGCCAAGCGGTAAAGCTGTGAAGTTAAAGCTATTTACATCGTATTGTAAGTTTTTAGCTTGGCGACTTTTTTTACGCAATAAACCTAGCGAATTACCTTCAACATTTGGTGAGTTACTACTGGAATACGCTAAACCATAGAGCCATTTTTGTGTAGCAGGCTCTGCAATAACTGAGTAGCTTGCAATAAGTTGCTCATCATTTTCGCTCTGCGTATTTGTTTTTACATTATTATATTTTAAAAAGTCAGACGTAAGCCACGCATTACCATTAAACTCATCATGGACTATTGCTCGCCAATAATAAGGCGCTACAGGTTTTTCTTCGTTAAATTTAGCTCTAAACACAAGTTCATCTGAGTTTGAAAGCTTTGCAATATCGAATGGATCGACCTGTTCAGAAAGCCCTGTTTTAGCAAGCTTAGGCCCAGGAAGCTGCCAAAAGGCGGGCATTTTTGGTAAAAAAAGCAGTAAAAATATAGCTAAAGGAAGCGCTAAAAGTAGCAATTTACCACTTTGCTTAGAGGCGATTTTTAAATTATGTTTGGACTCGAGTAGGCCAAGTACTGCAAAGTTTAATATGTATAAACAACTTACAGTTAAAGTCGTTAAAATGCTTTGGTTAAATAAATACACCGATGAGAGTGAAAAAAACGTAAGCGTTGTAATTACATGATAGTGTTTTTTGGTTTTAGCCTGTAGCAGCTTAAATAAACTAGCAAGTAGCAGCATGGCCACAAATAAAATAACCGTATCCGACATGCCTACTGTGTAGAGCATTAAACCTAGTGACACACCTGCGAGTATATTTGCCAGCCAAGCATTTGGCTTTGGTTTATTACTTAGCGTTATGTAAAAGTTCCATGCACAAATAAGTGTAAGTACACCAACAAAAACAAGCGGTAAATGTGATACAAAAAATACAATCAAACATGCATATATAAAAGACAGCGAATAATTTATTACTTTTTCGTTTTTAAGTATGTCCATTACACATCACCATTAAATGAGCATAATAATTCTAAGCATTGCTGCTTATGATGCTGTCCGGTATTTGTATTTATTGTTTTATTCGGTAGCTTTAACATAAAAGGGGTGTTTTTCTCGGTTGCTTCACACACTAAAAAGCATAACTGGCTTAAGCGCTGTTCTGTATCTCCATTCATTAACGTAAAATCGAAGAGCGCATTTGCTATTTTAAAGTCTACAAACTCTTTTACTAACAACTGCTGAGTTTTTGCGTAATGCTTCCACGACACTCTTTGCAACCCCATTTCAGGTAAATGTGGGATAAGAGACTCAAACTCTTCGCTACCAGATTGTGTAGAAATACCTTTATCGGCTTGCTCATCAAGCATAGAAACATGCGCATCACTGTGTACTTGTTCAAGCGACGGGTATACAAATATATCTTCTTGTAATTGAATGTAGCTCCAAACAGTCATCAAACCAAAGGGATAGTTACTCGCTATTTTAATACGTTGCACTGAGTACTTACCGCGTGAGCTGTAGGGTAAGTTGAGTGTAAGTAACTGAGGTTTACTATCAACTTGGCCGGTATGTTTGTGAGTTTGCTCACTATCTTGATATGTTAAATTAATAGATTTGGTAACAGAAGGGCTTTGTAATTCAAATATAATACTCGGTTTTTGAGGAGCGTAGCTGTTAAATGCATCTTTAAATTTAACTGTTAAGCCTTTAGCGTTACTGTAGCCCATTAATACAGCAATAATCATTACCACAAACATAAGATAAGACATTATTAAAATTAAATTATTTTGATAATTAATGCCCATTACAAAGTTTAAAATAGCAACAATTACAAAGTACCAACCGAGGGAAGATGGCAATACATAAATTGTTCTGTGTTCAAGTGTAATTGAGTTTTTTAAATGTTTATTTTTTAATAACTTATTAAATACACTTTGCTTAAATGACTTAAATAAAGAAGGGCGCTTAGCTGTTTTTTTTGGCATAAAAATTTATACCGGGACTAAAACGTTTTTTAAAATATCATTTACTTGCGCTTCACCTGACTCGTTATGCAAACCTAATCGATGCTGACACACACTTGCAAATACAGCTTGGACATCTTCTGGCATTACAAAATCACGACCATCAATAAAGGCCCACGACCTAGCCGCTTTAGCCAGAGCCATACTAGCACGAGGTGATAACGATGATGCAAAAGCGTTGCTTGTGCGTGTGTAATTAACAAGCTCTATAATGTAGTCAATAACCGGGCTACTTAAAGTAATTTGGCTTATCTGGGTTTGAATTGCCGCTAACTCTTGTTGGTTAATACGCTTAGGTAATTGGCTGTAATCTCGTTTTTGCATATTCAAAATTAAGCGTTTTTCGGCTTCTTTAGGTGGAAAACCTAAGCTAATACGCATTAAAAAACGGTCTAATTGCGACTCAGGTAACGGATAGGTACCTGATTGGTAAAGCGGGTTTTGTGTTGCAATCACAAAAAATGGATTTGGCAGCGTATATTTTTTTCCATCAACTGTTACTTGTTGCTCTTCCATTGCTTCAAGCAACGCACTTTGTGTTTTGGGCCCTGCGCGGTTTATTTCATCAGCTAAAACAACTTGGCTAAAAATAGGGCCTTTATGAAACGTAAAACTGTGCTCGGTAGAATTAAATACATTAGTACCCAAAATATCGGCAGGCAGAAGATCACTGGTAAATTGTATACGCTGATACGATAAACCTAACACAGCTGACAATGCATGAGAAAGAGTGGTTTTTCCCATGCCAGGCAAATCTTCAATGAGTAAATGCCCTTCGCTAAATAAGCATGTAAGTGCCAGTTTTATTTGTTGTTGTTTACCAAATATAACACTCGAAAGATCTTCTATAATCGCAGTAACAGTACTATGCATGCTAACCTTTCTATCATTCTATTATTTCAAGACGCTTCATTACAGTGTCTACTTTTTTTGTATTGAAAGGTTTTGCAATAAAACCTTTAGCGCCCATTTCCCACGTGTTTTGTACGTTTTCGAGACTATTGTGGCCCGAACACATAACAACATGAGTGTGCGGGTAAGCACTATTAATGTATTCCAATATCTCTGCACCGTTAGAGTCCGGTAAATCTACATCTACAAATATAACGCCTGGCGGTTTATTGTCCATAATAGGTTTGGCAGAGCTAAAATCAGCACTTTCTAATATATCTTCAAACCCTAAGTCCGTTAAAATTTGGTTTAGATAATCACGAATTTCCTTAACGTCATCAATAATGAGGATGGGCTCTAGCGGGCGAACAAATTCCATATGTAGGTTACTTCTATTTTGAATACATCTAAGTGCTTTAATACTAAGCTAACCCCATCATAAGCTCAAGAACGTTACTTAAAAAACACTAATAAATAAACTGTTTATAGGTTGCCAAACAGCCTATTTTTAAAGGATTACCTGCTTTTATGTCTTCTACTAACTTATATTTTTATTAATTGTATTGAACAATAATGACGTATTCATAAGAAATCCCTTAATCCAATACAACATTCCATCAAAATTTGATGTAACAAATTTGCTACTTAACTTATTGATTCAAAGATATTTACATATAAATTCGATTTTTTGTAAACGTTTTGTAATAAAAAATCGTTGACCTTCTAAATTCATTCTGTGATTATGCTCAGCAGATGGGCTTATGCTCACAAATGCAATTTCATTAACCATTTAATGTTTTGCTCAGCCAGCCTCATCTATACACACTGAATTAATACCAATTTCATTAAATGAAAATGCAATTTAATAAAGTTGGCATCACACACCACACTAAATAAAGAGCTTATTATGTTGAATAATAAAAAGACTAAATTTGCAATTTCTCTCATAGCGGCAGCTATGGCTACATCGGCTCCAGCACAGGCTGATATTTCTGAATATTTAGATCGCGTTGACGTAGACTTTTTACTAATGCAAAACTTTCAGTCAATTCAGGCTAAAGAGGGTGCATTTCGTCCAGAAGATGAAGAACAAGAATCAGGATTTGGGCGTATTAGAGCAAATCTAATGCTTAAATTTCATATTAACGAGTTCATTACTGCCGATATAGATATTGCAGAAGAGCCTAATGACTTTGGTGGCGAAGATCGTGACTTTTCATTTCACAACGATTTTGCAGGTGTTGAATTTGACTTACTAGGTCTTTATGGCACACCAAAAGAAAATGCAAATTTAACACTGCGTTTAGGTAACATTGGTGGGTCACCTTTTCAATTTAAAGGCTTTCAAGACGGCGCAGATAACCAAAGTAATGCACTTATTGGTAATGGTATTACCGATTACGCAACCGCAGAAAACGGTGCACAGCTAAGTTACAGCGAAACTTTCGATAGTGGTGTAGTACGTGCTTATAATGTTACAGGTCACATTACGACTTCAAGTTTCGGTGAAGCCTTTCAAGAAGATAGAGGTTACAACTACCGACTTCAAGGTACTCTAGAATTTGAAGGTGGCTTTAAAGCAGGTTTAAACTTATTAAAAGCCAATCAAGGCGACCAGTTACGTTTTGAAAATGGCGTAGCAAGTCTTGATGGTGTAACCACAACAAACTATCGCTTTGGCGATGGTGAAAACTATAATTTCTCAGCGTCACCTTCGAATGAGCGTGACACCCACGTTGGCGCAATGCCAGGGCTTGAGCAATCAATCATCCAGCTTAACTTAGCTTATCAACCATCTGACGAAACTAGCTTAATTTTTATGGTTGGTAAATCATCTGATGACTACACATTCGCAGATGCCGCTGGTAATGCAGTTGCCGGTATTACCTACTTTGGTACAAACGGTATAGCAGATGAAAATGGCACTACTTTTGATTCAAACAGTGTAATAGAAGGCGACTCATCGGTTGAGTACTTCGTGTTTGAAGCACAACAATATATTATTCCTAAAAAGCTATATGTAGCGGCTCGTTATGCAGAGGCCGAAAACACTTCCGACTTAATTGAACAAACAGACAACACAGTAGAGCGTATTCAAGTAGCCGCAGGTTACTGGTTTAACGATAAAACGCTTTTAAAAGTTGAGTATGTTAACCAAGAAGAAGGGGTTAATTCGGGCGGCCAAATCGGTAAAGGATTTGACGGCTTCACTTCTGAAATATCTGTTAGATTTTAAATCATTATCCAACTAGTCTAACTATTTATACAAAGGACCTAAAAAGGCACTTTGCGGGCAGTTTTATGCGTTAAAACTGCCATAAATAGAATTGGTAATAGATTGAAATTTAATAGCACTTGTTAAAACATAACGTGTATGGGGAATACCCGATGAAAAATCAATTAATTATGCTCGCGTGTGGCTTTATAAGCATGGGCGCTGCGGCAAAAGAAACAATTACAATAGCGACTGTTAACAATGGTGACATGATCACCATGAAAGAATTAAGCAGTGACTTTACCAGCCAAAACCCTGATATAGATCTAAAATGGGTCACTCTAGAGGAAAACATCCTTCGCCAACGTGTCACTACCGATGTTGCAACAAAAGGCGGCCAATACGATGTTATGACCATAGGTACTTATGAAGTACCAATTTGGGGCAAACAAAATTGGTTAAAAGAGTTAGATAATTTAGGTGAAAACTACGATTTAGACGATTTAATTCCGGCAATTCGAAGCGGTTTAACGATTAACGACAAGCTTTATGCTGCGCCATTTTATGGCGAAAGCTCAATGGTTATGTACCGCACTGACTTAATGGAAAAAGCAGGGCTGACAATGCCTAAGGCCCCAACATGGGACTTTATACGTAAAGCTGCTAAAGCGATGACAGATAAAAAAGAAGGTGTTTATGGCCTTTGTCTACGTGGTAAAGCAGGTTGGGGCGAAAACGTTGCGCTTATTACATCAATGGCTAATTCGTTTGGTGCGCGTTGGTTTGATGAAAATTGGAAGCCACAGTTTAATACCCCAGAGTGGGAAAATACCCTTCAGTATTATGTCGATGTGATGAAAGAATCTGGTCCTGCTGGCTCATCTGCAAACGGTTTTAATGAAAATCTTGCACTATTTCAAACCGGAAAATGTGGTATTTGGATTGATGCAACCGTTGCAGGCGCATTTGTTACTAACAAAAAAGACTCAGAAGTTGCCGATAAAGTAGGGTTTGCACTTGCGCCAGATAACGGTCTAGGTAAACGCGGTAACTGGTTATGGTCTTGGACTTTAGCCGTACCGGCAAGCAGCAAAAAACCAGATGCCGCAATGAAATTTATTAGCTGGGCAACATCTAAAGAATACACTCAACTTGTAGCCAACAAAAAAGGTTGGGCAAAAGTACCGCCAGGTACACGTAAATCACTTTACAGTAATCAAAAGTACATGGATGCAGCACCGTTTGCACAAATTACCTTAGATTCTATTCAATCTGCAGATCCTAAAAATCCAACCGTTAAACCAGTGCCTTATGTAGGTATTCAGTTTGTTGCTATTCCTGAGTTTCAAGGAATTGGTACAGCTGTTGGGCAACAATTCTCAGCAGCATTAACTGGCCAAATGACCGTTAAACAAGCGCTCAGTACGTCTCAGCACCTCGTTGAGCGAACAATGCGTAAAGCTCGCTATCCTAAATAGCATGTAATGGGCGGGTAAGTACTCAAACTTACCCAATATTTTATGTCAATTCTATTTACTTGTTAGTTATAAACACTATCAAGGGTTTCTGATTTTCACTTGATAGTTAACAAGTAAATAGAATTGGCTTTTTTAAGGTCACCTTTATGGCAACAACTAACTCGCGCACGCTTGCTCGGTTTATGCTTCTTCCTAGTGTAATTTTATTACTTGCTTGGATGATAGTTCCGCTGTGTATGACACTGTATTTTTCATTTATTGATTACAACTTACTCGTTCCAGGGGATAAAGAGTTTGTAGGCTTTTTAAACTATGAATTTTTTCTAACTGATCCGGCTTTTTTTGAATCATTTTTTAACACGCTTTACCTAGTAACTGGGGTTTTACTTATCACTATTTGTGGTGGTATTGGCTTAGCTATTTTACTAGACCAAGCAATATGGGGACGAAATTACGTTCGCATTATGGTACTAGCCCCATTTTTTGTAATGCCAACTGTGTCGGCATTGGTATGGAAAAACATGCTAATGAACCCAGTTAATGGCTTATTTGCACATTTCGCGATTTGGCTTGGCTTTGAACCTATCGACTTTTTTGCTCAAATGCCGTTATTTTCAATCATCATAATTGTGTCTTGGCAGTGGTTACCGTTTGCAGCGTTAATACTACTAACTGCTATACAATCATTAGACCGTGAACAATTAGAAGCGGCTGATTTAGATGGAGCTGGGCCATTTAGTAAGTTTTTTTACATCGTTTTGCCGCACTTATCGCGCGCTGTAACCGCTGTTATTTTAATCGAAACTATATTTTTACTGTCAATCTTTGCTGAAATATTAGTTACAACCAGCGGTGGTCCTGGTTATTCGTCGACCAATATAACGTACTTAATTTACACGCAATCACTACTTCAATTTGATGTAGGCGGTGGTTCGGCAGGGGGCATAGTTGCAGTTATTATTGCAAATATAGTCGCTATATTTTTAATGCGCTTAATTGGCAAAAACTTGGAGGGTTAATTATGACTATAAAAAATAGCCGTCGTTCCAAACTAATTTATACCATTGCTGCATGGACAATAAGCGGCATGATTTTCTTTCCAATTTTATGGACGTTAATCACCAGCTTTAAAACGGAAGCTGAAGCAATTTCAGCAAGTCCAAGCTTATATGCGTTTGATTGGACGCTCGAAAATTACCGAGATGTACTGTCGCGTTCGCCATACTTTAACCATTTTTGGAACTCTGTAGTTATATCGCTAGGTTCAAGTTTGCTGGGTTTATTAATTGCTGTACCTGCAGCTTGGTCTATGGCTTTTGTACAAACTAAAAAAACTAAGCATTTATTAATGTGGATGCTTTCTACCAAAATGTTACCGCCAGTAGGCGTACTTATTCCGATTTATTTATTGTTTCGTGACTTTGCGTTACTCGATACAAAATTAGGTTTAGTAATTGTAATGACACTCATTAACTTACCAATAATGGTATGGATGCTGTACACCTACTTTAGAGAAATACCAAACGAAATACTTGAAGCTTCACGTATGGATGGCGCAACTATTGGTGAAGAAATATTCCATGTTTTATTACCAATAGCCTTACCGGGTATAGCCTCAACGCTATTGTTAAATGTTATTTTGTCGTGGAACGAAGCATTTTGGACACTTATTTTAACCGCTGCGAATGCTGCACCTTTAACGGCATTTATTGCCAGTTACTCAAGCCCTGAGGGGTTATTTTACGCTAAGTTATCGGCAGCATCTGCCATGGCCATTGTGCCAATTTTAATACTTGGTTGGTTTAGTCAAAAACAATTAGTGCGTGGATTAAGTTTCGGCGCAGTAAAATAGGAGAATACACATGGGCAGCATCACACTAAAACAAGTCACTAAAAACTTTGATGAAGTTAACGTAATTAAACCACTCGACTTAGAAATTAAAGACGGTGAGTTTATCGTATTTGTTGGGCCATCAGGCTGTGGTAAATCTACATTACTTCGTATGATCGCAGGTCTTGAAGATACCACCAGTGGTAATATAGAAATTGACGGCATTGACGCTACAAAAACACCGCCTGCAAAAAGAGGCTTAGCAATGGTGTTTCAGTCCTATGCGTTATATCCGCATATGACCGTGCGTAATAATATTGCTTTTCCTTTAAAAAGAGCCAAAGTTAGCCCTGCAGAAATCGAAAGTAAAATTGCTAACGCCGCTAAAATTCTTAATTTGACCGATTATTTAGACCGAAAGCCTGGGCAATTATCGGGCGGTCAGCGTCAGCGTGTAGCGATAGGGCGTGCAATTGTACGTCAGCCTTCGGCATTTTTATTTGACGAACCGCTTTCAAATCTTGATGCGTCACTACGTGTAAATATGCGTTTAGAAATATCTGAATTACATAAAAGTTTAGCTACAACAATGATTTATGTTACGCACGATCAGGTTGAAGCTATGACAATGGCAGATAGAATCGCGGTATTTAATGCCGGTATTATTGAACAGGTAGGCACACCTTTAGAGCTTTATAAAAACCCAGTAAACAAATTTGTAGCTGGTTTTATTGGCTCTCCAAAAATGAACTTTATAGATGCTCCACAAAATGAAGATGCGAATGTTAGTTGTATTGGTATACGACCAGAGCATATAACACTCTCTACTGAGCAAGGAAATTGGGCTGGTACTGTCGGTGTAATTGAACATTTAGGATCGGAGAGCTTTTTACATATAAATATTGAAGGCAAAGGGACCGTAACAGTAAAAGCAGATGGTGATTGTCCGTTAAAATATGGCGACAGTATTTATCTAAGCGCACCGGCTGATAAAGTATTAAAGTTTGATAATAACGGTTTAACAATTCGCTAGAGCCAATCTTTAATTACCTTAAATAGCACCTTTATAAGGGTGCTATTAACTAAATTCTAATTACATAATCCTATGAAACCTAGGTATTTTTTATTAAGGAATGGTATATTTACAACTATAAATAACAAAAACGTTATTGATAAATAGATACTCCAAAATTAATAAAATAATTTACATAGCAGCACATATAATTAAAATTATGTAATGAAAATAAGGACTTAGTTTTCCTTCTATTTTAAGAGGTTTACGTGGTAAAGCTATCAAATACAGAAATTAGAAAGCTAGATGATGCAGCCAGAGCAGGGTGGTTATATTATGTTGGCGGTAACACACAAGATGAAATTGCTAAAAAGCTAAATATATCTCGTCAATCTGCACAAAGAATGGTCGCATTATCTGTGAGCCAAGGATTAATTAAAGTTAGACTAGACCACCCGATTGCCAAATGTATGGATTTAGCTGAAAAATTAAAAAGCCGTTTTGGGTTAGATTCGTGTGAAGTTGTACCGAGTGATCCCTCAGAACCATCATCTACATTAGGTTTGGCTCAAGCTGGCGCGGCAGAAATAGAACGTCATTTAAAATCAGAACAACCCAAAGTACTTGCTATGGGAACCGGTCGAGTTTTACGTTCATGTGTGGATGAGCTAAGAACCGTTGATTGTCCGCAACATAAAATTGTAGCCATGCTAGGTAATATGGCTTTGGATGGATCGGCTTCACCTTATGATGTTGTAGTAAGAATGGCCGAACACACCAATGCAAAACATTATCCAATGCCATTGCCAGTTTTACCAAGAAGCATTGAAGAAAAAGAACAGTTACACGCACAACAAAATATTACCGGTAATTTGAAACTTGCTAAAGATGCCGATGTAACATTTGTGGGTATTGGTAGCTTAGGTGAAAAGTCGCCATTACATATAGATGGTTTTATTGATGCGCAAGAACTTAAAGAGCTACAAGATCTTGGTGCTGTTGGTGAAATGATTAGTTGGGTGTTTGATAAAAACGGTAAGCTTTTAGATTGCACAGTTAATCAGCGTGTAGCAAGTACGCCATTAAAAACAAATGCTAACAAACAGATTTATGCGATAGCTGCTGGAGAAGAAAAAGTGTTAGCCATTTTGGGCGCAGTAAGGTCAAACATGATCAGTGGATTAATTACTAACGAATATACAGCTGAGCGTCTACTTAGTATTGATTAAACAAATTGATAAATAAAGTATCTGTATTAGTAATACTAGTTATTGTAATAAAAACACTTAATGTCCGATACCGTCTAGTATTGGACATAGTAAGGGCGCATTTAAGCGCTCTTTCTCTATATACATTAACTACCTATAATTTATATTATGTTAAATAGAATAAATAAATACATAATTAAGTTACTCACCTTCATTAATTAACGTATAAACGCGATATTTTGACTATTTAATAAGCATTAACCTACTTATTTTAAAAATTAATGTTTTGCCTCTTTTCGCTATTTGTTACTTAATCATATAAAAATACCGCTTGGTTATTAATATAATCAAGCGGTATTACAATGGTTGCCTATTCGCTACTTTACTCAATAAAACTTAACGTATTGAAATAAATAGCTTTTTAATAAGGCTAGTAATTAACTAGAATGTTTTATCATTCATAAATTCATTAATAAGCTCAGACACTTTATCTGGATGTTCATCAATAACCCAATGTGCGGCTTTATCTATCCAAACCAATGACGAATTTGGAATTGCTTCTTCTAACATTGGTGCATACTTTGGCTTTTGAAACTTGTCTTCTTTACCCCATATTATGAGTGTTTCATGAGGTAAGCTTTTAAGATCGCCTGTAATAGCTTCGGTATATTCTTTATTGAGTCTGCGCATGTTACTAAATAAAGCGGCTTTTCCTTTTTCATTACTCCATGGTGTTAAGTATATTTTCATCAACTCTTCAGTCATTACGTTCGAGTAGTAAACACCTTTGGGCATGAAATCTCTTAATGTATCAACAAATTCATCTACAGATGTTTTTTCTTCTATGCCTGGTTCTAGTAAAGGTTCAAATTCTGGTATTGGCCAAGAATCAAAACATACACTATCAAGTAAAACCAATCCGTTTACTTTATCTGGATGATTTACAGCCATTAATTGAGCAACACCACCACCAATATCATGTGCAGCAATATTAACTTTAGAAATACCGAGCTCTTCTATAAACTTACACATTATTCTACATTGCGCATTTATAGATACATCAGTGTTACTTGGCATATCTGATTCACCAAAGTTAAGTAAATCTGGTGCTATTACCCGATATTTTGATGCAAGTTTTGGCATCACATTTCGCCATAAAAATTTATTTGTCGGAATACCGTGTATCAATAATAAAGGTGTACCTTGTCCCATTTCTTGATAAGCAATTTGATGACCTTCTACTGTAACGTACTGTGTTTTGCTCATGCTTGTGCCTCGTTAATTTTAAAAATTATAATGTTTAGTAAACTATAAAATTGGAATATACCCTTATAAAGCAAATTCCATCCCAAGATGAGTATTTTTTAGTTATTAAAAAATCTTAATGTTTTAAAAGTTAAACCCTTGTGATACCTGAGCTTAAGGCTAAGTAAGTTTATTTGTTTTTTATTATTATAGAGTTTGATAATTGTGATTGTTAAACCACTTTATGAAGTGTGAAGCGTTTACTCTTATATATGCAACAATTACAAAAGCGAAGTTGCTAATAATTTGAAGAAATTATTCTTATTAAATAGTTTTTAGTAAGTAATAAACAGCGAACCGCCCTACTATTGGTATTAATCACTTTAAGAAAGATCTAATATTTTCAATTAATACACTTTGCTTAACTGGCTTTAATAACAAACCATTAAATCCCAGCTTTATATATTTATTATTACTATTTTCGTTTTCACTAAATGTATGCGCAATAATTTTCGTTGCTGATGCATCAGCGTGCTTTCTTATTTTTAGCATTGCGTCTGTGCCTGTAAACTGTGGCATGACTATGTCCATTAAAATAATATCGTAAATATTTTGTGAAACCATCAATAGCGCCTCTATTGCACTGGATGCAAAATCTATTAATATGTTTTCTTCTTTAAGCATTTTTCTTATTACAATTTCTATTAGTAAATCATCATCGACTAAAAGTAGTCGTGTAGTTTTATTTATAGGCTTTACTTTATTAAACCCGATAACTTCCGCTGTATTTCCAATAGTGTTATTCATTTTTCACCTTATTACTTTTCAGTAATATATTACTGCTAATTTTTAATACCAACCGCTATAACTTTTTGAACAAATTAACGAGTAAAATAACTTTATAATGTTGTTAAAATTTCAAATAAAGAAATTAGATATAAAACTTACTAAGTTGTAGCGCTAATTCTCTCTCGTTAAATAGACCTCTTATGTAAGGCGGTTGGTATAGCGGATTACCTTTTTAAAATACGTGCTATTTGGTTTATTAATATGCCTTGTTTTACAGGTTTTAATAGCATGTCATCAAAGCCCTGGTTTACATATTTAGATTCTGGATCGGGTGTCGATGTATGTGCAATTATTTTAGTTTTAGAATTATCACTGTGTTTTTTAATTTTTAACATAGCATCAGTTCCTGATAATTCTGGCATTACTATGTCCATTAAAATAATGTCGTAACTGTTTTGAGATACCATTAACATTGCTTCTATAGCACTGCGCGCGTAATCTATTTTAATGCTCTCATTTTTTAGCATTGCCCTAATAACAATTTCAACCAGTGGATCGTCATCAACCAGTAATAGTGTGTTTTGTTCTTCATTAGTTAATGGATTAATATTTACTAAATCGGTAGTTATTAATGGACTGTTTAATACTTCTTGTTCATCATCTTTGTTTTGTTTACTCGCTAGGTTTACCAACATAGAAAGTGATATCGTCGTTTTATTGGCACTACTGCTAATAATTATCGCTTTCCCACCAAGCATTTTAAATATCGAGATAAAAAATTTTAACTCTAATGATAAGTCTTTATCATCTATAAAGCGCGTTATATCATCACCCGAAATGCTTTTAAGTTCAGTTATAAAATGGTTAGTGTTGATTAAATTACTTAATGAAAAGTCGAGGTTTAAGTAATTACGCGTACTTTCTTTTTTAATCTGAGCGTCAATTGAAAGCGTTGTATTATTTGATGAATCCAAAACCTCAGTAACTAACTGAATAACCAGTTGAGAAATTAACTTTTCATCGCTTGCTACCGTTAACTCTGATGTAATATTATTTTTCAAAACTATTTTATTATTTTCAGCCTCTTTCGTTAAAATTGACATGTTATTATTGATCAGTTTCTTTAGGTTTACGTTTTTGGCTTGAAGCTTTAACTTACCTATCTCTGATTTATTTATATTTACTAGCTGTTGAATCACACTTTCAAGCTGGTCGCACACATCAGAAATATTCCCCACATTGTTTTTAAATTCGTTAAAGCTTATTGGATCTTTAGATATTTCAATTAATGACTTTAAAGATGATAAAGGTGTTTTTAACTGACGGCTAAGCCTTGAAACAAATTTTTCTTTTAATTGATTTGTTTGTTTAGATTTTTCGAGAACATCAGCGAGTAAACATTCTTTTTGATGTGCCTCTGTATCATCTCTAAAGTAGCAAACAAAACCATTAAAATCTGTATGTCTTTGTAATACAGTTATCCACTTCCCGTCTGTAAAACCTATATCTATTAATTGGTTACGATCATCATCAAGCTTATGATGCTCATGGTAATGATTTATAATATTATGCTGTTGCGCAATACTTATCAGCTGGCTATACGATAGCTGACTGTTTTGTTTATTCACCTGTGCAAATAAAAGATTAAATGCATTGTTAGTAATCACAGGAAATTCGTGGCTATTAAAAATAGCAAACCCATGTGGCAATGCATCAAGAGAACTTGAAAATAGCTCTTCCCTATTAAGTATTAACTGATTTTTTTGTTTTATTTCATTGTGTAAACGCCTAGGTAAACGTAAAAAATAGTACACGAATGCGAATACACAAAAGGCAATCAGTCCTAATCTAATTAGGCTATATTTAGTTATTTGTGGACGTACTATTTTATTCATTGGTTGCACATGTAAACGCCAAGTAGGTGGAAAACGACTGCTTAAAGCGCTAATACTATTTTTAATTATACTAGGGTTTACTTCTCCTTGTTTTCCTAAAGTAAACTGTGGTGTTGCTATAAAAACGTTATAATTTTCAGTGTTTAATTTGCCAATAACGGCTTTTAAAAACTTACTTAAATCAAATGCTGTAAGTGTATAAATAGAGCCTTGTTTAATTTTTATTTCAGAAATTAAAAAGGCCGTATCTGCAACAGTAAATACTTCTACTGCTTGTTTATTCGCTCTATTATTGAATTTTTCTAACCAGTTTTTAAATCCATACGCGGCTAAATCAAAATTATTTTTTGACCAAAGTGCAAGTTGGTTATACTCAGAATCAAACACAACATACCCTTTATAAGTTAAGCTTTGTGAAACCTGACTCTGTACTAAATCATTAAGCTGCTGTTTTTTATAGCTATTTTGACTTTGTAAAAAGCCTGCGATAACTAAATCTTTTTGCGATATATATAATCCTTGATTATCAAATCGCTCTAAAGCATTAAATAACGTTTTACGTAATTGCTGAGTTTGTTCATTGTAATTACTTTGCAGCTCCTTTTTTTCTATAGTATAAAGCAGTAATGCAGTGAATGAGCATAATACTAATGCAATTAAGAATGCGACGGGCGCTAAACTAAATACATGAATATACTTTTCCCCATAATTTTTTTTCACAGGATTAGTAATTTGATTACTTACTGAATCTGAATTTTTATTTAACTGTGTCTGCAATAATTGAGCAAATGAAATAAACTGATCTTTTTGTGAACCTATTAATGTTTTAGGTGCTAAATCAGCCATCAGCACTACGCCAATTAATTTATTAGTGACACTATAAATTGGATATTGTGCATAAAAACGAATTAATTTGTGCGTGTTGTTTGATACATCATCAAAAAAGGTATCTTCAAATAAATATAGTTTTTCTTGTGTGCAGCGTTGTTGATAGCTTAATAACTCATTTTCGACGCTTTCTATATCGTTGCAGGTTATTAACTGCTCTGAATAAACCTCTCTAAAATCGATAAATTTAACAATTGGAACATCATAAAACTGTTTTAATAGCGTTAGCGTTTCTTTAATTTCTGTTGATATTTCATCAGTTGGTGTATCTGCTAAATTAGCATGTGAGGTAAATATATTTGAGGCGTTCATTGACGTTCTCCTTCCCCTTTTGGGGGAGTATGTATCCACGTTGTACTGTTTTGGCCGCTATGTACTGGCAGTAAAACTTTAAATGGTGGTGTTAAGCTACTAAGTGCAGGTTCGCCTGTGGTGATATTTATTACTTGTTCTGCATTAACTAAATTAAGTGATGTTTTGCAATATGTAATGCCTGGCTCAATCCCTATTAAGCTCAGTGTTTCACTAATGATAAGGTTATTTACTAGATCGATACCGACCAGCTCAAATGTGGTTTGTAAAATAGTGAAAACAAGTGTCTCTACAATGTTTTCATCTTCTTCTAAGCGTGTACCTTCTGGGCAGCAGATTGTGCCAAGCTCTATGTCAAAGTTTGTTCCAACTGCAACTCCAACGAACTTAAGTGCTTTAAGTGCATCTTTTAAAAGAGATTCTACTTCAGGTAAGTATAAATCAAGTATGTCGCCTTGCGATTCGTACCCTGTTTGACATGTGTCACATGATACCGCCAACTCTCGACCATCGGTCCCTACAAGTGGACGACCCAAAGCAGTCACTCCAACTAAACAACTGCTGTCGGCCGGTTGCTTATCTATTTCAAAGCTTTCACAAGGTGAGCCTGTTACTACTTTTTGCGATACATAACGAGATAGAATTTGTTCACTATTAGCAGGGCATTGTTGTGGCGTGCTTCTTAATAACTGACCAATAACGGTGTTACCTAACTGCCCTATTGCGTAATTTGGACCTTGCTGCAGCGCATTTATATAACTTACATTACCGGTATTATTTAGTTTACTCACACCTTGGCTGTCTGTTGCTTCGTCGCTTAAGCCCTTTAAACACGGGTTACCTTGGCAATTTGGAGCATCATAATAAACAGCTTCTCGAGAGGTAAACCTATCATCTCGTATGCCTATTAGTGCTCTGTATGTGTTGTTTGCTCCTCGGTCTGTATAAAAAATGAGTGGTGCTTGATGCTCATCAAAACTTACTGCAATACCGAGTGGTCTATTGTTAGCATCAACTACAGTAATTTGATTATCGACCTTAGTTTGATGGCGCTTAATAAGGGCATCCCTTACTAAAATCACCCCACCAATTGAGCCAATAATTAAAATAGTTATAATTAAAATAAGCTCAATAGTAAGTATGTACCCTTGTTGATAATGCTTTTTCATATCAGGCTCCTATAACACTTCTACAAGCATTTTAAGTACGTTCATTACTTGTAATGCTGCGGGAAAAAACACCAATACCAAAAACATCGGAAAACAAATTAAGATAATGGGAAAGGTTGTGTGCATCGCTTTTTTGTTTACCTTTTTAGCGAGTAAAATGTTCTTTTTTAAAGCTAGGCCTTCAAGTTGAGCCTCTACTGCTTGGATAAGTGGCGTACCAAGTTTTGACCCTATTAACATTAAGTTTGCGAGTTTTTTAATTCCTAATACGCCGGTTCTTTCAAAAAGTGAATTAAATGCAAATTCACGATCTTTACCTGCGCTTAGTTCGAATAAAAATAACTTTAGCTCTTTGTATAATGGGTGTTTTTGACTTAATCCATGATCAACTGCTAGTGCAAATGAACGCTCTAGTGAAAATCCAGCGCGCATGTAAACCAGTAACACCCGTAAAAAAAACTCTAAGCTATTATTTATAACGGTTTTACGTTGGTTTTTACGTAATAAAAACCAGCATTCGGGTGCAAAAAAACACACAAAACACAGTAATAATTTAATCGATTGGCTCAGCTCATACCCTGTTAGTTCTATAACCGTAAATGCACTAAAAGTAGCAGCCACTTTAAAGCAGTACAGGCTTATTAATATTTTATTAATTTGTATTCCTGCTTGTCTTAATTGACGTTTAGAGATGATGATTAGCGGGTACCAATTAATGTTTTTAGTATCGGGTTTATCTAATTCGACTTTAAGAGATTGCCTATGAATATGGATAAACGAGCCCATACTTACTAAAAGTCCGATAAGTAAAAGTATATCAATCATAATGTTACCCTTAAGCTAAGGCGTAGCCATAAAAAACCAAATAGCTGACAAAGAAGCGCAACCGTTATAAATGCAATCCCATTAGGATCGTTTAATAAAGGTTCAAACCAGGTTGGATCGGTATAGCTAAATAAAGGAATTAGTGCGTAAGGTAAAAAACCACTAAATACAGCAGCGTACTTAGTACCCGAAAGCTTTGCTTTTAGCTGTTGGCGGTCGAGGGTCCGAAGCGACATCATGTTGCATACGCTTTTTAGCATGTCAGTTAAATCGCACTGGCTTTGTGTATGTGTGATGATGCTATGAGCAAATAATCTTACGGTCTCGCAGTTGTATCTTTCAATTAACGGAGCAAACGACGTTTCGGCATCACTACCCATGCTCATGCGTTGTAATAGCAAAGCGCTTTGTTTTTTTATGTATGGGTCAGCATGTTCATCAGCAAACTGCATTGATTGTTGTAGCGACAGCCCCGTACTTAAACACGATTGTACGGTTTCAATAAATTCTAAAAAATGATGCTCAAATTTTGCTAATTTATAATGAGCCAAGTCAATCACAGTTATAAAACAGGTTACAAAAACCACGATTGAAATAATAAATGCGCTGGTTGATGCCTCAGGGTAATATAATTTAGCTATAAACCATGAACTACTAGAGAGCGAGCACGCCATGCTTATAAACCAAGCGTTACTTATGTTTAAGCCTAGTACTCGTAGTGACAAAGTAAGGACGTCTTTTTCTTCTAAAATATCTACTTTTTTAGCGCTCTGGTTACTTTTATTTTTAGCATACAAAGAAACCAACACACTAGCTGCAAGTACAAAAGTAATAACCGCCGCTATAGCTAATAAATAATCAAGTTTAGTCATTGTTAGCCTCCGGGTTATTGTGCAGTAATGCTTTTAATTCTTTTGCATTTGCGCCTTGGCCTTTCATAAACTCAATAACACTTGAGTTATCTATTAACTCACTTTGTACAGGCTCTGCTTCGTTAATACTATAAAGCGGGCTGAAATGTGCGCCGCCATTAACACGCTTAATTTCACCAATACTTTTTAGAGTTCGGGTGCCATTAGTTGAGCGAGAAACATGCACTATAAGTTGAATACTAGACGCAATGAGCGAACTTGTATGTGTATCACTCAGTTGTGCATTGTGTAACTGCACTAAAGTAGATAAACGAATAACGGCATCATTCGCGCTGTTAGCATGTATGGTCGTCATCGAACCTTGGTGACCACAGTTCATTGCTTGGAGCATATCGATTACCTCGCCAGAGCGTACCTCACCTACAAGTATTCTATCTGCGCGCATTCTTAGGGCTGCTTTTACTAAATCTCTTAGGCTTACTGCACCTTTACCATCGCTGTTTGTGTCGTGGGCTTCTAATTGCACAACGTGGTTGTGATGCAAATTAAGCTCAGCACTTTCTTCAATGGTTACAACTCGTTCATTTGGGTTAATTGAGTTAGCAAGTACGTTTAATAATGAGGTTTTACCAGCCCCCGCATTGCCACACACTAAAATATTAACGCCTGTTTTAACTGCGCTTTTTAAAAATGATAAGATGTTTTTATCTAAAAAATGGTTATTAACTAAAAAGTCATCGTTTATTTTTTTATGATTAAATTTACGAATCGATACAATCGCGGCGCTGGTACACGCAGGCGGTACAATAATATGAACTCGGCTACCATCTTTTAGTTTGCCATCAACAATCGGCATAAGCGCATTGACTTGTCGGCCACAGCCATCAAGTAAGCGATCAACAAATCGGCGTAAATGGCGTTCGTCATCAAACTTACTGGCTGTGCAAAGTAGTTTGCCTTGTTTATCAATCCAAATATCTTGCGTGTCGTTTATTAAAATATCACTTACCTGATCGTCCAGCATAAACTGTGCAATAGGACCTAGGCCTTGAATTTCATCAAATACAGCCTGAACAACCTGCTCTTGTTGATGTTGGTTAAATGAAGATTGATTAAATTGTGGAATATCGCTGCACAATGCAGAGATTTTTTCGAGAACATTACTTGATAAAAGCGCGGTTGGTTCTTGTTCGTACTCTTCGATAACGGCATCGTGCAATAGCTTTTTAAGCTCTTCAAAGGTACTTAAACTGGTTTGAACTTCTTCATGTTTGCTTGATAAATTAAACATAAAAACTCACTTAGCTACATATACAGCTTCATTTTTAACGCCTTTAACCACTTCGATTGTGCGACTGGTTTGTAAGCGTGAAAAGTTTTGCAAACGACCTTGTTCAATGTCATAAGCGCTATGCACAATAATTGAAACTTTGTCGGCATTATCTATACCCGCCAACGAATAAACATCTTTTGGAAGTACCGCAAGGACTAACGAAACACCGCCTGTAGCAGAATTAGACTCTTTAGCTAAGTTATCCATTACGCCATTTTTTTCGGCCTGCGATTTAGGGCCTTTTGAAACACCAATGAGCTGTACATCACGGGCAACTGTTCTTACTAGACGATTAGTTTTAGCGACTATGTCGAGTCGGTCACCTTTGTGTATACGCGAAAGCGGAATATCTAAAGTGTTTAGTTTTAAAGTATATAAAACACGCCCTGCTGGTATGGCTTCTGATAAATTTTGGCTTTTCGCTCTAATAAAATCTGTGTCAAATAATGGTTGTTCAACCATTTTATTAGTTGCTAATTTTTGACCAATTAATGCACGTGGGTTTTGAACGCTCAGTGCAATATTTGAATAGTTACTTGGATCTATACTCTTTTGCTCTACATCGTGAACGGTTACTGTTTGACCTGCCGACATATTTTTGTTTACTACCCAAGCTGTTACGCTATTTTCATCGTTTACCTGTCTAATACCCAAAGCCGAAGCTAACATGCCAGAGGTGATGAGTAATGTGAGAGCCGCTGTGGTTGCGCCTTTGTTACTTTTACTTTTCATAATATTCCTCCAGAGTAACTTTCACTGCCACACTTTTGTGGCAGTGAGCCTTAAGCTTGGTATTCAAACTTAGTTACCTTGCGATCCGCCTGCTGCTGTACGCGTTGCTGCATCACCACTTGGTGTTGCACTAATAAGTGCCGCATTTTCACTAAAGTCTGATGCAACAAAAGTGAATGAACTACCATCGCCTGCGTACACATCAACTGAATCTACAAAGCCTGAGCCAGACACTTCAGCTGTGCCTTCGGCGTTAATCATCCCGTCAAATACATAGCTTTGGTCAAGTGAGCCAATTGCTTCAGCTACATCTTCAAGTTCGCTGGTTACCGAGTCACGTAATGTAGATAAACCAATTACAAGTGCCGCTACCATTGAAGTAGAAAGAATGATTAGCTCTGACGTTAGTACAAAACCTTTTTGCTTTTTGCTATTTAAGTTATGTTTAATAGTTTTCATAATCGTAGCCTTTAAATTAGAAGAGCTTATGCTCACTTTACATATTGCGAGGACCATGCCAGCTATAAATAACTTTTAAATACAGTTGGTTATGTTTTTAATGGTTGTTTTTTATTAGATGTTTTCATTTTTGATTTGCAAAATGCAAATCAATATTAAAAAATAATTTTTAGATACTTAATACTAGGGTCTGTTGATCTTTGCGGATTAAAATTCGTTCAAACTAGGGGCTATTTAATCGCGGCGCGAGGTTTGTAACCTAGTGGGCTCGATAACTGCTCCTGCGTTATTCTACTGACTTACATCCATGTAAGAATAAGTAAAAACCGAGCAACAAAGAGTAAATAGCCCCTAGAAAGAACCCTTTGGGCAGCGCCTGTTTGGCATTAATGCTACGTTATCGCCCATTTATGGGGAATAACCACACTACATAGGCTCTGCCTTGCCTAAATACCAAACAGACTGCTGCAAATTTAACCTTGAAAGATCAACAGACCCTAGAGACGTTCTGTTAAATTATTAAAACTAATAGGTATTCAAAAAGGGTTAAATATTAGAAGCAGTCTGGTGGGGTAACTTATAAAACGTATGATTAGCGTAAGCTTTACTACTATTGTTAATAAATAACAAAGTGGTTTTTGCTCCTTAATAATGCCAAATTTTAGGCATAAAAAAAGGCCCGAAGGCCTTAAGAATAACAATTACCTAAAACAGAGAGTTTACCGCGCCTAGCAAGTGCTTTTTGATGCGTGGGTTCGACACGTAAAACTTGCTCATAATAGCCACAGGCCAATAAATTATTGGTATTAGCTTCTTCAATTAGGCCTTTATGGTAAAAATAGGCGGTGCTATTTAAACCAAACTTAACCGAAAGCTCTAAATAGTTTGAAGCTACAACGTAGTTGCCCTGGGCATAATGTATAGAGGCCATTTGCAGGTATGGTGAAGCATGTGTACCAAAAACATCGACGCCGTATTGGGCAATGCTTTTTGCTTTAGCTAAATTACCTTGCTCAATTGCTAAAGTGACTCCTAAAGTAATTGCGTTTAACGGCGGGTTAGCTTTATTAAGCAAAGTGTTTATAACCTGTTGAGATTGATTAGCACGGCCACTTTTATAAAGTACATATGCCGATATTGAAAGTATTGCCGTGTTATCGGGGTGTTCAAGCATTAACTGATTCACCTCATGCACAAGGTTCAAACAGTCACTTGCATTAATACCTTCGCACTTTAATGGTTGGGCATTTAATTGGTATTTTTTAACTATGTCACCCAGCGCGTTGTAAGGATTTACTGTTGGCTTGTAATCAATATGAGCGCAACCCGATAAAGTAAGCAGTAAAATTATATAAAGTATTTTCATAGCCCTTGCTCCTGTATATAGCTAAGTATCTGGGTGTCTATATTTGCCTGTTCCCACGAACGTAAGGTATTAATTGGCTCACGCACCAGGTTCGGAGTTACAACAATTATAAGCTCGCGGTTGTTTTCACTTTTACTGGTTGTTTCGCTTAACTTTCCTAGCATGCTATTGCCGTTGCCATCAGGTACAAAGTCGTGGCTTGCATTGTTATCGGTGCTAATTAAGCCACCAATAATAAGAGGTTGTCCGTCTTTTAAACGCGTTGATGTTTGCATGCTGCGTGTATTAAATGCACTACTGTTCAAACTGCTGCCTGTGCTTTGTGCAATTTCGGCGGTTAACGTGGTATCGGGTAGCGAAATTACTGGGTTTAGATCAAGTGTGATTCTGTCTTTGTCGTCAACCATGGCGCGTACATTTAATTCAACTCCGAATGATTTAAATTCTGTACCGCTAAACACCGAACCACTACTACCTTGCTGCCCGCTTGTAATTCCTGAAGGGCTATAACTTGTAGGTACGGGTACTTCTCCACCGACCTTAAAAACGGCACTTTCACCGGCTAAAACCGTAATTGTTGGGCGAGAAAGCGTTCGAGAAATACCTTCTTGTTCAAGTAATGAAAACAACATATCAATAGCAAACTGTGAGGTCGAAAGCTGTAAGTTATTAGTTAATTGACCGCCAATTAATTGCAGCGCATTTTCTATTGTTGCAGAGCCTGATTCGCGTTCAGTCATACCGTCACGACCAAACAATCCCGCTTCTTTTTCATACCCATTAGAGAGCACGCTAATATCTGAGCGCCATTGCTTTAATCTACGTTGATTTACTTCATATAATTGCACCGACACACGCACTTGAGGTAAATCTTCAACTTCAATGCTCGACAAAACTTTACCGCCAGCCACTGAAAGTAACGTTGCTCTTGCAATATTAGAACTTACATTACTTAAGTTTAACCCTGATGTAGCATCGTTTATTAACCCACCCGACTCGTTGGCAAGTACTTCAATACCTGCGCTTTTATCCTGTGTTGCGCCGCTCATTAAATTATTAGGATCAAGAGGAGAGCCTTGAGTTTGTAATGCTTGCTCTGGTTCGAATAATTTATTAATTGTATTTAATAAGCGCACTAGCTCAATTTGATTTTTTACAGAGCCTGACAGTAAAAATACATCGCTATCATCATTTGATAGCTCATCAACCGAGATGCGTTTAATGGTCACTTTATCTGCGCCCATTGATTTTATTACTTCGCTAATACGTTCTTCTTTTGGCTTGGGTGCTTGAGTTACTTTTATTAAATTAATAATAGCGACTTTGCTTGAGTTTTGAGAGGTACCACCGTTTGCGTTACCCAATCCTTGCAAGCGTTGAGCGAGAGAATTAAACATTCCTTGGTTAGGGTTTGAGGTAATAACGGGTTGTGATGCTTGTGAGCTACTGGCGTATAGATAGTTTTTTGCAGCTTCATAAGCGGCATGACGATAATTTATAGTAGGTACTTCACCGCGTAATACAACAGCATGGCGATCAGGTGCTATGGTTAGTTGCACGTCAGGGTGAATATCGTTTAAGGCATTTTCCAGTACGCTATAGTCTTCGGTAACTCCAAGTAAAAATGTTTCCGAGCTTTTATCGTCGTACCACACCATCATAGATGTACGGCCCAACTTTTTAGCTAAAATTAGCAGCTCGCGACCATTAACCACGTTCACATCAAGCGTTGTTTCGTGACCAAGTGCTATACGTGAAATATCACGGGTAAACACAAAGCGAGTATGTGTCCATTTAACTAAGTGTGATACTTTTTGTACCCGCTCACCATTTGCATTTTCTATATAATCTAAATGACTTTCACTGCCTACGGCGCTAAAAGATATTAGTAATAGTATAAAAGTAAATTTTAACATAAGCCTTTCCCTCAATTTGCTTAATCTATAGGTAGCAAGTATGAGACCAAACGCTTTTAGCTTTACTATCAATACATTAAAATGTATGAAAGTGTGTTTTATTATTTTGATTCGCAAATTGCAAATCAATAATTCATGAAGGGTTTAACCAAGAAATGAGAGTAGAGGTAGGTGGCGCAAAGCGAATAAAATAGGCTCTGCGCTAGTTTTAGTTAATGCAAAGCAGCTGTAAATGGGATGCTTTCACAGATTTTAGCTTCTGCTATAAGTAACTCTTCCAGGCGAGTATCTACTTCTTCTTTATCAAAGTATTCGTAAGCAAGTTCTACAAAAAGGTTTTTATGTTTTTCTTCTGACTTGGCAATCGCAACATAAAAGTCTTTTTCTTTACCCTCAGGAAGTGCTTGTGCAACTAAAGAAAAACGCTCGTGGCCGCGTGCTTCAATTACACCACCAACCAGTAATCGGTCCATTAAAAAACCATCACGACCATGTCTAAACAGTGCACGTATTTGTTTTATGTACGGATCTTTTTTGTCGTCACCTAAATTTACATCGCGCTCTAAAAGTAACTTAAGCACTTGTTTAAAATGTATTAATTCTTCTAATGCTAAGTCGGTCATGGCTTTTACTAATTTACGTTTGTCTGGGTAATGCGAAAGCATAGACATAGCCATACCCGATGCTTTTTTTTCTGCAGCGGCATGATCTTGTAAAAAAGTATTAAAGTCAGCAAGGACAACTTCGGTCCATTCAAATGGGGTGTGGTATTTTAATTCAAACATGTTCTGTACAACTTAAATAATAATGCGGGGATTTTAACGTATTTGTTTTAAAAAATCTTGTAAGGCAGTAATTTATCTATGCGCCCTTTAGCCGTAGATTCAACCTTTAGCGGGTGTTTAATATCGTTCCATGCGGTGACTTTACCGCCCATATTCATTTTTTCAAAATCAGCTTTGTCACTTTTTAATGCTAAAAAATCGCATAGCTTTTTGTAGCTATCAGGCTTTGCTACATCAATGGATAAAAAATCGTTGTCACGATTCTTAAAGTACGTGTGAGCATCGTTAAAATGTGTTTCATAGCAGTGAGCTAAGTAACTATCGTCGCTAATATTATCAAGCGAAAGCTCACTAAACGTATTTAAATAACAGCGCTTTATATGAATATTAAAGCCCCCGTCGCCGCGCGTTAAATTAGTGTGCATACGCGTTAAAAGCTGTTTTATTGAAGGCAGCCATGCATCAAGTTCGCGCTCTAAATAAATAAACTTAGAGTATGGGTAATGAATATCAAGCGCTTTAAAATCGTTAAATATGGGAGTGTCGGCAATCGCACTGGCATTTTCAAAACAGGCATTAGTATACGCGGTATGCGCTGTTGTAATGCCAAGTTCTAAAAATGCATGGCACACACTAGTTGTGCCGGTACGTGGTAAACCTATTATAAATATTTTGCTCATTAACTTTTCTTTAATTAGCCGCGTGTTACTAGTAATACAAAGGCGCTGATAATCATGACTAAAAATGTAGTAATAGTACCAATTTGGCGATATTTAAGGCTTTTTTCTACGATGCCTAAATTTTGAAACACACGCCCTACTAATAACGCACCACCTAATATATGGCAGTAATGGCTAGAAAGCCCTTGGTACTCTGCTAAAAAAAGCAAAATTAGAGCAAATGGCACGTACTCCATAAAATTTGCGTGGGCACGCACAGCACGTTGTAGCGTTGCATTACCGTTATCACCAAGTGATATTTGCTCCGCACGGCGCACTTTTATTACGTTAAAGCTTAAATAAATGTAAAAGAATGCGAGTAATGCAGCATAAGTTGAAATGATCACGGCGTTTTCCTGTTATTTTTATCGCATAAATATGCGCTCTATTATTGTGGGCGTGATAATAACACATAAATTTGAGCTGCATTATCAGAAGTTTAATAATTGCCTATGCTAAGCTAGAGGTATTAAGTTAGTAGAAAATACATAAGGATTTTATGTTTGTACCTCGCAAAGTAGCCGACAGTTACCGTGAAATGATTAACAGTATTGGCTTTTACCCTTCGATGCTTTCAGTGGGCTTTTTGGTATTTGCCATTATTACAATGTCGGTTGAATATTTAGCACCTGTTGAGCAGCTAAAATCGTTTATATCGGTTGTACTTGTAGATAGCGCCGAAAACGCGCGGACTATTTTAAGCACTTTAGCGGGGAGTATTATTTCGCTTACCGTGTTTAGTTTTTCGATGGTAATGGTGGTTTTAAATTCGGCCAGTGCGAGTTTATCGCCCCGCGTAGTGCCAGGGCTTATTACGCGTAAATCACACCAAATGGTTTTGGGCTTTTATTTAGGCAGCATAATTTACTCTATTATTATGCTTATAAATATTAATAAGCTTGATGGTGGCAGTACGGCAATTCCTTCAATAGGTGTGTTGTTTGCACTTATTTTTGGATTGATTTCATTAGGTTTGTTTGTATTTTTTATACATTCAATCTCACGTGCTATTCAAGTTGATAACGTGTTAAATGGGTTGTTTAGCCAAACTAAAAACGAAATTAAAACAATAATACAAAGACAACAAGAGAACCCAGTTGAAGACTTTCCAGACTTTAGCAAATGGCATTCGGTTAGCAGTAAAACAGAAGGATATTACAAAGGCGTACATACCGATAAGCTGTGTGCCATTTTGGCAGAGCAAGATATAAAAGTGTATATCTCTGTTAACCAAGGCTATTTTACAGTTAAAGGTTACCCGTTTTTAAAATGTAATAAAGATATAGCAAACGATGAAGAGCTGATAAATAAAATTCTCGACTGCTTTATTTTTTATATAGAAGAATACATTAGCGATCATTATCGTTATGGGTTGACGCAAATATCAGAAATTGCGGTTAAAGCAATGAGCCCGGGCATAAACGATCCAGGTACTGCGGTTAAATCAATTGATATGCTGAGCATTTTACTTATTCAACGGCTTTCAATTAACGATATTAACTACTCGTTTAAGCACAGTGACAATGCCCCATTGCTATACCTTCATGAAACAAGCTTTGACGAATTATTACATGACAACTTTACGCCGCTTCGTAATTACGCAAAAGGCGATGCATACGTAATGACAAACGTGCTTGAGGCATTCAAAAATATTTTGTTTGTAGCCCATAAAGATACCGATGCACGCAACAGTTTATTTAATTATTTAAATGCAATTGTTGATGACATAAATGAACATGTAACTAATGAATACGACAGACGCGAAGTAACTAATATGCTCAACTCTATAGCGCGTATTAGCCAAGAGCAAGGTGAGAAGTTGGTGGCACGTTTTGGGCACCACTAGGGCGTGTTGAATTATTTGGATTGAAATTTGTTCAATCTAGGGGCGATTAAATCGCGGCGCGAGGTTTGTAACCTAGTGGGCTAAGTAAAAACCGAGCAACATAGAGTTAATCGTCCCTAGGAAGAACCTATATTTTAATCTATGTAGTACACAGCATAGCTTGAGGCAGTAACTTTAATCTCTCCAGCATGGTAGGCATCAGGTACATAGTTACTTGGTGCGCTATCAGCCATCATTACTTTTTCTGCGCGCATGTACGGCTGCGACTGCACATTAAGTGGACTTAGTGATGCGCTGTACAATCCTTTTAAGTCAACGCCATAATCGTCACTAAACTCTTTTGCAGCATCCCGTGCGTCTTTAATTGCTAACTTTTGCGCTTTTTTATGCAGCTCGTTATAGTTACTTGCTAAAAATTGCGTTTGATTAATTTCGTTAATACCGTTGTTAACTAAGCTTTGTAGTAACTCTGGGTATTTATTTATATCACTGAGTTTTACTGTTAACGTACGAGAAACCTTAAAGCCTTTAAATTCTTGATTACCGGTAGTGCGGTTGTATTGGCTATCACGGTTTATTGAAATTTGCCCTGCGTTTATATCTCCCTCTTTAACACCAATCTCTTTTACGAGCTTAATTGCCTTGGCGATAGTTAAGTCGGTTTTATTTTTAGCAGCAATTAAGTCTTTATCAACTTCGGTAATACCTACACTTAGCTGTACGTAATCCGGCATTGTAGTAAGAGTCGCTTCGCCCTTAACATAAATATGAGGAGCATCGGGAGTCGCTGCCGCAAGTGCATCAAAGCTAAGTACGTTTAAAGCCAGTGCACTACCTAAAACAAGAGTCAGTGTTTTCATTAAGTCGATCCTTTAATTATGTAAAAGCAAGTAAACACCGTACGTGGTTAATTAAATATGAACAAGCACAAAAAAACAGGCAATTGCCTGTTTTTTGTTAAGCGTTGTAACTATGCCTACAACGTTATTTATTTTTAATTACGTATAAACCTAATTAAACACTACAACGTTTATAGTTACGGTATTTTGGTAACCAGTAATTTTTGTCGATTGCTGCCCATAACGCATCATCCGTAATCTCAAGAGCAACGCCCTCTTCGATTGCTTTTTTAGCAATGGCAAATGCAATACGCTTACTTAGCGTTTCAATTTCAGTCAGGGCTGGTAATAAACTGCCTTTACCTGTGTTGGCACGCGGCGACGACTCTGCAAGCATTTCGCTAGACACACTTAACATAGCATCTGTAATGCGCGTCGCTTTAGCGGCAATAACACCTAAACCAATACCCGGGAAAATATAACTATTGTTACATTGTGGGATTGGGAACGTCTCGCCATTGTACTCAACAGGATCAAATGGGCTACCTGTGGCAACAAGTGCTTTACCGTCAGTCCACTTAATCACATCAGCAGGATGCGCTTCTACTTGCTTAGATGGATTACTTAATGGGAAAATAATTGGCTGTTCACAACCGGCATGCATAGCGCGTATTACTTGTTCTGTAAATAAGCCAGGTTGACCAGAAACACCAATCAAAATGTCAGGCTCAGCACAGTGCATAACATCAAGCAGTGATGCGTACTCGCCGCTGTATGTCCAATCACTTAAAGAGCCTTTAGGTTGTGCAAGTGCTTGTTGGAAATCGCGTAAGCCTTCCATACCCTCTGAAAGCAAACCAAAACGGTCAACCATAAATACTTGGCTACGCGCTTGAGCTTCTGAAATACCTTCAAAAACCATTTGGCTAATAATTTGCTCAGCAATACCACAACCAGCAGAGCCTGCGCCCACAAACACTACTTTTTGTTGGCTTAGGGTTGAATTTTTAACGCGACACGCAGCAAGTAAAGAACCGACTGTTACAGCCGCAGTACCTTGAATGTCATCGTTAAAACTACAAATTTCATTGCGGTAGCGCTTAAGTAATGGCATTGCATTTGGCTGTGCAAAATCTTCAAACTGAAGTAATACATTCGGCCAGCGACGTTTAACCGCTTTAATGAATAAATCTAAAAACTCATCGTATTCGTCTTGAGCAATACGCTTATGGCGTGCGCCCATGTACATAGGATCGTTTAAAAGCTTTTCGTTATTAGTACCCACATCAAGCATTACAGGCAATGTGTATGCTGGGCTTATACCACCACACGCAGTGTAAAGTGACAATTTACCAATTGGAATACCCATGCCACCAATACCCTGATCGCCTAGGCCTAAAATACGCTCGCCATCGGTTACAACAATAACTTTTACTTTACCTTTGGTAGCGTTGCGTAAAATGTCGTCAATTTGGTAACGATCTTCATACGAAATAAATAAACCACGTGCGCTGCGATAAATGTCTGAGAATTTTTCACAAGCATCGCCCACTGTCGGTGTGTAAATGATTGGCATCATTTCTTCAAGGTGGTCACGTACTAAACGGTAGTAAAGTGTTTCGTTGTTATCTTGAATCGCACGTAAGTAAATATGCTTATTAAGGTTGTCGGTAAAGCTAGAATACTGCTGATAACAACGCTCAACTTGCTCTTCTATTGTTTCAAAGCGAGGAGGAAGTAAACCAGCAAGATTGAAATTTTCGCGTTCTTTTTTACTAAAGGCGCTGCCTTTATTTAATAGCGGTGTTTCAATTAGGCCAGGGCCAGAATGATGAATATATAAGTAGTTAGGATCAGTATTAGTTGTCATATTTCCAGGCTTTAACGGAGTCTTAAGTTATGATCTGTCATTATCAGTGTTAGAGGTTTAATTGCAACGACAATTAAGCTAGTCAGACCATTGAGAGAAAATACATGCGGGCTTCACTGCCCGCATGCATATTATACATAATTTAAAATTTGATAGTGGCGTTATTATCAGTTAAATCAGATAACGCAACACCTTCACGGCGCGGATCAGCGCCACCATATAAGGTATTATTTTTAACTTCAACTGCGTGTAAGCCTGAGTTTAAATCAATAATACGTACATTGTGGCCGCGTTTGGTAAGTGCAGGCGCAATGGCTTCGATGGCTGTGCCTTTTTCAAGGCTGGTGTAATCGTTACGATTTGTTGTACGCGGTAAGTTAATGGCGTCTTGCGCTGATAAATTCCAGTCAATAACACCCACAACAACTTGTGCAACGTAATCAATGATACGGCTCCCACCAGGTGAGCCTACAATTAAGCGTAAGCTACCATCTTTATTAAATACCATTACTGGTGACATAGAGCTACGCGGGCGTTTACCGGCCTCTACACGGTTTGCTACAAGCTTGCCATTTTTACGCGGCGATAACGAAAAGTCAGTTAATTGGTTATTTAAAATAAAGCCATTAACCATAACCGTAGAGCCAAACGCCATTTCAATTGAACTGGTCATCGAAACGGCATTACCTTTACTATCTACAATAGATACATGTGAGGTAGAAGGTAATTCGTATGAATCATCCATTGCATAACTTAAGTACCCTACAGGATTACCAGCTACCGCTTTTTGGTCTGTTTCGGTAATTAATTTAGCGCGTGAGGCAATATAATCTTTGTTTAGGAGCTCTTGTGTAGGTACTTGAGTAAAATCGGGATCGCCCATGTACATATCGCGATCGGCAAATGCAATACGCGAAGCTTGGCTAAAGTAATGAATCGCCTTTTCGCCGTTTGGCTTAAGTGCGCTCATATCTTTATGTTCAAGCAAGCCAAGTATTTGTAGTACTGCTACGCCGCCACTACTTGGTGGTGCCATAGAACACACGTTATAAGCACGGTATTGTATACATACCGCATCACGTTCTTTACTTTTATAATCTGCTAAATCTTGCACACTTAATTTACCAGGGGCAATTTTAGAGTGTTGTACCGCATTAACCATTTGTTTAGCGTTTTCGCCTTTGTAAAATGCATCAATGCCCTGCTTTGCAATGTCTTTGTATAAATCAGCAAGTGGTTGATTCTTTTTAACACTACCTACTTCAATTAATTTACCATTTGGGTAAAAGTATTCGTTAATAATCGGCATGCTCAACACGCCTGGGTTTAACTGGCGGGCTAATAAGCCATGTAAACGCGGCGAAACTACAAAGCCTTGCTCTGCCAGTTCAATAGCAGGTTTAAAAAGCGCTTCCCACGGTAATGTACCGTATTGTTTATGTGCGCTTGCAAAGGCATGTAAAATACCGGGTACACCAACAGAGCGTCCACCTACTACGGCTTCAATCCATTTAACGGCTTTACCGTGTTTATCTAAAAACAGCGTTTCGTCTGCATTTGCAGGTGCGATTTCGCGGCCATCAAAACTAGTCAATTTATTGTTAGCCTTGTTGTAATACATCATAAATGTACCACCGCCAATACCAGAGGATTGCGGTTCAACTAAGGTAAGCACTAGTTGAGTAGCAATCGCAGCATCTACGGCACTGCCGCCTTGGGCTAAAATTTGTTGACCGGCTTTTGAGGCATATGGATTTGCCGCAGCTACCATGTATTTATCACCTTGCACTACTTTTTTATGGATTAATCCGGTAGCTGCTTCAGGTTCGCGAGTTTCAATTTGAGTTGCTTGCTGTGCAAATGAAGGCAGTGATACTGCGCACAGTCCAATGGCAAATAATGAGTTAAGTTTAAAATGCATAAAAATACTAAAAACACTTAATTACGTAGTTGTATTTGGCATCTTAAAGTTAAACGGGCACAATATGCAAAAATTTTGACTAAAAAAATATAATAAAATGCTTAATTTACCTATTCAACCTCGTTATATATTACCGCCTATTATTTTGCTGCTTTTTAGTACCATTTTTGCTGCATTTGATTTAAATAGTTTACTTGAATTTAACCGAAGCCTAATTGATGATGGCGAACTGTGGCGAATTTTTTCTAGCCAATTTGTTCATGCTAATTGGGCTCATTTGGGATTAAATGCCAGTGGTGTTTTACTAATATGGTTACTACATGGCGAATACACATCCCCTACTCGCTACGCTTTTAATACAAGTGCGCTAGCACTGTGGTGTGGACTCGGTGTTTACTGGTTTTGCCCAAACATACATATTTACACCGGATTAAGTGCTCTACTGCATGGTGTAATTATTTGGGGGGCAGTTAAAGATATAACCGTAGGGCTTAAGTCTGGTTATTTATTATTTATAGGCGTATGGATTAAAATAGCGTTTGAGCAATTTAGCGGCCCTAATGCTGATATAGGAAAGCTTATTAACTCCACTGTGGCTATTGATGCACATTTAATTGGTGTAATTGGCGGGACTCTGCTTGCCATACCACTGGTTATAGAGCTCTTTAAAAAGAAAAAATAAAGTTAGATTTTGTTCAATCCAATAAAAACGCCGCATTAGTTAACTAAACTAACGCGGCGTTTTTGTTTTTATACTTTAAGAGTTAAAGATTAAAGCGTTTCTTTAAATAACTTATAAATACGGCGGTATTCGTCTAACCAGCTTGAAGGCTGTACAAAGCCATGCGGTTCTACAGGAAATATAGCTGTTTCAAAGTTTTGTTTTTCAAGCTCTATTAAGCGCTGTACTAAACGCACTGAGTCTTGAAAAAACACGTTATCGTCAACCATTGGGGCATTAATTAATAAACGTTTGTTTAAGCCCTCAGCGTAATAAATTGGCGAGCTGCGCTCATACGCAATCGGGTCAACATCAGGATGGTTTAATATATTAGCAGTGTACCCCGTGTTGTAATGTGCCCAATCGGTAACAGGTCGTAGTGCCGCACCCGATTGAAACAACTCAGGCGCGGTAAACAATGCCATAAAGGTCATAAAGCCGCCGTAAGAGCCACCATAAGTGCCGACTGCTTTGGTATCAACGTTGGCATTTTGCACCATCCATTTAACGCCATCGGCTAAATCTTGTGTTTCAGGCGTTCCCATTTGACGATAAATCGCGGTGCGCCAATCACGGCCGTAACCTTTAGATGCGCGGTAATCCATATCCATTACTATGTAACCTTCATCAGCGAGCAATGAATGAAACATAAATTCACGAAAATAAACCGAAAATCCCATATGTGAGTTTTGTAAGTAACCCGCGCCGTGGTTAAAAATAACTGCTTTGCGATTTTTACCTACTTCACCTTCTACATAATCAGCTGGGTAGTACACTTTTGCGTATATTGGTTGTTCGGTATGGCTCGATGGCACAGCAACAATTTTAGGTGCAGTTAGCTTTTTAGCTAAAAACTCATCCGACACAGTATGAGTTAAGCGCGTTGCTTTTGCATTGGCTTGTGCGTCTGCTACATAAAGCTCATTAGGCATGGTAATTGTAGAGTGCTTAAGGAGTAACTTGGTTTCATCTGGGCTTAACGTGTAATCGGTCATGCCGTTTAAGTCAGTAACTTGCTCACTCTTACCAGTTTGCGGGTTAACACGGTAAATTTCGTACAGACCTGGGTGTTCAACATTCGCTTTATAATAAATTGCGCTGTTGTCACTGGTAAGCGTTAAGTTAGAAACCTCAAATTGGCCTTGTGTAAGCGCAGTTGCACTTCCATTGACTGGCTTTTTATAAAGCTGACTGTAACCCGACTCTTCCGATAGGTAATAAAGCGTGTTTGAGTTATGTAACCAACCAAAATCGTTAAACGCATAAGCAATCCATGCGTCGTCATGCAGGCGATGTTGCGACACAAGTTTGTTGTTTTTAAAATCTACGCTAGCAAGCCAGCGGTCTTTGTTGTCCCATGCTTCGAGCATGATAGCCACTTGCGAGCCGTCATCGTTCCATACTATTGGGCTTTGCTCAAAACCCCAGTCCATAATAAGGTTAATGCCACGAGGCGCCTTTTTAGACTTATATGTTTTACCATCACGTGCATAATTTTCTTTTTTAACTGCGGCTAAAACATCTTCGTCAAAGCCCGGTAAGGTATTAAAGCTAAGTGAAGTTTGTTCTTTGTTAGTTAAATTGATGTACACAAGCTTTGAGGTTTCTTCTTTAGCGTCAGCTACACGGCGGCGTGCTTTTTTAGGCTCAATGGTTGCATCATTAGTGATGTAGTTAGGCATAATATCGCCATCACCACGCCAATCTGTTTGCTTTTGTACAACGACTAATAACGCATCACCATTTGGCGAAAGCTGTGCTTCTGCAACTTTATTACCGTCACCTAAGTAGTAAGCCGTATTAGCAATTGAATCGTTTTGTTCATTAATTTGCTCACTGCGTGCTTGCTGATCTTTTTTATTTTTTTGTTGAAGCGCCACAAACTTAATCAGTTTATGCTGCTCTTTAGCAATATACGTGCTTGGCTCTTCAATCCCTTTTGGCTCATCAGCAAGTTTTAAGTTAGCAAGCTCGCTCGTTAAGCCTGTTTTTAAATCAACTTTAAAAAAAACATTGCCTTGGCGGTAAACTAAATCGCCATTATTTAAAAATTGTGGTTTAGACTCGTTTGCTGATGTAGCTGTAATTTGCTTAAGTTCACCGGTTTTTAGGTTTTTAACAAACACATTGCCTTTAAACGTGTAAGCCGCCATTGTTTTATTTTTAGAATAAACGGCTTTATTAGAACCCACAGTATGAAGTTTATTAAGAGCTACCTGCTCTGCTGTTTGGCTAGTAACAGATTGGCTAAATAAATTGCGTAGTGTATTACCTTGCTCTTTTTGAGCATAAATAATAGTAGCCGAATCGCTAGCCCAGTAAGCGTTCTCTGGCTGATTGCCCATCCAATCAGGATCGGCCATTGCTTGTTCTAGCGTTATTTTTTGTGAGCCGATATCTGCTGGCGTGTTCACAACCGCAGCAACCTTACTTGCTGGTAAAGCACTTTGCTGTGTTGAAGAGGTGTTAGCGGTAGCGCTACAACCTGCAAGCATAACACTTGAGGCAACAGCTAAGGCCACTAACGTTTTAGATGAAGAAAAATTAAAAATCATAGTGCTTCTATACGGTTATTATAATTAAGCCGTATTTAAGCAGAAGCACTTAAGTTATTGCAATTTTTTAAGATAAATAGCCATTAAACAGGGTAAAGCTCTGTTTACTAGCGCTTCTCTTGTTAATAGGCGTTATTCAATTACCAAATCAAGCCAAACCATGCGGTGATCGCTCGATGCGTTTCTATCTTTAATTAAACGATATTCACTACTCGTTTTAGTAGGCCAAAACACACCACCGTCCCTAATTTTTAAACCATAGTTTGACGGTAAAACGTAATCAACACGGGCTTGCCAATTAGCACTGTAATTTTGTGCATAAGGCACATCATACTGCTCTTTAGCACCTTCGCTTTTTGGAACAAAGCTTGCGTTGATAAGTGGGTTTTTAAGTAATTGGTCGGTGGTATTCGTACGGGCTTTGTCCCCCTCAGGGGCTGCATTTAAATCGCCTAAAATAACAAAACGAGAGTGAGCTTTTAAACCACCCTTTTCGCCTTTATCGTCATAAATATACTTAGCATTTGAAACGTAATCGGCAATTAACCTTACTTCATCGTGGTTACGCTTGCCGTTTCTATCCTCTTCACCGTCAAATACAGGCGGTGTTGGGTGAGATGCAATAACATGAATTGTTTTATCATTTACGCTAATAGGTAAATCCCAAAACGATTTAGAACTGAGTCTAAGTGTTTGCCATTCTTGTGCGTTATACCAGTTTTCACCTGTTTTAGGCATCACAGGCATTTGTGCATTTGGCATGTCTTTATATTTAAAGGTTTGAAGGGTTCTTACTTTATCAAAATTAATTGGGTATTTTGACAAAATAGCCATGCCATAATGCCCTTCAAAAAAGCCAAAGCCTTGTGCATCGCCCATCACGCCATTTTTTTTGCCATCGTTATCTAAATCAAACTCGGTAGCTAGGCCTGTATTTACAGGTGCAATATAAGAGTAAGGGTAGTTAATAGCGGCTTGTTTTTGCTGACCTACATTTAAATAATGCTGATTAAAGTATTCAATGCCTTGCTCTTTTGGGATGTAATCAAATTCGTTAAGTAAAATAATATCAGGGCGAACACGCTGAATAATTTCCGCTATGTTCTTAATTTGCTGGTGGTTAGCTTTAAGTGCATTAACTAAAGCATCACATTTAACTTGCTCACCTTTAGGCGTGTGATTAGTTGCATCCATACTTACATTAAAAGTTGCGACACGAAGAGATTCCGATGCAAATGTATTTAAGCTAAATAATGCAGTAATGGCTAGCACGCCAGATATTGTTTTTAGTTTCATTGTTTTACTTCACAAATTTAAAATTAGACTTTAACAGTATTACATATTCAAAGCCCATTTTTATGACAAAAAAATACCGGCTTAAGCCGGTATTTATATAAAGGTATGATAACTATTCGCTGAGCACTAAATTGGCAGCTGCTTTTAAAATACCAGGATAATCTTGCTCTGGTAGGTACTCTGTAAGTTCACCAAGTTTGTCTGCAAGCTCACCCATATTAACAGCTGATACATTAATATGGCCCATTTTACGACCTGGCTTAGCTGTTTTACCGTACCAATGGCTCGTTACATCAAACGTTTTTAATACTTCACTTGGAATACTTGGTTGGCCTAATACGTTTATCATCGCGGTAATGTGTTTAAGCTCTGTATTACCAAGCGGTAAGCCTGCAACAGCGCGCATGTGGTTTTCAAACTGCGAGCAATGGCAACCTTGTTGCGTCCAGTGGCCAGAGTTATGTACGCGCGGTGCAATTTCGTTAACGAGTAACGTGCCATGTACATCAAAAAACTCAATAGCTAACACGCCAACGTAGTTAAGCTCATTTGCTATTTTTGTAAATGCATCGTTTGCTTGCGCTTCAACACTTTGATTATTTTTACCAGCAATAGAAAGCGTTAACACACCATTAGTGTGCTCGTTTTCTGTTAGCGGATATATAGCAACATTACCGTGTTTATCGCGCGCACCAATAATAGATACTTCACGATCAAACGGGATCATTTTTTCAGCAATAATCGTATGTGGAGCAAGCTCGGTGCCTGATGCAATAAAATCAGCCATTTGTGACCAGATTTCGTCTATTTGATCATCCGATTTTAAACGCCATTGGCCTTTTCCATCGTAACCCGCTTGGCATGTTTTAATTACAAGTGGCTTACCTAGAGTTTTAACGGCAAGTTCTAAATGCGCTTTTTCAGTAATTAATTGGTACGGCGCACAAGTTACGTTTGTTTTATCAAGCAATGCCTTTTCAAGCGAGCGGTCGCCACCGGTTTTAATAGCGGCTTTTCCTGGGTAAAACTTATTACTGTTACAGCAAAGGGTTAGAACATCATCAGGAATGTGCTCAAACTCGGCAGTAATGGCATCAGCGTTTGATATTGCTTGCTCAAGCGACGTGTTATAAATGTCACCAGTTAGCGGGTGCATAATTTGTTTACTGCCTACATCGTACGCAACAACGTTTAAATTAAGCGGCGCGCCTGCAAGGCTCATCATACGTGCAAGTTGCCCTGCACCTAATATTAAAATATTCATTATTACTCTGCAGGGTTTGGATTAGCTAATATAGTGTCGGTTTGAGCTTTACGAAAAGCTTCAATTTTTGCAAAAATTTCTGGATTTTGACATCCTAAAATTTGTGCAGCTAATAAACCCGCGTTTGCTGCGCCCGGCTCACCAATTGCAAGCGTACCTACTGCAACGCCTTTAGGCATTTGGCAAATAGATAAAAGTGAATCAACACCATTTAATGCTTTTGATTTTACAGGTACGCCAAGTACAGGAAGCGACGTAAAAGCAGCTGCCATACCAGGTAAATGCGCTGCGCCGCCAGCACCAGCAATAATAACTTTAATACCACGTTCTGCGGCTGAACTTGCGTAATCAGCAAGTAATTGAGGAGTGCGGTGTGCAGACACGACTTTGGTTTCGTACTTAATACCAAAATGCTCTAGCATAAGTGCTGCATGTTCCATGGTTGGCCAATCTGATTTAGAACCCATAATAATGCCAACAGTCATAAATACTCCTCAGTAATGTATTTTAAAAATAGCGGACTTATGTCCGGTTTTAGGCGGGTATTATACCCAAACCAAGTTTAATTGCGACTCACAAAAACAAAAAAAGCCATGTTTAAACATGGCTTTTTAGAGTTAACGGGTAAATAGCTAATTAAGCTTCTTTACTCGCTAGGTATTCTGCGTAGTTGCCTCTAAAGTCGATAACTTTACCGTCTTTAATTTCCCAAATACGGGTCGCAACTGATGATACAAACTGACGGTCGTGGGAAACAAACATCAATGTACCCTCGTAAGCTTCAAGGGCTAAGTTAAGCGCTTCAATTGATTCCATATCCATGTGGTTAGTTGGCTCATCCATTAACAATATGTTTGGCTTATGCATCATAATTTTACCAAACAACATGCGGCCTTGCTCACCACCTGAAATTACTTTAACTGATTTTTTAATATCGTTTTGAGAGAATAACATACGGCCTAAGAAGCTACGAACCACTTGCTCGTCGTCGCCTTCTTGTTGCCATTGCTCCATCCACTGAAACAAGTTCATGTCGGTTGCAAACTCATCAGCGTGATCTTGCGCGTAGTAACCAATATTCGCATTTTCCGAGAACTTAAACTCACCAGCTTTAGGGGCTAAGCGCCCTGCTAATGTATTAAGTAATGTTGTTTTACCAACACCATTTTCACCAATAATAGCAATACGTTCGCCAACTTCTACTAAACCTTCAAGTCCAGAAAACAACGTATTGTCGTCAAAACCTTGTGTTAAGTTTGTCATTTCAAGTGCGTTTCTGAATAACTGCTTTTCTTGATCAAAACGGATAAATGGCGTTTGGCGTGAAGATGCTTTAACTTCGTCTAATTGGATTTTGTCGATACGTTTAGCACGCGATGTTGCTTGCTTAGCTTTAGATGCGTTAGCAGAGAAACGAGATACAAACTGTTGAAGTTCAGCAATTTGGTTTTTCTTTTTCGCGTTTTCGTTAAGTAATTGCTCACGTGCTTGCGTTGCTGCAAACATGTATTCGTCATAATTACCTGGGTAAATACGAAGCTCGCCGTAGTCAATGTCGGCCATGTGTGTACACACAGAGTTTAAAAAGTGACGGTCATGCGAGATGATTATCATGGTACAGTCGCGCTGATTTAACACGTCTTCTAACCACTTGATGGTGTAAATATCCAAGTTATTAGTAGGCTCATCAAGTAGCATAATGTCTGGGTCTGAAAACAACACCTGTGCAAGTAGCACACGCAGCTTAAAACCCGGTGCAATTTCTGACATTGGGCCAAAGTGTTGGTCAGTGCCAATACCTACACCTAATAAAAGCTCACCTGCTTTAGATTCCGCAGAGTAACCATCCATTTCAGCAAATTCAGTTTCAAGATCGGCTACTTTCATACCGTCTTCTTCACTCATTTCAGGTAAAGAGTAAATACGGTCTCGTTCTTGTTTGATTTCCCACAGCTCTTTGTGGCCCATAATCACGGTATCGATTACTGAGTATTCTTCGTAGGCAAACTGATCTTGATTAAGTTTAGCAACGCGTTCGTTAGGATCAGTACTTACATTACCTGAAGATGCTTCAAGCTCACCACTTAAAATTTTCATAAATGTTGATTTACCACAACCATTTGCACCGATTAAACCGTAACGGTTACCATCGCCAAATTTTGCTGAGATATTTTCAAATAATGGTTTAGCACCAAATTGCATGGTGACATTAGCTGTACTAATAATAGCGCTACCCTCCAAAGGAGTAATGATGTATTTAAATTGCGCGCAGTTTAAACCAAAATGGCCTGTTTTTCTATGAAAGTTTAAAAGCAAACCACTGCGTTTTAGCCATTTATTATGGCTATGTAGTTAGTAGTAAAAATAACGGATTAGATTTAATGGTTTCGTTAATTTTTATTCAACTTATTCTAATTAAAATCCATAAAGTATGTTTTACATACAGGCATAAGAGATTAGAAATTACGATACAAATTAGAGTAAAAACACTTTTAACGTGTTTGTGTGTCTACTTAACTCATTTTTGTTCACCCTATAATAATAAAAAGTTATATTTATGAAAATAAAGTACTTTTAGAGCTTTTACACTAGTTACTACTTTTTAACCAAGATGAAAATAATTCAAATTACAATTTTTACACATCGCTAATTCCTCATCCTATTTACCTATCAAATCATTAAAAACATAAGCTTTTGCAACACCTGAAAAACAAAATTAACCTTTAGTGAATATCCGTTAAGTTTAACGATTAATTTTATTGAGTATTTTTCACTTTTGAGCCGTTTATTGCTTTGTTAGTCTTCGAATCTGAATTTTTACCTACGTAAAAAATTGACCAATTTACACAGGGCAACACACAAGATGAGCAAAAAATTAGCGACGCTTATTAGCGCAAGTATTGTATTCGCACCCGCTGTTTCGGCAGTAGAATTATACAAAGATGACAAAAATACTGTTGAAGTTGGTGGATATCTTGATGTGCGTGTAATTAATACACAAAACGAAACCGAAGTTGTTAACGGTACCTCGCGCATTAACTTTGGATTTACCCGAAAGCTTAAGAAAGACTGGACTGCACTCGCACTCGTAGAATGGGGTGTAAACCCTGTTGGCAGCAGCGATATTATTTATAACAACCGTTTTGAGTCTATCCAGGATGAGTTTTTATACAACCGTTTAGGTTACGCAGGGCTTTCGCACGAAAAATATGGCCAACTTACCATTGGTAAACAATGGGGTGCATGGTACGACGTAGTTTACGGCACAAATAATAGCTTTGTATGGGATGGTAATGCGGCTGGTGTTTACACCTATAACAAAGACGATGGCGCTGTTAATGGCACTGGTCGTGGAGATAAATTAGTGCAGTACCGCAATAGCTATAACGATTTTAGTTTTGCAGTACAAGCGCAGCTTAAAAACAGCGAATTTTATACCTGTGACGTAACCGACATTTCTGAAGAAGAATGTGAATCACTTTGGAACTCTGGCGATAGTGCAGCCCAAGAAGTTGAATTTAATTACACATTTGGTGCGTCTGTAACTTATACCCCAACTGACATGCTAACACTTACAGCAGGTGTTAACCGTGGTGAGTTTGATTTAACGTTTGGCGATGGTTCTACTCGCAATGTTGAAGATTTAATTTATGGTGCAGGTATTATGTGGGGCAACATTGATGAACCCGGCCTATACGTTGCAGCCAACGTAAATAAAAACAAAAACCACGACACAGATAACATTGGTCGCTTAATTAAAGACGCAATCGGTGTAGAAACATTTGCATCTTACCGCTTTGATAACGATTTTCGCCCTTTTATTGCCTACAACGTGTTTGATGCCGGTGATGATTACGTAATTCAGCCAAACTTTAACGCCGACCCAGACGATGTATTTAAACGTCAGTTTGCTGTTATTGGCCTTCACTACTTAATTGACGAAGACACTATTGCCTACGTAGAAGCGCGTAAAGACTTTAGCGACTTTGAAAGTGATAACAAAGAGCAACAAGCACAAATGGAGCAGTCGGAAGATGACGGTATAGCATTTGGTTTTAGATATAAGTTTTAAATATAAGTTTATAAAACGACTACAACTTCCCTAAGCACAACCTTTTTAGCCCTTTTAACTTTTTTAACTGGGCTTTTTTTATTCCGCCATACTTTTTTCAATACTCAATTTTGCATTTAAGGCTATTTCAAAAAAGGCATTAACAGCCGCATTGGTATCTGCTTTTTTAATTTGTAATAGCACCATTCACGATGCCCCTATTTTTTACGTTTACCTTTTTGCTGCTCATTAAAATGAGCGAGGAAAACTTTAATTAATCACTCATAGTCCACACTCGGCATTTATATTTTTAGTGGATGTAGTTATTGAAGGCTTTATTATTTTGACTACCTCTTTGATTACTTTTTTCTAATTTGACTCTATTGCTAAGTTTAGCATTATAACAATATTAGTATGATGTGTTCTTTTACTGTAAAGCCACCAGCCAATTTATATTAACTGCATTAAGAGTATAAAAAGATGCTGAAACTATATTGAAATAGCAAAGTACTGACACAGCTTATTGCTGATCACAAAGGCAATAAGCTGGTTAAAAGCAGTAACAAATAGATGTGTATATGCTCATGGGTACTGACGGTATTCTAATTTAATAGTTGTGAACTGTATATAAAAACAGTACGTGTAATTACTGTGCAAAAATAATTTAAACCTACCTTTTTTTGTAAGTCGTTAATAATATTGAACTAAGTATAGTGTTATAAAGCTGATTCGTTGTCATACATAGACAAAACAACGACGACTGTATATGTATACAGTCGTCGTTTAAACCTATCTAACCTACTTTTTATTAAACGTACTATAACCAGCTAATGCCTTAGCCACACTAATTGATGGATTATCTGAATGCTCAGCACCTTTGTTTATAGCACTTTGCCACACAAGGTTATTGTTAGGGTTGGCTGTTAAAACGGTCTCTAAATTACTAAACGCTTTTAACATTAACGGATGCTCTGCCCCACCCACCGAAAGATATAAATAAGTAGACGATTTAACTTTGTTATCTTGAGCACTTAAAAACGCTTCTAAATTATTAACTACGGTCATATCGTCATACCAAGCCGCTGGGCTAAAAGCAAAATAGCCATTAAACAATTCAGGCTTTGTATGCAGTGTATAAAGCACAAAGCTACCACCTGCCGAAAAACCACTTAATACACGGTTATTACTAAGCTTATATTTTGCTGATAAATAAGGGAGTAACTCAGTTTCAATAAACGCTAAAAACTTGTCGGCTTCACCATTTGGTTCAATAAGTGTTTCATGCTCTGGACGCGCTTGTGTATTTACATCTTGGCGAGCATAAGGGGGCACTAAATCGCGATTACGTGTATCTGTAAAAAACAAATTAGGAATAGACACCAATATAGCCTTATCCCCTTTTTCGCTCTTAGCTTGTTTTGTAAGTGCTTTATCCCATGTATCTAAATTAAAGTTACCATCGGTTTTAATAATTAACGGATACGCTTTTTTAGGATTGTAATTAGCGGGTAATCTTATAAACACTTTGCGCGACTCATTAAGCACGCTTGAGTTAATTGTTACATCTGTATAGGCCGATACATAATGGTTATAATAACGTATAGCTAAAATACCAATAGCAAAAATGACTACGGCTAAACTTAAATTAATAATATAGTGTTTTGTTATTTTTATTGCCATACGGCATTCCTTTCAATGTTTAGGAGTTATTTAATCGAGCTTAACCCATTGCTTTATTTCCAGCGCGGTCATAATAAGCTCAACCGAAAACGCGGCTAAAATCATCCCCATCACACGCGTTAAAATAGACGCGCCGCCAGTACCAATTAGCTTAATAATTTTACCCGAAAGCAGCAACAGTATTAAAGTAATACCCAACACACCAAGTGTAACAAGCGCTGTGCCTATTTGAGTAGTAATTGGGTGTATGTGGTTATCGGTAAGTAGTATTACCGCCAAAATAGCGCCAGGAGTCGCCGTTGCAGGTATAGCAAGCGGAAACACGGCTATATCGTGATCGGGGTCTTGTTTGGCTTTGTTAGAATCGTTTCCAAAAATCATTTGCAGGCCAAACAAAAACAATATAATTCCGCCCCCTAACTGAAACGACACCAACCTAATTCCCATCGCATTAAGTATTAGTTGCCCTATTAAAATAGAACCCAATAATACGCCCCCGGCATAAAGCACCGTTTTAAATGCAGTTTTACGGCGTTGTTGATCAGTTAAATGAGAAGTAAGCGCAGCAAACAGCGCCATAGTGCCTATTGGGTCAATGGTCGCCCAAATTACAAGCGCATCTTGAGAGAGTTTTTCTAGCATATAAAATCCTTGTTAAGCGTAAATGTTTAATAAAACACGGGTAACAAATTCATTTGCTTACGCTTAACTATAATAGAAAGCCGCTATTTTTTGTATTTTATTTACTGAGCTTTAAGGATTGAGGATTGAAAAAAGGTAAGCACTTATAATTGCCGTCTTGAGTTAAAGTGATTTATGCCAAATAGAATTTTCTCTTAAACTAAAGCCCAGTTTCATAAGTAAATTATGGGAACGTGCATTATGTGCACTCACCTCAGCAGACAAATGTTTAAGCGGAATATGCTTAACTAGAGTTTCAATAAAACCGGTCACCACTTCAAACATTACGCCCTTATCCCAAAAGTCAGGATGCAGCTCAAATCCTATAAACGCACTACTTTTACACGGGGTTAAATTATAAAGCCCACAAGTACCCATTAACTTTCCAGATATATTATGTTCAATTGCAACTCGAATTACTTCACCTTCGTAATATGCACTAATATCATCTTGTATTAATTGTTTGATTTGCGTTTTGCTAAGTGGTGTTTCGTAGTCGTTAAATTCTGACACGTGCGGGTGATTTAAAATATTAAATAAACACGCTGCGTGTTTGTGGGTAACTAAACGTAGCGTAACGCGCTCAAGCTTTGTGGTGTTAAACATTTTATTTAAGTGGTTAGTTAAATTAGCTCTTTATGGGCACGCATTATTAACTTACCATACCCCTTTAACAAGCATTATCTTTAAAGCAAAAAGAGTAAGAGAACGTAATGAGTGACGATTTTAAAGTAATACAACCCACTACCACAGTATATTGCCCAAAGCGCGGCGAAGGCTGGACCTTAACAGGCATTACTAATATTAACGAGTTTACCTCAGTAATGTTTGACGGCACACGCTATACGCTTCCAGCACGCGAAATAGTAGAAGAACTTCTTCCTAACCAATTAGCGCGTGAGCAAAATAGCTAACCAAACACATACACAGTAAAAAGGCTGCTATTTTGCAGCCTACTATCTAATTAACGAGTTAAAATGCATCGTCTTCGCTGTAAACATTAACGTTTAGCTCGTCATCATTTTCAAATACCACAAACGAAATAGGCTTACAGCATACTTGGCAGTCTTCTATGTATTGCTCATCAATATCTGCTGCATCAAGTAATACTTCTATACTTTCTCCACAATAAGGGCAGCTTATTGATGTTTCTGTTAACTGGTTCATTTATCACCTGCTAATTTATATCACGAATGTTGTCACTTTAATGAACACGTAAGCATAATTCAACACCCCATTAAATAACGCATACTTGGCTAACCCAATTAAACCATGCTACTAACTTAAATAGTGATCTTGTTACTAACCTTATCCCTATAAAACTTGTCAAAGCACAATATTTTTCACCATATATAAGTTGGCCAGCCCTCTACAATGAAATTGTATTAGCACTTAGCGGGTCTAACTTTATAAGTATTTATAAACTCACAGTACAGATGGATAATTTTATGAAAAAATCACTTACGCTTGCATTAACATCTGCCGTTATTTTGTTTAGTACATTTTCCCATGCAGCTAAAACCGAAAAAGCCGTTCTAGCTGGAGGTTGTTTTTGGTGTATGGAAAGTGACTTTGAAAAGCTAGAAGGTGTAACCGATGTAATATCGGGCTTTACTGGCGGTAAACTTAAAAACCCGACATACAATGGTAATCATAAAGGCCATTACGAGGCTGTAGAAATTACTTACGATCCGGCCATAGTAAGCTATCAGGGCATACTTGATCATTACTGGGTTAATATTGATCCCTTTGATGCCAAAGGCCAATTTTGCGATAAAGGCCCTAGTTACTTAAGCGCTATATTTGTACAAAACGACGAACAACGTAAATTAGCTGAAAAAACAAAAGCAGCAGTAGTTGCCGAGTTCCCTAATCAAACTGTGGTTACACCTATACTAAACGCAAGCACCTTTTATCCTATAAAAGGGAGGGAAAGCTTTCATCAAGATTATTACAAAAACAATCCAATCCGATACAACACTTATCGTTGGCGTTGTGGTCGCGACAGCCGCCTAGAAGAAATTTGGGGCGACAGAGCAACTCACTAGTATTTATTAAGCAACTTAAATTACACCAACAAAAGGCTGCGTATCGTGCAGCCTTTTGCTTATCTACAAAGCTAGCTTTCTCTGCTTCAAAAAGTATACAAACCTTCATTATCAATAAATAGTATATTCTGTTTCCTAAAGCAGGCTGTTTATCTACTAAATCAAATACAATAAATTGCACTCCTAGATTGATATAAACAAAATTTAACAGCTGGAGTTACACAAAATGTTTGCCAAGCAATTACAACTAGCGCGTGCTCTAGAGTTACCAACACGACAAGCCATGCTTTACCGTGAACCAGCAGTACAAAACTTTTGGATAAACAACACTGACCTAATTACAAACGCGTGGAGCGAATGGGAAGCAACATCAATAGATAGCTCAACGTTTACACTAGACGACACACTACTTGATAAAAACCTGCGCGAAGCAGTAAAGCAAGCATGGGAAGATCCATCAAAAGAGCTGGCCGTAAAAGCGTTATTACACGAAGTAGCGCCTGATGTGTTTCAATTTCAATTTTTTGATCCTGAGCGCCTAGCTGTATTACGCGGATATTTAGAACAAGTATGGAATTCGCAAATCCCTATGCGCCCGCCATACGGCATAGTGTTAAATCGCCGTGGTGCCATGCTTGATAGCCGATCAGAAGGTTATTTAGCCGCGCCAAGCTTTCAAGCATTTTATAACGAAATACTAAACACTTATATGCGCCCTATTTCACGTATGCTGTTCCCGGAAGTTATGGGGCTTGATACACAAACATTTGGCTTTTCAATTTATTATGAGCCAAATACAGATTCGTCAATTCGCCCACATACCGACGCATCAGCTGTAACGCTTAACATTAACTTAAACTTACCAGGCGAAGAGTTTACAGGGTCACAAGTGGACTTTTATCACCCGTACACAGGTGACATTAAATCACTTACCTTTAAGCCTGGTACTGCCATGTTACATCGAGGCAATATTGCACACGCAGCCAAGCCTATTACCAGTGGTGAGCGAACTAACTTTGTTTTGTGGTTGTATGGAGAACGCGGTCGATTACCAGCACAAGGTGCACCACGCATTCCTGTTGATGCTAAACAGCGCTGGACTAACCCAAATAAACCAAATGATGGTTATGCACCATTTTAAGTAAGCGCTTTTAAAGTTTTAAATACAAATGGCTGCCTAATTTAAGCAGCCTTATAAAAATAAAGCTCATCCAGTAACCAACACGTTTTAAATTTAGTAATATCAAAAAACCGCCCTATTCATAATCTATATTGTCGCCACTTATAACAATAGATAACACAAATTTTCCGCCTTGCTTTTCTTATGTCCCAGTACTTCGCTTAACAAAGTACAAAATTTAGGGGGATGTCATGTTTTTTTGTATTTAATTGATAAGCCACTGTAATGCTTAAGTTGGTAATTTAATAAACTGTGCTATCTTTTTACTATCTATATCATAAAAATAAGCGCTAACATGTTGTTCCGAGGTACAATTGCCATAGCTATATTGGTAATTTCCGCTGCTAATAAAAGCTATGCAGATGAAGTAGACGTGCAATTTAGTGGTTTTGCATCCTTAACACTCAGCTACACGGACGATTCAGATATTGGCTTTGCATCGAGTTATTCAAATGTCAACGAATCTGGTTTTTCAGCAACGCGAGATTCAATTTTAGGTGGGCAGGCTAATATATCATTGGCCAAAAATTGGGACTCTGTGTTTCAAGTAGTTATTCAAGATCATGCCTTTAAAAGCTTTGATAATTTTTTAGAGCTCGCCTTTGTGCGCTATCGCCCTACCCGTCATTGGGCTATTCGTGCAGGCAGGTTAAATAGTGACCTTTACTTACTATCGGAATACCCTTACGTAGGATATGCTTACTTATGGGTGCGCCCGCCTCATTCGCACTACTCGTTTGCAAACATTGCAGGAAATTTCGATGGTGTAGATGTTGAATACAGCAAAGCAATTAACGACGGTTTTTTACGTTTAAAACTTGCTTATGGTAGTACAACAGCCAAGCTACAAGCCTATAATGACGACTTTTTTATTGATTTTGATAACTTAACAACTTTTAGCGCAACCTACTCTTTAGATGCTTGGACTATGCGTTTTTCATTATCAAAGTCAGACTTTGGGGATTATAAGTTAACCTCTTTAGATGAGTATTTAGCCGCACTCAACTCAATACCACAAAGTATATGGCCGCAAGCGCAAAAAATATCAAACAAATTTAACACCAAAGGTAACAGTATAAAATACGCCGCGTTTGGGCTAACTTACGATCACAACAATTGGCTAATCCAATCTGAGGTGGGTATTTCAGAATCCGATTGGATAGTTGCTCCGTCAGTTCTTAGTGGCTACATTAGTGCAGGTTACCGTGTAGATAACGCAATATTTTATACAGGTTTTACAGCGGCTAAACACCGACATGACGTAATAAAAGTAAACGATCCTGCTTTTCCGCCAAGCACTCCCGAGCAATTTTCAGTGCCTGTACAACAACTCGCAGTTGCCAGTCAGTCTGCTGTTAAAATTACCAATGTTCACCAACACTCAATTAACGTAGGCGTAAAATGGCAACTGTCTGAGCGCATAGCATTAAAAGCCCAGTTAGACCGCTTTGATATAAAGCCTCAAGGCGCTGGCTTATGGAGTCTTAGCAACCCTTCAGATGTTGATGAGGGCCACAAAGTACATATACTTAGTCTAAATGCTAGTATGGTGTTTTAATGATGAGCCCTCGCAACTTGTTTATAACTGCATTGCTGCCCTTGTGCCTGCTTTTTATGAGCTTTTATGCTAAATCTACAGAGTTTGTAGTCGTGGTTAATAAGAGCAATGCGATTAACGCATTATCAAAACGAGAAATTATTGATATTTACATGGGCCGGTATTTAACTTTCCCTGATGGTGAGACATCAAAACCGCTTGATTTGCCCGCGCAATCAACATTAAAAAACGACTTTTACCTGCAGCTGGTCAACAAAAATGAGCAAAAAATTAATGCTTATTGGGCAAGGCTTTTATTTTCAGGGCGTGCAAAGCCACCCACTCCTTCAACATCGGTAGAAGACGCAATAAACAAAATAGCAGCATCACAATTTGCAATTGGCTACATTCCGCTATCGCAAGTTACAGATGAAGTAAAAGTGGTATACACATTTGATTAAAATTATTAGCCAAAAACTCTACATACGCGTCGCTATATCAATTGCGTTAGTTGCTATTGTTGTGTCTTTAGTCTCGTCTATGCTCTCTTATTACTCAGGCTTTAAAGAGAAAAAAAATACAAATTACTTACTCGTTCAACAGTTAGCGCAAACAATGGAAAAAACAGCCGCCATAGCAGCCTACCTAAACGATCGTGAATTAAGCCAAGAAATTATTAACGGCCTACTCAGTAACGACTTAGTGCAAGGCGCAAGCCTAGAAGGAGAAGTAAACCCTCAAGGAGAGATGGATTTATTTATAGCAAAAGGATCTACTAACAAAAAAAATGAAGCTGTTTTAATTAAATTAGTTCACCCTTTTATAGAAGACACTTTTATAGGTGTACTCGCCATATACCCTGACGATAACTTTATTGAACAACAAGCACAGTCAGCGCTTATAAAAGAATTTATCTTAATGCTGATTCAATCCATTGTTATCGCATTTTTTGTATCGCTGGTAGTTCAGCGCTGGCTTACACAGCCAATTCAAAACCTAACCGACAGCTTTGCTAAAATAAATCCAAGCGAACCAGAAACCCTTAAAATGCTAACCTTCAAGCAAGGCAAGCGGGACGAAATAAGCCGTTTAACCCAAGGTATAAATGCCTTAATGCACGAGCTACATTTAACTATTAGTAATGAGCAAACACTGCGTAAAAAAACTCAAGAGCTAGAAGCTAAATTTAGACTTATTTTTGAACAAGCCAGCGCAGGTATTTGTTTACTCGATGACAAAAACATTATCACCACCTTTAACCCTGCATTTAAGCATTACTTTACCGTACCCGGTGAAGAAGAATTACCAACCTTGCATTTTCCTGAGTTACTTAGCAATGTAGACGAATTACAAAGCCTACTGGCAGATATTCGCTCTGCTAAAAACCCACCACAAACCACCTTAGATGTAGAGTGTAAAGTTGGCTATAAAACGGTATGGTTTCATTGTTTATTTGTAAGGTTAACAGACCAAAGAGATACCAAACGAAACCCCAAACAAGAGCAGCTAGTAGAAGTAATTTTACACGATGTAACCGAGCGCGCCGAACGCGAATTTCAAACTCGCTTTGAAGCCGATCACGATCCACTTACCGACCTACTCAATCGCCGAGCCGGTGAAAAACGCCTTAAAAAAGCACTGCGCGAGTGCATTAAACACAATCAGCACCTAGTACTAATGATGATTGATTTAGATAAGTTTAAACCCATTAACGACACCTACGGCCACGAAGCCGGTGATAAAGTACTTATTGAAATAGCACACAGATTTAAGAGGCGTTTTGACCAAGGAACCGATATATGTATCCGCCTAGGCGGTGACGAATTTATTGTTGCAAGGCAGGTTAATACCTACGACAAAACAACCACGCGTGAGCAATCAATCGCTTTACTAAACGAGCTACAACAAGATATTTATATTTCACAAAATAAAACATGCGCCGTGGGTGCCAGCATTGGTATTGCAGTCGGCCCTAAAGATGGTGATGAATTACTTGAATTAATGATCAATGGTGACAAAATGCTCTACCACGTAAAAGAAACAGGCCGAGGGAAAATTGCATTTTATGACGAGTTTAAAAAGTAAAATGGTGTGACTTAAATAAGAGCACACAGTTTCCTGAAGTAACGAAAATAGACAGCAGAAGCTAATGCTATAAAGTTTTAACGACTTTCAAATAGTCTTTATTATAAAAATAAGCCGCTAAACCAAAATAAGAAATAGCACCTAAATAAGCAATTGGGAAGTGTGAATATACACTGAGGTAAATAAGCAATAATATAAAAAACAGACTAATGCTAAAGCAAACAACTGCCAAAAGCCTGCCTAACCAACATATAGATTGGGCTGCAATATTTAAAACAAACAAGCTAATAGCACCAAGTATTACATACACTAAAGTGTTTAAATCTTCCCCATGCGCTAAACCATCTTCGGTATAGTACATCATGTAATGAGCAAGCGGAGTCAGTGCTAATAAAGCCCAGAAACCATAACTGCTCCAAGTTGATGAGACAAAATAGTTACTACCAATGTCAGGCGCAGGAAACGATGCTTTATATCTATTTTGGTTCATGTGGATTCCAGTTAAGCCGTTTTATATAAGTTGATAGCTAGGCTTTTATTAAAAACACAAAAGGCCAACAGACAATAAAAACTGTCCGTATTATTGATTTTTATCAAAAAAATTACAACATGATTGCACCACTAACCACAATACAGAATAACAATTGTACTATTAGCAATTAATCAAAGTAATAAAAAATCTAATTAAAAAGAATATTGAACAATAAACTTTTCAATTGATAGAATGCCCTACTTTTTCCCATAAAGAGATACAATGGCAAACTTCAATACTCATCTTAATACTGCCGTAATCATCACAGGCTTAGGCTCGGCCACTTTATTATCTGCAGGCCATATCGATTTAAAGGGCGCACTCTGGCTTTGGTTTTTAGGTTCTATTGGCGGCTTATTGCCAGATATAGATTCAGATAACTCAACATCACTCGATACTATTTTTAACTTATTTGCACTGAGCGCTGTATTACTGGTACTGCATTACATAACTACCGAGCTCATTATTGAAATTAGCTTTATCGAGTTAATCGTAGTGCCGTTATTGGTTTACGGATTTATGAAATACATTATTAGACCTATTTTTGAATGGATCACAGTACACAGAGGTAGTTGCCACTCTTTACTATTTATACTGTTATGCGCGCTATTAACGACTCAAGTAACATGGAAACTGAATGACCAATCAACCACACAAGCAGCCGTCTTTGCCTGGTTAACGGGTGGGTTTATTTTACTCGGCGGATTAATTCATTTATTACTGGATGAAATTTACAGTGTGGATTTAAGTAATGTCACCATTAAACGCTCTTTCGGAACCGCTTTAAAAATAGCTGACTTCGATAATAAACTAATTACGCTAGCTTCAATTATTGCCATTGCAGGTTTGATCTATGTTGCCCCTCCCACAGAACAAACTATTACAGCGTTAAGTGACTGGTCTCATTTTACGTTTTTATCTTAACGCCATAAGTAATAAGCCGTTTAACCACATACTCAAAATGTGTGCCCTCTTGGTAATTAAATGTTGATTTACTAAGAGGGCATGAGGCACTGCGCTTTTAGATACATGCATGGCTAAACCAAAGCGGCTTTGCAAAGTTAGGTTTAATTAAAAGCCTGAGCCTGTTTGTTATTAATTATTATTTTTAAAGGTTTAAGTGAAATAATTTACTCGCTTTACCTGTCTTATACCTACAACGATAAACGCTATTTAATACAAATACTAAGCAGTTTGATACATTCAAATCCGCAACAGCTGTTGAAAGCGTCAAATATAAAATCAAAAGAGGTCCATAATGGAATTTACACATAAACGCACCACCCTAATTACAGCATCGTTATTGTTGGTATTGGCGATATCACAGGGTATTTATTCAGCCCTTTACAGTGCTGAAATTAGTTTTTCAAGACAGGTTGCTTGGGGACTAGAAGCACTGGTATTTACTTTACTTGTTGCCTTTGCAGGCACAGCTATGGTGCAAGCAAAAAACGCACAACTAGGCTGGTCGGCTATCGCGTTTAGTGCAGTACTTAACATAGTACAAGTGAGCATTGGACTTACGTTGTTTTCAACATTTGGCAAAGTTGCAGGCACAGTAGAAGGCGCACAACCTTTAATTGGTGGCGTGGTTTCTTTGTCATTCATGATTTACTACGCAGCCAAAGTATTATTAGGGTTAGCAGCACTTGTTTTTGGCCTGTCTTACTTAGCTAAAGGTGGCAAAGCAATCGGCGGCCTTACAGCCCTAGCAGGCGGTGTTGCAGTGCTTGCCAATGGTATTTTAATTACCTTTGGTCGTGATGGATTTCTACCATCAGCTGTTGCTGGTGCATCAGGCATGATTGCAACGTTACTTTTAGCGATATGCTTAATAAGCCTTTACCGTAAAGCAGACTAAGGCCAAATACCTTACAAGTAATGTACTTATTTAAATAAGTTATAAACATCGGCGTGTATTACATATATGCGCCGATGTTTTACGTTTAAAGTGATGGAATTTAAAGTGCCAACCACCTTAATAAGTTTTCACAAAGAGGCTATGAGGCGCTGCGCTTTTAGAGGACGTTGATAGCTTAAAACATAAAGTTTTGCTAATTTAAGTTTTGGTGATTGGAGCCATAGCTGACTTTATTAGCTAAAAACCCCATCAACATGTGTTAATCAAAAAAACCGAGTGAGTTTAGGAGTGCGAAAAAAGCCCCGAATAAACCTGAAAGAGTCAATGACCAATAGAAGATACAACCAAGTACTCTATCGAATATTGTTGTATTTTCGTATAAAGCAGACGAGTTTACATACATAAATGCAAACTTACTCTTTTCAACCTTGAGCATCCATTTCCTTGGTAGTGAGAATACTTTAGCAACATTTATGATATCCCAGCCACTTATATACTCCATACCAAGAAGCTCTTTGGTATTTGGGTTTTTCCTTAATTTGCGTACAGTAACTTGCCCAAAAAAAACATATAAAACTGCACTAAGAAGGCAACCAACTAGAAAAATAACAAATAAAGTTTTTTCAATATCCATTAAGAGTCAAACCATTTCATAATTTCGTCGTATAAACTACCGCTATTTTTCTTCGTATAATTATTAATTTCTATTGAGGCGGCCGCCGCAGTTCCTGCTACTGCCAATCCCCCAATAACAAGCCCAACCCAGCCGACGGGAGTTGCTACGACTAAAAAAGTACACCCTCTAAAACTAAAATTTATATAATCCCAAATATATAGAGCGCTTTAGATTATATTTGCAAGTTTGAAAAATAATCTAACACAAGCAATTTAGAAAGCCAATTCACTCATATAGAAAAGAGATGAATTAAGTTGAAGGTAATAGATTTTTCACCAATCTTTTTAGATAACCCGCTTGATGGGTGGTGTGGTGATTAAACTAGACAGCTGGTGATTAAACTAGACAGCCACTTTAATTGAACAAATAAAACTATGCCAAAAATTTCGCTATTCAGATTAAGAATTTATCTTTTATGAGTGGGTCACTTTATTTCATCCGTTAAATAAGTAATTAGCCCTATTAAAGCTAAATTACACGCATGAAAATAACAGCATAATGCAGTTGTGATTTTTTACTGAATAGTTTTACTGAGTAGCTTAAGTTTTATGCGAGTAGCTTTTCGCAGTTGCTAATATTTGATCGCCGTTTACGCTTTAAATTTTCACAGTAACTTGCTTGTGAAGTGGGTCTGCCTACTGCACCATGAAATACGCGCGCAAATTGCGTAGTCAGTTTTAGCCAGTTCTCTGGGGATATATTAAGCCTTTCTAACAAAGGAAGGTTCATATTATCAATATGCCCACGCTTATCCTCTCGTATTATTCGCCCTGTTAGCTCAACAAGTTCAAGGTACGATTTAAGCTCAAACGGCAGTCCTTTAGGCATAATCTGACGTGGCATACCTGCAAAACGTAGTAACTGTTTAGGCTGTATACCTTCTGTCGCGCATGTTAAGCGCTTTTGTACACTGGTATGGTCTGACTCTTCTGGTGTGTTAGCCATTTTAGCCCTAATGGGATTTAAATCGACATAGGCCATACAAGCTGCAAGTGCTGCTTCATCTAGTAATGCTTGCGATTTGAATCTACCCTCCCAGAATCGTCCTGTGCAGTTATCTTCTTTATTTGCTCTGCGCGCGATGTCTTCATTTAAGAGCCGCATAAACCAGCTGATACTGGATAGGCGCTCGCGGTAGTCGTTTACTGTTTGATTGAAAAAGATGAGTTCGGCTATACTTAGCTTTTCACCCTGTATGTATTTTTGCGTAAGTACAGTACCTTTACAGAGCTTATGCCAGCGAATAACAATCGCTTTATCATTCAGTCTGTTTGCTTGATTATCATCTACATACAGGACTAAATGAGTGTGATTACTCATAACAGCATAAGCACAAACATCAATACAAAATACCTTCGCTAATTCAAGCAGCTTATCTTCAACCCAGCCTCGTCGATGCTCGTAAGATTGACCAGTAAAACTGTCTTTGCCACATAAAAATGCACGACGAACACAGCGTGAAATACAGTGATAGTATTTTGTATCAACCAAACTTACTTGACGCTTTCTTGCAATCGCCATAAGACACCCTGCTCGTTTTTTACACTAACTAAAACATAGTCCTAAATTTTGAAAAGAGCAAAATTTAGGATGGGTGTCATTGTTAATTTCTTTGGCTTATAAATATACCTTGCTGAAATGATTTGATATTTAGCCAAGTCCGATATTCACTGTTTTTCTCACGAGAAATATCTGCCACATTCGTCAAGTACATACTGCTTGATTTTAAAAGTGAGGAATCAGAAATAATTAAATCCGTTTTATATTCTCTAGCTAGTTTAGGGTAATACCCAATAATGCTTTGGATATAATTGACTAAAATATAGAACAATAAAAATAAAATTAAGCATATAACAAAGTCCATTTTTTAATACTCCGAAAACTTGCTCTGCACTGCTGACTAAGCTGAAATTTAAGATGGGTGTCTTATTAATTGACACGACTAAATCAACCACCACGTTCGAAAAACAAGAAAACTTTGACTAAATCACAAAGAGGATTAGAGGCGCTTCGCTTTTAGAGGCCATAAATAGCTTATATCAAAAGCTTTTAACCAACCCATATTTTGATGTATGGAGTCAAGATTTGTTACAACGCAGTGTCTAAACACAGCAAGAAACTGGACTGACATTGGCTTTTTCTAATGGGTGTATTGTTAATTTTTCTTTCATGGGCTTGTTAATTTGCATTAATCATCGCTGTAATTAAGCTTTCAACAAACTCAAAACCACCATTACGACTAAATAATAAGATAAAAAACGCGAGTAAAAATAAACGAAAACTAGATTTGAGCTTAGCCATAGCTAGTAAACGTTGCGTATTCATATTGCTATCAAATAATGAACTAGAAAAGACACTGATTAGAAATTTAAAATATGATAATTCTTTAGCAGTGCTATCTGCTAACCAAAAATGATTCAAAGCTTTAAACCCTACAACGAACCTTTGTACAGATAATAAAAAGATAAGCATAGAACTACCAACAAGTAGCAAAATGGTATATCCATGTTCCAATGAAATTTGAGGCGTATTCATATATCCCTGTGCAAATTAATAGCTTATCGAACACCACTTTGGTGAGTTATAACACCCCAAAACGGCGTATCTTACGTTGCTTGAAAATCACACCAAACAACTCGTTTATAATCAGACAATAACAATTGCTACCCAGTAGCCTTTGTTATTTAACCCCATAACGCCTTTTAATAATATTATGGGACAAAACTCAAACCACTGTATTTATTACGAGAATTAGGATGACACCCATTCAATTCATTTAGACTTACACCCATCTTAGTTTCAAAATTTAAGATGGGTGTCTTGTTAAATTTCTTTTTTCAGGCATGATTGCAACGTTACTTTTAGCAGTCTGTTTAATAAGCCTTAACCGTAAACAAGACTAAGGCTAAATACCTTATTAAGAAGGTAGTTACTTAAATAAGTTATAAACATCGGCGTGTATTAAAAATGCTAATTCGCCGATGTTTTACGTTTAAAGTGACACCTATCTTAATTTTAAGACTAATTCACAAAGAGGATATGAGGCGCTGCGCTTTTAGAGAGTATAAATAGCTTATATCAAAAGCTTTTAACCAATTTATGATTACTCCCTCTAATTGGTAACCCTGACCAATCCAGGCAAACTATTTCCGAATAAACTCAACTAAATCTTTCATTTTATTTTCTAGGTCAGGCATCGAACAATGTGTTTTATCGAGCTTATCGACTACCGCTTTAGCAATAGGTACTTTTTTGCTTGCATAACTTAAAGCAATATTACTCAATGAAGTTGTATCTAGCTGAGTAGCATCATCAAACTGATAACAATCGGAGATAGCTTTATCGAATGAATCAAATTTTTCGAATATAAAGTCAGAAGCTTGAGTTGATTTTAAAGACAGTTTCTTATGGTTCTTTCCCTGACCAATTGACTCACGCTTGAAGCCTCGGCTAGTTAAAATATCAAAGAATAGATCTTTGCAAATATAATTCTCAATTTCACGACCTTCCGTAATCCACACTTTGACATAATCATCTAATGTTGAATCTAAACCGGCATTCTCTGCATTGGCTGTTCGAAGTCTATCTAACATAGAACTTAGATATGCTTTAAAATCCTCATCATCTCGGTCTGTTTGCGAAGAACAATCAGAATCGGCAATCAAGCATGCCTTCCTACTGGTGCTAAAAATATTAATTAGATTTTCACCAATATCATCTAGTACTGTGAAAGAGGCTAAGTTTGTACCACCAAAGTATAAGAAGGAGTAGTCTTTTCCTTCTTTCAGTTCTCCGTCAGAATATATATCAATCCATTTTTTTAAGTAAATCCTATCACTAGGCCCTTCAACCCATAAAACAGTATTAGCTTGAAGTATTTGAGAAGCTTTTACGCCCAATGAATCTAATGTTTCATAATACTTGATTATATTGTCATTTGGGGTAATTGAGCTTGCGCCATTGGCCGACTTTAAAGTTCTGTATACAGCCCAGTTTTCATTTAGGCAGTCAATAAGAGATGGAGAATGAGTAGTAATAAAGAATCTATGATTAATTAGCTCTTTCTCAAAAATATTTATAAGTTTAACTACTGCTTCTGGGTGTAAATTGGCTTCTGGTTCTTCGAGAAAGACGTTTAAATTGACTTCCTTGTTAATCCAAAGGTGTGATAGCAACATCACTATTTGAGAGACCCCAGTACCTAACTGATCTAAAGAAAAGGATAGTCCTGATGCAAACTCAAGATTTAAATCCTTTTCTACAACTTCAATATTAGTTACTTGCTCAGATAAAATGTCAGTTAGCCACTGCTTAATTTGTTTTTTATATCCAGCCCAGTTTGATGGAGTTGCTCTGTCGAGTCTTAACTTATCAAGCTCATCAATAATTTTTGCGCCATCAAAATAGTAGCTTTGCTCGTTATTTGAATCACGCGAGTGATGTCGAATAGGATCAACAAATACCAATGAATTTAAGAAGCTTCTCCAATAAAATTCATTATCACTAAACCCTGCTACATCGTCAGTCGGGTCTATCCATGTGCCTGCTTCCAAATCAGAACAGATTAAATTACTATCATTGAATATCTGCTTACCATTAACCTTCATGTTTAAAACAGATGTATTAGAACTAACGTCATGGTAACAATCTAGAGTAACTTTATTCTCACTTACCGTATAAGAAATTTTATCATCTTCAGTGAAGATATTATCGTTTGAAAGTAAAATTTCACAGTTAATTCTCTCCTTTCCCCAACCCCATGTTTGGCTTTCATCAAGTTCAGTGGCAACTGAAATCGCAGTTCCAGCAGTCAGGTTTTCACTAGCTATACTTTTTAAGTAATTAAAATATTTTGCTAAATTAGATTTCCCTGAGTTATTCGGACCTATAATTAAGTTGATTGACTTTAATCCGCTAATATACACGCCATTTAAATCATATGAGCGCCAACCGCAAAGTCTTATTGAGTCGATCTTCATTTAGATTTGTCCTGCTTATGCCAAGAGTCAACTAAGGCTTTTAATGAATAGGTCTCAGGCTTCCCTTGTTTCCAAGATTTATGATATCTAACGTCATTACTTCTAGGCATTGGGTTAGGAACCCTAAATTGAACTTTTCTTGGTAAATTAATTGAGTCTCCAGAAACAAATGCCTCACCGTCTCTTAGACTAGGTAAGAAGTCAACTTGACCAGCTAATGTATCTGGCAACAATCTTTTAATCTTGTTTTGGTCTAGATCATTGGTAAGTCGAAGGGTTATATATGTTCCGCATTGAGATAAGACAGTTGTTGAAACATTTGATGGACGTTGAGTAACAACGGTCAAACCAACACCATACTTCCTACCTTCTTTTGCAATTCTCTCAACTCGTTCTTTTGCTATATTGAACTTTGAATCGCTATCTTCTGGAATATAAGTGTGAGCCTCTTCTAGTATTAAGTTAAGAGGGATATTTTCAGGGTCTAAATCCCAATATTTAAAGTCGAAACACAATCTTGAAATAACGCCTACACAAACAGCTCTTACTTCTGCTGGTAAGCCACTTAAATCTAATATGTTTAAATATGCTTCAGATTCAGATAAACCTAAAATAAATTCAAAGTATTCGACTATTGATGTTTCATTATCAATTTTTCGATGAAGAAATGAGTAACGAGTGTCATGACGTACAGCTTGAAGCTTAAGAATAATACTCTCATATGGTTTCTTATTAGTAGCATTACTTTGAGAGTCCTTTTCAGCTATTATTTCATCTAAAAGAACATCAATACTGAAAAAAATTGGTGTGTCTGCAGAAACGACTACACCATCAATATTTTGCTTTTCAGCTTCTATTTCTTTTTGTTTCGTTATAAGCCTTTTTATTATGGCTTTCTGATTAGAACCAGGTTCAAGATTATAAACACCGAAGAACTCTTCTAAATCTAAAAACCAGTATGGAAGTGTAAACTCATTCCAAGGAATTGCATTTGTTCTATTTTTAAAGTCTTCATTTGGTGCTTTATCGTTATAGCCAAATGCTGAAGGGTATTCATTATGAATATCAAAAAATAATATTCTAGGGCATTCGTAGCTTGATAAAATCGATTGAACTATCGATGCAACGGTGCAACTTTTACCACTACCTGTAGTACCCAATATGGCGGTATGCCGCCCCATTAGCTTATCCAAGTTTAAATACGTTTGATCGTCATCGTTAGAATCAGTAACACAAAAGTGCTCTTTGTCTTCTTCTAAGTTTATGCCTATTAATTGGTTTACTTGGTCACTGCTAAGAAAGTATGTATCACAATTTATTGTGGGAAGACGTTTGGTGCCTCGATTAAACTTACCATTGATAGCACAACCCAATATTGAAAGCGTTACTACTTTCCTCTCTTCCCTAACAATTTCAAGCCCATCAGCTGATCTTTTTGTTTTCTCAATTTCAGTGATCTGAACTTTGCGTATGGTACAAATTGTATTACCGTGCGCTCCGCCACAGTTAACATAAGCACCAACCTCAGCGCAGTGCTTTATACCTTTAAACTCGCGCTCTAGAACGTCTGCATGAAGTATAATTGCGGCACCGTCAACTTCTTTAATTTTACCAAATTTTAAAGCATCTTCTCTTAATGATGTTTTCAATTTATAACTTCCTTATTAGTTAAAGGTTTTGGTTTTGCAAAGCCATTTATCAGCTTATAGAATACCGCGCCACTGGGTTATCCCTACCAAACGGCGTATATTACGATGTTCGATAATTACACCGAACAACTCGTTTATAATTAGATAATTACAATTGCAACTCAGTAACCTTTGTTATTTAACCCCAAAACGACTTTTAATAATGTTATGGGACACATTACGCACCACTGTGTTTTTATACAGCTAAGAGTAAAACCTATCTTAAATTTAACTTTTAACTAATCGATTTCTAAAATTACCACTCATTTTGAAACCTTGTATCCCTCTCACAAGGGTCACCATCTCTATCGCCATCCATTTTTGTATTCGGGCAGTTATTAATAAAAAATACAGCTTCGGCTCGCGAATTCATTTGGCTACAATGCTGCCTGCCGTCACAGGTAAAGTTTTGTGTGTTTTTTGGAATCACGGTTTTTGGGTATTGTTCATCAAAGGTGGCTAAATCGGCGTTAGTAATAACAGGTGTGTGGTTATTAAATTGCTCGTTACTTTGATAATGGTTGTATTTATTTACTGCGACAAAGCCAAGCACAGCGATAATGCTAATTGAAGCAACTTTGCCTAAAAAGCTACTAGCAAAATTAGATTTGGCAATGCGATGCGGCTGTTGTTTGTGTTTTTGATAAGGTGCTTTAAGCTCTTCAACGCCTTCTATGCGGCAGTTAATTGCTTTGGTTTTACCGTCGGGCTGCGTAGCAACTTCAAAGTAAATGGTATCGCCAACTTTAGGCTTGCGGCTCATGTGTTTGAGCGCTGATATGTGTATAAACGTGTCGTGTTCTAGGGTGTCTGATTTAATAAAACCAAAACCTTTGTCGGTTTTCCACGTCTTTAACAATCCTTTGTGCATGTATCCGCCTATTTTGCTTAAGCTGCGTTTTACGCAAATTCCATTTAGTTAACACTTGTTATTATACGTTCCTAAATTAAAACCATGCAACCAAATATTCATATTGCGTTAATTTTTACGCTTTACCTAATAAAATAAACTCAAAAATAAACGTGCTAAAAACATCTAAACCTCAACTTATTTTATTTATAATTTACGGCCAAATGTCCTTTAATTCATATCAGCTACCTCGCACTCACCGATTAGCTTAACAGATTGTTTACACTAGGTTTTGTCATTAGCTATTTCTATCTAAATTAACCGTTTTTAGTACGATTTTTCATTCGTTATTTACTTAATTTATCTATACAATCCACACCTTATTTTTAAGCACGTATTTTAAGTGATTATCTCATGCTATTAACGATTGTTTATATTATTGGTATTACCGCAGAAGCCATGACCGGCGCACTTAGCGCAGGACGAATGAAAATGGATTGGTTTGGCGTAGTGCTAGTAGCCAGCGCCACGGCAATTGGCGGTGGTAGCGTGAGAGATATATTACTAGGCAATTACCCGCTAACGTGGGTACAACACCCAGAGTATTTATTAATTACCTGTATTGCCGGTATTGTCACTACGTGGCTGGCTAAATGGGTAGTTAAATTTAAAGGCATATTTATGCGCCTAGATGCCCTGGGTTTAGCTGCCTTTAGTATTATCGGCTGCCAAGTGGGGCTAAATATGGGGCTGCATTACGGTATTTGTGTAGTGGCTGCGGTTGTTACGGGTGTTTTTGGTGGGTTACTGCGTGATTTAATATGTCGCCAAGCGCCGCTTGTATTACATAACGAGCTATACGCGAGTGTATCGTTACTTGTTGCCTGTTTATACTTAGCGCTACACCATTACAATATTGACGACAACATAAGCATTATTGTGAGCCTTGTTGCAGGTTACTTAATACGTATGGCATCAATACGCTTTAAATGGCGCTTACCTACCTTTAGTTTATTAGAGCAGCACGCTAAATAAAAATAACCTTCAATACAAAATAAGGCAGGTAATATACCTGCCTTATTTAATATAACTATTAGCGTATTAATTTAATGCCCGCTTACATCGCTTAACGCGGTTTTTAACCCGCTGTTATTTTGCTTAAGTACGCTAAAACTGCCATCGGTTTCTAGCACTACGGCGGCTACTTCTTCTATTGCCAATATTCCCGCACCACGAATAGCGGCGCGAATTTCTGACTTTGTTACGCGCTGCGATTTAAGTGCAGCCGTGCAGTATTCACCATCACTCATTAAAAGCGTGGGTTCTGCTTTTATAAGCGCTGCAAATTTTGACGAGCGCACACTAAGCCATGTAATAACATATTGCAGCCCTATTAATACTACAAAGGCAAGTATGCCCTCAAACAGCGGAACACTTTTTGAAATAATAACAGACGCCAATATAGAGCCCAGCGCAATGGTGACTATAAAGTCGAACACGTTCCACTTTGAAAGCGTACGTTTACCCGATACACGTAGCCAAAACACCAGTGCAATATAACCCAGTACACCTATTGTAAGTACACGTAATAATCCCTGAATATCATCGTAAAACATAGAGGTTCCTTGCTATTAAAGGTGGCAATTAGCTTTTACTTATAACCCTACATGGCACTAAGTTAAATAACGATGAATAAAGTGCCTGCATTTACTTTGTTAGTTGTTTTACAAACTTAATTTTACTTAGCTCTGTGCTTTGTTTATCAACGTAGCCACAAACGTGATAACCATTAGTGATTAGCATAGTTAGCATTTGAGGAAACCGGTTCATCGATTTAACGTGTATATTGGTAAAACCTTGTTCATAAGCCCACTTTTCTTGTTGAACAAGTAATTTTTTAGCAATACCTAATCTACGATAGTTAAAATGCACTCCACCAAGCCAACTATAAAATTGTGTATTAGATAGCTCATAGCCAATTTTAAAACCAACTAATGTATCTTCTTTATGTGCTACTAATATCAATGCTTTTTTGTTTTCTAAACGGTTACGTAAAGTGTCACTATCAATGGCTGTTAGCAGTTCAGGGATATATTCACACACTGCGGTTACATCATCAATGGTGCCTGTGGTTATAGTTATAGCCATAAAATTCCTTGTTTTTTTTATATGATTTGACCTAGACAGTTTAAATTTAAACTACGGTTGATTATGATGGTTTAAGCATTATATCTTTATTTTCGCTTATCATTTTTGAAAGGATCACCATGTCTAACTATAACGAATCTCCAGAACAAGTTGAACAGGCCACTCAAGGCTTTGTTATGCAACAAACTATGTTACGTATTAAAGATCCAAAGCCGTCGCTTGAATTTTACCAAAATGTATTAGGTATGAAGCTGTTAGGTAAGTATGATTTTCCTGGTATGAAGTTTACGCTTTACTTTTTAGGCTACGAGCAAGAATTGCCACAAGGTGATGATAAAACTAAAGCAGAATGGGTGTTTCGTCGCCCTGCGCTAATTGAGCTTACCCATAACTGGGGCACCGAAACCGACGACAGCTTTGAGGGATACCACAGTGGTAACCAAGAACCAAAAGGCTTTGGCCATATTGGTATTAGCGTACCGGATGTTTACGATGCCTGTGAGCGCTTTGCAAAATACGATGTAGAATTTGTAAAAAAACCAGATGATGGCTCAATGAAAGGCTTAGCATTTATTAAAGACCCTGACGGCTACTGGATTGAAATACTATCTGCTGAGGGCATTACTAAGATTATTCTTTCTCAGTAATAATTATTTCTCGATAAAAAAATATTACACATAAAAAAGCCTGCTAATGCAGGCTTAGGGTTATGTAGTAAGTTATATTTAAACGTTACTTACGTAGTGCATCTATTCGCGCATCAAGCGGCGGGTGCGATGAAAACAGCTCAGCAACACCTTTGCCACTTGCAATACCAAAGGCCATCATTGAGCCTTCTAATTGCGAGGGATGGTTTTGCTTTAATCGCTCAAGGGCAGAACGCATTTTATCAGCACCAACCAGTTTTGCTGCGCCGCTGTCGGCTGCAAATTCACGTTTACGGCTGTAACTTGCAACCACTATGCTTGCTAGCACGCCAAATAATACTTGGAATAACATATCGAATAAGAAGTATGTCCAGCTACTGCCGCCCTCTTCTTCATCGCTATTAATAAAGTTATCTACAATGCCTGCCAATACTTTTGCGGCAAATATTACAAAGGTGTTTACCACGCCTTGTATTAACGTAAGCGTTACCATGTCGCCGTTAGCCACGTGCGATACTTCGTGGGCAAGTACGGCTTCGGCCTGATCTTTGGTCATGTTGTGCATTAAGCCAGTGCTTACTGCCACTAACGAGTTGTTTTTACTTGGGCCCGTTGCAAACGCGTTCATTTCTGGGCTGTCGTAAATAGCCACTTCTGGCATTTTAATACCTGCTTTTTGTGCTTGCGCAGATACCGTTTGTACAAGCCAATGTTCGGTTTCGTTTCGAGGCTGCGTAATTACGTGCGCGCCTGTTGATTTTTTAGCGATCCATTTCGACATAAATAACGAAATAAACGATCCACCAAAACCAAATACTGTGGCTATAAGTAAAATTCCGCCAAGGCTACGATGGCTTAAGCCCAGCGCACTCATTATTATTGAAAGCACTACACCTAATACCAACATAACCGCTAGGTTAGTTAATAAAAACAAAAATATACGTTTCATATTGTCCTCACAAAAATAGGTTTGATCACCGAACATAAAATTAAATTAGGTTAAAGCAATCACTGCGCTATGACACACTATGTCATAACGTTAGCGCTATTCTGTGACAAACTATGTCATAACACAAGTGTTATTTATGTGTTTATTGATAATTTTTTTAAGAAGGGTTTTACAGCAAATTTAAGACTAAAGTTTCTTTATAAGTCAGCTTATTACAAGCTGTTATTAAGCTCTGCCATATCAATCGGAAAACCACGCTCGTGTGCCAATATGCGTGCAACTTCGTCAATTTTTTCGCTGCTATTATGTTTAAGGTACGACCATTGGTGGGTACTGCGGTGATGATTTACAGCAGGATCGCTACTTATTATTCCTAATTTTATAAACTCACCCACTATTTGATCTGCCGCTATTAACGTTGACGATGCTTTAACATTTTCGGCCCGTGCGTAGCTAATATGCGAATATAAACTTACATCGGCTACGCGCAAGGTGTCGTCATCACCCGGGATTTGTTGCCCGCCATACAAGGCATTATTTTGTGTGCTAGCAGTTTTAAATGCAGGGACAAACTCGGCTACATAATCAATTGCTGTTTGGGTGCGTGTTTGCAATGCTGCTTCATCCCAGCCATCTTTAATATAATGCAGGTATTTATTGGGAAGTTTAGGTTGTGCGCTCATTGGCGTGGCATCAGCTAACCCATCATTAAACAATGTAATGTTGTTAGTCATGCCATGTATTTGAAAGTAACCATTAGGGTAAGGGGTTAGCTGCGCCATACCTTCTGGCGTACCACGGTTACCATAAATAATTATTTCGGGTATTTGCCCACCAGCACCTTGCCAATGAGTAATGTAAGAGGCTTTAAATTCAACCATGCGTTTTACATCTACCCCAACCAGGTCGTCAATAATACCGGTTTGAAAACCACACGCATTAATTAGGTAATCTACCTCAATGGTTTGTGAATCGGCTTGTGTATCAGGTTGTTCATCAAGGCTTGGCTCTGATTGGTATTCAATGTGCCATTTAAGTGTTTGCTTATCATTATTGGTATTTATAACTGGCGATACGTTTTTAACACTGGTGCTTGTTAAAACATGAGCGTGTTTGTACTGTGCAAGGGCGAGTTGTGCACTGGCCGATAAACGAAATATATTCCAACCATATTCTTGTGCAACAATAAGCGGAAACTTTAACTTATCTAAATCTAAATGCTTAGCAACGGGTATCATCCACTCATCTAATGACGTGGGTTTGGCTACTTGTTTTTGCTTAGCAAGCTTTAGCATATGCTCATAACTATATAACTGATAATAATGCTCAGGCTCGCCTAATACTTTGTTAGCGCTATCTTGCTCTACAAGCTCGCTGTAGGCTTTTACTAATTTATTTAAACGCGGAAATAAGTCCTCTGGTGCGTCGTCATCACGCTTGGGTACGGCAAATACTGTAGGGCGAACATCTATGGTGTGAGGATAAAGACGCGCAATATCTATACATTGCTTGAGTAAATCTATGCAGTCTTCGTCGGGTATTTCACGATATAAGTTGCCACCTGCATGCAAATGGCACATTGGAGGGCCATCAATTAACGACTTTTTCTTTTCAAGCACATAAGTTTCTAACCCTAACGCAGCAAGTCTAATGGCTATTGTGGCGCCAGCTGTGCCTCCACCTATTATACCTACGCGTTTTTTAGGTAAGCCATAGTTTAGTGCTTTTGGCTCAGCGCTTACGTGCGCATCTGGGGCGTAGTTTTCAATAAATGGGTGCGTCATATAGTCGTTATGTCCTTAGTAACATTGTCTTTAAGCAAGCTATGTATTTATAAATGTTTATATGTGTACTAAGGCTGACTATTTCAAGATTTACCTAAAAAAGTAACTTTTTTAAAACCACTTAAGTGTTTATAGATAACGCACTAAGCAAGCTTTTGTATATTTGTAACTTAGGAGTTTGCTCGCTGTATGGGCTTATGGCAAGTATTGGAAACGGTAAACGTGCTTTAAGTGAATCAAAGTTTGCTTGGTATTCGTCCATATTTTTATCTACTTGGTTTGCAATCCAGCCAACGCAGTTTATACCCATACTTTGCATATGCGCAGCGGTTAGTAACGCATGATTTAAGCAACCTAGTTTCATACCAACAACGAGTATTACCGGCATTTTTTCTGCTTTAACCCAGTCGTATAAATAATCGTTTTTATTAATAGGTAATGCCCAACCACCAGCACCTTCGGTAAGTATAATGTCAGCGCCCTGTTGTTTTACATTTTTATAAGCATCACTTAGTTTATCTACAGTAATACTAACCCCAATTTTCTCCGCTGCTATGTGCGGCGCAATAGGGGGTGCAAACGCAAACGGATTTACTACGTCGTATTTAGCGCTGACTGTTGCACTTTCCATTAGTATTAGAGCATCGGCGTTTACTAGTTGATCGAACGCCATTTCGCAGCCAGCAGCAAGAGGCTTAAAACCAATGGCTTGTTTTTTATGTTGGGCAAGTAACTTTAGTAGCAAACTGGTAACGTGGGTTTTTCCGGCATCGGTGTCGGTGCCTGTTATAAAAAATTCTTTCATGCGTTGCCTTTAATGTCTTTGGGCTTATTTAGTGTTTTTGTAATGATAACAGCACCACATGATAAGACACACATGCTTTGTTATTTATAAGCGGATATGCACTGCATACTTTTTGTAGCGCCGATTTAGTAAGTAACCCTTGGCGCGTATTGGTATGATTTTGCGCGGTAGCGCCAATAGCCTTAATTGAAGCAATAGCTTTTAAAGGTGTTGTGTATTCATCGGTGTAAATACGTTTTTTAGCACTATTAATAGTAAAGCCTGCATTTTGGACTGATTGGTTTATATGCAGTTCACTATTAAAGGTATTTATGTGGCTGTTAGAATCAAGCGCTGCAAAGGCTGTTTTTATTTCGTTAAGTGAGCCCTCTACCACAGTGCTTATGTACGCCTGCCCGCCTGGTTTTAATATGTTGTAAAGTGATTGCATTAAAGCCGAAAAATTAGCAGACCACTGCACTGCAAAGTTACTGTAAATAACATCAACACTGTTTGCTTGTAGCGGTAAGTTATCCATATCGGCGCATATTTTTGGTGCGGTTAAATTACTACTTTGCAGCATGTTTATGCTCAAATCCATGGCAATAACGCTTGTAAACATACTTTGTAAGGTATGCGTATTAACAAGCGGGCCTGCGCCTAAATCAACACAAAGCTTATTTTTATTAATGCCTGGTTTTATTAGCGCAAGTAAATCGCTTGCTGCGTGTTTTTGTACATTTGCATGGGTGTTATAACTCGCCGCCGCTTTTGAAAACTTACTTTGTGTAGACTTTTTAAGCTCCTTGTTTAGCTCTTGACTTGATTCTCTATTTAACTCGTCATTTAAATCGTTACCCACTAGGCACGGTTTTACAAGTTGTGTTTGCACTAGATCTGTTTTTAATACTGGCTGAGCAGTCATGCTATTGCACCTACTAAATGCTTAACTAAGTGCGTTATGTCTTGCTCGGTATGTGCGGCGGTTAAAGTAATGCGTAAACGTGAGGTGTTATGTGCAACCGTGGGCGGTCTAATTGCAGTGAGCCAAATACCCTGTTGTTTAAGTTTATCGGCCGCTTGCAACGTTTGCTCAGCGCAGCCTAATACAATGGGCTGTATGGCTGTGTTTGATTCCATTACAGCAATATTGTGAGTTTTAGCGAGTTGCTTAAATAATGCAATATTGGCATTTAGCTTATCGCGTTTATCATCAGCTGTTTTTATGCTTTTAATACGCGCAAGTGTGTGGCTTGCCATAAGCGGCGACATAGCAGTTGAATACGTATAATCGCGATTAAATTGCAGCATGTAATCAATAAACTGTTTACTGCCTAATACACAGGCGCCACTACTAGCCACTGCTTTACCAAAGGTAATAACTAATATATCTGGCAGCGTTTGAGTAATAAACGCTTCGCAACTGCCCAAACCTGTTTTACCTAATGCACCAAAGCCGTGTGCGTCGTCAATCATTAGCCATGCGTTGTGCTGTTTTGCAAGTGCGAGTAATTCTTTAAGAGGCGCGGTATCGCCATCCATCGAAAATACGCCTTCGCTTATAATAAGCTTGTTTTGCGCTTTTGATTTTTCGAGCCGTGAGCGTAAATGGTTCATGTCATTATGATTAAAACGCACTAAAGCCGCGTTAGAATGCATAGCCCCGTCAATCAAGCTTGCATGATTTAACTTATCTTGAAAAATAGCGCTGTTTTGTGCAGTTGCTTTATCTTGAAACAACGCTTTAATTACGCTGCTATTAGCGCTAAACCCTGAGTTAAATAACATAGCTGCGCCATAACCAAATTGCTCACACAAGTATTGTTCAAGCGCTTTTTGCTGAGCCTGATAACCCGTAACCAATGCTGAGCTGTGACTCCCTAATGCGTGGGAGTCATTAAGGTTAACAGCCACATCACCAAAACCTAAGTAATCGTTACTGGCAAAATTAAGATAGGTTTTATTATTAACCGTTATGGTGCGCGCTGTAGCGTGTTGTACTACGTGGCGTTTACGAAGCAGTGCATCTTGCTGGCGAGCCTGCAGATGCGTATTTATAAAATCAAAAGGCATAGATATAAAAGCCTACGCTTCGTAAAACAATTCAGAGGTTGCTTTGTCGGCTACTTGCGATGAAAGCGAGGCTTCTACTGCTTCGTCTGAATAGTCGTGACGTTTTTCTGGGTTCATGCCTAATTTTTTAATTAGGTTCATATCGGCATCAGCGTCTGGGTTTTCGGTGGTAAGTAGTTTATCACCATAAAATATTGAGTTAGCGCCTGCAAAAAAGCACATAGATTGCATTTGCTCGTTCATGGCGTTGCGCCCTGCCGATAAACGTACATAACTATGTGGCATCATAATGCGCGCTGTTGCTATGGTACGTATAAATTCAAAGTGATCTAAATCGTCTACGTTTTCAAGCGGTGTGCCTTTAACTTTAACGAGCATATTAATAGGCACGCTTTCTGGCTGTTGTGGCAAATTAGCTAATTGCATAAGTAGTCCAAAACGGTCGCTTGCTTGCTCGCCCATACCAACTATTCCGCCTGAGCATACTTTCATACCGGCATCGCGTACGTGGTCAATGGTATTTAATCTATCTTGAAAAGTACGGGTTGATATAATTTGCTCATAATACTCAGGAGACGTGTCAAGGTTATGGTTATAGTAATCAAGCCCTGCGTCTCTAAGCTCATGGGCTTTTTCGTTTGTGAGTTTACCCAGCGTCATACAGGTTTCTAGCCCTAGCTCTTTTACTTGTTTAACCATTTGCGAAATGTATGGCATGTCTCTGTCTTTTGGATCTGACCATGCTGCCCCCATACAAAAACGGGTAGCGCCTTTTTGTTTTGCAAGGCGTGCTTGCTCTACTACTTTTTCTACTTCTATTAAGCGTTCGCGTTCTAAATCAGTTCTGTAATGGCCCGACTGCGGGCAGTACTTACAGTCTTCTGGGCAAGCGCCTGTTTTAATTGATAACAACGTAGAAATTTGCACTTCATTTGGGTTGAAGTTAGCACGGTGAACCGATGCGGCTTTAAACAGTAAATCGTTAAATGGCATTTCAAATAATGCTTTAACTTCAGCGTGGGTCCAATCGTGACGAACAGGTGCAAGTTCCATAATACTCTCTTATTTTTTTCATAACGGTGATATTGGCTTAGTCTACGAGTTGAAGTACCATTGTCAACGAAGCCCACCAAGTTAAAGTTTACATATGACTAAAAAGAATACGATTGACCTTGATTTTGATCGTCAGCACATTTGGCACCCATATACGTCTATGACTAAGCCAATTCCGGTATACCCCGTTACACATGCTAATCACAATATTATTCACCTCGAAACTGGCGAGCAATTAATCGATGGCATGGCCTCGTGGTGGAGCGCAATACATGGCTATAATCACCCTGTTATAAATAACGCCATGATTGAGCAAATTAATAATATGAGCCACATTATGTTTGGCGGTATTACGCATAACAGCGCGGTAGAGCTGTGCAAAAAAATAGTAAATATAACGCCGCCTAGTTTAACTAAAGTGTTTTTAGCCGACAGCGGATCGGTAAGTGTTGAAGTAGCAATTAAAATGGCGCTGCAATATTGGTTAAGCCAAGGCATTACAACAAAACAAAAATTAATGACGCCTTACAAGGGCTACCATGGCGACACCTTTGCAGCCATGAGCGTATGCGACCCCGTTAACTCAATGCATAGTTTATATTCAGGCTTTTTACCTGAGCATGTATTTGTACCCGCACCGGTTAGTCAATTTGGGGGCGAGTTTAACCAAACTGAAGCCCAAGAGCTTGAAGAATACTTTAAAGCAAACCACAGCCAAGTAGCCGCCTTTATCATTGAGCCTATTGTACAAAACGCGGGGGGTATGAACTTTTATCACCCTGATTATTTAGCCTGCGTACGTAAATTGTGCACCCAATATAATGTACTACTAATTTGCGACGAAATTGCCACAGGCTTTGGCCGTACAGGTAAATTATTTGCTGTAGAGCACGCCAATATAGAACCCGATATAATGTGTATTGGTAAAGCGTTAACCGGCGGCTCAATGACGCTATCGGGCACTATCACTAGCGATAAAATAGCCATTGGCATAAGCGAAGGTGAAGCAGGCGTTTTAATGCACGGCCCTACTTTTATGGGCAACCCGCTTGCCTGTGCAGCGGCCTGCGCAAGTATTGATTTATTACTTGAACAAAACTGGCAACAACGAATAAAGCAAATAAACACACAGCTACAACAACTTAATAAATGCAGTGAACTAGATGCGGTTGCCAATGTGCGTACCTTAGGAGCAATAGGTGTTGTTGAACTCAACGAGGCTGCGGGCAATGTTGATGTTGCTAAAATTCAGGCTTATTTTGTAGAGCAAGGTGTATGGATACGCCCATTCGGTAAACTAATTTACCTTATGCCACCGTATATAAGTGACGACACCAGTATAAAAACACTGTGTGATGCCATTTACAATGCCATTAAAGGCAAGCATTACGCTTAATAGCTGGTAGTGAATACAGGTTATAGCGCTATTTGCTGTAACCTACCGCTACATTTAGTGTTTTTATCTATTAAGCGAGTTTGTAGTTATTGATCTCGTTAACCATTAGCTATATGATAATGTCTATCATTTACAATTACCTTTTGGACTTCTTTGCTATGAAATTACTATTTAAACCAGCCAAAACTTTAGGTGCAAGCCTGTTACTAGCCTCGGCGTTTATGGCTCAACCAGTATTAGCTAACGGCCCTATTGGCGAGCATGTTAATCATCTTCAAGCTAACCTTAAAAGTTACGCAGAAGAAGTAGAATGGATGGTAGGCAAAGTTGATACCATGGTAAGCGACTACGATACTAAAGGCGCAAAATCTGTAAAAACTGATGATTTAATTGAATATTGGGAATCAGTTAAGTTTCACAGTGCAATAGAAACTAACTTTGTACCAGTATACGCTTCTATTTGGCAGGGTCTTTATGGCGTAAAAATGGCCATTGATAATAAAGAGCCTGCTGAGGAAGTTCGCAAACAGCAAAAAGCGATGAACATAGCCTTGTGGCAAGGCCTTGGGGCTGTTAAGCTTGCTGCAAAATTCCAGCAAAAAGGCTTGTTAGACACTGTAAAAGCAACCGCTACAACTCAAATGACACAAAGTGCCACAATTGATGAAATTAAGCACAAATTAGACCGTGTAGTAGCTAAATTTGCTGAGCGTTTACGAGACGAAGCAACTGAAATTGTTCACGATACTTATCTGCACCTGTTTGAAGGCGTTGAAGGTACACTTATTGAACAAGATGCAAAACTAGTTGAAGTGCTGGAAAAAGACTTTAACGTAACACTGCCACAAGCCATTAAAAACAGCAAAAGCGTAGACGAAGTACGCGATGTGATCAGTGACATGCAAACCAAATTAGACCGCGCTAAGGTTTTAATAGAAAAAGCCGAAAAAGCCCGTAAGGATGTATTTTAAGTGAAGCGTAGGACCTTTATTCAAGGCCTAGCTGCATTAGGGGTGGTTGGCTCATTGCCACTACCTCTTTCTCGTGCGCTAGCCGCTGATATAGCAAACCCTGTTTCTGTTGACGATTTACCAAAGCTTAAAGGCGAGTTAACGCTTTATTTAGGCCGAGGCGAAGGTGGTTTGTATGAAAACGTATTACAAGCAATCCAGAAAAAAAATCCAGACTTTAAACTCGGTATACGCCGAGGTCCTACTGCTGCTTTAGCAAATACCATTGTTGCAGAAGCTAAAGCTGGCGTTCGCCGCGCTGATTTATTTTGGGCGGTTGATTCAGGCGCAATTGGTTTAGTAACCGATGCAGGCCTTGCACAACCTATCCCTGGTGATTTATCTGCTCAATTACAACCACAGTTTAGGTATAAAGAATGGGCACCAGTAACTGGCCGTATTCGTACATTGCCATATAACACGTCGCGTTTGACCAAAGATCAAATTCCAACAAGTATTATGGAAATTGCCGACAGCGATTTAAGTATTGGCTGGGCGCCCGCCTACGCTTCTTTTCAATCGTTTGTAACCGCAATGCGAATTTTAGAAGGCGATGACAAAACCGCTAAGTGGCTTAAAAAGATTCAAAAACGTGCTAAAACATACGCCGGCGAGCTAGGTGTTGTTATGGGCGTTGAGCGCGGTGAAGTTGATATTGGTTTTGCAAATCACTATTACACTTTGCGTTTAAAATCAGGTAAGCCTGATGCCAAGCTAGATTTAGCATTTACACAAAATGATGCGGGCTGTTTAGTTAATGCATCGGGTGTATTAGCGCTTAACGACGATCCGCTTGCAACTAACTTTATGCGTTACTTACTAAGTAAAGAAGTACAAGGTTACTTAGCCAGTGAAGCGTACGAAATTCCGTTAGTAAATGGTATTACCCAACCTGAGGGTTTACCGTCACTTGCTAATATTTCTCCACCTAAAGTAGATTTAACACAGCTAGCTGATTTACGCCCTACTATAGATTTGATGCGAAGCAGCGGCGTATTGTAATGAAAATACCTGCCTCTTATCCAATGGCGCTGCTTGCAGCGCTTGTTGCGCTTACCCCTGTTTATGTATTAATTGTGCTTGCAAGCGATGCAAGCTCAGTGTTTGACACCCACAATCTGCAAATTTTAGGTAACACGTTATCGTTAATGGGTTTAACGGTACTCGGATCTATTTTAATTGGTGTGCCACTGGCGTTTATTAGCGCGTATGTGCATTTACCATTTAAAAAGCTCTGGCTGGTTGTATTTGCAGCCCCGCTGGCAATTCCCAGTTATATTGGCGCATTTACACTATATGCTGCTTTTGGCCCCGGTGGCGAAATAAATACCTTAACAGGAATAGAAACACCATCAATGTATGGCCTAACAGGTGCCGCCATTGTAATGACGCTTTATACCTTCCCGTTTGTAATGATGACAACTCGCTCATCTTTACTGAGCCTTGACGCGAGCATGGTTAATGCCGCGCGTACGCTGGGCATGTCGATGACGCAAAGTATATTTAAAGTTATATTACCGCGCGTAGTTAACGGTATTGCAGCAGGCTCTTTGTTAGTCGCGCTTTATACGTTATCAGACTTTGGCACGCCGGCAATGATGCGCTTAGATACCTTTACCCGCGTAATTTACGTTGAATACAATGCCTTCGCGTTAGGACGCGCTGCAATGCTTTCACTTCAGCTGATGGTTATTGTCGGTTTTTTACTTTTAGTTGAATCACAAATAAAAACAGCGCCTGAGCGCCATGGTCGCCCGTTAATTTTATTTCCAAGTAAATTACAATTAAGTGCGATGTTTGTTACGTTTGCACCTGTTTTACTGCTTGCTATTGGCTTGCCTTTGGCTATATTTTCGCTTTGGTTAGCTCGCGATGGTTTTAGCTCATTTGATTTTAATATTGCGTGGAACTCTACGTATGCATCGGGTATTGCGGCAATTGTAGCCGTTATCGTTGCGATCCCCGTTGCGCATGCCGCACTTAGTGGAAAAGCGGGTCGTATAATGGAGCGTGTTACTTACTTTGGTTTTGGTATTCCGGGCATAGTAATGGGCACAGCGCTTGTTTACGGTGGTTTGCAGTTGCCGTTTTTATATCAAACACTGGGATTGCTTATTGTTGCTTACATGCTGCGATTTTTACCACTTGCTGTAGGCTCTGTTAGAACAAGCACTGAACACTTAGATCCAAGCTTAGTGAAGTCTGCCCGCGTATTAGGGGCAAGCCCACGTGAAGTATTTACTCGCATAACACTACCTTTAACTATGCGCGGTATTATTGCCGGTGCAGCACTGGTGTTTTTAGAGTCAATGCGTGAACTCGAAGCCACGCTATTACTTGGTCCTACAGGGTTTGAAACCCTCTCTACTTATTTATGGCGTGTATACGAAGCGGGCTATTTTGGTCGCGCCGCGATTCCTGGGTTATTGTTAGTAGTGATATCTGCCTGCGGGTTAGCTATTATGATGTCTGGCGAAAAACGCAACCAGTTTGAACATTAAGGATTTAAGAAACAATGCTATCTGTAAGTCAGTTGTCTATAGATTATGGCAGTAACCGCGTAGTAAGCGATTTAAACTTTTCGCTGGGTGAAAACGAAATCCTTATGCTTGTAGGGCCAACAGGTTGTGGTAAAAGTACAATTTTACAAGCCCTTGCTGGCCTTATACCTATTAGCGAAGGCGAAATAAACACGGGTAAATGGCGCGCTACCCCCAAATTAACACTACCTCCTGAAAAACGCAGTGTAGGTATGGTGTTTCAAGATTTTGCGTTATTTCCGCACTTAACCGTACAGCAAAACATTTGCTTTAGATTAAAAGATACAGCCCCTGCTGAGTATTGGATAAACCTACTTGGACTGAGCGATTTTAGAGACAAAAAACCAGCAACGCTTTCTGGCGGACAAAAACAGCGCGTTGCACTTGCGCGCACCCTTGCCCACCAACCTGACTTTGTATTACTTGATGAGCCGCTTTCAAACTTAGATGCCGCCCTTAAAGACATGCTTCGTTGGGATATTAGAAGCGCACTTAAAGCCGCTGGCGTACCGGCGATTTGGGTAACACACGACCAAGAAGAAGCACTCTCAGTTGGCGACCGCGTTGGTGTGCTTAAAGGCGGCGAAATTCAGCAAATCGATACACCCGAGCGCTGTTTTAGTACCCCAAACAATCGCTTTGTGGCACGCTTTTTAGGTGAAGCCAGCTTTATTAGCGGCCAATTTAGCCAAGGGCAAGCCACTACCTCAATTGGTAACGCGCCCGCTCATGGCGTTGACTGTGAAAGTGGCGACGTTGATGTACTACTTCGACCAGACGATGTGTTACTTGTACAAAGCAGTGTTGGCAATAACGGCGAAGTAATTTGGGTACGATTTGAAGGAGGCAGCCGCTTGTGCGCTGTAAAACTTGCGTGTTCTACGGTTGTAACTAGCAGAGTAAGCCATGAAGTTGTGGTAAATCCTGGCGACGAAGTGCATGTATCACTAAGTACCTCGCACCCACTAGCGGTTTATAAATCTATAGATTAATATCTATACCTAACTCAAAATTAAGAGGAAACCCCATGAACGGACCAAACCCCAATAATCCTTCACCAATGGAAGGTTTTCCTCAAGTAGGTTTTTTAAAAAACTATATTACTTCTATCAATATTGAAGTAGGCGATTATACATATTATGACGATCCTGATGGCCCTGAGAATTTTGAAAAAAATGTGCTTTACCATTTCGATTTTATTGGGGATCGTCTGATCATAGGTAAGTTTTGTGCGATAGCTAAAGACGTTACTTTTATAATGAATGGCGCTAACCATCAAACTTCTGGATTTTCTACTTATCCATTTTTTATATTTGGTAATGGCTGGGAAAAATTTGTACCAAAATCAAATGATTTACCCTTTAAAGGCAATACAGAAATTGGTCATGATGTTTGGATTGGTTATAACGCTACAATTATGCCCGGGGTAAAAATTGGCAGCGGCGCTATTATTGCCAGTAAATCAGTTGTTACCTGCGATGTACCTGCTTATAGCGTTGTAGGTGGAAATCCCGCTAAAGTGATAAAAACCAGATTTGACGATATAACAATAAATACGCTGCTAGATATAGCTTGGTGGGATTGGAGCAATGAAAAAATCACTGCTCATTTAGATACCATTACACAATGCGATATAAAAGCCTTATCTAATCTCTAAGTGATTACCACTCAAACATGTAGGCCATTTTGCTTATGGTTTTTAGCGGCACATTATGTGAGTTTCGTTTAGCGTATAGGTGCTGCATAGCTTTGTCTTTTACTTCACCCACTATCACTTCTTTTACTTGATAACCTAAAGCAACGGCAGCTTGAGAGTAAGCTATAAATTCCCACTTTTTAATATTGGTGTTATCTACAATCACCAATGGAATGCCTTGAGCAAGTGCATTTATAAAGCGCGCCAAATTTAAATTATGAAATTGTGGTAACTTAAATTTATCGAAATGATATTCGCCCTGCTCATTATTAAAGTAATCATCAGTTGAGCAAATTAGATACTGACTTTCGTCGGCTCCACCTAATTCGTCAGCAAGGCTTTGCGCGTAGTAAGACTTACCACTTCCTGGTAGTCCTCGTAAAATAAAAACTTGTTTCATAGCATCGATTTTTTAAGGGTGAATAAATATTAATTTAGTTTGGATGTTAATAATGCCACAAAATCATTAAATTTCAGAGCAACAAATCATAATAGTGGCAATTAAACTCTAAAAACTGTTTAAAAATAAACCGCATGCATAAAAACTTTTAAAGAGTTGCCCACAATAGTTTTTTTATTTAACTTTACTAGGTAAGATACAGGGTTCAAGTGCAGCGCCGTTTATGTGCAATTTATGCCCGCGTGTTGCGCACAGTTAAAATAAAATAGTTAGGCAACTTATATCATTGGAGTGAAGATGAGCCATTTAGCGATTTCAGAGCTATTAAAAGGCAATGTTGCGGTAGACAGCCAAGTAACAATTAAAGGCTGGATCCGTACTCGCCGCGATTCAAAAGCAGGAATTTCATTTTTAGCCGTTCATGACGGTTCGTGTTTTGATCCTATTCAAGCGGTAGTTCCTAATTCACTGAATAATTATGATGAAGTTACTAGCTTAACAGCCGGTTGTTCTGTGTCGGTTACTGGTGTTTTAGTTCAATCTGCTGGCCAAGGTCAATCTTACGAAATTCAAGCTAACTCAGTGACTGTGTTAGGTTGGGTAGAAAACCCAGATTCATACCCAATGTCGGCAAAGCGCCACAGCATTGAGTACTTACGTGAGCACGCTCACCTTCGCCCTCGTACAAATATGATTGGCGCGGTAACTCGTGTACGTAACTGTTTAGCACAAGCTATTCACCGTTTTTACCACGAGCAAGGCTTTTACTGGATCAGCACGCCAATCATTACGGCAAGTGACTGTGAAGGCGCTGGCGAAATGTTCCGTGTATCTACGCTTGATATGCAAAACTTACCGCTTACAGATAAGGGCGATGTTGATTACAGCGAAGATTTCTTCGGTAAAGAAGCATTCCTTACTGTATCTGGTCAGTTAAATGGCGAAACTTACGCGTCTGCAATGTCAAAAATTTATACATTTGGCCCTACATTCCGTGCAGAGAATTCAAATACATCTCGCCACCTTGCAGAATTTTGGATGGTAGAGCCTGAAGTAGCGTTTGCAGATTTAGAAGACATAGCAAAACTTGCTGAAAACATGCTTAAGTATGTGTTTAAAGCCGTACTTGAAGAGCGCCGTGATGATATGGAATTTTTTGCACAACGTGTAGAAAAAACCGCAATTACGCGTTTAGAAGAATTTGTAGATAAAGACTTTGCACAAGTTGACTACACAGACGCTGTAGAAATCCTTAAAAACTGTGGCAAAAAGTTTGAGTACGCTGTTGAATGGGGCGTAGATTTACAGTCTGAGCACGAGCGTTACTTAGCTGAAGAGCACTTTAAAGCACCGGTAGTTATTAAAAACTACCCACGTGATATTAAAGCATTCTACATGCGCCAAAACGAAGACGGTAAAACCGTTGCCGCAATGGACGTTGTAGCACCTGGTATTGGTGAGATCATTGGCGGTTCACAACGTGAAGAACGCCTTGATGTGCTTGATGCACGCTTAGAAGAAATGGGCTTAAACAAAGAAGATTACAGCTGGTACCGCGATTTACGTAAATACGGTAGCGTGCCGCACTCAGGCTTTGGTTTAGGCTTTGAACGCTTAGTTGCTTACGTAACAGGTATGGGCAACGTACGTGACGTTATTGCCTTCCCTCGTACTAAAGGCAGCGCAACTTACTAATACTAAGTTAGCCGTAAAAACCAGCCAATTGGCTGGTTTTTTTGTGTCTTGAATTAACCGTATAAAAAAGCCGCAGCACTCAATGAGCACCACGGCTTTCAACCAGAATAAGTTTGTTTATTTAAAGGCTATAAAGCACTCTCTAACTGTGGCAGTACTTCAAACAAATCAGCCACTAACCCGTAATCTGCAACTTGAAAAATAGGTGCGTCTGGGTCTTTATTAATCGCGACGATTACTTTTGAGTCTTTCATGCCGGCTAAATGCTGAATAGCACCGCTGATACCTACTGCAATATATAAGTTAGGCGCTACAATTTTACCTGTTTGCCCTACTTGCATGTCGTTAGGTACAAAGCCCGCATCAACTGCAGCGCGCGATGCACCAATAGCTGCACCTAGTTTATCGGCAATACCATTAAGTAATGCAAAGTTTTCGCCGTTTTGCATACCGCGACCACCCGATATGACCACACTAGCTGCTGTAAGCTCAGGGCGTTCTGATTCGGTTTGCTCAACACTTACAAAGCTGCTTAATTGTGAATCTGATACTGTATCAATACTTGTTATAGCAGCAGCTGATTGCTCACCTTGTAAATCGAAGCTACTAGCACGCACAGTAATTACTTTTTTACTGTCGAGTGATTTAACCGTGGCGATTGCATTACCTGCATAAATAGGTCGTTTAAATGTATCGGCGTCCACTACTGCGATAATTTCAGAAATTTGCGCAACATCTAATAGCGCGGCAACACGTGGCATAAAGTTTTTGCCCGTTGTAGTAGCACTTGCAACAATGTGGCTATAGTTGTCGCTAATTGATAACACTAAATCGCTCATGCTCTCAGCTAACTGATGTTCATAAACGTTATTATCGGCAACTAAAACATTAGCTACGCCATCAATGCTGGCAACTTGTGAGCTCATTGCGCTTAAGTTGTTACCTGCAATTAGTACATCAATAGAAAAACCCATTTTTACTGCGGCGTTAATAGTTTTTGAGGTTTCTGGTTTTAAGGCACCGTTGTCGTGCTCTGCAATTACGAGTGTTTTCATTTAAATCACCTTTGCCTCTGTTTTTAATTTTTCTACAAGCTGCGCAACGTCTTCAACAATAATTCCTGCGGTGCGTTTAGCTGGCTCTTCTACACTTATTAATTGCATACGCGGTGTTAAATCAACACCAAGCGAATCTGCTGCTATTACTTCAAGCGGCTTACGTTTGGCTTTCATAATATTTGGCAGTGATGCATAGCGAGGCTCATTTAAGCGTAAATCAGTTGTAACAACCGCCGGTAAGTTAAGTGCTACCGTTTGCAGCCCGCCATCAACTTCGCGAGTTACGTTTACTTTGCCATTTTCAATAACTACTTTTGATGCAAATGTACCCTGCCCGCGATTAGTTAATGCAGCAAGCATTTGACCTGTTTGATTATTATCTGAGTCAATTGACTGCTTACCTAAAATGACAAGTTCAGGCGTTTCTTGCTCTACAATTTTAGCGAGTAACTTTGCAATATGAAGTGACTCGAGCTTTTCATCGGTTTCGATGTGAATGGCTTTATCAGCGCCCAATGCTAATGCTGTGCGTAATTGTTCTTGTGATGCTTTTGCACCAATAGTTACGGCAACCACTTCAGTGGCGGTACCGGCTTCTTTAAGGCGAATTGCTTCTTCTATAGCAATCTCACAAAACGGGTTCATTGCCATTTTAACGTTGGTTAAATCAACGTCGCTGTTATCACTTTTAACGCGTGCTTTTACGTTGTAATCAATCACTCTTTTTATTGGTACGAGAACTTTCATAGGAACTCCATAATTATTTAAACCTACAAGGTGACGTGCACGTCAACCTATTTATTTTATGAAATTAGACTACTTCCTGTTGACGTAAACGTCAACCTAAAATAACCTTTAACTATTCACAGTCTGTAACGTTTAATTTGCAAGGTTATAAATAGGCTGTACACCTTATTTAAATGCGTAGTAAACATTCAAATAAGTCCGTCATAGATAAAGAGGTTATTATGGTCGAACGTGAAACCATGGAATTTGATGTAGTAATTGTTGGTGCAGGCCCTGCTGGGCTTTCAAGTGCAATTAAACTCGCGCAATTAGCACAAGAAAAACAACAAGAGTGCATGATTTGCGTAGTCGAAAAAGGTTCCGAAGTAGGTGCACATGTACTCTCTGGTGCTGTTTTTGAAACCAAAGCTTTGGATGAACTACTACCTAATTGGCAAGAGCTTGGCGCACCGGTTACAACCAAAGTAACTAACGATGAAATTTATTGGTTTAATAACGAGCAAAAAGCGACATCAATCCCCCACTTTGCTACACCAAAAACATTTCATAATGATGGTAACTACATTGTATCTATGGGCAATGTATGTCGATGGCTTGCAGAGCAAGCTGAGAGCTTAGGCGTAGAGATATTTCCAGGATTTAGCGCACACGCTTTAATAATTGAAGATGAAGCAGTAAAAGGCATTATTACTGGCGATATGGGTGTAGACAAAGATGGTAATGAAAAAGACGGTTACATGCCAGGCATGGAGCTTCGTGCAAAATACACTATTTTTGCCGAAGGTTGCCGAGGTCATTTAGGTAAGCAGCTAATTAATGAGTTTGCACTTGATGCAGATTCATCGCCGCAGCATTACGGTTTAGGCTTTAAAGAAATTTGGCAAATTGATGAAAGTAAGCATGAGCTTGGCAAAGTTGTTCATGGTACAGGTTGGCCACTTAGCGGCGATACTAATGGTGGTGCATTTATGTATCACAGTGAAAACAATCAAATCGTTGTTGGTTTAATTGTTGATTTAAATTACTCAAACCCACATTTGAGCCCGTTTGATGAGTTTCAGCGAATGAAGCACCATCCTGTATTTAAAAACGTACTTGAAGGCGGCGCACGTATTGCTTACGGTGCGCGTGCTATTGCTAAAGGTGGCTTGCATTCATTACCAAAAATGCATTTTGCTGGTGGTTTACTTGTAGGGTGTGATGCAGGCACACTTAATTTTGCAAAAATTAAAGGTAATCACACTGCAATGAAATCGGGAATGGTTGCCGCTGAAGTTATTTTTGAAGCATTGCAAAATGAGTTGGCAAATACCAATTTAACTAATTATCAAACTGCGTTTGAGCAATCGTGGGCATATAAAGAGTTATATCAATCTCGTAACTTTGGCCCTGCTATGCACAAACTCGGTAAATTTTTAGGTGGTGCGTACAATACGCTTGATCAAAACATCTTTAATGGCGCTTTACCCTTTACGTTTAAAGATAATACGCCCGATCACTCTACCCTTGTTGATGCTAACGCCGCTGACAAAATTGCGTATCCAAAACCAGATGGACACCTTAGCTTTGATAAACTCTCAAGTGTGTTTTTATCAAATACTAACCACGAAGAATCACAGCCGTGTCATTTAAAGCTTAAAGATGCGTCAATTCCTATTAACGTAAATTTAGTTAAATTTGATGAACCCGCACAACGTTATTGCCCAGCAGGCGTTTACGAAGTGCAAGAAATTGCAGGCAATAAAGAGTTTGTTATTAATGCCCAAAACTGTGTGCACTGTAAAACCTGCGATATTAAAGACCCAAGCCAAAACATTACATGGGTAACACCTGAAGGTGCAGGTGGGCCAAATTATCCTAATATGTAACTAAATTATGCGCTGTATAGCTATATAACTACGTTTTTTACATATAAATTATAAACATATCCTAAATTGCAGGGGCTTCGGCCCCTTTTTTACGTTATGCTAATAGTAGTTTTAATAATAAGAGTGTTATTTATGCCGTCGTCAAAAGTTATTTTTCGTTTTTTAGCAGAGCCTACTGATGTTAATTTTGGTGGTAAAGTTCATGGTGGGGCCGTCATGAAGTGGATTGACCAAGCAGGTTATGCGTGCGCTGCAGGTTGGAGTGGTCATTACTGCGTAACTGTTTCGGTTGCGGGTGTTAAATTTAGACGCCCTATTTTAGTGGGTCAAATAGTCGAAGTAGAAGCTAAAATTGCCCATACGGGTAGAAGTAGCATGCAAATATTTATTCAAGTTAGGTGTGGCGATCCAAAAACGCAAAATATGGTTGAAACAAACCATTGTGTTATCAGCTTTATTGCAATGGATGAAACGGGCTACCCAATAGAAGTGCCTTCGTTTAAAGCAGTGACCGATGAAGACATTAAATTAGAAAATTACGCTATAAAAATGAAAGAAATAGCAATTGAAACAGAAAACTTACTTCACGAAGTCTAATTAGTAATTTAAATAAAGTAAGGCTATGTAAAAAACTCATTATACTTTGTAAAACATACAACTTATTTTAGAGTACACGATTACACAAAAGTTCACTTTGATTATAAAACACGCTAAATAATGTAAAAACCAATACAAAAGAACTAATTATGGCGTGTTTTTAATCCATTTTAATATTGGCACGCTCGCTGCAAGTAAGTAATTGAAGTTTGATTAATGAAATCAAGCATTTGATTATTTTTTGTAAAGGAGCTATTCAATGATTAAAACACTTTCTCTTTCAGCTATTGCACTAGCAACACTGGGTTTTAACTCTGCAGCACACGCTGACATTTCTGATTTCGATTCTCCACGTATTTATACTGGTATCGGTTACGGTCAATATTCTTTTGAATTTGAAGACAGTGACAACGACACTGACTTTGACGACGATGCACAAATGCTTAAAGGCTATATTGGCACTCAGTTTAACGAATACCTAAGCTTAGAACTTGCTTATCAAAACTTTGATGAAGTAAGTGATATTGACAGCAAAGCTGAAATTGATGGCGTATCGCTTGCCGCACGTTTGGGCTACCCAATAACAGAAAGCTTTTCTGTATATGCAAAAGGCGGTTGGCTTGAGTGGGATGCAGATTACACACAAGATTTACCAGTAGGTGGCGTAACAGCGTCTACAGATGGTGGTGATGCATTTTACGGTGCGGGTATCGAATACGCACTTACAACAAATGTACAGTTTCGTTTAGAGTACGAACGCTACAAACTTGATGACGATATTGATCCAGACATGGATGTAGCATCTGTATCAGTTCAATACATGTTTTAATTAATCTTTAACATGTATTGAGAAGGGTAAGCTTATGAGCTTGCCCTTTTTTGTTTTAGGTCCTTTTTAAATACATTAATATAAAATATAAACCACTCAGTCTAATATATGATTTTGAACCGCTTGGTCTATAAGCAATAAACTTACTTACACTAATGCCATAAATACTAAATGCAGGTAGAATAGCGCTCTATTTTATTTGTACCCGAGTACTATGAGCGATTATACCATTTCGGCTATTGGCCACATTGAATCTCCTTATAAACAAAAGTTTGCTATACCTAGGCAGCCTCGTTTAGTGCCACAAGCCAAGGCAAAACTTATTTTTGCACCTGATTTTAATCGCGAAGAGTTTGTACGTGGTTTAGATGAATTTACTCATATTTGGTTGTTATTTCGTTTTCATGAAACGGCCGATAAAGGTTATTCTGCTATGGTTCGCCCACCTCGTTTAGGTGGCAATGAGCGAAAAGGTGTATTTGCTACCCGCGCTACATTTAGACCAAACGCGATTGGTATGAGCGCAGTAAAACTTGAAGGTATTGAATACAAAAACGGACAACTTAGTTTATTACTCGCTGGCATTGATTTACTTGATGGCACACCCATTATCGATATTAAACCGTACTTACCCTATTCAGATGCAATGTTTGACGCCAGTGCTGGCTTTGCAGATACACGCCCAGAAACACAAATGACGGTTGAATTTAGCCCTCAGGCAATTGAGTTTGTTAATGCGCAAACACAATACCCAGATTTACATGATTTTATAGCTAATGTTTTAAAACAAGATCCCCGCCCTGCCTATAAAAAACAAAAAGACGGCGAGCAAAGCTATGGTATGACTTTGTACAATTATAATATTCGCTGGCAAGTCAATGGCGAGCATAACGTAGTAACAAACATAGAAAAAAACTAAATAACTCACTTAGCGCTTTAGTGTAAAAGCATCCGCTGTTAAACTTAAGCTCTATTAAAAGAACATAATTACTCTATTTCGGAAAAAACATGCGTACAAGCCAATATATACTCGCAACACTTAAAGAAACGCCATCAGATGCTGAAATCGTATCGCATCAGTTAATGCTTAGAGCCGGTATGATCCGTCGCGTCGCTTCGGGTTTATACACTTGGTTACCCTCTGGTTTACGTGTGCTACGTAAAGTAGAAAACATTGTACGTGAAGAGATGGACAAAGCAGGTGCTATTGAAATGCTAATGCCTGTAATTCAACCCGCTGATTTGTGGGAAGAGTCTGGCCGTTGGAATGAATTTGGTCCTGAGCTTATGCGCTTCACAGACCGTCATAACCGTACGTTTGCACTTGGTCCAACGCACGAAGAAGTGATTACTGATTTCGTACGTAAAGAAATAAGCAGCTACAAGCAGTTACCTGTCACTTTATATCAAGTACAAACTAAAGTACGCGACGAACGTCGCCCTCGTTTTGGTGTGATGCGAGCTCGTGAATTTACAATGAAAGATGCCTACTCTTTTCACTTAAGTGAAGAGTGTTTAGATGCGACTTATCAAGCGATGCACAAAGCATACTGTAATATTTTTGAGCGTCTAGGCCTTGATTACCGCCCTGTTATCGCAGATACAGGCTCTATCGGCGGAAGCTTATCGCACGAGTTTCACGTACTTGCTGAGTCGGGCGAAGATGCAATTGCATTTAGTGATGGCAGTGATTACGCAGCTAATATTGAAAAAGCAGAAGCACTAGCGCCAAACGATCCACGCCCAGAAGCAAGTAAAGAGTTAAAAGCATTCCCTACTCCTGACGCTAAAACAATTAATGAGCTTAAAAAGCACTACGGTGTAAAACCTCATCGCGGTGTTAAAACCTTAATTGTTTACGGTGCACCTGATGAAAACGATGCACGTGGTTTAGTGGCGCTTGTACTTCGTGGCGATCATGATTTAAATGAATTAAAAGCTGAAAAGCACCCATTAGTAGACTCTCCGCTTGAAATGGCAACAGAGGCAGATATTGTTGCTGCTATTGGTGCAAAACCTGGCTCATTAGGCCCTGTGGGCTTATCTATGCCTATTATTGTTGATAGAGCCGCTAATATCCTTGCTGATTTTGTTGCCGGTGCTAATAAAGACGACGAGCATTACAGCGGTATTAACTGGGATCGTGACGTAACTGATTACGAAGTTGCTGATATTCGTAATATTGTTGAAGGCGATATGAGCCCATGTGGCCAAGGCGTTTTACAAATTAAACGCGGTATTGAAGTAGGTCATATATTCCAACTTGGTACCAAGTACTCAGAAGCGATGAAAGCGGGAGTATTAAACGAAGGCGGTAAAAACCAGACCATGACCATGGGTTGTTACGGTATTGGTGTTTCACGTATTGTTGCTGCTGCTATTGAACAAAACAACGATCAATACGGGATCATTTGGCCAAAATCAATCGCGCCATTCGATTTAGCAATTGTTCCAATGAACATGCACAAATCGCATCGTATTCCTGATATTGCAAATAACCTTTACCAAGGTTTAAAAGATGCAGGTCTTGATGTGTTATTTGATGACCGTAAAGAGCGCCCTGGTGTTATGTTTAATGACATGGAGCTAATTGGTGTACCATTTACGCTGGTGATTGGTGAGCGTAACCTTGACGAGAATAAAGTTGAGCTTAAAAACCGCCGCACCGGTGAAAAGCTAATGATTGATATTGACACTGCAATTGATGCAATTAAAGCGGCTGTTAAAGGTTAATAACACGAACGCTCAGAATAGACTAAAAGGCCGCATTTAAAATGCGGCCTTTTTTATGCGCGATTAATAGCAATACGTAATAATAGCTGCTCAATGACTCACCTTTCCTAGCTTTGTAGAAATCATTTAATTACGTGCCTTGGTATAAATTGTCATGGAGGCTTCGCTAAAGTGTCTCATAAGTGTCATTAGATTTATCTACAGTGTTTAATTATTACACTATGGATGACGGGCATGACAAACAATCAACTGCGTAAAAAACAACATTATCCAGCCATATGGATATCTGATGTTCATTTAGGTTACAAAGATTGTAAAGCTGATTACTTACTTGATTTTTTAAACTCGGTAGAATCTGACACACTTTATTTAGTGGGTGATATTATTGATTTATGGTCGATGAAACGACAGTTTTATTGGCACCCTTCTCATTATGAAGTATTAAACTGCATACAAACAAAAGCAGCTAGCGGTACACGTGTCATTTATATTCCCGGTAATCATGATGAAGCGTTTAGAAACTATATAAATCAAACATTATTTGGTGTTGAAATCCACCAGCAGTTTATTCACACCACTAAAGCTAATAAACGGTTTTTACTTATACACGGCGACGACTTTGATTCAGCGACTCGTTATAACAAACTTGTTAGTATTGCGGGGGATGCAGGATACGACTTTTTATTATTTTTAAATCGCTGGACCAATCGTATACGTAAAATATTTGGTGGTAACTACTACTCGCTTGCATCATGGATAAAAGCTCGGGTACACAAAGCACGAGAAGCGATTAGTGCCTTTGAAGATGCCGCAGTTCATGAAGCTAAAAAACAAAACGTAGACGGTATTATTTGTGGACACATTCACCATCCCAAAATAAAAGTGGATGACGGTATTATGTATTGTAACGATGGTGACTGGATTGAGAGCTGTACTGCGCTTGTAGAGCAGCAAGATGGAAAGATAGAATTACTACATTGGTCAGATACACAATTTATACTCGATAGCGCAGACATATCTATTCTTAACACTCCTTTAAATACGTCAACAAATACCAAACCAAATAAATCAGCTGCTTAGCAGCTGATTTTCAAAACGATTAACTTAACCAAGTAATTAGCTTATCTTTTAAAGTTTCTGGTTTAATTGGTTTTGTAATGTAGTCGTTCATTCCAGCAGCTAAACATCGCTCTCTATCACCTTCCATCGCACTCGCTGTCATAGCGATAATCGGTATGTAAGTATAATCTACCCCTGCCTTACTATTTCTAATTTCACTTGTTGTATCGTAGCCGTTTAAATTAGGCATTTGGCAATCCATTAATATAACATCAAAAGCTTGCTCTTCGTTTTCTCTCAATGCTTCTAATGCTTCTACACCGTCTGACGCACAAGTGATTTTTACTTTAGTACGCTTTAATATCGCCTTTGCTACTTCAATGTTTATCATATTATCGTCAACTAATAATATATGATAAGCAGATAGGTCAGGCTCTACTTGTTCCTCTTCCAAGCCTTTAGGTGGCGCTATAATACAGTCACTACTAGCACCAAATAAGCTGGCTAATTTATAGCTGAATTGATCTTGAGTGAGTGGTTTATTTAAAATATGGCTGCCTTCAGGTAATACCGTTTTGATTGGCTTATCTGTAACCATATCTCGTAAAATTAAAACATACTTTTTATTAAACTGTTTACAGTAATCAATTAACGCATCAATTTGAGGATGCTCATCATCAATTAATAATAAATCAGCTTCAAACTCTTTGTGCTCACTAAAGTAGTCAAGTCGTACAATGTTTTCTGCTTTTACTTTGCAGGTTAATAACAATAAGTCGCATACGTTTTTATAAACGTTATCGCGCGCTATTAATGCAGCTACGTTGATACTTGTAGCAAGCTCTATACCTGTGTTTAATTTTTTCTCTTGTGCAACGTGTAGCTCAACCGTTGCGGTAAAGGTACTACCCGCGCCCTTTTCACTTATAACCGTAATATTACCACCCATTAACTGAGCAAGCTTTTTACATATAGATAACCCTAAGCCTGTACCACCAAAATGGCGGGTCGTGCTTGAGTCTTCTTGCGTAAATACTTCAAATAATTTGTCTATGTTTTCAGGCGCTATACCAATTCCGGTATCTTTTATTGTAAAGCTCATTAATAACTTTGAGTCAGTAATGTACTTAGAGCCAACAGTTAAACTTACTTCACCTCTATGAGTAAATTTAAACGCATTATTAACTAGGTTAATTAAAATTTGTTTAAGTCGATGGCTGTCGCCAATAACCATTCTGTCTACTACATCTTTAGTATCTAAAAATACTTCAAGACCTTTGCGTTGCCCTTGTAACGCTAAAGAGCTAATCATATCGCTACATACTGTAACAACATCAAATGTATGATTATCAATATCAAGCTTACCTGCTTCTATTTTAGAAAAATCAAGGATATCGTTAATCAAATTCATCAATGAATTAGCACTGCTATTTGCTAGTTTTAAATAATGGTATTGTTGTTCGGTTAAGCCATCTTCTTTGAGCATTTCAAGCATCCCTAATACGCCATTCATTGGTGTGCGTATTTCGTGAGAGATATTTGCTACAAAGTCACTTTTTGCATGGCTTGCTGCTAATGCTTGGTCAATTGCACGCTCTAGTTCAATGGTCCTTTGTGAAACCTTTAGCTCCAGAGTACTGTTTAACGCTTCGAGCTCTGATTGCGTATTTTTTAATGAACTAATATTTCTTAAAATAGCCGCAACTTGATAACGATTATTATATACATCAAAAATACTGCTAAGCGTAATCGAAAAATATTGTTTGTTGCCATTGCCATCTGTGTAGATTGCTTCAAACGGCATTTTTGAACCGTTTGTAATAGTCTCTTGTATACAATTAGTGTCTGCGTTGTTTAAATTAAACAGGGAGACAAAATCAGGATTAGTGCCTGAAATTGAACTACCAAAAACCTCTTTAGCGGTATTATTAAAGTGAACAATTTCCCCGTTTTGCTCAATTGTAAAAATAGCATCCAAAGAATTTTCTATTACTTTATTGTTTTGCTCTTTTAAAGAATTAATTAACAGCTTACGGTTTATAAAACGTTGGTATAAAAAAGCAATAACTAAAAATATGCTAAAAAATACCACCAACATTGCAATAAAGTTTTGACGTCTCTCATTCACCTTTGCAAACAATGTTTTTGTATCAACACTTACACCAAGCTCTAAAGGTAGCATAGCTATATCACCCTCAAACGAAATTCGTTTTTTTAAAGTGTAAGCCACTGGATAATTACTTATTGGTAAAGTGCCTTGGTCTGTCATGGTAGTTGCAGTAGAGAATTCTTCAGACCATGTTTTAGTTTTATTAAATTCAAAACTAAACCGAAGTTGAGGGTTTGGATGATATAAAAATTCACCTTCATTATTCATAAGGTAAATCTGCGTCCCTTGTGGAGATTCAACTGTTAAATCTTCAAGTAACTTATCCGCAAAGTAATTAGTAACTAATATTGCAAATATTTTATTATTTTCATCAAAAACAGGCTTAGCAACACGAAAAGTGCTTATATAAGGTTCTTGTATCTGTCCATTTTCACGGTTGTAGTTAATTGGAGAAATATAAACACTTTTCTTATCAAGCATGCTTGCTTTAATTATGTAGTCGCGTTGGCCTTTTTTTTGTAATTGCAGACCTTGCAGTCGATTAATCTCTCCAAGTTGATTTCGGTCAACTCTAACAATCTCTTGCCCACCATCTTCGAGCATAATATAGCGAGCTTGCAAAATACTGTCATCGGTCTGCATAAAACCAGTAAAAATACTTGCTAAGCGCTCTTGCCAAACATCTATTGGCGTACCAAGAACAGGATCAATTAGTTTATTTTCTTTAGCGCGGGTAATGCCTTGTATTGGTGGTGTAGCATCTAAAAAGCGAATGGCGGTAACACTGTCTTTAAGATGTTTTTTTAATGAAAGGCTTTTTGTTTCAAGTTCACGCTTTAATTCTATTTGAGCTGAATTATAAACATCACTTCTTACTTTTTGATCGAACAAATACAGAGATGGTAAAGCTATAAGAACAAATATTATTGTTGCAACGAGCATTAGTTTATTATTTTTTGTCACATTCAAAAAAATATTCCTTTTTAACATTTACCTTCACCATAAGTTTTTATTGTTATTAGTATAGAGTATTAAAGAGAGAATTGGACCCTCTAACTAATCAGTTATCGTTATAATTTTTATAATAAAAAGACTAAATCATTAGTTTTATTTAGAGCATAACCCTTATGTGAATTTTAAATGAATGGGTGAAAAAATATTGGCTTACAAAATTAATAAATGGGCTATTTTAACTATTAATCGCTTCAAAGTATAAAAGGTAGCAATTGCTACCTTTTATATATTCTTAAAACCCTTTATGTACATTATCTAAATAGCACATCTTCTCTGTTAAACCACTTGACACAAAATGCCAATAGCCCAGCAGCAATGATTGCAGTGGCTAAAAATATTAAGCCTACAAATGTGTAATCAACAGTCCCTTTTACTATTTCTTTAATTGCTAATGCTACGTTTGTAACAGGAATGAATGCTGTTTTAGCAGTAAGTTCCATATTTGGCATTATTGAAATAATAATCGGGAAAAATACGCCCATACTAAGTGGTGCCATATAATTTTGCGCTTCTTTAAACGTGCGAGCATAGATAGATATAGCCAGAGCTAAGGCCGAAAAGATAGCTGCAACAGGTAGTAATAGTACAAATATCATTAGTAAATCGGTAACTGCTAATGTACTAAATGCGGCTTTAATAAAATCAAGATCGGCAAATGCGAGCGCCAATGCTATCCAACAGCCCATACTTAAGACGGTTATGGTTGTGGAGGCAATTGATGTAGTTAACAAGGTTATAAATTTACCAAGCACCAGCTCTGTACGCGTAATAGGTGTAAGTAGGAGTGTTTCTAGTGTGCCGCGTTCTTTTTCGCCAGCGCCTAAATCAATAGCGGGATAAGTTGCCCCCATCAATACTAATGGAATAAGTAGGTAGGGTAAAAACCCGCCAATTTTTTCGCCAAGGTTTTCACGTTTATCGGCGGTATCTACTTTTATGACTTCAATTGGATTAAGAATAGATTTTTGAACAGACTCTTCAATCCCAAAACTGATTAGCTTTTGAGTTTGCAGCACGTCACTGTATTCTTTTGCGAGCTCTTTAACGCGTTCGAATAAAAAGTTGATAGATTTTGAATCGTTAAAAACAACCTGCCACTGGCTTTGTTTTCCATCGTCCAATGTTTGCACAGCATGACTTGGTAAATAAATACCCATATCAATATCGCCAGCGATTACACCTGCTTTAAGCTCATCAATATTGTTAAAGGTTTTATCCCCTTTATAAAGCTCAAAACTTTTGTGATAAAACACTTTATCTGTAAACTCTTGTGCGTATTCACCGTTGATTATCGCGTAAGTATTTACTTTTTGCTCAGCGTCCATTGCAGCTTGCGAGCTTATAAATGCCATTACGGCAAACAATAACGGAAATATAGCAACAGGAAGCGCGACGACAAATAATAGCGTTTTTTTATCGCGTAATAACTCTCTTAATTCCTTTTTAAATACCTCAAACATCATGTTTCTCCGTTAATATATTCATAAACGCTTGATTAAGCTCATCACTATTACCTGCTTGTTTAAACTCTTCTACTGTCCCGTCAAAACAGCTAATACCCTCGTTAATTACAGCGACACGGTCACATAAAAGAGCTACTTCATCTAGATGATGGGTTGAGAAAATAACAGGCGTCCCTTGCGCCTTTAAACCTTTGATAAATTTAATAACGGTTTGTGTTGTCATTATATCAAGGCCCGTTGTTGGCTCATCAAGTACCACAACTGCTGGGCGATGAACAACTGCACGCGCTATATTTGCTTTTTGCTTCATACCTGTTGAAAGGTTTTCTGCCCGTTTATCTACAAATTTGTGCATGTCTAGCAATGTAAATAGCTCATCACAACGCGATGCAATATCGCTTTTGTTCATGCCATGAAGCTTTGCAAAATACTCTATGTTTTCTTTTACAGTTAAGCGGCCATACAAACCCGTAGAGCCTGATAAAAACCCAATAGACTTACGCCCTAGTAGCGGTTTTTTTACAATATCGTTTCCGGCAATCGTTATTGAGCCTTCATCGGGCTTTAACGCGGTTGAAATCATTCTCAGTGTCGTCGTTTTTCCCGCACCATTTGGGCCGAGTAATCCAAGTACCTCACCTTTAGCGCAACTAAAACTAACGTCTCGTACTGAGTGAAAGTAGTCTTTATCTTCACGAGGATCGATGTCGTCTATTTTATTTTTTTTGTGATCTTTAGTTAGCTTAAATTTCTTTTTAAGCCCAGCAACTTCTATCATGTTCGCATCCTTCGTTTCGCTCTAAAATAATCTGTATTGTTGTAAAAAGAGTCGTCTTTGTTTTCGTCATGCCAGCCTGGCACACCTAATAAAGGCAGTGGTGAAAGCTTTTTGTTATCGGCTAAGCAGTTATCTTTATCAATCATCTCATAAAGGGCTTGGTCAAGGTACTGATATTGAGTTACTAAATCTTTACAAAATATTTCATTAGGTACACAAACAAATAACGCTTTACCCGTTAAACCTATATAAGGCTTTGTTAGCATTTCATAATTAGCATGACCAAACATAAAAGGTTTTATTGTTTTACCCCACTCATGTTTGTGTTCAACGAATGCAGTTTTCCATTGGTGATCGCAAAGCCACTGCTGCCATTTACTCTCACTTATAGCTACTACAACACCACACTCATCAAAAAGCGTTAGTGCATTACGATGCTTAGTACGCTGTTGCAGTCCATGCTCAGCTATATCTTGCACATGTCTATGGTTTATTAACGCTTTGGTTTTAGGAAATAAACACCATATAAACCCACCAAATAAGTCATGCCAATTTTCACTGCGTGTAGGTACAACACCCGTTTCAAAAATTACTTGCTCGTAATACCGCTCGCCAAAGTCTACCTTTGCATCATCTTCAAAAGTAATAGGAATATTATTCTCATTAATAGCAGTTAAAAATGGAGAAAACCACTGCGGCGATGGCCAATCTGTTAGTTCGTTAACTTTAAATAGCTCACGTAAATGCGCAAATGCACCTGTTTCTAAACTACTGATTTGCCACTGCTCGGGGGGAGTAAAACGCTTCATTTAAACCTTTAACAATTTATGCCTATAATTTACGAGAAGTTTACCGCAAAAACTGGTTCTGCTTAATAGAAGTTAATATACTAATCACAACTTAAAACAAAAAAAGAGCTGACATGAAACATTATTTCTCTCTCACACTCCTCGCTACTGCTGTTTTAGCAGGTTGCGCAACAACAAGTATTACCCCCACTGATGTAACAAATGGTTATAACAGTATTCAAGCTGATGAATTGGCTAAACATGTAAAGGTACTCGCATCGGATGAGTTTGGTGGCCGAGCTCCTTCATCACCTGGCGAAAAGCTAACGCTTGATTATTTAACTGCGCAGTTTAAAGCTTTAGGTTTAGAACCTGGTAATGGCGACAGTTACTTACAAGAAGTCCCATTGGTTTCTTTAGAAGCTGATTCGAATATGGTGCTTAGTATTGGTGGTAAAGACTATCAATATAAAAAAGACATGGTTATGGGTAGCAGCCGCATTAGCGCACAAGAAGGCATAGAAAATTCTGAACTTGTATTTGTGGGCTACGGCGTTAATGCCCCTGAATACAATTGGAATGATTACGAAGGCTTAGACGTTAAGGGCAAAACGGTTGTAATGCTTGTTAACGATCCGGGCTTTGCAACAAAAGACCCTGCTTTATTTACTGGCGATGCAATGACCTATTACGGTCGTTGGACATACAAATATGAAGAAGCAAGTCGACAAGGTGCTGCAGGTGCAATTATTATTCATGAAACAGCACCTGCGTCATACCCGTGGTCGGTTGTTGAAAATTCGTGGAGTGGCGAGCAGTTTGGTTTTCAAAAAGAAAACAACAATATGGACCGCGTAGCCGTTGAAGGCTGGGTTACAACTGACGTAGCAAAAGAGCTTTTTACTAAAGCAGGATTAGATTTTGAGACTGCGAAAGAAAACGCAGCTAAAGGTGCTTACCATGTTGATATGGGCGATTTAACTGCTTCTGTTAATGTTAAAAATACAATTAAAAAATCAGTGTCGTATAACTTTATCGCTACGTTACCAGGAAGCGAGCAACCAGATGAGCATGTTATTTACTCAGCGCATTGGGATCACTTAGGTACAGATAAAACACGTAAAGGCGATCAAATTTACAACGGTGCTCACGACAACGCAACGGGTACAGCTGGGCTTATTGAAGTAGCTGAAGCCTTTACTAAATTACCTAAGCACCCTAGCCGCTCAATGACATTTTTAGCAGTAACTGCTGAAGAGCAAGGCTTACTAGGTTCTAAATACTATGCAGCTAACCCAGTGATTGCAGCTAATAAAACAGTCGCTAACATAAACATGGATAGCTTAAATTTATTAGGCAAAGTAAAAGACATGAATGTGGTTGGTATTGGTAAGTCACAAATGGATGAGTTTTTAGCAACTGCAGCTAAAGAGCAAGGCAGAACAATATCAGGCGATCCTAAACCATCATCTGGTGGCTATTACCGCTCTGATCACTTTGCATTTGCAAATATGGGGATTCCAGCCATGTACGCAGGTGGCGGCACAGTCGCAGCTGACGAAGAAACAGCTAATTACCGTAAACGCATGAGTTTAGTACTTCGCGGTTGTTATCATCAACCATGTGATCGTTACCGTGACGAATGGGATTTATCGGGTGCTGTTCAAGACTTACAATTGTTTTATAAAGTAGGCTTTGATATTTCGGAGCAAGAGCAATGGCCAACGTGGAATGCAAACTCAGAATTTCAACGTAAGTAGCATTGGTTTAACATCGAAAAACTCAAAGAGAGTAATCGATTTAAATAGATGCAAATGATATTGATTATCATTTAATTAAAATATACAGTGTTACTAAGTTTATTTAATTGGTAACACTGTATGATTTTACTCTCTCAAATAGGATTTATTACGCCCGCTTCTAAACGCTTTGTTAGCCAAAATAAACGTTTATTATTACCACTTTTTTTGCTGGTATGCTTAGCTGTGCCATCACTTCGTGAAATTACAATAACAGCACTAAGTGATGCTTTTTTTCAAGTTAGCGTATTTGTTGCTGCAACATTATTAATTTATTACTACGCCATAGAGCATTTACCTCAATTAGAGCTTAGTTATTTAAGTGCTAAATCGCCGGTATTAGAAATATTTTTTGCTGCCGTTTTAGGTGCCCTTCCTGGATGTGGTGGTGCAATAATAGTGGTTACCCAGTTTACAAAAGGCCAAGCAAGTTTTGGGGCCATTGTTGCTGTTTTAACAGCTACAATGGGAGATGCCGCATTTTTACTCCTTGCCACTCGCCCTACTGAAGGTTTAACCATAATGGCCATTGGCTTAGTCGTAGGCACGCTTTGTGGTGTTATAGTAAATGCCCTACATGCAAAAGACTTTTTACGCCCAACAAAGCAAGAACAAAAACACCAAGTTAAAGTATTGCCAACTCGTATAATTAAAATAAGCAAACCCGTTTGGATGTTCGCTATTATTCCAAGCCTCATTATTGCTTTTTTAATTGCATTTAATGTCGACTTTGATCAATTTGGAAAATACACAGGCACAAGTATTAGTATTTTTGGTGCTGCAATGGCGTTATTTACTGTAACTATATGGGCGTATTCTTCTAAAGGTGAAAGCTATAAAGAAGTAACCTCAGAAGACGATGAATGTAATCCACCTTCTAAAATTATTAAAGTACTTCAAGACACACACTTTGTGACCGCATGGGTAGTGGCATCATTTATGTTGTTTGAGATTTTAGTAAATATTGCAGGGCTTGATTTAAAAAACTGGTTTGCACATTATGCTTATTTAGCGCCACTTATTGCTGTAGTGATTGGTTTTTTACCAGGTTGTGGTCCGCAAATAATTGTTACTACGTTATATATTCAAGGCATTATTCCCTTTAGTGCATTAACTGCTAATGCAATATCTAACGATGGTGATGCGTTATTTCCTGCAATTGCAATGGCACCTAAAGCGGCTGTAATTGCGACTGTGTATACATCTATTCCTGCTTTGGCCGTTGGCTACGGCCTTTACTTTTTAAGTTAAAGTTGCCATAAACAAAAAAGCTCAGCTATTGCTGAGCTTTTAGGATGTTAACTTATTTTATTTATACGGCTGCTGGCTCTGCAGCTAGTTCTTTTGGATTTGGGCCATAATCGTTCTCACCTTCATGTGAGTCTTGTGCAAGAAAAACAATTAAAACAATCCAACCAATTACTGGCACTAACCAAAGTAACTGCCACCAGCCTGAACGACCAGTATCATGAAGGCGACGTGCGCCAGCACTCAAACTAGGTATCAATAGTGCTAAACTATAAATATTGCTGATAATATAAAAGCCAATTAATTCATCAACGAATGAAAGTGCTATAGAGATTAAAGTGTTAATCAATACAAACATCCAATATGCTTTACGACGGTTACGGCCTGAAAAATCGGCGTAGCTGCGAAGCGCGTTCATATAATGTTCCATGAAATTTCCTTAGTGTTATTTTTTATATTCCCTAACAGGGTTAACTTTATTACTTTTTAGTAACACTTGTATCTTAAATAAAAACAGACTCATTTAAAACAAAAAACCAGCAAATTGCTGGTTTTTTTATTAGGGCGTGTTGACCTTTGCGGATTGTAATTTGTTCAATCTAGGGCGATTTAATCGCGGCGCGAGGTTTGTAACCTAGTGGGCTAAGTAAAAACCGAGCAACAAAGAGTTTATCGCCCCTAGGCAGAACCCGAAGGGCAGCGCATGTTTGGCATTTATGCTGCGTTATCGCCTACTTATGGTGAGTAACCACTCTTCATAGGCTCTGCCTTGCCTAAAAACCAAACATACTGCTGCAAATTCAATCATCAAAGATCAACACGCCCTAGGTTTAAACAATTATATTATTAACTCATTGTCATCATCATTGCCGAAGGGTTTTCTAAGTACGATTTCCATAGGTTATTAAAGCGTGCAATAGTGCCGCCATCAATAACACGATGATCGCCAGACCAACTTACTTGCATTATCGCTTTACTCACAACTTGGCCACTTTCGTCAAAACGTGGTAGATGCTGTAGTTTACCAAGCGCAACAATAGCCACTTCTGGTTTATTAATGATGGGGGTTGCGATAGTGCCGCCAATTGCACCAATATTAGAGATGCTAATCGTCCCTCCTTTTAAATCATCCGGTGCAACACGCCCTTCTCGCGCAGAATGAGTTAAGCGGGTTAAATCATTAGCCACATCGACAATACTCTTACTCTGGCACGACTTAATATTAGGCACTAACAAGCCAATTTTTGAATCAACCGCTATACCAATATTATGATCGTTATAATAGGTAAGCTCTGAGCAATCATCATTCACTTTTGAATTAAGTACAGGGTACTCTTTCATTGCTAGCGAGAGTGCTTTTACAAAAAATGGCATCATGGTGAGCTTAACGCCTTGTGCTTTGTACTGCTCTTTTAAGGAGCTGCGCAAAGCTATAAGCTGGGTTAAGTCGATTTCATCACTAAACGTAAAGTGCGGAATAGTTGAAACCGAAGCTACCATTTGCTTGGCCATGGCCGCTTTAATACCTTTAACTTGCTCTACTCGTACGCCACCGCTTTGATTCTGTGTTTGGTTTTGTACAGCACTTTGAGAAGCATCGCTATTAAGCGGTGAAGTATCAATAGTATTTGGCACTTCGGCTTTTACAAACTCTTCAATATCTTGCTTGTAAATACGGCCATTTTTACCACTACCTGGTACGCACGTTAAATCAACATCTAGCTCACGTGCTTTACGACGAACTGCAGGTGATGCAACCGCTTTTTGATTGATAACCTTTGCAGCTTGCTGCGTTTCAACTGGGGCAACTTTTTCAGCGACGGCATTAGTTTGAGCCTTTACGACCGCTTGGTTTATATCAACATTTGGCTTTACTGCACTGCCTGCAATTGTCATTTGAAACAACGGGCTATGTACTTTTGCTATTTCACCTTTTTGGTAATATAGATTTTTTACTGTGCCTGTATATTTTGCCGGAATTTGTACTAATGCTTTGTCGGTCATTACATCACAAACCGCTTGGTCTTCTTCTATTTCATCGCCTTCTGCGACTAACCAATCAACAATCTCACATTCGACAATACCTTCACCAATATCAGGTAGTATAAAGTCCTCAACTACATCAGATGCATTGTTATTAGTTTGATTTTCAGCTTGAACTGGCTCTTCTACTACTTCATTACTAGTACTATCACCAGTTACATCCATAGCAAATAAAGGAGCATGTACTTTAGCAATTTCACCTTTTTGATAATATAGCTTTGAAATAATGCCATCATGCACTGCCGGAATTTGTACTAATGCTTTGTCTGTCATCACATCACAAATTGGCTGATCCTCAGATACGGTATCGCCTTCTTGTACTAGCCATTCAACTACTTCGCATTCAACAATGCCTTCACCAATATCGGGTAATATAAAATCTTTCGCCATGGTAACCCCTAAAAATCCATTGATTGTTTAATTGCAGCCAACACTTTTAGTGCATCCGGTACGTATTCTTTTTCAAGTGCCAACGGGTATGGTGTATCTAGACCACATACACGTAAAATTGGCGACTCTAAATGCAAGAAACACGCTTGTTGTATTGTTGCTGCTATTTCGGCACCAAAGCCATTAGTTATAGGCGCTTCATGGCTCACGATTAAACGACCGGTTTTAATAACCGATTTAGCAATCGTTTCAACATCCCATGGTAAAATACTACGAAGGTCAATAACTTCACAGCTTATACCTTGCTCGCTTGCTTGCTGTGCTGCCTCTTCAATAATCTCCATTTGAGCACCCCACGCTAAAAGCGTAATATCGGTACCCTCTTGTACTACTTCAGCCGTGCCTAATTCAATACTATAATCTTCTTCTGGCACTTCGCCTGTTGATGCACGATATAAACGCTTAGGCTCAAAAAATATGACAGGGTTATCATCTTTAATTGATGCACGTAATAACCCCTTAGCTTGATAAGGGTTACGCGGTACAACCACTTTCAAGCCCGGTGTATGTGCAAAATAAGCTTCGGGTGATTGCGAGTGGTATAAGCCACCAGCAATACCACCGCCATAAGGCGTACGAATAGTTAAGTTACCTACATTGAATTCATTACCACTGCGATAACGAAATTTAGCGGCTTCATTTACTATTTGATCGAACGCTGGGAATATATAATCAGCAAATTGAATTTCTGCCAATGCAGGCGCACCAAAAGCCGCTAAGCCATTAGCAAAACCTAAAATACCTTGTTCGGTTAAAGGCGTATTAAAAACGCGATGCTTACCGTACTTTTCTTGCAAGCCCGAGGTTGCTCTAAATACGCCACCAAAGTAACCAACATCTTCACCAAAAATACAGGCTTGAGGATGTTCATTCATGGTAATGTCGAGCGCAGAGTTTATTGCGTGAAGCATGTTCATTTTAGCCATTACTTAATTCTCCCTGCGGTTACTGGGTAAGCATCTGGATGCTGTTTTATATGATCTTTTAATTGCTCGTACTGGCGTTGCAATAAGGGAATTGGAGTATCGTAAACGTCAGATACCAATTCTTCTAAAGCAGGCTTGGCAACAACTTCAGCACGCTTAAGCGCTGCTAAAATTTCTTCACGAATCGACTCTTTTGCTTTTATGTCGTCCTCTTCGTTTAACCAATCTTGCTTAACCAACCATTTTCTAAATTTATCAATAGGACAGATTTGATTATTTGCCTCTTCATCTTTAGAGCGATAACCACTGGGATCGTCTGATGTAGAATGCGCGCCTAATCGATAAGCAATCGATTCAATAAGCACAGGCTCACCTTGTGTTGAGGCTATTTCGCGTGCTTTTTTAGTCGCTGCATACACTGCAAGTGCATCTGTGCCATCAACACGAATTGTTTTAATACCATAACCTACACCACGCGACGCAATACCATCGCCTTTAAACTGCTCATCAGCAGGGGTAGATATGGCATAGCCGTTATTACGTGCAAAAAATATAACCGGCGCTTTGTGAACAGCCGCCATATTTAAGCCCGCATGAAAGTCACCTTCTGATGCAGCACCTTCACCAAAGTAACAAATAGTCACGTTATCAATTGTGCTTGCAAGCTCACCTGTTTTAGCGTCGATATGCTTTATTTTTTGACCATATGCATAACCTGTGGCCTGTGGTATTTGCGTACCCAGTGGCGATGAAATCGTCATGTAGTTTAGCGCTTTAGAGCCATAATGGATTGGCATTTGGCGACCTTTACCTAAATCCAATTCATTTGAGAACATTTGGTTCATAAATTGATCGAGTGTAAAACCACGATAATGTAGTGCAGCTTGTTCACGATATTGAGCCATGATCATATCGTCTTGATCAAGTGCAGCAGCAGAGGCTGTAACTGCGGCTTCTTCGCCTAGGCATTGCATATAAAAACTAACACGACCTTGGCGCTGCGCGCCTTGCATACGTTCATCTAACAAACGTATAAAACGCATTGTTTCATATAACTTAATAGCGGTATGTTTTGAAATATCAGGTGCGGTTGCACTAGGATGAATGTCGCCGTCCTCAGTTAAAATACTAAGGGTTGGAATATTAAGTGCTTGGCCATCAATAAATTCAAGCGCGTGGTTAATATTCAGCGATACGTTATTTGGATTACTCATAACCTACCTTCTTTTGTTGTCGGTAAAACAGTGCCCCTTTAAATTATTATTGTGGGTGATTGTTGCTGGTTAAACTTTGCAACATCTGCACTATCTTTAATTAAAGCTGCCAACACTTTACGTTAACGTAAAGTGTTATTCAACACATCTGGGACGAAACAAAAGCAAATACAGGTTAAATAAGTGGCAAGTTAACGATACGGTTACTTTAATTAATAGTAATCATATAGTTAACTTGAAACCACCAGTGGTCTGATGAGTTTAATTAGACGAAATTGCTATCAATATCCATTGGAATAACGGTAAGCAGTGCTCTTTGGCCTAATGCTACGCTCGCATTTGGAAATATAATAGCCTCACCTTCAACGTCAGCGTAAATCGCTGTATCACCGTCGGTTGCAAGTAGTTCACCTTTCGCAAAGCCAGTAAAGTTCTCAGCATCATCAGAAAAAGGGAAACTAAAATCATCCTGCGTTCTATTAATTGTGCGGTGCACTGCAAATAACTCAAACTCACTTGCATTAAAATCAGGGTATTTAACTTCATTTTGGCTAATTAATGCAGTTAATGTTTGCTTTGTTTTTTCAAAGCGGGCCATATCATTTTGGCCAAATGGCTTAACCTGACCCAGCTCTACCGTAAACGAGTCCGCACCATGAACAAACGACGAATAATAGCTAAACGTTGTTGCGGGTGATTTCATCATAAGTACGGTATTTACACCACAGCTCAATAAAAATTGTAACTGTGACTTTTTCCATGGCTTACCATGTAAAAATGGATACACAGCAAATTTTTCGTTTTTAGAGCCTCTAATTGCAGTGTGTAAGTCGTAATGACATCGGCTACTGCCTTGCTGGCCACGTGCATAAAAGTCACTTACGTATTGCTCAAGCTTTGCAGCGCGGTTTCGTTCATTATTCATTGGTACACCTTCAACTGTATGGTGACCATTAAATAATCTATTTAAGTTTTCTTCTACAAAACGCAGGCCAATATTAATTGATTGTGGATTACCATAAATAAATAAAACACGCTGTTTAAGGACTAGCTCACCTTTTATAATTTGTTTAATGAGCGCATCACAAATTTCAATTGGCGCAGTTTCGTTACCGTGTACAGCGCTTGAATAAATTACATCTTTGCTTGTTTTGACAGCAGGTTGAAACTCAATTACACCGGTATCGTGTATATTTACACAAGTTCCATTATCTAAAACAAATTCGCCTGCATCTAAATGCCATTCGTTATTACGGCTAAGCGTTAAAAAATCGCCCGTTTGTTTTAATTCATTTAAGTAAGATGGATTGGCTGACATGTAATAAGCCCTTTAAAAATAATGTGAGAGTAAACTCTTATGCATACATATGCACAAGGTAAAGGTATAGAAACAAAAACGGCTGAATAAATCAGCCGTTTTAAAATAGTTTAAGCAGTGTTAGCTGATCACAGAATCGACTAACTTTTTAGCTTCTTTTTCAAGTAACGCTAAATGCTCTTCACCTTTAAATGATTCAAGGTATATTTTATAAATATCTTCAGTACCTGATGGACGCGCTGCAAACCAGCCATTTTCAGTGACCACTTTTAAACCACCAATTGCCGCATCGTTACCTGGTGCATGAGTCAGTTTTTGCAAAATAGGTTCGCCAGCAAGTGTATCTGCTTTAACATCAGAAGCACTCAATGCTTTTAAACGTGACTTTTGGCCGCTTGAGGCCGGTGCATCAAGGCGTTTATAAATTGGAGAACCAAACTCTTGTTCTAGTTCTTTATATAGCGCTGATGGAGTTTTACCTGTTACTGCAAGTATTTCTGCAGCAAGTAGTCCCATAATAAAGCCGTCTTTATCTGTACACCATACAGAGCCATCAAAACGTAAAAATGCAGCGCCTGCGCTTTCTTCGCCACCAAATGCAAGCTTGCCTTTGCTTAAGCCCTCAACAAACCATTTAAAGCCTACGGGTACTTCTTTTACTTTACGATTATTGCGCGCTGCTACTTTATCGATCATAGAGCTAGAAACCAGTGTTTTACCAATCTCTACTGTTTCATTCCAATCACGGTGTTTAAGTAAGTAATCAATTGCCACTGCTAAAAAGTGGTTTGGATTCATTAAACCATCTGGCGTTACAATACCGTGGCGATCGTAGTCAGGGTCGTTACCAATAGACACATCAAAATCATCTTTTAATGCAATAAGGTTCGCCATTGAATAAGGTGATGAACAATCCATACGAATTTTGCCATCTTTATCAAGTGGCATAAAAGCAAAACGTGGATCAACAACATCATTAACGACGGTTAAATCTAAATTATATTTTTTAGCAATAACAGGCCAAAAATTAATACCTGAACCACCTAGTGGATCGATACCAATTTTGATACCTGCATCGCTAATGGCTTTTAAATTAACGATATTTGCTAAATCATCAATATAAGGAGTCATTAAATCTTCGTAGCGGATAAAGCCTGAACGTGAAGCTTTAGCGAATGGGAATAACTCAACTTCAACCAAGTCTTCTAATAAAAGTTGATTTGCTCTGTCTTCAATCCATTTAGTAACGTCGGTATCAGCAGGTCCGCCATTAGGTGGGTTGTATTTAAAGCCACCATCTTCAGGAGGGTTATGCGAAGGCGTAACAACAATCCCGTCTGCAAGCTCATTTGGGTGTAGCTTGTTATGGCTAACTATGGCGTGGCTGATAACTGGCGTTGGTGTAAAGTCACCGTTTTCTTGCGTTATCACTTGCACTTCGTTAGCAACTAAAACTTCAATAGCTGAATTAAATGCAGCCTCACTCAGTGCGTGTGTGTCTTTACCTAAAAATAACGGACCAAAAATATCATTTTGTTTTCTATAATCACAAATAGCCTGAGTAATCGCTAAAATGTGTGACTCGTTAAATTTAACATCGTAAGAACAACCACGGTGGCCTGATGTACCAAAAGCAACACAATGCTCTGGATTTTGTTCAAGATCAGGTTCGTTTAAGTAATACGCAGATACTAATTTAGGTACGTTAACCAGTGCTGATTGTGGAGCAGTTTTGCCTGCGCCTGAGTGAATAGCCATTATATTTCCTTACAGGTAATCGCGAATTTTTTCAGCTTGCTCTGCACTATATCCAAGGCAAAGAGCAACTTCATGAAGCATCATTTTTTTACGCGTTGTATTAGAATTTGTCATAACCCAATATTCACTATCAGTTATGTTTTTAGGGTTCATACTACTACCGCTATTTACTAAGGCTTCTTTACTAGTAGCAAAGTAAACACGGTCACGCCCTTTTATATCTAGTACAGCCGAAAAATCAGTTTTATGTGTGCGGTAAAATGCACTTAAAATAAACAAAAAGCGCCCAACAACACCCTTTTGCATTGCCAGCTCTTCTTTATTTAATACATTAAAAACATTATCGCTTTTTTGCTTCACGGGTGCGTGAGCTACAGGCGTTTGTTTTTTTGAAGTCTCAGCAGTAGGTGGCTCTGAGCTTTTTAATGTGGCGGTAGACGTAGTCGCAGTTTGATTATTTTGAGTTAGTTCTACGTTTGCGGTTTGAATTTTTTCGCCGCTCAGATTTAATAAACGACGTAAAATAGTGGATGCACTTTCACCAATACTTTGCGTATTGCTTGCAATATACTGATATAACTCGTCGTCTATGTCGATTTGTTTCATGTTCTTCCTGTCATTACGGGTCACATTTTTTTCTCCCGTGTGATTATACCCAAACCAATCAGAAATGCGAGTTACAACAAGCACTCCCGTAAACATATTAATATTTACTTGATTGTTGTTGATTTAACAAACAAAAGCCCAATTTAATAAATAGTCGCTGTATTTTTTGCTTTTTAGAGCAATGCTCGGCAAACTATGGCGAAATTTTCAGGAGGCGTGTATGCAGTTAAATTACAAGCAACAAGGGCAAGGCCCTAATGTTATCTTGATCCACGGACTTTTTGGATCATTAGAAAACCTAAATGTAATCGCAAAACCATTAAGTGAACACTTTAATGTTATTAACGTTGATTTACGCAACCACGGGCTTTCTCCTCATAGTGATGAAATGAACTACCCTGCAATGGCTCAAGATATTGTCGAGTTATTAGCACATTTAAACATAGATAAAGCTCATTTAGTTGGACATTCTATGGGTGGGAAAGTCGCAATGGAATTAGCACTAACACACCCTGAACTGGTAAATAAATTGGTTGTACTTGATATAGCACCTGTTAGTTACCCTGCTCGCCACACAAAAATATTACAAGCATTAAAAGCAGTTTCAACGCAGTCAATAGATGATAGAAAGCAAGCTGATGCAATTATGCAGCCTTATATTGAAGAGCTGGGGGTTCGCCAGTTTTTACTTAAAAGCCTCGCCAAAAATGAAGAAGGTCATTTTGCATGGCGATTTAACCTAAATGTGCTTGATGAAAAATATTCGACAATCACGTCCAATGTTAATGAAAACAATTCTTGTTTATGCGATACTCTTTTCATTAAAGGTAATGATTCTGACTATATATTGCCCGAGCATCGTACTGCAATTACAGCACGCTTTAAAAACACCAAGGCTAAAATTATTCATGGCGCAGGTCATTGGCTTCATGCTCAAAAGCCTCTTGCTGTTAATAAAGCGATAAATGACTTTTTAACTGCGGTTTAAAGCAATTTTAATCGCGTGTTTTTGATTCAGCGCACTAAATATATGAATATTTATATGCTATAGTACGCGCCGTTTAATTTAAAGGTTATACGTTGATGGTCAGTCAGTTAATTAACGAATTTGATACCCTAGGGTTGTATTTTGGCTTAGCCGGTATTTTCATATTCATCGGCATGGCAATTAAAGACGTACTAAAAAGTGGCAATGTACCAAAGTTCGGACAATACATTGTTTGGGGCGTGCTCTTTTTAGGTTGTTCAGGCTTTATTGCTAAAGGGCTTATTCAAGTATTTTGGCAAGGCGCAGGTGTAGGTTAAGCATGGCGAAGTCAGAAACAGATAGAACTACACTCGATTTATTTGAATACGAAAAACGCCCAGGCAGACCTAAAACCAATCCCCTTTCTCGGGATATGCAGTTAAAGGTAAATAAACGTAATCAAATAAAAAGAGATAAAGCACGTGGTTTAAAGCGTGTTGAATTTAAAGTTTCATCGCAGTTATATCAAGCATTGAGTGATATGGCAGATGCACAAAATATTAGCCGCAGTGCGCTGATTGAAACGATTTTACAAGAAAGATTGGCTATTGATACATAAAAGGTTTTAAATCCATGGCAAGTGTAGGCATTTTTTTCGGAAGTGACACAGGTAACACAGAACACGTAGCAAAAATGATCCAAAAAGAATTGGGTAAAAAGCTAGTGGCTGTTCATGATATTGCAAAAAGCTCTAAAGAAGAGATTGCTGAATTTGATTTAATCTTATTCGGTATCCCTACTTGGTACTACGGTGAAGCCCAATGTGACTGGGATGACTTTTTTCCAGAACTTGAGGAAGTAGACTTTGAAGGTAAACTTGTTGCTATTTTTGGTTGTGGTGACCAAGAAGATTACGCTGAGTACTTTTTAGATGCAATGGGCATGATCAACGATATTGTTACTGAACGTGGCGCTATTGTTGTGGGCCATTGGCCAAGTGAAAGTTATGACTTTGAAGCATCTAAAGGAATGGCTGATGATAAGCACTTTGTAGGTTTGGGTATCGACGAAGACCGTCAACCAGAGCTTACAGAACAACGTGTTAAAGCATGGTCTGCTCAAGTATATGAAGAAATGTGTTTAAGTGAATTAGCTGACTAATTTACTGCATATATCGCTAGCTGTTTAAATAATTATCAAACAGTTAGCGTTTTAAGCTTTAGAGGCAATATAAATCAATTGTTCTTTGCACTTAACGCTTAGGCACGTTATCCTGTTTGTTGCTAATGTGTCGTGTACATCTTTGCAAGATGTCTAGTATAACCAAATAAAATTGAGACAGATTTAATGACTGATCATAACTTGGAACTTAAAAAAGCCGGTTTAAAAGTAACTTTACCGCGTATTAAAATATTAGAGATTTTACAATCTCCAGATAACCAACACATCAGTGCTGAAGATGTTTACAAAATTCTTTTGGATCTAGGTGAAGAAATTGGTCTTGCAACTGTATACCGCGTACTTAACCAATTTGATGATGCGGGTATTGTAAGCCGTCATCACTTTGAAGGCGGAAAATCAGTATTTGAACTTTCTGGAAGCACTCACCACGATCATTTAGTATGTTTGAAATGTGGCAAAGTAGTAGAGTTTGAAGATGACATGATTGAGCGTCGTCAACTAGAAATTGCTGAAGAAAATGGTATTACTCTTACAAATCATTCATTGTATTTATACGGTGAGTGTAATGATAAAGCAGCGTGTAAAGAATTTAGCGACGCTAACAGCTAATACCGCTTTTATAAGCAATAAAAAAACCTGCTAACTGCAGGTTTTTTTGTGCCTAAAAGACGATAATATTGAATATACCCAGTAAATCCTGGGTATATTTTAAGTATTATACCAATCCGCAATAATACTTAATCATTTTGCGGGGCTAAACGTGTCGCTACCTGCGTTAAAAATGCTCATTTAGAACAACTAAATAGCGAATTTTTTGCCTAGCTATCAACACGTTTTTCCAGCCTCAAAATAGATCACTTAATTAAGCGAATTGGTATTACTTATTGAGTTTTAGACCATGAATCGCGAAGACCCACTGTTTGATTAAATACAACGTTCTCTGATTTAGAATCACGAGAGAAATAACCTGTACGCTCAAACTGAAAGCCCTGCTCTGCTTGTGAGTTAGCAAGCGATGGTTCTAATTTAGCATTAGGTAAAACAACCAGTGACTCCGGGTTTAGCGTAGTTTCAAATTCCTCTGCAGCTGCTGGATTTGGTACGCTAAACAAACGGTCGTATAAACGAACTTCTGCAGTAATAGACTCTGGTGCTGAAACCCAATGAATAACACCTTTTACTTTACGACCATCACTTGGGTTTTTACCAAGTGTTTCGCTGTCGTAAGTACAGAAGATAGTTGTGATTTCGCCATTTTCGTCTTTTTCAACACGCTGCGCTTTAATAACATAAGCACCACGTAAGCGTACTTCTTTATCAAGTACTAAACGTTTGAATTTGTTATTCGCTTCTTCTTTAAAGTCTTCTCGTTCAATATAGATTTCACGAGTAAATGGAACATCACGACGCCCCATTTCTTCTTTATTTGGGTGATTAGCCACTGATAAAGTTTCAACTTTATCTGCATCGTAGTTTTCAATAACGATTTTAACAGGATCGAGCACAGCCATTGCACGTGGTGCATTTTCGTTTAAGTCTTCACGGATACATGCTTCAAGCATGCCCATTTCAACCATATTCTCTTGTTTTGTTACACCAATACGCAAACAAAATTCACGAATTGAACCTGGTGTATAACCACGACGACGTAAACCTGCAATAGTAGGCATACGAGGGTCATCCCACCCTTCTACATAGTTATTTACTACTAAATCATTTAGCTTACGCTTTGACATAATAGTGTATTCAAGATTTAAGCGCGAAAACTCAATTTGCTGTGGGTGACACTCTAAACTAATGTTATCAAGTACCCAGTCGTATAAACGACGGTTATCTTGAAACTCTAATGTACATAATGAATGTGTAATACCTTCAAGCGCATCAGAAATACAGTGAGTGAAGTCATACATTGGGTAAATGCACCACTTGTCTGCTGTTTGGTGATGATGAGCAAAACGTACACGGTAAATAATTGGATCGCGAAGCACCATAAATGAGCTTGCCATATCAATTTTAGCACGCAGTACACATTCACCTTCTTTGAATTCGCCAGCGCGCATTTTTTCAAATAACGCTAGGTTTTCTTCAACTGAAGTATCTCTATAAGGACTGTTTTTACCTGGCTCTTTTAATGTACCGCGGTACTGTCGTGCTTCGTCTGCAGTTAAAAAACAAACGTACGCTAAGCCTTTTTCAATAAGCTCTACTGCGTAACCATATAAAGTATCAAAATAGTTAGAAGAATACTTTATGTCGCCATCCCAATTAAAGCCTAACCACTGTACATCCTCTTTAATAGAGTTAACGTAGTTAATGTCTTCTTTTTCAGGGTTTGTATCGTCAAAACGTAGGTTACATAAACCGTTGTAGTCTTTTGCGATACCAAAATTCAAACAAATTGATTTGGCATGGCCAATATGTAAAAAACCATTTGGCTCAGGTGGAAAACGTGTATGCGTTGTCGCATGTTTGCCACTTGCTAAGTCTTCATCAATTCGGGTTCTAATAAAGTTACTTGGGCGATTCTCAATTTCCGCCATAGGAGTGTGATCCTCTAAATATTACGTAATAACAAAACTAATGCATTATTACAAAAACATACAATAACATACAGCAATAGATTAAGGTTTATTTTAGATATTGATTAACTTTAATCCACTTGTTCAATTGTTTATGAATAAAATTTGTTTTAACGCAACATTTAGGTCATCAAAGCCAATTATAGTAGCTAAATAACCTACTTTATAAGGATTCTAAGATGGCGACACTTAATCAACACCGTGTATATATTCCAACTAATGCACGCGCTAACCACTATTTATTGGCTGAAATAATACCTAATGAAGCATTTTATAATAGCTTTAGCACTATAAACTGTTGCTACGAGCGTATTGCGCGTCAATTATTTGCATGTTGTGATGAGTATGAACTATATAATGTACATTTATTAGCAAACGATAAACTACCAGTTGTACGCTTTCATGATGAGTCATATCAATTAGAAACCGACAAGCAGATGTTGTTTTTTTATAACCCTCGTTATCACGAGGCACATAAAATTTATTACTCACCAGATATAAAAAGCAAGAAAATACGTTTCTTGTTTTTAGCCACGGGTGAAGACTTACGTGCAAACTCCGCTTTGTTTCACAATAGAGTGCAAAAAGTATTAAACTTACTCCAAGAACAGTTATTTATAAATCAGCCACAATTTAAACTTCGCGATCACCAACATCTAACTTACGATTTATTTGCTAAAGATAAGGGAAATAAAGAGAGTTATGGATATAAACTCAGAAGCCTCTACCCTCGTTATCAATCAAGGCAATGTAATATTCCTAGTGACTATGCTGAAATGACTTACGCAACATTTACCATTGCGGTTTCTCGGGCCATCAAAACACAGTTTCAAACAATGGTGAACAATAACGATGTGGAAAAGTTTTATGATTACTTTGCAGATAGTTTTAAACGCGCATGTGAACAAAACAAACTAACACACGGTGCAATGGTAGCTAATGGCGCAATACCCATTGTCCGAAACAGTAAAATAGATAAAAATGAAGGTAATGCAGAGTTACAAAAGTTGAGTTTTGATGTTGAATCAAATGAAAATCAAATTAAGTATTTTTATGAAGCAACAAAATTAGTAGAAACACTACATTTTGTTATTGTCGCAACGCAGCAGGATAAACATGAAATTGGTTATGGCCGCTTTATGAACCAAGTAGAGAAAACAATTCATGCATTATGTAACGAGCTGGCCATAAATAAACAACGACAAGATTTGTCTGTACGCTTTTTTCAGCATATTAGTTATCCGTTCTAAATTTACCTCAATAACAAAAAGGCCCGCATAAGCGGGCCTTTTCAGAGGAAACAAGCAATTACCAGCCTGTTTTCTCTTTAAGTGCTTTACCGATTTCAGCAAGTGAACGTACAGTTTTTACGCCCGCAGCTTCTAATGCAGCAAATTTCTCATCAGCAGTACCTTTACCGCCTGCGATGATTGCGCCAGCGTGACCCATACGCTTACCTTCTGGTGCAGTAACACCAGCAATGTAAGATACTACAGGTTTAGTTACGTTAGCTTTGATGTACTCTGCAGCTTCTTCTTCTGCAGTACCACCAATTTCACCAATCATTACGATTGCTTCAGTTTGTGGATCTTTTTCGAACATTTCTAGAACGTCGATAAAGTTAGTACCTGGGATTGGATCACCACCAATACCAACACACGTAGACTGACCAAAACCAGCATCAGTAGTTTGCTTAACCGCTTCGTACGTTAAAGTACCAGAGCGAGAAACAATACCTACTTTACCAGGTTTGTGGATGTGACCAGGCATGATACCAATCTTAGTCTCACCAGGAGTAATAACACCTGGACAGTTAGGACCGATCATACGAGTACCTGTTTGATCTAGTTTAACTTTAACGTCAACCATATCAAGCGTAGGGATACCTTCAGTGATACAAACAATCAGCTCGATGCCAGCATCGATAGCTTCTAAGATTGCATCTTTACAGAAAGGAGCTGGTACGTAGATAACTGAAGCAGTTGCGCCAGTTTCTTGAACAGCATCACGAACTGTGTTGAATACAGGAAGACCAAGGTGCGTTTGACCGCCTTTACCTGGGCTTACACCACCAACCATTTGTGTACCGTACTCAAGCGCTTGCTCTGAGTGGAAAGTACCTTGGCCACCAGTGAAACCTTGACAGATAACTTTTGTATCTTTATTGATTAATACAGACATTATTTGCCCTCCGCAGCAGCAACAACTTTCTCAGCAGCGTCTGTTAGTGATTCAGCAGCAATGATATCTAGACCTGAGTTCTTAAGAACTTCACGACCTAATTCAGCATTAGTACCTTCTAAACGTACAACTACAGGTACATTTACGCCAACTTCTTTAACTGCGCCAATGATACCTTCAGCAATCATGTCACAACGTACGATACCGCCAAAGATGTTTACTAAAACAGCTTTAACATTGTCGTCAGAAAGGATGATTTTGAATGCTTCAGAAACACGTTCTTTAGTCGCGCCGCCGCCAACATCTAGGAAGTTAGCCGGTTTGCCGCCGTGTAGGTTTACGATGTCCATAGTACCCATTGCTAGGCCTGCACCGTTAACCATACAACCAACATTGCCATCTAGAGCAACGTAGTTAAGCTCGAAGCTTGCTGCGTGTGCTTCACGTGCATCTTCTTGAGATGGATCGTGGAACTCACGGATTTTAGGTTGACGGTAAAGTGCATTACCATCAATACCGATTTTTCCGTCAAGACAGTGAAGGTTACCTTCGTCTGTAATTACTAACGGGTTGATTTCAAGTAGTGCGAAATCAAAATCAGTAAACATGTTACCAAGACCCATAAAGATCTTAACAAACTGCTTCATTTGTACTGGGTTAAGACCCAATTTGAAGCCTAGTTCACGTGCTTGGTAAGCTTGAGGACCCACTAATGGATCAATTTCAGCTTTGTGGATAAGCTCTGGTGTTTCTTCTGCAACAGTTTCAATTTCAACGCCGCCTTCAGTAGACGCCATGAAAACTACTTTGCGAGATGCACGGTCAACTACTGCACCTAGGTACAATTCGTTAGCAATGTCAGTACAGCTTTCAACTAAAATTTTAGCTACTGGCTGGCCTTTCTCGTCTGTTTGGTAAGTAACTAGGTTTTTACCCAACCAGTTAGCTGCAAACGCTTTTACTTCGTCGATAGTTTTTACTAGCTTTACACCGCCAGCTTTACCACGTCCACCTGCGTGAACCTGAGTTTTAACAACCCACATATCACCGCCGATTTTTTCAGCAGCTGCTGCAGCTTCTTCAGGTGTATCGCAAGCGAAACCCTGAGAAACTGGTAAACCATATTCGGCAAAAAGTTGTTTTGCCTGATACTCATGCAAATTCATGATGCTTTATCCAATTTTTTATACTAAAAGAGCTGAATATTTTTTCAAATAAACAACTATCCCAAATTGCGCACCTAGTATAGATCCCAAGGCTTAACATGAAAACCCCAGTAAGACCAAAGGCGCAAAAAAAAAGCTGTGAATGTTCATTCACAGCTTACATTTCATACAACTAGATTAAACATCTAGCAATAAGCGAGTTGGATCTTCAAGTAACTCTTTAATAGTCACTAAGAAACCAACTGATTCTTTACCATCAATGATACGGTGGTCATAAGAAAGAGCTAAATACATCATAGGAAGTATTTCTACTTTACCATTTACAGCCATCGGACGGTCTTGGATTTTATGCATACCCAAAATTGAAGACTGTGGCAAGTTAATGATAGGTGTAGATAGTAATGAACCAAATACGCCGCCATTAGTAATAGTGAAATTACCACCGGTCATATCTGCAAGCGTTAGCTTACCATCACGACCTTTAAGCGCTAATTCACGAATACCCTTTTCGATTTCAGCAACAGATAGTTTGTCACAATCTTTAAGTACTGGAGTAACTAGACCACGTGGAGTAGATACTGCAATGCTGATATCAAAATAGTTATGGTAAACAATATCGTCACCATCAATTGATGCATTAACATCTGGGAAGCGTTTAAGTGCTTCAGTTACCGCTTTCACGTAGAAAGACATGAAACCTAAACGAATACCATGACGCTTTTCAAATACTTCTTGGTACTGCTTACGAAGGCTCATGATTGGTTCCATGTTCACTTCGTTGAATGTTGTTAACATTGCAGTTGAATTTTTAGCTTCAAGAAGACGTGTAGCAATCGTTTTACGTAGGCGAGTCATAGGAACACGTTTTTGAGTACGATCGCCCATCGGTGCTGCAGGAGCAGAAGCTTCTGCTTTTTTAGCCGCTGGCGCTGGTGCTTTTAAGAACGTATCAACGTCTTCTTTAGTTACACGGCCATTTTTACCCGTGCCGTTAATTTTAGAAGCGTCTAAGCCTTTCTCAGCAATTAAACGACGAACTGATGGTGTTAACACATCTGAACTTTCGCTAGAATCTGCTGCTTGCGTTTCGTCTGCTTTTGCAGCTGGAGCCGCTGGTGCACCGCCTGCTTTAACCGAACCAATTACTTGCTCGCCTAGTACAGTATCGCCTTCGTTGTGAATGATATCACCCATGATGCCATCTTCTTGAGCTACTACTTCAAGAACAACTTTATCTGTTTCAATATCTACCAAGTTTTGGTCGCGTGTTACTGCGTCACCTGGTTGTACATGCCATGTAGCAATTGTTGCGTCTGCAACTGATTCTGGAAGTACAGGTACTTTAATGTCCACTTCTTTACCTTCTGATGCTGGTGCTGATTGCGCCGCTGGCGCGTCTTCTGATTTAGCTGGTGCTGATTCTTCTTTAGATGAACCTTCACTTGCTGGCGCTGCATCAGCATCACCAAGTAAACCCATAACTTGATCGCCAAGTACGGTTGCACCTTCTTCTTGTGATATTTCTGTAATTACACCGTCATGCTGTGCAACAACTTCTAAAACCACTTTATCTGTTTCAATGTCTACTAAGTTTTGATCGCGAGTTACTTTGTCGCCAACACTTACATGCCATGTAGCAACGGTAGCATCTGCAACCGACTCAGGAAGAACAGGAACTTTAATTTCTGTGCTCATTGCTTATCCTTTATTTTCTATAGTAAGCGCGTCGGCAACGAGCGCTTGTTGTTCTTTAGTATGTACTGACATGTAACCACACGCTGGTGATGCAGACGCTTTACGTCCTGCATATTTTAATTTAGCACCTTGTGGGATTGCATCAATAAAGTGATGTTGTGAACAGTACCATGCACCTTGGTTTTGTGGCTCTTCTTGACACCATACAAAATCAGTTACGTGTTGGTAACGTTCCATAATTGTTTGCATTTCGTCATGTGGGAACGGATATAACTGCTCAACACGAACAATAGCAATATTATCTTGCTCAAGCTTACGACGTTCTTGTAATAGTTCGTAATAAACTTTACCACTACAAAATACAACGCGTTCAACTTTCTCAGGGTTAATATCATCAACTTCGTCGATCATATTATGGAAAACACCATGCGATAGCTCTTCAAGCGATGAAGTTGCAAGAGGATGACGAAGCAACGACTTAGGCGTCATAACAATCAACGGACGACGTAGTGGTCGAACTGATTGACGACGAAGCATAGCGTAAACTTGTGCAGGAGTAGATGGAACACATACTTGCATGTTGTGATCAGCACATAGTTGTAGGAAACGCTCTAAACGAGCTGAACTATGCTCTGGACCTTGTCCTTCATAGCCATGTGGTAACAAAATTGTAAGACCACATAAACGGCCCCATTTTTGCTCACCAGAACTTAGGAATTGGTCAAATACAACCTGTGCACCGTTGGCGAAATCACCAAACTGTGCTTCCCAAAGCACTAATGAAGTAGGCTCTGCAGTTGCATAACCGTATTCAAAAGCAACAACAGCTTCTTCAGATAAAACAGAGTCAAATACTTCAAAAGTACCTTGATCTTCGCTTAAGTGCTGTAGAGGTGTATAAGTAGCGCCGTCTGATTGACTGTGAACAACAGCATGACGATGGAAGAATGTTCCACGCCCTGAATCCTGACCAGTTAAACGAATGTCAGTGCCTTCAGTTGCGATTGTTGCATAAGCAAGTGTTTCTGCCATACCCCAATCTAGAGGTTTCTCACCAGAAGCCATTAATTTACGATCTTCGTAAATCTTTTTAACGCGTGACTGTGCTTTATATTGCTCTGGGTAAGAAGCGATTTTCTCACCGAGTGCTTTGAGCTCTTCAACAGGTACGCTGGCATCGTAATCAACATCCCATTCATGGCCAACATACTTTGCCCAATCTGAAGAATGCGATGTCTCTGGTTGTATTTCTGAAACAACACAGTTGCCTTCGTCTAATGCATTACGGTACTCATCAGCAAGTGCTTTTATTTCTTGTTCAGAAAAAGAGCCTTCAGCTATAAGTTGATCTGCGTAAATTAAACGTGGAACTGGGTGCTTTTTAATTTTTTGGTACATAACAGGCTGAGTTGCATTAGGCTCATCAGCTTCATTGTGACCATGGCGACGGTAACATACTAAATCGATTACTACGTCACGTTTAAACTGGTTTCTGAAATCAAGTGCAATTTGAGTAACAAATGCAACTGCTTCAGGGTCATCAGAGTTAACATGGAAGATAGGTGACTGAACCATTTTTGCAATGTCAGTACAGTAATCTGTAGAGCGTACATCGTCTTGTTTTGATGTAGTAAAACCAACTTGGTTATTTACAACAATACGAATACTACCACCGCAACTAAACGCGTTAGTTTGTGATAAGTTAAACGTTTCTTGTACAACACCTTGGCCTGTAACCGCAGAATCACCATGAATTGTAATTGGTAAAGCTTTAATACCAGAACTGTCACCTAAGCGGTCAAGACGAGCACGTACTGAGCCCATAACAACTGGATTTACAATTTCAAGATGAGACGGGTTAAACGCAAGCGCCATATGAACATTACCACCTTTAGTAGCAAAGTCAGATGAATAACCCATGTGGTATTTAACATCGCCAGAACTTAATGTTTCTTTATGTTTACCAGCAAACTCATCAAATAATTCTGATGGATTTTTACCAAGTACATTTACAAGAACATTTAAACGACCACGGTGAGCCATACCAATAACAGCTTCTTGTTGGCCGCTTTCACCAGCGCGGTGAATAAGCTCTTTTAACATTGGAACTAACGCATCGCCACCTTCAAGTGAGAAACGCTTAGCACCTGGGAACTTAGCCCCTAAATATTTTTCAAGTCCGTCAGCAGCAGTTAATCCTTTTAGGATACGCAGCTTTTCGTCTTTTTCGAATTTTGGCCTAGACTGGACAGATTCTAAACGCTGTTGTAACCAACGCTTTTCCTCTGTTGATGTGATGTGCATATACTCAGCGCCAATTGAACCACAATATGTAGTTTTTAGTGCTTGGTATAGTTCACCTAAAGGCATAGTATCGCGGCCTACGGCAAACGATCCTACGTTAAACTCGCGGTCAAAATCACTTGAAGATAAGTCGTGGTACTCTAGCTCTAAATCTCGTACACGCTCTCGTTGCCAAATACCTAATGGATCTAGGTTTGCATTTTGGTGTCCACGAAAACGGAAAGCATTAATAAGTTGTAGAACTTTAACCTGTTTAAGGTCACCGCCACTACCCTCTGCTACCACTACTTCTCTATGCTTGTTTTTTGCAAGCTGTGCAAACTGCGTTCGAACTTCTGAATGTTTTACTTCAACATCCACACCATCAACTTTAGGTAATTGTTCGAACACTTCTCGCCATTCATCTGGCACAGAAGTCGCATCGTCTAAATACGCTTCATAAAGCTCTTCTACATAAGCAACGTTGCCGCCGTTTAAATGTGAAGATTCTAGCCATGCCTTCATCACACCTTCGTGCATTTATAAGCCCTTTTCTTTAGCGCAGAAATTAATAGTTATCATAACAAGATGGCTAATAATCTGTATTAGCCACCTTACGTTTACTAAGTAATCAAACCGCTCGGTTTAATAACATAGATTTGATTTGCCCAATTGCTTTAGTCGGGTTAAGACCCTTAGGACAAACGCTAACACAGTTCATGATACTGTGGCAACGGAACACACTGAACGCATCGTCTAAATCCGCTAAACGTTCTTCAGTTGCTGTATCTCGGCTATCAGCTAAGAAACGGTAAGCGTGAAGAAGGCCTGCTGGACCAATGAACTTGTCTGGATTCCACCAGAACGAAGGACACGATGTCGAACAACATGCACACAAAATACACTCATATAGCCCATCTAATTTATCACGTTCTTCAATAGATTGAAGACGCTCGCCTGCTGCAGGCTGATCATTAATTAAATAAGGTTTAACTTTTTCGTACTGAGTGTAGAACTGACTCATGTCAATAACAAGGTCACGAACCACAGGTAAGCCTGGTAACGGACGTACTACAATTTTACCTTTGCCATTTTTTTGTAGCGTAGATAAAGGAGTAATACATGCTAAACCATTTTTACCATTCATGTTAACACCATCAGATCCACACACACCTTCACGGCATGAACGACGAAAAGATAGTGTAGGATCTTGTTCTTTTAAAAGAATAAGTGCATCTAACACCATCATGTCGTGACCTTCCTCTGTTTGCAAGGTGTATTCTTGCATACGAGGAGCGTTGTCAACATCTGGATTATAACGATAAACTGAAAATTGTACTTGTGCCATCGTCTATCTCCTAGTAAACACGTGCTTTAGGTGGGAAAGCTTCACGCGTTTTAGGCGCATAGTTTACATCACGCTTACTCATTTCATCCGTTACAGGATTGAATACTGAGTGACATAACCAGTTTTCGTCATCACGATCTGGGTAGTCAAAGCGAGAATGTGCACCACGGCTTTCTGTACGGAAGTTTGCAGCTACTGCAGTTGAGTAAGCTGTTTCCATTAAGTTATCTAATTCAAGACATTCGATACGCTGCGTATTGAAGTCTGATGATTTATCATCAAGACGAGCATGTTGCAGACGTTCACGAATTTCTTTAAGTTCTTGAAGACCTGAAGCCATTGAATCGCCTTCACGGAATACCGAGAAGTTAAGCTGCATACATTGCTGTAGATCTTTTTTGATTTGAACTGGATCTTCACCTTGGCCAGCCGTTGAATTTTCCCAACGGTTGTAACGTGCAAGAGACGCTTCTAAATCTGACTCTGAAGCCGCTTTTGACACTTCAACATCTTTAAGGTATTTACCTAAGAAGTTACCAGCAGCACGGCCAAATACAACTAAATCTAGTAATGAGTTACCACCTAAGCGGTTTGCACCGTGTACAGATACACATGCAATCTCACCAACAGCAAATAAACCTTCAACTACTTTTTCGTTGCCTTGAGCATCGATTTGTAGTGCTTGTCCATTTACGTTAGTAGGAACACCACCCATCATATAATGACAAGTAGGAATTACTGGAATTGGTTCTTTAGCTGGATCAACGTGAGCGAAAGTTTTAGCTAGGTCACATACGCCAGGAAGACGTAGGTTAAGCGTTTCTTCACCTAAATGGTCAAGTTTCAGCTTGATATGAGGACCCCAAGGACCATCACAACCACGACCTTCACGGATTTCAGTCATCATTGAACGCGCAACAACATCGCGAGACGCTAAGTCTTTTGCGTTTGGTGCGTAACGTTCCATGAAGCGCTCACCATCTTTATTTAAAAGATAACCGCCTTCACCACGACAACCTTCAGTTACTAGCGTACCAGCACCTGCAATACCCGTTGGGTGGAACTGCCACATTTCCATGTCTTGCATAGAAATACCAGCGCGTGTTGCCATACCAACACCGTCGCCGGTGTTAATGTGAGCATTTGTTGTTGATGCGAATATACGACCTGCACCACCAGTGGCTAATACAACTGCTTTAGATTTGAAGAAAGTGATTTCACCTGTTTCAATCTCAATTGCTGTACACCCTACTACATCGCCATTGTCGTTTTTAACTAAGTCAAGTGCATACCACTCAGAGAATACATTTGTTTTGTTTTTAACGTTTTGTTGATATAGAAGATGAAGTAAAGCATGACCAGTACGGTCAGCAGCAGCAGCAGTACGTGCGGCTTGTTCACCACCAAAGTTTTTCGATTGACCACCGAAAGGTCGTTGGTAAACACGGCCATTTTCAAAACGAGAAAATGGTAGTCCCATGTTTTCTAATTCAGTAATAGCTTCTGGGCCAGTTTGACACATGTATTCAATAGCGTCTTGGTCGCCGATAAAATCGGAACCCTTAACGGTATCGTACATATGCCATTCCCAGTTGTCTTCGTGTGAATTACCAAGCGCTACTGTAATACCACCTTGAGCAGATACAGTGTGTGAGCGCGTTGGAAATACTTTAGATATTAATGCACACGTTTTGCCAGATTCTGTAATTGCTAAAGCAGCGCGCATACCAGCACCACCTGCACCAATTACTACGGCGTCAAATTCACGAACAGAATATTTCACTTAAACACCCCATAATACGATTAGACCAATAGCTACGTAAGCAACGGCCATTAGGTTTAAAACAAAACCTAAAACAGCACGCAACTTCGAACACTTAACATAGTCTGTAAGAACTTGCCAAAGGCCAATGCGGGTATGAACCATAATGCAAATAAGGGTAATTAAAGTAAACCCTTTCATTGCTAGGTTAGAGAAGAGGCCTGTCCAGGCTTCGAAAGTGACTTCTGGCGTCGCTAAAAAATAGCCGATAATAAAAATCGCGTACGCGCTGATTATTAATGCCGTGGTACGTAAAGATACGAAATCTTGTACACCATCACGTTTTAGAGTTGCTTGATTTAAAACCATATCCACACCCCTGCCAATACGGCAAACACAACACCAAGAGCCATTGATACTTTAGCGCTGAGGTTACCTGATTCAAGTTCTTCCCAATGTCCCATATCCATAATCATATGACGGATGCCACCAATAAGGTGATAACCTAATACAGAAACAGTGCCCCAAGCTATAAATTTGGCAATGAATCCGTTAAACAGACCCTTGACGAATTCAAAACCTTCAGCTGAAGAGAGAGACTCAGACCAAGCCCAAATGACAAACGTTAAAGCAAAAAACAATGCAACACCGGTGACGCGGTGAAAAATTGAAGCTTTAGCCGTTGCCGGCATAGATATAGTTGTTAGATCTAGATTTACAGGTCTTTGCTTTTTCACAGTTACTTGCCCATCTTTGCTCACAGTGGAGCTCATCTACTTGTTTTTCTAAAAACCCACCAAATATTACTGATGGAACTATCAGAATAAACGTATCAAAATAGTTAAAGTTCACAAAACAGTAAATTTTAAGCTGTTAAGAATATGTTTACCCAAATACAATACGGTTTAAAACCACCGTTAGTATATATACCCACAGGACTTTTTACAATTCTTGTTTATTTAGAGATGTTTGCGAATTAGCCAATAGTATTATATTTAATTAATACCGAATATTTATTATACATATATGCATAATGTTTATAAAAATTGACTTTAACCCCCTCTTTCACGTTAAAATGCGAAGATGTGCTTAAAACAGATTTCAGAACTTTAAAATCTAAAAATCAGAATAGATATCTTAATAGGAGATACATAGCGATGGCAGATAAAAAAGCCACAGTCCATATTGATGGACTAGATCCAATCGAACTTCCAATTTATCAAGGCACTGCTGGCCAAGATGTAATCGACGTACGTACGTTAGGTTCACATGGTCACTTTACTTATGACCCAGGTTTCATGTCGACTGGTTCTTGTGAATCTGCAATCACCTATATTGATGGTGGTAAAGGTGTACTACTTCACCGTGGTTACCCAATTGAGCAATTAGCTGAAGATTCTAACTATATTGAGCTTTGCTACTTACTTTTAAATGGTGAGTTACCTTCTAAAGAACAATACGAAGTTTTTAAGAATGAAATCACTACAAGCACTATGCTTGACGAGAAGATTGCTAACTTTTTCCAAGGTTTCCGCTTTGACGCTCACCCAATGGCAATGCTTTGTGGCGTAGTGGGTGCGTTATCATCTTTTTATCATGAAGACCTTGATATTACTGATGCAGAACAACGTAAAACAAGTGCAGTTAAGCTAGTTGCTAAGTTACCAACTATTGCTGCAATGGCTTATAAAACAAACATCGGCCAACCGTTTGTATACCCACGTAACGATTTAAGCTACGCAGAAAACTTCTTACACATGATGTTCTCTGTACCTGCTGAAGAATATAAAGTTAACCCTGTAACTGCTAAAGCTATGGATAAAATCTTTATGCTTCATGCAGATCATGAGCAAAATGCATCGACTTCAACAGTTCGTCTTGCTGGTTCATCAGGTGCTAACCCGTATGCATGTATTGCAGCTGGTATTGCTTCTTTATGGGGACCTGCTCACGGCGGCGCTAACGAAGCATGTTTAAACATGTTAGAAGAGATTGGCTCTGTGGACCGTATTGATGAATACGTTGCTAAAGCTAAAGACAAAGCTGACCCATTCCGCCTTATGGGCTTTGGTCACCGCGTTTACAAAAACTTCGACCCACGTGCTACAGTAATGCGTCAAACGTGTCATGAAGTTTTAGCTGAGCTAAATATCCAAGATCCACTTCTTGATATTGCTATGAAGCTTGAGCAAATTGCCCTTGAAGACCCGTACTTTGTAGAGAAGAAACTATACCCTAACGTAGATTTCTACTCTGGTATTATCTTAAAAGCGATTGGTATTCCAACAAGCATGTTCACTGTAATTTTTGCAATGGCACGTACTGTTGGTTGGATCACTCACTGGGATGAGATGCTATCTCAACCTGGTCATAAGATCAGCCGTCCTCGCCAAATGTATACTGGTTACACTCAACGTGACTACGTATCAACTGACAAGCGTTAATTAACGCTGGTTAGTTTAAAAAGGCCGCATTTTGCGGCCTTTTTTATTAACAGCACTTGAGAATTATCATAAACCGATTACAATCCCTGCCTTAAAAACACTATGTAGATGAGCTATGCCTACTTTAAAGTTTGAAATAAATAAAATTAGAAAAGACTTCCCGACATTAAATCAAACAATAAACGGCTGCCCGCTTGTTTATTTAGACTCAGCAGCAACCTCACAAAAGCCTCAATCAGTTATAGATACAATTACTGAGTTTTATACGTCTCAAAATGCAAATGTACACCGTGGACGCCATACACTTAGCGAACAGGCCACTTATTCTTATGAACAAGTCCGGGATAAAACTGCAAGGTTTTTTAATGTCTTAAGTAAAGAGATTGTATGGACTAAAGGTGCTACAGAAGCCATAAATTTGGTCGCTAACGGCTTAAAAAAGCGTTTAGATGAAAGTCATACCATAATAATATCTCCGCTTGAGCATCACGCAAACATAGTGCCTTGGCAACTAGTAAGCCAACAGACGGGAGCTAAATTAGTCTCTCTGCCGCTTAACAATAACGGCACGCTAAACATACAACAATGCTGTGAATTTATAAAAGAAACAAAACCTGCCTTATTAGCTATTACACAAGCATCGAACACACTGGGTAATATCACTGATTTAAAGCCACTAATTGTAGCTGCAAAAGAGGTGAATTCGCTTGTTTTAGTGGACGGAGCCCAAGGTGCACTGCATTTAAAACCCGATTTACGTGAATTAAACTGTGACTTTTATGTTTGCTCAAGCCATAAAATGCTCGGTCCAACAGGCTTAGGTGTACTTTATGGCCAATATGAAGAGCTAAATACGCTAGATATTTACCAATCCGGCGGTGAAATGATCGATAAAGTTTACTTAACTCATAGCACTTATCGCCCTGCGCCTGCAAAATTTGAAACTGGCACACCAAATATTTCTGGAGTTTTAGGCTTTGGTGCCGCTTTAGACTATTTAAATGAATTAGATCACGTGCAAATACAGCAATATGAACAAGAATTGTTTAGTTACGCGGCACAAAAATTGGTAAAGGTGGATGGCATTACCATATTCAGCAACCTATCTGACAATATTGGTACACTCTGTTTTAATTTTAAAGATGAACATCCTTATGATTTGGCAACTTTACTTGACGGATATGGGGTTGCAGTCAGAAGTGGACACCATTGTACGCAACCATTAATGACACATTTAGGGCTTAATGGAACGTTAAGAGCGAGTTTTTCTTTTTATAATACCTACAAAGATGTAGATATATTCATTGATTCACTTAAAAAATGTATCGCTTTATTAGATTGAACGCCAGTTTAATAGAATTAATTAGGATAACTCATGACAAATACGTTTAACAAAGTCACAGAATCTATAAAAAATGCACCTGCTTGGCAGCAAAAATATCGTGAAATAATGCTTTTAGGAAAAACGTTACCGGCTTTAGCTGATGTTTTAAAAACTGATGACGCACTTGTCTCTGGCTGTGAAAGCAAAGTATGGATGTTCGTTGAATTTGACTTAACCGAAAATACACTTGTTGTAATAGGTGACTCTGATACTCGTATAGTAAAAGGATTATTAGCTATTATTTTAGCGCTTTATAACGGGCTCACACCAGAACAGGTAGTGAATAAAAATGCGTATGAAGAATTTGAAAAGCTAGGCCTTATTAGCCACTTAAGCGCATCACGTGGTAATGGTATTAAAGCCATGGTTGAAAAAATTCAAACCATGGCACAACACAAGCTTAGTTAGCAAAAACTAAGCTTGTGAGCGTTGTTTTTTATCTAGGTATTTACGTACAGCTTTAGCAGCAACAAAAAAACCAAAGCTTCCTGTGATCATAGTCACAGAGCCAAAACCATTATTACAGTCCATATTCATCGTGCCATCAGCACTTTGCTTAGCATGACATACGCTGCCATCGCTTCCTGGGTAAACCAATTGCTCTGTTGAGTAAACACAGTCAATATTAAACTTACGTTTAGGATTATTACTAAAATTATATTGCTTGCGCAAAATATAGCGCACCTTTGCAAGTAATGGGTCTTGCGTAGTTTTAGCTACATCACCAAAAGTTATTTGGCTAGGATCAGTTTGCCCGCCAGCACCACCGGTTGTAATTATAGAGAGTTTATTACGTTTACAATGCGCTATTAATGCCGCCTTTTCTTTAACCGCATCAATACAATCAATCACATAATCAAAACCTTGAATATGCTCTTGAATATTATCAAGTGTAATAAAATCATCTATTACACTAATTTGGCATTCTGGGTTAATGAGCTCGCAGCGCGCTTTCATTGCATCGACTTTAGCTTGACCAATAGTGCCCGTTAACGCGTGAATTTGTCTATTGACGTTAGTGGCGCAAATATCATCCAAATCTATAAGTGTTATTTTACCAACACCAGTACGTGCAAGTGCTTCTGCTGTCCAACTTCCTACACCACCAATACCTACTACACAAAAATGTGCTTCTTGAAGCCAATCAAACTGTTGATGACCATATAAACGTTTAATACCACCAAAACGTATATCTGTAACTTTTTCGCTCATTTACCAATCCAGTTGCCATGGCGATTGCCATGCTTGAAAATCTTGATGTTTAATTAACGCCAAATACTCATCACCATTATCGGGTAATAAAGTTAGCTGTATTTGTTCACTTTGCCATAAAAAGCTCAATGCATATGCATGTAAATAGGTACGATTTGATAGCGAGCCTGAATACATTGCATCGCCTAAAATAGCTGCACCCACACTTTTTAGTGCCACTCTTAGTTGATGTGTTTTACCAGAGTAAGGCTTTAAAATATACCCTCTAAACCCTGGCTTATAACTCAGAGAATAGAATCGGGTGATTGCAGGGTTAAGTGTACTCGTTAGTAACTTAAACGAGCCACGGCGAGACTTAGCCATATCGCCTTTTATCCACCCCTGCTTCTTTTTTGGTTTAGCATCACTAATCGCTAAATAAAATTTAGCAATTGCATGCTCAGTAAACATAACAGTAAAGGTGGCCGCAGCGGCTTTGTTTCGCGCTAAAATAATCAGCCCTGATGTCACTTTATCTAAACGATGAACGGCATAAAGCTTTTGCGATAATTGTTGTTCGGCTAACACAACAAAACCAGGCCCTTCTTCAGAATGAAAATTAAGACCCGCTGGCTTTTCTAAAATATAAAAATCGTTATGTGTATAAACAACTTTTAATATCTTACTTACTTGCTCACTCACACGTTTTTACTTTTAATATGCGCTATCACTTTAGCTAAGTCATCAGGCGTATCTACACCTGCATGAGGGGCTATTTGAGCTTGTTCTATTTTAATTTTATAACCGTGATACAAAACACGTAACTGCTCAAGTGATTCAAGTAATTCTAGTGGTGATACACTCAGCTCTATATATTGCTTAATAAAACCCGCTCTGTACGCATAAATACCTACATGGCGTTGAAACGGGGCTAAATTAAGGGCAGTGCTATCTTCCATCATCGTATTTCTATCAAACGGTATACTTGCACGAGAGAAATACAGGGCATTTTTATTTATATCGCTAACCACTTTAACGGCATTAGGATTAAATACTTCATCACGTTCTTCAATAGCAACACTTAACGTTGCCATTGGTGCTGTTGAATCACTTAATAGTGCAGCAACTTGAGATACGTTTTCTGGTGCAAGTAATGGCTCATCGCCTTGTACATTAACCACAATTGTATTGCTATCAAGTTTAAGCAAATCAACCACTTCAGCTAATCGTTCAGTACCCGACTGGTGATCTTCACGCGTCATTACTACATCATTAGTAAACATACTTACTGCATCAAATACTTTTTGATGATCGGTTGCTATAACTACTTTACTAGCACCTGATAAACATGCTTTTTCGTAAACGTGTTGAACCATTGGCTTGCCACAAATATCAGCAAGCGGTTTACCTGGTAGTCGGGTCGATGCAAAACGAGCAGGAATTACAACTACGAATTCCACTTTTCAACCTCTTCTAAAGATAACTCACGTGCTTCATTTTCAAGTAATACTGGAATATCATCTTGAACAGGATAAGCAAGCTTAGCTGCTGTGCTAATTAGTTCGTTGTTTTCTCTGTCAAAGCGTAATTTTCCCTTACAAACAGGGCACGCAATTATCTCGAGTAATTTTGTATCAAAGGCCATTGAGTATTCCTTTTTCTTTTAATATTGAATTTAATGTGTTTATTACGCTATCGGTAGGTTGTGCATCTACTGGTAAATAATACCAATTAGGCTTTGCAAAGGACTTACATTTAACGGCATCTTTTTCGGTCATTATAATGCAATCATCACCAAATTGGGCAAAATCATCTACTGTATAAGCATAATGATCTCTAAAATGATGAGTCGATAATAACGTAATATCTTGTGCTTCTAATGAGTTTTCAAACCGTTTAGGGTTCCCAATTGCACTTATTGCATGTGCTTCACTTACGTTACTTTTTGCATAATCGCTTGAATTAACCAAGCGAAGATTACTTACTTGTAATGTGTAGCTATTATTAGCCTCACCACCATTTTCAATTACTATATCGACACTTTGCAATCGTTTAGTTGTTTCACGAAGTGGCCCTGCTGGCATAACAAAGCCATTACCAAAACGACGCTCACTATCAACAATACAACACTCAATGCTACGAGGCATTTTATAATGCTGCATTCCATCATCAGAAATAATAACATCGAGTGTACAATTATTTTCTAATAAATCGATATTGTGTTGTCTATTAGGCCCAACCGCTATTGGGCACTTTAAACGATGGTATAAAAGTACGGGCTCATCTCCAGCCTGCTGAGCATCTACAAGCTCAGTAACTAACAGTGGGTAATTTTCTGATTGCCCGCCATATCCTCTACTAATAATTCCTACTGATAAACCTTGCTGTGTTAAATGACCATACAGCCACAAAACAAAAGGCGTTTTACCATTACCGCCAACACTTATATTGCCAACTACAATTACAGGCGTTTTGCACTCAAAAGGTTTAAGTATTTTAGCGCTGTATAAGTATTTTCGAAATGATGATAAAACCCAAAACAAAGCACTTAATGGTAATAACAGTAAAGTAATTAGACCAAATGGTTTATACCAGCTTTGTTCTATTTTACTCACGCCTGATCACCAAACTGCATTTTGCAAAGGGCTGAATAAGTACCGTCATTTGCTAATAAGCTATTGTGATCGCCACTTTCTATTACACGACCATTATCAATAACATAGATTCGGTCACTGTTTTCGATTGTAGATAAGCGATGCGCAATAACAATTGAGGTTTTATCTTTCATTAGCGTTTCTAATGCTTGCTGAATAAGCTTTTCAGATTCGGTATCAAGTGCTGATGTAGCCTCGTCTAAAATCAAAATAGGTGCGTCTTTTAATATTGCCCGTGCTATCGCTATACGCTGACGTTGACCGCCGGAGAGCATTACACCATTTTCACCTACCATGGTGTTTAATTGCTCTGGCAGGTCTTTAACAAACTCCCAAACATGCGCTTGTTTAGCAACTTGCTCTAATTCTTCCTCAGACACATCATGCTTTATGCCATAACAAATATTGTTAGCAATCGTATCGTTAAATAACACGACTTGTTGAGACACTAAAGCAAATTGGCGACGCAAATCTGTTAATTTATAATCCTGCAGGGCTATACCATCAAGTAATATTTCACTCGGTAACTCTAAGTCATAGTAGCGTGGTAATAAATTAGAAATTGTTGATTTACCCGAGCCTGAGCGCCCAACTAAGGCAATACTTTCACCCGCTTTAATCGTTAGCGACAAATCGTTTAATACGGCTTCATCTTTTGTTGGGTACTTAAAGGTTACATTTTTAACTTCAATTAACCCTTTAACTTTATCGACTGAAACGGTGCCAGTATCTTTTTCCATTTCTTCATCTAAAACTAAAAATATACTTTGAGCAGCAGAGATACCACGCTGCATATCGCTATTAACATTGGCGAGTTGTTTTAGCGGTCGCAATAGCATCATCATTGAGGCAATTAATGCCATGAAGTCACCTGAGGTAATCGTATCAATCATTGATGGAAGAGATACAGCCCATAAAATAACGGCCATAGCACTTGCTGCTAATATTTGAATAATCGATACACTTAAAGCTTTTGTCGCATCCATTTTAATGCGCTGCTGGCGGTTATGATTATTAATCTTTGAGAAATGGTTTATTTCTTGGTCTTGTCCGCCAAATCCATGAATAACTTTATGTCCGCTAAGCATTTGTTCAGAGCTACGTGTAACCTGCCCCATAGCTGATTGGATACTTTTAGAAATATGGCGAAAACGTTTCGACACAACCGCTACAATAATAGCAACGAGAGGGATGATGACTAAAAATATAAGTGAGAGCTTCCAACTGGTATAAAACATTACACCAAGTAAAAAGACAACAAAGGCCCCTTCACGTACAACAATAAGTAACGCTTTAGTAATTGCTTGTTGAACTTGCTCTGTGTCAAAAGTGATTTTTGAAATTAAATCGCCTGTTGAGTTTTTGTCATGAAAAGAAACGGGTAAATGCAATATGTGCTCAAATAACTCTTGGCGTAAAGAGCGTACAACTTGAGAGCCCACATAACTTAAACAGTACGAAGACATAAAGTTAAAAACACCACGCCCTAGTACTAACGCGATAACGACAAAAGGAGCGTACTTTAAAACTTCTGTATTTCGCTGGTTTAAACCTTGATCAATAAACGGCTTCATTAATTGAATGAATAAAGCATCCATTGCTGAATAGCCTATCATCCCAACAATTGCGATAAAAGCGACGCTTTTGTATGCGCCAACATACGAGACAAGACGTTTATAAATTTGTGCAGTACTTTGATCCATAACACTCTCTAAATACAGTAACTCCCTGTATTGTATCCTTCGATGAGATAAAACTAAACGTCAATCTTTGATAAACCAATAACTTTCCTGCCCTCTTGCTGTTTCTATGACCAAATTGTTTGAGTAGAATTTAATACTAATTTGTCCTTCAACGCCTGTTGTAAATTGCTCGGCGCTTATTGCTTTGTAACGCTCGACAACAACTGGCTTGGGAAATTCCCACTGTCCTTTATAAGCACTTGAATGAATCACAACTTTAGGAGCTACATCACTAATAAAATTAACACTTGAGGATGTATCACTGCCATGATGCGGGCTTAACATGACTGTACTTTTCAACGGTGTATTATTCGCTAATAAGGAGGCTTCACGAGATTTTGATATATCACCTGTAAATAACACACTATGAGTATTACTCGATACTCTAACAACGCATGAATCGTCGTTTTCATTCCCATACCCTCTAGTGCTAAAGCTTTCTACTCTTAAACCGAAAAAATCAACACTTTGGACTTCACACACATTAAGTGTATTTTCAGGATGAAATTGCTTTAATGTTTCCCCAAATCCAGCTTCAATAAAATGCTGTATTCCTCCAGCGTGATCGCTGTCTTCATGACTTAGAATCGCTGTTTTTACTGTGAAATTATTTGCTTTTATATAAGGCAATAAAATACTTCGCGTACGGCTAAAACGATTAAAATAACTTGGACCAAAATCATAGATAAGCACTTGGTTATCTTTTTCAATTAATGCCATGAGACCATGCCCAACATCAAACACATGAAGTTGCCAGTTAGGCTTTTCTTTTAGAAGATTATTCAATAAAAGTACTGTTAAAGGAATGAAACAGAGCAATTTATAGGGGAGGAAGTAAATCATCAACATAGTAATATAGGTAAAAATGACGAATATTAACTCGATTCTTCCTGTTGTCAGCCATCTTAACGACTCGGGTATTTCATAAAGTAATTTAAATAACGCATATAACCCTGTATCAAACAAATGTATTAAATTACCTATATCTATAAAAGTACTCAGTAATGTAAAAACAATCAAAAATGGTAAAATAATGATGGAAAGAAACGGTATCGCAATTAAGTTAATGACTAGGCCCGCAATACTCACGCCATTAAAAAAATAAAGTGAAAGTGGTAATAAACCGATAAACAATGCTACTTGAATAACAAATAACGCAATAATTTTGTTTTTTATTCGTGTATTTAATATTGGTAATTTATTAATAACAGTAAAAATTATAGCGACCGCTAAAAATGAAAAATACAGACCTGGATTAAGTAAATTAAATGGGTTAACAGCAAGCACTATAACCAAGGCAAATAAAATACTACGCCAACGCAGCGGCTGTTTAGCCAGAAAATAAAGTAACAAATAACAACCCAGCATAATTAGCGCTCGCGTTGCTGATACTAAAAAGTCACTTAAATATACGTAAACTAATGCAGCTATAAAACCGAACGAACTGTAGTAAAGTGTAAGGTTAAATGATTGACCAATTGAAAAGTTTATTTTCGTACAGATAAATCGAATTAATAAGTAACCAAAGCTAAAAATCAAACCAATATGTAAACCCGATATAGCCAGTAAGTGACTTAACCCAAGTGATTGCATTAATTGTTTATCTGTATAGCTCATCAACGATTTATCACCACTGAGTAATGCATAATAGAGCCACTGCAATCTAGTATTTGTATACGTATTTTTAATGAAGTTTTGATAATCTAGTACGATGCTTTGTTTATCGCTGTGTATTATATTAAGCTCTTTATTGAGAACTTTGCCTTTAAATAATATTCTATTTATAAATGCATAACGTTCAGTATCAAACACATTAAAATTTTTATTACTGCGAAAATATTTTAAATGGATTAATGCAGAGAATTCATCCCCGACTGTAAAAGGCTGTGCAGAATTAACACTGAGCATTGCTTTGGGTGCTCTAAAATTCGAAAAGCTACTCCCGTCTAATGCCACTATTTTGGCTTTGATATACTGAGGTTTTTTATCAGAAATAACCTCTTCAACAACCAATGTAGAATCAAGTGCATACTTTTCGTTCGGTTTTGGTATTTCAAAACTATAAAAAAGGTAAAAATGCATACCAACAAAGCAAATTGCACAAATAAAGCCTAACAATACGTTTAAAAACGGCTTAAAATAAGCGCTCACTATTACAATGAAAATTGTGAAGACTGTAAATTCGAGAGTTTGATAATAAAACACGGTTGCTACACAGCCAATTACAAACCCAAGACTTATCCACACTGATGTAAATGGTTGCTTTAAATGGCTAAAAAAACGATCCAAAGATTTTTACCTGATCCAAATAAAATTAGACATCATAAATCACTAAAAATATTTGGACGACTTTTGCAAGACGCAAATCTTTGGCATTTAAATAGACGTTCAGCTCGAGGGGCCTTCGCGGTTGGGTTATTTTTTGCTTTCATCCCTGTTCCTTTTCAAATGGTTTTAGCCGCAGCAGGTGCTATATTATTTAGGGTTAATTTACCCATATCAGTTGCTTTAGTATGGCTTACGAATCCATTAACCATGCCACCTATCTTTTATGGCTCATACTTAGTGGGTACGTTAATACTTAATCAGCCAGAACAACACTTTGTATTTGAAGCAAGTTGGTCTTGGTTTTTAGAAAGTATAGAAACAATTGGTCCTGCATTTTTATTAGGTTCATTAGTATGTGCTTCTATTGCATCAATTATAGGATATTTTGGTATTGATATAATTTGGCGCCGCTCTGTGAAAAAAGCATGGTTATCACGAAATAATTAGTGGCGTTAAAGCTAAATAATCGCTGCAATTCTAATCTAATAAAATATTATAGACGAAAAAAAACCAACTTTATCAAGTTGGTTTTTTTATAATCAATAAACTTTAAAAGCGAAATACACGCCTTAAGCCAACCAGTGGTAATAACAATAATGTATACCAAGGGAAGCTAGCAGAGTTACGCTCATAAACTTCAGCTTCTACTGGAGCACAGCTTTCTACTTCACCATTTGCAATTGGCGTTAGTTTAACTGCTATTGCAATACTCTCATATTCAATTTCACCATTAATATCAGTTACTACACCGCCTAATGAATCAAGCTTTTCAACTGTTTTAGTCGCAGTACCAAATATTTCATTATTTTCGTTGATAGCAGTCGCTTCAACCATAGTATAAGCGTAATCAGTTTCACCGTCGGTGTCATAACAAGGCAGTAAATCGTTTAGATTAGTGATTTTGTCTTCACCAATTTTGTAAATAAAGGCCTCTTTGAGTCGCGAGCTATCAGAAACACCCACTTCCCCTTCACCTACAATATAACCTTGGTTGTTTATATCGTTACCGTAAGAACTTGAGCTTGAAAAGTAATCAGTAGGGAAAACCGTACTACCCGTTGCTATATCATGGTAAAAGAATTTATTACGAAGAGTACCTTCAATACGTTTAGTTGCATAACCTGTAATTACATCGTTATCATTAATAGCAATTGATTTACCAGACTGCCAGTCATCTTCTTGATTAATAAAATCAACAACCGCACCGTCTTTAAAATAAACTGGCATAGTAAGAATTGTATCGTCATTTTTGTAATAACGTGTATTCGATGAACCTACAATTGTCCCGTTGCTGTTCACTGCTAAAGCAGTACTTGTAAATGCATCATCTTCCGCTTCACCTTCATCAGGTGTCAGTGCCATACCAAGCTCTTCAACAGACGTGATATTAAGTGATTCATCAAGTTCCCATTTAACAGCGCGCTTATTAAATAAGCCTCGTGTAATATTTGAATTTAACAAGTTGATACATACTGACGTAGGTTCGTCTTCATTATCACAGTTATCATCAATATTATCTTGTCTGTCATCTGGAATGCTTGTAGACATATTACCTACAACGGTATAACCACTGTTAGTTTTAACAATATCGTTAGCGCGGCTTGTGCCACCGTATTCATTAAACTCAGGCTCTAACTCAACACTTACACTGCCATCAGCGCTTATTACAATTCCACGTTCTATAAATTCATGAGTAAACCACGTTTCTGCATCATCTTCACCATCAGGTGTAAAAGATACTTTATCGTATGGAGCGCTTCCCCAACCGACTGTAACGCCATCTTCACTTACTGCATTTAAAAGATTGACAGTAGAACGAGTTAATCCATCATAATCAACAGAAGCTATATCAAAAATCGGTTGTTCAGTAATCTCTGATTCGTTAAATTTAATCCCAACTAAAGAACTCATTTTTTGATATTCAAAGTTAGACGGAATTCCTAAATTCGAATTTGCCAAAAAACTAACCATAAAAGCATGAGCATCAGGATTAGTGCTTACGGCATCATTATTTTCAATGTCATCAAGTGTGAAAGTAATTTCTTTATCACTTAATTCATATGCTGCTTCTGTGCTGTCGTAAGCACTTTCAATAACATTTTCAGTAAAATCTATATAGCTGGTATCAATAGGTAAATTGTATAAACCATTTGCGAAACCAATAATATGCCCGCTTTCGCTTACATCTGTTACATAAGAATATTTAGCGTCTTCAAGAGTCCCTAATTCACTTAACTGGTACGTCGCACTTGTTGCTGAAGTGCTTAATGTCGCTAAAATACTGGCAGCGAGTAATTTATATTTCATTTTAGTCCTTACTACTGATTCTGTAATTCTTCAAGTTCTTCCCAGCGCTCAAGGGCAGCTTCAAGGTCAGACTCAAGTTGTGCTAAATGGTTCAATGCTTTAGTTGTTACATCACTCTCTTGTTTAAAAAAGTTTACGTCACTCACTACAGCTTGTTGAGCTTCAATTTCAGCTTCTAGTTTTTCCATTTTATTCGGTAGTTGCTCTAATTCAAGTTTTAATTTGTAAGAGAGTTTATTTGTCTTAGCTGCTGGTTTTGCAGCTGGAGCGGCTACTTTTTCCACTTTTTTTACTGGTTGTTGCTGAATTTTTTTTTCTTGTTCAGCTAAGTAACCTACATAAGCTTCATAGTCGCTATAACCACCGACGATATCTGTTACTTTACCATTGCCTTCAAATGCCCATACACTAGAACATGTATTATCAATAAATTCTCGGTCATGGCTTACAATCAGCACTGTACCTTGATATTGATTAATAATGTCCTCTAGTAACTCTAACGTTTCAATGTCCAAGTCATTCGTTGGCTCATCGAGAACAAGTATATTAGATGGTTTTAAAAACAGTTTAGCTAATAGCAGTCTATTTTTTTCACCACCAGAGAGTGCTTTAACCGGGGTTCGAGCGCGTGCTGGAGGGAATAAAAAGTCTTGCAGGTAACCTAAAACATGGCGTGAACGACCGCCCATCATCACTTCTTGTTTACCTTCGGCAACGTTATCTTGAACAGTTGCTTCTTCGTCAAGTTTTTCACGGTATTGGTCAAAGTAAGCAAACTCTAAATTAACACCTTGCTTAGTAATACCACTATCAGGTTCTAAATCACCAAACATTAGTTTTAATAGTGTTGTTTTACCAATACCATTTGGGCCTACTAGGCCAATTCTGTCGCCACGCATTACAAGTGTCGAAAAATCATCAGCAATAACTTTGTCTTTAAATGCATGGCAAAGGTTCTTAGCTTCAAATACCAACTTACCTGAGCGATCAGCTGTTTCAATATTAAAGTCAGTTTTTCCAACTTGATCAACACGTTGCTTGCGCTCATTACGTAGCTGTTTTAGCTCTCGAACACGCCCTTCGTTACGCGTTCTTCGCGCTTTAACACCTTGGCGAATCCACGTTTCTTCTTCAGCTAAACGCTTATCAAACAATGCATTTTGCGCTTCTTCTACTTTTAAATCATGCGCTTTTTGCTCTAGATAAGTCGCGTAATCACCTGGGTACGAAATAAGTTTACCACGATCTAAATCTAAAATACGCGTAGCAACAGCGCGAATAAACGCACGGTCATGCGATATAAATACAATGCCGCCTTTAAATTCTTTTAAAAACTGTTCAAGCCACATTACACTAGCCATATCTAAATGGTTTGTTGGCTCATCTAGTAATAATAAGTCAGGCTCACTTACAAGTGCACGCGCAAGTGCTACTTTACGTAACCAGCCACCAGAAAGGGACTCAAGTTTAGCCTCTGGTGTTAATTCTAACTGTGTCAAAACTAATTGAATTCGGCTATCAAAGCGCCAACCATCAGCGGCTTCAAGTTGGTTTGATAAACGTTCAAGTTTATTTAATAACTTATCAGTACATTGTGTTTGCAGTTCGTTGCTAACATGATGAAAATCAATGAGTAGGTTAGCAATTTCCGGCATACCCTGCGCAACGTAATCAAATACAGTTCCGCTTGCACCTTTTGGTGGATCTTGCTCTAAACGAGAAATTCGAATGCCACCAAGCTGATTTATTTCACCGTCATCTAAAACAACTTGTCCATCTAGCACTTTTAATAACGTTGACTTACCCGCGCCATTTCGACCAACTACACACACTCTTTCGCCACTTTCTATAACGGCGTCTGCTTTGTTAAGCAAAGCATGTGTACCAAAAGCAAGTTGTGCTTTTAAAATTCTTATTAAATCCATAGTTCTTATTTGCTCTTATTCTGCTTGTGCTAAAAATTCGCGCACAGAGTGTAAAGTAAAAGGCCAATATAATTTCTCGCCTTTTTCACTTTTTAATACAGGAATAGTAATTTGATACTCAGCAATAAGCTGCTCATCAGTCATAATATCGATTAGTAATAACTCACTGTTGTCATTTAGTACATCAGTGATAAGTTGCTCTGCCTGTTCGCACAAGTGGCAACCATCAGTATGATATAAAATCCATTTAGCCATGCGTAATTAGCCAGCTATTATGGATTTTTTTATTACGTTTGAAGTCTGGTGATAGCGTTTTATCTGAGATATTAACGGCTTTTAAACCTAAACCAATCAGGCCAACTTCATCCATTACAAAACCACGTTTGTTATTAGAGAAAATCAAAGTACCTGATGGACTTAAGATCTTTTTAACCCACGTTAATAATTTAATGTGATCACTTTGCACATCAAACGCGTCTTTCATACGTTTTGAGTTTGAGAACGTTGGAGGGTCTAAAAATATCAAATCATATTGTGCTGTCGCATGCTCTAACCACTTTAAACAATCTGCTTGTTCAAAACGGTAGCGTGTATTACTGATATTGTTTAAATCGAAGTTATCTTGGCCCCATTTTAAATAGGTTTTAGATAAATCAACTGTTGTAATTGCTTTAGCGCCACCAAGTGCAGCATGCACAGAGGCAGTACCTGTGTATGCAAACAAGTTTAAAAAGCGCTTATCTTTCGCATTTTCTTGAATATAACGACGCATTAAACGGTGATCTAAAAACAAACCTGTGTCTAAGTAGTCAAATAAATTAACTTTAAACTTAGCACCAAACTCTTCAACTACCATAGTTCGGTTTTGTTTAGACATGGCCGTATACTGCTCTTCGCCCTTTTGCTTTTTACGCACTTTTACAGCAATATTTTCAGGTGAGATATCAAGTTGTTGCGAAGTCAACGTTATTACGTCTTGCAGGCGTTTTTCTGATGTTTTTTCATCAATTTCTTTAGGCGCTGCATATTCAAAAATAACCGCAGAATCACCGTAAATATCTACAGCAACATTGTACTCAGGGATATCCGCTTCATAAATACGATAAGCGTCTACTTTATTTTGTTTAAGCCAGTTTTTTAAGCCTTGCTTATTCTTTTTCAATCTATTTGCGAATGACGTAGAGCCTTCAAAATTAAGCGCTTTTTTATCATCGGTGGTCAAACTTACTTGCTTATCATCTAATTGATATAAGTTAAGTTCAACATCAAGTGGGCCATTTTTAAACTTATAACGCTTAAGGCGCACAAGTTTTAAAAGTTTAAATAAGCTCTCGTCCATACCTAGTAAGGCAAGTTTCCAATGATTAAAGTGCTTTTTAAAGCCAACACCTAAATTACGGTGTAAATCAACAAGCTCAGCCATAGAACCAATACGCTCACCGTATGGTAAGTTTGAGATTACAACACCCGGTAATTTGGCAACAGCAGTAAGTTTAGTTGCATCGCTTTGCTTAAACTTAATAACATCATCAAGCTCAGCACGTTTGGCATTATCAATCGCTTTATTTAAAACTTGTTCATCGTAATCGTGGCCAATTAACCACAATTTAGGATCGGTAATGTTAGCAAGTAACTCTTCTTTAAGTTCTTTAAACTTAGCGGCTCTAAAACTGGGTAAACGCTCAAAAGCAAAGCCTTCACGAAATAATCCCGGCGCTTCGTTTCGTGCCATGCCGGCAGCTTCGATTAAAATAGTCCCTGCACCACAACATGGATCGAATAAAGGTTGTTTTACATTATCAAGCCAACCACTTCGTTTAATTAATGCAGCAGCTAAATGTTCTTTAATTGGTGCTTTACCTTGACCTTGACGGTAACCACGTTCAGATAAACGAGGGCCCGAATAGTCAATATACATAGAAACGCCGTAACGATTTAATCGCGCAACAACACGCACATTTGCATCTTGCTTATCAACGTTAGGACGCTGCTCGTATAAATCATTAAAGTAGTCAACAATCGCATCTTTTATTACAAGACCCGAAAATTGTGTGTTTTTTAATGAGTCATTGGTACCGTTGAAGTCGACAGCGAATGTTTGAGTTGGTCCAAACCACTCTTGCCAAGGTTGCGAGCGAGCAAAATTATACAGGCTATTCTTGTCATCTACGCCTTCTTTTTCTTCAATAAGCATAAGCACACGCGTTGCAAAACGACTTGATAAACAAACCTTTTGCGCCAGTAATGAGTCAGCCTCAAAACGAACAGAACCAACAGTTTGCTTAGACACAGTTGCGCCAAGTTCTGTTAGTTCATCAACCAATAAATTTTCGATTCCGATAGAAGTAAGTGCGATAAATTGCAAAGTAATAACCCTTAATAGCTAATTGCGCAGGATTATAACATAGGTTGGGCTACAAACACGCCATAAAGACACGCTTAAGACTTAAATTTGGTTAGGCGGTTTGACTTTGATATTGCTGATTTAGGATGGGGTGTACTCGATTATTCAAAATACGGATTACTTCAAATTGCGCTAAAGATAAATTTTCGTCTAATTTAAAGGTTTCGCTTAAATTTAAGCAAATAGATGCATCAGGACAATGCTCTACAATTAAAAAATCGCCAGTCTGCGCTTTAGATATTAATTTAACTATTGCTTCTACACTTGGCTCTGTTCCAGTGTACTCTTCAAAAAACCAGCTTTTTGATAAAACGGGTTTTAAATGATACTTAACAGCGGTTGCATTTAGCGATATTTGACAAATTTGAGCAGCAGACCACAATTCAAACCCATCTAAATAGTTATAAACTTGTTCATAAAATGCAGCATCTTCTAAACTAAAACGTGGATTTTTAAAAACAGAATCGGTGAGTTGTCTTAACTTATAGGGCGTACATAATTGCATGTCGTCATTTAAATCAAGTAACAAACGATTTTTATTAGGACAAGTAATCCACTGCCATTGCTTTGATGCTTGTAACATTTACTCCTCCTTGGGTATGTTGAATAATTATTGCTCACAGTATAACCGCTTTTGACCACTTTTAAAATGCTTGCTTAGAACATTTATCGAACGATCAAAAGCTTAGATAACTGATCCTTATAAGCCGTTAACGATCGACTTTACCAATTGTGGACCTTTGTAGATGAACCCAGTATAAACCTGGACTAAATTTGCGCCTGCATCGAACTTTTCTTTTGCAGATTGCGCATCATCTATTCCGCCTACTCCGATGATTGGTAATTTACCTTGTGTTAAGCGTTTCAATTCACTCACTACCTCTGTAGAACGCATTCTAACAGGGTGACCTGATAAACCGCCGGCTTCTTCTGCATATTGCTGGCCCATAACTGCAGCTCGCTCAAGCGTGGTATTGGTGGCAATTACACCATCGATTTTATTATTTAAAAGTGATTCACTTACTTGCTCTATTTGTATTTGATCTAGATCCGGTGCAATTTTTACAAGCATAGGCACTTGTTTATTGTGCTTTGCAACTAAATCTAACTGTTCGTTTTTAAGACTTTGCAGTAAATCATCAAGTGCAGCGCCATATTGCAAATCACGCAAGCCAGGTGTATTTGGTGATGAAATATTTACCGTAATATATGAGGCATGCTCAAACACTTTACGCATACAATGAATATAGTCATCTTTACCTTGTTCATTTGGCGTATCTTTATTTTTACCAATATTAATACCGAGTATGCCGCTGTATTTTGCTGCTTTTACATTTGCAACTAAGTTATCAACGCCTTTATTATTAAAACCCATGCGGTTAATAATAGCGTTTGATTCTGGCAACCTAAAAATACGAGGTTTATCATTACCAGCTTGAGCACGCGGCGTAATAGTGCCAACTTCAATAAAACCAAAGCCCATTTGGCTAAATGCATCAATACATTCCGCATTTTTATCAAGGCCAGCTGCTAGCCCTACAGGGTTTTTAAATTTCAGACCCAAAAAATCGACTGGCTTATCAGAAATATTTTGCGACCAAGCTAAATTTAAAGGTGTATTGGTAAAACGACGAAGATTATTAAGTGCAAACTCATGCGCCCACTCCGCATCACGGGTAAACATAAAACGGCGAGCTAAATCATAAAACATCAATATAATCCTCTTTTAAAATTTTAGACAAAAAAATACCTCAGACAAGGCTGAGGTATTGTATAACAATTTTAACAATCAGTTATTTATTTACTAAACAATTAACTGATTAAAGCTAAATTATTTTCCTGATGTATCACAATTGTGGCTTAACAACATAAGTTCACGAAGTGCAACCGAGAACTTAGCAAAGTCGTGGCTTTGTGATGTTTTAAACTCAGCCAGCATTTGTTTCCAGCGTTGAAGTAATAAATCTTGGCTATCCATCCACTCGTCTATTTGACTATCAACATCGCTCTCATCACCTTCAAAGCTATTTAATACAACTTCAGATAACGTACGTTGCTGCCAATCAAGCTCTTCTCGATAAGACGAGCGAGCAAGTGCTTGCCAATGGTTCGCTACTGGTTGCTTAGTTATTTGCTCTAAGAACCAATGCAGACCCATTCTTGCACCTAGTTTAAAGTAAGTATTGGACACCATCGAAATGCTCTTACCTGAACTATTCGCAACTTCTGCTAAATCCATCACAGAGAATAAGCTTGATAAAGAAACAATACGATTAGCTATATCTGTTGGAACGCCCGCGTCAATTAACTTATTGGCCTCAATTACAATACGATCATTTTCTTTTTCAATCATATACGTATTTAAGTTATCGCTTAAATCTTTGAATGTTGGCGCAAAGAATTCAATTCCTTGTTCAATCGTTTGTGACTTATTACGATGACGTAAGAACCAACGCGTTGCACGGCGCACAGTACGACGAAGTTGGTAAAGCATTTCAGTTTGAACTGCTGCTGGTATTTTATTATCAAGTGCACTAATAGAAGACCATGTTTCACGCATTTCAAATATTTCGCTAGCAATTGAGTAACACATTGCTATCTCAGCTTCATTAGCACCAGTTTCTTCATGCATACGTACCATGAAGTTTAAACCCATATCGTTAACGATACTGTTAGCAAGTTTAGTTGCAATAATTTCTTTACGAAGTGGGTGGTTGTTCATCGCATCGTTAAACTTCTCACGTAGAGGACGTGGGAATGACTTAACAAGCAATTGACGATAGTAAGGGTTTTCAGTAATTTCATCACTTACTAAAGACTCTTTTAATACCATTTTTGCGTAAGACACTAGCACTGAAAGCTCAGGACGAGTTAAGTCTTTACCTGCAGCGGCGCGTTCTGCTAATTCTTCATCACTTGGAATAAATTCGATAGCACGGTTTAACTTGCCTTCTTTTTCAAGCGCATGAATAAAGCGAATCTTTTCTTTGAGCGTTGAAGTTCCTTTAGACTGCGTAATTGAAATAGTATGTGTTTGACGGTAACAGTCTTTTAGTACTAATTCAGAAACTTCATCTGTCATTGAGTAAAGTAGCTCATCACGTTGTTTACGTGTTAGGTCACCTTCAGCGACTAAGCCATTAAGTAAAATCTTAATGTTTACTTCGTTATCTGAACAGGCAACACCCCCTACGTTATCAATGAAGTCAGTATTAACACGACCACCTTTAGCTGCAAATTCAACACGACCTAATTGCGTTGCACCTAAGTTACCGCCCTCACCTATTATTTTAGCGCCTAGATCTCTACCATTGATACGTAGTGCATCGTTTGCACGATCCCCTACATCGGCATCAGTTTCTTTAGAGTGTTTAATGTATGTACCAATACCGCCATTCCACAGTAAATCAAACTCCATCATTAATGAGGCTTTCATTAACTCATTTGGTGTCATACTAGCTTTTTTAGTGCCCAGCATTTTTTTCATTTCTGGGCTAAGCGTAATTGATTTAGCTGCACGAGAGAAAACACCACCACCGGCAGAAATTAGCTCTTTATTGTAATCTTCCCAAGATGAACGCGGCATATTAAATAAACGTTCGCGCTCAGGGTAAGATGTAGCAGCATCTGGATTAGGGTCAACAAAAATGTGCATATGGTTAAAGGCAACTTGTAGACGAATATGCTTAGATAACAGCATACCATTACCAAATACATCGCCTGCCATATCGCCAATTGCTACTACTGTAAAGTCGGTAGTTTGACAATCAATATCCATTTCACGGAAATGTCGTTTAACTGACTCCCATGCGCCTTTTGCTGTGATACCCATTTTCTTATGGTCATAACCAACCGAGCCACCAGATGCAAATGCATCACCTAGCCAGAAATTGTATTCGTTAGCAATGCCATTTGCGATATCAGAGAAAGTAGCGGTTCCTTTATCGGCTGCAACTACTAGGTAAGCATCATCTTCATCGTGACGAACAACATCGCGCGCTGGTACTATTTCACCACGCTCAATATTATCAGTAATATCTAAAAGACCACGGATAAAGATTTTATAACACTCTTGGCCTTCTTTGATAAACGCTTCACGCTCAGTCGGTAGTTGTTTACATACAAAGCCACCTTTAGAACCAACAGGTACAATTACTGTATTTTTAACTTGTTGTGCTTTAACTAAGCCAAGTACTTCAGTACGGAAGTCTTCACGACGGTCGGACCAACGCAGACCACCACGCGCTACTTTGCCGTAACGTAAATGCACACCTTCTACACGCGGAGAATAAACAAAAATTTCAAACGCAGGTAAAGGAAGTGGTACATCTGGAATTAAGCTAGGTTGTATTTTAAACGACACATAAGACTTGAACTGTCCGGCATCGTCTTTTTGGAAATAGTTAGTACGCAGCGTCGCAACAATCATATCAACGTATAAACGTATAATACGGTCATCATCAAGGTTTGCCACATTTTCAAGCTCTAAATAAATTTGCGTGCTTAGCTTTTCAAGTGTTTTAGCACTTGCAGGGCTTTTAACTGAGAACTTTTTAGCAAACAAGTTAACAATTTGCGCTGCGATATTTGGATAATTTGCAAATGTACTTTCTATGTAGCTTTGTGAGAACGTTACACCAATTTGACGCATGTATTTAGCGTACGCACGTAAAATAGAGGCTTCGCGGCCTGTTAGGCCACCCATTAACACTAAACGGTTAAAACCATCGTTTTCAAGGCGGTTGCCCCAAACATTTGTTAATGCAGCACGAAAACGTGCTGAGATTTTATCAAAATCTGCCATCCCTTTGCTGTCAATAAGCATCGAGAAGTCCATGATCCAGTTGATACGACCATCGCTAGTTTTAACTGAATATGGTGTTTCACCAACAACGCGAAGGCCAAAGTTTTCAAGCATTGGCATAACATCAGATAAGTGAATCGGCTCATCTTTATGGAATAAGCTTAATCGTACAATATTGCTGTTTGCTTCTTCTTGAGGACGGTAAAACAGCATTTCTAGTTTGTTTTCATCGCTAAGTAGTTCTAACTTTTCAATATCAACAACCGCAGCACTTGGAAGCACTTCATCTTTGTACGAGCGTGCAAACGCGTTACAGTATTTACGATTTAAATCGTTACCACGAGCTTCACCAGCAGACTCTAAAAGAGCAGATTGAAGTTTATCTTCCCACGTACGTGCAGCTTCTACTAAATTGTTTTCGATGTCTTTCACGTTATATTCGATCTTGTTGTCGGTCACACGAACGGTGTAATGAGTACGCGCCAGTGTTGACTCAGAGAAATAAGTAGTAAATTCGACTTTATCGTCAGAATTAAATGCATTAGCTAATATATCTTGCGTTTCACGACGAAGAGCCGTGTTATAACGCTCACGAGGTACATAAACCATACAAGATAAAAAACGACCATACGCATCTTTACGTACAAACAAGCGGCACATATCGCGCTCTTGTACTTGTAACACACCCATAGCAACTTCAAGTAGCTCACCTTCGCGCGCTTGAACTAGCTCATCACGTGGGTAGGTTTCTAAAATATTTAAAACAGCTTTGTAAGCGTGAGTACCTTTAGCAAAATCACACATTTCCATAATGCGATTAATTTTACTTTTTAACACAGGTACATCAGTAGCACTGTTATTGTAAAAGCTTGATGAGAATAAACCGATAAAACGGTCTTCACCAATTACATTGCCTTCATCGTCAAAACGCTTAATGCCTACATAATCGATGTAAGCTGGACGATGAACACGAGAAACAGAGTTAGTTTTTGTTAAAATCAGTAGGTTGCTGCTACGAGCTTCTTGACGTGCAACTTCAGGTAATTCTGATAATAAGCGAGTGTGTTCTTCAGTCGAGTTTTTCATCAAGCCTAGGCTTGTATCCATTTTACCTTTTAGTTGGTAATCACCTTGAACTGGGCTTAACTCATATTCACGGTAACCCATTAGGGTAAAATTATCTTTAGCTAACCAATCTAAAAACTCAGTTGTTTCTGAAACTTCATCTTTACTTTTATTATGATGACGTTTAGGTAACTCTTTAGTCACTGCAATTAATTTTTTACGGATTGGTTGCCAATCATCAACAGCAACTGATACATCAACAAGCACAGACTCTAATTCTTTTTTGAAAGACTCAATCACAGAAGAATCTGTTTGACGGTCAATTTCAATAAAAAATACTGTTTTAGTAGATGAAGATTCTTGCTCTGCTTTTAAATTTGATAATCCAGAAATTTTAGCGTTTTCATCGCGCTTAATTTTTAATGGGCAGTGAAGTAATAAGTGAGAGGCGATATTTTCACGAGTCATGGCCATACGAACAGAATCAACTAAGAACGGCATATCTTTAGTGATAATTTCAACGATTGTATGTGATGACTGCCAGCCATCTTTTGCCACTTCTGGATTGAAAACGCGGATAACAGCGTCGTCAGTAGTATTTTTTTCTAGCGAGTTCCAAAGGCTTAATGCTGCGCCATATAGGTCACTATCGTTGCGGTTTGCCAAATCCTCTTTAGACATATTGCTGTACAAGGCTTTGGCGAATTTCTCAACGAGTAACACATTATCAGCGCGAACTTTTTTCTGGATCAGCTTACAGACATTATCTAGGATAACCGAGGCTTGGCCTTCATTTCGTGTCATTGTATGTTCCTTAATCTATTACTGCTAAAAGCAGAATATTTGTACAGCGTATTATTAGCGTGGAGTCAGTTAAATTCTAACCCTTTTACAGCTAATAAACAGCCTTTTCGATGAAAACATTTTAAGCATTTCAGCTATTTGGTCATCTATTCACAAAATATAGATATAAATGGCCATTACTGGCCATTTAGGAGCAAAAGTATTCACATTATTTTTTCTGGTCAGTCCAGAGGAGGCTGCCAATTGCGGGTAATAACAACACTGCACCTAACATATTCACTAAAAACATGAAGGTTAATAGTATACCCATATCAACTTGGAATTTAAGATCTGAGAATATCCAAGTGCTCACACCAATAGCTAATGTAATACCAGTAAATAGAACTGCGCTGCCACGCTCAACAAGCGCATTACGATAAGCAACACTAAGCGGTACGTTTTGCTTAAGCTGCCCCATCATCGACGACAGTATATAAATGCCGTAATCAACACCAATACCTACACCTAATGCAATTACAGGTAAAGTAGAAACTGTTAAGCCTATTTCCAGCTGTACCATAAGTGCCTGGGCAAGGGTTGATACAATATAAAGCGGTAATACCACGGCTACTGTTGCTTTTACGCTTCTAAAGCTCATTAAACATAAAATAATAACAGCACCATAAACGTAAAGCATCATGGGTATTTGTGCTTCTGATACAGACTCATTAGTCGCGGCCATTACACCAACAGGTCCTGACGCTAACTTAAATGCTAATTTATCAGTGCCCTCTTCTTGCGCAAATTGCTTAACACTCTTAATTACAGTATCGATAGTTTGTGCTTTATGATCATCTAAGAATATAATCACTGGCATAACAGAGCAATCACCGTTAAGTAAGCCTGTACTAGTTTCAACTCGAGACGTTGACTGTACTAAGCTTGCTGAATTTCTTGGCAAACTCTGCCATTTTAAATTGCCTTCGTTGTAGCCCGCGTTAACCGATTGAGCTACAGAGCTCAAACTTACAGCAGACTGCACACCGGCCACATTCTCAACTTTGTATTGAAAACGGCTTATACGCTCCATCACATCATGCTCAGTACATGCTGCAGGATACGCCTCTACAATTACTTTTAAAATATCAGATGAGATAGTGTACTTATCCGATATTAAAAACGTGTCTTGGTTGTAACGGGCATCTTGATGCAGAGATGGTGCGCCTGCGTGTAAGTCACCTATACGCATTTTATCTGCTTGCCAGTAGCCTAGAGCAAATAAAACAAGAGTAAAACCGATAATCATTTTAGCGATTTTAGGATCGGTTGCTTTTACTAAAATGTCTCTGATCTTATCAAGTATATTAGGCTTCTCAGCATCACCAGATTGAATATGTACACTGTTTTCAAAGTTCATGTACGACGCCCAAACTGGCAGCAAAATTAAATTTGTAAATATAATTACTGCCACACCTAAACTCGCTGTAATAGCAAGTTCGCGGATAATACCAATATCAATAGTAAGTAACGTTAAAAAGCCTACGGTGTCTGAAAGCAGTGCAATACCACCTGGTATTAATAAAGCCCTGAAACTTGACTGACAACAAATTCGCGTACTTTTTCCTTCACCTACTTTTTTGCCAATCGCATTAATCATCTGCACACCATGGCTTACACCAATAGCAAAGACTAAAAACGGCACCAAAATAGACATAGGGTCTAGTCCAAACCCTAAACTTGAAAGCAGGCCTAATTGCCAAATAACGGCAATAATAGAACACGCGATAGGCAAAATAGTTAGCTTTAAACTGCCACAAAATAGCCAAACCATAATAAAGGTAAAGGCGATAGCAATGGCAAAAAATACGACTACCCCTTTTGCGCCTTCAGCTATATCACCAGCCATTTTTGCAAAGCCAATAATATGAATACTTACTTTGTCTGTACTTAAAGGCTCTCTTAAATCACTTTCTAGCTTTTGTGCAAAAGCTAATGTGTCTAATTTTTGTTGTGTTTGAGGATCTGTTTCTAAAAGTTGAGCCGTTACCATTGCACACGAGTAATCGCTGGCAATCATACGCCCTACAACTTTTGCTTTTTCAATGTTTTCCTTTACTACACCTAATCCACGCGTATCTGCTTTAAAGTTTGCAGGAATAATTGGACCACCGGCAAAGCCATCCTCTACTACTTCTACAAAGCGAGCACTAGGTGAAAATATAGAATTCACTAAAGGACGATTTACACCAGGAATAAAATAAAGCTGATCGTGAACCGCTTTTAATTGAGTAAAAAATTCTGGATTAAATATATCTCCGCTGTCGTCACATACTGAAATTAAAATACTGTTTGCACCACCAAACTGTTTTTCATGTTTAGTGTATACCTTCATGTAATCGTGATTTAACGGAATATTTTTATTAAACGATGCATCAAGTTGAATTTGAGTCGCTTTAAATACAAGTAAACAGGTTATAAGTGCAAAACTTATAAGCATAATTAAGCGATGTCTAAAAATCGCCTTTTCAATAAAATCGAGTAACTTATGCATTAAGGGGTTAACTCCTTCACTTTAATGCCATCTTCTGTAGCCATGATCAATCTGTTATCTAAAATTACACCATCAAGAATCGCTTTACCGTCAGCAAGCTGCTCATGGGTGAGTAACCCATCTTGAAGATGAAAAATAACGCCACTATTAGCGAGCATGAGCCATTGTTTGTTATTATAATTAATGATGTTGTTAATCGTCGCTGTTTTAACATTTTCAAAATGCTGCCACTGCTTTTCGCCACTTTGCTTTGCAAAAACATTACCTCGAAGCCCTGCCACAATTTCTTGTGTGCTATCAGAGGCAACTGCAAAGAATGAACCGGGATAAACTTCTTCTATTCTTTGCCAAGTTTGACCATCGTCAACGCTTCTGGCCATTAAACCCATTTCACCAACGAGCATTAATCCATTGTCTGTTTTTTCTATGCGATTAAAGTGCGGTAAAATAGAAGCAGTTTCCGCTTCGTATCCTTGTGGGTCATTTTCTTTTAAATCGTTTAAGTAATCACGATCATCACTAAAAAGTAGCGAATCTAAAAAGCGTTTTTGCCAATGTTGACCACCGTCTGTAGTTTGATAAAACATGCCATATGCGCCCACTGCAAAACCTTTTAAGTCATCTTCAAATAAAATATCTAAACATGGCTTGTCTAATTCAGGTAATGCTTGTTGTAGCTGCCAATTAACGCCACCGTCAATAGTATTTATGATTGTTGCATCGTGGCCACACGCCCATCCATTATTTTCGTTACTAAAATCAACGGCAGTTAAGAGCACTTGAGTTGGAACTAGCTCAGCTTGTTGCCATGAATCACCCGATGTACTTTTAATAACAGTACCGTGTTTACCAACAGCAATTAAGCCATTACCCGTGTTAGTTATATCGGTGAGTAAGGTTTTAGCTGCATTTGTTGCACTGATTGCATAGTTAGGGGCTTCTTGTGCAACACTCGCACCGCTTATTATCAGGCTGGCATATACCAAATACTTCATAAATTTTAATCGCCTTGTACGAGAGAGTTGTTTGTCTTTTTACTAGGGAGTGCGTTGCGCGCTGTAAGACAAACGCGATGAGAAAGGAAAAGGCACTTAACATATTGTTAAGTGCCTAGTTTAATACTATCTACCAGCGCGACGTAAAGCGCTTGAAGTAAATTCGTTATCGTTAAACGACTGTGAAAAATCGTACATTTTTTCTTGGTTATCTAAACCAATTGCTAAATAACGACGAGAATTCAAATCATGATAAACCTCAAGCGTACTCCACTGTGTAGGAACTTCGTAATAGTTAAGGCCATAAGCCATGGCTACACGGTAAAGTTGGTCGCGGTTATCATAAATATCAGTTACCTGTACTTGCCAGCTATCTTCATCAATGTAAAACACACGCTTTTTATAGATATGGCGTGTATCATCTTTTAAGTTAGCTTCAACAACCCAAACACGATGTTTTTCGTAACGTGTATGTTCTGGGTTAATATGGCCAGGCATTAAAATATCATCGTACTCTAGCTTGTCGCTATGAAGTTTGTAGCTGTTGTAAGGTATATATAACTCTTGCTTACCTTTCAGCGTCCAGTTGTAACGATTTGGTGAGCCATTAAACATATCAAAATCATCGGTAGTGCGCAGGCTATCTGCAGCTGTGCCTGGTGCATCATATGCAACATTAGGTGCACGACGAACACGACGTTGCCCCGAGTTATAAGTCCATGCTTGGCGCGGCGTTAATATTTGGTCCATTGTTTCATGAACTAATAATGCAGTACCCGCTAAACGTGCAGGCTCTGTAACGCTTTGTTTAAACTTAAACAAAATGTTTGAGTCTTGTAGCTCTGCTGGTGTAGCGCTTGGGTCTGAGTATTTAACTAATAGCTGCTCATCAAAACCAACATAGTTGTAAGAACCAGATGCAGTCGGTGCAGCTTGACCACCAAAACGCTCAATAGACTGGCCACGGTAACGTAATAAGTGATTCCAAATTGCCTCTAAACCTGTTTTAGGGATAGGGAAAGGAATACCAATCGCCGTATTTTTAATACCGTTACCGCCTTCGATTAATTCAGCAGTTGATGCAAACTTTTTAGTCGCGTCATAAACAAACTGAGGGTAAGAAGCTGAGCGGCGTGTTTCATACACTGGCATCTTAAATGTATCTGGGTATGCTTCAAATAAAGCAATTTGACCCGGACTTAAATTGGCTTTGTACTTTTCAATATTACTTTTATCGATAGTGAAAAGTACTTTATCAGCTGTAAACGGGTCAAGGTGATGCATACCAGCTTCATAACCTACAGGCGCTGTTGTAATTCCGTTATTCCACGCTGGAATAGAACCATCAGCATTCGCAGCTTTTTCTGCACCCATTGGCGTTAAGTTTTGACCTAATTGAGCAACTTCATCAGCGCTTAATTTAGCCAAAGCTGCGCTGCTTGCAAACAAACTACAAAATGCTGTAGCGATGAGGGTAGGTTTTTTAATCATAGTAATGTTACCCCTAAATAGAATATTTTAAGTTAAAAGAAACGTAATCGCGGTCTGAGAATGTATTAACACCGCCACCGCCCCAAAACGAGTTATAGCTCACATCAAGTGACCAAGCATTTTGGTAGTTAAAGTTCATCGTAGCACCTAAAGATTTACGATCTTCAATAAATAAGAACATAGGATCTGGTGTATTACCGTTTACGTCATGAGAAAATACAAAACGTGGTGAAAAGTTAATACCTTTGTAAAAGTTGAAGTAATCGCCTTTAGCAATTAGGCGGTAACCCCAAGACGATGCTGTAGCGAATGATTTTTCTTCAGCGCCATTTGAAAGACCAAGTTGCAATGTTGAATAATCAGTAGTACCTGGGCCTGTTATTGTGCCACTACGGCCAGTACCTGATACATTTAAACGCATTTCGTCATAGTCAGGCATATCGTGAATTTTAACTACACCCACTTCACCAACTACAGCCCAACTATCAGCACCTAATGAAGGGCCAAATAAATGTGTTGCTGTAAATTGAATTTGTGATGTGTCGCGTTCAATGTAGCCTTTGGCAACTTCACCTGCACCAACAGAGCTTACCGCATCGCCTATACTCATTTGCGAAATACCCGCAAAATCAGGACGAATACCAGCGACCGCCAATTGCTCAGGCATAGCTGTGTAAAGTAACTCTACGTCATCAATTTGTAGCGGTTCATCTTGGCGAAAAGCAAATTCACCCGCGAAGGCTGTTTCGCCGATAGTCGTATTAAAACTTAAACCATATAACTTAATATCTTCAGGGTACTCATTTTCAGCTTTAGAAAAAGCAGTTAAATCAGCAACATTATCTGACGTGATTTCTGTTGTCATGATCATCGCTAAATCTTGGGCAATTGCAGCTTGTGAAAAGTTTGATACGCGACCAGATATAAGCGGACGACGGCTATGATAATTCACGTGATAGAGTGCAATTTCAGTATCATTAAATTCAGGTAAAAATACACCTAAACGTAAACCATACTGACCGCCATCTTCAGGCTCTGTTTTACCATTATCCCCTTTACCTTTTAAAGCAACTTTAGTTGGGTATGCAAGATACATTTGAGCTAATAAAGCACTTCCTTCTGCACTTGAAGGATCAATACCTTGTGCTGCTGCGGCTAATGCAAAATCAGATGTTAAGTTATTCAAGCTATCTGTTAAAAAAGCAACATCAATATCAGGATTAGACGTAAAACCTAATTGAACATTCTGCTGATAACCATTTTCTGCTGCAAAGTCATTAGTCGAAAAATACGTACCAGCTGCGGGTAAACGCGTTTCTTGCCATTGGTATTGGTAGAAACCTTCAAGGGTAATGTTGTCAGTAATGCCAAGCGATGCCCAAAGCATGCCTACAGGTATGAATGCTTCTTTAAGCTCAGCACCTGGCGCTTTCAATCGGTCAATATCAACTGGGTTTACGTTAATACCATGAGATATAAGTGTACTCTCACCCCAGTTAACTACTTGTTGACCTAAACGGACAGATAAAGGGTTATTACCATCATTTAAATCAAAATCAGCCCACACAAACGCATCTAATAAACGAATATCTGCACAGCTTTGCGCTTTAGTGTCTTTATCATCACACGGATCAACCCCCTGCCCTGATGTAGGATTTGAATATGCATGATAGCCATCCATCAACGCAAAGTCATAAAAATACATGAAGCGAGTGAACAAACCGTAGTTATCTTTATTTATTGAAAGGTCGTGTGTTCCCTTCAAAAGTTTTGAAAATGAGTCACCACTGTCAAAATTTAAATTACCAGCATCACCATTATTTGAATAAGAGCCAGGTTGAGCCCATACATCTTGAGATGAGTAAATAGTGTTGTTTAGCGCAGGGTTGTAACCTGTCCAATCAAATGCCGGATTGTTACTTTTACCAATTAGGCTAAAGTCTCTGTCTTCTACGCGAACACTTTGCCCATATGAAAAGGTTGAATCGAAGGTAATGTCAAAACCTCCAGCTTCAAATGTTACAGCTTGTGTACTTGCTGCAGATAAACCTAAGCTAGCGGCTGCTATACCTATAGCGATTCTATTTTTAACAAAAAGCGATCTTCTTATCATTTTGGTTCCCCCCTGTCGCGGGTCATTTTGTGTGATCAAGTTATTGTTTTTAGTGTAATCATAACGATAGAAGCGAATCAGTGAAATTACAAATACTCGCTCTAATCTTCCGTATACTTTATATTTTGGTTGACGCTTACGTATTGGTAAGACGTCGTACCAGATAATTTATACACGTAATTTAACAATAGGACAAATTGAAATTAACAAAAATACAATATTTTTATGTATATATAACATAAAAACCGAGTGTCAGGCCACTCGCTCTAGGCGGATAAACTTGTTTTCGGGGGTTAATAAGAGTCTAAAACGACCACGTACACCTAAACTTGAGATGAAGGGCCTCAAATGTGTAGCAGCAAAACGAATCGTTTTACCGCCATCTTCTACAACTTGTAAAGAGCTAAAACGGCCATGGTAGTAATCCATGCACTCGTTATAGCTCAATCTTAAGGTAAAATAATACTCAATCATTTATGCGAGCGCTTTTTCAACCTTTTCATACAAATCAGCACTTAGCCCATCTAGATTAGCTAAGCGTTGTAATTGCAGTTTCATTGCTTGAGAGCGAACATCATCGTAACGCTTCCATGACATGAACGGTGTTAGCATACGAGACGCATTTTGTGGATTAATTGCATTAAGTTTTATTAACAAGTCACCTAATAACGTATAGCCTTGGGCATCTGAGCGATGAAATTGTGCTGTATTAAAGTGACTAAAGCTTCCTACAAGTGCACGTACACGGTTCGGGTTTGAAAAATCAAAACACGGATGTTCGTAAAGTGCCTTAATATTTTCTATAGCTTTATTGCCTGACTGCATAGCTTGCAGTGCAAACCACTTATCCATCACTAAAACATCATGGCGCCATTGACTATCAAAATGATTCAAAAGCTCTTCTTGTATAGGGTGGGATGCTTTTACCACTGCGCTCAGTGCACCAAGTACATTGGTCATGTTAGTCGAACTTGCGGCTTCTTTAATAAAGCTTACAGCCTCTGGCTTTTGAGTTTTAGCCAAATAATGCAAGCATATTTGTTTTAAAGCGCGCTTAGCAACGGAGCTTGCACTTATACTGCCATCATCTTCAAGAGATTCGTAACAAGCAAGCAGTTCATCAGCAAGTTCGTCAGCAATTTGTTGCTCAAACTTTTCTGTTATTTCAATAATCTCATCAACAGGTATTACTTCAAATTCAGCGGCTAATGTATCAAAACTTGGCAGTTTAAACAGCTCTGCGATTAAGGCTAAATCGCCCTCTTTGGTATTTATAAGTACACGTAGCGCATTTATAGTTTCGCTGCTTAACATGCTATTAGTTGTGTCGGTAATCTGAGATTTAATCGCTTTAATAAATAGCTGCTGCTGTGCATCCCAACGTGAAAAATCACTGCGTGCAAAACGCATAATATGTAATAGTTCGGGCTCTGTTGTTTGCTGATTTAAAATACAAGGTGCAGAAAAATCTTCGAGTAAAACCGCAACAGGCTTTTCTAAGATATTATCAAAGCTAAATGTTTGAGTCGTACATGTTACATCAAGCACATGATCTAGTTTTTTACCTTTACATTGCAGAGCAATACTTTCCCCATTCGCATCAAGTAGTTCAATAGCAAAAGGTATATGAAGTGGTTTATTGTCTGGCTGATTGTCCGGTGCTGCTTGTTCTATTGTTAATGTATACGTATTTGAACTGCTATCAAAATGTTGTATTGCATTTAAGCGCGGGGTACCCGATTGACTATACCACAGCTTAAATTGCTCTAAATTTACACCTGATGCATCGCTCATTGCACTGACAAAGTCATCACATGTTACTGCTTCCCCATCGTGGCGCTCAAAGTAAAGTGTCATCCCTTTTTGAAAATTAGTTTCACCTAGTAACGTGTGCATCATACGGATAACTTCAGCACCTTTATCGTATACTGTTACAGTATAAAAGTTATTCATTTCAATAACTTTTTCAGGACGAATTGGATGCGCCATAGGGCCTGCATCTTCGCTAAACTGATGCGTACGCATTACTTTAACAGCATCAATTCGGTTAAGTGCACGAGAACCTAAATCACTACTAAACTCTTGGTCTCTAAATACGGTTAACCCTTCTTTTAGCGATAACTGAAACCAATCTCGGCACGTTACACGATTGCCCGTCCAGTTATGAAAATATTCGTGCCCTACAATGGATTCAATCGTATGGTAGTCTTTGTCTGTCGCTGTTTCTTGATTGGCTAATACACATTTACTATTAAAAACGTTTAGCCCTTTATTTTCCATCGCGCCCATGTTGAAAAAATCGACGGCAACAATCATATAAATATCAAGGTCATACTCTAAATTAAAGCGTTCTTCATCCCATTGCATTGCTTTTTTAAGTGAAGCAATAGCATGAGGTGTTTTAGATAAATTACCCTTATCAACAAATAATGCTAACTCTACGTCTTTGCCGCTTTTAGTCGTGTACGTATCTTTTAAAACATCAAAATCGCCCGCTACAAGTGCAAATAAATAGCTCGGCTTTTTAAATGGGTCTTGCCATTTCACAAAATGACGACCATCTGATGTTTCACCGCTATCTACTTGATTACCATTAGAAAGAAGTTGTAGATACTTTTTATCGGCAATAATAGTTACATCAAACGTGGCAAGTACGTCAGGGCGATCCATGTAATAGGTGATTTTTCTAAATCCCTGCGCTTCGCACTGTGTGCAATACGCACCGCCCGATAAATATAAACCTTCTAAAGAAGTATTCGTCTCAGGTGATATCTCGGTCACAATACTTAATTGGCAACTATCCGGTAGGTTATTAATTATTAGCTGCTCACCAACAATTTCATAATCCGTTATATCAACTGTATCTACAGATAAAGACAGTAAACGCAAATCAATACCATCAAGCACTAAAGGTGCTTTTTTATCACCAACACGGGTAAGTGTTAGTAAAGAGCTTACTTTGGTTGATAAAGGCTGTAAGTCAAATGTTAGCTCTGTGTGGTCAATTAGAAAGTCAGGAGCTTTATAGTCTTTAAGATATTGTGCTTGAGGTTTACTTGATTCAGTCATAGATACTCCAAAGCAGCTCCTTTTAAGTTAAAAGGAGCTGCTTAAAATTAGGCAGATTGTTTTGGCTTAATACGTAAAATTTTAATGCCTAAGTAGGCATAAACAACCGCTAAAACAGGGTTAATTAAGTTAAAGAAAGCGTAGAGTGCATAATCAAAAGGGTTTATAAGTAAAACACTTTGCATGTATGCGCCACACGTATTCCATGGAATTAGTGGGCTAGTAATTGTACCGCCATCTTCCAATGTACGAGATAAGTTAACAGGCTTCAAACCACGTTTTTCGTATTCATCTTTAAACATACGTCCAGGTACAACAATCGCTATATATTGATCGGCCGCTATTACGTTAGTTCCTATACACGTAGCTATTGTCGCCGCAATTAACGACCCTGTGCTTTTAGCTATTTTAAGTATGCTTTTTACGAAAATATCCAAAAGACCTGTTTTTTCCATAATGGCACCAAACATCAGTGCAGTCATAATCAGCCATGTAGTTGTAAGCATACCAGCCATACCGCCACCACTGAGTAAGGAATCCATCTTATCATCGCCGGTACTTATGCTAAAACCATCAAAGAAAGTAGTCCAGACAAGTTTAAAATAGCCAACTAGCTGTCCTTGAGAAACATCAATTTGGCTAGCAATTAGATCAGACTGAAACAACATAGCCCAAACAGCGCCCACAACAGCACCAATTGAGATAGCAGGAAATGCTGGCATTTTTTTAATAGCTAAAACTAAAAGTACGATTAACGGGATCAGCATTTCAAAACCAATATTAAAGTTTTGCTGTAAAATAGCCGTTATTTCATCAATGCGCCCTGCTTCGCTTGAAGCCGTTGCATTAAACCCCATGAATATAAATATAATTAGTGCAATTACAAAACTCGGTACTGTCGTCCACAGCATATGTTGAATATGCTCAAACAAATCAGCGCCAACAACTGCTGGTGCTAGATTGGTTGTTTCTGACAGCGGGCTTAGCTTATCACCAAAGTACGCGCCAGATATAACTGCACCTGCGGTTACTGTTTGCTCAAGTCCAAGACCCGTAGCAACACCTAATAAAGCAACACCTATCGTAGCAGCCGTGGTCCAAGAACTACCAATACTCATTGCTACAATGCCACAAATTAAACAACTCGCTGCATAAAACCAACTTGGATTTATAACTTGTAAGCCATAATAAATTAGAGTTGGTACAGTCCCAGAAAGTAGCCAAGTACCAATTAATGCACCTACCATAAGTAAAATTAAAATAGCACCAAGTGAAAGCGTTATGCCTTCGATCATAGCTTGTTCTAATTTTTTCCATGTGTAACCGTTTTTAAGACCAATTAAAGCCGCTGCAAAAGTGGCAAATAAAAGTGCTATTTGGTTAGGACCGGATGAAGAGTTGTCACCGAATAAGTATACAGCCGCGCCAAGTAAACAGATTAATACAGAGATAGGAATTAATGCATCAAAAAACGAGGCGGGTTTGATTGGTTTATCTTCCAATGGCTTCAAAATAGAGACTCCTACACACACTTGCTGTGTGTTTAATTATTATTTTTAGCACGTAAAGCGCATTAATTGAGCGTCATTGATCCAGCTCAACTTTATGTAATCGAAGATTATAACAATTTAGTAAATTTTAGGTAGTAAAAAAGGCGCCAATGCGCCTTTTTTACAGAGGTAAAACCAGTTATTACTTCTTAGCTATACGACCATAATTAATATAATCTTGAGTAATTAATGCAGCCTCTTCCAAAAATGGGTCAAGCTCTTCGATTACTTCTGGTATATCGTCTAAGTTTTCTACCGGATCTTTACCTAAACGCTTAAGGCGTTCGTTAGTACGTACAAGTGCACGTGCTTCACCTTCATCTTTTTCTTTAATACGGTCTGCTTCAACTAAAGAGATAGTTTTACGGTCTTTCTCTTCGTTGTATAAGGTAATGTCATTAAATACATAACCAAATTCTGGCTCTGATTTAATTCTTACTTCGTGTTGTTTTTCAAGGTACGTAATAATAGGTGTTAAATTACCTAGTTTTTTATATTTCGCTTTAACAATGCTGTCCCAAGGAAGTGCATTATCTTGCTTACTTTCGCCCCACTGTGCAGGATCAATTGCTGATGGAAACGAAATATCAGGGATAACACCTTTATGTTGCGTGCTACCACCGTTAATACGATAAAACTTAGCAATAGTATACTGTACACTGCCTAGCGCATTATCGTATAGGTCATAAGCACGGCCTAAACCTTTGTGCTGCTGTACAGTACCCTTACCAAATGTTTGCTCACCAATAATTACAGCGCGACCGTAATCTTGCATTGCTGCTGCGAATATTTCAGAAGCAGAAGCACTGTAACGATCAACTAACACAGTTAAAGGGCCGTCATAGTAAGTTATACCATCACGATCTTTTTGCTCTTCTATACGGTTATTTAAGGTATGAATTTGAACAACTGGGCCCTGGTCAAAAAACAAACCTGACAATTGTGTTGCTTCATATAATGAACCACCACCATTTTGGCGCAAGTCGATAATAATACCATCAACCTTTTCTTCTTTAAGCTTAGCAAGTTCTACTTTTACATCTTTCGAAAGATTATTGTAAAAGCCAGGAATTTCAATCACCCCTATTTTACTTGTTAGATCAGAGTATTTTGCTTCAAATACTTCTGATTTAGCCGCTCTATCTTCAAGTCGAATTTTATCGCGAGTGATTTCTACAACTTTCGGAGCGCCGTGAGCATCAACACCTTTTAAATACTGTAGACGTACTTTAGTCCCTTTAGGACCTTTAATTAAATCAACTACGTCATCTAAACGCCAGCCAATTACATCTACAAACTCTTCGCCATCTTGAGCAACACCAATAATGCGATCATCAGCTTTAATTTGATCTGTTTTATCTGCAGGGCCTCCCGGCACTAAGCTGCGAATAACAGTGTAATCTTCATCAGGGCTTAATACGGCACCAATGCCCTCAAGCTCTAAGTCCATATCCATTTTAAATTGCTCTGCACGACGTGGCGATAAATAAGACGTATGCGCCTCAATACTGCGTGCTAGCGAATTCATAACAATTTGAAAAGCATCTTCTGAATTTGATTGTACTAAACGTTTTTCTGCATTTTTGTAGCGTTTGGTCAGCACCTCTTTAATGCCTTCCCAATCTTTACCCGTCATTTTTAAACGCAGTGCGTCGTACTTTACACGCTCACGCCAAATTTCATCAAGCTCAGCTTGTGACGCAGGCCATGCTGAATCTTCACGGTCAAAAAAGTATTCATCTTCTTTATCAAACGTCATCTCTTTTTCAAGCAGAGTAAGTGAATACTCGTAACGTTCAAAACGGCGTTTAAGACTTAAGTTAAAAATATCAAACGTAAAGTCTAATTTACCGGTAGTAATAGCGTTATCAAAGTCATCACGATATTGCTCAAATGAGGCGATATCGCTGGCTAAGAAAACGCTTTTATTAAAATCAAGGGATTCGATATAACGATCGTACACTTTACTAGAAAGCTCATCGTTAAATCGAACCGGTGTATAGTGTGAACGAGCAAATAAGCTAGCCACTCGTTTGCTAGCAGTACCATGTTGACTCTCTTGCTTGAGCTGGGGTAAATCGTCAATAGTGACGGCTTCTACAGCAGCAAATAATGAACCTGAAAACAGGGCAGCAACTAACGGAATGAGCGTAAACTTTTTACTCATACACAACTCCTTAATTTATTTACAACTTAAACAATGTATAAGCTGTCAGCTTTGGTTTTAACTTGCATACCTGTTACTAACTCAACATGAACATCATCTTTGTTCACTTCAGTTATTACTGCATTTACAAGTGCTTGGCCAAGTTTAACCTTAACCTTATTATTAACCTTGACCTCAGTTGCTGGCAAAGGTTCAATTTTTCCTGAACGCTTAGCCGGCGCTGCTTTAGCAGGTTTGTTAGCTGCAGGAGCGTTTTTATCGCCTGGTTTGCTAGCATGAGCTGGTTTTTTCTTGAAAGATTTAGAATCTGAATCTTGGCGAGGACGCTGTTGTTTTTTGCGTTTAGCCATTTTAGCGCGGCTTTCTTCCAATGCTTTTTGTGCATGGTCGATATGCTCTTGCTCAACTTTTTCACCTTGATTACCATCAAGATCAATACGAAACTCTGACTTGGTCACAGCTTCTAAATAACGCCAGTTAGACGTGTATTTTCTAAGCGCTTGACGAACTTGAGTCTTACTTACTTTTTCAGACCCTTCAATACGCTCAGCAATATCTTTAAAAATACCTACTTTAAGCGGCTTGATGCCATCTTTTTGTTTAAAACATTGTGGGAATTCTTGATATAAAAATTCCAACACTTCATTAATATCTTTTAGCTTGTTTGTGGTTTCCATTTTAGAACCTATTTTTCACATCTTTTCATCAAGGGACGAATCGACGTAGTGTGTTACCCAGTCGACCAACTCTTCGAAATCGGCTTCTATAACAGCCATATCACCTCGAAGGTGTTCCCAAATACCATTAATTGTTTCATCAATAAATTCACATTCTGAATCATCTGGAAGACGATCCCATGCAATATGAATCAAATCATTGAGCGTTTCCGCTACATGCTCTTCTTCGCCTTCCCAGTCGCCAACATCTTGCACAGCAAATAGGTAGTCTTGAACATTTAGCAAATCTTTCATTACAGGCTCGCCTCTAAGCATTTCACTAATGCTTCAAGGCCAGCTTTATCATCAGCATCAAATCGGCCAATACTTGGACTATCAATGTCTAGTACTGCGAATACTTTACCATGTTTCATGATAGGTACAACCACTTCAGAGTTAGACGCTGCATCGCAGGCTATATGCCCGTCAAAAGCGTGAACATCTTCAATTAATTGTGTTTCAGCGGTTGCCGCAGCTGTTCCACATACCCCTTTCCCAACGGGAATACGGATGCATGCAGGATTACCTTGAAACGGGCCAAGTACTAATTCAGTAGGAGAATCCATAAAGTAAAAGCCCGCCCAATTTACATCTTCTAAAGAGGTAAATAACAGCGCGCTTATGTTTGCCAAATTGGCAATTACATTAGATTCACCAGCTATCAGCGATTCAGTTTGCTTAACTAATGACTGGTAAAAATCGTGCTTTTGCATACCAAACTACTTCTTATTAAACATACAGTAGCTAAAGGTACTCTTTGTCGTGAAAAATTGGAACCTTTTGGAGGTAAAAAAAAGGAAATCGCACCGTTTATCAGCGTGCTTGGTTAATAATGCTGCGATTATTTTTTTACCGATTTGCGAAGACCAAATAAAAACAGTCCGGCTGCAAATGCTGACATAACACTATTAATCAAAAATATCTCGCCAGTTGAGGCACTTAATAAGTAACTAAATATAGCGCCACCTAACAAACCAAGCGTTAATACACCTGAATAATTAACTTTAGAATACTTAAACATTAGTAAATACCCTGGCACAACAAAGGCCGCCATCGTTAAGCCTACAATATGTGCATTTAAGATAGCAGTTATAAAAAGCTGTAAGAATAAAGAAACAAAATCACCTTGTAATGTTAAAGCATAATAAATACCTAACAAGCTACCAATAATTACTGGGGACAATAATGAAAGCGCGACACTTTTTGCGAGTTGATGTTTCATCTAATAATCCTTAATACAGAGTATAAATTTTAATGTATTAAGCATGCACCAAGTTCTAAAGCTTAGAAATAGAGACTATGGTCGTAATTTATGATTAAAAATAAACCTTTTTGCAGTATGAGCCTATTAATAAATTAATAGGCTCATACGTTTGGGTTATACTTATCAAAGTGCTTATAACTGAGCTATTTTATTTGATAACTCAAAGTGGCGAGATGTTACTATTTCCTCTAGCACTGCCAATCTTTTGTTCAACATCGCTGTTTGTTCCTCTAATTTTGTTATCTTATTATTATTCAGTCCTTTAAATTTTGCTTGCGCTGCCATTATTGTAGTTTTATAAGCGAAATAACGTTTAGTAATAGTAAGAATCAAAAAGGGTGAGCTAAATATAATTATTACAATAAATAATTCTAGCATGGTCGTTTCCCAATCAATTTAAGTTAGCTTGTTGCGTGTAAAGGCCATTTTTAGTGCATTGAAATAATTTTGATAATGTAACTTCGCGCTGCTTTCCTCGTCGAATTAGCATCTCAACATACACAATACTTAACACAATGGCTGTTGCTTTAAATAAGTTACCTTGTAGATCACCTACTGCGCCGCCCGACATACCAAATATTCCGTAAGATGCATTCATAAAAATATGCATCCACATAGGAAACCAAATACGATAACCACATTCACAATATAGCCACGCAAACCATGTACCTGCTACAGTAGTGATTGCAACCGCCATCAATGCAGAAATCGTATCATTGCCTTGATAAATATGGCCCAAGCCAAATATTACTGAACTAATTAATGCCGCTGGCACAAAGCCCCATCTACAATATTTAAATAAAACACCAAACAATGCAGCCCTAAAAATTAGCTCTTCAAAAAAACCCGCATAAACTGAGCCAGTTATTATTGCTGGTATTGATAGGTTAAGTTCATCACTCAAAAATCCATAACCTATTGCCATAGGAGTACAACAAATAATTGCTGCAAGTGCATAGTTAATAAAACCAGAGGAATTGAGCCCTATAGATTCAAAAGGCTCACTTTGTTTAAACAAAATAATAGCCGCAATAACTAACGGTCCATATAAAAAAGTATATTTAGCGGGGGTAAATAAAATGCCAGTTAGATTATCAAGTTCAGACAACCAGCTAGACCAACCTTCTCCCCAAAACTGCCTCATTACATAGTGGCAAAATACAAATATAGAAATTATTACAAGTGCCTTGATAGCGTATTTCATATCTACTTTTCTCGTTAAGTTGTAAATTTCAACTTAATCTTGGCAATAGTAAAAATATAAAGCGACCTATTAGGTCTCAATTACAAGACTAGGTATAAAGCCCATGTTTTAGGGGGGATTAACATGTTTTTGGGATTAATGACAAAGCATCTTTTATTACTTTTACATAAGAACGAGACACCGGAATTTTAATATCAATTGTATGTAGCGATAATTGTAACCCTCCAGCATTACCACTGTAGTGCTGAATGTTTTGCAGGTTGACCGCATAAGAACGGTGGCATCGTAATATGATTGTATTTTCTGGAAGCTGCTTTAATAAACCGCTAAGAGATACACGTAATAGTTTACGTGAAGTTGAAGCTCCTTTCTGTATTGTTATTTCACAATAGTTGTCTGAAGATTTAATAAATAAAATATGGTGATGAGCCGTGTTAATTTCGTCGTTTTTGTTATCACCTTTGAGAGTAATTGTCTTTAATTCAACTTCTCTCAACTGCTCTTGATCAACGCTAACTTTACTTGGCTTAGTTAAATCTATTACATGCCTATTTACCACAAGTAAAAAAATAAGAGGAAATACACCAATACAAAAAATATACCCTACAAAAAGTAATTGATTCTGCCAATGCCAAGACCCAAGTACAGCAACCACAAAATACCCATGATTGAATATCGCAGTAATTAAAATATATGTGATAGGAATAATAATTAAACGGTTTAATTTACTTAGCTTAAACTTAAGTAACACTATTTCTATGAAACCTGACAATAGCAAAGCACAAAAGGTTACTAACCCATAGCCAAAAAGTCGCAGAAACTTGTAAGACTCGGTATCGCTTGAAGTGCCAAAAGGTTGAAATACAAAAAGTACAAAAAGCGTTATAAACGAAAACATGACGGCACGATATACAACTAACTTTCTCGAATCTAGATCATCTTTGAGCCACAACATCCTATTTTGCATACCTTTAATCCACTAATATTTAAAAATAACACACATTAATATGTGCATTCCAACTCATTTAAAGTTTTTTGTGATGGTAATTTTATTAAAAACAAAAATAGGAAGAGAACATCAACGTTTTTTAGCCTCAGAAGATGATGTGTGAGTAATTCTATCTGCTTTTAAGATTTTACTAATAAGAGATAAGAGATGTAATACCAATTCGCTTAATGAAGTGGTCTATATTGTGGGCGGAAAAATGTGTTGATAGCTAGGCAAAAAATTCGCTATTTAGTTGTTCAAAATGAGAGTTTTTAACGCAGGGAGCGACACGTTTAGCCCCGCAAAATGATTAAGTATTATTGCGAGTTGGTATAAGTGCACTGATTTTGTTCCAAACACAAAAAAGCCCGCTAAATTAGCGGGCTATTCTGTTATATGGTGGAGAGATAGGGATTTGAACCCTAGATGGGCTATAAACCCATGCCGGTTTTCAAGACCGGTGCATTCGACCACTCTGCCATCTCTCCGATACTGCTAAGTTAAAAGTAAGAGTGTACTAATAACTATTTAAATGAATGATATTTTAATTATCACACACTTATTAAATAAGTGGTGGAGAGATAGGGATTTGAACCCTAGATGGGCTATAAACCCATGCCGGTTTTCAAGACCGGTGCATTCGACCACTCTGCCATCTCTCCGCACGGCCTGCATAATAGGGAAACCCATCCCTTTTGTGAAGCTTTTTTTTAAATTAATTGTTTAAGTGCCTAAAAAACAATTAATTTGTTTAAAGTTAAAACAAAATGTTTTTAATTTAGCCGTCAATATACTTTTATTTAAATATTTAACTCTATTGATCTACAAAGGTTTGCCCAAACATATAAGAGTTGGTAATCTAATTTTAGTTAAATTATCGAAACACACACGTTTCACTTAAAGGAGCTCTACAATGGCGTTTAATCAATCGTACAATACCGCGAAACCGGTAATGTCTACCATTGAAACAAACAAGGTACTTAAAAACACCTACTTTTTACTAGCTATGACACTTGCATTTAGTGCAGTTACAGCCGGTATTTCAATGGCACTACAATTACCTTACTTTATGGGAATTGTGTTTACACTCGTTTCGTTCGGTTTATTATTTGTTGTAAATAAAAAAGCAGATACAGCATCTGGTGTATTTTGGGTGTTTGCTTTCACAGGTTTAATGGGGGCAGGCTTAGGTCCATTGCTTAACCATTATGCTGCATTACCTAATGGCCCAATGCTTATTATGCAAGCCTTAGGTTCTACAGCGCTTATCTTTTTTGGTTTATCTGCTTATGCACTAAATACTAAAAAAGACTTCTCATTCATGGGTGGCTTTTTAACTGTTGGCTTAATCGTTGTGATTGTAGCAAGCATCGTTAATATTTTTATTGGCAGTTCATTGATGTTTATGGTGCTTAATGCAGCAGTTGTACTGATTATGTCTGGTTTGATTTTATTTGATACAAGCCGAATCATAAACGGTGGTGAAACTAACTACATTCGTGCAACAGTCTCTTTATACCTAAGCGTATATAACTTATTTACTTCTTTGCTTGCTCTACTTGGCGCAAGTGATGACTAATTAAATAGTTCTGTTAAAATAGCCCCTTTAATGGGGCTTTTTTATTGGAATTGTTTTGGCACGCTTTGTTCTTTCATTACATACACCACCATCCGATCACGATACCACGCAACGCATAGTTAAATTTGCGAATGCATGTTTAGCCCAAGGGCACACCATTGATGCTATTTTTTTATACCAGCAAGGTATTTATCATGCATCTACCCACTTTGATTTATCCTCGGACGAACTTCAAATTTCAGCACTTTGGCAGCAACTCGCTGATCAAAAACTAAATTTAATGCTGTGTGTTACCGCTGCGCAAAAGCGCGGGTTAGATATTAAAAACACAGGTGTATTTAAAGTCGCAGGGTTAGCTGAATTTGCAATGCTTGCAAGCGACGCAGATAAATGGGTGCAATTTAAATGATAAACGTATTAGTAATGAGTCAGTGCAGCCCATTTGACGATTTAAATATTCGTGATGCACTTGATATGACATTGATTTTTGCTGCTGTTGACCAAAATGTAAGTTGGTTGTTTAGCGGCCCCGCCGTTTTAGCTTTAAAAAAGCATCAGCAACCAAACAATATTGGCTTAAAAGACTTTTTTAAAAATATTAAAACACTCGAAATTTATGATGTTGAAAACATTTTCGTGTGTGAAAAATCATTGCTTGATTATGGTTTAAATAAACATGATTTACTCATAGAGGCAAAAGCTCTTAACTTTAGTCAACAACAAACACTAATTAAAGCGCAGCAACATGTGGTGAATCTATGAGTACGTTACATATTTTTTCAAAGCCGCTTAACTATTACTCGGCAAATCAGCTTGAGAATTTAATTTTATCAGGCGATAAGGTACTACTTGTTGGTGATGCCTGCTTTGCAAAAAAACAATTTAGACAATTTGCAGATACACTGTTAATACTTGAACAAGACGCGCAAGTACGTGCAATAAAGTTAGCAGATAACGATAAAGCAATTAGCTATGAAGACTTTGTGGCACTCACTTTATCAACTAATCAATCAATTACGTGGTAACTCATGCTTGAATTTAACAACCAACAGATTGAAACCGACAAACAAGGCTACTTGCTCGACCATACTTTATGGTCAAAAGAGCTGGCGCCTATAATTGCTATTCAAGAAAACATTACACTTACTGAGCAGCACTGGGAAGTTATTAACTTTGTTCGTGATTTTTACATTGAATATAACACCAGCCCAGCAATTAGAATGCTTGTAAAAGCAATGGCTAAAGCACTCGGTGAAGATAAAGGAAATAGCCTTTATTTATATAAGTTATTTCCTAAAGGCCCAGCCAAGCAAGCAACAAAAATAGCCGGATTACCAAAACCAGCTAGGTGCATATAATGAGATCTAAATCAGGCAATAATCAAGCAACACAAGCCAAGCCAAAAAGAAGTACTGGGCGTACTTATTCACGCAGTGCACTTAACAAAACGCCATCTGGTAAAAGAGAAATAAAGCCGCAAATAGCATCTAAAGACAGAAAAATTGTGTTATTCAACAAGCCGTTTGATGTGCTATGCCAATTTACAGATGACGCAGACAGAAAAACGCTTGCTGAATTTATCCCTATTAAAGAAGTTTACGCAGCAGGAAGGTTAGACAGAGACAGTGAAGGTTTATTGCTTTTAACAAACTGTGGGAAACTACAAAACTCCTTAACTGCTCCTGATAAAAAAACGAATAAAACCTACTGGGCACAAGTTGAGGGTGAACCAACGAGTGAATCAATTAATGATTTATGTAATGGCGTAGAACTTAAAGACGGGCTTACACTCCCCGCTAACGTTAAAATAATTGATGAGCCAACAATTTGGGCGCGTAATCCCCCTGTACGCGAGCGAAAAGCAATCCCTACCACTTGGCTAAGTATTACTATTAATGAAGGTAAAAACAGACAGGTTCGTCGAATGACCGCGCATATTGGACACCCTACACTTCGCCTTATCCGCTATAGCATTGGCAACTATACGTTGGATGATATTAATTGTGGTGAATACAAAGTAATTAAGGGCGTAGTTGATGCATAAACCGCATGTCACGGTTGCAGCAATAGTAAAAAAGCAAAATGAGTTTTTACTTGTAAAAGAGCGCGATAAATTTACAAAGCAAATTTGTTACAATCAACCTGCGGGTCATTTAGAGCAAAATGAGACACTTGCACAAGCTGCAAGCAGAGAGCTACTAGAAGAAACAGGCTTAGCGCTTGCGCCTATTGGGTTTTTAGGTGTTTATAATTTGCATGCCGATAACGCAGTGCACTATTTGCGATTCTGCTTTTTATTTGAAGCACCTAATAATATAAAAGCACCAACACCAATAGATTCTGACATTATCAGCGCTAACTGGCATACATTAGAGCAAATAAAATCATTACCGCTTAGGAGCCCTTTAGTGCTCAAGTGTATTAACGACAGCCTGAATCGACCAGCGTTAAGCTTAGAAACTATTTATAATTGATTTACTCAGAGCTTAGCGCTATACAATTACGCCCTTGTTTTTTAGCATAATACAGGGCGTTATCAGCGGCTTTAACAAAGCTGACTTCATTACTATTTGTATAGTTGCTGATGGTATTAATACCCATACTTATAGATAAAAATCCGGTAAAGCTATCCTGGTGAGCAATAGCTAAGCTTTCTACAGCTTTTTGTATTTGCTCAGCTATAAACAACGCTCCTTGCCTATCCGTTTGTGGAAGTAAAACAACAAATTCTTCTCCACCATAGCGAGCCACAAAATCTTCTGGGCGACTAACCGTTGAAGCAATTTTTTGAGCCACGTCATATAAGCACGTATCGCCCGCTACATGCCCATACCGGTCATTAAATTGCTTAAAATGGTCAATATCAATAATAATCATCGATAGCATGCCTTCGCATTCTTTTGCTCGTTCAAACTCATGCGTTAGCTTTTCATCAAACCGACGCCTATTCGCAATTTTGGTTAATGCATCCAAAAAGGCCATATCCCTGAGTATATCTTCTGCTTCTAAACGCTCTGTTGCATCATTAAAAACAGCTAAAAACTCTTCACCTATATCAATCCCTGAAATTTCCATCATCACTTGCGAGCCATCACGACAAGACACTCGATAGTTATTTGCGGGTATGTCGTTATTGTTATTTAGTGCCTTTTCAAGAGAATCTTGCCACAGCTCTTTTGCAAGTGCTCTGTATTGGGGATCTGGATACGCTTTTTCCCACCATGATTTAAGATTTGGCACATCTTCTACTGTATAACCAAAAACATCTACAAAACGTTGATTAACTTTCAAAATATCACCCGTCTTGGCACATACATTACATACTGGCATTGGCAAAACGGTAAATAACCTAGCGTAGTGACTTATCTCATGTTTGCGCATAGGGTTGAGTGTGCTTTGAGGTAAGTAACTCATTGGCATATCATTTTTTTCTATACTAAGCTTTTCTTCCATTTCTAAAGCGAAATACCATTCAAGCCACCAGTGCTCTAAATGCTCAAGCACCTTTAACTCAACGTTCTTTTTAACTATTGAACCTTTTATTAAGCTAAATAACTCATGTACATGGTTTGGCTCTTGGTAAATATGAGGGTTTTTGAGTTTTATTAACTCATAAAAAAGATGATAGGCTGATTTTTTAAACTCTGTCGTTTTGCTAGAAAGTAATTCGCTATCCACAAAATCAGGTTTTCGTGTGTAATGCTCAACTAAAGAATTTATCTTGTTTATTTGATAGGCATAATTCATATATTCATTCCATTGACTATATTTCAAGCGGCTTTAAAGTGGTTTACATTCATATACTCACCACTATTTTATTTTTATTAAGTGTATATTTACCCTAGTAGTTTTGAAAGAAAATACTATTAATAAAACTCAATAACTACATGAATTATTCTATAGTCTTAATTTATTAGTAAATATCACTTTAATATTACTAAAGTTACAGCCTGATAATGCGTTTAAGTCTAGTTTGCTATTTGTTATACAAATAAAATAGTGACAAATTATGTCCTTTGCCGCCCTACGCTCTTTAAGCACAAACAAAATACATGCTATAATCGCGGCCTTTCCAAGTTAACAGCAATCTGTATAAGCGAAATTATTCATGAGCGAAAATAGTCACATTAAAGTCATTGTTGGCATGTCCGGCGGTGTTGATTCTTCTGTATCTGCATATTTATTACAACAACAGGGCTACCAAGTAGAAGGCCTGTTTATGAAGAACTGGGAAGAAGATGACAATGATGAATACTGTGCCGCCGCTGATGACTTAAAAGATGCACAAGCCGTGTGCGACAAATTAGGCATTGAGCTTCACACAGTAAACTTTGCTGCTGAATATTGGGATAATGTATTTGAGTACTTTTTAGCAGAGTACAAAGCGGGTCGTACTCCAAACCCAGATATAATGTGTAATAAAGAAATTAAATTTAAAGCCTTTTTAGAATTTGCGGCTCAAGCACTCGGTGCTGACTTTATTGCAACCGGACACTACGTTCGCCGTGAACTTCGCGATGACAAATACGTAATGTGTCGCGGACTTGATAACAATAAAGATCAAAGCTACTTCTTATATACCCTAAGCCATGAACATATTGGCCAAACGTTATTCCCTGTAGGCGATATCGAAAAACCAGAAGTACGCCGAATAGCAGAAGAACAAGACCTAATCACTCACGATAAAAAAGACAGCACCGGAATTTGCTTTATCGGTGAGCGTAAATTTAAAGATTTTTTACAAAAGTTCTTACCAGCGCAACCTGGCGTTATCGAAGACACTGACGGTAATAACGTAGGCGAGCACGAAGGCTTAATGTACCACACGCTTGGACAACGCAAAGGCTTGTTAATTGGTGGTATGAAAGAAGGTTCTGGCGAACCATGGTACGTAGTTGATAAAGATTTAGAACGTAACGTACTTGTTGTTGGTCAAGGTAAAGATCACCCTCGCCTATACAGTAATGGTCTTAATGCAAACCAATTACATTGGGTAGACCGCGTTGGCCCTAAAGGTACCACTCGCTGCACAGTTAAAACACGTTACCGCCAAGAAGATTTAAGCTGTACCCTACTTGTAGGTGAAGACGGCATGGCTCGTGTATTATTTGATGAACCACAAAAAGCAGTTACGCCAGGTCAATCTGCTGTATTTTATACAGAAGATGTGTGTTTAGGTGGTGGTATTATTGACTCGGTGATTAAGTAATGAATGAATACCAAGTCATGGCGCTTGCCGCCATGTGCCAGGTTGCTAAACAAGTTCAAAAAATTGCTCAATACGGCAGCAACAACGAACACGATTTAGAAATCTTACTTTCAAGTATTATTCAAACATCTCCTGAATCACCAGAGGACGTTTATCAAGGTACAGATAACCTGCGTGATGGCTATAAAACATTAATGGCACAGCTAACTGCTGGCGCTCAAAAAGATGTTGAAATAGTAAAGTACGTAGGTGGTTTAATGCAGCTTGAACGTGCACTAAATGCAAACGACAAGAGCTTAAACGAATTAGGCAAACGAATTGATGATATTCATCGTCGTTTGGATCATTTTGCTATTACCGACGAGAGTGTTGTTGCCGGCTTAGCAGATATATACTCGTCGGTGCTGAGCCCCCTTGGGCACCGAATACAGGTTTATGGTAAACCCGAGTTATTAAAACAGCAGCTCACTCAAAATAAAATCCGTGCGCTATTACTAGCCGGTGTTAGAAGTGCAGTATTATGGCGACAAATGGGCGGTAAACGCCGTCACTTTTTCTTTTCAAAAAGAAAAATACTCGCCATTGCTAAATCAAAAATTTAACTATCGTTCAAACTAAAATTTAGGAGTTATTATGGAGCTTTCAGCGTTAACGGCTATCTCTCCAGTGGATGGTCGCTACGGCAGCAAAACCACTGAACTACGCAGTATTTTCAGCGAATTTGGCTTAATTAAATACCGCGTAATTGTTGAAGTGCGTTGGTTGCAAGCGTTAGCTGCAGCAAGCGATATAAAAGAAGTACCTGCATTTAGCGAAGAAGCTAATGCACTACTTAACGCTATTGTAGATAACTTCAGTGAAGCTGATGCACAGCGCGTTAAAGACATTGAACGCACGACAAATCACGATGTTAAAGCGGTTGAATACCTACTAAAAGAAAAAGTCGCCGATAACAGTGAGCTTCACGCAATTAACGAATTTATTCACTTTGCTTGTACTTCAGAAGATATTAATAATCTATCTCATGGTTTAATGCTAAGCGAAGCGCGTAACAAGGTTTTGCTTCCTTATTGCGATGAACTTTTAAGCGCAATTAAAGAAAAAGCGATTGAGTACAAAGCAATTCCAATGATGACTCGTACGCACGGGCAACCAGCTACACCATCAACGATGGGTAAAGAGTTTGCTAACGTATACATGCGTTTAAAGCGTCAACGAGACCAAATTGCTCAAGTAGAAATGCTAGGTAAAGTTAACGGTGCTGTTGGTAACTACAATGCTCACCTTAGTGCATACCCAGATTACGACTGGCATACTCACGCAGATAAATTTGTATCAAGCTTAGGTTTAACACTTAACCCATTTACGACACAAATTGAACCGCATGACTATATTGCAGAGTTGTTTGACGCAATTGCACGTTTTAACACTATATTGCTCGATTTTGACCGTGACATGTGGGGCTACATTGCCCTTAATCACTTTAAGCAAAAAACAATTGCTGGCGAAATTGGCTCATCAACAATGCCGCATAAAGTTAACCCAATTGATTTTGAAAACTCAGAAGGTAACTTAGGTTTAGCAAACGCTATTTTTTCTCATCTTGCACAAAAATTACCAGTTTCTCGCTGGCAGCGTGATCTTACCGATTCAACGGTATTACGTAACTTAGGTGTAGGTATGGGTTATGCGATTATTGCATACCAATCAACACTTAAAGGTGTGAGCAAGCTTGAAGTAAACGAGCAACGTTTAGCTGACGAGCTTGATCAAAACTGGGAATTGCTAGCCGAGCCGATTCAAACAGTTATGCGTAAATATGGTATTGAAAAGCCATACGAAAAACTCAAAGATTTAACACGCGGTAAACGTGTAAATCAAGAAATAATGGCTGACTTTATCGATGGTCTTGACCTTCCAGAGCACGCTAAAGTGGAAATGAAAAAACTAACACCTGCTAATTACATTGGTCGTGCTGTTGAGTTTATTGATGATTTAGTTTAAAAACTAAATTACTCTTTTAAAAAGCGAAAGGATCATCCTTTCGCTTTTTTTGTTTTAACCCCATTGCACTAACTAGTAGGCATAATGTATGTATCAATTAAAAATAAATAATTTGTCTGAGCAAGAGTTTTTAAGCCATTTTTGGCAAAAAAAGCCGCTTTTAATCAAACAAGGTTTTGCTGATTTTCAAGACCCACTTGATGCTAATGAACTTGCCGGTCTCGCAATGGAAGAAAGCATAGAGTCACGTATTATCACCAATCATAAAAATGATTGGCAAACGCACCAAGGTCCATTTGAAGACTTTGAGCAATTAACAGACGATCATTCTACATTGCTCGTGCAAGCAGTTGATCACTGGCATAGCGAAGCTGCACAACTACTAGAGCCATTTAGGTTTATTCCAAACTGGCGCATAGATGATTTAATGATCAGCTATTCAACGCCTAATGGTGGTGTTGGCCCACATTTAGACCAATATGACGTATTTATTATTCAAGGCGAAGGTAAACGTCATTGGCGCGTAGGCCTGCCCGATCCAACACTTAAGCAGTTTGCTCAAAACAAAAAATTACTGCAAGTAGAAGCATTTGAAGCCGTAATCGATTGCATATTAGAGCCTGGCGATATTTTATATATTCCACCAGGGTGCCCTCACGAAGGTTACGCTGTAGAAAACGCACTAAATTATTCAGTTGGTTTTAGGGCGCCAAATCAACAAGATTTATTGTCGAGCTTTGCCGATCATATTATTGATACCGAAAGCGGCCAAAAACGTTATACCGATCACAACATCACATTAAGAAAATCAAAGGGTGAACTTACAAACCTTGAAGTTGATAAAGTTAAAACACTGATGGCAGCACTTTTAGAAAATGACGATTTATTTAAACAATGGTTAGGCTCAACGCTTAGTCAGCCCAAACATGAAATGGATTTAGCGCCAGTAGAGCCTCCATTTACGTCAGAGCAAATAAGCGATGATTTAAGTAATGAAGAAGCTGTGTTTGAGCGTTTAGGTGGCACACGCGCTATTTATCAGCAACTGGATACAGAAGTTTTACTAAGTGTAAATGGCGAAAATTACGCTATGCCGTTAACCGACTTAGCGGCGGTAAAACTACTTACCGATCATACTGACTTTGAAAGTTCAGCATTAAATTTAACAAAGCCAAGTTTAGTTTTTACTCAAACTTTTACTACACTTGTTAATGAGGGGATCTGGTTTAATATAGACCACGAGTAATAATACCAATTATATTAATAATGATGAGCATTTTACAGCGTAAGATATTATGTATTCAGGTCAGTTAAAATTTTTAATTTTCATCTGATATTGGCTTAAATAATTTTGCTGTGATTGCTTACTCATTCTAATTTGGTATCAATAGGAGTTTGCAATGGGCTATCTGGTTGATAAGGTTGAATGGGATATAAAAAAAGATATGCTACAAAAAATTCGAGAGCGAGTTTTTGTTTACGAGTTACATATCCCCAAGCATATCGAATTTGATAGCCTAGATAAAATTGCATTACATGTGCTTGTTACAGACGATGCAAACTGCCCAATAGCAACAGGTAGATTATGTACAGATGGCTTAATCGGCAGAATAGCTGTATTACCTGAGCACCGTAATCGCAAAGTATATACATCGCTTCTCAACTTTATTGTCGAATTAGCCTCAAACCAAGGTATTGAAGAAGTAAGCATTAATTGTATTTTAAATGAAGTAGAGCGTTTTAAGCGCAATGGCTTTATTCAGCAAGGGAATGTATTTATGGAGGCGGGAATTCCTAGGCAACGTATGCAATGCCCTGTTTCAGCGTTTAATACTACTCCCTTTACACTTGTCCACTAGATAAAGAAAAGGGCAATAAATAAGCTATCACCCTCTACTTTTTACTTAACCCAAACCGTCGTTACTTTGCCTCATTTGCCCACAGCGGTTCATTATCATACATTTCGTACAAGCCATGTGCTCTATTTATAAGTAAGTTAGCAAAGTCTACCTGTGTTTTATCACGCGCGCCTGTACTCATAATCTGATCCGCTTTTAATTGCCACTGCAAAGAAAAGTAACGCATTGCATCACGAGCATCTGTAGCTGCACTTACCTCAGCATGATCTGTAGGTAACCGCCCTGTTACTACCCAATATGTTTTACCGTTCTGTGCTTTAAATTTCCACATTGCACAAAGTGGTGCTAAAAAACGGCTGTCTTTATCAACTACTGATTTTGGCATAATGCCCTTTTCGGCTAAATGCTTTTGCGCTGTTTGAAAACATTCGCGTTGCCACTGCATTCTTTGCTCATCAGTTATAACTTGTTCTTTTGCTGTTAACGGCTTTTTTTCTTGTTGCTGCATTTTTATTAACCTTTTACTTCTTTTTTAACACTCTAAGGGCTTAGTAAATAAGGTGCAAGTATAAAACGGTCATTTGCACCTTAAAGCGCTCTGTTTGCTGTGTTTTTAGCCAAACTATTATTTTATATTGTGATCAAACGAACCCACATCACCCGGAAATACTACTGGCGACTCAACACCGTCTTTACTAACAGAGGCTACACCAAAGTAATAATTATCAATCACTACGTTTTTAAGTGTGTACTGTGAAACCTTACCAACGTATTTACTAAACTGCCATTGCGGCTCGCTCGTGTAACGCCAATAAATTTTATAGCCAGCAATATTTTCATCACTGCTTTGTTGCCATAAAAACGACGTATCAGCTGTAACAGCTCCCTTTATTTTAACTTCTTTTGGCGGTGCGGGCGCCCACGCCATAGATGCCATCGTTACCGCGTTAAGTGAAGTTAACTTAGCTGTATAATCAAAATCAACGCCTTCAATAGTATCGCCATACTCAACGCCATTTTCAGTGCGTAAATCTTGATGTTGACGATCGTAGTGCTCGTTAGTTTCCATAATACGCACTGCAGCAAAACCTGCATCATTAAATGGACGATGATGCCCACCACGGCCAAATCTATCTAATCGATATACAAGCATTGTATCTAGGTTAGGAATGTATCTGTCAGCAATAGTATCTATGTAGCGCGCTAAATTTCGACTCGCCGAATCAACTTCACCACCCGTAAAGCGGCGAGTATTAGCTTGCTCTTTTGTTTCTACAACACGGGTACCTTCTGAAAATATACGCGCAGTTGTATTATCAGTTACCCCATTAATACCGGTAATATTGCCAATCATATCGTTGTTTAAAACGCCATGAACTTGCCAGTCATGCTTTTGCGCATAAGCCGTTAGTATTTTTCCGCCAAACAAACCCTGCTCTTCGCCCGAAAGCGCCGCGTAAACTACCGAACCATTAAATTTGTATTTACTTAAAACACGAGCAGCTTCAATTACTCCCGCCACACCTGATGCGTTATCATTTGCCCCAGGTGAATCACTCGTAAAGTCCATAACATCACTTACACGAGAATCTATATCACCCGACATAATCACCATGCGATTAGGCTCGCTTGACCCTCGTTGAATAGCCACAATGTTAACCACTTCAACAGGATTAGGAATGCGTTTTTCGCCCGATATAGTGTCCTTTACCTCAATAATTTCCAAGCAACCGCCACACTGCGCGGATATTTTTTCAAATTCATTCTTTATCCAGCGCCTAGCCGCACCAATGCCTCGAGTATCCGATTTAGTTTCTGAAAGCGTATGGCGAGTACCGAAATCCACCAGCGTTTGAATGTCACTACCAATACGTTCGGCTGATACTTGAGCTGCTATATCATGTAATTTTTGCTGTTCTGTATATTGAAGTTGTGTTTTCCCATGTGCTGATAGTGCAAGTGTACAAGCGCCTGCAATTGCAGTAAATTTAAGTAACGTTGTTGTGATTTTCAAAGGTGTTTTAAGCATCTATTAGCTCCTAATTATTATAGTGTAACCATTACTTAACTAAGATTTTATGGCAATACATTTGAGGTAGATGCAGAAAGGAGCACGCTAAAGCGCATTTACAAGAGGTTATTAGGATAGTAGAAAGCCCAGTATCATTTATAGGTACTGGGCCAAAATTTATTGTGCATACTTTTAATGAGTGGTTTTAATATCAAATTCTTTCAAAAAGGCCTCATGTCCTCCTAAGCTTGCAAGCACACCAGCAGAAAACATAAATATTAATACAAATGCTAAACAGCTCAAAAACTCCGAACTATTTTCAGGCTTAATATAGTAGTTAAGTAAAAAACCACTCAATACACCTATAAAAGCTATTTTGCTAAATAAAAAGTAACTTGGGATCTCAAATGCCCAAACTGAGGTATTGTTTACAAACTGCCTATATCCATACGTCATAAAAGCCAACATACCAACAATACTAATTGCAAAAGTAGACACTGTGGTTAATACGCTCATATTTTTATAAATAAGCACATACCCTAATCGTAAAGAATAGATAAATACCGCAAACCACGCTAAAACAGCAGGCCCTAAAATCAATCCCATTTCCAATCCTTGAATAACGTCTAAGTGGTTAATTGCTAATACAATATTATATTTAGAGGTTAAATTACAAACCTTGTTACACAATAATCTACAAAAAAATGTGATTTTCGTGGCACACTGTAATTGTGTATACATTAATAGTTTAAGTTATGCGTCAACTAAAAGAAGATACAATTACAAGTAACCTTATTGAGTCGCAGCAAAGTGCATACGGCCCCGTATGCGTGTATCAAAATAAAGAATACCGTTGGTTAACGCTTGCACAAAAAACCAATGAAGACATAACAATTCAAGGCGTTATGAACCTTACGCACCCAGAGCAAGTAATAGTACCTGTAAACCAGTGTATGATGTTATTTTTACTTAAACCGGTAGATACACTAAATATATTAAATTTAGGTTTAGGCACTGCAGGGTTTGAGCGAATTATGTATCACTTACAAAGTAATACGCATTACATAAACACCATCAATACATTTAACACGGTAGAAATAAACCCAAACATTGCCTTAATCGCCGCCCAGCACTTTAAGTTACCTATTAAGCACAGCAGCTATTTACAATGCGCCGAGCAATATATTACCCAATGCTCTGATCACTTTAACGTAATCACTATCGATATTTTTAGTGGTGAATATCATCAGCCTTTTTTAACTAGCGATAGCTTTTGGCAAAATATAAATCGCTGCAGTGAGCAAAATACGCAAGTAATCATTAATTTAAACCCACAAACAGGCCAAGAGCTGCAAATGCTTTTAGTACTTTTAAGGCAACATTTTAAGTGCTTAGCGATAATAGAGTTTAACGAATACAAAAATATAGTGATCATACTAAGCCAGCAAACATTAATGCATATAAACGTTGATGAAATACAAAACTCACCGGTGTTTATAAACTTTGCGCCAGACCTTTATAAAAGTATTAACAGCATTTATCATATTGAATAAAACGCTTTACCGACCAGGTTCATGTTTTTCATAGCACTGTAAGCTTGTTTCGAGCTGCTCCCAGTTAGCTTTAGACGTAACAAAATTATGCGATAATACCTGCTCAGTAATATCGGTATCGAATATTCCTAACCGAATTCGTATTCTGCTTTTGTCATCATTATTGCTACTGTAAACAGGCGAGCCACAACATCTACAAAAATAACGTGTGCGCCCTGCTTTAAAACTATATTCACTGAGTCGTTCTTGACCTTTAGTTATTGTAAAGTCATCTGTATTTACAAAGCCATTGGTTGCAAATGCAGTCCCGCTGTTTTTTCTGCACAGTGAACAATGACAATGAATAATGCTGGTTATACTGCCCGACACTTCAACGTTTACTTCACCACACAAACACGAACCCGTATACATATAACGTCCTAACTATTAAATTATTTTTATACTCAGTTAAAATTTGCTGAGTTGATTTTATAAATACAATAACAACATTATATTTCTCAGCTCTATTAAACCATAACTTTTGTTTTAGTGATTGACATAAAAAAATTAAATTGGTTATATAGCTATTAACAAAAAGCTATAGCCAAAATTAAAATTGGTTAACCAAACATCAATAATATTGCGAGAGCCAATTATGCATTCCAAACATATTCTAATTCTTTGCTTATTCAGCACGCTCTCAGCGTGTTCAACCATTCAAAAAAATACATCGAGCGATTGGCTACTTATTGATAATTTTGAAAACTCTCTTAGCGACTGGCAAAGTGTCGATACCCAAAATGAAACTAAGCCACAGGTCAAAAACCCTCAAATAACAGTTATACAACCAGAACATACAAACTCATCAACAAATCATTATTTACTCAAAAAGCCTGCGGCTGAGGGCATTGTAGGAAATCGTAAAGCACTTTCTTATACAAAGCTTCCACAAGCGGTTGAAGTTGGTCAAACCTACACATTTTATATACGTATAAACGTTGCTGAGTTTCCTAATAATCATGCTTTTGGATTGAGTAACCTTTCTCCAGCGCTAATAAATAAACATGCGTACGATGCGTTTGAGCCAACACTTCGCGTAACCGATAAAACAGAATCAAACGGGTTTGTAAACGATGGCGCTTTAATGGTTAAAACCGACAGCGGATATAGCAACATTCAAAACTACACTACAAAACAGTCAGCTAAACCTCTGCAAACAAATACTTGGTACGACGTATGGTACGTTGTTAATAACGCAGCAGCCTCAGAGCAAGGTCAGCAATATGATGTTTACGTAAAAGGTGGTGAGTTTAACAGTCAAACGCTGGTATATAAAAATGCACAATTTAGAATGAAGCGCGAACAACCTCTTATATACTTTTTAGCAAACTGTAATACAGGCCCAATTAAAAAGCCTTACGGAAATGGTGGTCTCAGATATGACGATTTATACATGAGCGAAGGAATAAACCTAAGTAACCCAACGCAATAAATAAGAATAATACTCATAATTAGTGCCCTACAAACCTGCATTTAAAAATACTTAAATGGTATGATACTCGTCATTATTTGCCATTTAAGTTTTTAAAATGTATCGATTATTTGAAAAAATGACAAAAGCATTTCCTGAGGACCAACCCACTCAGCCTCCTTCTACTTTATTTGCTTTTTGTCGCCACTACACCAAAGGAATGGAACTGTCGTTGCTGCTTATGTCAATCAGTGCCGCCATGCTCGCTATTTTAGAGGTTTCTTTATTTAGCTACATGGGCCAACTTGTTGATTGGTTAACGGCCTACACGCCCGAAACCTTGTTTGTAGAGCAAAAGTCAGAGCTTATTAAAATGGCTGTCATGCTGTTATTAGTATTGCCCATTGTTGTCTTTTTCCATTCTGCTATTTTGCACCAAGCATTGCTTGGCAATTACCCTATGTCGATTCGCTGGTTAGCGCATCGTTATTTACTGCGCCAAAGTGTTAGCTTTTATCAAAATGAATTTGCAGGAAGAATAGCCACCAAAGTACTGCAAACCTCTTTAGCCGTTCGCGAAACAGTGACCAAACTACTCGATGTATTAATGTACATAGTGGTTTATTTTGGCTCAATGGTATTTTTAGTTGCCGAAGCTGATTGGCGCTTAATGATCCCTTTATTAGTTTGGTTGGTTTTATACATTTGCGTGCAACTTTACTTTGTACCACGCCTTAAAAAAATTGCCAGCTCACAAGCCGATGCGCGCTCAGAAATGACTGGTCGTGTTGTTGATAGCTACACCAACATTTCAACTATTAAATTGTTTTCGTATACCCAGCGTGAAGAGCAGTACGCAAAACAAAGCATGGATGTATTTTTACAGCCTGTGTACAAGCAAATGCGCTTAGTAACCAGCTTAAACTTTGTTATTCAAAGCTTAAATTACCTATTAGTATTTTCGGTTGCCGCTGTATCACTTTATTTATGGTCACTTAGTGCAATTAGCGCCGGCGCCATTGCAGTTGCTGTTAGCTTAGCGCTCAGATTAAACGGTATGGCGCAGTGGATCATGTGGGAAATAAGCAGCTTATTTGAAAACATTGGCACCGTAGCCGATGGTATGAAAACACTGTCAAACCCTATCGAAGTTGCCGATAAACCAAACGCTAATACGCTTAACGTAAGCCAAGGTGCCATTGAGTTTAACAACGTACACTTTAATTACGGAAAAGCTGCAAACGAGACTAATCGCAGCCCTGTAATGAACGGTTTAAACTTAAATATTAAACCTGGCGAGAAAATTGGTTTAGTTGGTCGCTCTGGCGCGGGTAAATCAACACTTGTTAACTTATTACTGCGTTTTTATGATACCGACTCTGGAACAATAAAAATTGATGGGCAAAACATCACAGACGTAAGCCAAGAAAGCCTACGCAGATATATAGCCATGGTAACGCAAGATACCTCCTTGCTTCATCGCTCAGTAAAAGACAATATTTTGTATGGTCGTCCTGATGCAACCCACGATGAGATGATCAACGCGACCAAACAAGCTAAGGCGCTTGAGTTTATAAACGACTTGGTCGACAGCAAAGGTAATAAAGGCTTTGATGCACAAGTGGGCGAACGCGGTGTTACGCTTTCAGGCGGTCAACGCCAACGTATTGCTATTGCACGTGTGCTACTTAAAAATGCCCCCATACTTATACTCGACGAAGCCACCAGTGCACTCGACTCAGAAGTAGAAGCCGCAATTCAGGCAAGTCTTGATGATTTAATGACAGGTAAAACAGTTATTGCCATAGCGCACAGGCTCTCAACCATTGCACAAATGGATAGATTAATTGTACTTGATGACGGCGGCGTAGTTGAGCAAGGCACTCATGAACAATTAATTGCTAAGGGTGGAATATACGCAGCACTATGGACACACCAAACAGGCGGGTTTATAGGCGTCGATTAACCATTAATATTACCTTACGGTAGAGGTGGTTTTATTCTGCTTCTACTTTAAACAAAAAAGCGAAGATGCCTTAAAGGCTCTTCGCTTTTTTATCGTTATAAATAAATTTTATAACTTTTTTTATAAATTAAGAGATTAGTCTTAACCCTATCATTATCAGCATAACCACATTAGCAAGTACTCCGATTAAAAAAAAGTAACTACGTGGGCTTGGGTTTTTCTCCGTTGCAATAGCGTAGTACAGCGCCATGTGAATTAAACGCGCAATTAAATACACCCAAATACACATTGCAAAAATCGGGCTTTGATAATTAATTACAAACGCAAATAACACCGTACCTATAAATAATGCACTGTTTTCAAGCGTATTATGAAACGTACGATGTGCTCTAAATATAAAGCTGTCGTGCGATAAATCCTCGTCAATTTTACCTGGTACAGCATTTGGTTCTTTAGCTTTGCTAAACGTAGCCACAGCCCACTGTACAAGCAACATAATTAAATAGAGGTAAAATGCCAAATAGGCCGAAAGTGCAACTTCAGTCATTATTAAATCCCTTGTTTTGTTTTTAACTTAGTATTGATTGCAATTTTAAAGCCTAAGTTAATACACTGATATTCAAAGGGTTAATTTAATAAGCCTAATTACATATGTAAGTAACACACAGCATTGTATAAAATTTACTTGTTATAATTTTAAAAAATAACATCAAAACTAAACTGTATACTGCTGGGTTTACTCCGATCTAAAAAGTTTAAACTCTTCAAGCGAAGCATCCCATAACGCTACCTGATTACGCCCCAAGGACTTAGCCTCATAAAGAGCTAAATCAGCCTGTTCAATTAACTCAGAAGGTGTTCTGGCTTTAAATTTAATAGACGTAACCCCAAAGCTACACGTAACAGGAATATCATCAAATGTCGCTTTTTCCACTTTAATACGAATAGCCTCAGCTATACGTATTGCTTGCTCTTGAGTTGTGTTGGGTAAAATAATACAAAATTCTTCGCCACCAAAACGGGCCACGCTATCACTTTTACGTATATTAGCTTGTAAAAGCTCGGCTACGCCACAAAGTACTGCGTCGCCAATGCTATGCCCATAGGTGTCGTTAACGCTTTTAAAATGATCAATATCGACCATTAAAATACAGTACTCTTCAATCTGAGGTAAATCCAAAAAGTCGCGATTCATAACCTCAAATAAAATACGACGGTTATAACAATTGGTTAAAGGGTCTCTTGCTGCCAAATAGTCTAACTCTTCATTACGTTTTTTAGAGGCAATAAAACTTCTATAAACCAGTAATACAATAGCTAAACAAGCGGCTAATAAAAATGCGAGCGCAATACTGGCGTATTTATTCTTTGAAAGCTCTAGCTCTGATATAACTCTAGCTTGGGCGGCGATTTCAATTTGATTATTTTTCTTTTCAAGCTCAAGCTGATGGCGTTTTTCTTTTTCTCTTAACGTCTCAAGCTCTATTTCCATTTTGTACGAATGCAAATGTGCTTTTTCAAGCGCCAACTTATCTTCACTTCTTTCATTTTGAATAATATCGGTTAGGGCTATTTCTTCTTCTGCATAACGAAGTGACTCTTCTATACGACCACGCAATTTTTCTGCTATTCGAATTTCACGATAGGCATATAGCATATGTAATTTATCATCTATTTCGGTTGATAAAGCGAGTGACCTTTTCAGTAAAGAAATCGCCTCATTTGTATCAATACCAATTAAAATGCCCGCAAGCGCAGTAAGCGACTTTATCTCATAAAGTTTACCTCCTGTTTCTCTGGCAAACGACAATGACTCTTTGTAATACTCTATAGCCTTGTTGTTATTTCCTTGGGCACGATAAATATTACCAATAATACGTGCTGTTGTAGAAATGTACGATGTAAGGTTTTTGTTTTTATAAGTGATATAAGCTTTTTTAGCATATTGCATTGCTGATGCTAAATCGCCAGATTCGAGGTTAATAACAGCCATTTCTCTTAAAGCTGAAGCGAGCGTTTTTTCCTCGACCATACCTTTTGGCAAATCGATAGTTATTTGATAGAAAAATTCGGCCTGATCAAACTGCCTTAATCGTGTATATACCAGTCCCATTTGATTTGATGTTTTAGCAATCCCAAGCATGTTATTTACTTTTTTATAATATAAATATGCCTCATTTATATGTTCAAGTGATTTTTCATAAAGATTAATATGACGATAAATAATACCCGCCCCTAGTAATGCTTTAGCAAAGCCAACAGGATCGTCAATGTCTTTATGTATTTCTAATGCGCGAGTGGAGTAATCAAGGGCTAAAACTAAGTTATCTAAATAACGATGTGCTTCTGCTAGTGTATTTAAAGTACGCGCCATTAGCTTTAAATCACCTAAATTAGAATATACCTCTAAAGCTTTTGTATAAAAGTGAGCCGTTTGCTCTCTATTTTTGAGGCGTTTGTACGACTGAGCTAATTTTTTATACGTTTCACCTAACTGTCTTTGTATTAATTCGTCTTCGTCAACAAGGTATTTTAAAGCAGATGTATATTGCGCGTTCGCGTTATTGTACTTTTTTTGCTCATAAAACGAATCCCCCTTAGTAAGGAGCACTTGCGCTATAAAAAAGTCATCGCCATACACAAGGGTTGTTGGTAATAAAGTTTCAATGCGGGTAGTAAGTTCGTCATAACGTTTTTCTTCAAATAATATATTTATATAATTAATAGACGCCTTTATTTGGTTTCGTGAATCATTTAATTTGCTGTAGTAAACAGAGGATTGTAAAAAGTGCTCGAGCGATGCATTAATATTGTTATTTTTTTTATTCGCCCTACCTAGCAAGTTATGTAGCTTTGCGCTGAGTAACATGTCATCAGCACTTTGCGTTTGTGACAACAACGACTTACTTAGTTCAATACTTGTTATAGCGTCATTATCTATAAGTAATTCAGCTCTTTTAAGTAGCCCTGCATTAGATTCATTAGTTAAACTGTATGAGGTGGTTTCTTGTGCGTAAGCGCTGTTTAAGCTAACAAACAAAGCAAAAAGCAAAGCTTTCACTAAAAATGTAAAATTATAAATTCGCTTTACAATGAAATTATGTATTTGCGAAGGTAAATCCATATTTCGCTTATGATTCAAGTAGGTATAAAATTCCATATTTACCATTTTAGTAATTTATTATTAATACAATTCAAAAGGCTGGTGATAAAATATACAAACCGGCGCAATACATCAAGTATTGCTGCTATATGAATACTTTTAATTTATAATTTTAGCATAATTATGCATAGAGCAAGCCTAACTTCTTAGTTTTAGTGTAACTAACACAATTCCATGATCAGTACTTAAATCATCGCGCTCAAATTCGGGGTTAATTAAGTGACGATCATAAGTATTATACTCAATCACCTCAAAAAAACTGCCAAGGTAGCTGGCATCAAACTCACAAGATAATAAAATATAATCAAGCACGGAGCTGCTCGCGCCATAATAATGTGTTGGTGATCTTAAAGGCATAAGCTTAGTTGCATTAACATTTTTTGCTTCGTTTTCATCAGCTAAATCAAAAATGCCATTGCTTTCACTATCGCTTATTTCATCGCTAGTCATTGCCTCACCATTAAATAGTTCATCTTCGTTTAGCTGCGACTTAACAAACAAATCCCATGAATCATTTAAACAATATTTAGCGAGGTAGGTTTTAGCATCAAATGCAGGCGCAAAGCGTAGCGTACTCGTCAGTAAATGGCTTAATACGCCATCTGCAAGTTCATTATTAAAGTCCCCCATTAATAGCATGGGTTGTTGCGTAGCTTCGCGACGAGCAATCATTTGTATCATTAGTAATGTAGCTTCACTGCCACGCTGAATAGTTGAGCCCCACCCACCCGCTACATTCGCTTTTAAAATTTCAATTATGTTTTGCTCGGGTGTAAGCTCTTTATTATGTTCATCAACATTAATCATTGGGCGCTTAGATTTAAAATGCACCACGTAACAATCGGTATTACCTATATGCGGCAGCGTTATAGTTGCTCTTAGTACTTTACGACTAAAAGTAAACTCACTATTAAGGCCAAGCGCATTTGCAAGCTCACTATCGTGCTCAACCGCTGCTACTTCAAATATGGGGTATTTAGAGGCGATTGCCACTACAGGGCGTTTATAAATAAAGTCATCAATCACCTCTGGCGTATCAACTACAGCAAAGTAATTATAACCTTGCTCGCCTACTAGCTCTTTTAACGAGTCAATACTAAACACTTCCTGAAAACCAATCACATCAGGGGCATGTTCTGTTAAATAATCAACAATCCAACGCTGCTTTTTAGCCCACTGCTGCGCGGTATAAATTTTCTCAAACTCATAGTATGCATTGGGCGGCTCAAGATAGTTAAACAGGTTAAATGTGGCTATTTTTAGTTGGGTGTTAATAATTCCAGATTCATCACTTTTTAAATCTGTATCTAACTGTTTAAGATATTGATTGCTGATGGGGTTCGCCTAAGTAAAGTTGAAAGTGTTGCCTGCTTATAAATTATCATTTTATTACATGTTTACGTAATAAATCAGCCAGCTTAATTGTAATTTTATGCACTCTTTTATTCTATACCAATCCGCAATAATACTTAATCATTTTGCGGGGCTAAACGTGTCGCTACCTGTGTTAAAAAATTCTCATTTACGACTGCATGGATGCAGAAGGTAGAGCAATGCAGGAGCAATTGCCGGGAACAACTAAATAGCGAATTTTTTGCCTAGCTATCAACACGTTTTTCCAGCCTCAAAATAGATCACTTAATTAAGCGAATTGGTATTAGTCTTTATTATATCCCTCAATAAATAGCATTAACGTGCTTAACCATATAAAATTCGCGGCAATTAAATATGAGCGAAGCGACATTGTAATGAGTAGAAAGATTGAACTATTAGCCCCAGGCGGTGATGTTAACGCGGTAAAAGCCGCCATTGTAGCCGGTGCTAATGCGGTTTATTGTGGATTAGATACCTTTAATGCACGTAACCGAGCGTCTAATCTTTCGTTTGATGAGCTTAACGGCGCACTTCGTCTAGCCCATGAATACGGCTGTGAAATATTTTTAACGCTAAACGTAGTTATATTAGAGCACGAAATGGGCGCGCTATTTAAGCTACTTAACCAACTCGTAAATACCACGCTCGATGGCATTATTGTGCAAGATTTAGGGTTGTTCAACATAGTTAAAAAGCACTTTCCTACTTTGCATATTCACGCATCAACTCAGTTAACCACCCATAACGAATCACAGGTTGAGTTTTTAGCGCGCATTGGCGCTACACGTGTAAATTTATCGCGCGAGCTTAACCTAACTGAAATTAAAATATTGACCGACGTAGCGCACAAATGTGATGTATTAACCGAGGTGTTTGTACATGGTGCATTATGTATTGCGTTTTCGGGGCAATGTTATTCAAGCTCAGTAAGTGTGGGTAACTCAGGTAACCGTGGTCGCTGCTCACAAGCATGTCGTGATGAATACGAGCCAACCGCTATGGGTAACAAACACCCATTAAACTTAAAAGACAATTCAGCCTATTTTGATTTACCGGAGTTGGTAGCCGCGGGTGTCGACTCGTTAAAAGTAGAAGGTCGCATTAAAGGTGCTAACTACGTACATACCGTTATTGATAGCTGGCGCAAACAAATAGATACCTTTGTACAAACAGGTAATTTAATTGAAGACGATTCAAGCTTATACAAAGTATTTAACCGTAATTTTACTAATAAGTTTTTGCAAGGTGACATGACAAAAAACATGTTTACCGACAACCCGCGCGACCATAGCTTTGATCACGCTAACGAAAAGAATAACGCAATTTCAGTTGTGCAGATTTACGATGCACAGCAAGAACTCGCCGCAGAAAAAAATGACATTGATACGTTAGTTAAAAAGAAGATTGAGTTTTTAGATATTTCAAAACGAGAACTACGCTTTGAGTTTGGCGGTCAATTAAACCAGCCATTTACAGTCACACTGACAATAAACGATAAACACGACAACACCCTAGCAGAGCAAAGCGCCCTTCAACCTCTACGCTTTGAAGTTCAATCGCAAATGCCTATGCAAACCGCCGATAAATCAGTTGTTGATATTGCTGCCATTGATAAGCGCTTTAAAACCTTTAGTAATGCCAATTTTGAAATTAAAAATATGGATTACTCAAACTTAGGCAACAACTTAAGCATTCCGTTTAAAGAGCTTGCCCGTATTAAAAAGCAAGTCGCGTTTTTATTAAACGAAGGCAGAGACGTACTCGCCCCTGTTGAAGTGCCAAAACTAGTAAACCACCCTAAAGCCGATAACAAAACAACACTCTCTATTTTAATATCGGACATAAAAGACGTTCACCTATGTGATTTAACAGGTGGCGATGTTTACTTTAAATTACCAGAGAGCTTTAGAACCGATAACGATAAATACATTAATGTATTTTTAGAGCACCCACAGTTAATTCCGTGGTTTCCGGCGGTGTTAATTGGTAAAGATTTTGAAGAAGCGGTACGTTTGCTCGAGGTTGTAAAACCTAAGCTTATTATTAGTAACAACACAGGCGTTGCATTTAAAGCAGTACAAATGGGTATTGACTGGATTGCAGGCCCGTTGTTAAACACCACAAACTCTTATGCGTTACTAACACTACAAGAAGATTTAAACGCAAAAGGCGCGTTTATTTCAAACGAAATAAACAAACCACAAATGCGTAATATTAAACGTCCTAACAACTTTAAAATGATGTACAGCATTTATCATCCAATACTAATGATGACTAGCCGACAATGTTTTTTCCAGCAAACAGTAGGATGTAAAAAACCACGTATTGACGCAAGCTGTATGCTGAGCTGTAAAAAAGAAACTACCGTTACCAATGTTAAAGGTATTAGCTTTGCTATTGATAAGCAAAAAGGTGGCTACCCAAGTATTTATAACCATGAGCAATTTTTAAACATGGATATTGTGAGTGACTTTGCCGACAAATTTGACGAGTTTATGATTGATTTAACCGACATTGGTTCAGGCGATAAAGAAAAACTGGATAAAGCCGTGTTACTTACGCATTTTCAAGATTTAATTAACGGGCAAACACAAGCGGTTGAACACTTAAATAGCTTGGTTAAAGTACAAACCCGTCAGCAGTATGTTGAAGGCCTAAACAGCTAAGGTAACTAACATGACATTGCCATTATTATATTCATTACAACACTGCCCATACGCAATGCGTGCACGAATGGGTATTTTAATGGCAGAGCAACAAGTACTTCTACGCGCTATAAAAACTAAAAATAAACCGCCGCATCTATTGCAAATATCGCCTAAAGGCACTGTGCCTGTTTTATTACTGCCTAATAACCAAGTTATAGATGAAAGCCTCGATATTATGCTGTGGGCTTTAAAGCAAAACGATCCGCATAATTTACTGCATACTCAAGACCCATTAGCACTTGAGCGCATGCTTGAGTTAATTAAGCTAAACGATACGCAATTTAAACCCGTACTCGAAAAGTACAAATTTTATGCTCGTACAAAAGACATGGCACAAATTTATTACCAAAAAGCCTGCGAAGAGTTTATTAAGCAATTTGAAGCAAAACTAACCACCCATAAATACTTGATGGGCGATGAAAAAAGTCTAGCCGATTATGCGCTGCTGCCATTTATTAGACAGTTTGCCCGTGTAGATAAACATTGGTACTTACAAAGTGAATACACGCATGTTCGCGCATGGTTAAACGAGTTTTTACACGCCCCTATGTTTACCAAAGTTATGACCAAATTTGATTTGTATATGGACTGCGGCGAAGAGTTTTTATACGGCGTTAAAAAGTCTTAAATTAGCCTTTGTCTTATAAGGAATTTCATTACTTTAACTAGGGTCTGTTGAACTTTGCGGATTAAAATTTGTTCAAACTAGGGGCTATTTAATCGCGGCGCGAGGTTTGTAACCTAGTGGGCTAAGTAAAAATCGAGCAACAAAGAGTAAATAGCCCCTAGAAAGAACCCTTTGGGCAGCGCCTGTTTGGCATTAATGCTACGTTATCGCCCATTTATGGGGAATAACCACACTACATAGGCTCTGCCTTGCCTAAATACCAAACAGACTGCTGCAAATTTAACCTTGAAAGATCAACAGACCCTAGCTGTAAATCTTAGCATTGAATTATTCTCATCATCGGATTTAAGCCCTATATTTACGCTATACTGCCCTCCCCATTATTAACAAACGCTATGCATTATGAACTACTCAAACTTTGGCACTAAATTTACACAACCCAACGGCATCACTCAGTTAATGGAAGATTTAGGCGGTGCTAAAAACAGCAATAATCCTAATATTGTTATGCTGGGTGGCGGTAACCCCGCATTAGTGCCACAAGCAAATGAGGTTTTTTTAAGTGAATTACAAAAACTTGTTGCCAGCAATAAAGTATCGCAGGTGTTTGGCCTTTACGATGGCCCAACCGGTAACGACGAGTTTAGAGCTGCATTAGCAGGCCAGCTAAGTAAAGAGTACGCATGGGATATTAGCGCTGATAACGTAGCACTTGGTAATGGCAGTCAAGCTAACTTTTTTGTGCTGTTTAATATGTTGGCAGGCGAAATGCCGGATGGCAGCCACAAAAAGATTTTATTCCCCCTTGCGCCAGAGTATATAGGTTATGCCGATCAAGGTTTATCGGCTGATATGTTTGTTGCCATAAAGCCTGATATCGAAATTTTAAATACAGGCAGCACATCAAAACAGTTTAAATACGTCATTGATTTTAAAGCAGTTGAAAAAAAACTAGCAAACGACAGCAGCATAAGCGCGCTGTGCGTATCACGCCCTACTAACCCAACAGGTAACGTAATTACAGACGATGAAGTAAAACACCTTGATTTGCTCGCTAAGCAATATGGCATTCCACTCATTATTGATAACGCATATGGCGATCCGTTCCCAGGTTGTATTTACACCGATGCAAACCTAACGTGGAACTCAAATATTATTTTATGTATGTCACTTTCAAAACTTGGCCTACCGGGTTTACGCAGCGGTATTGTGGTTGCCAATAATGAGATTATTAAAGCAATTGGCCGCGTAAACGGCAGCATGGTTTTATCGCCAAATAGTATTGGCCCAAGCTTAGTGACACGCTTAATTAACGACAACGAACTACTGCCACTGTGCCGCAACGTTGTACTGCCTTTTTATCGTAATAAAGCACAAATCGCGATTGAGTTGTTTGACGAAGTATTTGCCGAACTGCCTGTTTATTTGCACAAAGTTGAAGGTGCATTTTTTATGTGGCTGTGGTTTAAAGATGCAAAAATAACAAGCGAGGTATTGTATCAACAACTCAAAGAGCAAGACGTGTATGTGATCCCAGGTCACAACTTTTTTATCGGCATTGACGATGATTGGGCGCACAAGCACGAGTGTATTCGTATTAACTATGCTACCGATGCAGATACCCTAAAAAAAGGCTTAGAAGCGATTAAAAACCTAATAAAGTAAATATACTGATGCCGATATAAATATCGGCATCATTCATTTAATTCGCTTATATATTCGTTTGAAATTCATGCAAACGCACTGTATCCCCCTTTAAATTTATATACAAGTTGGTATCCTACGCGCCCTTTTTAATAGCAATTCGCTTAATTAAGTGACCTATCTGAGGTGAGAAAATCGTGTCGATAACCAGGCAAAAATTTCGTTATTTAGTTGTTCTATATCAGAAGTTTTTAACGCAATTAGCGTCAGATTTAATCCCTCAAATTGATTAAGTATTATTGCGGATTGGTATAACATATGCCTATTAAAAAAGAACTCGTTAAGGAGCGACTACTGCTGCAAGGCACTTACTGTAAGTGACAGCTTTAACACAACAGGCATCGCGTATAATTATTGATTTTAAACGTTAGATGTAACTTTAAATAGCAACATGCATTAGCACTATTAAGGTCAATTATGCGATTAGGACCAGGACTACTCGTCACTGCAGCCTTCATTGGGCCAGGAACAATTACTACCGCAAGCGTGGCAGGTGCAAACTTTGGTTTTGCACTTATATGGACATTACTGTTTTCAGTAATTGCCACTATATTATTACAATCTATGGCGGCGCGCCTTGGCGTTGCTACCGGGCAAGATTTAGCTCAAGCGCTCAGAGCACATATTCAAACGCCCTTATTCAAATCTTTAGCTATATTTTTAGTCATTAGCGCCATTGGTGTGGGCAGTGCAGCTTATGAAGCGGGTAACTTAAGTGGCGCTAGCATGGGATTAATTGAAATATTCCCTCAAGTTAGCTCCCAACTATGGACACCACTTATTGCTTTTTTTAGTGCAGCTTTACTGTATAGCGGCAAACATAAAGTGGTTGAAAACGCGCTAATTTTACTCGTTATTTTAATGAGCTTAGTGTTTATCTCAACACTTGTAATGGCAGCGCCTTCACTGGGTGATGTATTTGCTGGTTTTATTCCTAGTATGCCTGAAGGCTCTATTACAACCATACTAGCTTTAGTTGGCACTACCATTGTGCCGTATAACTTATTTTTGCACTCCGGCGTACTCGCTGCTAGACACGACAGTAACAGCGACATGCAAAAAGTGATTAAACAAACAAATGTTGATACAGGCCTATCAATCACTTTAGGTGGTGTTATCACTTTAGCTATTTTATCTACAGCTTCAGTTGCATTTTATGGCACCGATGCGGGGCAAATTAGTGCGGCTAACATGGCTGTGCAGCTAGAGCCATTGCTTGGCGATGCCGCTCATTACTTTTTTGCTATTGGCTTATTTGCTGCAGGTTTAACAAGTGCTATTACAGCGCCGCTTGCCGGTGCTTACGCCGTGTGTGGCATGTTAGGCTGGTCTAACGATATGAGTAACACGCGCTTTAAAGGCGTCGCTATTGTTATTTTATTGTTTGGTGCTGCTGTGGCGTCACTCGGTTTAGACCCTGTCGCGGTAATTATATTCGCGCAAGCGGCTAACGGGTTATTACTCCCTATTGTTAGCACCTACCTTGTATGGCTGGTTAATCAAAAAGGGGTTATGGGAAACTACATTAACTCTTTGCTGTTAAACCTGGTAACCCTGCCCGTTTTAATCCTAATTTTTGGGTTAAGTAGCTACAAACTAATTAGTTTAATTTTTTGATTAAACTCTAAAGGCCATATTTAAAGGCCGCTGTTTACAATAAACAGCGGGCTTTATTTATTAATCACCAAATAACGTATAAGCCGTACTTATATTCACACATCTAATACGCTTTTTGGTTTTTAGTTACTTTAAATAATTGTGAAAATGTAAAACCACCTACCGCGCCTGCAAGCAGTTGAGCATAAAAACCCCAGCCTCTTGCGCCCGCTATAATATGAATATTCATAATTGATTCAATGGCAATTAGCACAATGGCAAATGCCACAATGCCAGCAATAACAAATAACTGAGTACTGTATTTTTTAACCTTTTTATTAAGCTTTGCGGTAACAAAAAAAGCGATGGCAAGTGCTAGGGCAATAATAGCGCCGTAGGTAGGTAATAGGCCTAACCAATCATCAAACGTTAAACTAGCACGATCACTTAAGCCCACCACTACACCTACATTAACTAATTGATTGACAACGTATTGGCTATGAAACAAGCTAGCTAGTGTGAATGTAAGTAACCAAGAAACTAAAAATGAAGGCAATATACGTGTTAAAAACGACATGGTTATCTCAACTTAAAATAAAGCTTTTTTCTTATACTAGCCATGCTAGCAAAGGCTTGCCCCGTAAACAATGTATCTCTTTTTTTACTCTGCTTTCGCTTTGTGCGTTTTCTGTTAATGCAAGCGCTGCGCTCCCAAAGGAGCAATACAGTACACAAACACTGGCTACGCAATTACAGTCTCCGTGGAGCATGGTTGAACTACCAAACGGCACATGGCTAATTACAGAGCGTGATGGTCACGTAGTTATAGTTAAAAACAATGCGCAATCAAGAGTAAAATTAAACCTTGAGGGCTTATACGTTGCGGGCCAAGGTGGTTTACTCGACATAGTATTATCACCAGATTATAACAACTCCAAAGAAATTATTTTTACTTATGCCCAAGGTGATGCAAGCGCAAACAGGCTTGTTGTTGCCAAAGCCACGTTTAATGGCACTGACTTTTCAAAGCCTAACGTTATTTATAAAGTAGCGACTGATAAAAACACACCGCAACATTACGCAGGACGCGCCCTTGTCCTACCCGACAATACGTTATTAGTTTCAACGGGCGATGGGTTTGACTTTAGAGAGCAAGCACAAGTTATCACCAGCCAACTTGGTAAAATATTACGTATAAACCTAGATGGCACCATTCCAACAGATAACCCATTTATTAATCACGAAAACCAAAATGCACATGCTGTTTACTCACTTGGTCATCGTAACCCTCAAGGCTTAGTTTATGATTACGATACGCAGCAAATTATTAGCAACGAACACGGCCCTGCAGGCGGTGACGAGCTAAACTACTTAACCGCTGGGACTAATTACGGCTGGCCGGTAATCACCTATGGCAAAGATTACTCGCAAGCGCGTATTTCACCATTTACCGAATATAAAGGCATGCAAAAACCAAGTGTTAATTGGACGCCATCAATAGCGCCATCAGGCATGGCGTATTACGGCTCTAAACATACCGCCTTCCCTTCACTACAACAACATGTGCTAATTACTACGCTCGTTGATAAAAAGCTCTACAGCGTTAATCTGGTAAGTGGTGAATTTAAACAGTCTCACGTATTTCCTAAGGCCGCAGGGCGATTAAGAGATGTGTTTATAACTAATAAGGGTAACGTCGCGGTATTAACAGACGGTAAAGAGGCAAAGCTGATGTTGTTTCAAGCAAATTAATTCACAAAGAGGATTAGAGGCGCTTCGCTTTTGGAGGATAAAAGCGGTTTCAATAGGCCGTATTAATAAATTTAAGAACTCTGTTGGGTGGCGCCTTCGGCTTAACTAACCTACCTTTTTACGTAGGTCGGATAAGTGGCGAAGCCACGCCATCCGACAAAAATAGTGAATTAACATCGGACAACCCAACTTACCACGTGCTTTAGAACTTGACGTCTGAAGTCAAGATTTGATCCTTTATTTTTTTAGCGCTTGCTGTCCACCTCAGGGCGTGTTGTTATATGACTTTTACGTTTTAAATTATGACCACAATATATGAACTTTAACCTTGTAGGTTTGCCAATTTATTTGAACCCAACCACCTACAGCGTTCTCTTCTCCAGGGTATATTTCATATTCACTAATAAACTCTGTTATAGATATTGGGTTGTTATCCTTTAACCGTTTTGAGTTACTTATCCAATTTTTGAGATTTGTCTCAGTACTAGTAAACTCCATATCATATGTTCGATTGAATCCACCGCCATACATTTCTATATTAAAGTCTTTAATATTTTCAGGTAAATCTGCTAGTCCACCCCAAGATAAAGTGTGCTTAATAGAGTCATTTACTCGCCAAGGGAACATATAGCTTGAAGTTTCATACCAAATCGTTCCCATAACAAGAACAACCAATATGAAGAAACTCCACAATAATTTTTTTAGCAAGGAACATCCCTAGTCATATAAACGCCGTTTTAAGCGGCAAATTGCAGTTGGCTAAAATAAGTGAGGCACGAACAAAAAGCCAACTGTAATTTGTCCGACTTAAAACCCTTCTATGGATAATAAACCCATAAATTAATTAATACTTTAACCAAGTTCGGGTAATATGAGGCTCAAGCTTTGGCTGCAACCAAAGCCTTTTATACAGTAGTTCGATTGATTGAAGGCTCCTCTATTGAGAGACCGATAACAAGAAAGAACGCTGTATAAACTCCAAGCATTAAACTCGGATAGTCAACGGGGCCTCGAGCCCGAATCGCAAGGCAGAGTCAGCTTATTATGAATACACTCAATAATCAAAATGAAATTAACGTCGGTGTCGATACAGGTAAAACTCAACTCGATATTTACATCCGACCGTTAGATATATATTTCACCGTAGAAAACAATGATGGCGGCATTAAAAAATCAGATTGACAAAGTAGATTTAAAACTACAAAAGCTCATCAAAGAATGTGACGAATATAAGGTCAAGAATGACATTATTCAAAGTGTGCCTGGCGTTGGTAATGTTGTCGCGTTTAACTTACTTAGTGACATACCTGAGCTTGGGTGTGTAAACAATAAAGAGGCTGCGTCACTGGTTGGTGTTGCACCATTTAATCGAGAAGGCGTTGCTTATCAGGGTAAACGGATGATACGAGGTGGACGCCCAAAAATTAGAACCACAATGTATATGGCAATGATGTCAGCTATCCAATGTAACTCTAAATTTAAAGCTATTTATCATCGGCTAGTCGCGGCAGGGAAACCTAAAAAAGTGGCTATTATTGCCTGTATAAGAAAGCTTATAGTAATCATAAATTCTATGGTGAGGGATGGTGTCATGGGGGATCCTAAAATGGTTTGAAATTAGGAATTGACACCATAGTCACTTGTTATGTTCACTGATCCAGCGATTCCTCAGTTACAACTAATTCGTGTTGCCCAGGAATTAAACTACTAAGCACAAGGGCAGCAAACACCACTAAAACAAACAACAAAGGGCTATAAAAGATAGAACTTTCCTTGATTGGATAAAAGAAAGCAGTTGATGCACCTACAATTCCTGCGATATAACCACGCCTTGTAGTGAACTCATGTATTGAGCCACAATTTACACAACGGTATTTAGTCCATTTAAAGGCTGTTAAAAACCAACTAAGTGATATTTTCTTAGAACAACTTCTACATTGAGGAAACATCGGAAAGACTCCTTTCTTAATTTGTAAACATAACGCCCCAATATGCCGACGAAACGAGCGCAGCGAGTTGAGTTCGGAATAATTGGATTGTTATGTGATTACTATTTAACGCCCCGCGCTTTTGTTTTTAGACTTAAACAAACCTTTACCAGTTAATAGCGACAAATAAACACCCACTACAATTATCATTAACATTGAGCCAATAAAAAGTTCTCTTTGAATTACAAAAGTAACTGGAATTACAGAGGCTATAAATAACATAAAAGTGGATGAGATATTCTTCTTAGTAATATAACTCGCAGTTTTAATTCTAAATAATTTCATTATTAAACTCCTTTTTTGTTTTCAGCACAAATCACATAACAACTTTGTATCCGACATTTGTCGCTTTATAAACCGACAAATGTCCAAATATTACAAAGATTCTAATTTAACCAGCTAATAAAGACTTGTAAACAACTAGTTAGCCGATATTTAAGTTTCCTTGATGTAGAAATACCCCAAAATGGTAGAGATCAGTAATATCGGACAAAAAAGTAATGAGCTATAAAAATAGGTGTAAGCTATATTATTAATAAGATAACTTAAATTTTTCTCTAAGCTTTTGCCTTTAACCTAAAACAAAAAAGCCGCTGTTTATTACAAACAGCGGCTTTCGAATTAAGATTTACAAGCTTAAAGCTTGCTTAACTTAAACTTGAATTTTATTGTTTACCAATTACTTCAAGTCCACCCATGTATGGGCGTAATACTTCTGGTACTACTACTGACCCATCGGCTTGTTGGTAGTTTTCTAGTATAGCTACTAGTGTACGGCCAACGGCTAAGCCTGAACCATTTAGTGTATGTAGTAACTCTGGCTTTTTAACACCTTCACGACGAAAACGTGCTTGCATACGACGCGCCTGAAAATCAGCCATGTTTGAACATGATGAAATTTCGCGGTATGTGTCTTGCGCAGGTAACCATACTTCTAAATCGTATGTTTTAGCTGAACCAAAGCCCATGTCGCCCATACATAAAATTACTTTACGGTACGGAAGTTCTAGCGCTTGTAATATTTGCTCTGCGTGACCTGTTAATTCTTCAAGCGTTGCCATTGAGTCTTCTGGTTTTACAAGCTGTACTAGTTCAACTTTATCAAACTGGTGCTGACGAATTAAGCCACGTGTATCGCGACCATAGCTGCCTGCTTCGCTTCTAAAACATGGAGTGTGGGCAACTAAACGAATTGGTAAATCGCTTTCATCGTAAATTTCGTCACGGGCGCTATTTGTAAGCGGTACTTCTGCTGTAGGAATTAAGCTAAAGCCGGCTTGTTGTTCGCCGTCGTCGTTTACAAGGCCTAATGTGTGGAACAAATCGCCCGCAAATTTAGGTAATTGGCTGGTGCCATAAAGGCTTGCGCTATTTACTAAGTACGGTACATACATTTCTGTATAGCCGTTTTTATCAGCGTGTGTATCTAGCATAAATTGCGTTAGTGCACGGTGCATACGCGCAACTTGGCCGCGCATTACGGTAAAGCGTGCACCACTAATTTTAACGCCCATTTCAAAGTCTAAACCGTTTAGGTCTTGGCCTACATCTACGTGGTCTTTAACCTCAAAATCGAATTTTTTAGGTGTGCCCCACGTTAAAATTTCAACGTTGTCGTCTTCGTCTTTTCCTTCAGGTACTGACTCGTCTGGCAAGTTTGGAATTGCTAACGCAATGTCGTTAATCGCGGCTAATACTTCATCTTGCTCTGTTTTAGCGGCGTCTAGCTCACTACCTAAGTTAGCCACTGCATCAAGTAATGGCTGTGCGTCTTCGCCTTTAGCTTTGGCTTGACCAATTGCTTTTGCGCTTGCATTACGTTGACTTTGAAGTTCTTGCGTTTTTACTTGTAATGTTTTGCGTTTTTCTTCAAGTGCCGTTACCGTCGCTACATCGAGTTCGTAACCGCGCGCTGCTAAACGTGCTGCAGTTTGTTCGATGTCTTGACGTAAAAATTTAGAATCTAACATGTTAGTTTTTTAACCTTTTTGCATTACTAGCTGAAGGCCCAGCCAAGCCATAAAAATACACACCATCACGTTTAAGATGATATTGAGGGCCATTTTAATAAAGTGACCTTGTTGTAATAACAACAACGAGTCCATTGAGAATGTTGAAAAGGTGGTTAATGCACCTAAAAAGCCAATACCGATAAGGGTTTTAGCGGGGCTTGCGGTGATAATTTCTTTATCTATCAAACCGTACAAAATGCCCATTAACAATGAACCCAGAATATTAACCGTCAACGTGCCAAAAGGGAATCCCCTACCGAGGAGTTTTAGCATGCTTTCGCTAATAAAAAACCGTAAACACGCACCTGAGGCTCCGCCAAGGGCGATCATCATATAAAGTTTAATCATTTTCGTATCGTCTAAGTGGGCTTTGCGCATCGCGCTCTTTTAGGTAATCGAGTTTTTGTTTAATTTTTTGTTCAAGTCCGCGCTCGCTCGGTAAGTAATATTCTTTGCCGTCCATTTCTGGTGGTAAATATTTTTCACCTGCGGCAAATGCGCCTTCTTCATTGTGCGCATAGCGATATTCAGCGCCGTAACCTAAGTCTTTCATTAAGTTAGTTGGCGCATTACGCAGGTGCTCTGGCACGGGGTAACTTGGCTCGTTTTGAGCGTCTGCTTTGGCTTGATTAAACGCCATATACACCGCATTACTTTTGGGTGCACTGGCTAAATACAATGTGGCTTGTGCAATTGCACGTTCGCCTTCGCCGGGCCCTACTCGCTGAAATATATCCCACGCATTTAAGGCCACTTCCATCGCACGCGGATCGGCGTTACCAATGTCTTCTGTAGCTATGGCAAGTAAACGCCTTGCTACATACAAAGGGTCGCCACCACCGGCTAAAATTCGACAATACCAATACAGCGCACCATCGGGAGAGCTACCACGTACTGATTTATGAAAGGCTGATATTAAATCGTAAAATTCATCGCCGCCTTTATCGTATTTAGCTAAATGAGTAGGTAAAACTTGGCTAAGTACGTGCTCGTCTACGTTGTATTGACCGTTTTGCTCGGACGTTAAATCAACCGCTTGTTCAAGTAAATTAAGTACTTTACGCGCATCGCCGCCACTTGCTTGGCATAGTGCCTTTTTAGCGTTGTCGGCAATAGTAATATGCTTTTGGCTTAGCTGCTCGTCTTGTTTAAGTGCACGTTCTATTACGGTATATAAGTCGGTATCGGCAAGCGATTTTAAAACATACACGCGTGCACGCGACAATATAGCGTTATTAAGGGCAAACGATGGGTTTTCGGTGGTTGCACCTACAAATATAAAGGTGCCGTCTTCTATGTGCGGTAAAAACGCATCTTGCTGAGACTTATTAAAGCGATGAACTTCGTCAACAAACATAAGGGTGCGTTGGCCACGGCTTTCTAGGTTGTCCCGCGCTTGCGTTACGCTGTCGCGTATATCTTTTACGCCTGCAGTTACCGCCGACATTTGAATAAGTGAGGCATCAGCATGGTTAGCAATTATTTGCGCAAGTGTTGTTTTACCCACACCCGGCGGACCCCATAAAATTAAACTATGGCATCGCCCCGCGACAATGGCTTGATGCAGTGGTTTATCAGCACTTAATAAGTGTTGCTGACCAATGTACTCGTCAAGCGTTGTGGGGCGCATACGCGCAGCAAGTGGCCGTACATCGGGCCCAAAATTAAATCCTAAATTACTCACCGTTACTCTGATCGTCTATTTCAACACCTTCAGGAGGCGTAAATTCAAAAGTGCTTTGATCAAGCGGCGTATTAACTTGGGCATTGTTAAACGTAAATGACGATAGCTGCCCTGAGTTATCAGTTACCACTAGTTTAGCAAGACCTTGTTCGTTACCCGCAAATGCTATATCAAGTTGTTCTACTTGGCTTTCTACGCCTTTATTTGGCGTTACGCTAAAGCCTGTACTTGTTGCAAGTACGCTGTATTTTTCCCACTGTGCTGGGTCTTTTGATGTCAGTAGCACAAATGGTGTTGAATCGATTAGGCTGCTGGTTTTCATAATCGTTACTTGCTCAGCAAAGCTGTCGAAGTAATAGGTTTTATCACCGTTTGATACAAATAACGTATCGTCTGGATTAGTTTGCTGCCAGCGAATCATCATAGGCTGTTGGAGCGCTATTGTGCCCTCGCCTTGCATAACTGCTTGGCCTTCTTTGTCTGTTACTTGTTGTGCAAACTGCGCTTTAAAGCTTTTTAAAGTGGCAAGTCTGTCTTGTAATGCTTGGCTGTCGTCAGCAAAGCTTGGTGCGGCAAGTACGCTGCCTAACACTAATAATAAGGCGTTAACTTTTTTCATGAATTTGCTCCATTAGGTACTAATACATCGCGAGCACCGTTATGACCTGGTGAACTCACGATACCCGATGTTTCCATTTGTTCTACTAAACGTGCTGCGCGGTTGTAGCCAACACGTAATTTACGTTGCACTGACGATACCGATACTTTGCCGGTTTCAATTACAAACGACACAGCTTCGTCGTATAACGGATCAGATTCTTCATCTGCATTTTCGCTAGCTTCACCCGGTAATAAAATATCTTCAGTGGCATCGCCATTGAGTATTTCGTCAATGTAATTTGGTTTAGCACGTGCTTTCCAATCGTTTACTACGGCGTGTACTTCATGGTCGTCTACAAACGCGCCATGCACACGCTCTGGTACGCTAGTGCCTGGCGGTAAATAAAGCATGTCGCCCATGCCTAGTAAGTTTTCTGCACCTTGTTGGTCAAGTATTGTCCGTGAATCTATTTTGCTCGATACCTGAAACGCCATACGTGTTGGGATATTAGCTTTAATTAAGCCGGTAATTACATCAACCGATGGGCGCTGCGTAGCAAGCACTAAGTGAATGCCTGCCGCACGTGCCTTTTGGGCTATACGTGCAATAAGTTCTTCTACTTTTTTACCTACAATCATCATCATGTCGGCAAATTCGTCTATTACTACAACAATACTTGGTAATTTACCTAGCTCGTCGGGGCCTTCTTTCATGCCATCGGTGTCTTTAAATAATGGATCAAGAATTGGGTAACCCGCTTCATTGGCTTCAAGCACTTTTTGGTTGTAACCTTTTAAGTTACGCACACCCAATGCTGACATTAATTTATAACGACGTTCCATTTCGCCAACACACCAACGCAGTGCGTTAGCAGCTTCTTTCATATCGGTAACTACTTCACACAATAAATGCGGAATGCCTTCGTATACTGAAAGCTCAAGCATTTTAGGGTCAATCATGATCATACGTACATCGTCAGGACCCGATTTGTAAAGCAAGCTTACTATCATGACATTAACGCCCACTGATTTACCTGAACCAGTTGTACCGGCTACCAATAAATGTGGCATTTTACCTAAATCAGCACATACCGGCTGACCAGCAATGTCTTTACCAAGCACCATAGTAAGTGGCGACGGATTTTGCTCAAATTTAGGGGCGTTTATTACTTCTGATAAACGAACTATTTCACGGTGTTTATTTGGAAGTTCGATACCAACATAGGTTTTACCTGGAATAACTTCTACAACACGTACACTAATTGCCGAAAGCGAACGGGCTAAATCTTTAGCTAAGCCTGTAATTTTAGACACTTTAATACCTGGCGCTAAATCTAGCTCAAAACGCGTAACAACGGGGCCTGGGTATACCGCTACTACGGTTGCTTGTACGTTAAAGTCGAGAAGTTTTGTCTCTACTAGGCGCGATACGCTATCAAGCTCTTCTTGCGAAATTGGGTTTTTAGCTTTATCCGGTCTGTCGAGTAAATCGAGCGATGGTAATGGCCCTGGTGGTGGCTCTTGCGTTAATAATTGCTCAAATTTTTCTTTTGCCGTTGGTGGTGGTTGATATTGCGCTTTTGGTTTAGGCATTGGTCTTGCTGGCGATACCACCGTTGTAACTGGTTTTTCAGGCTCCACAACTGGGCTTTGATCAAGCGCATTTAATGCAGCAGCCGTGTCCATTGGTTCGTCGTCTATGGCGCTAAAGCCAATTTCTTGATCGAGTATATCGTCAAGTTCATCAAACGGCATAAAGTCATCACTAATTTGTGGTTCACTAAACGGTGTTTGAGGCTTATCTATCGCTTTTTGTTTATCTGCTTTTTTAGCTGATGTAGGCAGCTCTATTTGCTCTTTTATATCGTCTTCAAAATGGGCGTCTGCTTCATCGTTATTATTTACGTTACCTGCAGTGTGTTCTCGGTGCATCCAGCCTTTTGCATACGATACAACATAGCGATAAAGCCTAACCATTAAATCGCCAAGGTAATCTACAAAATCAACCCACGATACTCCCGTCAATAAGGTAAGCCCTGCAAAAAAGAAACACAGCAATAATATAGATGTACCGGTAAAGTTAAACGCAGGCATCATGGCTGATGCAATAACATCGCCCACTACTCCACCCGATGAAAAGTTATAAATATCGTCGAAATTAATACTACTAATAGCGGTAGCTGAGGTAATAAATAAAGCAAAACCAATAACACGCAGCGCTAAGGTAGTGTAATCAAGCTGTAAAATGCGGTGAGGTTGTTTAAATAGCAAGTAGCCAAATAGCTGAATGGCCGCTGGCACTAAGTAAGCCAACCAACCAAAGGTGAGTAATAAAATGTCGGCTATCCATGCACCGGCTGCTCCTGTGATGTTGCTTACTTCGCTAAAACTAGTTTGCGACCATGCAGCATCTGCTGGATCAAAGCTGATCAAGGCACATAAAATAAATATTGCCGTAAAGGTGCTGATAATCAGCCCTGTTTCTAATAGTCTTTGCACACCGTTTAGGCGCATAGTTCCCTATTCCTCTTTATTATTCTATTTTTATTCACACTTACTTAGCAGTGAAATACCTTAGCAGGAAATGCAATTTGTTGCACTTTATCTTAACCTTGATGGCCTGATTATGAACAAGTTTTTATAATTTGAGCTTATATAAGCAAATGACGCAGCTAATATAAATAACCTTAAGTAATATAAGGACGAATAATTACGCCTTCTTCACCTTTTACTTCTTCCATTACTACATAAGTTCGGCTTTCACTTACGTTTGGCAGTTTCAATAGTATGTCGCCTAACACGCCACGGTATTCTGACATATCGTTTACGCGCGTTTTAAGTAAAAAATCAAAATTACCCGATACTAAATGACATTCAATAATTTCTTCGTGCTTTTTAACCGCAGCACTAAACTCATCAAATACGTCGGGAGATGTTTTAGTAATCGTTACTTCTACATACACCGATAAACCTTGCCCAAGCTTAGCGGGATCGACCACCGCTTTGTAGCCAAGTATGTAACCTTCTCGTTCTAGCTTTTTTACTCGCTCCAAGCAGGGCGTAGCGCTTAGGCCAACTCGTCTGGCCAGTTCTACGTTCGACAAGCGTCCATCGTGTTGTAATTCCATTAAAATTTTACGGTCAATTCTATCTAATAATTGATGCATAGTACCAACTAGTTTTTTATGCTGTTTATTTTTATTATCTAGATGATAACACTAGATTTGAGTTTAAAAAAGGTGAGACACACGGGCTTATGATGAATATAATAGTGGAAAATGTTAATCCGTTCTTAATAAGGCAAATGATATGATTATTGGTGTTCCTAAAGAAATTAAAAACCATGAATACCGTGTAGGTATGGTTCCTGCAAGTGTTCGTGAATTAGTAAACCACGGTCACCAAGTGATTGTAGAAACTGATGCAGGCATGGGCATTGGTTTTACTAACGAAGATTACACACAAGCGGGTGCTGAAATCTTAGCAACTGCAGCTGATGTTTTTGCAAAAGCAGACATGATTGTAAAAGTAAAAGAGCCGCAAGCTGTTGAGCGTGCAATGCTACGTGAAGACCAAATTCTTTTCACTTACTTACACCTTGCACCTGATCTTCCACAAACTGAAGACCTTGTAAAAAGCAAAGCTATTTGTATTGCATACGAAACTGTAACTGACTCACGCGGTGGTTTACCGCTTCTTGCTCCTATGAGCGAAGTTGCTGGTCGTATGTCTATTCAAGCTGGTGCACAAGCGCTAGAAAAATCTAACCACGGTCGTGGCATGCTACTAGGTGGCGTACCTGGCGTTGAAGCTGCTAAAGTTGTTATCATTGGCGGCGGCATGGTTGGTCGTAGCGCAGCTCAAATGGCTGTTGGTCTTGGTGCTGAAGTTGTCGTTCTTGATCGTAACATCGACGTATTACGTGCTCTAGACGCGCAATTTGGTAATAAAGTTAAAGCTATTTACTCAACTGCTGATGCACTAGAAAAACACGTACTAGAAGCTGATTTAGTAATCGGTGGTGTACTGATCCCTGGTGCAGCTGCACCTAAACTAGTAACTGCTGAGCACATTAAAGCAATGAAACCTGGTTCTGCAATTGTTGACGTTGCAATCGACCAAGGTGGCTGTATTGCTACTTCTAAAGCAACTACGCATGCTGATCCAACTTTCATCGTTGATGAAGTTGTTCACTACTGTGTTGCTAACATGCCAGGTGCTGTTCCACGCACATCTACGTTTGCACTTAACAATGCAACATTGCCTTTCATCATTAACCTTGCAAACAAAGGTTATAAAAAGGCGCTACTAGATGACGCTCACTTCTTAAAAGGCTTAAACGTAATTAAAGGCCAAGTAACTTACAAAGAAGTAGCTGAAGCGTTCAACATGGAATATGTTGACCCACGCACAGCGGTAGAAAACGCATAATTTAGCGTTTTGTAGTTAGGTTGGTATTAAATAATATAGTAACTTAACTACAACCCATAAAAAAAGCAGCTAATTAGCTGCTTTTTTATGTCTGATTTAAAGTAAATTTATATGAAACGCTTAATTATAAAATCTACTTTTACGCGCTTAGCTTGGCCAAGTAGTTTTTTAACTGGCTGCGGGTAATCATCCATTGTTTCTAAATCATCTGGGCCTGTTAAACGGCGGCAGTGTTGTAAAATTTCCTGCTTTTCGTTATCAATAGCACCCATAATTGTTTGCTCTGGATCTTCTATTAAAATACCGTTTTCGATATCAAGACCCCATGCACGCGGATTTAAGTTATGCCCACTCAGTAAATGTTTTGTTCTATCTGAACAAATACCTTTTAAATGAAACGAATTACTTTCATCTTTCCACAGATACACATTTAAATTACCGTTATCGATGTGGCGTTTTTGCGTTTTTACAAACTTATGCAAAATAGTTTCGTATAAATAAGGTAATGCCCCTATTTTACTAAACGGCTCGCTTGGCGGTAAATAAAAGTCATTTGCTGTTTTATCCCCTACCACAATAGTCACTTGCTTGCCTTGCTTTAATAATCGGCGCAGTGATCGCATAAGTGGCGCCGGAAAATTAAAGTATGGCGTATACAACACAAGCTCTTGCTCTGTGGTATCAAATAACGCTTTTATTAAACGATTTAATTCGTTATTACGACGACCAAGCCCTAAAAACAAACGAATACCTAATGCTTGCGTATTTAGTTGCTCTGCTGCGTTGTAACTTGCGACTTTTAAATCACGCATTAATTGCTTTTGATCAAGTTTGAAGTCGTGTAAACGCTTAAGCGGTCGTGTGTCTATGCGTGGCACAGCAACGGAGCTAATTAGCTTTGTCTCAATAAAATCAACCACTGAGTCACACAGCTCGCTCTGCGTTATTAAAAAGTAACGATCGAGTCTGTAACGCTCGTTATACTGCAAATACACGTTGTTTAAGCTTGCGCCGCTGTAAAGTAAGGTATCGTCAATGACAAAACCCTTTAAATGTAATACGCCAAATAATTCTTTAGCTTTTACAGGTACGCCATAAACTTGTACGTTCGATTTAAACTTTTCTAAATCGTCACAGTATAAACTTGCGTTACCATCAGATTTCTCTGCACCAATTAAACCACGTTGCGCACGATGAAAATCCACCAGCACTTTTACATCAAGCGCAGGGTTCTCTAATGATACTCGATGCAGGGCTTCTAAAATCTCGCGGCCTGCTTCGTCATCCTGTAAATAAAGCGCTGTGATATAAATTCGTTTTTTTGCATTAGCTATCAAACGTAGCAATTGCGTTCGGTAATCTTGCGCATTGGTTAAGACGTTAACGTCTTTTGAAGTCAACCCGAATGCGGGTTTTTCCTGCCAAAATAACATAGTTGCCTATTCGCTTAGGTCACATAATCTATCAGTGACAAATAAAATTAGGTAAAACATAACAAAAAAAATCAAAGGGGTCATGAATTAACGCTGTTTTGTTGCCTGTTAGTCTATTTATTGAGCTAGTTGGGTGTTTTAACTGTAAAAGTACTGAGCTCTAGTACACAATACTGCACAGCTTTTCGATTTGCGAAAAAAAATAATCGCGGATTTTGTTTACATCCGCCTTGATTTTCTTAGAATCGAGCGCATTAAAGACCGTATTAAACGTTTAGGAAAAAATAATGACTGAAGCAAAACATTGTAAGCTACTAATTTTAGGCTCTGGCCCAGCTGGTTATACTGCCGCAGTATATGCAGCACGTGCAAATTTAAACCCTGTTTTAATTACAGGCATTCAACAAGGTGGCCAATTAACAACCACGACTGAAGTTGAAAACTGGCCTGGTGATGCACACGGCTTAACGGGCCCTGCATTAATGGATCGTATGAAAGAGCACGCTGAGCGCTTTGAAACTGAAATCATATTCGATCACATCAATAAAGTAGATGTATCTAAGCGCCCTTTCACACTAACTGGCGACCAAGGTACTTACACATGTGATGCGTTAATCATTGCAACAGGTGCTTCTGCTAAATACTTAGGCTTAGAGTCTGAAACTAATTTCCAAGGCCGTGGCGTTTCAGCCTGTGCTACATGTGATGGCTTTTTCTATAAAGGTCAGAAAGTAGCGGTTGTTGGTGGTGGTAATACAGCGGTTGAAGAAGCGCTATACTTATCTAACATTGCTGACGAAGTACATGTTATTCACCGTCGTGATAGTTTCCGCAGTGAAAAAATACTTGCAGACCGCCTTGCTGAAAAAGCAGCTAACGGTAACGTTGTTTTACATTACAACCGTACGCTTGACGAAGTATTAGGCGACCAAATGGGTGTAACTGGCATTCGTATTAAAGATGCGCACTCTGATGCAACACAAGAGCTAGATTTAGCCGGTGTATTTATTGCTATTGGTCATAAGCCAAATACTGATATGTTTGTTGGTCAACTAGAAATGAAAGATGGCTACTTAGTTGTAGAGTCTGGATTGAATGGTAACGCAACTCAAACAAGTGTAGAGGGCGTTTTTGCTGCAGGTGATGTGTCTGACCACATTTACCGTCAAGCAATCACATCAGCGGGTACAGGCTGTATGGCTGCCCTTGATGCAGAGCGTTTCTTAGATAATTTATAAGCAATTAAATAAATTATAATAGGGCTGATTATTCAGCCCTTTTTTTATGTCTAAAATATAGTTACACTTTTACGATCAATTATAAAATAAGTACTGTATGAGAAATCAGCTATACCAATTAAGTGAAACCGATATAGCATTCCCCAATCCGGAATACGCATTAGAATCCCCTGATGGCTTGTTAGCAATTGGCGGAGATTTAAGTTTACCTCGCCTAAGTAATGCCTACAAAAGCGGAATATTCCCTTGGTTTAGCGAAGATGAGCCTATTATGTGGTGGTCGCCGAGCGAACGCGGGATTTTTGAACTGGATGATTTTCATATAAGTAAGAGCCTGCGTAAACATTTAAAAAAGCACCCTGTAAAAGTAACCATTAATAATGCCTTTGAGGAGGTAATAGAAGCTTGTCGCGATCAACGCCTTGATACCGATGGCACTTGGATCACCTCTGACATGCTCAACGCTTACGTTAATGCACACAATGCTGGCATTGCCCATAGCTTAGAAGTGTGGAGCAACGGAGAGCTTGCAGGTGGCTTATACGGTATTATGCAAAATGGTGTTTTTTGTGGTGAATCAATGTTTCATCATCAAACCAATTGCTCAAAGCTTGCTATGTGGGCACTGGTAAATTGGCTTAAACGTCATAATGCGCATTTTATTGATTGCCAGTTAGAAAACCCTTATTTAATGACCTTAGGTGCACAAGTAATCCCCCGCTCAACATTTTTGACTAAACTAAAAGCTGCACATAACTATATTATTAATCCTATTATGTGGGAGCCACAAGAACTTGACGCAATCTATGAATGAGCAACTTCCTGCACGTGTTGGTTTAACCCAAGAGTTTGACTGTAGTTATTTACCCAACAGACAAGAGCAACTATTAGTTATTCTAGATCCTAGTTGCTACAGCACAGACAAATTTGAGTCATTATTAGGCTTAGGATTTCGTCGCAGTGGTAACCAAATATACCGTCCACACTGCCCAATATGCAGTGCATGTAACTCTGTACGTGTTTTAGCACAAGACTTTATCCCTTCAAAATCGCAAAAACGTAAACTAAACAAAGCAAAAAACCAGTTTGAAGTGAAATACTCGACGCAAGAACGCCCTGAGTATTATCCGCTCTATAGTAAATACATAACGATGCGCCATCAGGATGGAAGTATGTATCCTCCTGAAAAAGAACAGTTTCAAAGCTTTTTACTTTGCAGTTGGCTCAAAATCACATTTATTGAACTATGGCACCAAGATACTTTAGCCGCAGTTGCCGTAACTGATTGTATGAACAGCTCTATTTCTGCAATTTATACTTTTTTTGACCCCGACTTTGAACACTATAGTTTAGGCTCTGTGATGATATTAGAGCAGCTTAAATTTGCAAAAGAGCAAAATAAGCAATACGTGTACTTAGGCTATCAAATTGATGAATGCGATAAAATGAAGTACAAAACTCAGTTTTTACCAGCTCAAAAACAGCTCAATGATGAGTGGGTGGCTATTTAATTTGCAAATATAGCCCCTGCGCCTTTACTTATTGGTGTATTTTGGGCAAAATCTGCAGCGTTTAACTATTAAAGAGGTGTTACGCTAAACATGGCGAAAGAAGACGTAATCGAAATGCAAGGGACAGTCCTTGATACTTTACCAAATACAATGTTCCGAGTTGAGCTAGAAAATGGTCACGTAGTTGTGGCTCACATTTCAGGCAAAATGCGCAAAAACTATATCCGTATTTTAACCGGCGATAAAGTAACGGTAGAAATGACTCCTTACGATTTATCAAAGGGTCGTATCGTATTCCGTGCTCGCTAAGTAAGTGCGTAAACGAGATTTAGTTTTTGGCTAGTGTTTTACTAGCTTTAAGCGTTTATTAAATGTAATTGATAGACATTGACTAGCAATTACATTTAATAAACAAAAAACCCAGTTTTTACTGGGTTTTTTGTTGCCTATAAAAATGGCAAAAAAATGGCCCGCTATTATTTAGCGGGCCATTTTTATTTAACTAAATTTTGTAATTAACGTTTACGCTGGCGTTAAATTGCTCTCGTAATCAAAGCGAATCTTCTTGTCTTTAACCGATACTTTAACTGTACCGCCATCAACAAGTTCACCAAACAGTATTTCATTAGCTAATTGCTTTTTAAGCTCTTCTTGAATAACACGTGCCATTGGTCGTGCCCCCATAGCCTTGTCATAACCTTTATCTGCGAGCCATTCACGCGCTTTAGGCGTAAGCTCAAGATTAACCGATTTTTTATCAAGCTGAGCTTGCAGTTCCACAATAAACTTATCAACCACCAGTAAAATAACTTCACGTTCAAGGTGATTAAACCAAATAATGTTATCTAAACGGTTTCTAAATTCTGGCGAAAATACTTTATTAATTTCGCCCATTGCATCGTGCGTGTGATCTTGCTCTGTAAAACCAATCGACTTACGCGTAGTTTCTTGTACGCCCGCATTGGTAGTCATTACAACCACTACATTTCTAAAATCAGCTTTACGACCGTTATTATCGGTTAACGTACCGTGATCCATAACTTGTAGTAAAATATTGTAAATATCTGGATGCGCTTTTTCAATCTCATCTAAAAGTACAACCGCATGTGGGTTTTTAATAACCGCCTCGGTTAATAATCCGCCTTGCTCAAAACCAACATATCCTGGTGGAGCACCAATTAGTCGGCTGATTGCGTGGCGCTCTACATACTCAGACATATCAAAACGAATAAACTCAACACCCATACATTTAGCAAGTTGCTTAGTTACTTCTGTTTTACCAACACCTGTTGGGCCTGCAAACAAGAACGAACCCACTGGTTTTTCTTCGCTTGATAAACCCGAGCGAGATAAACGAATAGCCGATGTAAGCGCATCAATAGATTGATCTTGTCCAAACACCAGCATTTTAAGATTACGGTCTAGATTTTTAAGCGTCTCTTTATCTGTTGAAGACACATTTTGTGGTGGAATACGTGCCATCTTCGATATTATTAGCTCTATATCAGCCACACCGATGGTTTTTTTACGTTTAGAACTAGGTTGTAAACGTTGGTTAGCGCCCGCTTCATCGATTACATCAATTGCTTTATCTGGCAAGTGGCGCTCATTAATGTATTTAGCACTAAGTTCAGCAGCTGCTTTTAATGCTTTTTGAGTGTAACGAATACCATGGTGCTCTTCGTAACGCTCTTTTAATCCATTTAAAATTTTAGTGGTATCGGCAACACTTGGTTCAAGTACATCAATTTTTTGAAAACGACGTACTAATGCACGGTCTTTCTCAAAAATATTTTTATACTCATTGTAAGTGGTTGAACCCATACAACGTAACTTACCACTTGAAAGAAGTGGTTTAAGTAAGTTTGAAGCATCCATAACGCCACCAGACGCTGCGCCAGCACCTATTATAGTATGTATTTCATCAATAAATAAAATAGACCCAGGTTGTGCCTGAAGCTCTTTTAATAAGCTTTTAAAGCGCTTTTCAAAATCGCCACGGTATTTAGTACCTGCAAGCAATGCCCCCATATCTAGTGAGTACACAACTGCATCTGCAATTACTTCTGGTACTTGCTCGTTCACAATACGGTACGCTAAACCTTCAGCAATGGCTGTTTTACCAACGCCCGCTTCACCAACAAGTAATGGGTTATTCTTTTTACGACGACACAATACTTGTACCGTGCGCTCTACTTCGCTGTCGCGCCCAATCAATGGGTCAATATTACCTTCACGAGCCTGAGCGTTTAAGTTAGTTGTAAAGCTGTCTAGCTTACTTGCTTCTTCGTTTTGAACTTCTTGCACTTCTTCATGTATATCATCGCTGTCGTCGCCTAGTTCATCATCAGCTTTTGAAATGCCGTGCGAAATAAAGTTAACAATATCTAAGCGCGATACATCATGCTTTTTAAGTAAATAAACAGCTTGGCTCTCTTGCTCAGAAAAAATAGCAACCAGCACATTGACACCCGTCACTTCGTTTTTTCCTGACGATTGCACATGAAACACAGCACGTTGTAATACACGCTGAAAACCAAGCGTTGGCTGAGTTTCACGCTCTTCTTCTAAATCTGGGATGACAGGTGTTGTTTCGTCAATAAATTCTAATAATTCGGTTTTTAAGCCTGAAAGATTAACACCACACGCGTTTAAGGCTTCTCCTGCAGAAGGATTATCTAATAGCGCAAGTAAAAGGTGCTCTACGGTCATAAACTCATGACGGCGAGTGCGCGCTTCACGAAACGCGGCATTTAAAGTGAGTTCTAAGTCTTTGTTTAGCATTGGCAACCCCTTACTGAGATAATAATTTATACCACAACAATCGGATGTTTGATCACCCTAATTGGTATTTATACCAATTGTATTAAATTGGTATTATTCCTGCTCACAACTACAAAGCAGTGGATGCTCGTTATCCCGTGAGTAACGGTTAACTTGTTCAACTTTGGTGTAGGCAACATCGGCGCTGTAAACACCGCAAATACCCTTACCTTTTTCATGAACCTGAAGCATCACATCGGTTGCTCTATCGCTATCCATATTAAAAAACGTCGTTAAAACTTCAATTACGAAGTCCATCGGCGTGTAGTCGTCGTTATTTAAAACAACTTTATATTTTCGCGGCGGCTGTAGCTTTTGCTTTTCACTGTCGCGAACTGTGTCGATAACACCTGAATCTTTCATACCACTCATAATTAAATATAGTCTTGTCTTTGTAACTCAAGCAAACTTGAATAAAAAATAAATAAAATGTTAAAAAATAACTCAAAACACTTGACTGGTTGGCTAAATAAACTACAGTCAAACATAGATTGATTAAACCTTAGTCAGTCTAGCAAATTATACGGTTTAGAATAACTAAATTAGTCAACTTATTGAAGGATGTAGAAGTATGGCTTGTGGTAAAGTTAAATGGTTCAACAACGCCAAAGGTTTTGGTTTCATCGTAGAAGACGGCTGCGAGAATGATATCTTCGCTCATTACTCAACAATTGTAATGGACGGCTATAAAACGCTTAAAGCTGGTCAAGATGTAACATTCGAATTAGAACAAGGGCCTAAAGGCCTACACGCTAAAAATATTGCCCCAGATGGTGACATTATTGAGTGACGATTGTTTTGTTCGACTAAAGCGAGCGACCTTTTAAGATCCTCGCTTAATTCCTTAAGCATACTAACTTATCTCTTCTTCCCTTATTTATTGCCTCTTTTCATTCAAATTCAACCCTTTTCCTTGAATTTATTTTATATACCCCAATGTTCTAAGAGTTGATTGTTTAACTGCTTATTGGGCATGCTCAAACTCTAGCCCTTTTTATTTAAGCTTGTTACACTCTTGGTGCTAAAAATTGCGCATAACACCTTATCGCCTCTTTTATATGTACTAGGCTAAAGGCTGATTTATTTTTGTTAATTTTTTAGCTATAAATACGATTCCAGTTCGTCAGGTGTGACTATTCTGCTTTTATAAAAGAGCAACGCTGAGTACCAACACCTAACAAACTATTCATTACGAGCGTACGTGTTCATTAACTTGTTTAATAATATGTACTCACTCATAAGTAATGATTTTCTTTGCATTGTTGAATAAGACCTTATCGGTCGACTATCTAGGAATGATGATGACATCAAAAATTATCTATACAAAAACGGACGAAGCTCCGGCACTAGCAACTTATTCGTTGCTACCGATCATCCAAGCATATACAAATGCGGCCGGTGTTGAAGTTGAAACTCGCGACATTTCATTAGCAGGTCGTGTAATTGCTAGCTTCCCTGATTATTTAACAGAAGAACAACGCATTGGTGATGCACTTGCTGAACTTGGCGAGCTTGCTAAAACACCAGAAGCAAACATCATCAAATTACCAAACATCAGTGCATCTGTACCACAGCTTCGCGCTGTAATTAAAGAGCTTCAAGCAAAAGGTTACGCTCTTCCAGAATACCCTGTTGAACCTAAAAATGATGAAGAAAAAGCAATTCAAGCGGCTTACGACAAAATTAAAGGCAGTGCAGTAAACCCTGTACTACGTGAAGGTAACTCAGATCGTCGCGCGCCAGGCTCTGTAAAAGAATATGCACGTAACAACCCACATTCAATGGGTGCGTGGAGCAAAGATTCTCAGTCTTACGTTGCAAGTATGAGCGAAGGCGATTTCTTCGGTTCAGAAAAATCAGTAACTGTTGATACAGCAACTGATGTGCGTATTGAACATGTTGCAACTAACGGTGACGTTACTGTTCTTAAACAAAGCACACCTCTTTTAGCTGGCGAAGTTATTGATGCATCAAGCATTAGCGCTTCTAAGCTTCAAGCTTTCTTAGCTGCAGAAATTGACGCTGCTAAAGAAAAAGGTGTTTTGTTCTCGCTTCACATGAAAGCGACAATGATGAAAGTATCTGATCCAATCATCTTCGGTCACGCTGTAAAAGTATTCTACAAAGATGTATTTGCTAAACACGGTGAGCTTTTTGAAGAGCTAGGTGTTGATGTAAATAATGGTTTAGGCGACGTATATTCTAAAATTCAAACATTAGACGATGCTAAGCGCGAAGAAATCGAAGCAGACATTCAAGCTGTTTACGCTAACCGCCCTGCTATTGCTATGGTTGATTCTGACCGTGGTATTACAAATTTACACGTACCAAGTGACGTGATCATCGATGCATCTATGCCTGCAGCAATCCGTTCAAGCGGTCAAATGTGGAATAACGATGGTAAATTACAAGACACTAGCTTTGTAATTCCTGATCGCTGTTACTCAAGTGTTTACCAAGCAACTATCGATTTTTGTAAAGAAAATGGTGCGTTTGATCCAACAACAATGGGTAGCGTTCCAAACGTTGGCCTTATGGCTCAAAAAGCTGAAGAATACGGTTCACACGACAAAACATTTGAAGCAAAAGCGGACGGTTCTATCCGTGTTGTTGATGCAAATGGTAATACATTACTTGAGCACAGTGTTGAGCAAGGCGATATCTGGCGTATGTGTCAGGTTAAAGACGCACCAATTCAAGATTGGGTTAAGCTTGCAGTAAATCGTGCACGCGCAACAGGCGTTCCAGCTATTTTCTGGTTAGACGAAAACCGTGCACATGATGCGCAGCTAATCAAAAAAGTAAATAAATACCTACCAGATCACGATACAGCTGGCCTAGATATTCAAATTTTAGCACCGCTTGAAGCAACATTGTTCTCATTAGCGCGCATTAAAGAAGGTAAAGACACGATTTCTGTAACAGGTAACGTACTACGTGATTACCTTACAGATTTATTCCCAATTTTAGAGTTGGGTACGAGTGCTAAAATGCTTTCAATTGTTCCACTTATGAACGGTGGTGGATTATTTGAAACTGGCGCGGGTGGTTCTGCACCTAAGCATGTTCAACAATTCGAAAAAGAAAACCACTTACGTTGGGATTCTTTAGGTGAATTTTTAGCACTTGCTGCATCACTTGAGCATTTAAGCGTAACTGCTGGTAACAACAAGGCACAAGTACTTGCTGATACCCTAGATAAAGCAACAGGTACGTTCCTTGCTGAAAACAAATCGCCGTCACGTAAAGTGAAAGAAATTGATAACCGTGGTTCTCATTTCTTCCTATCTTTATTCTGGGCACAAGAACTTGCTAAGCAAAATGATGACAGTGAACTTAAAGCACAGTTTACTCAAATCGCTAGCGACCTTGAGTCTAATAAAGAGCAAATCGTAAGTGAGCTTAACGATGCGCAAGGCCCTGCAGTTGATTTAGGCGGTTACTTCCAGCCTAACGATGATGCAGCCTTTAAAGCGATGCGTCCAAGCACTACATTTAACGATATTCTTGCTAAATTAGTATAAATATCGGTTTAAATTTAAAAGCCGCTTACTTGCAAAAGTAAGCGGCTTTTTTATGTCTAAACTTTACAAATAAAGGCCGCTATTTATAAAATAGCGGCCTTTGAATAATTAAATTTATTTAATTAATTATTTAGTATCATACCAATTCGCTTAATTAAGTGATCAACTTTGAGGCAAGAAAATCTTGTCGATAACAAGGCAAAAATTTCGTTATTTAGTTGCTCTATATCAGAAATTTTTAACGCAGTTACCGTCAGATTTAATCCCTCAAATTGATTAAGTATTATTGCGGGTTGGTATAAGCACGTGGCATTTTTGAATCTGTCGTATAGCGGTCACGCAGTTTATCTTGACGAGATTGTGTAGATACCTCAACGCCATTAATAAACATTTTGCTCACATGGCTGCTTAGCTCAAACGGGTCATTACTCCATATTACTACATCAGCAGCTTTGCCAACTTCAAGACTACCTGCATTAATGCCAAATACATCAGCAACGTTTGATGTAAGCGCTTTTAACGCACCTTCTTGGCTCATACCGTACGACACAGCATTACCGGCATCAAAACGCAGCTGATAAATATTGTGACTTGCATCACCACCTACCGTTAATAATACTTTAACGCCTGCTTTTTCAAGCACACTAGCATTATCTAAACTCGCATGAAGTGAATCAAAGCTTCCTGGTAAGCTATCCATTGCACTAATAATTACTGGAATATTTGCTTTAGCAACGCGCTCTTTTACTACAACAGCATCTTGCGCACCATTAAGTACTAGGTTAATACCAAATTGCTCTTTTACTTTAATTAGCTCAATAATATCCGCCGCACGCGAAACGCCAACCACTAATGGCATTTCACCACTGAGTACTTTAGCCATTACTTTATCTTCAGTACTTGGCTTGTCATCGTCTTTTTTCGCTTTTTTACCGGCTTTAGTTTTGTGCTCATCAAGCTTATTAATAAGTGTTTGCAAAGTAAAAGCACGTGAGCCTTTACTACGCTCACCTAAGTAAACAATTAAAGCCGCTTGTTTTTGCATGTCGCTGTCAAAACTACCACTTAAATCAACAACACTGGCAAGGCCTGAAAAAATGCTATCGCCGCCATGAGGAGTAATTACATCGCGGGTTACGCCGCCTTTACGAGCGTAAGGAATTAAGCTTGAATGTGCGTTGTAAGCAAGACTTACATCAAAATCAATACCGGCTTTTTCCTCACCTGCATCGCGAGAGCCCGCAACTGCACTTACTTCAACTAAACCAAGTTGATTAATACTTGCTATAAAGCCAGGGGTTACAATTTGGCCCTTTGCATCAATAATTTGATCTACTTTAATTTCAGCTGGGTTAATCGCTGTGATTTTACCATCTGTCATTACAATGCTTGCCGCTTCTAATACACCTTGATCAGAAGACGTATGCAATGTTGCATTAATAATTGCTAGCGATTGTGCGCTTACAGCACCAGATGCTAATAATCCTGCAGCAACCAGAGAAAGCGAAAACGAACGTGATAAATTTTTCATTCTGGGTGCTCCTTATTGTTGACCTAACATAAAATCACTTGTTGCTTGGTACGCGCTGTCGTTTCTATCGTAAACCTTTGCACCATCAACAAAAACTTGTTCAGCTTTAGCATAGACACTAAATGGGCTTTGATTCCAAATAACAACATCGCCCTGCTTACCGGCTTCTAGTGAACCTGTTTTGTCATCAATACCTAACGATTTAGCAGCGTTAGACGTGATCCATTTAATAGCGTGTTGCTCAGAAATATCAAAACCATTTTCGTTAGCTCGGTACATCACTTTGCCCGCTTCTTGGTTTAAACGCTGAATAGTAGTATCTGAATCTGAGTGAACAACTGCACACGAGTTTTTAACCGCATCAACAATAGCCACATTTTCTTGAACCATGTCGTAGGCTTCCATTTTAAAGCCCCACCAGTCTGGCCAAAGTGCAGCACACGAACCATTTTGCGCAAGTAAGTCAGCAATTTTATATGCTTCTACACCGTGATGAAAAGTACCTGCGTGGTAACCAAATTCTTTTGACAGGTCAATCATCATTGCCATTTCTTCAGCTTTATAACAATGATTATGAATACGTACTTCGCCTTCAAGCACACCGCGAAGCGTATCGTGTTTAATATCACGTACTGGTGCTTCTGGGTTTAAACCGGCTTCGTAATCAGCATCGTATTTATCCCACGCACGCTTGTACTCAGCGGCTTCAGCCCAGGCCATACGGTAACCAGCCATATTACCCATACGGGTTGAAGGCAATACACCTTGACGACCATAAACACGTTTAGGGTTTTCACCACACGCCATTTTTAAACCATACGGCGCCTCTGGAAATTTCATCCCTTGCATAGTGTGCGCTGGTACATTTTTAAGCGTAACGCCGCGTCCACCAAATAAGTTAGCTGAGCCTGGTAAAATTTGTAGAGAAGTAATGCCGCCTTCGCGTGCACGATTAAAGCCTGGATCTTGTGGCCAAACAGAATGCTCAACCCACACTTCTGCAGTGTTAGGGCTGGTCATTTCGTTACCATCTTGATGCGACTCGACCGAAGGACTTGGGTATGCGCCTAAATGTGAATGTACGTCAATAATACCCGGTGTTACCCATTTTCCTTGTGCATCAATTGTAATATCAGCAGTGGCTGTTAAGTCTTTACCGACTTGTTGTACTTTACCATTAACAAGTAATACATCAGCCTCATCTAAACGCTCACCAGTACCTGTAAGTACTGTTGCATTTGTAATAAGAGTGCTTGATGTAGAAAGTGGCTGATAAGTACTTGGATAAGGATTTTTGTTAATTGTTATTTTATCGTCTTGTGGGCCGTTTTCTTGGCAGCCTACAAGTGCAGCAGCTAAGCCAACCGCTAATAAAGAAGGTGCAAATTTTTGCATGTTGTTTGGATCTCCTGTTTTTTTGCTACTTTAGCGAAACCTAAAGGATAAAGCCAAAAAAACAGGTGAAAACGCAGTTAATTAAGATGAATTTCTGTAATTATTTCTTTATATAATTGTTATATAGCTTTTCAAGCGCACCTTCGGTAGTAAGCGAGGGATCTTTACTAATAAAGTGCTTAACCGTACGCGTTACAAAATCAGAGTTTTGCTTATGTAGCTTAGAAAAATCTTTAATAAGTGTATTACCATCTTTAGCCGCCGTTACTTTGTCATGACGATGACGATACTGGCTCAATGCTTTATTAAAATCGCCTTGATAGTCTTCAACCAAAATTTTATAAAAGTCGCTTTTTTGAACATTTAAATCGTTAATGCAGTAATTTAGCGCCTCTTTAAAGTCGGTAAATATCATGCCTTCTACATCAAACTCTTTTGTTTTTTCGCGCACTGCTACTTTGGCATCTTCTGTGGCATAGCTAAAACCCGTAAAGGCTAAACGCTCAGCGGCTTCTTTGCCTAATTTCATACCCGCTTGAATACTATGGGCAAACTCGTCGCTCATGTCGCCAAGTTCGCTTTCTTCCCACATGTTATAAACGCGCAGTGGTTTAGCATATTTATTTGAGAGCTTTTTTTTAAGCTTGGTAAAGCGCTCATCAATCGTCATCAGTCTTTCGTTATGTAAAAGTGCGTGGCACTCATAACACGCAGGGATTGAGATAAAGTCAGCCTCTTCACCTAAATCAACGATACTTTGTAGCATATGCAGTGGCGGACAATGATCGCGCTCTGTCGCTTCACAGCCACAATAAAAACACTGATTAAAATGCTGCTGATCGCACGCGTATGCTTGCTGATAATAACTGGCTAACGTTTTGCTCACCGTTGCTCCTAAAAAAAACGACTAAATTATGGGGGCGATAATAACAGCCTGAAAAAATAAGTTATACCAATTGCATTAAATTAGTGCTCTATTATTTCGCTAAAAAGTAGTGCAATAACAGGCACAAATAACAACGTGTAGTTATTCTATACAAATAATTTTTAACGCAGTAAGTACACTATTTAATGCAATAGAATGATTATGTTTTTTATTAGTCGCTAGATTTAAATAACGGCCGCTATTAAACCAAATAAGCCACCAAACACACCGCCCCATACTACAAGCCAGCCTAGGTGCTCGCGGATCATGGTCTGAATAATCTCTTTAACCATTTTAGGAGTAAGCTCATCTAAGCGCTCATCAACTAGTTTAAGCACCGTTTTATGTAGGCTTTCTGCGCTATTACCTTGTGAAAGTGTTTGGCTTACTAATGCTTTAAAGTCGTCAGTTTGAGAAATCTCACTAAGCGACAATTGCATTTTTTCAATAAACTTTTCACGCATCGGCTCTATTGCCGCTGTACCGCCAAACATTCCTAGCATACTACCAAACTGAGACTGCTCTATTACCTCTAACAAATTGTCGAATGCAGGGTTTAAATCAACATTGCTAATTATTGGCTCAAAGTCGATATTGGGCTGCGCTTTATTGAGTAAATTATTAATTTTTTGCTCTGAAAAAAACTCCGTTAATATCAGGTTTCGTATAGCGACTTTAAAGCTTTCAAACTTAAGCGCTATAACACCTGAACCATATAAAAACGGGACTTTTTCGAATAACATATGAATAGCTAATAAATTAGTTACCGCGCCAGAAAGTGCAAATAAACCAACAGACAACACAATTGCTTGGTTAAACATAAAACCTACAACAACACATAAACCCGCTAGCAAATTGGTTATTAAACTTTTGTTCATTTTAACTCCACTACAGTAAGTGTAATTTTATTCAATATAGCCGTTAATTTTACAACGTTTAGATTGTTAAATTAATACCTTTTTGCCATAGTTTAAGTATCTGTTTAAAAGGCGAGCAATTGTTATGTGGAAAACAGTAAATGAGCACATCAGCCAAGCCATTAATTTTGACTTTAAGCACACCTACAAACGCCAATTACAAAGTACAAACACCGACAAACTATTTCATATTACCAATGGTACGCATAACTACTTCGTTAAAATAGCACTAAAAAGCGAACTCGAACGTTTAGAAAGTGAATTTATTGGCTTAAAGCTTTTGGCGCAAAATAGTAATTTTAAAGTACCTGAATGTATTACAACTGGTGCAAATATAGAGTTTTCGTTTATTGTTTTACAATGGCTTGTTTTAGACAAACAACCCCACGACACGTGGACTAATATGGGGCGTAACCTCGCTAAAATGCATCAAAAACATGACCAAGCTATGTTTGGTTTTGATGTAGATAATTATCTAGCCACAACCATACAGCCAAACCGCTGGCACAAAAAGTGGGATGTATTTTACGCCGAAGAGCGTATAGGGTGGCAGTTACAACTACTCGCTGAAAAAGGCATTAGCTTTATTGAGCCCGAACGCTTAATTAATACCGTAAAAGAGCAACTACATAGTCATCAAGTAAAACCTTCATTACTGCATGGCGATTTTTGGCGTGGCAATATGGGATTTTTAAAAGCAGAACCAACAATATTTAACCCGGCTTGTTATTATGGTGATCGGGAAGTGGATATTGCAATGAGCGAACTATTTGCCCCACTGCCTAAAGACTTTTATAGCGCCTATAACGCGCACTACCCGCTTTCTCAAAATTACGAAAAACGTAAGTTAATATACCAGCTATACCCCATTTTAAATCATGCCAACATCTTTGCCGGTCACTATCTTACTGAAGCTAAACAACATATAGAAAAGCTGGTATTTGAAGATATAAAATAAGTGTCATAAGCTGCATTTCAGCACTATATTTAATGAGTAAGTAGACGTTCATCTGTAAGCGATTAAGTTGAACCTAACTTAATTATTTATAACTGGAGTGATTATGAAAGATTTTTTATCACAACGAATAACGTGCCCACACTGCGGACACCACATACATCTAGACTTAGACGCAAGCAGCGGCGATCAAGACTATATAGAAGATTGCACTGCCTGCTGTAACCCAATTCATTTAAATATGCATATAGACCATGCTAACAATAAATTGGAGCTACACGTAGACAGTGACGACGAACAAATATTTTAACTTAAGCCTGATGGCGTAAGTAGTTCTCTACCGTATTTACAATAGTGTAAGTTTGCTGATCAACTTCAATATTAAACTTATCACCTACTTGCGCTGCACCAATGTTTGTAATGGCGAGCGTTTCCGGAATTAGGTGTATCCAAAAACCTTGTTCATCAACTTCGCCTACGGTTAAGCTTGCGCCATTTATAGCAACAAAGCCTTTATATAACACATACTTTTGCCACTCTTTTGGCAAGCTTAATTGTATTTTACAGTTATTCTCAAGCTTCACTATTTGAGAGATTTGTGACGTACAATGAATATGCCCAGACACTATATGCCCACCTAGCTCAGTACCAAACGTAACAGAGCGTTCGTAATTTACTAAACTACCTAGCTCAAGCAGGCCTAAATTAGTTAACTTTAGGGTTTCGTCAATCACATCAAAATGCACTTGCGCCACCACATCATGATTACTTAGCTCAACTTGCACAACCGTTAAACAACAGCCATTAATAGCAATACTTGCGCCTAAATCTAAATGCTTAACGTACTCATCGCTCACCGATACAACTAAGCGTAACACACCATCAGCATGAGTTTTAGAGACCACTGTTGCTTGTGTTTGCACTATTCCTGTAAACATAAAATCACTTAAAATTATTACAAAGTGCTAGTTTAACGTATCAACTCATAAAATCATTCACTACTGTGATTTTTATTTGAAACGCAATAGATTACAATTGCCGCCTGTTTTATTTAATAGCTTTTTTTATGACCTTTTGCAATTGGGAAGCCAAGCGTTTACTTTCCCTAGCCTTACCTGTTTTTTTAGCACAAGTTACACTTATTTTAATGTCGGTAGTCGACACAATTATGGCCGGCCAAGTTAGCCCTACTGACTTAGCTGCACTTTCTATTGCAACAGGAATATGGAACCCATTATTACTTGCTCTGCAAGGTATTTTATTAGCGCTTACTGGTATTATTGCGCAGTTTTCGGGCAGCGATGACCGCAAAGGCATTAGCCACTATTTTCAACAAGCGCTTTATTTAACCGCTATTTTAAGCTTTACAGGTTTTGGTATTGCCCATTTAGCAGATGCCATTATTTTAAAGCTCGATACAACGCCTGCTATTGCAAACCTTGCCATTGACTACATCCATTTTGTGAAATGGGGTGTGTTTGGATTTTTAATTTTTACGGTATACAGAAACGTTACCGAAGGCATGGGGATGACCAAACCCGCCTTTTATATAAGCCTATTAGGTTTAGCCGTTAATATTCCAGTAAATTATATTTTCATAAATGGCTTATTTGGTTTTCCTGCTTATGGCGGCGCAGGCTGTGGCATTGCCACAGCAATTGTTTTAACTGTTATGGCAATAGCACAAGTTACTTACTGCCAAATGAGTAAAAAGGTAGATGCTAAAGGCCTGCTTTCATCATTCGAAAAACCTAATTTCACTACCATTGGTATTATTACTAAGCTAGGTATACCAATTTCACTTGCCACCTTTTTTGAAGTCACTTTATTTGCGTGTATACCGCTATTTATTGCGCATTTAGGTGCAGTGGCTGTATCGGGGCATCAAATAGCAGCGAGTGTAACTACATTGCTGTTTATGATGCCGCTAAGCCTCTCTATTGCTATAAGTATTCGTATTGGTAATCTATATGGTCAAAATAATTTACAGCAGTTAAAAGTTGCCGTATCGACTAGTTACATATTAGCTATTGTAATTGCACTATTTTTGGCACTTATGACTTTTACAGGTCGTGATTTAATTAGCCAACTTTATACCGACAGCCCCGCTGTAATGGCTCTAGCTTCATCAATTATGATACTAGCGTGTGTCTACCAGTTACCCGATGCATTACAGGTTGCTGCAAATGGCATGCTTCGTGGGTTAAAATACACCACGCCTATATCATATATTACGTTTATATCGTATTGGTTAATCGGTTTTTGTTTAGGTTACGTATTAGCAAGAACAGACATAATTGTGCCAGCTATGGGGCCGCATGGCTTTTGGGTTGGAATAATAGTAGGCCTTAGTGTCGCTGCTATTTTATTAATGCTAACAGTAAGAAAGCGTCTAAAATATGAATTTGCTAACAGTGATTCACTCAATCAAAACTAATAAGCTCAGCCTTAAATCATTACCAGCTGCTTTGTTGGTAATGTGTTTTTTAATGCTTACTGGCTGCAACAAACCACAAAGTACTGTAAACGCTACTTATATTGAACGCTTAAGTAGCACAGTTAATGCAAGTCCAACAAAGCCTACGCCGCTCAAGCAACTCCCTTTACTGCAGCCTCCCCCAATAGCACAAAGTGACTTAACACTGAGTATTGTGGAGCTTGCAGGCATTAGCCAATGTAAGCTCAACGTACTTATAAGTGAGCACAACAACCAATTAGGAAAAACCGCCAGCGCTGCTGGGCAATTAAAATATCAAATAAACTTTATTAAAAGTGCGCAGGTTTGCTTAAACACGCTTGATAAAAATAGTCCTAGTTACACAAAAATACTCGCAGCCAAAAACTACAAAGAAACACACCTAATGCACTTTTTTAACACCATGTTATTTAAAGAGCCTGAGCTAAATCGTACCTGGCAACTCACCTCAAACGAGCTTACTACTGAACCCGCTGGTTTTAGTGATACCGTACTTGCGCTAAAGCAACTTGTACTCATTAAGCAGCGAATTAAGGCTAAAGAGTTTAGTACAATTAATAGCGATTCTATTTTTAGCGCACTCGAGCAGCTTAATAAATTTCAATTTAACCAAGCACTCATTCAATCAGTCCGTATGCAGGTCGTGTTAAATAACAACGCCACACAGTTTGTAAAAACACTAGACTTTAATACGCTGTGCCCAGAGGATAAAAATAATAAAAACGCAAAAATCATAAGCAACGTATTTCAAAAGTTTTACCTAAAAGAAATTCAGCCCTATCAAGCGCAATTAACTGGTTATCTAGAGGTACTACAACCGCTTTATAACGAGCTTTGGTTTAACGAAAGTATCTCAAGCCCTCAAATTAATAACTTAGTCAAAACGGGCTCGACAAGTAACTTACTGAACTTACTTAAAAGCTCAGCTAAAAAACATGTGGTTTGGTGGCAAGGTTTTTATAAAACGTGTGAAATAAGCCCAATATGAATAAAAAAGCGGCAAATAAACTCAAAAACAACAAACTTGCTTGATTCACCAACCGCCACGCTATATATTAGCCGCCGTTGTTAAGCAATTAACACTTACTTAAATAAAGTAATACGACTGTAGCTCAGTTGGTTAGAGCACTACCTTGACATGGTAGGGGTCGGTGGTTCGAATCCACTCAGTCGTACCAAAATTAATGAAACGTATAATTGAAGGAAAGAGCACTACCTACTCTTGACCACCCGGTCCAAGGGTCAGTAGTTCGAATCCACTCAGTCGTACCAACATTTAAAAAAGTATAATTAAAGGAAAAAGCACTACCTACTCTTGATCACCCGGTCCAAGGGTCAGTAGTTCGAATCCATTTAGTCGTACCAACATTTAAGTAAAACCTCAAAAATTGTACGACTGTAGCTCAGTTGGTTAGAGCACTACCTTGACATGGTAGGGGTCGGTGGTTCGAATCCACTCAGTCGTACCACTTCAAAGTAATGAAAAAAACCTAAGAAAAAGCACTACCCGCTCTTGATCACCCGGTCCAAGGGTCAGCAGTTCGAATCCACTCAGTCGTACCACTTCAAAGTAATGAAAAAAACCTAAGAAAAAGCACTACCCACTCTTGAGCACCCGGTCCAAGGGTCAGCAGTTCGAATCCACTCAGTCGTACCAACATTTAAGTAAAATAAATAAAGTACATTTGAAAGAAAAAGCACTACCCGCTCTTGATCACCCGGTCCAAGGGTCAGCAGTTCGAATCCACTCAGTCGTACCACTTCAAAGTAATAAAAAAATCAAAGAAAAAGCACTCCCTACTCTTGATCACTCGATCCAAAGGTCAGCAGTTCGAATTCACTCAGGCGTACCAATTAAAGTTTACATTTCAGATAGTTAAAACGCTTCCAATCTACTCGTTTACTTTTCACAAAAAAAACTAAAGCTAAGACCTAAAAGATCATTGTAAAAATTATAGTTTTATCGATTTACCTAAAACGTCCAAACCATATTTTTAGCCTTTAATCTCACTAAAAACTCAACTTCTACCTTACAAATTTACCACTTTGCAATTGAAGATTAAGTGACCAGTAACCTAAACTTGTTCGTGTCATTTAATAAATTTATTTTAGAGCCCAGGCTCAGTGAACTACTTGCTAGGCTGTGTTTTTTGAAGCTATTACTGAATTTTATTTTTATATAAATAAACTTATTAGATACCAGAATATATTAACTGATAATTGATGGTTCTTTCGTGTTAGGTTTTTTTTCCATATAAGACTCCAACCTGTCTGCTTCTCTTTTTACGACCTCATAACACTCGCAAGACTGGCACTCTAACTGAGGTCGGTCTATCACACTAATATGACCACGTTTATAAGTGATAATACCCAGTTTTTGTAGTTTACCAGCGGCCTCAGTTACCCCTTCACGTCTTACGCCTAACATATTTGCTATTAGCTCTTGAGTCATTATTAAATTGTTACTCGGTAAACGGTCAATCGATAGCAAAAGCCAGCGGCTTAGTTGCTGTACTATACTATGATGACGATTACAAACTGCGGTTTGCGCCGTTTGGGTAATTAATGATTGCGTGTAACGTAACATGAGCATACGCAAATCAGGCTCGCTGTTAAACTGCCTGCGTAATTCACAAGCGGGTAAGCGATAAGCGGTACCAGCACTTTGCACAATGGCCCGATTGGGGGTGCTTTCTCCCCCCATAAATACAGCTATACCTACAACCCCTTCATTACCAATAACTGATATTTCAGCAGATGAGCCATCAATCATCACATACAATAATGAAACAATACTATCTATTGGAAAATAAACGTAATCGAGCTTTTCACTTGTTTCATAAATAACTTCTCCAAGGGATAAATTGACTCGCTGTAAAAGCGGAAACATGCGGTGTTGTGCATCAGTAGTTAAAGCATTAAGCAGTGTGTTCTTCAATTGACCCATCGAGTGTGAATTTCCTTTTTATATGCCCAACTTATAACTAATGAAACCTCAAAGTAATGGCTTAAAAGCATGTAAGTCAGGATATTTTAATAATAAACTTGAATTTGTTTATACAATTGGGCGCTAGAAATGAAAGGTTGTTGCTTTTTGATAATAAAAATTGTTCTATTTTTATTAAAGAATTTTAAGGTGCCTTTTTACGCTTATTCACTTTTAATATAAGCCGACACCCCCGCTGTGCTTCACTGAAATAATAAAATATTCAATACAACAAGGCGAATATGTACGCTAACACACATAGTTTAAATTTATCTGCCTTTAGTTAATATATATCCATAATGATTGATGGAGATTAAAGATAATCTACACCACAATATAGCGACAACTCCCTGTTATAAAAAAAATCGAACACTACTATTAGACTATGTGGGTTGACGAACCGACCATTAACGTTGCTTGATATATGTTGATGTATGTATTCAGCAATAAGATAAACTTTAAGAACATTTTTAATGGTGCGCTATTGATTCAGTAGGTGTAAAGTTGGTGCAGCTAACAATGAGCGCTCTAAGCAAACAATGTCGTCTTTGTACCAGCATTTAGTCAATAGCGATGATAAATTAATCCAATTACTCGCTACACCTTGCATCACAACAAACGGGGCTTATTATGACTAATGAAATTCAACACTCAATCGCAAACTTTGCAGCCTTAGAAACTTCAATAGCAAATGGGGAAGAACAATCGGTAAAAGAATTATTAGCAGATCAGTCAATGCAAGAGCTAGAAAAAAGCTACCTGTTAGACTTAGCTAAACTCGGTAATAACAGCGCTATCATAAAGCTATTAAATGATATTCCAGTAACAAAATAAATTTAACTGGTTGCGCTATAGTACAAAAAATTAGCTAAGCATATTTTTGGTCAAACTGACATTTTTCAGAAATATTGTCAGCTTTTCCTATCTATTACATATCTGAAAATCGGTTAGCCGATTGCACAATTCTTTTGATCTCATTTTCTTCAATATCTTTTATTGTATCAAGCAACGTTTTTGCGCTTTCGATATCTACACGAGAATATATATGAATGTATAACTCAATAACTTGTTCATGATGGTTTACTATTTTATCCATAATGTCTGAGATATCGAGCTCTTCAAAGAGTGAGTTACAATCAACGCGCTCAATAATTGAGTGCTTTTCGATGTAATCAAAACACCAGGTGTTTAGCGCTTTTTCGTCTGCCGTATTTTCAAATCCTTGTACAATATTCTCTAAACTCTCCTCATGCTCAGATAGGTAGCGAAGCATCATTCGTGCTCCCTCATCCTTATTTTGTTTAGAGCTCTGGTTTAGGCTATCTTTTAAGTTTTTGTGAAATAAAACGGTCCAATTAAGTACATCTCTAATTGTTTCAATTTGCATTTATTGCTCCTAAGTTTGATGATATCTATACAATATTTAAATATGAAGCATGCTAATTTTTAGGATTAGGCTCACTCGCCTGAGTGTGTTGTAAATACTGAAATAGCTCACTGTCGGTCGATAATACCAATGTTGTGTTTTGGCTAAGGGCAAGTTCAAGCGCCTGCAACGAACGGGTAAATGCATAAAATGCGACTGCTTGATCATTTTTGTTATAGGCTGAGGCGTAAATAGCGGCTGCTTTAGCATCAGCTTTACCTCTAATTTCTGTTACTGCTCGGTAGGCTTCAGATTGAATTTTATCTAAGTCTCGCTCTCTGTTACCTTGTATACGGGCAGCTTCGCCTTTTCCTTCTGACAAAAAGCGTTCTGCTATTTGACGACGTTCGCTGATCATACGTTCATAGATTTTAGGACGTACACTTTCATTATAATTAATACGTTTAAAGCGAATATCCATAAGCTCAATACCAAATACTTTTACTTTTTTGGCTGCGGCATTAAATATATCTTGCTCGACAACTAAGCGTCCCATGCTTATAGGCACTAAACTACCAATATTTTGCTCTTTTTCAGCCTCGGTGAGTGACGAGTCACGCAAAGGTTGGCGATCTTTCGTTGTACGAATAATTTCGATTAATTCGTGTGTGGCTACTGCATTACGCGTTTCACTGCCAAAAATATCATCGAGCCTAGACTGTGCGCTTCGCTCATCACCTAAGCGTAAAAAATACTGCAACGGATCGGTAACCTGCCACCGCGCGTAAAGACTTACAGAAATATAAAGCTTATCTTTGGTCGGCATATCAGAAGGTGTTCCTTCCCATTCCAGCACGCGCTTATCAATAAAATTAACTTGCTGAACAAATGGCATTTTGAGTTGAATACCCGCCTCTCTAATTGGCTCACCAACCGGTTTACCAAACTGAGTAATAACAACCTGCTCTACTTCGTTAACCGTATATAAAGCGCTATATAAAGTAACCCCTACAAGTGCAGCTAAAATACTGCTGCCAAAGATTAAATAAGATTTCATGGCTGCTGTCCTTTTAGTGACGTTAAATTGAGTAAAGGTAATACACCGCGTTCTTCGCTATCGATAATAATTTTATTTTTTATCGTTGGCATAACATCAGTCATTGTTTCTATATATATTCGTCTGCGTGTTACCTCAGGTGCCAGTTGGTACTGTGCAAACAGCGCATTAAAACGCAGAGCGTCGCCTTCAGCTTCATTAACTCGCTTAAGGCGATAACCGTCGGCTTCTCTTATTCGTTGGTCGCGCTCCCCCTCAGCAAGCGGAATAACGCGGTTATATTCGCGACGCGCTTCGTTAATCAACTTTTCTTTTTCTTGTTGAGCCTGATTAACTTCATTGAACGACCCTTGTACTGGTACGGGTGGATTAATGTTTTTTAGTTGAACCTGATCAATACTAATCCCCATTACATATTTGGTTGCCAATGCCTGCATTTTTTGTAATGCCTCAATTTCAATCCCTTGCCTGCCAATGGTAATTACTTCATCTACAGTTCTATCGCCTACAACTTCACGCATAACTGATTCAGACACGTATCGTAAAGTGCCTGCCGGGTCGCGCACCTCAAATAAGTACTTTTGGGGATCGGCTATCCGATATTGAATTACCCATTCAATTAGCGCAGTGTTTAAATCGCCAGTTACCATTTGGGTTTCTTCGCGTTGATTTGTTGCAGGTGAAATTTTTGGCGCAAATGAGCGAATATTATTTTCAGGATTAATATTTTGATCAGGGTCTGAGGCTCCAGGAGTAGAAAAACCAAACTCCTGCTTTAGTTGCCGCTTAGTAGGCACTATTGTGACGTGCTCAACACCTAATGGGATTTTTACATGCAAGCCCGCAGGCAGAATTTCTTGAAACTTACCAAACCTTAATACCAAAGCAACTGAATCACTGGGAACGGTATAGACTGCGCTATAGCCTGTAGCAATCAATCCCAAAAACAATACTATGGTTAAACTTGTGCTAAATTTTCCACTCAGCAACTTCTTATACTTTTTAAACGCACCGCTCATCACTTTATCGATATCTGGCGGACCGCTTTTACTTTTAGAATTTGGATTATTTTCGTTTTGTGTAGAAATAATATTTTCCTTTTTAAGAAACCAAAAATATGGAGCCTTATTACTACTTTAGATTGTCATAAGCCCTAGCGTGCTTCGCAATCTAGGTGATAACTTCCTCTGTATAATTTAAGGGTAATAATTTAGGGGTAATGATTTAAGAAATAGTTTTAAGATTTGAATTCATGCACTTATAGATTAATTTAAAGCCAAAAAATCTTTATAAGACATTAGCGTATTTATTTTAATTGGTCTGTTCGCTACAACACATAGCTTGTTTTAACCAATAGGTTTAATTGATAAATAAAGGGTTAAGTACAACTAATGAGTACACATTATTGAATACCCATTAACCCCTTCACGCCCTATTTTGGCGTTGAATTAATTGATTTATTGCTCTTTTTTGAGGCAACCACTCGAATATATAAAACCCCAAGTATTGCAGAAAGAACCGAAGCCACTAAAACCGATGTTTTTGCGTTATGAAGATGCTCGGCTTGCCCATCAAACCCCAACGTAGCAATAAAGGTAGACATGGTGAATCCAATCCCAGCGATAAGTGAAGCACCAATAACATGCTGAAGATTGATACCTTCTGGCAAGCAACCTATTTTGTAGCGCAAAGCAAGCCAACACGCACCCGAAATACCAATAAACTTACCAACAACAAGACCACTAATAATACCTAAGCCAACGGGATCACTGAGGCTTTCAACAAATGAACTAAAGTTAAAAACCACACCCGCATTAACTAAAGCAAATAGCGGTAAAATAAACAGTGCGACAGGCAGGTGCAGCACATCTTCCCACCGACGCAAAGGTGTACCTGCATTTTCGGCTAAATCACGAATTTCGAGTACCTGTTTATGATCCTGCCTGCTAGCCAGAACATCTACTTTCTCTATTTCTTTTTGCATAGAGGTAATGGTTGTTTTTGCCTTTTCAAGCGACCTTCCTGAGCCCAACATTGAGCGTGCAGGAGCCGTTAAAGCAATAGCAACACCTGCTACAGTAGGATGAACACCTGACTGTAACATCATCCACCAGGTGGCAAGACCAATGATAATGTAAAAAAGCGGTTGTCTTATTCCGGCATAATTGGCGGCTACTAAAAAAGCAAATAGAACAACGGCGCATGACAAATACATCACCGATATTTCTTGGGTATAAAACACGGCAATAACGAGTATTGCCCCCACATCGTCAACAATCGCAAGACCTACAATAAAAGCCAACAAGCTTGTTGGTATATGTTTTCTTACAATTGTAAGCACACCTAATGCAAACGCAGTATCGGTTGCCATGGGTATACCCCAACCAATCAGTGAATCTTGCCCCCAGTTAAACAGCGAATAAATACCAGCCGGCACGACCATTCCGCCTATGGCGCAAAAAATAAGCATGTGTCTATTTTTGGGCTCAGCTAAATCTCCAGCAAGCACCTCTCGTTTTATTTCAAGCCCAAGCAATAAGAAAAATATCACCATCAAACCATCATTAATAATGTGTTTAAGCGAGGTTTGTAGCTCAAAGTTTCCTAATGAGATCCCAATAGGCGTATGCACTAAGTTCAGATAGGTAGCTGAATAAGCTGAATTTGCCCACCAAAGTGCAATGATTGTAGATACTAGAAGAAACAAACTAGAGGTGGTTTGAGCACGCATAAAATTAGAAAATGGGGTGTGCATATAGTCTAAGCCACGATTTAGTATATTTTTAGAATCGTTAGGCATATCAGGTAGCCTTATAAATTGTGGGTGTTCGTTTTATCAAAACTTTTAAGATTTAAGTTCTCCAGTTTTACTATCAGTCAACAAACACTTCGCCTTAAAATTACTAGCATTAAGACGAAGTGCACACCCCTAATGTAAAATTAGATTAGAGATAGATTTAATCATTGTGTTATTACGTTATAAGGGTAAATATTTTCTCGGTTTTGGAATGCCAAAATAGCCGTATTTTTAATTATTCCTTGCTCAATGTTTATTGCACGGCGAATGGTTTCATCTTTTTGCCACTGCAAAGCACCTTTAAGTATCGTTTGTAAATATACAATGAGCGCCGCAGAGATTGAACGCGTCGCGCTTTCCCATAAATAACTCGGTGTATGATCAACGCCATAATAATCCGTGTTGTTATATCGAAATAAAGGGTTTTTAAACGTTGTCGGCTTTGCAAAAAAGAATCCCATCCCCTCATCACAGCTAACATCAATAATTAAGCTGTTAGGTTTTAAGCAGTCTGCTTCTGATTCAATTACAAAGTTAACCGGATGAGCTGTTTCTTGATAAGTCCCGTTCACGATAATATCGGCTTCGCTAATAAGATCGCCAAGTGGTCGATTAGTCCCATCATGCTCAACAACCATCATGCGAGCTTCTCCTTCAACACCTTCTCGTACCTTAACATAATGACAATCTAATATTTCTTCACGCACTTCGTGATCAGGACGCTGAATACAAATTGTAATATCTCTAAAGCCATGCGCTTTAAGGGCGTAAATAGCGCCTCTACTCACTGCACCAAAACTAAATATAATCGTTTTACGTTGATCGCCATAATGACCATCAATACCCTTAAGTTGCAAAGCATGTATTACAGCGCAATACCCTGCCATTTCATTGTTTTTATAAAAAGTATGGCGCCCTACATTTCCTTGTGGTGACCACACATACATGTCTTCAAAAGCAATTAAGGTAAGTTTACGTTCAATTGCCGCTTGTGTTATTTCATGCTGTTGAACGCAGTGGGCATAGCCCCAAATAGTGCCTCCTTCGCGCATTTCTTCTAAGTCAGCAAGTACAGGCTTTGCAATAATGGCCGTGCCAATATGGGTAAGTATTTCGCTGCGCGATGCAATGCCACCCGTTAACGTTGCAATATATTCATCGCTAACATTAAAAGCGGTGCCATAGCCTTGTTCAAACACCATTTGTTTTCTAAGATTTTCGGGAATTCGTAATAAATGCTCTGGGTGAATAGGATACCGTCTTTCATCTGTCTTGCGGGATGTTCCGATAACGCCGATAGTTAATTCACTCATGCTAAGTCCTGTTTATAAAGTAAGTACGCTTGAGTTCACCAACGAATCATCATACTTCGCCAATAAACTTAGGCGGTGTTTGTTCTGTACGTTTTGGCTCGGATGAACCAACTCTATTTTACAAAGGTGTAATTTTGACAATAAATAATGAAGAGCAGTGAGTTAACTTGCATTGAGTTGCAAGCTGAAGACTATTACCTTTTGAGTAAAAGTGCTGACTGAGTATATCAGAAATAAGTATTGCTAACTTGGGTATCTCAAATTGAAATAAAGGGAGTACTCGATAATTACTGAAGTTTTACCTTAGTGATTTACTTTTTAGAGCAGGTTTAATCTGCTTTGTATTGGGTTAGCCGAACGTTTGGCTTTTATATCAACTTCGGCTATGTCCATGAGCGGTTATTACTAATTTTTTGTATGTAATCAAGATTTGGCTGCTTTGGTTTTCTTGTAAAGGCCAACTTATATGTATTCTTTTTTAACCTTTAATGGAGTCCCGTAATGTGGGTAATGCTCGGCGAGATATTTCCAAATAGCATGAGAGGATTAGGCTTAGGGGTTGCAGGGCTTGCTCAATGGCTGGCTAATTTTTTAGTCACTATTACCTTTCCCATATTGCTAGCCGCTGGAGGGCTTGTACTCGCATATTCGCTCTATGCATTTTTCGCATTAATATCGGTGCTTTTTGTTATTTACTTAGTAACAGAAACCAAAGGAACGAAACTAGAAAACGTGTAACTTTATCGTCCTAAATAGCTAAATTTAGGACGATAATTTTTTAGTGCCTACCCAACTAATCTATAACCTACCGCTGGCTCAGTTAAGATATGAATAGGGCTTGCAGGGTTTACCTCAAGCTTTTGTCTTAGTTGCGCTACATGTACACGAATATACTCAGGTCTATTAATGTATTGATCCCCCCATACCTGACTTAAAATAGCATTATGAGTAAGCACTTTATCTTTATTTTGAAATAACATAAGCAAAATTTTATATTCTTTATTAGTGAGCTTTACATCGCTGCTGTTAAGCGTAACTGTGTGCTTATGCGGATCTATAATGATGTTACCGCATTGCAGTGCCAAACTCGGCTGTGTATTTACTCTTAGTAGCACACGCATTCTTGCCAGAAGTTCGTTTGCACTAAAAGGTTTGGTTATATAATCGTTTGCCCCATTATCAAGGGCTGTAACCTTTTCCACCTCGCCATCGCGAGCCGAAAGCACTAATATTGGTATTTGGCTCCATTGTCGTACTTCAAGTAACCAAGCTTGTCCATCCATATCAAGCAATCCCAAATCAAGTAACACTAAGTCAAAGCTTTGCTCACTCATTAATGAAAAACCATCAAGCCCTTTCGCACTAATTGATACGTTATAGCCACTGGCACCTAGTAATGTTTTTAAAAAACTTTGCAATGCAGGTGAGTCTTCTAGCACCAATACATTAATCATTCTTTGCACTCCAGCTAAGTATTGCTGTGGCTACTTGGGTCAGCTCATCAATAGCTAATACAAATTCGCCTTGATGAAACTGAGCAACTACATCGCAAATTACGCTACCAAGCCCAACTCCTTCATCCGAACTGCTTGGATGAGTAACTATGAGGTTGCTTACGGCTATTTTATAGTGTGTTATATTACCAATTCGTTCAGTATTAAAGTCCACTGTCGCCACTCCATCACCGTAACGTGCCGCGTTTTCGAATATATTCGCAAGCGCGATTTCTAAAAGTGTTATATCACCTATACAACAAGTGGCTTTATCAAAGACTAACGCTAAGTTAAAACCACTTAATTGCTGCTGCCTGCGTGCTTTAGCCTCAGTAACAAGTGTATGTACGTTGATAGCTTGCCACGCTAGCTGCTCTCCTATTTTATTTACCCGGCTAAGCTCCATCACTTTATTAAAATGCTGATTTAAGATTTCACTTTGCTCATAAATATTTTTTGCTTGTTCTGTAATTGATGCCTTACTCAGCTCAATATTTTCGTCAGCTAACATGCTTGATGAGCCCATAATAGTAGCCAAAGGCGTGCGTAGATCATGGGATAAACTACGCAGCAATGCGTTTTTAGCACGTTCTAACTCTGCTTGTACTTTCATCGATGCAGACTGGTTTCTAAGATTTGAGTTTTCGTGGACCTGAAACAACAAAGACAGTGCCGTATCTATAAATGCACGGTTTTCAGGACTAAGTTCGGCATCTGAAATAAAGCCGCCCCATTGTGTGTTTTGTTCGATATTGAAGTACTCTCCATTATCCATTGTATTATTGTTCCAACGAAGTGTAATACCTAGATGGTTTTTAATCGAAGTTGTAAATACTTGGCGCTGAGCGTTTATATCATCAAGCCCATTAAGCGCCTTAGCTAACTCATATAAACATCGTGTATTACTGGCATGTAACTGGGTATCACGAACGTTTTTACTTAGCTCGCCCGCCAATTTGCTTATCATCAAGCCAACTATAAGCATGACAGTAAAAGTGACTAAGTATTCAATTTTTTCGATATGAAATGTAAAGTACGGCAGTACAAAAAACCAGTCGGTACATGCCACACTAACTAACGTTGTAATCCCCGCTAAGGCGGCATTTTGACGCACCGCAACCCATGCCACCCAAAGTAATTGCAACATCACAATGTCGGTGGTCGTTAGCCACTCTCGAACTGGAAAAATAGCCAGCACAATAAAAATAGGCGCAATTGTTGTTAATAAAAGCGGCTTAAGCCATTTATTAATACCCATTTGTGCACTCCCATAAAATTCTCTTTTATAGGTTACTGCTTTTTAATACGTTGTGTATAAAGTTTTTATAAAGATTTTTGGCTGTAGTGTTAAATGTTTATAAAGCTTAATTGATATGGGGTGACTCTTTTTTAAAATTCCATAGTCTTTGCTATGTCGTATTTTTTAAATAGGAACGCACATGGCACAGTTTGCAGTAATTGGATTAGGTAGTTTTGGTGTTACCGCCTCGCTTGAGCTTGCTAATCAGGGGCATCACGTTTGCGCAGCCGATATAAGCGAAAGCACCATTAACGCGTTTGCTAATCAGTTAAATTACACTGTCATTTTAGATGCTAGTGATGAAACACAGCTTGCTCGACTCGACTTAACTAGCTGCCAAGCTGTATTAGTTGCAATTGGTGAAAATATAGAAGCGAGTATTTTATGCGTGCTGCATTTAAAAAACCTTGGTGTTGAACAAATATGGGTTAAAGCGTGCTCTAAAAGCCACCATCAAATTTTAAGCAAACTTGGCGTATCCCGTATTATTCACCCAGAAGAAGAAATGGGTGTAAGAGTCGCCCATGCACTTAACTACCCTATGGTTAACCAGTACTTTGCACTTACACAATCTACATTTATTGTTGAGCTTGCCATAGATTTACATTTATCAGGGCGCAATATTGGCTGGCTTCTAAAAGAGCGTAACTCAGATATAAAACCGCTCACCTTACGCCGAGATGACAACTTTAATACAGACCTAACACTCGACACCGAGTTACGCCATGGTGATAGCCTTGTATTACTAGGCTCCAAGCATTATTTAACAAAACTTACCAAACGGTTTAAAGCCTTATGATCAACTGGCAAGCAAACGTACTTCCAAAGCAATTTAATCGCCGTTTAAATAATTTTAAAAGGCCTGTTAATCCCCCTTTAATTTTAACTGCTGGTTTTTTTACACTCATTATTTTCGGCACTTGCTTATTACTATTACCTTTTGCAAGTGTTGAATCGCTTAGCTTTATTCAAGCTTTTTTTACTGCATCCTCTGCGGTTACAGTAACAGGCTTAGTTGTTATTGATACAGGTACTGCGCTAACCACATTTGGGCAATGTGTTGTTATGGTACTTATTCAAATTGGAGGAATCGGCTTTATGACCGTAGCCGTTATTTCGTTTTTAAGTATTGGTAAAAATTTAGGCTTAAAACAACGTCTACTTGCAAGCCAAGCATTCGATACCAGCGATTTAAATGGAGTGATCCATGTAGCTAAATGTGTAATAACTTACTCGCTAATAATTCAAACTATAGCATTTTGCTTACTTTTTATTAGCTGGGTAGATGACTATGGTATTGCGGGTAGCGCCTATCAAAGTCTATTTTATACTATTTCGGCTTTTAACAATGCCGGGTTTGCACTCGACAGTAATAGCTTAATGGCTTTTAAAAGTGATGTATCTGTTAATCTTATTATCAGTGCATTATTTATAATCGGTGGCTTAGGGTTTACCGTTTTAATAGATATATATCAACAACGTCGCTGGCATAAATTAGCAACTAATACACGTATTGTATTAATTGCAAGTGCTGTAATTAATTGCTGTGCATTTTTGCTTATTTTTTTATTTGAATATTCAAATCCAGCCACACTTGCCAACCTACCTATTAACGAGCAAGTAATTGCTGCCTGGTTTCAAGCTGTAACACCACGTACTGCAGGCTTTAATACTTTACCTATTAGCCAGCTCAGTTCCGACTCGACATTGCTTACATTGTTATTAATGGTAATAGGTGGCGGTTCGGTAAGTACAGCAAGCGGCATTAAAATAGGAACTTTTGTTATTTTACTACTTGCTATGTATAGTTATTTACGTCAAAAACCACAGGTAACCATATTTAACAGAGAGCTAAGCGACAAACTTGTGATAAAAGCATTGAGTGTTGTAATTTTATACTTATTTACGGCTTTTTTAAGCATCATGATTATGAGTAAAATCGAGCAAGCGTCTCTTTTAGATATTACTTTTGAAGTAATTTCGGCATTGAGCACTGTAGGGCTATCTCGTGATTTTACTAGTAATTTAAGTATGCCAAGCCAACTAATAATTATTTTACTTATGCTGATTGGCAGAGTAGGCCCACTGACATTTGCTTATTGTTTTGCAAAACCTAAATTACAACCTCTTAAATTTGCTAAAACAACCATACAAATAGGGTAACTATTATTAAGGCCACTTAGCCAGCATAATTTATGTAAGGTATTATTGCGGTGCAAGTTAGAAAATTAATGGCTCCTAGATATAACTTTATCTATTAGGAGTCTTTTATAGAAAAATAAAAATGAATATAAGCACTCTTTTTCATTGTAGGTATGAAAATAAATAAAATAAGCGCCAAACCATTACAGTAGTTTTGCCGCTTATTAAAGGGGTAATATTTACCCTTTCATTTGTTCAAGCTCTTTGCCTTTGGTTTCGTGTAAAAACTTAAATACAAATATAACTGAAACAAACGCGCAAAATGCGTAAAAACCATAAGCCCCAGCTAAACCAATGCCTGTGAGCATAACAGGGAACGACCAAGTAATTAAAAAGTTAGCTATCCACTGGGCAAAGCCGGTAACTGCAAGGCCAGAGCCGCGAATTTGGTTAGGGAACATTTCACCTAACATAACCCACATTACAGGGCCCCACGATAAGTTAAAAAAGAACACATACGCATTAGCGGCTATTAAAGCAACTATGCCCTGCTCTCCTAATTCTAAGTTGCCTGTTGAGCCAATATCTGCATTTAAAAAGGCATAAACAATAACCGAAAGCGTCACCGTCATACCAATTGAGCCGGTTAACAAAAAAGGTTTTCTGCCAATTTTGTCTATAAAATACATGGTAATAAACACCGCTAAAATACTTACAAAGCCGCTTATTATATTAATGAGTAACGCGTCAGATTCAGTAAAACCAGCGGCTTGCCAAAGTACCGCGCCGTAGTAAAAAACAACGTTAATGCCGACTAATTGCTGAAATATAGCTAAGCCAATTCCTATCCAAACAATGGGGCGTAAACGTTTTTTAGGTTTATCAATAAGATCAGATAATTTAGGTTGGTGTTTATCGCCAGCAAGAGACTCTGCTATTTCATTTAATTTAAGAGCGGCAGTTTCAGCACCATATAATGACGATAAAACACGTGCAGCAGCGTCTTTTTTACCAGCCATAATTAAGTATCGTGGGCTTTCAGGGATAAAAAATAAAGCTATTAAAAACAAGCATGCAGGTAATAACTCAACCCAAAACATCCAACGCCATGTTTCAAAGTCGAGCCAAAATATAGCCGTAGAGCCGCCAGCCGTATTTGCTAAAAAATAGTTACTCACAAATGCGCTAAACAAACCAAATATAATAGCCACTTGTTGCAGTGTAGAGAGCGTGCCTCTGTATCGTGCGGGGGCAATTTCGCTAATATAAGCTGGGGTCATAACCGATGCAGCCCCTACCGCTAAGCCGCCTAAAATTCGATAAATCACAAATTCAAACGATGTGACTGACACACCCGAACCCCAAGCACTTATAATAAATAAAGCAGCGGCAAAAAGTAAAATTGGACGCCGACCAAATTTATCAGCCAATCGACCTGCGCAAAACGCACCAATGGCACAACCAATTAGCATGCTTGATACGTTAAATCCCGTACCCGCACTACTGGAGCCAAACGCTGTTTGGAGTCCATCAACCGTGCCGTTAATTACGCCGCTGTCAAAACCAAATAAAAACCCGCCAATGGTCGCAACAAAGCAAACCAGTACTATTAAAAGTACATTTTCTTTCTCGTTCATAAGTATCCATATTGTGTGTTGTTGTTATTTTATATAGATTTTGAAGCTCAAAAGTGTGTGCGTTGTTTAGTTATTTTTATTGGTTGAGCTTGAATCTCTTTCTATTAATTCAAAATCTAAAATATGTCTTAAGTCTAAGCTTTTTACATTGCTCAAATCGTTGTACTGACCCGATGCAAGTAACGTAATGGCAAGCTCAGCCATTTCATTAATAGGCTGTTTTACCGTAGAAATATTTGGCCAAACTATGGTTGCAAGTTGCGTGTCATCAAAGCCCACAACCGACAGTTCGCTTGGAATATTAATACCTTGTTTTTGAGCTATTGAGATTACAGCGGCCGCCATATCATCGTTAGCTGCAAAAATAGCTGTTGGTTTATCATCAAGCGAAAGTAATTTTATTGCCGCTTCCATGCCCGATTGATAAGTAAAACTGCCCTGCTCTATATACTCAGGTGGCGTTATTATTTTATTAGAGCGCAGCGCATCTAAATAACCTTGGTAACGCAAACGGCTTACACCTTGTTTAGTGTCGCCAATAATATGTGCAATTTTGCTATGCCCTTGATTTATTAAATGCTCTGTAACATCAAACGCCGCTTGGTAATCGTCCATGCATATATAAGGGGAGCGATTTAATTTTGTATCTGGCGTTATTCTTACAAATGGTACTTCTGCTTTAGTAAGCACATCTAAAACCGCTTCGTTATCGCACATAGGTGGCAGTAAAATCATGCCATCAACCTGTGTAACATCAATAAGTTGCTTTACCGATTCAATTGTTTTGTCAATATCGGTATGCGCTTCGTCAACAACAAGGTGGTAGCCCAGTGCGCGGCATTTTTTAAGCGCTGCCAATAAAAATTGGCTTATGTAAGAGTCACTTGGGTTATCGTATAAAAGCCCTAAAAAGAATGACTTAGTACTAGCAAGGCGCCTAGCAGACACATTTGGCCTGTAATTTAATTGCTCAACAACAGCCATTACTTTTTCGCGGGTTTTGTCGCTTACTTTTTTGTCTTGGTTGAGCACGCGCGAAACTGTCATCATTGATACACCAGCCTGCTCGGCTACATCTTGTATTCTTGCTCTTTTAGGATCGGCCATTACTGTTATTACCTACTCACAATCAGTGGATTGTTATAATTAACTTTCTTAGTTTTCATTATACATAATTGTAAAGCTTGATATTGTTTACAGCGCGTTTTAAATGATTACTTATTGACAAAGTCTTATACTACACTGAAAATGTTAGCGCTAACAACAAATTTATAATATTCACACCCAATAATATAAAAAACTTAAAAAGGCCTATATTATGAGCATGCTGCAAAACCCAATTCTAAGAGGCTTTAACCCAGACCCAAACATTGTCAGAGTTAATAACGACTACTACATAGCCACCTCAACCTTTGAATGGTTTGGAGGTGTGCAAATTCACCACTCTACCGATTTAGTAAATTGGCGAGTTATAGGCCAAGCACTTAACACCGTAGAGCAACTCGATATGCGAGGAGTGCCTGATTCTTGCGGCGTATGGGCTGCGCAACTTAGTTACAATAATGGCCGTTTTTATTTGGTATATACCAATGTAAAAAGCTTTGATGGCCCTTACAAAGACACGCCAAACTATTTTGTATCAACCACTGATATTACCGGTAACTGGTCACAAGCGACTTACTTAAACTCTAGCGGTTTTGATCCGTCTATTTTTCACGATGATGACGGTAAAAGCTATTTGCTAAACATGCTGGTTGATCACCGCAACAACGCACTATTTGGTGGCATAGTAATGCAAGAGCTTTGCCTAAAAACCAATAAATTAATAGGCGATGTTAAACCTATATTTTCAGGCACAAAACTTGGTTGCACTGAAGGCCCACATATTTTAAAACGCGGCGATTACTACTATTTAATTACCGCTGAAGGTGGCACTGGGTATGAACACTGCATTAGTGTTGCGCGCTCTAAAAACGTATTTGGCCCTTACCAAGTACACCCGCACAACCCCGTTATTACAGCAGCCCACGAGCCGAGTAATACGCTACAAAAATGTGGCCATGGAGATTTTTTTCAAACGCAAGCCGGTGATTGGTACACGGTATTTTTAACATCTAGACCACTGACTGAGCGCGGCCGCTGCATTACAGGGCGTGAAACAGGGATTGAGCAAATAATCTGGAAAGACGATGACTGGCCTTATGCCAAACACACAAATAAAGCCCCGAGAATACACGTACCCGTTGAAGGTTTAACGCTAAACCCACAGCCGCAACCCACAACACATATTGATTTTAGTAAAGATGATCTGACTGTTGATTTTCAGTCATTGCGTATACCCATGTGCAAAAGCTGGGTGTATAAGAATGCCCAAAAATCATCGCTCACCTTAGTGGGAAAAGAGTCTTTAAGCTCATTGCATCAGCAAAGTTTTATTGCCAGGCGTGTGCAGGCTCATCATACTGTTAGCAGCACATGCGTTGATTTTGCGCCGAGCAGTTTTCAGCAAATGGCGGGGCTAGTATGTTATTACAACACCGCTCATTACTACTATTTGCATATAAGCGGCGGCGATGTAGGCGATGAAACCACACCACGTTATTTAAATATAATAAGCTGCGATAAATACCAAACAAGCACGCCTGTTGCACCGCTTTTGCTTAAAACAAACAAACCTGTTTACTTAAAAGCTGATTTTAATGGCGCTCAGCTGCAGTTTTACTACGCCACCGAAAAAAACTGCTGGATAAAGTTTGGTCCAGTGCTCGATGGCAGTATTTTATCTGATGATTACGTGCAGCAATCACCGCAAGGGTATCGCCCGTGTTTTACCGGCGCTTTTGTTGGTATGGCTTGCCAAGATTTATCGGGGAGAAATAAAGAAGCTCACTATTCATTTTTTAATTATGACGAACCTAGCGACGAATAAATCGCCGCCAGTTAAGTTTATTATTTGATTGAAAGCTTTTTGAAACTGCTTTAAAGTTCTCTTAAAGTTCTCTTAAAACTATTTTAAAACAGGGCTTTAATACGTTCCATTTGTGATTGTAAAAGTAAACTTTGAGAGTGGCTCATAATGTCACTCTCTCGTTTGTTTTCGCTCAGTAAGCGCCCTACTTCTTGCGCTTCAAAGCTATAACCTTGTGACTGCCTGCCATCTTCAAAATGCTCAATTAAATCATCAAGCTCATACAAAGAGCACTCATAAGCCCTAAATGCATCGGGTATTTTTATATAGCCTTTGTCGCCAATAATATACGCGCCATTCCCTAACCGGCATTGAAATGACGTTGCTAAGCTCATCATTACATCGCCACAATTAGCAGTAATAAGTACATCGTCTTCCACGCCTTTGTAGCGAATATTTGCTCTTACGTGTAAGTTTTCAAGGTCGTTATTTAAAAAGTAATTGGCAATCGCAAGCGGATAAATTCCCATATCGAGTAAACAACCGCCCGCTAAATCTGGGTTGTATTCACGCCCGTCGGGGTTAAAAGGCACAGGATAGCCAAAGTCAGCTTTAACATGTTTAATAGTGCCAATTCGCCCTTGCTCTACCCATTGTTTTGCTTTTTGTATTGCAGGTAAAAAGTACGTCCACATGGCTTCCATTAAAAATACGTCGTGCTTTTTAGCCAATAAAGACAACTGCTTACACTCTTCAGCCGAGACTGTAATGGGCTTTTCGCACAATACATGCTTACCTGCTTTAATAGCATCGCTGGCATTTTTAAAGTGAAAGTTATGCGGGGTCGCAATGTAAACTACATCAACGTTTTTATCGTCAAATAGTGTCTGATACCCTTTGTAGGCATTGGCCGCACCATACTTGCTCGCAAAAGCGGTTGCATCATCCCCATTTCTTGCTGCAACCGCGTACGCAACACCATTATTTGTATGTGCTAAGTCTTCACAAAATTGTGCAGCAATTCGGCCACAACCAACAATACCCCAGTTTATTTTTTTCATAGTGTTTCCTTATGATCTTAAAAAGAAATTTAAGTGAACTCCAACAACCAAGCAATAAACTTGCAAATTAATTGTTAAACATAATTTAAAACTAGCTTGACTTAACAATATCAAATCATTAATGTTAGCGCTAACACTAAAACAACATTAAGCATCACATTTATGTTCCTTGGTATCGATTTAGGCACTTCAGGTGTAAAAGTAATTATTTTAGACGAGCAAGACCAATTGCTTGCTCAAGCAAGTGAATCTTTAAGCGTTTCACGCCCAGCCCCCCTTTTTTCTGAGCAAAACCCTACAGATTGGTGGCTTGCTACATGTAGTGCAATTGAGGATCTTAAAAAAACTCACCCTGCATTACTAAAATCGGTAAAGGCTGTGGGCCTTTCTGGGCAAATGCATGGCGCAACGCTGCTTGATAAAAACAATAATATTATTCGCCCAGCCATTTTATGGAACGACGGGCGCAGTGCTGCACAATGTGTAGAGCTTGAAAAACGCGAACCAAATTCTCGTAATATTACCGGCAACATAGCAATGCCTGGTTTTACTGCGCCTAAATTGGTGTGGCTAAAAGAGTTTGAGCCAGAAAACTTTGCAAAAGTAGCCAAAGTATTACTACCAAAAGACTACCTACGCTTTTTAATGACCGGTGATTTTGCATCAGACATGTCTGACTCTGCAGGCACACTGTGGCTAGACGTAGAAAAAAGAGCATGGTCGCAAAAAATGCTTAGCGCTTGCGACTTAACAGAACAGCACATGCCTACCCTTTTTGAGGGCACACAAATTACTGGCAAATTAACAGCCCAAGTTTCTGCTAAATGGGGTATGGAACAAGTGCCTGTTGTTGCAGGTGGTGGCGATAATGCCGCAGGCGCTGCCGGTGTTGGCGTAGTAAGGCCTAAACAAGCGTTTTTGTCATTAGGTACTTCGGGCGTTTACTTTGTTGCTAACGATAAATACCTGCCTAACCCAGAAGGTGCTGTACATACTTTTTGTCATTGCATTGAAAACACCTGGCACCAAATGTCAGTGGTGTTAAGCGCAGCAAGCTGCTTAACCTGGGTCACTAAATTAACCGGTTTTAAAAACGAAAGCGCATTGCTTGAACAAGTAAGTAAATGCGATTTTAGCAAACCAAGCTCAGTGATATTTTTACCTTATTTAACTGGCGAGCGTACGCCGCATAATAACCCCGATGCCAAAGGCGTATTTTTTGGTTTAGACAGCGACACCGATGCAGCAGCCCTTGGCCGCGCAGTACTAGAGGGCGTTGCTTTTGCTTTTGCCGATGGCCAACAAGTACTGCTTGATGCCGGCGCACAAATTGACGATGTAACCGTTATTGGTGGTGGCGCTAAAAGCCCACTGTGGGGAAAAGTCATCGCAAGTGTACTCAACCGCCCCCTAATTTACCGAGAAGGCTCAGAAGTTGGCCCCGCATTTGGCGCTGCAAGACTTGCCCGAATAGCAGTAACACAACTCCCTGCACAACAAGTGTGTGTTAACGGCAAGGTAACGCAAACAATTGAGCCAGACCCAGTCATGCAAGACTTTTACGCACAGCAATACACAACATACAAAGCACTTTACCAAAGTGTAAAAACATACTTTTAATACACTATTATAAAATTAATGGAGCACATTATGAGCGAACAATTTTTTACAAACGTTGAAAAAATCAAATTTGAGGGTGAAAACTCTAAAAACCCATTTGCATTTCGTTATTACGACGAAAACCAAGTAGTGCTTGGCAAAACAATGAAAGAACATTTACGTTTTGCAGCCTGTTACTGGCATAACTTTTGTTCTACAGGGTTTGATATTTTTGGTGAAGGTACGTTTGACCGTCCTTGGATCCAACCTGTAGGCAATCAATTAGAACTTGCTGAACAAAAAGTAAAAGTAGCCTTTGAATTTTATGAAAAATTAGGCGTTCCTTACTTTTGTTTTCATGATGTTGATATTGCCCCTGAAGGCAAAACACTACAAGAAAGCCACGATAACGTAACGCACATAGCTAACATTATCGAAAAAGAAATGCAGCGCACAGGTGTAAAACTACTGTGGGGTACTGCTAACTTATTCTCAAACAAACGTTTTTGTGCCGGTGGTGCAACAAACCCTAATCCTAATACGTATGCATATGCAGCAGCACAAGTTAAACATGCAATGGAAATTACGCATCGTTTAGGCGGCGAAAACTACGTACTTTGGGGTGGTCGTGAAGGTTACGACACGCTACTAAATACAGACCTTGCACAAGAAAGCGAACAGTACGCACGCTTTTTGAAAATGGTTGTTGAGCACAAGAAAAAAATTGGTTTTAAAGGCACATTATTAATTGAGCCAAAACCACAAGAGCCAACTAAGCACCAGTACGATTACGATACAGCAACGGTTGCAGGCTTTTTATACAAGCACGGCTTACAAGACGAAATTAAAGTAAACATTGAAGCAAACCACGCAACACTTGCGGGTCATAGCTTCCACCACGAAATTGCAGTTGCTTGCGCAGAAGGCATTATGGGTAGTATTGATGCTAACCGTGGCGACATGCAAAACGGATGGGATACAGATCAATTCCCTAACGATGTAGCTGAGTGCACACTTGTTGTTTACGAAATTTTAAAAATGGGTGGTTTTACAACGGGCGGCTTTAACTTTGACACTAAACTTCGTCGTCAATCGTGTGAGCGTGATGACTTATTCATTGGCCACATTGGCGGTATGGATACGATGGCTAAAGCATTACTCAATGCAGCAGCAATGATTGAAGGTGGCGAGCTGACTGATTTTGTTGAAAAACGTTACGCTGGTTGGAAAGAAGACCTAGGTCAAAGCATTCTAAATGGTGAGCAATCACTTGAGAGCCTTTCAGCCTTAGTACACGAGAACAACATCGATCCTAAGCAAGTTTCTGGCCGACAAGAGCTGCTTGAGAATATTGTTAACCGCTACGTATAAGGACATCGCCTCGGTTATAAAGCCGAGGCGTACATCATTATGAACTTGTTAGAACAACTCAAAAAAGTAACCACGGTCGTTGCCGACAGTGGCGATGTAGAGTCAATCAAAGCCCTACAACCGGTTGATGCAACAACCAATCCTTCGTTAATTTTACAAGCTGCAAAATTACCTCAATATAAACATTTAATTGAAGACGCTATAAATAAAGCTGGCAACAACGTTGACGCTATATGCGACCAACTTATTGTTAACTTTGGCTGTGAAATACTAAAAGTAATACCTGGGCGTATATCGAGCGAAGTAGATGCGCGTTTATCGTTTGATACCCAAGCAAGTATTGCCAAAGGGCGTAAGCTTATTTCACTTTACGAGCAAGCGGGTATTTCAAAAGACCGCGTACTTATTAAACTTGCTTCAACATGGGAAGGCATTAAAGCCGCCGAGCAGTTAGAAAAAGAAGGCATTAAGTGTAACTTAACGCTGCTTTTTTCGATGGCTCAAGCCATTGCGTGCGCACAAGCTAACGTAACGCTTATATCTCCGTTTGTTGGGCGTATTCTTGATTGGTACAAAGCCCGCGATAATAAAGAATATACCCCAAGCGAAGATCCTGGTGTGCAGTCGGTTACAGGTATTTATCAGTACTATAAAAAGTACGATTATAAAACCGTGGTAATGGGCGCAAGCTTTAGAAACATTCAGGAAATAATCGAACTTGCTGGCTGCGATTTACTGACTATCTCGCCATCATTACTCAATGATTTACAAAGCCAAAAAGGTGAACTGGTTACAAAGCTTGACGCTGCAAACATTGCCAAAGCACCGCAAAGCGACATAACCCCACTCACCCACGAGCAATTTTTATGGCAGCACAACGAAGATCCAATGGCCAGCGAAAAGCTCGGTGAAGGTATTCGTAACTTTGCCAAAGATCAGCGTGTTTTGGCTAAATTGGTTGAAGACTTACTAAACTAATTTCCCTCAAGCCTGCTACATAACGTGCGGGCTTTTTTAATTTTATTTGAGGTAATACATGACTCAACTTTCTTCTCGTGCGCCTTTTGCTAATGCCATTCGTGCACTCAGTATGGATGCGGTACAGCAAGCAAACTCAGGGCATCCGGGCGCACCTATGGGTATGGCCGATATAGCCGAAGTACTGTGGAACGATTTTTTAAACCACAATCCAACCGATCCAAATTGGCCAAACCGAGACCGCTTTGTACTTAGTAACGGTCACGGCTCTATGCTTATTTATTCTTTATTGCATTTAAGCGGGTACGATCTACCACTTAGCGAGCTTAAACAATTTAGACAAATGCATTCAAAAACCCCAGGTCACCCTGAATACGGTTATACCCCAGGTGTTGAAACAACCACAGGTCCGCTTGGCGCAGGTTTATCAAATGCCGTAGGCATGGCCATTGCCGAAAAAGCCCTAGCAGCGCAATTTAACAAAGAGAGTTTTGATATTGTTGATCATTACACTTACTGTTTTATGGGCGATGGCTGTTTAATGGAAGGTATATCGCACGAAGCATGTTCGCTTGCAGGCACATTAGGGCTGGGTAAACTTATTGCTTTTTGGGACGATAACGGCATATCTATCGACGGACACGTTGAGGGCTGGTTTACCGACGACACCGCTAAACGCTTTGAAGCGTACGGCTGGCATGTAATAACAGATATAGACGGTCACGACCCAGAACAAATTGCCAACGCCATTGCACAAGCAAAACAAGTAAGCGATAAACCTACCCTACTGTGTTGTAAAACCGTGATTGGCTTTGGCTCGCCAAATAAATCAGGCTCGCACGACTGCCATGGCTCGCCATTAGGTAATGACGAAATAACTGCGGCGCGCAAATTTTTAAACCTCCCAAATGAAGCATTTAGTATCAGTGATGATATTTACGCCCATTGGGACGCTAAACAAAGCGGTGATAAAAAACAAAAACAATGGCAGCAACTGTTTAGCGACTACACCAAAAGCCACCCTGAGCTTGCTAAAGAATTTGAGCGCCGCGTAATTAAACGCACCCTTCCTGACAACTTCGAAGCTATTGCAAACAACTATATTGCACAGTGCAACAATGACGCCGCTAACATTGCCAGCCGAAAAGCCTCGCAAAACACCATTGAAGCCTTTGCCCCGCATTTACCAGAGTTACTGGGTGGCTCTGCCGATTTAGCCGGTTCTAACTTAACGCTGTGGTCTGGCTCTAAAGGCATAAGCGCAGATGACGCCAGCGGTAATTACCTGTTTTATGGCGTGCGCGAGTTTGGTATGAGCGGCATTATGAATGGCATATCACTGCACAGTGGTTTTATTAATTACGGTGCTACATTTTTAATGTTTATGGAATACGCCCGTAACGCAGTAAGAATGTCGGCACTTATGGGTATTCAAAATATATTTGTGTATACCCACGACTCTATTGGTCAAGGTGAAGACGGTCCAACTCACCAACCTATTGAGCAACTAGCCAACCTACGTATGACGCCAAACCTAGTCACATGGCGCCCATGTGACGCAGTAGAAACTGCAGTATCGTGGAAAAACGCGATACAAAATCAGCAGCAACCTACGGCGCTTATTTTTAGTCGCCAAGGGCTCAACCACCAGCCACGTACCGCTCAGCAAATTAGCGACATAGAAAAAGGCGGCTATATTCTTAGCGAAAGCAATAAAGCGCCTGAGCTTATTTTAATTGCAACGGGGTCTGAAGTTGATTTAGCAATGCAAGCCGCAAAAGAGCTGACAACACAAGGTGTTGCAGTGCGTGTGGTATCAATGCCAAGCACCACATTGTTTGATCTACAATCAGACGATTACAAGCAAAGTGTATTGCCAAACTCGGTAGCAAACCGTATTGCAATTGAAACATCACACCAAGATTACTGGCTAAAATATGTAGGCTTACAAGGCAAAGTAATTGGTATGAGCACTTTTGGTGAGTCGGCGCCAGGTAACGTGTTATTAGAGCATTTTGGCTTTACCACCAAAAATGTAGTGAGCACCGCGCAGGCGTTAATTAAAGCCAACACTTAATATATTTAGTACGCGTAATCCGCTAAATAATCCAAACTTTATCCAATTAATGCGCTAAGCCTTTCAAAGCTCGGCGCATTTTTATAATTAACTAACAAAGGTGAACTATGAAATACTTACTATTAATTATGCTTTTTAGTGCAAGTACTAGTTTTAACGCATGGGCAAGTGACGAGCAAAATGATGAACTAATGCTAACGATTTTTTTGAAGCACGACCAATCAAAAAACCTCTCTGAAATAAAAGAAATACTAAACAACGCTAACTTTTACAAACACTTCCCGCCAGAGGGCGCAACAGTAGAATCTTGGAAAGTAATGATGGGTATAGGGCAAGTTGTTACCTTGCGCTTTCCGGCAGCGTTATTACCAAAAGTAAATTTATCGATTGAACGTTATGGTTGGAAAGCCTACAGCACTGAGTTTTATCCAACATACGATCTGTACCCAATCGTAAAAGAAGACATTAAAAAAGCTAGAACGAACAATTAAAAGAGTAACCAACATGACAACTTCAATTGTTCAATACACACTAAGTAATGAAGCAAACGACACTATTTCTATTATTAACTATGGTGCCCGGCTTACCAGCTGGGTTACCCATGTTGATAATAAAAAACGAAATATTATACTTGGCTATTCTAATATTAATGACTATTTAAACGACACGTTTTACTTAGGCGCTGTAGCCGGTCCTTATGCAAACAGGCTAAGTAACGCCCAAATAAACATCGATGATAAAGCCTATGCACTTAATAAAAACGAAGGAGTAAACCAACTTCACGGTGGCCAAAAAGCATTAAGCGACTTATTTTGGCAGCTCGATTATCATCAAAAAAATGCGCTAAGTTTAAGTATTACTCTACCCGATGGATACAACGGCTACCCCGGTAAAACTATATTTAACGTGCTGTATACCTTTACCACTAACAGTAAAAACCAAAGTAATCTTGATATTAAATTTACGATTACCAGTAATAAAAAAACCATTGCAGGGCCAACAGCGCATCCGTACTTTAATTTAAATGGCATTACTAACAGCGCACAAGGGCATACATTAAAACTGGCCGCCGCGCATTATACCCCCGTAGATACAAACGCCATTCCCACAGGTTTAATAGCCCCAGTAGCAAATACCATTTTTGACTACACAAATCCGCGTGTGCTTAATAAAACCGATAAACTCGATCATAACTTTGTCACCGAGCAAGTACTTAACCTGCAAGCCAATAAGCAACACGCAGAGCTTACTAGCGCCGATGAAAAAGTAATGCTGAGTGTGCTTTCTAACTACCCTGCTATTCAGGTTTATACAGGGCAGCACTTAAAAAGTCCGTTTAACCAATTTGACGGTATTTGCCTAGAGCCGCAATTTTGCCCCGACAGCCCTAATAACCCACACTTCCCATTTAGCTATTTAACACCACAAGTGCCTTTACAAACACACATAAGTTATTGTTTAACTACTATGTAAACCAAAAAAGGATCGCTATTAAGCGATCCTTTGCGGGAGGTTAAATGTTTAGTGCGATTATAAATCGCTTACAAAGCTTTTAAGTTTTAGCTCACGGTCAATTAATAATGGGTAATCGGTGCGCCCTTGCATTGGCCAATCGTTGCGCCAAGTACGTGCATCGCTTATACCCCAAAAAGTAACACGGCTTACTTTATCGTCATGTTTTTTAAGTATGTCAAACACGGCTTTGTAGCGCTCGCCTAACTGGGTATTTACTTCACTCGGTAAACCATCTGGGTATGGGTTAAATCGCTCTTGCAGCGCAATATCTAACGAAATATCAGCCCCTTGTTCTTCACCTTCTGGGAATGGCAATACCGAAATATCAAGCTCGGTTATCATCACATCAATACCCGTTGCAGCGTATGCCACAATAGAGTCTTCCATTAACGAAAGCTCTGGGTTATCAAGCGAATAATGCGCTTGCATACCAATACCATCTATTTCAATGCCTTTGCTTTGTAAATTTTTAATAAGCGCAATTGCACCGGCTCTTTTTTCTGGCTTATATAAGTTGTAATCGTTGTAGTATAGCTTGGCATTAGGCGCTGCCTGCTTAGCGTATTTAAACGCATATTCTATAAAGTCGTCACCAATAATGGTGGTCCATTTAGATTCACGCAGTGTGCCGTCTTCGTTAAGTGCTTCGTTTACCACGTCCCATGCAAAAATGCGGTTTTTATAACGCCCTGCAACAGCATTAATATGGTTTTGCATGCGCTTAAGTAATGCATCACGGGTTAGCGGCTCGCCTTGTTCGTCTTCAAAAACCCAGTCAGGAGTTTGCGAATGCCACACTAATGTGTGCCCAACTAATTCTTGGTTGTTCTCTTGTGCGTACTGAACTAACGCATCAGCGGCTTCAAAATCATAGGTTTCTAGCTCTGGGTGTATACGCTCCCACTTCATTGAGTTCTCTGGCGTAAAGGTATTAAATTGCGCTTTAGCCACATTTAAATCTTCAGGCAAAGCCCCTAATATTTGGTCGCGGCTAATCGCTGTGCCAATTTTAAAGTGCTCTTTAAATTGCGCTTTAAGCGTTAATTGCTCCGGCGCTTTTAAAGTCGGTTTACTTTGCTCTGCTGAGCCATTACAGCCAAGTGCAAGGCTCGACATTCCTAATAAGATAGCAATCGTAAATTTATTTTTATGCATGATGTACCTGTTGTGTGTTTTTTAGTGTGCAACGTAAACTTAACACCATATAGTCTTTTTGACAACAACGTTTTATTAAAATAGACTGAACAAAAATAACACTTTTAACTAGCACGAAAATTAGCAAGGACACACATGAAAAATATAACAACCACCTTATCATTAATAGCAGTAGCCATCTTTGCATTAACTGTAAACGCAGCTGATAAACCCACTCAACTTACATCAGCTATTGTGAGTCAAAAAGACGCGCACATTACTCATTACGAAGGCGCTGATTTTCATACTTACTTTTACGGCGATACACCACTCACCAAGGGCGCTATTACAGGCGTTGCGGTTATTAAACCTAATAACGAAATACACCCCGCCCACCAGCATCCTGATGAAGAATACTTAATGATTTTAGAGGGGTCAGGTACCTGGACGCTTAATGGCAAAAGCCAGCCTGCTCATAGTGGAGATATCTTATTTGCAGCCCCTAACGACGTACACGGCATTTATAATAACGGCGATGTGCCGCTTAAGTTTGTGGTAGTAAGATATCAAACTAAGTAGGTTTTAGTGGCTTTTTTTAGGGAAGTAATTTAAATACGTTTTTCACATATATGTAATTGCTATATCTGATAGTTTTTAAATTGCTCCCACACGGCCTCACCTACAGGTCCCAACACTTCTCCCCTTTTCTTAATAATGTAATATTTTAGAGGCGTTATATTTTGCACATCACTAAGTGACAGCATTTTCAGAGTATTATTTGCAATACCTTCATCAGCTAAATAACCTGGTAATTTGCCCCAACCCATTGCACTTTCGATAAGCATTTTTTTAGTTGGAAAGTCATTTACATACCATCGTCGCTGACCTTGCTGTACACCCCACTCTATGTTTTTTGAACCAGTGCCTGAGTCCTGCACAATTATTTGGTATTCGTTCAACAAATCAGTGGCTTGCCTAAGGTTTGGATTTCGCTTTAACAACAAAGGGGAAGCTACATTGATTAATGAGCCGCTATTTAACAAATGCTTTTCAATTTTCTCTTCTTGTGCAGAAAATTCCATTGTTGGTGTTATACACAGATCGGCACCGCCATCAAGTAAGGCTTCAATTGCACCTGTTATGTACTCTTGCCTGATTATTATTTGAGTTTCAGGGAACTGATTTTGCATATTTTTTAGTAATGGTAAAATACCTTTTAAATTAAATGATGCTTCAATTGCAATCGTTATACTTACCTCGTTTCCCTGTGCTATGTGGTGTGCAACTTGTTTAAGTTGTGCTGCATCATCTAGCAATTTCATAGCCTTATGAAACATAGTTTTTCCTGCACTGGTAAGCTCTAACCGATAACCATTACGGCTAAATAAGGCAAAGTTAAGGGTATTTTCTAGTTGCTTAATACCTTGACTTATAGCTGGTTGAGTTTTGTGTAAAAGAGCACTTGCTTCACTCAATGATCCAACCTGAGCAACAGTAACAAACATACTAAGCTGTTCTAATTTCATAATTTACGCCAAACATGTAAAGCTAAAGTTTATATCTTATAAAAAAACATTCAATATTAATTAATAAGAACTGTGATTATTCTAACGTCAAAAGCTAAGCATCTGCTTAAATCACTCTTATTAAAGCTGGGAATAACATGAGCACAAAAGTAAAAAGAATTTTTATGTATACATCACTAGGATTAACAACACTTGCCTTTATAGCTGCAGGCTCTGCAAAACTAGTAGGAGTTGAGCAAATGCACTTATCTTTTGCACTCATGGGTTTACCTGCTTGGTTTGGCTATTTTATTGGTGCAAGTGAACTTGCAGGTGCTATTGCTATTTGGATAAAAAAACTAAGCATTTTAGCTGCAAGTGGTTTGTTAGTTATTATGGCTGGTGCAACATTTTTTCATGTAGTTTACGACAGTGTTGCCAATGCAATACCTGCCGTTATTTTATGTGCTTTTTTAATTAATATCATAATTAACCGAGTCAATGATATAAACGCCTTGGATAGTAAGTAACCTAGAGCTATTTTCAATACAATGAATAACGATATATTCGCTTCTATCGTTATTCAAACCCTCATTTACAAAATGACAAATGCTTTTGCATCTCTAATTTAGGATAAAGATAACAAACTCGATCTCTAAACAAACAAAGGCTAAGGTTGTTTTATTCATTAAATTTTAATTTTGAGTTCATACCCTGTATTTAATAATTAAATAGACGACGTACTAAAGTTTATTACTTGGGCTTTTAATATGCCTAATTAACTAAGGTGTAAAATATGAAAAAAACATTTTTAGGCATTTTCTCGATTACAGTAATAACTTACTTACTGAGCGGCTGCACAACGTCAAATAACGGTAATATTACAAAATTGAGTGAAGATAAAATAAGTACTAGATTAAATAAATTACCTTCCTCGCTAACCTCTAGTGATTTGTTCAATACCACTGTTGTTGAACCCACTCAGCTATTTGATAACCTTTATTTTGTAGGATATATCAGCGTAGGCACTTTTGTTATCACTACAACTGAGGGCATTATTTTAATCGATACCATGTGGACCCCGCACGATGCCAAACATGTGATTGTTCCTGGACTAAAAGAGTTAGGCTTAAATCCTGAAGATATTAAATACGTTATAGTTACTCACGGCCACAGCGACCATTATGGTGGCGCTCACTACTTTGAATCACATTATGGCGCTAAAATTTTAATGAGAAAAAATGAGTGGGACTACATCCATAATCCAAATGCACCTGTATTAACTGATCCTTTCGGTAATTTTTCTACCGAAATACCATTACCTAGCACTTACACCCAAGTTATCGATGGTGAAAAAATAAATTTAGGTAAAACTAATTTAACTGTACTTGCTACACCAGGGCATACGCCTGGTGGGTTGTCTTTGATAATACCTGTTACAGATAATGGCATACCTCATACAGTTGCACTTTGGGGAGGTACCGGTTTACCGGATACTAAAGAAGCAAATCAAACTTATTTGCACTCTTTAAATTATTTTCAAAAAATTGCAAACAAAAACGATGTTGATGGAAGTATCTCAAACCACCCGTTTTCACATGATCTAATTAATCAAATTAATACATTAAAAAATCGTAAATCTGATCAACAAAACCCCGTGGTAACCGGTAATAAGGCATTTAATGAGTACATAGACGATGTATTACGAAATAACGTTCAAAAGAGACTTTCGTCATTTGAGTCAAACTAATATAGCTTTTCACGCACCGGCGTTATCGTGCTAATTTATTTATAATGACGGTATATGTCGCTTTAAAGCGATACCCATTACTAATATAAAAGCATAGTGCACTTCTTTTTATGAAAGCCCTCAAAAAATAGTCTGTATAAAAATACAGACTATCAAATGTGGGGTTAATTACTGTTAGTTTGGTTTATTGTTCTACCAAAGTGACCGATACGTCGTCTACATAAAAATCAGCAGTCAGTTCGTTTGACTCCACATAAAGTAAAGCCGCACTTTCCTGCGTTGTTATTGAATGGGTATAAGTGCCCGAAAGCTGTACCCAATCGCCTGCAACTATGTTTGTAACAGTGGTTAGCTCGAGGTATTCAGTGCTCGCATGCTCAATTTGCAGTGTGAGCTTAACTCCAGGCGATACCGCGGTGCTATCGTCAGATAACTTAACCCACGCAGATACATTATAGGTTTTACCTGCTGTAAATAAGCCTTTTACATCTTTTTGTAACCCATTCCACGTTTCAGTTCGCCCTTGTACTAAAGCGCTATTATTACCACTGTGAGCTTGGGTTGTTTCAAGTGAAATAGTAGCACTGCCTCGTGATTGCCATGAATCAAGCCCAGCTTCAAAGTCACCATTAGTTAGCAACTCAGCTGAAGGCTCTGGCTCTGCTACTTCAATTAGCTCTTGAAGCGCATCGGCAACACCTTGCAAAGCCGGTTTTGGTGTATAGTCATTAAAGAATAACAGTGGCCATTCAGTTGTCGGTTCTGGCCAAGTTTGTAACCAACTATCACCATCAATCACCCCCCAAATAGTAATACCACCGCGCTGATCTTCAGGTACCGTTTCTAGGTATGTTTTAACAATATCGTAGTAGTACTGCTTTTGTTCATCTGCTCTTTCACTTGTTAAGTAAGTTAGTGGAATGCCGCCTTCGTTGTTCATACGAACATCTAGCTCGGTAATTTTCACTTTTATTTTAGGGCGAATATCGACCACTTTTTGAAGATGAGCTTGTATTGTTGAAATGTCAGGGCTGTTAAGTGAAATATGAGATTGAAACCCTATGCCATCAATAGGCACGCCATTGTTGTGAAAATCGTTAACCATAGATATAACGGCATCTAATTTATCGGCATTCCAAATAAGGTTGTAATCGTTGTAATATAAATCAGCATCAGGGTCGGCCGCTCTTGCTGCTTTATAGGCTAACGGTAAAAATTCTGCACCTATGTTTTCAAACCACACAGATTCGTCGGCACTGTCACTTGTGGTTTTTTCACCACGGTATTTACCGTTTTCCATAAACGCTTCGTTAACTACATCCCAGCTAACTACGGTATCGTTATCGCCTTCTTCTTCAAAATGAGTGGCAACTTGAGTGATGTGATTTTCCATCATGGTTATCCACGCGGCTTTATCACCTTGAAAACTTTGCATCCAAGGCGCTATTTGAGAGTGCCACACAAAAACATGACCATGTACCGTGAGTGAGTTGTCTTTGGCGTAGTTAACTAGCTCATCAGAATCATCGTAAAAGAATTCACCTTGGGTTGGTTGTAAATAGGTAGGCTTCATAATGTTTTCAGCAGAGAGTTGATTAAAATGTTTTTCAATAATCGTTTTAATCTCTGGCCTGTCTATTATGCTGTTACCAAATCCACCCGCTGGCACAGCCACGCCAATATTAAAATTAGGTGCTAATGCTTTTAAACTTTGTGCTGTCACTTCGCTGTATTGAACATCAGGTATTTCTTCTGCTGGGACATCGTCTAAAATAAAGCCTGAAAATTCGTCTAGGTATATAGACTTGTTAATGTTCTCTTCTTTTGAAAAGTGAATTGCCAGCCTTACTAAAGAGTCAGCTTCGGCCGTTGCAGCTATTAATGTTATTTTTTGCCACTCGCCTGTGAGTGTTTCTTTTACTAGGCTAAGTTGACCATAATCTGGCGCAGGAGTTTGAATCCAAAAATCGGCACTGGTTCCCTCTTCACCTTTGGCCCAAACGCTAAACTCGTAATTTTTACCACCGGTGATAGGAAGGTCTTCATAAGCTATTTCAATACCCCAAGGGTTGTCACCCAATGTATTAACAATAACCTCAGCTGCTTTTGTGCCTTTGTAAGTATTAACGCCTTCTTCGGATTCTATTACTTCTATAGTAGAAGTTGCGCTTGATTCTTGATCTGGTCTAAATACCCAATTTCCGACAGGTATTGTTTGACCTGCGGTGTCTTCTTCAAACCCACCATTTGTTATTTCAGCTGCTATTGGCGCTTCAGGTTCTGGAGTATCAGGGGCTACTACTTCAGGTATGGGTTCAGGCACCGGTGTATCTTTATTATTCCCCCCGCACGCCATTAAAAGTGACACTAAGGTCACTAATCCGGTGTTACGAAAAATCGATTTATTCATTTTTTATTCCTTAGACTAAAGCAATAAATGAGTCGTTTTTAAACTAGGTGCAGTAAAGCCATATGAGTGAATAAAATATGATAAGAGTATTTCTACTGCATCATCAAAAGCTATTATTCAACATGACTACAACTTACTAGTGAAAATAGACTGTCATTTATATTTATTATTTTAATATCTCTTCAAACGTTAATATTTACCTTGTACAAGAGTACAAATATAAGATTAAAATCATCGAGTTATAGTTAAGGTTTAAATTAAAATTTATTGTTTTATATCGTGTGTGTGAATATGCAATCATAAAATCAACCTAAAACCAACATTGTTATAGTCTATTTTACAATAAGTATCAAGATTAAAATTTAACCCGCTTCATATTACGTTTGCTTTGAGTTTGAGTTTGAGTTTGAGTTTGAGTTTGAGAAAAATAATTAAATAGAAGGTGTTAGTGATACTTGCGCTTGTGTTACTTAGGTAAGTTTAAGGTTTGCCAGCTCATCGCTTAGTAAAGTGACTTTTATTAGCCCCTATGTGGAAATCTCCAAACAAAAAAGCCGAGTATTTTTAAATACTCGGCTTTGGCTACACAATTCAGTTTACTGAACTACTTCAGCAATGGTTTTAATAACTGGCTTAGGGTTTAAATTACGATCCCATAATAATGGGTAGTTTGTTCTGTTTGGGATTGGGTAGTCGTTTTTCCACGACATACCATCGTGTAATCCCCAAAAGGTTACGCGGTCTATTTTATCGCGTTTTGCGTAAAACAGTTCAAACAAGGCTTTATAACGGGCGTTTAATTGCGCTTCTACGTCGCTTGGCAATCCATTTTTGTATGGGTCGAGGTAGGTTTCAAACTCTTCTAGCTGAAATTGTGGTTTCATCATATCGGTGCCGGTAATTTGCCCTTCTTTTGTTAAAGGCAGCACGTCTATATCAAGCTCAGTGATCATCACTTTTATACCCAGAGCGGCGAAGGCGTCAATGGCTTGTTCAATATATTGCATTTTAGGAAAGTTAAGCCCCCAGTGCGCTTGTATGCCTATGCCATCGATTCGAATACCTTCTTTTTGCAGCATTTTGATCATACGTATAATGCCGTCTCTTTTTTCTGGTCGCCATGCATTAAAGTCATTGTAGTAAAGCTCGGTATTAGGTGAATACTGCTGGGCGTATTTAAATGCGGCTTTTACCATGGTATCGCCATCACCTACGCGGTTAACCCACACAGTTGGGCGATAAGAGCCGTCATCAGCAATTACTTCGTTAACTACATCCCATGCATCTACTTTGTTTTTATAGCGCCCTGCTACCAGCTCTATGTGTTTGCGCATTTGCTCAAGCTGCTCTGCTGGGGTATTTGGCTCATTTTTACTATTTGTAAAAAACCAGTCGGGTGTTTGGTTATGCCACACTAAGGTGTGGGCTACGGTAAACATGTTATTTTGCTTGGCAAAATCTATAAACGCATCTGCACCACTAAAATCGACCTTACCTTGCTGTGGGTAAATTACTTCTGCTTTCATGGCGTTTTCTAGGGTGACTGTATTAAATTGCTTAGCAATAATTGACTGCGCGGCTGCGTTTTTGCCTGTCACTATATCTTGATTTACAGCAACCCCCATTTTAAATGAGTCTACAAAGGTGTTTTTAAGGCCTTGGTCTTGTGCTGCGTTTACGCTTAATGATCCTGCAAGTAAAAGCAGGCTGAGTGTGTGTTTTTTATGCATGTGTGTGCTCCGTTGAATCGTTATTATTTTCGATAAATATCATACAACGAAAAAAATAAATGATATAGTCAAAATGACCATTAATTATAAATTAAACAAACCTGAGTAAACGTCTATGCTAATAACACACAAAAAAACGCTAAGCTTAGTTGTATTAATGCTCTGTTTTAATAAAGCAGCGCTGGCACAACAACCTGAAAATACACCTTTGTTAAACACTGTAAACAGCCAAAGCAATGAGCAGTCGCCATTAATAAAGGGCGTAACACCCACACTTGTTAGTGACGATTTTTTGTTTTTAGAAGGCCCAACGTGGTCAAGCCAAGACAATGCGTTTTATTTTTCAGAAATGAACTTTGCAAGCTCGCAAGCACTAGGCCCCGACTCCACCATTTATAAATTGCAATTGCCTAATACCATCACCACTTATTTAAAACACAGTGGTACAAATGGCCTGTATGCAAAAAGCGGCAACCTTTATAACCTTAACCACAATACGCAGTCGCTTTCTAAAATTAATATAAAAAGCAAGACCAATACCGTAATAGACAATAAGTTTGATGGGTTAAGCTTTAGCTCGCCAAACGATATGACTATGCACAGAAATGGCGATATATTTTTTACCGATCCTAATTGGCAACTAGGCGAACGCACTCAGCAAATGTCTTATACCGGTGTGTATAAGTTAAGCAATACAGGCGTACTTAGTTTAATTGACGCTACTCTTGAAAAGCCCAATGGTGTTGCACTCTCGCCTGATCAACGTACCCTTTATGTTGGTGATTTTAGTAACCGCGTAAGCAAATACACTATTGATGAAAACGGTGATATTTTACCGCGCGAAGACTTTATTAAAGTAACCTCACCCGATGGTATAAAAGTAGACTCTGCTGGCAATATTTACGTTAGCAGCCACAGTAAAGGCGTTATTAATATTTATACGCCAGAAGGTGCATTCATCGATAAAATTGAACTGGGCCCTAATGTAACTAACCTTGCGTTTGGTGGTAAAAACCGAAAAACATTATTAATAACTACCGCTAAGGGGTTATTTACACTTGATGTAAAAATAGCTGGTTTGGTTAACTAATAAAGTAACTTATTAAAGAGAAAGTTAAGCTCACTCGTTAAGTATAAAAACCGGTGTAACTTAGTTACACCGGTTTTTTATTATCTAAGTTTTTGCTACTTAGGTAGCGTTATTTTAATTAAACGTGTTGTTATAAAACTTAAAATTACCCGATACATGCAGCATAGCTAACATATATAACGAACCATTATAGTAACGGTAGTCACCCGTTGGTTGCGATAAAGACCAAAATTCGTTAAAAAACTCAGTTGCTTGCCCAGCGTTTGTTGAAGCCAGTAGCGCTACTGCATTAGCGGCTTTTTGACCTTCGCCCGCACAGCCTCTGTTTTGCGCCCCACCGTACGAATACACTTGCTCGTAACAGTTATTGCTGTTGTTAGTTTTTGCATAACTTAAAAAGCCCAGTGCTTTATTTACTGCGCTTTTATGCCACGCTTGAGCACCCATTAAATGCGCGTCTAAACCCACATTCATAATTACGCGCCATGCATCAAATTCATACCATTGACCTGGGTTTGCTTGGTCGTTAAAAATGTAGCCAATAACAGGGCTGCCATCTAAGCGTGATAAAAATGTAGGTAAGTTCCAATGCGGGCTACCACTTACTTTTGTAAAATGGTTTTTAAGTAAGGTTCTACTTTTTGTGGCGACTTGTCGCCAGTAAGTTTTGTCTGCTTGGTTAGTTACGTTATTTGCAAAGTAGTCATAAAACGCAGGTATGTGATAAGAAGGGTCTGTTAGGTTATCAATGTAAGGTGAAAAGCGGATTATTTGGTTTTCCATCAACTTACTTTTAATCGTGTTTAACATGGTAATGGCATCGTTGTAGTAGTTAAACTCACCCGAATTGCCCCAACGAGCGGAGGCATTAAGTAGTGCAAAAGCAAAGTACTCTTCGCCATCGGGAGCGGGGCCTTCATCTACTTTATAAACAAAGCCGTTTTGATTAAGCTTTAGTTTCCACGCGTAAACGCCTTGTTTTTTAGCATCAGGGTGATTGTCTGGATTTTTTTGATACGCTTTTGCAAAGCGCCATAGGTTATCAAACTCTTGCTGTTTGTTTAGCATGACAGCGGCGGTCATTCCCCACGACTGCCCTTCTGTTCTTATATCGTCGCCCTCGTCTGGGTTAATTGCTTTTATATAGTGTGCTTTATAAACACCGTTTTCGGTGTACGGGTAATAAAGTTGTTGAGTGTTGTTATAGCCAAACATATTGTCAAAAGTACTATTCACCTTTTGTTGTATGTTTGTTTTACCCATTTCCTGTGCAAGGTTACGGTAAGTACCCGAGCTATCAGCACCAACACTCGGTGGATTTACGTTAAAAGCTGCATAAGAGTGGCTAGATGCAAGCGCTAACAACATAGCCGTAGATTTTAAAATTACGTTCATATTTATCCTCTTTTTGTGAATTATATCAGCGTGCAAAACCAATATAGTCTTCTGGACTATTTGATCAAGATATTTTCACATTTATTTTACTTTCGATAAAACTTAAATTTTTACTTAATCAATTAAAATGTCGCAATTTAATAAAATATGCACCCAGTAAATACCATATCAATGACGCATTCATTTCGTACCTAGATAATATGAACTCGAAAGAAAGGTATGTAAGATTTTGCTTAGTATTAGCAATAAAGCAGTGTAAAAACATAAAAATAAAATAAGATGTGCTGGTATACTCTTTTTATTCTTAAGAGGTATTATTTAGTATGGTTACAATCAAGCAAGTGGCTGCCCGTGCTGGCGTTTCATTTAAGACAGTCTCTCGTGTGGTTAACAACGATCCGAGTGTTAAAAGTGTAAACCGTGAAAAAGTGCTAAATGCGATAAAAGAATTAAACTATCGCCCAAATCGAGCAGCAAGCCTAACACGCCGAAAAAAAACAAATATATACGCCATTATTGCTGATGAGCTGCTTAACGTACCCTACACTTTTGATATTATTCGGGGCGCTCAAGAAGTTGCCTGGAAAAAGAACAAAGAACTGCTAATCCTCAACATCAATGAAACAAAAGCAAGCATAGATAGGGCTATAGTAAGTCTATTAGAGAATAGGGTTGAAGGTGTTATTTATTCAGCAATGTGCCACCGTGCAGTTCAATTACCCGATGAATTAAAAAAAATCCCGACTATATTGGCTAATTGCTTTCCAATAAATGGGGATTTTCCGTGTGTTGTACCTGATGAAGTACAAGCCGGGGAAGAAATTACCACAGCACTAATCAATAAAGGCTATCGCCGAATTGCATTTCTAAATTTAAATGAAGATATAATTGCTGCAAAAGGCCGAAAGCAAGGTGTTATTAATGCATTTACGCGCCACGGCTTACCTTTAAGCAATTTACTTATTGAATCGGTTATCATTAAGCAAGATGACGGAATTGAACGCTCTATATCTCGAGAGTCTGCTGCTAAAATTATCGATAGCTTTAAACCCGATGCTATTATTTGTGGGCAAGACCCAATGGCTATGGAAATTTACTTTGTGGCGCATGAAAAAAACATGGTAATAGGCGATGATATAGGTATAGCTAGCTTTGATAATTGGGGCAGTATACCTGAATTATTACAACCAAATTTAACCACTATGGCTTTACCGCACCTACAAATGGGTCGCTGGGCTATGGAATACCTTATAGACCTTAGAGTCGACTTAGTTCATCAACATTTGCCATTTAAATTAATAAAACGAGATTCCTTTTAGGGCGTGTTGATCTTTGTGGATTGCAATTTGTTCAATCTAGGGGCGATTTAATCGCGGCGCGAGGTTTGTAACCTAGTGGGCTAAGTAAAAACCGAGCAAAGCTTCCGCGTCCTGCTCACGCCTCTAGAAAGAACCCAACGGGCAGCGCATGTTTGGTATTTATGCTGCGTTATCGCCTATTTATGAGGAATAACCACACTACATAGGCTCGGCCTTGCCTAAAAACCAAACATACAGCTGCAAATTCACCCACGAAAGGTCAGGCACGACCTAGTATCAATTTACTTAAGTGATCTACTTTAAAGCATAAAAACGTGCTGGTAGCTAAGAAATTGCGCTATTTAGTTGTTTTAAATGTTCACTTTTAATGCTGTTAACATAAAATTCAGCCTAAAAATAATTAAGTGCTTTTTAAAATTGGTACAAGAGTATTGTCTGTGTAATCACTAGTAAATTATTTTTTGCCGATAAAACCCAAACGGCTCTAAGTGATATAGAGACGTGTTTGAATTTATTTTGTTATAGCAACATTATTAAATTGAATGTCTTTTAAGGTAAATTGCTGCAGGGCTTTTACGCTCACCTTATGGTACGGCTGAGTAGGAAAAACAATAGAGGTCATTGTACTTACTCCTTTATTTACAAACACCTCGACAGACGCTTTATCAACCCAGATATCTACATGATAATCTGTAAGGTTTTTTTGCAGTGGGCTCGTTTGAATAGATGCAAAATCAGCCTCAAAGTCAATCAGTCCAGACTTAGTCCTATCTAAAACAAGTGTTCCTTTTAGTGGGTTGAGCGAGAGTATTGTTTGCTCCCCCGAGTCGGCACTTAATATAATATCAATTGCTTGATTGGCGTTTACTAAGGTAAAACTTAGTTTAAATTGCCCAGGAGCAACATTAAATACCTGGTCAAGTTGGTAATTATTTTTACCTTCTAGCACAGCTTTGGTTTGAGTACTGGCCAAAATTTTCTGCAACTCTTTAACTGGCTGTGATGCTAAGCGTAACCCTTGAGATGTTTTTATCAACTCAAGTTCCCTTGGTAAGGTCATTGCACTACGCCAGGTTGTTGTTGGCACAAAATTAGCGTACTGCCAATTGCTCATCCAGCCCATAAATAAATGACGATTATCAGGTGCATCAGAAAAAGTCACTCCAGCATAATTGTCAGTGCCATAATCTAGCCAAATTGCAGGCTCTATTTTTGGCCTAGCTGCTTGGTCAGAAAAGGTGATATCAGCAACTTTAATGTGGCCCCAATCACCCTTTTTACTATCGATTACTTTAATTATTCCTTGCTTATTTTTAAAGCTGCGCACATCCCACGCAGTTTCTAACATAACATTTGAGTTACTACCTACTGTACTTTTAACTACTTCACCGTTAATCAATAACTCAATTGCAGTTCGATTTTTATGTTTACCACCTAATATTTTAAAATTGATATAATCGTGCTCAATAGTAAAAGCCTCAGATAAAGCTGAACCAGTTGCTTCGTCAGATTGGTTAAATGAGCTCAGTATTGGCTTTCCTTGTTGATCACTTGCAATATGAAATGCATTTCCTTCTACCTGCCATTTACTTAATCCATTTTTAAAATTTGCAAACTCTACACCTTGTGGAAATACAGCCAATGTAGGCGCTAGCATTTTCTGATAGTTTTCATCTAAAGTGAATTTTGTTCCATCAAAATCACCTATAAAATATTGAGTTCCTGAGCCGCCATTAGGTGCACCTGGGTTAATGCTTACTAGTAGAACATATTTATAATTATCAGTGCCGCGTATTTTTACACGGATTAAATCAGGGCATTCCCACACTCCACCATGGCTACCCCATTGGGCTCCAAAAGTACTTTTAAACTGCCAATCTTTTAGATTAGTTGAAGTATAAAAACCTATGTGGTCATCTTGGGCCAATACCATAACCCACTGCTTTGTTGCTGGATGCCATTTAACTTTTGGATCTCGAAAGTCACGGATATTTGAATTTTTAAGTACAGGATTATGTTTATATTTTTGCCAAGTACGCCCTTTATCTATGCTATACGCTAATCCTTGTGTCTGAATATCGCTTAACCCTTGTTTTGCTTTTTCCTCATTATGGTATGTGTAAATAGCCACCAAAGGTGGGTTTTCTTTTGTACCAAAGCCACTGCTATTTTTCCAATCAACAACGGCACTGCCTGAGAATATCGTTCCGTGTTGATCTGGGTACAGCTTTACCCCTTGATGTTGCCATTCAACCATATCAGAACTTATTGCGTGCCCCCAGTGCATAGGGCCCCACACCGAACCATAAGGGTTATATTGATAAAATAAATGGTATTCACCTTGGTAATACACCATTCCGTTAGGATCATTCATCCAATTTTTAGAAGGTGTGAAATGATAAGCAGGCCTAAACGCTTCGTTTGCCAATTGTTCTTTTACATATTGCTTGTTGTTTTGAGATTGATTTACTGCATCACATGCAGTTAAAAAAGACAAAACGAGTATTATAATTATTAGTTGCATCGAATGGCCCACACTTAGTTATTGGTATTAATAGAAATATTTTCTAAAGAACGCCCTTTTGTTTCAGGCATAAAACGAGCTACAAAAATAAGCTGCCCCACCATCATTAAAGTGAAAAAGCCAAAAATCTCTGCTGGACTAAATTTTTCTAAAAAATAAGGCATAAATAAAGTGATTGCTGCAGCAAACAACCAATGTGTACCTGAGCCTAAAGACTGACCTTTAGAGCGTATTTTATTTGGGAATATTTCGGCTATAAAAACCCAAATTACTGTGCCTTGTCCAATTGCATGTGCGGCTATAAATACAAATACAAACGCAACAACCAATACTCCTCCTGTTTGGTTGCTAAATGCCCATGCAACGACAGCCAATGAAATAATGTAACCAATAGAACCAACATACATTAATGAACGGCGGCCATATTTATCAATTAATAATAAGCCAAGCATAGTAAAACATAAGTTAACTAGGCCTATCCCTGCACCTGATAGTAGTGCCTGGTTTACATCTAATCCTGCTAGCTCAAAAAGCCGAGGAGCATAGTAAATAATGAAATTAATACCCGATAATTGATTAAATGCCGCAAACAAAAATGCGAGTAGAGCGGCTTTACTGTAAGTACCTGAAAACAGTTTAGACTCAACATTTTGTTTTTTATCTTTTTCAATTGCTAGTAAAACGGTATCTGGCTTTGACTCTCCTAGTTGGATTAATATTGACCGCGCTTTTTTTATAGCGTTTTTATTTTGTACTAACCAACGTGGACTTTCAGGCGCTCTCACAACCATAAGTAAATAGATAACGGCAGGTATTGCCTCTACGGCAAGCATTAAACGCCAATCGTTTCCAGATGTACCTGAAATTAGGAAATTTGAAATAAATGCAATTAAAATCCCAAACACAATTTGAAACTGATAAAGCGCAACTAACCGCCCGCGATATTTAGCAGGGGCTATTTCTGATATATAAGCGGGTACCACTATAGAAGAGATACCCACACCTACACCGCCAATAAACCTCAGCAAGGCAAAAGTATAAGGGTCTTGCGCAATTGCAGAACCAATAGCAGAAACTAAAAATAATACGCCAACCAATACTAATGTGGGTTTGCGGCCATATTTATCACAAGGGTAATTACCTCCTAAGGCTCCAATTAATGTTCCCCATAAAGCTGAAGACATAATAAATAAGCCATGAAATAACGAACTCGTATCCCACATTGCTTGAATGGGCTTATCTGCCCCAGATATAACCGCCGTGTCGAAGCCAAATAAAAACCCCGCTACAGCGACTGTTATTGACCAGTAAATAATCTTATTCATATCAACTCTTATTACTTATAGGCGCCAATTTAATCAAAGCACGACAATGGGCGCATTTATATTCTTATTAAAGCTTTAAGTTACATACTTATCTGGTAATTAGATGCGCTAAATCAGTGTATATAAGAGCAATACCCAATATCTTGATAATTATGGTTTTAAAGTGCTTAAATTGTGTGTTTTCTCATTGCATGTCTATTTACTCTTTCAAATAAACAACGTTGTCTTTTTTGATTTACTCTATCTGTCTAAATTTAATTGTACGGTCAATTGCCCGTAGTACTTAAAGCATAAAGTTAAACAAACATTATGACAACGTTGTCTTTTTAACATTAAAGAAACGTAAACTCAACAAAATCATTGCATCAATGTATTACCTTTGTGTGGTTCGTTATTGATGATTACCCGACATATTGCCTACAGCTCTTTTAGTCCTTTCCCTGTTGCTGCCCAATAAATTCCGCCATAGATATGCTCGGTTAAAAATTCACTTTTATACACCGCATTAGTATGCCCAAGGGCTGTGTAAAATGATCGACCACCATCGTAATTGTGATACCACGAAATAGGATGAAACGCCCCCATACCTGAGCCTGTTTTGTTATTACCCCAATCGGCAGTTGGGTTGTAAGTTTGCTCATCAACCGTGAGTAAGTAGTTTAACTTAGTTAGCTCGGGCCCAAACTCGTACCACTCGTCGGTCCAAAGTATCTCCTGCGGCATATGGTTTAAGCCAATAAAGACAGTATTCGGCACTTTACGTAGTACGCCAGTTTGAATAACAGGATGAATGTTAAAGGTGCGCCCCACCAGCTTTTGGTACCAAGGCCAGTCGTATTCGGTATCTGATGCGCTATGAATGCCAACAAAGCCTTTACCTGCTTTTATAAATCGCTCAAGCGCGGCTTGCTCTTTTAGGTTTAAAATATCGCCCGTGGTTGATAAAAATACCACTACATCAACATTTTTTAAGTAATCGTCGTTAAAGTAATGGCTCTCTTCGTGCCAAATTAAGTTAAAAAAATGCTTATCGGCTAAGACCTCTAACGCTTTAACCCCTTCGGTTTGCGACTTATGGTGCCACCCTGCGGTTTTTGTAAATAGCAGCACATTAAATTGCTTTTTAGGGAGCGTATCAAACCCTGTAGCATGACTTTTTTGCACTGTTACCATACTCAGCGTCAATACAACAAAGCATAATAGCCAACCTTTATATGCGAATCTAGATAAAGAAAAAAACATAATATTCCTATTTAAAATGAACAAACATATTAGCCGTTAGCCGCCCTGTTTGTGGACACGACGAAATATCGGTAGACGTGTTAAGTAAACTGGTGTGCAGCAAATACCCAGGAAACACAATAAGCCTATTTGGCTTATATTCTATGTGCTTGTAGCACTCAAACTCACTGTGCTGCGTGGTGCAGTAACTAGGCTTTGTATTTGCTAATTCAAGGTATTGCTGAGCATGTGTTAAATACGTGTTTTTGCGCTTTGTACTTATTGTTTCAAAGCCTGTTTTTTTATGCCTAAAAAACCCAGTGCCGCCATGCTCGCCTTCGCCAAGGTAATGAATAATGGCAATTAAGTTAGGATCGTTGGTATCAAAGTGTGGCAAGGTTTGTATAGGTGATAGCTGCTTCTGCGTTTTAGTAATTAACGATAAGGTATTATCTTTTGGGTATGGGGTAAGTGTTTGCCCAATATTAAATACGTTATAAAACCCCTGTATAAGCGGCTTTAGGTAATCAACCACACATTGCTTTGGCAGCGGCATGCGTAAACCTGGGTATTGAGTGAGTTCGTCAGGTTTAAACTCTCCCTGATTTTGCGCATGATTTTCATCAGCACTTTGCGCTAAGTTTATAAGTTTTTGCGGCTCACTCAGGTAGTCGTCAATTATAATAATTGGCGTTTGCTCTTGCCCTATAAACTCATACTGCGGCTGTAAATTATTGCCAAGTGTTAGCATAGTGCTTACTTAGCCTTGCAATAATGATTAATAAAATCAATGTGACTCGGTAAGCTATCTGCTTTTTTAGCAACATGATTTTTTATTGACTCTAAAAATCGTTTAAGCTCATCATCGCTCATGCTATCAACAATCGGGTGATAATTTTGCGGCACTAGCCCTTGCCCTAACATCACTTGTAACCACGAGGCTTCACCAAATAACTCTTGCTCTGCTTTATAAACATGCCCACTTTGCTTAAATAGCTCAATGCGTTTGGCAAGCGACTCTGGAATTGGCATGTTTTTACAGTAGCGCCAAAAGTCGCTATCGGTGCGCTGCGTCACATGGTAATGAAGTATAATAAAGTCGCGAATGTTTTCGGCTTCAAAGCGCATTTTGTTGTTAAAGTCATCTTGATAGCACGACTCGATTGCTTTGGTTGGCATGTTTTGCATTAATCTTATAATGCTTTGCTGAATTAAATGAATACTGGTTGATTCCAGCGGCTCAATAAAACCACTTGCTAAGCCAATAGCTACACAGTTTTTGTTCCAATGTTTACGCCGTGTACCGGTGCGGTATTTAATAACGCGCGGCTCATTAATCGGTTTGCCTTCTACGTTATTGAGTAGCGCTGTTTTTGCCTCATCATCGCTCATGTATTTACTGCAAAACACAAAACCATTACCACGGCGGCTTTGCAGCGGTATTTGCCACTGCCAACCATATTTATGCGCCATTGCACGTGTGTATGGCACTATTGGGCTTACTAATTCGGTTTGTACTGCTACTGCGCTGTCGCACGGGAGCCAATGGCTCCAATCTTCGTATCCGGTGTGTAGCGCTTGCTCTATTAATAAACCTTTAAAGCCGGTGCAATCTATAAATAAATCACCCTCAATAATTTGCCCGTCACCTAAAGTAAGCGATTTTATAAAGCCATTAGTGGGCTCTAAATTAACTTTACTTATCATGCCTTCTATACGTTTAGCACCGTTTTGCTGTGCAAAATTTCGTAAAAACTTAGCGTACAAACCGGCATCTAACTGATAAGCATGGTTACGGTCTTGATTCGGCACTACGGCAAATTTACCCAAGCGACTTGCTACGTGCTCTGTGCAATAATCACCAATATCGGCAGCTACACCTTGTTGCATACCTTTTAGCCAAAAGTGCTGAAAACCTGCAGCCCAACAACCTTGCCCCACATAACCAAATGAGTGAAAGTAGCTTTGCTGGTTTTGTTTCCAGCCCTCAAACGATATGCCTAATTTAAACGTGGCATTAGTGGCTGCCATAAATTCTGATTCGCTAATTTTTAGTAAATCATGAAATATATGCAGCGTAGGAATAGTAGATTCCCCGACCCCTACGGTAGGTATTAAATCGGATTCAACCAAGCATATTTCAATATTTTTACCTAGTAGCTTTGCCATTGCAGCGCTGCACATCCAACCGGCGGTACCGCCACCTGCTATTACGATTTTTTTAATTGCATTTTGATTCATAATTCAAACCTTACAAGTCGCTTAGCGTCTTAATTTATTTTGTAATTCGGCTCTTAATTTACGCGCTGTAAGCTCATCCATTGGCTTTGTTAAAATAGCCTGTGCGGGCTCTGGTATGTGGGTAAATTCGTTATCAGCAAATACATAGTAATTAAACAAACGTTGCCATGCTGCGCGCTCATGCTTTGGTAAATTACGTATGTTTAAAATAGCAAGGTGCAACGCATTAGTAGGCTGCCCATACACCGCTGGCGTATTTTTAAACCAATAATTAAACAGTATATTTAAACTGCCAAGCCCCTGTACTTGGTGCCACCACATGCTGGGTAATATAAGGGCATCGCCCGCTTCCAAATCAACAGTTATTGCTGCTTTTATAGCTTGTTTAAATTTAGGGTATTTTGTGAAATTAGGCGTAGTTGTGGTGGTTAAGCTTATTGGCTGACCACCGGGTGCTTTATCAAGCGGGCCTATATATAAATTATCTATTTGATCGGGGGCAAATAAAGTAAAACGCCTTTTACCTGCAACGCAACATGCTAAATTTTGCGCTACGTCGTAATGTGCTGGTACGGTAACCTTTCCGCCTGCCCATACATTAAATAAACAGCCTTCGCTTAATGCGTTAACGTGGCAGTGTTTAACCAAACCAGGTAAGCACTGTGCAATGCTAGTAGAGCCAATGTATAAGGTGTCTGCTTGTGGGTTATTAGCAGTTTGCGTTATTTGCTCAAGCGTATTGATAAATTCCGCTTGCTGATTAGTAAAGTTAAAACCGCTCATATCGCTGTTATACCCAACAACCCCATTTTGGCTGGCAGGTATTGTGCAATTGTTAACTAAAAAACCATTGTAAAACGGCGTTAAATAATCAATTGCAGTTGCATCAGATTTTTTAGCGGCAATAACTAGAGGCCAATCGCTCACAAACCCTTTTAGTACAATAGGCACAGGTGAGTTTAAAAGCTCCTTGGGTAACGTGCTGGGAGTTAAGCCACTTAGCGTTTGAATATTATTTGCTAAATTTTCCATTGTTAAGCACTTATACCGCGTGCTTTTGTAGCTTAAGTTGCTCGTTTTTAAGCGCCACTAAATCACGCACATGTACTTGCGATGCAATGATCATGTATATACACGCTAAATACCCTTGTGAATGCAGCTCTGCAATTGCATCGCTACTTAGCTGGTTAAGTGAGTCTTCGTTGATGGTATAAAAACCAAGTAAGTTATGTTTAAGCCCGTTTACTAAATCAAGCTCTAGCGATACTGATTCAAGCAAACCATGTTTAATCAAAGTTTTAATAAATGGCTGATTTTCTTGTAAACCATGATGCAAGTTGTCGAGCACATTTATTATGTTTTCGAGGTAATCGCTATTCCCGCCGTGTTCTAAAAATAAGTTAATACCCTGCTTTGTTGACACTTTTGGCGAGTCTAAATCAATGCTAAGCATGCGCTCTTGCGTTGCCACACCGTTTTGCATTGTATTTTGAGTCGCGATAGCAAAAGGCAATCGCTGCATACTTAGTGGAATATAGTGTGCTTGCCATTGCTGGTTTGCTAAAAATAAGTTTTCATCTTTATTTATGCCGTACAAACACACCGGCGAAAATGTATTTGTTATATCGTCTTTTATAAAAAATATTGGGTAATGTGCTTGAGCGACTCTAAATTCGCTCACAAATGTTTCGCTATACCAAACCCCATCACCTAGGTGTGTGCTGCGTGCAGGGTTTATTTTTAAATGCTGATGTTCAACATTATTTAATAATGCATGATTGGCCATGGATTGTGTGCTCCAATTGTTGTTGTGTGCCTTTACCTACTGCTACACATGAAATGTAACAAATAAGTTAAATTCACATTGACTATAACAGTTGGGTATTATTATTACTAGGTTAATTTAGGCAAATAAAAAGCCGCAAAATGCGGCTTTTATAAGGTTACTACAAGTGTAATTTATTAAAAATTATAACGAACACCTAAACCGTAACGAGAGCCTGTTTGAGTGATGTTATAAATCAGCTCTTGCTTACGCCCGTACGATGTTACGTACTCGTCAGTAATGTTTATACCTTCAATAAATACGGTAAGTCCCTCTACTGCGGGTACTTCGTAACTTACGTTAAAGTCTATTTGGTAATACTCATCGGTGTAAATTGGTGCGGTTAAATCGCCATTTACACGACGCTCATTTAAAAACGAGTCGCGCCAGTTATACGCAATACGCGCTTGTAAGCCTTCTTTATCGTAAAAGAACACCACGTTTGCCGTGTCACTTAACCCTACTAGTGCTTCTGTATCCTCTAGTGAGTCGTTGTCGTATTCAAGACCCGAGTCAACCATGGTGTAGTTAAAAATACCGCCAAAACCTGACTCACCAAATAAATGCTGAATATTAAATTCAAAGCCATCAATAGTGTATTCTTGGTCGCCATTTACAGGCACGTTTATTCTAAAGTTAATTGGATCATCTGAGTCTGGGTCACCAACAATTGTGCCGCCGTCTAACTCGCCATCTTCATCAAATTTAGGCTGCACATTTGGATCATCAGCAAAGTTTTCAAAAATGTAATTTCTGATGTCTTCGTTAGATGCATTAGCGCCAAGTGCCGCTGTAGCAGCCCTAAATTTTTCACCATTTAATGGGTCATATAAGTTAAATATATTTGAGTCGATAGTGCCTGTAGTGATCCAATTTGTTACGTCTTTTTTAAAGTAACCAAACGAAATATAGCTTCCTTCGTCGTAATACCATTCACTTGATAAATCGTAGTTAATTGATTCAAGCGGTTTAAGACCTGGATTACCAGAGCCACCCGAATAACCACTTAAACTACCACCGGTATTAATAGTTGTACCGCCTTGCAGCTGACCGTAGCCCGCTCTTGAAATAGTTTTACTCGCTGCTGCACGGATCATTACATCTTCAACAACTTCAATATTAAAGTTAATATTTGGCAGGAACTGGCTGTAATCTGCCGATTGGCTTAGCGTTTCAATACCGGTAACACCGGTTACTGATGTAGCTGTATCTTCGTTCCACTCTACGCGGCTGTAACCGGGTGCAGTTGCTTTAGAAAATACGTCTGTTTTTTCGTAGCGCAAGCCAATTTGCAGGTCGAAGAACATGCCACTCAATTCGCCTTTGTAATTTACTTGTGCAAAAGCAGACTGTGTTTTTTCTTCAGTAAAGCGGTTTGTTGCTGCATCCCAGTCGGTTGAGGCACAAAATTGTCCTTCGCCGTTTGGTCCTGCCGCTGCGCCGTCGGCTGCTTTACAATCACCGTAAAGGTTATCTACGTTAGCAATAGGATCTGCGTACTCTGCTGCATTTACAATCGCATCAAAGTCGGCAAAAAAGATTGTATTAAATAAATCGTATTCGCCTTGTGTTGCAGTGCCTTCAAAGTTCCCCGCCTTAGCTTGAAACTTATCTAAAATAGTATCTTGGCGCCAATCGATATCAGCGAAGTCGCCCTCAACACCAACACCACCCCAATCTGGGCGCTGTACTTGCGTATGACGATAATGGTTATTTACTTTATTAACCGCAACGCCAAAATCAATGCTTAGGTTGTCGTCAATGTAGTAGTCGCCCGAAATTTGCGTTTGATCGATTTCTGAATCGTATTTGTCGTTTGCAAACCAGCTACCCGATAAACGCATGGTTTCTGGCGTGAAATTTTCAATATTACCAATAGCAATACCTGGTAAATCACCGGTTAAATCAAGCCCTGAGCGCGAACGTGTGTACGACGGTAGCTGAATATTATTACGTGTACCGTGGCGTGGATCAGTTGCTTTCATTGATGCTTTTGAACTGTGGTGATCAAATTCTAGGTTAAGCTGATCCGATACCGCCCATTCTAGGTTAAAGCCTAATGAATCTGTTTTTTCTTCGCGACCCCAAGAACCTACCGTAAGCGACGTATCGCGGTAATCGGCATCACTTTGGATGTCATAAATTTCTGAGTAAATGAGTGGGTACGCGTTAGGCTCGCCCGCCCAAACAGATTCACTTCTGTCGCCAGCGTAGTTAAACCATACTGAAGCATCAGTGTGCTGCTCTTCAACGGTTGTTCTAAACGTAGTGTAGTCAAGGGTTGCTGTAATGTTTTCAACAGGTTGATATTGAAAAACTAGCTGGCCATTTACACGTTCACGTTGGCGTTCTTCAAACACATAACGTGGTTGTTGCGGGTTTGAATAAATACCTGATGTAGGTCTGTTTGCTCCGCCCTCTGCGCCTGCAGGTACACCGCCCCACCCTGTATTTGTGTAATCAGATGCTCTGTAGCCTTGATCTTGAATAAACTGTTGCATACCGCTTTCACGGTCTTGGTAGCTACCTGAAATCGAAATACCAAATTTATCGTCACCAAATGTTTGCGAATATAAACCGCTTACCTCTGGTGTAATGCTACCCTCGTCGGTTGATTGATCGTCTACAGCTTTAACGCCAAACGATGCTTTTATACCTGGGCTATTTAAAGGTCTGTTTGTTGTTAAGTTTATAGTTGCGCCAATGCCACCTGAGGTAACACTTGCGTCTGATGTTTTATAAACTTGCACGCCCGATACGCTTTCAGATGCAACATTTGCAAAATCAAATGTACGGTCACCTGTTGTATTTGGAAGTTGGCGGCCATTAATAGTAATTAAGTTATTAGCAGGTCCAAATCCACGTACTGTTACGCGGCTACCTTCACCGCCCGCTCTATCAATTGATACGCCGGTAATACGTTGTAGCGATTCAGCAAGATTAGTATCAGGAAATTTCCCCATATCCTCAGCCGAAATAGCATCGACAATACCAGAAGAGTCGCGTTTAACATCCATAGAGCGCTGCAATGAACCTCTAATGCCTGTTACTTGTATTATTTCTACATCTTCGTCGACAACGGTTTCGGCAGCGTAGCTTTGGTGAGGAAGCGTAACGGTACCCATTGCAGCGAGTATGGCTGTTGAAATTATCTTTTTCTTAAACATCATGATGCCTTTTTCTTATTTAATTATTATTGACGTACTGCAAGACTTTAAGAATTACTCGAAACATAATTGTAAACTATTTGTTTCATTTTACGGTCAATAAATAATTATTGTGTGTGTATGTTTTAAACGTTTTACAAAGACCACAACCAGTTTTAAACATGTGCTACTTAACTAAAAACCGTTAAGCAACAGGATGTTTATGCTAATTCTTTGTGCTAATTTTTTGCTTTAAAATATTTTCATTTTGTCATATGTCCTCAGCTTCCTCTTATTTAGACCATTAACAAAATAAATTAATGGTCACATTGACTATATCTTTTTTGTGCAAATAAAAGCTTAAGCGGTGCTTACGCAGATAATTTGCATTGTTTAAAACTATTTTTGTTAAGCGTGTTCATATGGGCTTATTGTTTGAATTTTTCCGTTTGAGTCGTGCTCAAGCTTAGCCATTTTCATACTGCGTAAATGGGTTTGCCCGCCCGATAACGTACTGTCGTGATAAAATAAAAACCAGTCGCCATTGTGCTTAACAATTGAGTGATGCGTGGTCCAACCAAGTACAGGGTTTAAAATAACACCCTGGTAAGTAAATGGTCCGTAAGGGTTATCGCCCGTAGCGTATACAATTTTGTGTGTATCGCCCGTTGAGTACGAAAAGTAATAAACACCGTTGTGTTTGTGTACCCAAGGACCTTCAAAAAATCGGCGGTTGTTATCGCATACTGTAATTGGCGAGCCGCTTTCATCTAGTACAACAACCTCTTTTACGTCTTCGCTTAGGCTGATCATATCTTGCGATAATTTTGCAACGCGCGCAGGAATTGCAGGTTCACCATTTTTGGGATACGTGCTTTGTTCATTAAATTCGCTAGTTTGCCAATTTTGTAATTGGCCGCCCCACAAGCCACCAAAATACAAATAATGGCTTGAGTCGTCATCTTCAAATACAGCAGGGTCAATACTAAATGTCCCTTGAATGTAATCGTCTTCGGCTTTAAATGGACCTGTTGGGCTATCACTTTTTGCAACGCCAATTCTAAAAATACCTTGCTGATCGCGCGCGGGGAAATAAAGGTAGTACTGACCAAGCTTATGCGCTGCATCGGGTGCCCACATTTGCTTGCTTGCCCATTTTACGTCGTCTACACAAAGTGCTACGCCATGGTCTATGGCTTTGCCTGAGCTTTCGTCAAGCGAAAACACATGGTAGTCGCGCATTGCAAAGTGGTCGCCGTTATCATTAATTTCATTTTTTGATTCAATGTCGTGCGAAGGATAAATATACACTTTGCCGTTAAACACATGCGCAGACGGATCGGCGGTATACATGTGATCAACTAACACATTGTGGTTTTGTATTAACGAGTTGGCTCGTTGTAGGTCTTTTAACTGTTTAAGTTCAGCATCACTTAACCCATTAGATGGGGGTGCTGATTGCGCTGTATTTTGCATTTTTACTCCTAGTATTGCCTGCCCACTTTGCGCTTTTAAAAAGGCGCAAAGTGGGCTGCTAAATTAGTTTATGGTTTTGTTATCAGCCAGCTGCGTTTGAATGCGCTTTACTTCAGGCTCGGTAAGTTTGTAACGTGTTATAAAAATTAAACATGCCACGGTACAAATTACTGGAATGCCGGCAAAGGCGAGTAAAATGCCTGATAACGTGTGTTCTGACTGCTCTTGATTAGGCACGTATGCATAACCAGATAATATCCACCCTGCAATCGCACCGCCGATTGCAAAGCCTAATTTTATTGCTAATAAATGGCCCGAAAACGTAACAGCGGTTAATCGGCGACCAATTTTTAATGCGCCATAGTCAACCGTATCTGCCACCATCGAAAACATAATTGGGGTAATTATCATGTGGGCAAAGTTAGCAATAAAGTAGACAATAAAAATGGTGACTATGGCGTCGCTCTCAAGTACGTAAAACATGCTGTGAGAAATAATTACGACCACTAAAGCGACTATAAATAATGTCTTTTTTTCAATAAATTTGGTTAAAAAGTTGGTAGACACAGCGCCTAGTACTGAGCCAATTGCTGAGAGTGTTAAAAAGTTAGAAGTAAGTGAGGCTTCTCCTACGTAGTACTTAATATAATGCGGTGCTACAGAGGCTCTAACGCCAATTAAGATTAATGTTGCTAGACTTATAACGGCTATTACAACCCATTGATCGTTTTTAAATAAGCTTAAAAATTCAAGGAAGGCATTCTTTTTAGTTTGCGCGGGTTTAACTTGTTTTGTTTCTTTAGTCATTTTAAAACATAGTAAAAAACAAGCCGCAGCAAGTCCGCCTAAAAACACCATGGCTAGCGGATATCCTACTACATCGTCGCCGTCGCCAAAAAAAGCAACCAGCTTTGGCAGTGCCCATACAATTACAAGTAGTGCAGCCATTGCCATTGCAAATCGGTATGACTGAAGCGATGCACGCTCTTTTGGATCGTTTGTCATAACTGCGCCAAGTGCGCCGTACGGTATGTTAATGGCGGTGTAACACGTCATTAAAAGCCCGTAAGTAAAGTAGGCATATATAAGCTTGCCCGTAGAATCAAAATCGGGGGTTATAAATGCTAAACAAGCAAACACACCATAAGGCACAGCTAAAAATAATATATACGGGCGGTAAGAGCCCCAACGGCTGCGCGTTCTATCGGCAATGCTGCCCATTATAGGGTCGGTAATTCCATCAAATAAACGAACCGCTAATAATAAGGTACCCGCAGCGGCTGCAGATAAACCGTAAACATCGGTATAAAATATCAACATAAAGTTAGCGACCATTTGAAATACAATATTACTAGCTGTATCGCCAAGGCCGTACCCTATTTTTTCTTTAATTGTGAGTGTGTGTTTTGTGTTGTTCATGTGTGCTCAATTTTCAATGCAAATCGATATAGTCAAAAATACTATATGCATTTTTAGCGCATGTAAACATTTATGTTACATTTTTAATTTACTGGTAATTTAATTGATACATCACACTAATTAAGCATCAAAGCTACTAACGTACAAAGGTATTACTCGCTCAATAAAGAACCACTACTTAGCTAAAGAACACTAAGTTTGTAAATTAATTTAATTGGGTACAGTTCAGAGAGCCGTTAATTATATAGATGTGGTTGTTTTAGATAGGATTTATAAACGCTTTTTATTTGCGCTTTAAGCCCCTTTTATATACTCTTAATAGTCTTTATAACAATATCTACGTATAGCTTTGGCTGAGTAATTTATGCACTATAAAACATCAAACATTTCTAACAACATCGACGAAGAATCGATTCCTGATGACTGCATTAGCAATCTAACCGTAGATAATATTGTATTTGCTATTCATGAAGGTAAGTTAAAGGTGTTGCTGGTTAAATATAACCGCGGCCTTGCAACAAGCCAATGGGGTTTAATTGGTCATTGGGTTCGTAAAGATGAAAACTTAGACCTTGCAGCTTTACGTGTTGTTAAAAGTACGACCGGTGTTGAAAACCTTTATTTAGATCAGTTAGGCGCGTTTGGTAACGTTGACCGCTACCCTGCTAGACGTATTATAACTATTGTTTACTATTCGCTCGTACGCTTTGAAGAAACCAATCTTGTGAGCGGCGACAATGCTTTAGAATGTGAATGGTTTGATGTAAATAACGTTCCCCCTTTAATGTTTGACCACGCCGACATTTTAAAAAGTGGCTTAGATTACTTACGCTATAAAGTAAGGCACGAGCCGATTGGTTTTAGCCTGCTCCCTGAAAAGTTTACCCTACTTGAGCTACAAGGAATTTACGAGTCGATTTTAAATAAATCACTCGATAAGCCTAACTTTAGACGTAAGTTCCAAAAAATGAACTTACTAATAAACTGCAAAGAAAAACAAACCAACGTAGCTCACCGAGCTGCTACTTTGTACCGTTTTGATATAAACGTATACGAAAAATTAAGAGAGTTTGGTTTTACATTTGAGTTTTAATAAGCAAATGCATAATTAAATTAATGTTTGGTCTTTAAGGCCAAATAACATATTGCTAATATATATGTGATGCTTATAATTTGTCCGCATTATTAATATAAACTAATCAAAAGGAGCTTTTTTCTTGAAACTTACGCCGCCCTAGGCAACCACTCCCCTTTTTCATCAGCACGTTACGTGCAACCTTAATCGCCGCCTGCGCGAGAATCACTGTTATTTAAATAAAATATTCCCCTATACTTTGGGAAACTAACTAATTAGGTTTATTACATGTTTGATCACGTAAAAAGAGATTGGCTCTCTAATGTTCGTGGCGATGTGCTTGCTGGTATTGTTGTGGCGCTTGCCCTAATACCTGAAGCGATTGCTTTTTCTATTATTGCGGGTGTTGACCCAAAAGTAGGTTTATATGCCTCATTTTGTATTGCGGTTATTATTGCCTTTGTAGGCGGACGTCCTGGCATGATATCGGCGGCCACCGGTGCAATGGCACTGTTAATGGTAACGCTGGTTAAAGATCATGGTCTGGAGTACTTACTGGTTGCTACCTTACTTACCGGAGTACTACAAATATTTGCAGGCTTTTTAAAGCTCGGTGAATTAATGCGCTTTGTATCGCGCTCTGTTGTAACAGGGTTTGTAAACGCGCTGGCGATTTTAATATTTATGGCGCAGTTACCTGAGCTGACTAATGTTACTTGGCATGTTTATGCGATGACTGCAGCGGGCTTAGGCATTATTTACTTATTCCCATATATTCCAACTATTGGCAAAATACTTCCCTCTCCTTTAGTGTGTATTGTTGTTATTACACTGGTTTCAATATTTTTGGGTCTTGATATAAGAACCGTTGGCGACATGGGCGAACTGCCAGACACTCTACCTATATTCTTATGGCCCGATGTACCGCTAACACTCGAAACACTGCAAATTGTTTTACCGTATTCAATTGGTCTTGCTGTTGTGGGCTTACTTGAGTCAATGATGACCGCCACTATTGTTGATGACTTAACAGATACAACGAGCGATCGTAATAAAGAATGTAAGGGCCAAGGTATTGCTAATATTGGCGCAGGTTTATTTGGTGGTATGGCGGGTTGCGCTATGATTGGGCAATCAATTATTAACGTTAAATCGGGTGGTCGCGGCAGGCTTTCTACCTTTATTGCAGGCTCATTTTTAATCATTATGGTGGTGTTTTTAGATGAGTGGCTGCAGTTAATTCCTATGGCAGCCCTAGTCGCGGTAATGATTATGGTATCGATTGGTACGTTTTCGTGGACATCTGTTAAGGATTTAAAAAAGAACCCGCTTTCATCAAACGTAGTGATGATTTCCACCGTTATTGTGGTTGTTGCCACGCATAATCTAGCCATTGGCGTTTTAGTAGGCGTGTTGTTAGCTACGTTGTTTTTTGCCAATAAAATTGGTCGCTTTATGGTGGTTAAAACCAAGCATGATGAAAGCAATGATAAAATAACCTATGAAGTAGTTGGCCAAGTGTTTTTTGCCTCAGCTGAGCAATTTATTGCATCGTTCGATTTTAAAAATGCGGTTTCTAACGTGGTCATTGATTTAACCCATGCACATTTTTGGGATATAACTGGTGTATCGTCACTCGACAAGGTGGTTATTAAATTTAGGCGTGAAGGCGCAACGGTTAATATTATTGGTATGAATAGCGCAACCGAAACTGTAATTGATAAATTTGGTGTGCATAACAACCCTGAAGAAGTCGAAAAACTACTTGGCGGACATTAAGGAGAATGCAATGACTAAAATAATTACCTATGTAGATGGCTCAGCCATTACTAAAAATGTAACCGATGCTGCTATTTGGGCTTCAAAAAAGCTAAATAAACCAATTAGCTTTGTGCATACAATTGAAAAAACGCAGCGAACAAATGTTGGTGACTACTCTGGTAGTATTGGGCTTGGTGCACAGTCAACACTTCTTGATGAAATGACTAAGCTTGACGAACAACGCTGCAAAGTAAGTTTAAAAATGGCTGACGAATTATTAAATTCAGTAAGTGAGCATGCTAAATCGGCAGGTGTTACTAATTTTGAACTAATTAAGCGCCACGGTGATTTGCTCGATACCGTTATAGACTTAAAAGACGATACACGCCTTATTGTTATTGGCCAAAATGGTGCTGGACATAGTAATAGCTTTGCGGTGCTGGGTTCACATATAGAAACCTTAGTGCGTAATGCAACACAACCTATTTTGCTTATTCCTGAAACATTTAAACAACCTAAATCATTTATGATTGCGTATGACGGCCGCGAAACAGCCGACAAAGCGCTACAACAAGTGATTGATGGCGGCTTGTTACATGGTTTGCATTGTCATTTAGTGAGTATTAAAAACAACGAAAAAGACCTTGAAGAAAAATTTGTTAATGCACAGCACAAGCTTATCAGTATGGACTTTGAAGTGTCGGCAAGCTTTTTAGAAGGCAATATTTTTGACTCGTTAATGCAATATAAAGAGCAAAATAATGTAGAACTAATTGTAATGGGTGCATTTGGGCACTCTAAACTAAGGCAGTTTTTTGTGGGCAGTAACACCATTAAAATGCTCGAAAACAGCGATGTGCCTGTGGTTATTTTAAAATAAGTAGCTATTTTAAAATAAGTTTAAAATCAATCTTAAAAGCCTAAAATCACTTAACTGATTTTAGGTTTTTGTTTTTGGCCTAGCTTCAAACTTTTCAAATAAAAACTGAATAAACGACGTAACCTTTTGAGCCACAAACTTTCTATGCGGATAAATAGCAAATAAGCCAAACTCAAAGGTTTTATAGCCTTGCATAACCTGCACAAGCTTTCCCGATGCAATATCGTCTCTCACCACTATTTCAGGGATTAAGCCAATACCGCCACCCGCTACAACCACCTCTTTTACTGCTTGCGGATTATTAACCGAAACACGCGAGTTTACGCTTGCCGTTAATGCCTCACCAGTAGGTGAAACAAGTGGCCAATGGCGACCTATTTTAAAGTTGCTATCAATCACTGTGGCGTGTTGTTCAAGCTCATCAACACTCGCTGGTGCACCAAAACGCTGAATGTATTCGGCTGACGCACATAAAATTAAAGGGTAACTGGTAATTTGCCTCGCAATTAAATTAGAGTCAGACACACTGCCAATTCTTATTGCTAAATCAACCCCCTCTTCTAGCAAATCGATTGTTTTGTCTGAAAGCACTAAATCAATACTTAAATCGGGGTATCGGCTCAGTAACTCAGGCATTAACGGCGCAAGATTTGATTCGCCAAACGACACCGGCGCACTCACCCTAAGTTTGCCGCTGGCAAGTGCTGTTTGACCCGATAAGTTATCGAGCATTTCACTATAGCTTTCAATTACAGGTACTACGCTTGTGTAATAACTTTGCCCCGCTTCGGTAATCGAAATTCTGCGCGTGGAGCGGTTAAATAATCTAACCCCTAAGTCTTGCTCTACAATGCCCACGTATTTACTGACCAGTGCCTTTGAAAGCCCTAGTCTGTCGCCTGCGGCTGTAAAAGAGCCTGTTTCAACAACCGCTATGATTGTTTTAATGCCAATAATAGTATCCATGATTGTCAATATAGCATTGACATTTATTCCTTACTAGCTCGGTTTTTCAAAACTGATAATAGTGAAAGAATAGCGTTATTAAAAATCACTATTCAAAATTAAAAACAGGACAACCCATGAGCAATCTAACGCTATACCGTTTTACTTTATCTGGTCATTCACATCGTGCAGAGTTATTTACATCGCTTTTAAAGCTTGATGTAAATATGGTTGATGTTGCACTGCAAAACGGCGAACAAAAACAAGCTGACTTTTTAAAAATGAATATTTTTGGACAAGTACCGGTACTTAAACATAACGATGACGTTATTAATGATTCAAACGCTATTTTGCTGTATTTGGCACAAAAATTTGATGCTAACAGAACCTGGTACCCAGAAGATATTACTGTTCAAGCGCACATTCAGCGCTGGTTGAGCGTTGCTGCAGGGCTTGTGGCTTCAGGTCCGTGTTCGGCGCGTTTAGTTACGGTATTTGGCGCAGAGCTTGATCATCAAAATGCGATAAACATTGCCCACACATTATTTAAAACAATGGATGCGTACTTACAAAATCGCGAGTACTTAGTAGGCACTCAACCTACTATTGCTGACATTGCCAACTTTTCGTACATAGCGCACGCACCAGAGGGCGGTGTATCACTTGAACAATACCCAAATATTTTAAGATGGCTAAACAATGTACGTAAACTTGATGGCTTTATAGCAATGCCTGAAACAAAAGCAGGTTTGTTGGCTTAATTTTAAGCTTTATATACTGCTATATAAGAGGCTACTTAGCCTCTTTTTGTAAAAAATAATCTACTTCACGAATTAATCTAAATTTTGACAACTGCTCAAGGAGTTTGCTATCAATGGATATATATTAGTAACTTATATACTTCGATAATAGAGGCCGATAAACTAAAGCAATAGCGTAATCATAATGCGCAATACCACGGAGCGTTCAAAAATGGATCTAGATTCACATATTACTCAACTTGAAAAGCAAAATAGAAGAATGTTTAGCTCAGTTCACTTCTTACTACTATCGGTCATATTTTCAACAATCATATTGGTTTTACTGTTTTTTACTGAGCCATTAATTGCAATTGCAGCTTCTGGATTTGTTGCTTTTTTTCTGCATTATTTTTACGCTCACTTAGCTTTTAAAAAGCTAAACTCTCGTATTACTTTATTACAAACAAAAATAAGCCAAAGTGAATCAAAAAATCGTTAACCACTAAATAAATTCCTCTCCGCAATAAAACATAAACGTAGATTATGAGTTGCATGCTTCTAATGCGCTAACACTTATAGCAAGCTTTTAACTAAGTTTGATGTAACTGATGACGAAATGGCAAAGCGATATAGTGACAGCAGCCTAATAGCTTCAATTTTCAAATTGTGCTTGTTCCTTCTTGCTAATGATTATTCATCTTCAAATTCTGATTTAAGAAATAGGATTGCTTCGATCAGTACCACACATGAAGAAGCCTACTCATAACCACAGATGTGATACTAATCCATCGCAGTTTAACTGCAGCAGTTTGAGGGCTACAGCTCTATATCAAGCACCTCAATACCTTTAGCAGGTAAGGCGCAGCAAATTAACGCTTGCCCTGTCTCTACTGGGTAACTTACGCTATTACGATAAACCACAGCGCCTGCGTTTATTTTTACAGCGCAACTGCCGCAGCTGCCGTTTCGGCAGCCAAATTCAGGTTCTAAACCATGGGATTCGGCTACATTAAGTATAGTGTTGTCGCCTTTATTCCAGCGTTGTTCAAAGCCCGACTTGCTAAATTTAATGATGGTGTTGTCGGCTTCCTCAATGCTAATTTCTTTGCATTTATTAGGCGCTTCGTTTGTGTTAAGCACTTTGCGCTTAATAATGGAGGGTCCAAATGCTTCAGCAAATATATTTTTATCCTGCACACCGAGTAATAACAGCTCGTTATATACGTGCTGCATAAACGCTTCTGGTCCGCATAAAAAGAACTCGTAATCATCAAGCGGTAAATAATACCTAAACACATCCGCATTTATGCGCCCTTTTAAATTAAAGCTCTCATCTTTTACGTTAAAGCCATTGTCTTGCTTTTCATCAAGTTCAGGCTGAGATAAAAGTGAGTAATAATCAATTGCGCCGCCACTCGTATCTGCTAACGTTTTTAGCTCGTTATAAAACGCACGCTGTTGGGTGTTTTTAGCACTGTGAAAAATATGTAAAGGGCGTGTATAGCGGGTTCTTAACCCTTCATTGGCAATATGTTTAGCCATTGAGATCATAGGTGTAATACCTATTCCGCCACCAATGAGTACCGCTGGTTTAGTATTGGTTGAGTCAATAAAAAATTGCCCTTGTGGGTATTTAGCTAAAATAACGTCACCTACTTTTACGTTATTATGAAAGTAGTTAGACACCTCACCACTGAGTTCTTTTTTAATCGATAACCGATAAAATAGTTCATGAGGGCTTGATGAAACGGTGTAGGTTCTAATAACAGGTTTGTTATTACTGTTATTACTGTTATTACTACTACTTGGTATTTGTACAGTTAAATGCTGCCCAGCTTTAAACGGTAACAAGGTTGTATTGTTATGCCCTTCTAAATAAAAGGAGGTAATTACATTACTTTCTTTCGTTATTTTAGTTACTTTTAAAGGCTGCCAAGTATGTTTTAGTTTTTCGGCTTGTTTGTTTTTATCAGCCTCAAGCCACGTGCCCGTCATTTTAGTGTTAGGGGAATAAGCATCAAATTTAGCACTAAACGGGAGTAAGTTTTTTAGCCACATTCCTTTAGTGAGGGTAAATTTCCAGCCTCGGTCTGCGCCAATAAAGCCCTCTAACTCTGGATGCCCGTCCCATAAGATTTCAACGCTGCCGGTAAGCATTAATACATTACCCGTGTCAAAATCAGGAAATAACAAACCTGCTTTTGGGTTTAATAAAAAGTTACCCAAGGTATTAAAAAAATTGTTACCTGCGTAATCAGGAATCGTTAATGTGTTGCCTTCGCGCTTTACAAAGCCCGGCAACCCACCACGGTGAGAAACATCAACACCTTCAATTTTTGGATTGTTTTTAGCGGTTATAAAACTCGATACAAAAAATGTATCGGTTGTGTCAATTAACACACTAGCTGCGTTATCAAGTGTATTAAATTCAACTTTTTGTACTGCACTACTTTTAACTAAAGGATCTCTATTAAACGTTAAGTCGCGCGTTTGAATATACTGCGGGCAATTTCCAAAGGATTGATCAACATTAAAGCTCACCTTATTATCGTCAATTGCCTCACCTACGCGCACATTTAAACGGTTACGCCTACGCGTGCTTAGCTCAATGCCTAATAAACCAATTGGCGACCCGGCAATCTTTAATGTGTTATGTAGAGGGTCGTTTTTATCAACAGCGTGCTTCATTAATAACGACGTGGGTGTGGGGGCGCTTAAAAAGCCTGACTGTCCTGAAACAATAGATACCCACGGATTAGCGTTTTCATCAACACTGCCTGCAACCACAAATGGTAACTGCTCAAAAAATGCTTGATGCTGCTCTGGCATAAATGAGCGCACAGCACGTTTGCCAAATGTTGCCATTATTTCTCGTTTACCGAGTTTGTCTTGTATTGCCAGCTCGCCTTCATGAAAAGCGGAAGTATCTATTGAGTTTGTGTTTATCATTTTGCCCGTGAGAGTACGTGTACATATTTTATGGGCTAAATTTAACTCAATATACAATCAATGATAATGGGTGTTTTATTGACTGATAATGCACAAAACAATGACAATACTTGCACCCTCTTAGTGCCAGGCGCGCACCAACATATGTCAAAACGGGTTTTTCATTCACTCTAAAAAAACATTAAATACTATTTAAACAACAACTTAAAAAACTGGCTATGTTTTTGCAAACACTCTATTAACAAGCCCGTTTTACTTACGGCAAAAATTTAGGTTGTTGGCACTATAGCTATTAGCAACCATCGGCAAAGAAGCCCGCACACAATTATGCATAATGCGTATTTGTGGCGGGCTTTTTTGTTATTTGTATTTAAACCGTCACTTTAAGGAATGCCATATGCAAACCCCGCAAAAAATACTCATTATTGGTAATGGTATGGTCGGACACCACTTTGTTGAGCAAATGCGCCAAAGCGATGCCAACGCAGACATTACTGTACTTTGCGGAGAAGCAAATCTTGCATACGATCGCGTGTATTTATCAAGTGTATTTGATGGCAAAACAGCCGCCGATTTAGCACTTACCACTCACGACAACTATAAACAACTTAATATTAATGTGCATACCAGCCAGTGGGTTGAAGACATTGATAGATCAGAAAAAATAGTGACCACATTAACGGGTGAGCAATACCCGTACGACAAACTTGTACTCGCTACAGGTTCGTTCCCATTTGTGCCGCCTATAAAAGGTAACGACCAACCCCATTGTTTGGTGTATCGCACATTAGAAGATTTAGAACAAATAAAAGCCAGTGCCGCTGTAAGTAAAAGTGGTGTAGTTATTGGCGGTGGTTTGTTAGGGCTTGAAGCCGCAAATGCGATTAAGCAACTAGGACTTGATACCCACGTAGTTGAATTTGCACCACAACTTATGGCTGTTCAACTTGATGGGCAAGGCGGTACGCTTCTAAAAAATAAAATAGAAGAACTTGGCGTAACGGTACACACATCAAAGGCAACCAGTGAAATAGTAAAAGGCGAAACGAGTCGCTTTAGATTGAATTTTTCGGATGAGTCATTTTTAGAAACAGACCTAATTTTGTTCTCAGCCGGTATTCGCCCGTATGATCAGCTTGGCAAAATTGCTGATTTAGAACTCGGTGAGCGCGGCGGTATTATTATTAATAACCAATGCCAAACATCTGATCCTGATATTTTAGCCATTGGCGAGTGCGCCCTGTGGGACAAAAAACTATTTGGCTTAGTAGCACCGGGTTACAACATGGCGCGCGTTGCAGCGAGTCAATTAAGTGGTGGCGAGCTTGAGTTTTTAGGTGCTGATATGAGCACTAAACTTAAGTTGTTAGGCGTAGAAGTAGGCTCAATTGGCGACGCTCATGCAAAAACGCCAGACTGCAAAGAACTTATATACCAAGACGCTATTCGCGGCTGTTATAAAAAAATCATACTAAGTGAAAAAGGCGATAAATTACTGGGTGCTGTACTAGTTGGCGATACAAGCGATTACGATACTTTACTGCAGTACATGCTTAACGACATGGACTTACCAGAAAACCCTGAGTGTTTAATTTTACCTGACAGCGGCGGCGCGCCGTCGTTATCGGGCAGTGCCCTACCCGACACCGCCACTATTTGTTCGTGTCACAATGTGAGTAAAGGCGACATTGTGGGTGCAATTGATGGCGGCTCATGCGATTTAGCCTCGGTAAAATCATGCACTAAAGCAGCAAGCGGCTGTGGCGGTTGTGCTGCGTTACTAAAATCAGTTGTTGATAACGAATTAGCGAGCCGTGGTGTTGAAGTTAACAACCATGTATGTGAGCACTTTGCGTATTCGCGCCAAGAACTACTGCACATGGTAAAAGTAGAAAGCATTAAAAGCTTTGATGACTTACTAACTAAACACGGCAGCGGTCATGGCTGTGAAATATGTAAACCTGCCATTGGCTCTATTTTAGCCTCAACATGGAACGACTTTATTTTAGAACCCGCTCATGTTGGCTTGCAAGACACTAATGATACGTACCTAGCAAATATGCAAAAAGATGGTTCGTACTCTGTGGTACCGCGTATTGCTGGTGGCGAAATAACGCCCGACAAACTCATTGTAATTGGACAAGTAGCAAAAGACTTTAACCTGTACTGCAAAGTCACTGGTGGTCAGCGTATCGATTTATTTGGTGCGCGCTTAGAAGAGCTTCCTGTTATTTGGGAGCGACTTATTGAAGCCGGATTTGAGACCGGCCATGCCTATGGTAAGTCTCTTAGAACAGTTAAATCGTGTGTGGGTAGTACGTGGTGTCGTTATGGTGTGCAAGATAGCGTAGGACACGCAATAGAAATAGAAAACCGCTACAAAGGTTTACGTGCGCCGCATAAATTTAAAATGGCGGTATCGGGTTGTACCCGCGAATGCGCCGAAGCACAAAGTAAAGATATTGGCATTATAGCCACCGAAAACGGTTGGAACTTATACGTGTGTGGTAATGGCGGTATGCGCCCTCGCCATGCTGATTTATTTGCGACCGATTTAGACACGCCAACACTAATTAAATACATTGACCGCGTAATTATGTTTTACATTAAAACGGCTGACAAATTACAGCGTACGTCGGTATGGATGGAAAACCTTGAAGGCGGTTTAGACTACCTTAAAAGCGTAGTAATTGACGACAGCTTAGGCATTTGCGACGAGCTAGAAGCGCAAATGGAATTAATTACACAAACCTATGCGTGTGAGTGGAAAAAAGCGATTGAAAGCCCAGATGCAGCCAAACGATTCCGCCAGTTTGTTAATAGCCCCGAAACCGACGACAACATTTTATTTGTGCAAGAGCGTAACCAAATTCGCCCTGCTACAGAAGCCGAAAAGCGTGAGCAACGTAATACACAAAACCGTATTCCAGTAATGGAAGTTGAAGAGGAGCAAGCTGATGTCTTGGCATAATATTGGAACAATCGACAACCTAGTGGCTAATAGCGGCGTATGCGCATTAGTTAATAATCAGCAAGTGGCTATTTTTTACATTCCACAAAATCCAACGGCTGTGTTTGCCATTAGCAACTACGACCCTATTGGCAAAGCCAATGTATTATCGCGTGGCATTATTGGCTCAATCGACAATAAATTAGTTGTTGCATCGCCTTTATATAAGCAACACTTTTGCCTAGAAACAGGCGAATGTTTAGAAGCAGAAGCAATACACTTACCGGTTTTTAATGCAAAAATTGAAGACGGCAGTGTATTTATAAGCTCTGAACCAAAAGTTACTACAGCTGTGGCTTAGGGGAATAGTATGAGTGTACTGTCTTATTTTTCGGGTATTGAAAACGTGTGGCTAAATAAGCTTATTACTAAGCTAACAAGTTCAAATAGTCGCAGCGTCAAAAGCGGCAATGTTTATATAATTGGTGCCGGCCCAGGAGACCCTGAGCTAATTACAGTAAAAGCGCAGCGTTTAATTAATATCGCCGATGTTGTTTTATACGATTGGTTAGTAAGCGATGATTTATTAAAAACGCTTCCTAAAAAAGCACACCGAATATTTGTAGGTAAACGTGCGGGTAAACATTCGATGACCCAAGCTAACATTTGCGAACTACTGGTTAAATACGCACAACAAGGCTTAAACGTAGTGCGTTTAAAAGGCGGCGATCCGAGTATATTTGCACGTATTAACGAAGAAGCCGATGCGCTTAGTGAGCATAATATTAATTTTGCTATTGTTCCGGGTGTAACAACGGCTTGTGCTACGTCCGCTTATACGGGTATTCCGCTCACTGCACGCGATGTAGCGCGTAGTGTTACATTTTTAACGGCGCAGTTTGCCGATCCTAATAAGCAACCTCATTGGCAAAATTACGCGTTTATGCCTGCAAACAACAACCCCACTTTAGTGGTTTATATGGGGCTTTCGCGCTTACAAACGCTAAGCTGCGGTTTGCAATCAGTGGGTTGGCCAAGTAATACACCCATCGCACTAATAGAGAATGCCACTACCACTAAGCAAAAGGTAATTACCAGTACGCTTGAACTAATAGTAAATGAGCATGCTAAACACAACCTTCAAGGCCCTACCCTAATTATGATTGGCGAAGTAATAAATCATAAAATGGCTATTAGTCCTGAGTTACTAAACAGTATAAATGTTAACGCATGACGTAAAATGAATAATGCACTTTTCGCGCTTACTACCTCCCCAGGAGTAGGCGCTTTTTTTGTTTTTAATTTGGGTTCAAGTTGTGTGCAATAACATACTTAAATGCACCAAATAAGTTAAAAGTAATGGTAAGTTAAATTATAGAAACAAAGTGAAAAACAAAAATAACACTTTAAGCAATTGTATTAGCTTGATTTTAAATTCAATGATGAAATTTATTAATGATTGGAACAGTGGTTGCACTTTAAAAACAAAAAAGTGTGGAATAATACCAATGGCGACAAGCAATCCTCTCACAAAACAGTTTTTATTAGCGGCTAAGTATCAAGAAATACACGCGCTAAAGCAATTACAAAACAGTTGTGCCTCGCTTACTAAATTAGGCGATTTTGTACATCAGTTACAAAAAGAACGTGCAATGAGTAATATATTTTTGGCCTCAAATCGCGAGCGATTTAAAACCCAATTACAAGAACAAATCCCTTTAAGCAGCAGCGCACAAACTGCATTTTATGATTCTCTTAAACAAACATTTATAAACGACAACGCCGATACTGGTCATACTCGGTTATTTAATTTAATTACCTATAGCCTGCAAACACTTGACGCATTGCCCGAATTACGCAATCAAATAGCACAACAAAACATTAGTGCAGTGCATGCTACGCAGTCGTTCACTCAGTTAATTGCTAGTTTACTCAATATTATTTTAGAGGCAGCAGATGGCGCAAGCGATCCTAAAATAACGCGTTTATTAGTTGCATTTTTTAACTTTATGCAAGGTAAAGAGTATGCAGGACAAGAGCGTGCCTGTGGTGCACAAGCATTTGCCGCGAGTAAATTTACCACTGAGCAAAAACAACAACTCGCGCATTTTGTACAAGAGCAAAACCACAGTTTTGACTTTTTTAATGAGTACGCCGATGCGCACCTTTTAAAATGCTTTGCCTCGTTAACAACACATCAGGTTAATAATCAGGTAGAGCAACTTAGAAGTTTGCTGCAAAAACTCGATGACGAGAATGCTCAACCGCTCTCGCAACTAAGCGAAGTATGGTATGAAGTAACCACTACGCGCATAGATATAATGCACAAAATTGAACAAAACATAGCAGATCAATTAATTGATACCGCAGCAATGCAAATAGCCTGTGCTCAACGTAGTTTAAATACAAATAAGCAAGTACTTAACAATATGGCAGAGCAGCACATAGCCCCGACTTTTGGGCAATTAGCCATTAAGCAACCAGAGCCAGAAGTAAGCCAAAATATAGCGGCCGATAAGCTCAATAGTAATAAAAGTATGTACGATTTAATTATCGAGCAAAGCCAGCATATTAAACAAATAAACCAAGCGTTACTTGACGCTAAAAAAGTTATTAGTGAGCAAAAGGTTATTCACCAAGCCAAGTACATACTTATTGAGCAGTTAAAGCTCACCGAAGAGCAAGCCCATAAACAGCTACAAAAACAAGCAATGGATACGCATAAAACCTTATTTAGCGTAGCGCAAAAAATTGTACAACTGAGCGATTAAATATGCTGTTTTTACTTGGGCATGTTGCTCTTTAGTAAGAACACTACCCTAAATAATAGTTATTTATTAAGTTACAAATTTCACACCCAGATTGAGTTTTGCCTTATTTTAAAATTGATTCATAACCTGCTGACTACAATAAGGTAAAACTCTAATTTGACGTCTATTTATAATGCAAATTATTCAACGCATTTAAAATAATCAACTACAATAAGTTAATCATTTGTTGCATCTCATTTTAATGAGGCATATTTAATACTGTTGTAGGAGTTTGAATGCCCAATGTAGAGAGTTATATAGAAGGTGTATTATTAATAGGTGAGCAGCAGTTAACAACTTCTCTTGATAATGACATTCAAACAAACATAGAAAACATTGCTGAGCTAATTTTAAACATTTTTGATGCGAGCTCATTTTCTATTGTTGCTAATCTGCCTTCAGGTGTCGTTGAGCTATATAAATCAGGTTCAGAAATAGCAGTAGCTAAAGAGCAACTATCTGATGATATTTTTAATGAATCGATTATTGTGCATGACCTTAAAATATTTAGAGTTATATCGCCTATTATTTTGCCCTCAGGTCTTAAGTTTGGATGGTTGATATTCGAGCGAGCAAGTGATTCACAACTTACAGAAAAAGAAAAATCAATTTTAAATAGTTTACAAAAAAACTTTGTAAATCAGTTAGTCCAACGTAAAAACTTATTAGATAAAATAAACAGTGCTAAGTTTAACTCAACAATTTGCGAGCAAAACAGAGAAGACGAAACTGAAAAAGATCGCTTAATTAAAAAATTACAAAAAATGAGCGATGAACTTGATGAATTTACCAGCATTGCTTCACACGATCTCAAGTCACCATTAAATGCTATAAAACGTTTATTAGAATGGGTTTATGATGATTGCAAAGATTTACTCCCTCAGGAGCACCTAGAAAATTTTCAGCTTGTGCTCAGCCGAGCTAATAGAATGCAAGTACTGCTAGAAGATTTACTAAGCTACTCGAGAATAAATAGCTGTGATTCAACTAGTGCAAACATATCTTTAGAAAGTCTTTACCAAGATATAGAACAAATTTTAGAAGTTCCTCAAACTGTCACTGTAGATATACACGCCAATAACGAAGTACTCGATATACCACTGATCCCTTTTAAAACTGTTTTTCAAAACCTTATTAGTAATGCAATAAAACATAACAATAAAGAGCACTCGGTTATCGATATTTCACTTATCCCCTCTAATCAATATTACATTATTGAAATAAAAGATAATGGTCCAGGAATTGACCCTAAGTATTTTTCACTCATATTTAAGTTATTTCAGACATTGCAATCTCGAGATGATGTTGAAGGGAGCGGCATCGGACTCTGTATTGCCAATAAGCTCATTATTAATTATGGGGGCAAAATTGAAGTAGCCTCCGATGGAAAGCTTGGCAGTACATTTACTATTTTTTGGCCCAAAGTTTAACTATGAAATTATCAATTATAAACGAGCATAATTTAGCTGCTCTTAGAAGGAACGTATGAATATTTTAATTGTTGATGATGACTTAGTTGATCGCAAATTAATTAAAAAAATGCTTATTTCTGATGGCTCTCATCATCATGACATTACCGAGGTAACGTGTGTTTCAGAAGGCTTGGACGCCATTGAAAAAACGCACTTTGATATAATACTACTCGATTATAATATGCCGAAAGAAGATGGCATTGAAATGCTAATTGAAATGCGTGCAAAGCCTAAACTCGGTAACACCGCAATTATCATGATTAGTTCCTCAGAGAACTCAGCTTTAGCTATTGAGTGTATAGAAGCCGGTGCTCAAGACTTTTTACCAAAAGGTGATATAACGAGGGATAGCTTAAATAAAGCGCTTATATATGCCAAAAAACGCTTCGAGGCAGAACAACGTATGCACAACAGTTATCTTGCTGTAAAGCATATGGCAGAACGGGATCAGCTTACTGGTTTGTCTAATCGATATCATTTTGAAGAAATACTAAAAGTAATGATAGCTAACAATAAACGTGCTAAAAACTGCGTGGCGTTACTTGCTTTAGATTTAGATAACTTTAAAAATATTAATGATACGCTTGGCCATAGTGTCGGCGACGAAATTTTAATACAAACAGTGGAAAGAATTCATAGTTGCCTGAGACAAAATGAAGGATTTGCACGCTTAGGAGGCGATGAATTTGCAGTTATAATAGGTGGAATTTGCAATATTAATCAAATAGGTATGATAGCAAATAGAATACTAGCTGAAGTGTCTAAGCCCTTTTTACATGAAGGTAGAACTTTAAATTGCAGTGTTAGTATAGGAAGTGCTTTATACCCAAACGATGCGACTGAATCGCATGAACTGCTAAAATGTGCTGACATTGCAATGTATCGCTCAAAGCAAAGTGGTAAAAGTAGAATTAGCTTTTACAAAGAGCAATATCAATATGAATTTAGTCGCCGGGTAGATATTCAAAATAGTATAAAAGAGCACATAGAGGAAAAAAACTTTAGGTTATTTTATCAACCTGTTTACTGTTCTAAAACACAAATGATGACAGGTGTTGAAGCACTGGTCCGTTGGCCAAATACAACCATTCATTATACCCCTGATGAGTTTATTCCTATTGCTGAAGAGTGTCGTTTAATTGATCCACTTGGAAAATGGATAATTGCGAGCGCTTTAGAGCAGTTATCTTTATGGCAGCAAAGCTATGAAACGCCGTTAACACTATCTATTAATATTTCACCTATTCAGCTACAAAAAAAGATTTTAGAGACCTATTTATTAGAGACAGTCAAAACATACAACTTAAAAACCAGCAGTATTATTCTTGAAATAACAGAAACAGCTTTTATGGAAAATAGTAAAGAAGTGATTGAGATATTAACTTCTTTGTCTAACAAGGGATTTAGGATTGCTTTGGACGATTTTGGTATGGGGTACTCATCCATATCTCATCTAATATCTTACCCTATTGATATAGTAAAATTAGACAAAAGCATGCAGTCGTTGGATGGAGAAAATAATAAGCGATTAAAAATAATCGAGAGTTTATCTTTAATGCTAAAAAAATTAGATTTTTCTGTGGTAGCTGAAGGAATCGAAACGAAAGCCCAACATCAGCTATGTAAAAAACTAAACATAGACTACTTGCAAGGTTTTCTATTTTCAAAACCTATGCCTGCAAACGAGATTAACTTAATACTCGATGACTATTGTAGAAAAATCATCCTTAAATAAATAGGTTATTTTGAGCCTCTGTAAAATTGAAGCTTAAATCAGACACCTATATAACTTTAAGCTAAAAACCTTTGGTTTGAGCCACATACTCAAACTAAAGGCTCTTCAATTGGCACAGCCTAATGGGTTAAAACTTAAAATACCTACAAATCAGCTGTATTTATCTAAATGCTGACCAATAACAGCCATCACTTTTTCTTTTAACTCTGCTGCCTGAAAACTTCCTTTTACAAGGTAACCTTTAACAAAGTCGTGTGACATTATAATCTTTTTTTCTTCTTCTCTTTCTGATGAGCTAAACATCATAACTACACACGAGCTTATCTCTATCATTTTTCTGAGTTTAGAGAACTCCTCTAAAAATTGAATGCCATTAACTTTTGGCATATTAATGTCTAAAAATATAAGAATTGGAGGAAATCCATCAGGGTACTTTATTCTATTCGATTCATAATTTTCGAGAAATTCTAACGCTTCTTGACCGTCTTTTTTTTCATAAATCGTAAGCTCTAACTTGGCTTCTTTTATTAGCCTTTTCAGAATATACCGGTCAACTTCGTTGTCATCGACAATTAATATAGGAGGTTTAATTTTTGTCATATTAGCTTATCCAATGGTATTACTATTTTAAATGTTGTGCCTTTATCAGAGCTTTGCAGTGATATTTCACCGTTTAAGTACTCAATATGTTTTTTAACCAACGCCATCCCTAAACCAGAGCCCGTACTCGTCTGTGCATGAAATCGCTTAAACATATCAAACACCTCACCTTTATGCTTTTGTGGTATTCCCATTCCGTTATCTGTAACAGTAATAAAAAACGTCTCTTGCTCATTGAAAATATCACAGCGGACATAAGGAGAGTCTTTATTTCTGTCGTAATACTTCAACCCGTTTGAAATTAAGTTTTCAATAATTTGAGCAAAACGCGCTTTTTCTGACTTTATAGGTACTGATAGATTAATTGTTGTCTCAAGCGTACAAGGATTATCTTTCATAAGCCAAGTGAGTCGCTCTTTCATATCAATAATTAACTGATTAAAGTCAATTACATCTCTATCTTCACTACCAATTTCAGCTTTAGCTAATAATAAAATATCAACAACAAGTGTCTCTAACTTTTCCATTTGTTGATAGATAACCAATGCATTTCGACTTGCCTCTTCAGTATCTCCTGCTTTTATATCTTCAATAACAAAATGCGCTAGGGATTTAGCCCCTGACAACGGTGATTTCAGGTCATGAGAAGCTCGATAAGCAAACTGTGCAAGTTCGTCATTTGCTTGCTGCAGGGAAGCTGTTTGGCTATTTATAATCTCTTTGAGTTCAATACTGTTTTCAATATTTAAAAGATCATTTTTAATCCGCTGCCTGGCCGCGATAACGAGTGCTTTTAATTCACCCGACGTTTTTATATCAAGCTCATCATCTAGATTAATATTGCTTTCAGGTTTACTTGATAAGAGCAGAGTAAGATTTCGAATAGAGCTGGATATAGTACGAGAAAGATAACTTATAAAAATAATATTAAAAAAGGATATGACGATAACAAGTGGGATTAACGTCATTAGTATAAACGATACTGTTTTTCTGATTGGTTCTTCAAACATCTCAGAGTGTTTGTTAAAGCTGACAAGTGCAACATTAAGGTTTAGTAAAAAATCATCTCTACTGAGCTCACCTTTTTTATACTGAGTAACTGACAGTAGTGTTCTATCCGCAATTTCTATATCTTTTTCACAAATTGTTAAAGTTTGCTCTGTGTTAATAAATTTCATAACAGCATAATTTAATGGATTTATTTCTTCAATACACTCAATTGGTTGCTGCCTAATTAACAATATATCTGACTCAATGGTATTTATATCTATGGGGAGATCATTTTCTATTTTTTTAACTGACTTGGTAAGTTGATGAGTATACTTTAAGTGAAGAAAATTAAGCTGGTGAAACTTAGCCCCTTTAGCTATTTCAAAAGCTGAGTAAACAGTAATACTTACCTCTGCAGCTGTTAAAATCACAATAAGCATCAATTTTCTGGAGATATTCATATACGATACCTATTTTAGCTACTAACCCAACAGTTTTTTAATAACACTATAATAATTATAGTATTTATAACATTAGGTATAGCAGGTTTTATCTTTTTTACTAGGTCCTCTATAAATAATAATTTATGCTTAACTTTGTTCGCTTTTAATAAAAAAATCCTTTATTAGTTTTTTGCCACTATAAAGCAAACTTGGGTAATATTACGCCTCTAAAAGTGCTGGTGCATTGGCAAATACACCAGCAGCTAAATACAAACTTTGTTAAGTCATCCCATATTTAAAAAGTGTATTAACATGCAGCATTTTTTGAATGAAAAATATAGGCTCGTGTGTGGTCGTACACTAGGTTAAAAGTAAAAGCGTAAAGGGTTATAAAAAAAGTTACGCCGATATCCATTATTAATGCTTCCCATAAGCCTACGTTTAAAATGCTCGCCATTACGGGAATAGTAAAAACAAGTAACCCGCCTTGAAATAAAATCACGTGAAAAATACGGAATAATACAGATCGTTGCTCTTTTGCACCGGTAGCTACTTTGTCAAAAAACCAATTAAAAACAAAATTCCAACACATCGCAATCGTTGCAATTATAATCATAGTGCCCGATAAAGCCGATATTGCATGCTCTGTAAATACAGCCAAACCAATAATCGACAGCGTTACCGCTAATACTTCAAACAAAACAGCCTGAAACATCCTCTCTAGCGACCCCATTTTTGCATCCATAATTAACCCCTTTTACACCAAATAATTAAAGAAAATAATAGTGACATAATTTAATTATTTGCAAAGTTAGTAGCCATCACCTTTAGTGATAAGATGAGCAAATAAGTACTCACCTTTAAGTTGAATGATATGTATAGTTTTGAGCAACTAAAAATTTTTGTAACCGTGGTAGAAACAGGATCTTTTTCGGCAACAGCCCGAAAGCTTAACCGTGCACAATCGGGAATTAGCCAAGCTATTTCTAATCTTGAAATAGCGATTAATCAAACATTGTTTACGCGTAATAAAAATATACCCAGCTTAACGATTAGCGGTAAGGCATTGTTACCTGTCGCATACTCTATACTTCATCAGCAAAAATATTTTGACCAAAAAGTGGATGCATTAGCAAAAAATTATGAGCATGAGGTAATTATAGCTATTGATGAAAGCCTAAATAATCAAGATATTTTAAAAGTGATTACCCCACTTGCTGATCAGTTCCCGATTACTAATTTCGAAATAATATCGACAACAACTGACGATGTAGAAAACTTAGTAAAAATAGGAAAAGCACAACTAGGTATCATTTATAGTGATGGGGAACTAAAAGTTGATATGGATTTTTTTCTATTGGGTCAAGCTCGATTTTTAACGATTTCATCACCAGAACACCCGCTTGCAAAGCTAAAGGCTGTAACAAGCAATGATTTAAAAGCCCATAGGCAATGTGTTCATCGCAGCCTTAGCCAAAAAGAGTTATGGTTTAGCTACGCAATTAGCTCTAGGATTTGGTACGCAAATACACATCAAACCCTTATCGACTTAGTAGTTCAGAGTATTGGTTGGGCGCTTGTACCCGAGTTTGCTATTAAGAAGTATATAAACCAAGCTGAAGTGATAACGCTACCCGTTACTCATGAACAAGGCGGTTGGCTTACTCCTGTGGGATGCGTTGTTTCAAGAAGCCAATCAACAGGACCTGTTCTTCAAAGTTTAATAAATAGGTTGCAGCAACACTTTTTAAAGAGTGATAGCGCGGGAATAGAACAGTTTTAAACTGCTTTATTCACTTTCAATAGCAAGCTTCTTCTTTAGCTTTTCTTGCCACTCTACAGCAAGCTCTGGCAAAGTTAATGCTTCTAAAAGTATGTCTTCATAACCTACGTATTTTTTATCAAAAAATGCCTGGAACAGTTTTTTAACTGATATGTCGTGCGAGGCTTTCTTCTCGATAACAACACTATCACCCGTTTTTGCAACGCCTTGCTCTAGTACCCTAAAATAAACGCCAGTGCAGTAATACTGCGTAAACAGCTTAAGACTGTTTTTATTATTAAGGGCGATAGCGAGTTTAAAACAAGGCACACGAGGCTGGCTTACTTCAAGCAGTGCAGTACCAATTCGAATATGGTCACCTATGTGTATATTCGCTTCATCAAGGTCAGAAATCGTGAAGTTTTCGCCAAAGGCACCTACAGCTAAATCATCATTCTCGAGGGTTTGTTTCCAATAATCATAATGATTGTGCGAAAACGCATAAACCGCTTTATCAACCCCGCCGTGATTAACTAAATCAGCTTGCTCATCCCCTATAATATTTAGCTTTTCAATAACAACAGGTTCGTTAGTTGGGGTTTTAAAAATACCGGTTTTAACCTCTTTTCCGTTATACACTACCGTTTTTATTTTAGAGATATTAGTAGAGATTATTTTCATTAAGACTCCCACCTACCCATCGCTTGTTTGTCACTTTGTTTAAACTCAACCCAATTTGATGAGTCTTTAAAGTGCTCTTTTTTCCAAAACGTGGCGTGGTTTTTTAAATAATCCATTATAAATTGTGCGCCTTCGAACGCGGCTTGTCGATGGCGGCTGGTAACACCTACAAATACAATCTGCTCGCCAAGTGCTAAGTAACCAACGCGGTGAATAATACATATTCGCGCCAGTTGCCAGCGAGTTTGTGCTTGCTCTGCAATAGATTGAAGCAGTTGCTCGGTCATACCAGGATAGTGTTCAAGCTCAAGTGCAATAACGTTATCGCCACTGCTGAACTCTCTTACCAAACCTGTAAAGGTGACAACAGCGCCATCGCTTTTATTATTACTACAAAGCGTATTGTGCTCGTCACCTACATTAAAATCATCGGTTTGTACTTGAATATGTATGCTCATTAGCCACCTGTAACCGGCGGGAAAAAGGCAAGCTCATCCCCTGCTTTCACTATTTCATCACTTGATGACATAGTTTGGTTAAGCGCTGCAAGTAGCTCACGCTCCTCCAGCCACGGTTGCCAATCCGGGTATTGGCTCACTAATCTTAATTTAAGCTCTGAAATAGTAAGCGGCTGCGTAATTTCAAGGCTTAATTTACTGCACTTTAACCGCTCTTTTAGTTGCCCAAAAAATAATATCTCTACATTTTGGGCGCTAGGTATAGCATCGTTTGGATTAATCTCGCTGCCAACTGCCATTTTTGCCCCCAGCTTTTTGAGTAACGCGCATGCCGCTAATTTCCATTAGTGGGTCGGCTGCTTTACACATATCAAACAAAGTAAGGCTAGCCACAGATACCGCTGTTAACGCTTCCATTTCGACCCCAGTTTTACCGGCAAGTTTGCAGTAGCTGGTTATTTTAATTTGGCTGTTTGCTTCATCAAGTTCAAAATCAACAGCGACTTTACTAAGTGCAAGCGGATGACAAAGCGGAATTAAATCAGCGCACTTTTTAGCGCCTTGAATACCCGCAATCCGTGCCACGCCTAGCACATCGCCCTTTTTGTTTTGATTAAGAATTACTTGCTCAAAGGCAAGCTTGCTCATGCTAATAAAGGCTTCAGCTGAGGCATCGCGCAGGGTTACTTCTTTGAGCGATACATCAACCATATTAGCTTGGCCGTTTTCGTCAACGTGGCTTAACATACTATTGCTCACGCGATTCACACTTTTTACCAATGGTAATGTGTGGTGCAAAGTTACACGGTTTATGCATTGAGTTAAGTTGATCTTTTATTATGCCTGTCCATGCTGTTTTACATGCGCCTGTAGAGCCTGGCATACAAAAAATAACGGTGTTGTTAGCAAGTCCTGCCAATGCACGAGATTGAATAGTAGAGTTACCAATTTCGCCGTACGATATGTGCCTAAATAGCTCACCAAAACCGTCTACGCTTTTATCAAACAGCGGCGCAAATGCCTCTGGTGTTGAATCGCGCTCAGTAAAACCTGTACCGCCAGTCACTAAAATAGCATGAATGGTGTCATCGGCTATCCACTGCGATGCCACTGCACGCATTTGGTAAACGTCATCTTTAACTATGTCTTTATCAGCTAAGTGATGACCAGCTTCAGTTAGCGCTTTTATTAAGTAATGACCTGAGGTGTCAGTAATTTCATCGCGTGTATCGCTTACCGTCATTACGGCAATGTTTAATGCTATTTGTGACTCAGTTGTGTGGCTCATAATGTTCTTCTTAATTGATTAATGCTTTGGTCAAAATGCTCATTTACAGCTTTAAATTGCGCCGGCGTATTGGTGTTTATTAATGCGTGCGCTTTATTACATAAAAGCGTTTTCACACCAATACTTTGGGTAAACTGTTTTATTGACTTATGACTGTTTGCGTTTGTGAGTATGTATCTTAAATGATTTTTTACACTGCTTGTATTACGAATATACAGCGGTAGTGGTTCATTTTCAAAGTGCCAAGCATGTATTTGTGACTGATTTAATTGATTGCTCACACTTTGTACTTTATTTGACTGAGAAGCCAGCACAATTGTGCTTAACAAACTACTCGTAAGTAAAGGCATATCTACCGCAGTAATAAGTAAGTCGTGCTCAGTGGCTATTAATGTGGAATAAATTCCGCCAAGGGGTCCACTATTTGGGTATATATCTTTAACGTACTTTTCTGAAGGATAATCGCTCGGTGAATATTGGCTCGATGATTTAACTGGATTTGTAACGTTGCGGCTTATTAGTATGTTTTTAGCGCCTACGTCTTTTAATAAATCACACGCATTGTGCAATAGCGTTTTATTTTTTAAAACTAAATCGGCTTTGTCTGTGCCCATTCTTGATGACTTACCACCAGCAAGCACAACGCCTGTAAAATCTCGCTTAACTTTCATATTAGATCTTATATTAGCTTCCATATTAGCCGCCTAACATGGCCAAGTGAGTTGTCGCACCTGTTAAGCGCTTATCTAGCTCATGGCTTATTTCTTTATTGCCCATAGCGGCTTGAATTGCCTTTACGGTCGCTGCAGTATCGTCCTCGTTTAGTAGTTCGCGTAAATCTATACCTTGCTCGGCAAACAAGCATAAGTGCAATTTACCCAGCGCCGACACCCTTAAGCGATTACAGCTTTTACAAAAATCTTTGCTGTAAGGCATTATTAAACCAATACGACCATCGTAATCAGGATGACAAAATTCCTCAGCGGGTCCGTTTAATTTCCCCCTAACGACTTGTAACCAGCCTTGGTCGAGTAATTGGGCTTTAACCGTTTGACCACTTAAGTGGTTTTCTTCAAAAAAGGTTGCGCCGTTACCGGTTTCCATTAATTCTATAAAGCGCACTGTAACTTTGTGGTGTTTTACCCACGCTAAAAAATCCTTCAATTGGTTTTTATTAAACTGCTTGGCAAGCACTGCATTTATTTTTATATCTTTTATGCCCAGATCTACCGCGCGTTCAATCCCTTTTAAAATAAGGTTAAGTTTGTCGTGCCCTGTTATGAGTTTAAACATACTCGGATTTAAGCTATCAATACTGACATTAAGCGCATCAAGCCCTGCATCGGCAAATTCATCAATTTTATTTAATAAATTAAATCCGTTGGTAGTAATGGCTACTTTTTCTATACCAGGCGTATTTTTACAGAGTTTTATAATATCGGTTACGTCGTTTCGCAAGCACGGTTCGCCACCTGTAATGCGCACTTTTTTAGTACCTAGCTCTGCAAACGCATTTACAAGCATGCTAATTTCGTTTTTATTTAAAAAATTACGCGGTGTATCGCACTGATACCCGTTTGGTAAACAATAACTACAACTAAAATTACATACATCGGTTATTGAGAGGCGCAAATAGTTAAACTGCCGACCAAATTGATCATTAAGCATATGCTTCCTTTTTTCTTTACATTACAACCGCAACATCAATGCTGCTAGAACCTGCTTTGTAATGTTGTTTTATTAATTGGCTTAATTGTGTTTTACACGAACCGCAGTTCGTCCCACATTTAAGTTCAGACCCCAATTGCTCGACTGTGTTTGCACCGTTTTTAATGGCGTTTATAATTGGCTGCTCTCTTACTTTAAAGCAGCTACACACTTGCACGCCTTGAGTAAATTCTTCATCGGGGGTTGCATAAAGCAAAGACTGTAACTGTGTAAAGGTCAGTAAAGGCTCTGCAAATAAATGGTTTATCCACTCAAGTGATATTTCTTTTTGCTCGTTAGAAATAACACCAACAAACGCTAATTGATCGTTTTGAATACACTGCACATGCATGGCTTTTGCCGTATTCATAGCCGACCACTGCCCTTGTAAACCGGTTAAGGTTTGGCAGTAATACAGTAAATCACTTTGTGGCTCATTAAGCGCCAATTGGTAATTAAAGCAATTACTTGCATTAACTTTGAGCCAAAAATCACTGTTTATAACAAGTTCGTTTTTAGCAAACAGCTGCATATATTGCTCAAAGGGTGCTTTAACTATATTAACAGCGCCGTGTTTACACTCAGCCTGACCAGATAGAGGGTCAACTACCGATTGATACAACCCACTTACTGTTGCTGACGATGCAAATTGCTTATTCCAATGAATAGGCATAAAGCATTCACCTTTTCGAACCGAATCGGTTACTTTTGCATGCGCGGTAACGTGTCCTGTTTGGGCAATTGCACTTATTAAATCGTTTTGTTTAATTGCTAATTTACTGGCATCAAGCGGATTAATTTCAATGTACGGGCGTGTAGTATGCGATGAAAGCGCAGTGCTTTTACCGGTGCGACTCATGGTATGCCATTGGTCGCGTATACGCCCTGAGTTCATTACAAACGGATAATCACTTGATGTTTGTTGCACAGGTAATTGCGGCGTTATAGGTATAAAACGCGCCTTTTTATCAGCGGTGCTAAATTGGTTATTTGTAAAAACCTGACCATTTTTATAAGGCTGATTTTTAACAACAGGCCACATAATGGGTTTTAAATTATCATACTCATTTTTTGTGAGCCCAACTAAACCAGAGAGGTTTAATAATCGGCTGCCGTTATTTTCAAAGTCGGTTAATTGTGCCCATTCTTCAAAAATGCCACTTGGATCTGTAAAGTCAAACCCTTCAAAGCCCATTTTTTTAGCGACTTCGCACATAATTTGCCAATCGTTTTTAGCTCCCGAATAAGGCGCTAATAAAGGGCGCTGCCTTGATATTCTGCGCTCTGAGTTAGTTACTGTGCCGTTTTTTTCGCCCCATCCGGTTGATGGAAAGGCAACATCGGCAAATTTTAACGTATCACTTTTTGCAATACAGTCAGATACAACCACCAGCTCACAGGTCTCTAATGCTTTTTTAATAGCGGCGTTATTGGGCAAGCTCACCATTGGGTTTGTTGCCATTATCCACACTGCTTTTATTTTGCCTGCGGCTATTTCATCAAACATATCAATAGCATTGCTGCCTGCTTTGTTAGCAATAGTTGGCGAGAGCCAAAAGCGTTGTACAAGTGATTGATGCGCTTCGTTTTCAATATCTAAATGCGCCGCTAACTGATTAGCTAAGCCACCGACTTCGCGCCCGCCCATCGCATTGGGTTGCCCAGTAATTGAAAACGGACCACTGCCTGGCTTAAGTAATTTACCTGAGGCTAAATGCGCATTAATAATGGCGTTGCATTTATCTACACCCGAACTTGACTGATTTATACCCATTGAATAAAAGCTAATCGCACTTGGGCTGTTAGCAAATAGCGCGTAAAACTCAGTGACTTGCTCAATTGCTATATCGCAAAAGTCGCTAACTGCCTCACAGCTCCACTTTTGTGCCTCTTGCAATGCGCTTTCAAAGCCGTTTGTGTGCTGAGCAATAAATTGCGTATCGAGGTGGTTATGCTCATTTAAATAATTAAGCAAACCGTTATAAAGTGCGGCGTCACTGCCTGGTTTTATATTTAAAAATGTGTCGGCAAGCTCAGCGGTGTCAGTTTTACGCGGATCAATAACCACCACTTTCATATTTGAGTTAAGCTGCTTTGCACGCTCCATTCGCTGATACAAAACCGGATGAGTCCATGCGGCATTAGAGCCAATTAAAATAAGCAGCTCAGTTTGCTCTAAATCCTCGTAGGTACACGGCACTACGTCTTCACCAAAAGCGCGTTTATAACCTGCCACAGCAGATGACATACACAGGCGCGAATTTGTATCAATATTGCCTGAGCCTATATAGCCTTTCATTAATTTATTAGCAATGTAGTAATCTTCAGTAAGTAACTGCCCCGATACATAAAATGCCACCGCATCGGGTCCGTGCTTTTGTATTACGTCGTTAAATTTATTGGCAACATGGTCGGTTGCTTCATCCCACGTAACGGCTTGGTTATTAATAAGGGGCGACGTTAAGCGATTATCACTGCCTGTGGTGTCGAGCAAATGGGTGCCTTTTACACATAAACGACCAAAGTTTGCGGGGTGTTCTCGCATGCCTTCAAGCTTGGTTGGCACATTATTAAAAAGTGAAATATCAACACCGCACCCTACACCACAGTAAGCACATGTTGTTTGTTTTAAACTGGTTTTATTTATAGTTGGTGACGTGTTTGCGGTTGTCATACTACTGCTCTCTTTTAGTGTGCTTTAATTTATGCAGGCTGTTTTACAGGCTCATTAAGGGTAACTACGTTAATAGTGTTACTTGCTTTAGCAAGCACGCTGTTTATTACGCTTTGAACGAGCTTTTCACACCCTCCACAACCTGTACTGGCTTTGGTGCTTTGCTGCACACTTGCCAAATCTATGCAGCCGTTAGAAACTGATTGTTCAATGGTGTGTTTGGTTACTTTATGACACGCGCAAATAATGGCGTCATCAGGCAAGTCATCGGCGCTTAGCTCTGCTATGTCGCCGGCAAGGGGCATAATGAGCGCTTCGGGATCGGTGGTAAGTTCAATGTCGTTTAAATGATATTGCAGCAAATTGTCGTAATCGCTGGTATCGCCAACAAGTACCGCGCCAATCAGCTTATTACTTTGTGAATTAGTGACTATTTTTTTATAAATACCATTGGCTTGGTCTTCAAAGTAATAGCTTATTGCGCCTTCGCTGCGTGCATGCGCATCGCCGATAGAGCCTACTTCAACACCCATTAATTTAAGCTTGGTGCTCATATCGGCACCGCTAAATTCATCGGCTTTATTGTCTAAGCTAGTACTTTGTAAACTACCTTGCTGCGTATCTTGTAAAATATGACCAACTGCTATTTTAGCCATGGCGTAACCAGGTGCCACTAAGCCAAAAATAAAATTATTCCACAGTGCACATTCACCAATAGCGTATATGTTTTTATCGCTCGTTTGGCAGTGGTTATTAATTACAATACCGCCGCGCTCGCCTAACTCTAAATTAAACTCGCGGGCCAAATTATCATAAGGGCGAATACCCGCCGAAAATACAATCATGTCGGTTTCAAGGGTTTTACCGCCCTTAAAACACATTTTGTAACGGCAACTTTCACCTTCTACTATTTCCTCCGTTGCTACCGATGTATGCACAGTAACGCCTAAATCCGTAATTTTGTTTTTTAGTAGCCGACCACCACCAGCATCAACTTGTACACCCATAAGTTGCGGAGCAAATTCTATTACGTGAGTATGCAGACCCAATTGCTTTAATGCGTTTGCAGCTTCAAGCCCCAGTAAACCGCCACCAATTACCACGCCTACTTTGCTGCCGTGGGCTGAATTTTTTATTGCGTGTAAATCGTTAATGGTGCGATAAACAAGGCAATGCTCGCGATCTTTACCCGGTATAGGCGGTACAAATGGGAATGAACCTGTAGCAAGCACAAGTTTGTCGTATTCAAACAACTCCCCTTTAGCGGTCGTTACAGTTTGCATATCACGATTTATATCAACCACTTTAGAATGAGTATGAAAGCGTACTTGCCAATCGTCATAGGTTTTATTGCATGTAAGTGCGAGGTCGTCTGCGGTTTTGCCTTTAAAAAAAGAGGATAGTTGTACACGGTCATACGCTAAACGGTCTTCACCACTAAGTACCGTAATTTCAAATTGCTCATCAGCTTGATTTTGAGAAACTAGCTGCTGCACAAAATGGTGCCCGACCATTCCGTTTCCTACCACTACAACACGCTGCTTGCTTAGCATTTACCCACCTTAAAATGATATCTACTTTAGTGATTGACTAAAACTGACATCGAATAATTTGTTATAGGTTTGTTATAGCAATATGTAAGCCAAATATATAAGCATTTAAAATCAGCAGGTTACCTACATTGGTGCAGAGGTGAAAAGCATAAAGCCCCACAAGATGGTGCAATTGCACCATCTTGTGTCGCTATAAATTACAAGTGAATGTTAGAAGATAAAGAGGGTTAAAATTTAGCGCTCATCCATACCCACAATTTTTGAGTATCGACTTTATTAGCAGCAGTATCGCCCGCTGAGTAATCAGCGTATTTAACACCCACTGCGTATTGTTTATTAATAGGTTTAACGTATTGTACGTTTAGTTCAGTACCCAAATCGTCAACCCCATTTGATTGCTCATTAGCATCAAAACTGTGATAAGCCACCAGCCATTTTCCGTCAAACGCTTTACCGTTTAAGCTTATGTAAGTGTCGTCCAAGCCTTGTGTGGGTGTATTTAAAAACGTATCTGTCCAACCATTAAATTTATGTAACGTGGCAAGCGGTGTTGCAAACCCGTAATCGCCATTGTCAGAGCCAAGTGACTCTATGCCGACTTTTAAAGTTACTGTTTTTATGCCCAACCCATTTAAATCCACAGCGCCTTCAAGTGCATAGTAATCAGCATCAAAATCACTCACGCTTGTTGACGCAGACTGCGTTGCATACTCCGCTTTGTAATAAAATTTTATGTCGTTTAGGGTTTTATTACCGTTAAAAGAAACGCCATAAGTGTCTAAACTGTCGTCTTGTAGTGCATCGTCACTTAATAAGTAACTGTATAAAACCACTTTACCGTAGTCTGTTTTAAAGCTTGCATTAATTAGATGATCGGACGATTTAATGTCTTTATCGTCAGCAAATATGCGGTTACGCTTATTTAAATAACTGTACTGTAAATCTATGTTATTAAATGCGTAATTAATGGTTGCTGCATCAAAGGTTTGCCTGTCTTGGCGCCAACCTACGTGCCCAACAAAACGCTGCCCATCAAGGGCTATTACTTGGCGTCCTACTTTTAGCGATAGACCATCGCGGGCATATTTAACAAAACCTTGATCTATCTCAGTGTTTTCTGGGTCTGCAATAACAGAGTAATTAGTATTTTTCCCCACCGTATTGTTGTAATCATCTACGCCCAATAGGCTGCGAGTGTCTTCTACTTCAATAAGGGCTGAAAAACCATTCACCTCATCTGTTTGATGCGTTAAGCGGGTTCTAAGTGTTAAGCCGCTTGCATCTTTTAAGGCATTTTCTTGATCAACGCTTTCAAAACGCAGTCTAAAATCAAGATCAGTTTGCGAAGCTTGGCTTATTGAAGGCGCAGTGAAGCAACCCAGTATAAAAATAATAGGTAAGTTGTTCTTGTAATTAAGCATTTTGGTTCTCTAAGTTTTAATTATTAATACACATACCAAAGCAATAAATAAACACAGCGAAATACATTTCCACACCATAACTGGATCGCGTTTCATTATTGAACTTTTATTAGCGGTACTTTCTAAATAAGGATTAGGTTTGTTGATATCGTTTATAAACTCAGAAAAAGCTTGGTATCTGAGCTCAGGTTTAGGGGCAAGCGCCTTCATAAGGGCTTGATCTAACCAAAACGGAATATCGGCTCTGTATTTACGAATACTTGTGTAATGCCAATGGGTGTAATCTTTTGGCGCTACGTGGTTAAGTGGCAGTGGTTTATAAGGCAATTTTGAGCACAATAACTCATATGCAATCACGCCAAGTGAAAACAAATCACTTTTAAAATCGGCGTGCATAGTAATAAGTGTTTCGGGTGCGGTGTAGTCGGCAGTACCTTGCGGGCAATCATCCGCAATTTGTTTAACCGACTCGTCCATAGCCGCAACACTTACTGTGCCGTAATCTATGAGCGTTACTTTACCGTGCGCATCTATCATTACATTATCGAGTTTTAAATCGCGATGTACCATATCGAGTCGCTGAAACGCCCTTAGTGCATGTACTATTTGTTCAATAATACTGCGTACTTGGGTTATTTCTGGGTGCGGCACGTCGTGCTTCCAATCACTGAGTGTTTGCCCATCCATGTACTCACAAATATGATACAAAAAACGACTCTGCGATTGCGTACTCAGTACTTTCATCACGTTTAAATGGTTTATGCGTTGCCCTACCCAGCCTTCTCTTATAAAGCCTTGAAGGTAGTGCACATCGTCTTCAAAATTAACCGAAGGTGCTTTTAAAACCACTGGCGGTATATCGGGCGCTTGTTGCACTAAATAAATGTGTGAACGACTACTGGCATGTAATTTACGAATAACCGTGTAGTCATCAATTTTTTGCCCAACATTAAGCGCAGGTGGAATTTTTCGTCGTGTTAGCGAATGGTAAAGTTCATCTAACTTTTGCTCGGCAATATTTTTTACTTTTACCAGTAAACAACTTACGTTGTCGTCACTGCCTCGTGCTAATGCAAGTTCGGTAATTGCTTTAGCTGCATTTTCTAAATTAGTGTACTCGTTAATTAATTTAGCTATATCACTACTTGGGAGCACATCGTGTACGCCATCGCAGGTTAATATATAAATATCGTCTGCTTTTAGGTCAACTTCGTATACATCTATTTCTTGATGAAGTTGCGCGCCAAGAGCACGCGTTAGCGTATCGTTTACTTTGTGATCCCGTGTTATTGCCTCTATTTTATTTCCTCGCAAGCGAGTAATACGCGTATCACCTAAGTGGAATATATAACCCGTTGCCGACTTTAAAATAAGTGCTGTAAAAGTCGTCATCCAATCGGCTTGACGCTGACCTAAGTGATTGTAATTAACCGATTGCGAATAAAGCCACTGATTTAAACTTGCTAACACCTTCGACACTGACTTTTTAACCGCCCAACTTTCGGGGGTATTTAAATACTCATTTATAAAATGAGTAACCGAAAGTTGAGACGCTTGTTTAGCATTTTTTGCTGATGAACACCCATCGGCTAAGCAGGCAATAACGCCTTTAGACTCTTTTTCTTGCGCTTTGGTATTAAGAGCTGCAAACGCATCTTGATTTTCTGCTTTTAACCCTTTAGCACTGTGCCCGCCAAATGAAACGTTGAGTTCATTTTTTAGCGATTTAGCGTGGAGTGTTTCATCAAACATAGTCAATAATGCCTTAAGTCACTGAAATAAGTTCAACGGTGCCGTCTTCATTTACTTCGGTAATATGGCCATCTGGTTCTTTCATAAAAAACAGTGCAGCTAGACCAAGTAATGCACTACCCGCAATAATGAAAAAGAAAGTTTGATAATCAACAAGTGACAATGCCGTTAAGTACACTACTGCACCTACATTACCGTAAGCACCTGTCATACCAGCTATTTGCCCAGTTAAACGACGCTTAATTAGCGGTACTGCGGCAAATACAGCGCCTTCACCAGCTTGCACAAAGAACGAACACGCCATAGCTGCAACAACTGCAAGCCATAAAGGCCAAGAAGCATCAACCATGCCCATTACAAAATAACCAACAGCAAGACCCGTTGTAAGTACAATAAGGGTAATACGACGACCTAATTTATCTGAAATCCAACCGCCACCTGGGCGAGATGCTAAATTCATAAATGCATAAGCAGAGGCTAAAATACCCGCGTAGACCATATCAAGCGCAAACACATCCATAAAAAACAGCGGTAACATAGATACAACCGCAAGTTCAGAACCAAAGGTTGTGAAATATAAAATATTTAAAACAGCCACTTGCTTAAATTCATAACGATGCGACTCGGGTACTGGCTCTTTAAAAATATGACCATTTACGTCAAAGGTTTTATACACTTCGTAAATATAAAGCAGAACTAAAAAAGCATACACGGCAAGTACAAAGTTAGCCGAAATCAGGTTAGCACCGGTTGGTGAAAGCTTCCAAGTAAGTAATGCTAGTGCACCATACATAGGGATTTTCATAATAAGAAGTAATACAAAGTCGCCTTTACTGGTTACTTCCATTGCGCCTACTTTTTTAGGCTTAAAGTATGTACCGCCTTTTGGTGTATCGGTTACATTTAAGTACCAAATAATACCAAATATAACGCTTAATACACCCGTTAAACCTACTGCGTAACGCCAACCATCTTCGCCACCAAACATAAGTGCAATAATTGGCAATAACATAGCCGCTGCTGCTGAACCAAAGTTACCCCAGCCGCCATAAATACCTTCTGCTATGCCCAGCTCGTTAGCAGGAAACCATTCACTCACCATACGAATGCCCACAACAAAGCCAGCACCAATAAAGCCTAGCGCAAAACGCGCTATAGCGGCTTGTTCAAATGTGGTTGCCATAGCAAACATAAAACACGGAATACTACAGGTAATAAGTAGCGCCGCATAAACAATCCGGGGACCAAATTTATCGGTCAGCATACCCACCACAACACGGGCAGGAATAGTTAACGCTACATTTAAAATTAGTAATGTTTTAACTTGTGCCATGGTAATACCAAGCGAGCCCGCAATTGCACCCAATAAAGGAGCATGGTTAAACCATACAAAAAATGACACAAAAAAGACCATCCAACTCAGATGTAATACTTTCATTTTTCCTTTAAAGGATATTAAGTTAAATCCAGAACTCGGTTGCATGTTTATTTCCTCGTAAACGTATTATTGTTTTATAAATGCCCCACTCTTTTATATGAGTAGCAGCCCAAACTTTGTTAAATTTTAGTTAACCCAATACAGCAATTACTGAGCCACTAATTAAAAACCATATATTTCAGTTGGTTATATGCATTTATCATTTTAATGCGTTATAGTTGCACTATATGAGTGAGGGGGTATGGGCTGTTACAGTGCAAATAAAAAGCGTTACTACTTGCTCTAGGATTTAACAAATTGGTATTGTTCAAAAAAAGTATGAGATGTTTAAAAATGCAAAAAGCACCGTTAACGTACCAACAGCAACTACGCTATTCTCGGCACATTATGCTGCCGCAGCTCGATATAGACGGACAAGAGAAGCTATGGCAATCGCATGCATTAATTGTTGGTGTGGGTGGGCTTGGATGTGCGGTAAGTCAATATTTAGCGGCATCAGGCGTTGGCACTCTCACCTTAATTGATAACGATGAAATAGACATGACCAACCTGCAAAGGCAAATACTGTATAAAGAAAGTGATATTGGTAGCTCAAAATGCAGTGCTGCAAAAAAACAGCTTAACGCACTTAATAGTGAAATAGATATAAACACCATTGAGGCATTTTTTGATGTAAATACCTCTACAAAACAATTATTTAATAACATTGATATAGTGATTGATTGTTCAGATAACCTAGCAACGCGTAATGCACTTAATAGCGCTTGTTTTAAAGCTAAAGTTCCGCTAGTGTCTGGCTCTGCAATACGTATGGAAGGACAAGTCGCGTGTTTTACTATGGATGAAAATAGCCATTGTTATGGTTGTTTATCGCAATTTTTTAGTGAACAAACACAAAGCTGCTCCGAATCCGGCGTACTTTCTCCTATTGTGGGGTTAATAGGCAGCATTCAGGCTGCTGAAGCGCTAAAAATGCTTGCTGGTTTGCCAAGTGGTTTAAGCGAGCACTTACTGCTGGTGGATGGTTTAAGCATGGAATTTAATCGTTTTAAAATAGCTAAAAGCAGTCAATGTGCAGTGTGCAGCATTTAGTTATTCTAGATTACTGATTGTTGTATAAAGCACATCGCCCACTTTAAAGTCGTTTTTGTCCCACACTCGTCTTGATGCCAAACAATACAATGTTTGCCCATCTACATTAAGCGTTAACTGCCACTTATTATTAATAAGCTCAGCCTGAGTTAATACCGACTTTAAAACATTGCTATGCGTTGTTTGCTCAGGCTTTAACGCACTAAGCGACATTTGCTCACTTTCTATAATTAGCTTATTACTGCTATCTACAAGTGCAGGAAGCACAAAAAGCGGTTGCTCACTTTGCTGTAATTGCAGTTGATATAGCCCGTAGTCTTCATCAAATTTGACCACATCGTAATTAATTAAGCTCAGCGGTGTTTGCCTGTCGTTTGCGTAAATAGCTTTTGCAACGTGCGCACTTGCACCTTGGTTTATCACCTTACCTTTATCAAGCTGAATAAGGGTATCGCAGCAAAATAGCAGCTCTTTTAATGAGTGACTTACTATTATAAATTTAATATTAAACTTAACGGCTAACTCATTGAGTTTAGTGAGCGTTTTAAAACGCAATGACCAATCAAGCGCACTAAAAGGCTCATCAAGCATTATAAATTTTTGACCGGCAAGCAAAGTGCGCGCAAATACTACACGTTGGCGCTCGCCACCCGATAAGCTTTGTACATCACGATTTAGTAAATCTTGTAATTCAAGTGTTTTAACAACGTATTGAAGCGTTAAGCTGGTTTGCTTATTTCCGCAGTGTTTTTGTGTAAACGCTAAATTACCTGCCACATCTAAATGAGGAAACAACGGGCACGATTGCAACTGAAGCGTTATACCGCGTTTATCACTTGGCAACTCATGCACTGGCTGATTATTAATATGAACACTTTTTGCAGGCTCTAAACCACTAATACAACGCAGTAATGTTGACTTACCAGATCCTGAAGGTCCGAAAACACCCAATACATTAAACGACTCAAGCTCAAGGTTTATATCTAAATCAAAATTATTGAGTGCTTTAAAAAGGCTTAACTTAATCATTTTATTGCTTAACCCCTACAATGCTTTTATTAAACTTAAATAACAGCACTAAACAGGCAAACGAAATAGCCAGTAAAATAAGTGAAAGCTGATGCGCCGCCGTATAATTTAACGATTCAACATGGTCATAAAGCGCAATAGACACCACCTGTGTTTGCCCCTGAATATTACCGCCAATCATTAATACCAAACCAAATTCACCCAATGTATGCGCAAAACCTAAAGCAAACGCGCTACCAATACTGGGTTTTAAAAGCGGAATGATTAAATGCACAAAGCGTTTAAACGGGCTCAACCCAAGCGCAATGGCAGCTTCGTTATAGGTTTGATTAATATGTTTAAACCCAGCCACAAGCGGCTGCATTACAAAAGGCAGTGAATAAAAAAGCGAGCCGATAACCACGCCCTGAAAACTAAACGCAAGCTGCGTACCCGTTAGCCAAAACCAAAACTGCCCAAAAGCGTGATCAGGCGAAAATAAAACAAGTAAGTAAAACCCTAATAATGTAGGCGGTAGCACTAAAGGCATTGCAATTAATGCCTCTAAAAATGGTTTAAATTTACCGTTATAGCCAGCGAGCTTGTATGCCAGTGGAATGCAAAAAACAAGAAGGAGTACTGCGGTTATAAAGGCAAGTTTTATAGTTAACCACAGCGCGGTTAAATCACTTTGAAGCATTGTTGTCCTTTATTCTGTAACCTAATTCAATTAACTGCTGCTGCGTAGCTTCTGCCATTAAAAATTGCATAAGTTGCTTAGCGCTAGCATGCTTTTTAGTCGAGCTAATAATAACGCCTTGTTGAATTATATCGGGATATTGATTGGTAGGCAGCACGGTGTACTCTAAATATTTTTGATCTTGCGTGTTACTGTAAGCCGCCTTTAGTGATGAAACAGCCACCAGCCCTACTCCTACATTACCACTTTGCACAAACTGAAACGCATGTGTAATGTTATTCCCGTACACATAATTTATTGGTTTTTTAAAATGGTTATTCGCGTAATACTCTGAGGCACGCCCGTATGGTGAAAAACGCGGATTAGCAATGGCTACTTTATCATTTACTTTTTCAGCTTTGGGTTGCCACAAAGCAAGTTCGCCTAACGCGTAAGTGATTAAGCTACTTTGCTCGGCATAGCCTTCTTTAATAAGCGATTGCGGTCGAAAATCGTCAGCCGATAAAAACACATCAAATGGCGCGCCATGCACTATTTGCGAATATAAAACACCGCTAGAAGCGGCTGATATTTTCACGTCAACATTAGGTAATGGGGATTTTTTTAGTAGGGTTTCCAATACAGTTTTAAAATTACTTGCTACGGCTACTTGCAGCGTTTCTTTTGCGTTTACGCTGCACGAAAGCATGCATATCACACACAAAAAATAACCCAACCATGTATTGTAAAGCTTTGACATTATAAGTATTGTTTCAAAATAAAATGATTTAAGTAAGCAATATATATGAACTATGTTTGCAATGCACCCGGTTTATTACCAATTGAAACTGCAATACAAAATATACTTGGCACAATAACGCCTGTTAAAGACGTTGAAACCATTTCTATAATGCAAAGTGTTGATCGCGTTTTAGCAAGCGATGTTAAGTCAACTATAAACGTACCCGCTCATAACAACTCTGCAATGGATGGCTATGCGCTGTGTATTTCAGATAAAAGCTTAACCTACACACAAGTAGGTAGTGTGTTTGCGGGGCAAGTTTTTGAAGGAACACTTACCCCTGGTCAATGCGTAAGAATAATGACCGGCGCCGCCATTGCATCCGGCGCTAACGGCGTTGTAATGCAAGAAAACGCCTCGGTTGATGGCGATAAAATTACGTTTACTGCGCAACCTGAGCTAAATGAAAACGTGCGTTTTGCTGGCGAAGATATTGCAATCGACGATGTTATTTTAAAAGCAGGGGATAAATTAAAAGCCGTTGATGTGGGATTACTGGCATCTTTAGGAATTGCCAATATAGATGTGGTAAGAACCCTAAAAATAGCCGTGCTTTCTACAGGCGATGAGCTAATAGAACCTGGTCAGCCGCTTAAACAAGGCGCTATTTTTGAAAGCAACCGCGCTGTTATTATTAGTGCACTGCAACAAAAAAATATAGACGTGCTTGATTTAGGAATAATCCCTGATGACAAAGAACTCATCACTAATGCATTTTTAAAAGCGAACGAACTTGCCGATGCCGTAATAAGCTCAGGCGGTGTATCGGTTGGTGAAGCCGACTTTACCAAAGAAGTGCTCAACGAAATTGGCAATATCCACTTTTGGAAAATAGCCATGAAACCAGGTAAACCTTTTGCCTTTGGTAAATTAAGTAATAGTTACTTTTTTGGCTTGCCAGGTAACCCTGTGTCGGCTGCTGTTACGTTTAATCAGTTAGTAGAGCCTGCACTGCAAAAGCTGTCGGGGCTTGGTGAAGTAAATCCTAAAATGCGATTTAACGCGGTTACTACATCCGTTATTAAAAAGCGCCCTGGCAGAGCCGACTTTCAGCGCGGTACTGCAACAATTAACGAGCAAGGTGACTTAGTGGTTGCCCCGTTTAATAAACAGGGCTCGGGTGTACTTTCGTCGCTTAGTAAAGCTAACTGCTTAATTGTAGTGCCAGCAAAAAGCGGCAATATCGAAAAAGGCGCAACAGTAAGTATTGAGTTGCTATAAAGCCTAAAATGCTACAGCTAACTGTACAATTTAGCTGTAGCAATGCTGTAAACCTTAAAATATTTTTATATTTAATGTTTGAATTAAACAATTTAACTTTTCGCTACGCCCTACAAACTCTTCTTTGCTTAATCTATTAACGCACTTCAGCGCGTTTTTAGTCGCAAAGTATCTATCATAACTTAGGCTTCTTTCGCATTTAACACTATACGTTGAGGGCCAAGAGCCACCTGCCCCCGTTGCTATGCCAACAACGTTACATGTAGCGTCTATATACTGCTCCCATGCTTTTATTTGTGCTTTAACTGCATCAACTTGGTAATCATCAGTTAGTTGTGGGTAAATTTCATCCATCATTTTACTGATTTTAGTTTTGTATCTATTGCCCTCTAAATTATAAATATTGCCGGTGTGCATTGCACCGCCTTCTGGCCAACCATCAGCACTTTGTGCAAATGCGCCAAATGATGAAATAGCAAAAGCAAACCCAATAATAATTTTATTCATTTTAAATCCTTTTAATAGTTACCAGATACCTGAAAAAAAACGCTCATAAAAAATGCCACTGAGCTTAGCTGAGCGGCATTATATTATTCAATAAGCTTTTAAAGAGGTCTATTTAAAAACCAAATATTTTTAAATCAAAAAACTTAGTCGCCACTGTATTTATAAATATCACAGCTAGAATGACAGGAATAAACGTTGAAAGTGAAAAGTTAACGTACTTTTCCATCAAGCTTCCCGCATAATTAGGCGAACCTAAGCTTAGCTCTTGTGTTAAGCGTGCTTTTTTCCAGCGGTACATTACAAACAAACACACCATTAAGCCATTAAGCGGTAAAATTGTGTCGTAAAATACATCAACAATAATATCAAAGAAGCTCTTATTAACGCCGCCATAACTGGTGAACGAAGTAAGGCTGTCAATCATACCAAACGACATTGTACATAAAATAGTAAGTACACCGGTTGAAAGTGTAAGGATGCCCAATGCTTTTTTACGGCTAATACCTTTGCGGTCACTTAGTGTTGCAGTCGGGACTTCTACTATTGAAACAAGTGAGGTAATTGCTGCAAAAAAGACTAATAAGAAGAACGAGAACGCAACAATAGACGCACCCACATAGCCAATATCATTTTGCAGTGCTAATAATATTTTAGGTAGGTATACAAAAATCATCGATACAGACGAGTCAGAAAGTGCCGCTGGGTCTGTATTTGGATCAAAACTAAATATAGCCGGTAGCACCATTAAACCAGCTACAAACGCAACAAGTGAGTCAGTAATAGCAACCATTTTAGCGCTACTTACAATGTCATCCTTTTTAGAAATATACGACGCGTAAGTCATTAAGATACCCATGCCCAAAGATAGCGAGAAAAACGCTTGGCTTAATGCGCCATTTAAGACACTTGCATTCATTTTAGAAAAATCAGGAATAATATAGTATTTAACACCGGCCATTGCGTTATCAAGCGTTAATACATAAATAACGAGGGCAAGCAGCATAACCAATAAGGCGGGCATTAAAAACTTAGCGGCTTTTTCTATGCCCTGCTTAACACCGCCTAATAAAATTAAGTTCACCATAATAACCACAACGGCCATATAACCAAACACAGTGTAACTATTGATAAAAACACCAAAGTGGCCGGGATCTGCTAATAAATCTAAATTACCTAGGCCTGTTTGCGTTAAATAGCCAAAAATCCAAACAGTAATTACCATATAAAATACAGCAATCATAAATGGCGTAAGCACGGCTAAAAAGCCTGCAAACTTCCATTTTTTATCGTTATTTGATAATAGCTTATACGAGCCAAGTGGATCTTTTTGAGCGTTACGACCCATTGCCATTTCAGCCATCATGACTGGTAAACAAATGAATACGACAAATAAAGCGTAAATTAATAAAAATGCGCCGCCGCCATTTTTAGTAGCAGAAACCGGAAAGCCAACTAAATTACCAATACCAACAGCCGAACCTGCCGCCGCTAATATGAATCCGAGACGGGAACTAAATCGTTCTCTATTTTCGCTCATGCTTGAAACCTTTTTATTATTTTGTATATTTCAGCGACTCTACCAGTGTTACACAGAGATTTTCAAGCAATTACAGTGTAAAAATAAAATCGATGTGTAAACCTGTGTAAATACGCTTTTAATTCACCAATTTTCAACGCTGTGGTAGTATTGCGTTAATCAAATTTAACAATTTTTATGAGATTACTTATGTTGTACATGATTCATTCAACAGACGTTGAAAATAGCTTAGAGCTCAGAAAAGCAGCACGCCCGGCACATTTAGCACGCCTTAGTGAGCTTGATTCTCAAAATCGTTTACTTACCGCAGGTCCGTTTCCGGCAGTCGATAGTGAAGATCCTCAAGAAGCAGGTTTTACCGGTTCATTAGTTGTTGCTGAGTTTGAGTCAATTGAAGCCGCTCGAGAATGGGCAGCAGCTGACCCTTACGTTGCCGCTGGCATCTATGAAAATACAGTTGTTAAACCTTTCAAAAAAGTGTTCCCTGCTTAAAAGTGTATTAAACCCTAAGAGCGTGCGTTGCACTGTAATTCAGGGTTTGTTCACAAGATTTTAATTAAAATTACTGAGATAAAAGCGAATTTAGCGTTTTTACTTGAATTTTAGTAACTTAGTTAATTAAACTAAGTGGGTCTGGTCTAGGAGTTTTCCATTATGCGCGTATTATTAAGCCTCGGTTTTATTGCTTGTGTTAGCTTAGCTAACTTTGCTCAAGCAGCGACGGCCACCCAAGCATCTCATGCTGAGGTGGACAAAAAGAAAGCCGTAATACTTGCAAAGAAAACAATAGGCGGTAAGACCTTAAAAATTACCGAAAAAACAGATTTTTATACCGTACGAATACTCAAATCTGACGGCCACGTCGTTGATTTACATATAAATAAAAAAACCGGCGAAGTGAAAAAGGATTAACAAATGCGAATTTTAGTTATTGAAGACGATTTACATTTAGCAGATAACCTACGTAATGCTTTAGAAAAAGAACGTTACAGCGTGGATTTATGTCACGATGGTGAAGCAGGTCTTTTCCACATTACAGAATACCCGCTTGATATGGCCGTAGTTGATTTAGGTTTACCTAAAATAGACGGTATTGAGCTAATCAATAAAGCACGAGCACAAGGCATTACTATTCCTATTTTAATCTTAACAGCGCGCGATCGCTGGCAGGATAAAGTAGAAGGTTTAGATGCAGGTGCAGATGACTACCTTACAAAACCATTTCATGTTGAAGAACTTATTGCACGTTGTAATGCATTAATTCGTCGCAGTGCTGGTAAAGCAAATCCAGAAATGACTGCGGGTCCAATTAAAATTCATACACGTTCACAACAAGTATGGGTTGATGATAAAGAACTTAGCCTTACAGCTTACGAATATAAAGTACTTGAATACTTAATGGTAAATCCGCAAAAAGTAATTTCTAAATCAGAACTTACTGAGCATATTTACGACCAAGATTTCGACCTTGATTCAAATGTAATTGAAGTATTTGTACTACGTTTGCGTAAAAAGCTTGACCCTGATGGCGTACTAAACCCAGTAGAAACACTACGTGGGCGTGGTTACAGGCTTAAAAGCCAGTGGTAATACCGCAAATATCGTTAAAAATAAGGCAAGGATTTATCCTTGTCTTTGTTTTATTAGTCGCACTCCCTATCTTATTTTATTCAATTGGCAAAGCGTATTACGCTTCACTTGTTGATGCGACTGAAAAAACTCTCGAAGCACAGCTTTACTCGCTAATATCTGAAGTCGACTTTACTGAGCATGGTATTATTATGCCCAGCACTATTTTAGCGCCTGAGTTAAACAGATTAAATTCAGATACCTACGCTATGATTTACCGCGATGATGATCCTGTTTGGAACTCAGAATCGGCTGTAAACTTAAACTATGTTCCTCAACAAATAGAAACCAAAGCCGGTGCTGCCGATTTCAGGCGCGTGGAGTATAATAACACCGCGTACTGGCAACTTAGCCTGACTGTAATTTTAAATAACATAGATCAATCAGAACAAGCTCGCTTTATATTAGTTAAACGTAATGACGCTCTACTTCGTTTAATGGATGGCTTTAAGCAAACCCTTGTAGATTGGATGTTTATAATGGGCATTGCAATTGCAGGCTTGATGGCGATTGGTTTTATTTGGAGCGCTCGCCCACTCCAACGACTCGATAAAGAAATAAAAGCAATTGAATCGGGTGATATTCAAGAAATTAAAGGCCTCTACCCTGTAGAACTGCAAACAATAAAAGCAGACCTAAATTTGCTACTTGAGTCGCAACAACGCCAAAAAGAGCGCTACAGAGCCTCATTAAGCGACCTTGCTCATGCACTTAAAACACCGCTTGCGGTACTTAAATCAAGTCCATTGGCAAACGATGCCGATGCACAAGAACAACTCGACCGAATTAATGTGATGATCGAGCACCAATTAAAGCGTGCTGCAACCGGTGCATCAGACACGTGGAAAAAACAAACACCTATTAAGCCAGTACTCGATTCAATACTCAGTGCTATGGCAAAAGTGTACCGTGATAAAGATATTATTTTTACCTGCACCGTAACCGAAAAAGATTACTTTTTAGGTGACCAAACAGATTTAATGGAATTACTTGGCAACCTGATTGATAACGCCTGTAAAGCGTGTCGCTCACAAGTAGCAATACAAGTTATTCAAAGCAAAACTTTGTGTATTGGAATTAGCGATGATGGCCCTGGCGTACCAGAGGACAAACGTGAATCTCTACTTACACGGGGCACTCGTCTGGATACATACGAAAGCGGACACGGCGTAGGGATGGCAATTGTATCTGACTTGGTTAAGTCCTATCGCGGTACACTTACCATTACAGAAGCTGATAACTTAGGCGGCGCTCAATTTATTTTAGAGTTTAATTACAATGACAAAAAGTAACTATTTATTAAAACTAACTGCCATTGTGTTATTAGCTTCAAGCCAATACAGCTTTGCAGATGAAGCATGTACTTTAGCCGCTAAAGCAACAACCGATGAAGCTAAGCGATATATTCAATGCCTAGATAGCCAAATTGATAAAGCAAAACAAGCACAAGGCAGTTGGATACAAAAGCGTAAATATGAGCTAACTAAATCACAAGAAAGCACAGGCAATACGCAAGTGCTGCCGTTATTTATGCGCAGCATTAAAAATAATGAAAAGTACCTTGAGAGCGCCTGCCAATGGCGCTACTTAATAAAACTTCCTAATGCGACAACCGCAGCCATTAGCTATAAACTGTGTGAAATTGAGCTTATAAATCAATTTACAGAATCACTAAAACACCCATTTTGACGTAACTTAAGCACACTAAACTAGTTATACCAACCTGCATAAATCTTTGATCAATTTAACGAATTAAATTGCACTATAACGTCGTTAAAAATTTTTTATTTAGAACAACTAGATACAAAAATTTTTGCCTAGTTCTAGCGTAATTTTCTTAACGTTAAATAGACCTCGTATATAAGCAGATTGGTATTACGTTTCACTACTAGTTCCCTTTAGCTTACTTGACAATTTATTCATATCAAAACAAACTACCTACTAGTAGATTGCTAAAAACTAATGGATAAACAGATGACTAAACCAGTAATTATTATAGGTGGCGGACTTGCTGGTTTATACAGTGCGTATAAATTACAACTACTTAATATTGAGTACTTATTATTAGAGGCTAAATCGCAATTGGGTGGCCGAATTTTTGCCGCGCAATCACCAATAAATAACGATGTTAGTTTTGATTTGGGTCCTACGTGGATATTTCCCCACCAACCAAAAATTCAAGCGCTAATAAAGTCACTCAACTTAAGTATATTTGAGCAATACAATAAAGGTGATGTGTTATATCAAGCACCTAATTCTAAGCAACCTCAACAAATTGCAGGTGCTGGAGATATGCAACTATTTAGACTCAAACACAGCATGAATACCTTAATAACTGCCTTATACGAGCAACTTAATCCTGATTCAGTGCTATTAGAACACAATGTCACTGAGCTTAAAAAAGGTGATAATAACTGGCAAATTACGGTTAATCACTTAGGCAATATAAAGCACTTTACTACTGGTAAATTAATTTCAGCAATTCCTCCTCGTATGGTTACAACGCATTTAACACCTGAACTATGGGCGACTCCAACACTCATAAACCGCCTTAGCAGCGTACCTACATGGATGGCAGGACAAGCCAAGTTTATAGCTACTTTTGAACATGCATTTTGGCGTGATAAAAACTTATCTGGGCAATGCTTTAGCCGCGTAGGCCCTATGGTCGAAATTCACGATGCCAGTGCTGAGGATAGTAATTACGCCGCATTATTTGGCTTTATAGGTGTCCCCTACTTATCACGAAACCAAGTAACTCAAGAGCAATTAATTCAAGCCTGTGCCCAACAACTCAGCTACTTTTATGGTAAGCATGCTGAAAAGGCAACCGGATACTTTATTAAAGACTGGGCAGAGGATAAATTTGTAGCTAATAGAGACGATCAAACTCAGCCTTCACGGCACCCAGAATTTGATTTTTCAAACTTGGAAGAACAATTAAGTAACCTCAACATTCATTTTGTAGCGAGTGAGTTTGCAAAACAAGAAGCAGGATATTTAGAAGGCGCAATATACGCAGTGGATGACGCTATTAAATCGTTTGTTAATTAATAGCCCTGTATTTACTGATAACTTAACCATCAAGGGTTTTAATTTTACAGCCCTTGATGGTTATAAATGTTAGTTGTTTTTAGTAACGTCTTCACCACTGCCCAGTAAAGTGGCAACCCACTTACCTTCTGCACTGGCTTCTAGGGCTATTTTTACAATCATTGTTAATGGAACAGATAAAAGCATACCCACAGTACCTAATAACCAGCCCCAAAATATTAATGATAAAAACACCACTAACGTTGAAAGACCCAGCCCTTTGCCCAAAAATTTAGGCTCTACAATATTACCCATTACCGTATTTATTGTTAAATATCCTGCAGCAACAAGTCCTGCCACTAATGGGCCTTGAGTAATAAGGGCAAGTAATACAGCTGGTACAGCCGCAATAATTGAACCTATATTTGGAATGTAATTGAACATAAATGCCAACACGCCCCAAAGCACAAAGTAGTCAACGTCTAAAATCCATAAGTAAAACGCAGCAATAATACCCGTCCCTAAACTTACTAGCGTTTTAATTGCCAAGTATGAATTAATAGATTCTAAAAAGCGGTCAATTTGCTTCATTTTACTATCAGGGTCTTCAAGTGCCATGTGTATTTTTTTGCTCAGCATTGGCCCTTCAAACAGCATAAAAACAACCGTTAAAATAATTAAAAACATGTTTGCCATTACGCCACCTAACCCAGTGAGCATATTAGTGGCCACATCAACCATTTTGCCAGGGTCGAACATATTAATTAACTGATCTTTATTGATCAGTATGTTGTATTGAGATGCTAAATCGACCAGCCATACAAATTCTTCTTTAAGTTGTGTTTTATACTCAGGAAGCTGCTGAGAAAAATCGTTGATAGATTGCCCTACAAGCCCGCCAAGGCTTACCCCCAAGCCAACTATAATCAGCACGACCAACATAACAGCAATGCTTTTAGGAATTTTGTATCGCGCAAAAAACTTAATAAGCGGATTACAAATAATGGCAATAAATGCCGCCAAAATAAACGGAATAATAATTACACTCGCCGCTTTTATCCCCGCGAGTACGACCACTAAGGAAGCAAAAACTATTAAGCTTTTATTTACTCCAGTTAAACTTGCCAATTTATTAATCCTTTTATTAACTATATCGTCCCAGTGTAAGGCAAAAGGTAATTAAATGAAATAATTACGAAGTGATCATAAAAGCCTGTTTTACGTATAAATTTGCAAAGCTGTTTGCTAGCGAGTATGTTTTTTAATCACTTGCTTCTATTTTATTGTAAGGATGAATAATGCATATATTTATAACTGGCGCGACCGGATTAATTGGTAAGCACTTATGCCCTTTTTTACTTCATCATAATACTGTTACTGTACTTAGCCGAAATCCGACTAAAGCAAACGTATTATTAGGCCACAAAGTTAAAGCCGTAAGTGACATTAGTGATGTTGACTTTAACACTGTTGATATCGTTATTAATCTCGCTGGCGAGCCGATTGTAAATAAACGCTGGAGCGACAAACAAAAGCAAATAATACGAAACAGTCGTATTGATATTACACAGCAAATTAGTGAAGCTATTAAAGCCTGTAGTACTGCTCCGCATACTTTTATATCTGGCAGTGCAATTGGTTTTTATGGTCGACAAAATAGTAATCCTATTGATGAAACTTTTGAACGCCCACACGATGAATTTAGCCACCAGCTTTGTAAAGACTGGGAAAATGCAGCACTACTCGCCCAATCAGAACAAACCAGAGTATGCCTTTTGCGAACGGGTATTGTTTTAGCTAAAAAAGGAGGTGCACTTGGAAAAATGTTGCCTGCTTTTAAATTATGCTTGGGTGGCCCGATTGGTAATGGCGAGCAAGGCATGTCGTGGATACACATCGACGATATGATTCAGCTAATACTCTTTATTATTAAACACCCAGAAATATCAGGCCCTGTTAACGCAACAGCACCCAACCCTGTAAGCAATGCTCAATTTAGTAAAAGCTTAGGCGAGGCGCTCTCTCGACCTGCATTTATCACTATGCCAACCCCAGTACTTAAACTATTAATGGGTGAAATGTCAGACTTACTAACAACGGGACAATTTGTAGTCCCTAAAAAGGCACTCGTTAACAATTATCGTTTTCATCATCCTGATATAAAATCGGCTTTAGAGAGCTTGGTTTAGCGGGCGTTAATATTTAAAGGAGTAGTATTGTAGCTAGTTAAAAGTGGTACTTTTAACTTTATTGACCTTTCACAGTTAATACCTAATAATTAGAGGGTTGATTTACCATATTAATTACTTATAAAGAGAACCTATCATGTTTCATCTTCCTACTGTGATCTGCCTCTCTTTTATTCTTAACCTTTTGATAGGTTTATTTTTTTTATCTGTTTATAAATACAAAAGCCAACCCGCATTTTTATTATTCAGTCTAGCTTGTTTTTCTTTTGCAACGGCTGAGGTATTTGCAAGTATTCGGGTTTATATAGACTTACCTTTTGCTACCCATTATTTAGCAAATATTTTTATTATTTTAAGCCCGTTATTATTAATTGTGGGGCTATTTAAATACAAAAACACACAAAATATTAGTTTAATGCCTTTATACTGCATTTTTGGTTTTTCTGCAGTTTTGCTATTAGCTATTTATCCCTTTGATGCAGCAAAAATGCTAACAAGTCTAATTATTGCTGGGCTATTTATTTACTCAGGTTATTTAATTAAAAGCATGAACTTTGTTGCTAAGGTTCAGCAAAAGTCGCTAACCACCTGCTTTTTAGTGCACAGTGGAGTTATGCTTCTACAAATTGCGGTGCTATCAATACCTGTTCTTGGCAGCAATGTAGTTGATATTACCGCTCCCTTACAAATAATCCTTATCAGTCATTTAATATTAGCGACCCTAAGTGCACTAATATTACCCTTTTTACTCTTTTCTAATACTGAATACACTCTTTCAAACCTTGCTAACACAGACTCTCTCACACAGCTTTTTAATAGAAGAGGGTTCTTTAATAAAGCCAAAGAGTCACTTAATCAGCCTAGTAATAAAGATAAGAACTTTAGCGTAATTATTTTAGATATTGATTTTTTTAAGCGCGTAAATGATGAATATGGCCACGCTACTGGTGATCAGGCAATAAAATGGGTCGCCCAAAATATTAAAGAACAATTTATAAATGTCGGTATTAGTGCAAGAATAGGCGGAGAAGAATTCGCAATTCTACTGCCTGACTATACATTAAGTGCAGCAAAAGAGTCTGCGGAGTATTTACGTGAAAATATATCTAAGCACCCTTTTTATTATAAAGGCGCTCATATAAACCTCTCTGTTAGTGCAGGAGTAAGCACAACTCTCAATGGGCAAATGAGCATAAAGGATTTACTATCATTAGCTGATAAACGCCTTTACCTTGCTAAAGAAACCGGTAGAGATAAAGTTGTCACCTTAGACGAAAAACAACTGTTGTTGCAAAGCTAGAGTGTGCTGATCCTGAGCATTAAGTTTTTTATAAGGCCTATTAATCGTGGCGCAAGGTTGGTCACCACGTTGGTTTGGTAACTACTTCTTCGTTACCTGCTGACCTACATCAATTTAGGCAACAAACAGTCGTTAGCTTCTAAAACCTACAGTCAACGCATTCTAAACTCTAACAATAGACTCACCCTAGTACTACTCAATTATTATCGCACCGCATAAAAAAGCCCTTCAATAGAAGGGCTTAAACACACAATATAGTTTTATATAGCTAAAAACTTTAGCTACTTACAAGACAGCGTAGCCTCGTCCGCTTTATTTGGTACAAACTGAATATTAGCTACAGAAATTGATGCTTTACCATTGCTGTGTAAGCTAAATGGGCTTGTTAGGCTTGCAAAATTAACACCCTTATCAGCAAAACAACCTAAATCGATTGATACTGACTGCCATTTATTTTCAATAGTTTTATCCACGACGTTTGCTAAATCAATGCTTGCACCACACTCACCAGAACAAGTCATAGCAAGGGCTACATCGCTCGTTAGTGCTTCGTTTAATTTAATATCAAAGCTAATCACACTGTTTGCTTCAACGTAGGCAATGGTATCTTCTGCAAAGCTTGTTACTATTTCAGCACTGGCTTTTTCTGCACCGCTGAAGTTAAATTGGCGCGCGTCTTCTTGTACTGTTTTGTCCTCAGTACGGTATTTAATTGCACCAAATTCATGCGTACTACTCGATACATCTAAAAGCTCATCGCCCGATTTTAACAATAAGCGCCATGGTGCTACAGGTGCACCAACAAGTATATCCATACTCGTAAGCCCTGAGTTATCAAGTTTAGAGTCTTCATCAAGGTCGTCAGCTAGCACATTTTTATCGCCATACGTTAAACCAAAACCATAAGGAAGTAATGGATCGTAATTTTCATCGCCTTTATTAACCGCAGTTTGTACCGCCGATTTAGGCCAAGAAAACGATAGCTTACCTTTAAAGTTATTTTGGATGGTGCCGTCTGCCGCTTTTAATAAAACATCAGCAATACCTGCACCTTCTGTACCAGGTAACCATGCAGCCACAAACGCATCAGATGCGTTAAGTTCGCTGTTCACCCACATAGGGCGACCTGAAATAAACACAGATACAACAGGAATGCCTTGCTCTTTTAGCGAGCTTAAAAGTGCTAATGACTTTTTATTTCCGCGTTCAAACTCAAGGTTATCTTTATCGCCGTGCCCTTCTGCGTAAGGTTCTTCACCAAATACAACAATGGCAACATCAGGACGTTGTTCAAACGTACCATCAGCACTTAAAGTAACACTTCCACCTGCTGCAGATATTTGCTCTTTAAGCCCTTTGTAAATTGACGTTGCTCCTGGGAAATCTGCATTTTTGTTATTGGTTCCCTGCCACGTAATACTCCAACCACCCGACTGTTTACCTATGTTATCGGCACCATCACCTGCAACAAGAACGCGTTGATTAGCTGCGATAGGTAATAGGTTATTTTTATTTTTAAGTAATACAAGCGATTCGCGCACAGCTTGACGTGCTACTTCGCGATGCGCTTGAGCGCCAATAAGCTCTGTTTTACCCGAGTACAGACGCTTAGCCGGACTTGGTTTTTCAAATAACCCAGCGCGTAACTTAACGCGTAAAATACGTGCAACCGCATCATCAATGCGGCTCATACTTATTTTACCTGCTTTTACTTGTGCAATTGTATTTTCATATAGCGGCTTCCACGCGCCTGTTGGCACCATAAAAATATCAAGGCCAGCATTTACCGCTTCTGGGCAGCTTTCGTTAGTACAGCCTTTAATTTGCCCATGGCCGTTCCAATCACCCACTACAAAACCATCAAAACCCATACGTGTTTTTAATACATCTGTAAGTAAGTATTTATTGCCGTGATTTTTAACGCCATTCCAGCTATTAAAAGACGCCATAACAGATTGACTACCCGCCGACAAACCACCTACGTAACCTTGAGCATGAATATCAAATAGCGATTGCTCGTTATCTATATTATTTCCCTGATCATCCCCATCAACGGTGCCGCCATCGCCAATAAAATGCTTAACCGTGCTAATAACGCGCTTATCACTTAAAAAGTCGCCATCGGCTTTACCTTGCAATCCATTTACAATCGCTGCTGAGTAATCGTGAACAATTTTTGGATCCTCAGAATAGCCTTCGTACGTTCTGCCCCATCGGTCGTCTCGTACTACTGCTACAGTGGGTGCAAATACCCAATCTATCCCCGTAGCCATTACTTCTACTGCCGTAATAGACGCTATTTGCTCTATTAAATCTGGGTTATTAGCTGCGCCTAAACCAATGTTATGTGGAAAAAGCGTCGCGCCAATTACGTTATTATGGCCATGTACTGCATCGGTGCCCCACATAGTTGGAATTTTGCTGCCATCCACTGAGTCATCAATAGATGCTTGATACATTTTTTCTGCAAGTGCAACCCAATCCTCTGGCGTTGCATGCTTATCGCCATTAGGAAAAGCACCACCGCCATTAAGGTAAGAGCCAAAACCATATTTACGCATGTCTTCAACGGTAATATCACGGATTTCTGGTTGAATCATTTGCGCTACTTTTTGCTCAAGCGTCATATTTTCTAAAAACGTGACAATTTGAGCTTCAATAGCTGGGTCTTTTTTCACTGCAATTGAAAGCTTTGGCCAAATTTTCTCAAGCTTTGATTGCGCTTCAACATTTACTTTTTCAACATTGCTTTCGTTAGTACATCCGCTTAGTGCAGTAACACTTCCTACTAACGTTGCAATTGCTAATGCATTAAGTTTAAAAGTCGTTTTCATTATGATGGCTCCTTCACTAATACTGGTTTGCTGCCTCGTAGGCCGTAAAAAACAATGAATATGTAACATAAAATAGGTAAAACATACGAAAGTTGAACACCCACACTATCAGCAAGCGCACCTTGTAAAAGTGGCACTATTGCACCACCTACAATCGCCAAACACAAAATACCAGAGCCTTGAGCGGTATGCTTACCAAGTCCATTTAACGCTAAACTAAAAATAGTTGGGAACATAATAGAATTGAATAAACCAACCAATAGTATTGACCACATTGCTAATTGACCTGACGTGCTCATGGCAATAATGACTAAAATAATAGCCATGGTTGCGTTAAAGCCAAGTACTTTACCTGCGGGTAGTTTTTGCATTACAGCAGCGCCAATAAAACGCCCAACCATAGCACCACCAAAATAATAAGTGATGTAATGAGCTGCAACATTCTCTTTTAGCCCTGCTATATTTTCTTGTGCTAAAAAGCTTACTAAAAAGCTACCAATTGCCACTTCGGCGCCTACATACATAAATATACCCACAGCACCTAATACAAGATGGCGATACTGCCAAGCACTGCCTTCAATTGCTTCTGATTTTTCGGCTTCTGCTTTTTGCTCGCTCATAATGTCTGGTAATTTAAGCCAAGCAAAAATACCGGCTAGTAAAATAAGCATTGCAGCTAAAAGGAGGTAAGGAAGTTGAACTGACTCTGCATTTTGAGCCGGTGTTAAAAAAGCTTCTGACGCTGAGTCTAGAATTAACAGAGCACCAAATGATGGCGCAACAGTGGTACCTAATGCATTAAAAGCTTGGGTAAGCGTAAGTCGAGACGACGCAGTTTTTGGTGAGCCCAACAAACTTACGTAAGGATTAGCAGATACTTGCAATAACGTTATACCGCTGGCAAGTACAAATAAAGCGAATAAAAATACAGGGTAACTATGTAAAGACGCTGCTGGGTAAAATAATATACAACCGACTGCTGCAATTAATAATCCAATCACGATGCCTTTTTTATATCCCACCTTTTTAACTATATAACCACTTGGAAGTGACATTAAAAAGTAAGCGCCAAAAAAGCAAAACTGAACCAACATGGCTTGTACATACGTTAAGTTAAATACGGCTTTTAAGTGTGGGATTAAAATATCATTTAAGCAGGTTATAAATCCCCACATAAAAAACAATGTTGTTAAAGAAGTTAATGCAAAACTGTAATTTTTATCCTGATAGTTTTGCGACTGTGTGTGTGTTGTCACTGGTGCTGAACTTGCCATGTGTTCTCCGTATTTTATTATTATAAATCTATTCTTAAGCTGCCCTGTTTTAGTTTTCAGCTGTCTTTAAACCATCCAGAAGCATTAAAGAGTTGACCTAAGAATTAATAAACACTAACCTTAAATGTAAGCGCTTTCATATGCAATTAAATACGAACAAGCTGTATATTTCAACACTTTTTATTTTTTGTACCACGCATACAGCATTAATTAAGCAAAAACACAGAGCTGATTTCTCTGTAAATGACTAACAAAAGGTTTGTTATTAATGACAAAATTATCACTACCACCCCATTCACCGCTTTTATCTAAAAACTTTGTATACGGTGTGGCCACGGCTTCTTTTCAAATAGAAGGCGGATCACAAGATCGCCTCCCATGTATTTGGGACACTTTTTGCGATACGCCCAATAAAATAGTCGATAGCTCAAACGGTCATACCGCGTGCGATCACTATAACCTTTGGCGTGATGATATAGACCTTATTGAGTCCCTTGGCGTAGATGCTTACAGGCTTTCTATTTCATGGCCGCGCGTGATGACCCAAGACGCAAAGTTAAATCCTGTAGGCGTGAAGTTTTATACTGATATTTTAGATGAGCTAAAACGTCGCAATATTAAAGCCTTTGTTACTTTGTACCACTGGGATTTACCGCAACACCTTGAAGATGAAGGCGGTTGGCTTAACAGACAAACAGCTTACGCTTTTGAACATTACGTAAATTTAATTACTAAAGCCTTTGGCGATCGCGTTCACTCTTATGCCACATTGAATGAACCATTTTGTAGTGCGTTTTTAGGTTACGAAATTGGTATTCATGCCCCAGGTAAAGTGGGTAAAGAATATGGCCGTAAAGCAGCGCACCATTTATTATTAGCCCACGGACTCGCTATGAGCGTATTAAAGCAAAACTCGCCTAATACATTAAATGGCATAGTGCTTAACTTTACGCCGTGTTATAGCCTTACTCAAAGTGATGAAGACTTAAAAGCCACTGCATTTGCAGACGACTACCTTAATCAGTGGTATATCAAACCAATAATTGATGCCCAATATCCTGATATAATTAATCAATTACCATTAAACCATCAGCCTGAGATTCTTGAGGGCGATATGGCACTAATTTCTCAATCTATTGATTACTTAGGTATTAACTTTTATACCCGCCAAGTTTATAAAGCGCACCCTACTGACATTTATGAGCCTATTGCACCTACGGGCCCGCTAACTGATATGGGGTGGGAAATTTACCCGCAATCGTTCACTGACTTGCTCGTATCGCTTAATAAAACATACACCTTACCGCCTATTTATATAACCGAAAATGGTGCAGCAATGCCCGATACGTATAATAATGGTGAAGTTAACGACTTAGACCGTTTAAGTTATTATAATACTCATTTAAACGCGGTTCATAATGCAATTGAACAAGGTGTTGTTATACATGGCTACTTTGCTTGGAGCCTAATGGATAACTTTGAATGGGCAGAAGGCTATTTAAAACGTTTTGGTATTGTGTATGTAGATTATAAAACCCAGCAACGCACTATTAAAAACAGTGGCTTAGCTTATAAAGAACTCATCTCTAAAAGATAAGAGCATACCCATAACTAAAAACAAGTATAAAGCGGGATAAATAATCATGGTCAGTGTAAAAGAAAAAATAGCGTATGGCTTAGGCGACACCGCCAGTAATATTATTTTTCAAACGGTTATGATGTTTTTAATGCTGTACTACACAGACGTAGTGGGTTTATCACCCGCTGTTGTCGGTACTATGTTTTTAGCAGTACGTATTTTTGATGCCGTAACCGACCCATTAATGGGCAACCTTGCTGACAAAACACATACGCGCTGGGGGCACTTTCGCCCCTACCTACTTTGGCTTTCACTTCCTTTTGCCATTATTAGTATTTTAGCGTTTACTACGCCTGATTTAGAAGGCACCGATAAAATAATTTACGCCTTTACTACTTACACACTACTTATGGTGGCTTACACCGCTATCAATATTCCTTATTGTGCACTGGGCGGTGTACTTACAGCAGATGTAAAAGAGCGCGTGACTATTCAGTCTTACCGGTTTGTATTTGGTATGTTAGGCGGCGTAATAGTAGCGGGTTGTACTATGCCAATGGTTGAGTACTTTGGCCAAGGCGATGCAGCTAAGGGCTATCAATACACCATGACTGCAATGAGCATTTTAGGCTTTGTACTGTTTTTACTTTGTTTTTTAGGCACAAAAGAGCGTATACAACAGCCAAAAGAGCAAAACATTCCTTTTGCCCAAAGTATTAAAGCATTAATTAAAAACGATCAATGGCGAACACTTTGCTTAGCTGCGTTTTTTTTACTTACCGGTCAAGTATTAAGGCTTACGCTTGCTGTTTACTACGTAAAATACTATTTAGGCCGAGACGATTTAATCACCTTATTTATGACACTAGGCGTTGCAGCAAGCATGCTAGGGTGTGCTTTAGCTCAACCACTTGCAAAGCGCTTTTGTAAAATAAAAGCCTATATAAGCTTACAAGTTATTGCTGCCGCTATTTGTGGTTTTAGCTACTTTATTAGTAAAGATCAATTAGTACTCGCATTTACTGCCTTTATTTTATGGAAATTCTTTTTAGATATGGCAACCCCGTTGTTGTGGGCAAAAATGGCCGACACCATAGATTATGGGCATGAAAAAACAGGTGTACGCATTACGGGTTTAGTTTATTCAGGCGTCATATTTTTTATTAAAATGGGCGTGGCGGTAGGCGGCGCAATTGCAGGCTGGTTGTTATCTTTTTACAGCTATCAGGCCGATGCAGTACAAACGCTTGATACCCAACACGGTATTTTACTGTCATTCACTGTACTACCTGCTTTTGGCTCATTATTTGTTGCCTACATAATGAAAAAATATACACTGACTAATCAGGTTGTTGAAAATATTCAATCTAAACTAACAACTAGTTAAGATATATACTCTAAGGTATTATTTAGCCGAAGTAGTTAAGGATAAGCGAGTGAACAAATAACATGGCAACAATTTATCAAGTTTCAGAGCTTGCGGGCGTATCGTTAGCCACCGTTTCTCGCGTGATGAACAAAAATACCCGTGTAAGCGATAAAACCAAACAAAAAGTGCTTGATGCCATGGAGCAGCTTGGCTACAAGCCTAACTCAATAGCGCAATCTTTAGCCTCTAACTGTACTAACAGTGTCGGTATTTTAGTGTCTGAGTTACATGGTCCTTTCTTTGCCCAAATGATGGCAGGTATTGAGTCGGAGCTTCGAGCTGCGGGTAAACACGTTATTATTACCACCGGGCACAGTGAAGAAGACAAAGAACAAGAAGGCATTGAGTTTTTAATTAGCAGACGCTGCGATGCCATTATTTTGCACGTAGAAGCCGTCTCAGACGACTACCTAATAAAACTAAGTAAAGGCTCTACGCCCGTTTATTTAATGAGCCGTTACGTAGAGCAATTAAAAGATAACTGTATCAGCCTAGATAATCAATTAGGTGGCTACCTGGCCACTAAATCGATATTAAATCAAGGCCATACACAAATAGCGTACATTGCAGGTCCGCAGTTCAAAGCCGATGCTTTTAACCGCTTAGAGGGTCATAAACAAGCACTCACAGAGGCTGGTATTAAATTTGATCCTGCGCTTTATTACATTGGGGACTTTAACGAAACCGGTGGTAGTAAAGGCTTAAAACATTTTATTGATGAAAAGCTCAGCTTTACTGCACTAGTGTGCGCCAATGACGAAATGGCTTCCGGTGCTATGAAATATGCTCGAGAGCACGGTTATAATTTACCAAACGATTTATCGATTGTTGGATTTGATAACGTTATTTTTGCAAACTACCTGTACCCTACACTCACGACCATAGATAATCCGATCGGAAAAATGGGCGAAATGGCTGCTAAATTAGTGCTTAAAGATGTTTATCAAAATAAAAACCTTGTTATAAATCGCTTTTTTGAACCTACTTTAATGCAGCGCGATTCATCTGCACCACTTATCAAGTAAAGACTAAAAGCGAATACTAATTTTGGTACAAAAAAGCGGCTAAATGCCGCTTTTTATATGTGAGCTACTTAACAATCCAAGGCGTTACTTTAATAACCTGCGATATATCGCCAAGTGACGCGGTATCATCTTCCCAGTTATCTTCAACTGCAAAATAACACACAGACTTTTCGCACGTTATATTTTCATCATCAAATTGCATTGGGCTTTTAAATGTAACTGCTACACCCTTTTGCTCTGGTAATAAAAACCACATTAATTTACTTACAAAAAAGCCCGACAAATCAGTTAACAGCTCATCAAGTTCTTCGTTAATGGTATATAACGACTGCTTTGAAAACGTTAAATCTTCAAGTTCGTTTGCTTCTATTTGAAGTTTTAATTGGCAATCATGATCTGGATTTTGTGGCTGCACCACGATAACAGCTTTATCTGTATCAAGTTGCTTATCGAACGGTAATAGTAATTGTGCTTTATCGGTGAAGTTAAGTGGGTACTCGTTTCTTTCAGTTAAAATAGTGCCGCTTTTAATGGCACACGCTTCGTTAGTTGCTATATCACTTATATAAAAATTAACTCGCGCATATTGAAAATCGCCTTTGTTAACAACTTTTAATCGGTCATAAAAACCGTCATACGACATCACAAATTCTCTAGCATTAACATTAAATGCACTTATGCCCAGCAGCACTAACGCAATGGCGTTGGTGCAATTAAAAATGTATTTATTCATCAAAGTAGGCTCTATTTTGGCTAATCATCGTGTTTAGCTCTTCTATATACGCTTCACCGCGCTCAGAATAAGACATTAAACCATGTGTAAGTTCAGTCGCTAAAATTGGTTTTTGCTCAAGACGTAAGTTTTCACGTATTGCGCGCAAATCTTTATAAGCAGGATGCGTATTTATGTTTTTAAAGTAAGAGTTTATAGCAGCTCTTACCGATTTAAACGCAGCAACTTCGTGTGCAGCTCCAGTATTACGGCGTTTTGGTACCATGCCACAACCTTTTGTGTAACACCACTGACCAAAAAAGTTAAGGCCAATACGTGCAAAACGCGATGTGCCCCACGCAGATTCATTCGCAGCTTGCATAAGCGCTAATTCTTTAGGAATTATATCAACACGGCGTAGTGCTTGCGTAAGTATTAGCGTATCAATGGTGGTTGGTAAGCCGTACGACTTTAATATTGCTGCAATATCTTTGCTTTGCTTTTTTTCTAAAGGTAATTCGTTTTGTAGCATCATGCGTGCTATTTCAAGCTTAGCGCGTTGCTGTAATATTTTTTTGTTTTCGGCTTCAACGTGCGGACGAATAAAGCTAAAAAATGCATGTTTTTTTTCTTTAACATCACTAAATTCTGAAAACTTTGGCAGTTTTACATTATGTAATGGTTTTTCTTTTTTCTTCACTTTTTTTGGTTGTTCTGACGTTTGTTCATCTAGTTCAACATCGTCACTTTGTATAAACGGGTAAGCAAGCGCCCATACAAAAAACACGGTTAGTAAAAGCTTAAAAATCGTTTTTAACATGTATTCTCTCTTTGAAACAACAACTATGCATGGTTAATACACAAGCATACGAAGGCGCATTATACCTAAGCCACTTTATAAACGCGAATAACTGGGGTTTGATGACCTTTTACGGTTGAATTTTCAGCAATGTATTTGGGTTTTAGATAAAACAGAGCCTATGTAGTGCATTTGTTCATTCGCAATTTATAAGTCCATGGGTATACTGAACAAAGTTTAATAATATTAACTATGTGTGAGTAAGCAGTATGGATAAACAATGGCAAAGCCGAATAATAGAGCAATATAAACATCGCCCTAACGATAACCGCTCGCCGTGGCAGGTCGATCGTTCGCGCATTATTCATGCCGCTGCATTTAGGCGTTTGCAAGCTAAAACCCAAATTATGGGCATTGGCCTAAACGACTTTTACCGCACTCGCCTTACCCACTCTTTAGAAGTATCGCAAATTGGTACCGGCATATTGCGCCATTTAAAAGCGCAACATATCGACTTTACGCACTTTCCATCAACTGGACTGCTCGAAACATTGTGTTTAGCGCACGATATTGGCCATCCGCCTTTTGGTCATGGTGGTGAAATAGCGCTAAATTACATGATGCGCGATCACGGTGGTTTTGAAGGTAACGCACAAACACTGCGCATAGTTGCAAAACTTGAGCCCTATAGTAATGGGCACGGTATGAACCTAACTCGTCGTACTTTATTAGGTTTTATAAAATACCCCGCGTTTATTAATACGCTTTGGCATACCATTCCCGATGCCACAACCGGTCGTGCATTTATAAAAGCGGATGATTGGCGACCTGCCAAAGGGTTATACAACGACGATGCAGCCATATTCAATTGGATAGTAGAACCACTTAGTCAAAACGATAAAACATTGTTAGGTAACCACGCTGCTATTGATAAGTACCGCGCTAAAACAACGTATAAATCGCTCGACAGCGCCATAATGGAGCATGCCGACGATATAGCATACGCGGTACACGACTTAGAAGATGCCATTGCAACCCACGTACTCACATTAGACGATTGGCAAACCCATGCTCTGCCCCATTTAAAAGCACTAAACTTTGACTGGCTAAACGCCATGCTTGAATCGCTGACCCAGCGCTTGTTTTCAAAAAATGATTATGAGCGAAAAGATGCCATAGGTGAGCTGGTTAATACCTTTATTATTCATATACATTTGGATATTCAAAACGATAACTTTGAATGCCCTATTTTAAAGTACACCGCTAAATTAGATGCCCAATACGACAGTGTATTGCAAATACTTAAGCATTTTGTGTTTCAACGTTTAATACGTGACCCCGAAATGCAGCAAATAGAATTTAAAGGTCAAAACTTACTCATAGAGTTATTTACCGCGTTTGCTAGCGATCCGCTGCGTTTATTACCCGAAACAACACAAGCACAATACATAGAAGCACAAAAACAAAACCAAGGTATGCGTATAATTTGCGATTATTTGAGCGGAATGACCGACGAGTACGCTTATAAAACATACCAACGATTGTTTTCACCTATGCAGTAGCTAACTGCTAACTGCTAACTGCTAACATTAAAAAGGCCGAGTAAATTAAATTTACTCGGCCTTTTTGCTCAGCTATTAAAGTTAGCTATTTTGTTAAAGCGCTTTTATAACGACTCTACGCCCATGTTATATAGCGTAAAACCAAATATATCAGCGTACTGCTCAATTGTTTTACTCGTTGGTGTACCTGCGCCATGCCCCGCATTGGTTTCTATGCGAATAAGTGTTGGATTATTACCCGTTTGCTTTGCTTGAAGCTCAGCGGCAAACTTAAACGAATGCGAAGGGACAACGCGGTCATCATGATCGCCAGTTGTAATCATAGTGGCTGGATACTCAACACCTGCTTTTACATTATGAAGTGGTGAATAACCTTTAATGTATTCAAACATTTCTTTGCTTTGCTCACTGGTACCGTAGTCGTATGCCCAACCAGCGCCCGCAGTAAATGTATGGTAGCGCAGCATATCAAGTACGCCTACAGCAGGTAGAGCCACTTGAAATAAGTCTGGGCGCTGCGTCATCACTGCGCCAACTAACAAACCACCATTAGATCCACCGCGAAGTGCTAAGCGCTTTTTAGATGTGTACTTTTTATCTTTTAAATACTCAGCTGCGGCAATAAAATCGTCAAACACATTTTGCTTTTGCAATTTAGTGCCGGCATTGTGCCAATCTTTACCGTACTCACCACCACCGCGAATATTAGCGACGGCGTATACACCACCTTGCTCAAGCCATACTGCATTAACGGGGCTGAAGCTTGGCGTTAAACTAATATTAAAACCACCGTAACCGTATAAAATTGTAGGGTTAGAACCATCAAGCTTAATGCCTGTTTTATAGGTAATTACCATCGGTATTTTAGTACCGTCTTTTGATGTGTAAAACACCTGCTCAGACGTGTAATCATCACTATTAAAATCAATAGCCGACTTACGATAAACACCCGATTCACCCGTAGTTACGTCAAACGTATAAGTAGTACCTGGTGTTTTGTAGTTAGTGAACGAATAATAAAGCGTTGTTTGATCTTTTTTTCCGCCAAAACCACGTGCTGTACCCACGCCTGGCAATGTAATTTCGCGAATTAGCTCGCCTTTTTTGTTGTACTGTTTTACCTGCGAAATAGCGTCAACCATATAGTTGGCAAAAAAGGTATCGCCACCTTTTGTAAGATTTAGTACGTTTTTGGTTTCAGGAATTAAATCAACCCAATTTTCTGGGCTTGGGTTGCTTGCATCAACCGTCACTACTTTTTTGTTTGGTGCATTAAGGTTAGTAACTAAAAACAGCTTGCTGCCTTCGTTATCAATAACTGATGTATCTGAATCAGTATTTCCTACAACCGTTACAAACTCACTGTTCTCTTTTGTTAAGTCTTTTATAAACAGTTTATTGCCTGACGTAGACGTACTAGCTGAAATAAGTAAGTAGCGGCCGTCATGGGTTACATCAGCGCCTACATAGCGATGTTTTTGCTCATCAGTTTCACCAAATACAACACTATCTGCAGATTGTGCAGTACCTAGCTTATGGTAATACGCTTTATGCTGATCTGTTTTAGCCGAAAGCTCACTGCCTTTAGGTTTGTCGTAACTTGAATAATAAAAACCTTCGTTGCCTAACCAATCAATGCCACTAAATTTAACGTCAACAAGCGCTTCTTCAACTTGCTCTTTAGTATGTGCATCAATAACTATAATTTTGCGCCAATCGCTGCCGCCTTCAGATATTTGATATGCGAGCAATGACCCATCTTTTGAAAACGATAAACCCGACATAGACGTCGTACCATCTTCACTAAACTTGTTTGGATCTAAAAATACTTCAACGTCGCCACCATCTTTACTGCGGTACAAAACATATTGATTTTGCAGGCCATCGTTTTTATAAAAATAGGTGTAATCGCCTTCAGTAAAAGGAGCGCCTATTTTTTCGTAATTCATTAGTTTTTCAAGGCGCTGCTTTAACTTATCGCGATAAGGAATTTGTTCTAAATAAGAAAACGTTAAATTATTTTGCGTTTTAACCCAATCGGCAGTTTCGTCGCTCATATCATCTTCAAGCCAACGATATGGGTCACTAACGGCTTCTTCAAAGTAGGTGTCTACGATATCGCCTTTTTTTGTTTCTGGGTATATAACTGCGTTAACTTGCTTCATAGGTGCTTTTACTTCTTCTTGAGTTACCGTATTAGTTGGCTCTGAACAGCCGCTAAGCGCTACAATTACAGCACACGCTAGAGTATGTTTAAACATCCTGAGTTCCATTCTTATTTATTAATAGTGCGCCTAAGTTATTAACTTTTAGCCCTTTTGTCTATTTAGATGCGTTAAGCGCCATTTATCGCTGTAAACAAATGTAAACTTACGCTTTAATAGCACGACCCTCATTAAAATAAAAAACAATAAAAGAGCACACTATGCAAAGTACAAACCCCACGTTTAAAAGCTTTAAAGCCTTCTACCCTTATTATTTAAAAGAGCACCGCAACGTGACTTGCCGCCGCTTACATTTTATAGGAAGCACCCTTGTTCTTGTTGTAATCGCAATAGCATTATTAAAACAACACTACAGTTTATTGTGGCTATTACCTGTTATTGGATATGGGTTTGCGTGGGTCGGGCATTTCTTTTTTGAAAAAAACCGCCCTGCTACTTTTAAACACCCTTGTTACAGTTTGTGGGGAGATTGGGTAATGTTTAAAGACATACTTATTGGAAAAATTAAATTTTAACACTATTTCTAGTACTCTTTTTTATACCAATTACTTATAAAAACAAAATTGCTTCATGCTTTAAAGTATAGGTTCTAATAAGTAGTACATAATTTATAACACACCCATTAAATGTTAATTTAGTTAACATTTAATGGGTGTATTTTTATTTTATATTTTTAAAAATATTTATAGCTCAACAGTTGTTTATTGCCAGCCCAATAAAAATGGCTTCCTACAAATAATTAGTTAAATCTACCAACCTCATCTTACCAGTTAATTAAACGTTAAATTTAATTTTTAAATATAATTCACTATTCATCAATTACTTAGCAATCACCTTCGCTATATAACTAAAACAATGGTCATTATAAAAAACAACCAAATGTAATTATAAAAAACCTTAAATTAATTGAATGTTATTCAATTGACTGACTTTGTTAATTAAGTATATGTTCAAGGTAACAAAGAGTTTATACCAATCCGCTTAATTAAGTGATTTATTTTGAGGATGGAAAAACGTGTTGATAGCTAGGCAAAAAATTCGCTATTTAGTTGCTCTCGGCAATTGCTCCTGCATTGCTCTACCTTCTGCATCCATGCAGTCGTAAATGAGAGTTTTTTAACGCAGGTAACGGCACGTTTAGCCCCTAAAAATGATTAAGTATTATTGCGGGTTGGTATTAATCTTTTTGTACAAAACTAAAATAATTCAATGGGTATGGGGAAATACAGCATGAATAGAAAACCGTTATTTAAATTACAGCAGTCGGTACCACAAATATTACTCGCCATGAGCGCGTCTGCTGCACTAGTTGGTTCGCTCTCAGTAAATGCTGCAGAGCAAGACACCAAAGCAGAAGAAAACATCGAACAAATAAGCGTAATTGGCTCTCGCCGATTAGGCCGTACAGTAGAAGACAGCGCAGTACCCATCGATATAATTGGCGCAGATGCACTTAAAAACTCAGGCTTTACTGAAACGAATGCCCTACTTAGCAACTTATTACCTAGCTTTAACTTCCCGCAGGCATCACTTACTGATGGTAGCGACCATGTACGCCCTGCTCAACTTCGTGGTTTAGCACCCGATCACACTTTAGTGCTTGTTAATGGTAAACGCCGCCACAGTAATGCATTACTTAACTTAAATGGCTCAACGGGTCGTGGTTCATCATCAGTTGATTTAAATGCTATTCCAGCAAATGCTATCGACCGCATTGAAGTATTACGTGATGGTGCAGCAGCCCAATATGGCTCTGATGCTATAGCCGGTGTTATTAATATTGTGCTTAAAAGTGCCAGCAGCGGTGGTTCAGTGGCGGCTATATATGGTGCTAACGTAACCGAAATGGACGGTGTACCACAGCTTGAGTCTGTATCTGAAGGCAGTGATGGTAATTTAGCCTTTACCGAAGGGGGCGATCGCTCTTTAACAGACGGCCAAACACTAACGCTGCAAGGTAATATGGGTTTTGAACTTGGCGATAATGGCTTTTTAAACATTTCAACAGAATACCGCGACCGCCATTCAACTAACCGCTCTGACTACGATAATCGTGAAAACTACGCACGATTAGATGATGGCTCTCTCGACCCACGTGAACTTACCGTAAATCGATATAACCATAACTTTGGTAATGGCGATGTAGAAGACTTTTCAGTGTTTTATAACGCGGGGTATCAATTAACAAACGAAGTAGATTTATATTCGTTTGGCTCTTACAGCAAACGCGAAGGCGAAGGCGGCGGTTTTTATCGCCGTGCAAGCGATAGCCGTAATATAGAAGAAGTTTATCCTGATGGCTTTTTACCTGTTATCACCTCAGACATAGATGACTTTTCACTGGCATTTGGCGCTAAAGGTTTTGTAAGTGAATGGAATTACGATGTATCGGCCGTATATGGTCAAGATGCATTTGAGTTTGGTGTTATAAATAGCTTAAATACCTCATACGGCCCTACTAGCCAAACAAGCTTTGATGCAGGAACACTTACCTACGATCAACTTACTTTAAACGTTGATTTTAGCCGCGAAGTAGACGTCAGCTTTTTAGAAAGCTCGGTAAGTGTAGCTGTAGGTGCTGAGTATCGCCGCGAAGGATACCAAATAGATGCAGGCGAAGAAGCTTCATATGCACAAGGCACATTTGGCCCAGGAGGCGCAGTAACCGACCCTGTTGATGGCCCATTTGGCGCAGCGGGCGCACAAGTATTCCCAGGGTTTACACCCGAATCAGAGGGCGATAACAGCCGCCACAACGTGAGCTTGTATATAGACCTTGAAACCTACCTAACCGACGATTGGAATTTAGCGGTTGCCGCCCGTTATGAAGATTACTCAGACTTTGGCGATACTCTTAACGGTAAAGTTGCGACTCGTTATTCATTAACTGAAGACTTAGCGCTGCGCGCCTCTGTATCAACTGGTTTTAGAGCACCCTCTTTGCAGCAACAATACTTTACCTCAGTGGCCACTGTATTTGTTGATGGCGAACCAACCGAAACCGGTACGTTCGCACCAAGCAGCGATGTAGCAAAAGCACTGGGCTCGCCGGGTCTTGATGCTGAAGAAGCAACAAACTACGGCGTTGGTTTTACATGGTCTACCGACTTTAATTTCAGCTTATCGGTTGATTACTACCAAATATTAATTGATGACCGCATTGTGTTATCAAACAACTTATCGGGCGATGCTATTGCCGATTTACTTCAAGGCACAGGCGCTAACCAAGGTCGTTTCTTCTTAAATGCAATTGACAGTAAAACCCGTGGTGTTGATGTAGTTGCCTCTTATAATGTAGCAACTGATGGTTATGGCGATTTAGCCTTTAACCTAGGTTACAACTACGGTAAAAATGAAGTAACAAATATTATCGACCCACCAGCAGAGCTTCAAGGTGCAGGGTTTGATCAAGACAACTTGTTCTCAGGCACTGAGCTGCGTCGTTTTGAAGTAAGCACACCGCGTAATAAGTACAACTTAAGCGCAACGTGGACTAACGATGATATTCGTACCACTCTTAGAACAACACGTTACGGCGAAACTCAAGACCCTTCAGATATCCCAGAACGTAACGAAGTACTCAAGCCTAAATGGATAACCGACTTAGATGTAGCCTATTCGCTTAGTGAAAACTTATCGCTGAGCTTAGGGGCTAATAACATTTTTGATGTTTACCCAGACGCAACCCGTGAAAATGTTGACGATGTAACCACCTTCTCTCGTTTATTTGCTTACTCTAGCTTCTCACCGTATGGATTTAACGGACGCTACGTGTACGGTAAAATAGAAATGAAGTTTTAATAAGCGCAGCTTAAAGTAACCAAACACACAAAAGCCACCGATTAGGTTAATGCCGATCAGTTAAGAAAATGACCGGTTGACCGATCCAAGCGATCATGCAAAATCCGTAGTTAGGAAACTAACTACGGATTTTTTGTGAATATAGAACAAGCACTGCAAGCAACGCTTGAAGAAAGCAGCCGATACCATACCTTTGAAAAATTATCAGAAATTCTTGACCCTGAAATCATTGAACAAGGTTTTCAACAAGCAGGGATTGCAACCGTTCGTAAGCGAAGATTACCGCTTGAAGCCGTTTTGTGGTCAGTTATTGGCATGGCATTGTTTC